>Ga0169931_10000093_pt1 | contig 128592 bp, 92 predicted proteins | sample Kivu_15m_20L_FD_129675 | JGI IMG/M metagenome (GOLD analysis project Ga0169931, IMG submission 129675) | Freshwater microbial communities from Lake Kivu, Western Province, Rwanda to study Microbial Dark Matter (Phase II) - Kivu_15m_20L... | ecosystem: Environmental > Aquatic > Freshwater >... | reverse complement strand
TCCAAACCATTTCAAAAGCTTTAATATGGGAATTTGAGCGCTAAAATCAGTACGCAAAGACGCAGACAGAAAAAAGTTGGAGAAGTCGACCTTTACCATATTTCATGAATTTGGGTCAATGATATTGACAAACTCCAAATAAAAAAATAGTTTAAACACATAATTTAATTTATAATATGTAAATAATTTAAAGTCAGTTATTAAAACAAAATGATTCACACATATGTTATAGTTATAACATCTAAATAATTGATATACAGTTAATAAATGAATCATACGCTTATTATTTCATTAACCTCTCCCAACCTTCCCCTTTATCCATCTTAGGGGAAATAAGCACGCCAAAGAATCCCAGGGCTAGGATGGCACCCAACAGGGACCCTAGCCAAACATCTTCCACGAAATGCTGGAGCAGGTAAATGCGGGCTAATCCAGCAAGGCAGGACAATACCAGGCAAATGCTCACCAGGGTTCGGTATTTCCACCAGCCCAGGGCCAGGATTCCGAAAGTGGCAAACGCACTGAGGGTATGTCCCGAGGGAAGGCTGTTGCGCCCTCGGAGCAAAGGCACCCCATCCACCCTTTGAAGGGCAGCAAAATCTGCACTTCCCGCGAAGTATAATGCCGGCCTTGGCCGGGCCAAAAAGGTTTTGGAAATCCGAGATACCAGGGGAACACACACGGCAAGACAAATCATGAGAAGCACTCCCCGCCAGCGATACCGAGGGATTAGGACAGCGGCAGCAATCAGGTAGGCTGGCCATTCCCCCAATACGTTTACCGCCAAAAAAAACCGGTCGCAATAGGGCCCATGGAATGGATCCAGTAAGTAGAACACTGCCCCCTTAGGAAAAAATAGGATAAAGAGGGCGAATGCCACTTGGAGGATACCGAGACCAAACAAGTAATAACGGTGTCGGCTGACCGCATGCAGTAGCCACTCCTTTAACCTAATAGGCACGGGGTGGAAATGGGACTGTTTGCCTCATAAAGCCAGATTTTACAAGAGTTTCTACTCAATAAGGCAGCTAAGCATTAGATTTGTACGGAACGTAGGCCATGCTAATATGAGGAAGAACGTCGAATTTTCAAGGGATAGCCGGATGATAAATCTGGGACTTCCTGCTCAAAGGCTGCGTTAAAAACCCGGGCTAATACCTTCCCTAATTCGTCATTCCGTTCAACGGACACCTATTTATCCCGGGCTATGCCTAATTTCCATGATTAAATGACCTACATGAAAAAGTTGCTTTATTGCCTTCCGCTGGTTTTCCTTTCTAAGGCTAATGGACAGGAAACTTATATCAGGACGAATCTCATTGGATATGGCGCAGAGCAACCAAAAAAAGCGCTGATTTTATCCAAATCACCTGTTCCTTATGCGCTGGCTTTGTATCGCAGAGATGGCAAACAAATAAAGCAAATCGTCCCTTCCCTGCTTCAAAAAGAAAACTGGCATCCTTTTCCTTTTTACTATACCTGCACGTTTGACGAAATTCGGGAACCTGGGACATATTACCTAGCCAGCGAGGATAAAAAATTAAAATCAGAGCTATTTCTTATTGGGAATTATCCGCCCATTCAGGAGACGATTATTCAGTTTATGCAAACTCAGCGCTGTGGTTTCAATCCTTTCACCAATGAAGTTTGTCATGCCTTGGATGGAAGAGGGTTTTATGGAAATCGGCCCGATTCCTCCTACGTTGATGCAAGGGGTGGATGGCATGATGCCGGGGATCAATTGAAATACCTGATTACTGGCAGCAATGCCACTGCCAGGATGCTCCTGGCTTATGAATGGAATCCAACGGCTTTTGAAGACCGCGTCAATGCATGGGGATTACCCCAAGCCAACGGCCTCGCAGACGTGCTGGATGAAGCAAAATGGGGGTTGGAATGGATACACAGATTACATCCTACCAAAGATGAACTCATTCATCAGGTGGCGGATGATCGGGATCATCTTGGATTTAGGATGCCTCATGATGATCCGGCCAATTACGGTTGGGGGGTTAACAAGTATCGAACCGCTTATTTTGCCAATGGCAAGCCCCAGGGTTTAGGCAAATACAAAAGTGAAGCAACTGGGGTATCTAATATAGCCGGACGATCGGCAGCAGCCATGGCCATAGGGTATAGCATATTTAAACAGCTTGAAGGTCAGACACTTTTTTCCCAACAATGCCTTCAGGATGCCATTGAACTCTATGATTTGGGCAAGCGGCAGGAAGGTTTCCAGCAAGGTAACAGCTACGGAGCTCCTTACCGATACAACGAACGCACCTGGGCTGATGACATGGAGTGGGCCGCTGCAGCCTTGTATGAGGCAACCAAAAAGAAAAGGTACCTAAAGGATGCCTTGCGTTTTGCAAGCATTATCCAAAAAACATCCTGGATGGAAATGGATTCGGCTGCCCATTACGAAATGTATCCCTATGTTAATATGGGGCACTATGCCCTATGGAAAGTGTGTGATGCATCTACCAGGTCAACCTTAGCCAACTATTACAAGCATAACCTGGAAAATATCCTAAAAAAGGCATCCAATAATCCCTACGGCGTTGGTCACCTCTTTATCTGGTGCTCAAATAATCTTGCTGCTGCCGTTTCAACCCAGGCCATATTGTATGAAAAAATGACCGGAGATATCCGTTTCCGCACCTTGTTACAAGATCATTTAAACTGGCTACTGGGACTCAATCCTTGGGGAACCAGTATGATTACTGGGGTTCCTGCTCACGGCGAATTTCCATTGGATGTGCACATGCCTTTTTGGATTTTAACTAAACAAGTTGTTCCAGGAGGCTTAGTGGATGGACCTTTGTGGTCTAGCATTCACGATCAGATGCTTGCTATCCGGTTGAATGAGCCCGATGAATTTGCCCATCTTCAACCCAGTCATATAAAGTATTGGGATGATTTTGCAGACTATTCCACCAATGAACCCACCATGGATGGTTCGGCGGATCTGATTATGCTATTTGCCCATTTTTTTGGAAAGGCTGCAGACTCAGGTAAAGCCATGCCTAAGTAGAACACCAAGTTAGGCTTGAAAAAAGGGACACGGAACTGCATCCTTACCGCCTCCCTTTGCGCCAGGTCAGCAGGTTGATGGTCAGGGTAGAGTCGTGCATAGCGAGCCAGGTGAGGGTCATCGCCATGGGAAATAAAATAAGGTTTGGCAACCAGGCTGCCGCTACGGCTGGGATTATGAGACTCTCCGCTATCTTTCTGCAAACGATGGTTAGCATAACAAAACTCATGAAGAACAGGGTGGAAATGAGAATGGGATAGCCAAATCCACCCTTTCGGACGATGGCTCCCATAGGAGCTCCAATGAGCACAAAGAGGAAACAGGCCACAGCGATGCTGTATTTGGCATTTAGATCGTATACATGCTTAACTGCCGAGTCATTGAGTTGCCGCACGGATTCGGCCACCGTTCCCGCCTGGGAGGAAATGATGCGGATCAGGCTCTTGGTCTTGGTAGCAAGTTGATTGCGTTCGAAGGGTACAAAGGTCCCCAGTATTCGTCTCACAGTATCCAAACGAATGTCGTGCACCTGGGGTATAGCGGTACCCAAGTCGGTCTGAAAGCGATAGGGATCATCGTCGGAAACGGCCACCCCGGGTTTTGTTAGGGTCTCTCCTCCGTCCGAAAGCGCAGCAGCGGGTGGTGCTTCGGGGGAGCGTGCCAAGTAGAGGGAATCGGTTGTCAGAAACGGCAGGAAGCCCACCATATAATTGCCTATCTCCTTGCCCTTCTTGTCCATATCGCGGCGAATCGAATCGACCGCCGCTGCTAATTCGCCGGCGCTCATCATAGAGCGATTGCCCTTGAACAAGCCTTCGTTGGTGCGAGACAGCTCGAACTCACTTAAATCAAACACCTTTTGCCATCGGCCAAAACGGGTCCTTGTGTAGGGATATTTCCCTTCCCCGGGTGAAAGCACACTGCCCGATTCGTGATACTGCATGCCATTTTCCAGTTCCATGACCATATATCTGCCGTCGCGGGTTATGGTCAGCCTACCCTTTTCCGCTTTTACCGTTTTGTATCGACCAATATTGGACTCGGTATGGTCGTAAATCAACACATCCCCGATAGTCTTTCCATCAGCCATTTTCCGGCCAATATGGATGGAATAACCCTCCAGGTCGTCGTTAAATACGCCCGTTTCCAGGCGCAGGGCTGGTTTTTTCTGTCGAATATCGAACATACGGGACCCAAATTTGAGGTTGGCAATGGGAATGAGGGTATTGGAACAATAGATGGAAAATCCTACGGCAACGCAGCCGAAAACCAGGATGGCGCGCATGATTCGCAGCAGGGATATACCTCCCGACTTAAAACTTGACAACTCGAAATACTCCCCCATCGAGCCTAGGGTCATGACGGAGGCCAGCAAGATGCCTAGCGGCAGGGACATGGGAATAATTCCCACACTGCGATAAAACAGCAGTTCCAACACCAGCATAATACCCAAGCCCTTTCCGGCAATATCATCGATATAAAGCCAGAGCATTTGCATAACCAGAACGAAGGAGGCAATCAAAAAGGAGACTAGGAATGGCGGCAGAAAACTGCGGAGGACTAAGCGGTCGATCTGTTTCATCAAAACAAAAATAGGATTTTGCCGGCAAGGAGGATTTCCTGAAAAAACCTATTTTTAGCATTCATTCAATCAAAATCTGCGATGCGCCTTCCCTGGAAAAACACCCTTGTCCTACTATTAGCTTGCCACTTGAGCATGGCTCAATATCCCGCCACATCCGGAGCCGACCGGCTCGCCAACACCACCCGGCGAGAAGAAATCCGAAAGAACAGCCTGGTTGCCGGTCTTGCTTTTGCATCCATCGGACCCTCTGTCATGAGCGGCCGGGTATCTGATATTGACGTAAATCCCGCAGATCCCACGCAGTTTTATGTAGCCTACGCCTCCGGAGGCCTTTGGAAAACGGAGAATAACGGGCGCAGTTTTCAATCCCTATTCGACAAAGAAATTGTGCTGACTATCGGAGACATCGCTGTGGACTGGACCCGAAATGTCATCTGGATTGGCACCGGGGAGGTGAACTCCAGCCGGTCCTCCTACGCCGGGACGGGAATCTACCAAAGTCGCGATGGGGGAAAAACCTGGTCCTACCGGGGACTGCCGGAATCCCACCATGTTGGCAGGATTCGCCTCCATCCCCAAGATCCCGACCGGGCCTGGGTGGCGGTTCTGGGCCACCTATACTCGCCAAATACCGAGCGCGGGGTCTTTATGACCGAGGACGGTGGACGCTCTTGGAAGCATACCCTAAAATTGGATGCCCTTACCGGAGCGATTGATTTACTATCCGACCCGGCTTCTCCCCAGATACTCTATGCCGCCACTTGGACCCGGACCCGGGAGGCCTGGGATTTTGTGGAATCCGGAGTGGGATCTGGAATATTCCGCAGTGCAGACGGCGGTAAGTCCTGGACGCGCATTAGTAGCCCCGCGACCGGATTCCCCGAGGGGGATGGTTTGGGTAGGATTGGCCTGGAAATGGTGCGCCATCAGGGCAGGACCATTCTCTTAGCCGCCATCGACAATTATGGGCGCAGGGAACCGAAACCCTCCGATGATCCCGGTGAACTCACCAAGGCCCGCCTTCGCCATATGCCGAAGGATACGTTTTTGGCGCTGAAAAAATATCAGATTAAAGATTTCCTCCAGCGCAATGGATTTCCAGCTGAATACAATGTGGACAAGGTGCTAGAAATGGTGCGAAAAGAGGAAATAGGTCCCAAGGGCCTTGTGGAGTACACAGAGGATGCCAATGCGGCACTGTTTGATGCCCCCGTGCATGGTCTGGAGGTTTATCGCTCAGACGATATGGGGAAATCCTGGAAGCTCACCCACGAGAAAGGATACCTGGAGAACGTTCACTTCACCTACGGCTATTATTTCGCGCAAATACGGGCTGCGGGTCCCGACCAATTCTATGTGCTTGGCGTACCGGTGTTGCGAAGCGATAATGGCGGCCGAGACTGGAAATCCATCAATGGCGACAATGTCCATTCCGACCATCATGCCCTCTGGGTAAATCCCAACCGCAAGGGCCATCTGATTTTGGGTAACGACGGGGGCATAAATATCTCCTACGACAATGGCGAAACCTGGGTCAAATGCAATACGCCTTCTCTGGGCCAATTCTACCATGTAGCGGTGGACATGGCAGAACCATACCGGGTCTACGGGGGGCTGCAGGATAATGGGGTTTGGATGGGCCCCAAAACGAATAAAGAGAATACCGGGTGGCATGATTCCGGAGAATATCCTTTTCGATCTATCATGGGGGGGGATGGCATGCAGACCGCTATCGATACCCGGGACAATGAGACGGTCTACACCGGATTCCAGTTTGGCAATCATTTTCGCCTGAACACGCGCACCGGGGTTAGAAAGTTCATCACCCCAAAGCACAAGCTCGGCGAGCGGCCCCTCCGCTGGAATTGGGAAACCCCTGTACATCTTTCGGTGCACAATCAGGACATCCTCTACATGGCCTCCCAAAAAGTGCACCGCTCCTTGGACAAGGGCGATCATTTTCAGGAAATTAGTGGTGATCTTACCCAAGGGGGCCGAAAAGGTGATGTCCCCTTCGGAACCATCACCAGTCTCCACGAATCGCCCCTAGTGTTTGGTTTATTGTACGCAGGTACTGATGACGGACGGGTGCATGTGAGTCCGGACGGAGGAAATACTTGGAACCGCATCGATGGTGGCCTGCCCCAGAATCTCTGGGTAAGCAGCATTCAGGCTTCTTTCCATAAGAGCTCAAGGGTTTACGTATCACTAAATGGTTACCGCCACGACCACTTTAACGCCTATGTTTATGTATCCGAAGATCAAGGCAAGACCTGGCAGCGCATTGCCGAAGAATTACCCTTGGAACCGGTAAACGTAGTCAAAGAGGATCCTGTCAACGAGCAACTGCTCTACATAGGCACCGACAATGGGTTATACTGCTCCCTGGATGGCGGAAAGCACGTGATGCCCTTGGAAAATCAGCTCCCACCGGTGGCGGTGCACGATTTAGTCATTCACCCCCGCGACAGGGAAATCGTTGTTGGAACCCATGGTCGCTCCCTGTATCTTGCCGGGGTAAAGGAATTGCAGCAGCTAACCCCAGAAATCCAGAAAAAATCCCTGCACGTCTTCGAGCCAGCGTCCCTTCCGGCTAGTCCCCGTTGGGGCCGCAAGATGGCACCCTGGCAGGAGAGTTCTAGCCCGGAAATCCGGATTCCCCTTTTCCTGGCAAAGGCTGGTCCAGTCGTGCTAAAGGTGCATTCGGAAAGTGAGGAGCTCCTCTTTCAACAGACCTATCAGGCGACAAGCGGGTTGAACTACCTGCCTTATGCCGCTATGGTCCGACCTGAGGCTATCCTCCAACTGGAGACTCAGGCCAATAAAGGATTGAAGGACGACGATAAACCTGTTCGAATAAAGGCTGCCGAAGACGGCAACGTTTACCTGGTCAAGGGGAAATATAGGTTAAGCCTCGAAGCCGAGGGTCAGCAAGCCAAGACAAGCCTCACGCTGAAATAGCTCGGATTTTCAGGCATCTGCGGCCGCGAGGGAACCGGAGCGGAACCGCTTGCGCTCGTGTTCTTTGAGGTAGATTTTCCGTAACCGGAGCGATGCCGGAGTCACTTCTACGTACTCATCCTCCTGGATGTATTCCAGGGCTTCTTCCAGGCTAAAGCGGCGCGGCGGGGTTAGTTTGAGTTTATCGTCAGAGCCAGAAGCCCGCATATTGGTTAGCTTCTTCGTTTTGGTCAGGTTAATGACCAGGTCCCCAGGCCGATTGTTTTCGCCAACCACCTGACCTTCGTAGATATCTTCATTTGCCCCAATGAAGAAAGTACCTCTTTCCTGGAGATTGTTGATGGAAAAAGGAATAGACTTGCCATTTTCCATACTGATGAGGGACCCATTTTGCCTCCCAGCGATATCGCCTTTGTAAGGTTGGTAATTCAAAAAACGATGATTCATAATGGCCTCTCCGGCAGTGGCGGTGAGCAAGTAGTTCCGCAAGCCAATAATGCCCCGGGAAGGAATCTCCAGTTTAAGGACGACGCGGTCGCCCTTAGGGTCCATAGAAAGCAGGATACCTTTGCGGCGGGTCACTGCCTCAATAGCTTTTCCGGATACATTCTCGGGCAGATCGATGGTCAGTTCCTCAATGGGTTCGCAGCGTTCCCCGGCTAATACTCTGAAAATAACTTGTGGCTGTCCGATTTGTAACTCGTAGCCTTCGCGCCGCATGGTCTCGATGAGCACGGCCAGGTGGAGGACCCCTCTACCGAAGACCCGAAAACTGTCGGCAGATCCGGTATCTTCAAGCCGCAAAGCTAGATTTTTCTCAAGTTCCCGCTCCAGTCTATCCCGAAGATGGCGGGATGTGACAAATTTTCCCTCTTGGCCGAAAAACGGTGAATCATTGATAGTGAATACCATACTCATGGTAGGTTCATCCACCGAAATGGGGGTGAGTGGTTCGGGCGATTCGGCATCTGCCACCGTATCCCCGATTTCAAAGCCGTCGATACCCATGAGTGCCCCGATTTCGCCGGCTTGCATGTTACTCACCTTCACTTTCTCAAAGCCTTCGAAGACAAATATTGACTTGAGTCGGCAGCGGACCACCGAGCCATCCTTGCGACAAAGGCTGACCATCTGACCCTCGGTGAGGGAACCGCGCTGCAAGCGACCTATGGCAATCCGTCCGGTGTAATTGGAATAATCCAGGGAAGTGACCATGAGCTGGGGAGTGCCGTCAGAAACCACAGGTGGGGGAATGTGCTCCATGATGGCATCGAGCAGCGGGAAGATATTCTCCGTGCGGGTTTTCCAATCGTGACTCATCCAGCCTTGTTTAGCTGACCCAAACAATACTGGAAAATCCAGCTGATCTTCAGAAGCGTCGAGATTTGCCATTAACTCAAAAATTTCCTCATGCACCTCATCGGGGGTGCAGTTCTCCTTGTCCACCTTATTGATAACGACGATGGGCTTGAGGCCCAGTGAGAGGGCTTTTTGGAGGACAAACCGCGTTTGAGGCATGGCGCCTTCGAAAGCATCGACGAGAAGAAGAACCCCATCGGCCATATTAAGGACCCTTTCCACCTCCCCGCCAAAGTCGCTGTGGCCCGGTGTGTCGATGATATTTATTTTAACGTCTTTATAGCGGATGGAAACATTCTTGGCCAGGATGGTAATCCCGCGCTCCCGCTCCAGATCATTGTTATCCATGATGAGTTCGCCGGGAACCTCGTGGTCTTTGAACAGGCGACCCGCGAGGAGCATCTTATCCACAAGGGTAGTTTTTCCGTGGTCAACATGGGCGATGATGGCGATATTCCGAAGAGACATAGGCAGGTTTATCTTTTTGGCGCGCAAAACTACCATAAAAAAGGACTGCCGCGATAAAAGTTCGCGGCAGTCCCGATTTTTCCCAGAATGGGAAGATTCCTTAACGTACGGTAAACGTACGCACGATTTCCCTGCGGGTTAGCGGGTGGGTGACTACGTCCACATTCAGCGTGCAACGCTCAAAGCGCAAAGCATACGAATGCTCCACCATGTTCGGGCCGATGACCGACCTTCCCAACTCCTGCGTGGAAAGCATGGAACCGACATCCTCCTTCAGGGATTGCATGAGCTCCCCGATTTTGCCCAGGGTGCTGCCCGTGCCGGCATTAATCAGACCGACGGTCAGGGCCAATTTAATTTTCTTGATGTTCATGGGACTTAATTTAGAAATGAAGGTTGTCATAGGTAAAACTTTACGGGATGGGGTCTTGTTGCCTACCCTGTTCTTAATGTTATGTTAAAAGAAAACCCTTCCGTTCCCTTCCATACAAAAAAGGTGCCTACTTTTTTTGTAGGCACCTGTAATCAAATCTATGGAAGTAATGAAAAATACCATTTAGTGGTCCGACAGGGTCTAATCGACCACATCGTGAAGGAAAGCATTGCCATCCCTGACCTCTGTACTGCCCTCGTGAACAGCGAAGCGGGAAAGGGTATTGGCCGAAGAGGGGACCGTATCTTCCAACTTCACCCCCCGGCGAAGGTAGGCGGGTTCATTCTCCAAATCGGTAATAGCTTTCGCATTAGATAACTTTGGATTTTGGTCCCGAAGGGCGGCGCGTCGTTGGGCATCTTCCGCCCGGTTTGTCTGAGAAACAGGGGGTTGGCTGCTTTTTCCCCCTCCCCTGGGAGTACTACCTGTATTGCGGCCTCCCAAATCAGTCCCTACGAACTCAACGATCTTCCCTTTGTCTTTCTCTTCAACATATCCAATGCCCTGCAAGGTCACCGAATGCCGATTGCTGGTGGAAAAGGTGGGGGTAGTCTCCGTGTCCAGAGGAACCACCACTCTATCAGATTTTCCGTGGAATAGTAAGCCCTCATGGGAGGGATGGGACTCAAAACCTGTTGCGATGACAGTCACGCTTATTTTATTGCCCAATTTACTGTCGTAGCAATTGCCCCAGATGATTTCTGTTCCCACGCCAGCCTCCTCCGTCACAAATTCGGTAATTTCAAAAATTTCGTCCATGGTGACTTCCTTCAGGCCAGAACTAATATTGAGCAGAATATGCCGGGCACCCTGGATGTGGTTATCCTCAAGCAGGGGCGAATGCAGAGCCTGGTCTACCGCACTTCGTGCCCGCTCGTTGCCTTCGGCAATGCCTGTGCCCATAATGGCCACCCCGCTGCCCCGCATGACGGTATTCACGTCCTCAAAGTCGACATTGACATAGCCGGGGATGGTGATGATTTCAGCGATGCCCTTGGCTGCTGTGGTCAGGACATTATCGGCACGAGAAAATGCGTCAGAAAGGGACAAGTTTCCGTGAATCTGCCGCAGCTTGTCATTTGAAATAATAATCAGGGTATCTACGGCATTTTTCAGTTCGAAGAGACCCTCGAAACCCTGCGAGGTCCGCTTGTTCCCCTCAAACGAGAAGGGAAGGGTTACGATACCCACAGTGAGAATATTCATCTCCCGCGCCGTGCGGGCGATAATGGGAGCCGCTCCAGTTCCCGTTCCCCCGCCCATGCCTGCAGTGATGAAAAGCATCTTACAGTTCTTCTCGAGGTACCGTTTCACCTCTTCAATAGATTCCTCGCAAGCAAGCTTGCCGATATTGGGTTTGGAACCTGCGCCACGGCCCTCTGTCAGGTTGGGCCCTAGACGAATCCGGGTGGGAACAGGACTGCTCTCCAGCGCCTGATTGTCTGTATTGCAAATGGCGAAATCGACACCGACAATACCTTGCTTGAACATGTGGTTCACTGCGTTGCTGCCGCCACCGCCGACGCCAATTACCTTTATGATTGGACTTTCGGGTTTGCTGAAATCGTAAATCATGATGGATAGATTTTAGGGGTTATCCAGGTTGGTGATTAACCGTTCAAGTCAGAATCCGCCTCCGTTTCAAACCACTCGCGGGTTTTACCGATGAGCGTATCGAGAAATCCGGTTCGTGTTTTGCCAAACCCTGAGGGTTCCATTGGCAAATCCTCCCCTTTTTTATCTGATTCCTGGAGACTGACTTTTGCATTTGTTTGGTGATCGATGGCTCCCATAAGTAACCCGATTGCCGTTGCATAAATTGGGCTGCAGAGGACTTCGGAATAGCCATGGGCGAGATGTTCCACAGGAAGACCCACGCGAGCCGGCATGCCGGTGTGGTACTCAACCAGTTTGTCCAGATGCCTGAGGAGTGAGCCGCCTCCGGTGAGAACAATCCCTGCAACCAACTTACGGCAGTCCATACACTGATTGATTTCGTTGAAAACGTAGTCCAGGATTTCCTCCATTCGAGCCTGGATAATCAGGGCGAGATTTCGCTCTGCTATTTCTTTCGGTTCGCGACCGCGGATTCCGGGAATGGAAATAATCCGGTTGTCAAAAACTTCCTCTGCAAGGGCTGACCCGAACTTGGTTTTTAGGCTTTCGGCATCTTGCGGCATGATGTTGCAACCCTCCTTGATATCTCGGGTGACGATATTACCGCCAAGGGGAATTACCGCGGTGTGGCGGATAATCCCCTCGTGGAATACCGTTATATCCGTGGTCCCGCCACCGATATCGACCAAAACCACCCCGGCTTGCTTTTCCTCCTCTCCAAGCACGGCCATCGCTGAGGCGATGGGCTCCAGAGTCAGCTGAGTGACCTTGGCCTCTGCGCGTTCCACACAGCGTAAGATGTTGTTGGTTGCGGAAATATGTCCGGTAATGATATGGAAATTGGCTGCCATGTGAACCCCTGACATGCCGATGGGGTCTAGAATCCCTTGTTCGGCGTCAACGGAGAATTCCTGTGGGAAGGCATGCAGAATCTTATCTCCAGGAGGAAGAACCAGCTTGTGCATGTCATGAACAAGCCGGTCAATATCCTTTTGGGATATTTCCTGATCGGCGGATTCCCGAACCAGCTGACCACGGTGCTGAATGGTTCGGATGTGTTGCCCAGCCACGCCCACATGGACATGATTACCCTCTGTCTCGGCGGATCGTCGAGCAATTTCCAGGGCTTCCCGGATGGCGCTTACCGTTCGCTCGATGTTGGTGACAACACCCCGCAGCACCCCGGCGGAGACAACATTGCCAAGGCCCAGGATCTCCAGTTTGCCCAAGCTGTTTCGATACCCGGCAATGGCACATATTTTCGTAGTGCCAATGTCGATGGCCATAGCCACCTCCGGTTTGTTTTCCTTACGTTCCATAGTTTTCTAAAATTACACCCAATAAATATTTCAAAAAAGATATACGTTCCATTACTGACAAACCACCTGTTGACGGAACCGCAAATCGAGGTTCCGGTATTTTCGCCAGCCCACGTATGGCATGGCTTCTCGATAGAAAGCCTTCAGTTTTTTCCATTTCTCTGAAGCATCGGCCCATTCCCCAAAAGTGATCTTCTGATCTCCAACAACTGGAACCAGGGTAAAGGAGCCTTTTGCATCGGCATGTACTTGCACGAAAAATGCTTTGAGAAAAGGATCCTGCTCCAACTCCAGGCAAAGGTGAAACAGGTCGGCCAGCGCATGATCCTGCGCCATAAAGCCGGAAGTGTAAGGAGGATAATGCCCTGTGGCGGTGATAACCCGAATGGCCACATGACGCGACAAAGGAAGCTTATTGCCTTCCCCATCCAGATAGTACTGCTCTCCCCGTTCACTCATGACCCGAACAACTGGCCTCCGCTGCTCCACACGGATGCCCAGCCGATTCCAACTATCGAGATATACTTCAGCGCCACGGATAAACGGATTTTTTTCAAGTAGTTCCTCCATGATGGCCAAATCCACTGCCCGAAACGAACGCCCAACGACAGGAAATTCCTCCGTCCGTTTAAGTTCATCTAAAATATCCTCTTCTCCGATTAGGAAGGAATGATCTGGCAGAGGACGTATTTCGATGCGCACTTCGCGCACGGGCCATTCGCTTCGCACGTCCACGGCGAGGATGACGAGGCCGAGGAGACCTATGCCAAGGAGGCGGAAAGCCATGCCACGCCATCTTCCTATTTTCCATTGTTTAAAGCTGCTCATGGGTGGCTTTTTCTAAAAAGGGAAGTAAGGTGGGTATCGAAGCGTCAAGGTCTCCGGCACCTAGAAGCAGTAAGACCTCGGGACGGGAAGAAACTAAAGCATCTTGAAGCTGCTCGATTGGCAAGACCCTTTTGCTTGTCCCTGGTATTTTATCAAGCAGCGCCTGGGAATTGATCCCTTCGATAGGAAATTCCCGCGCCGGATAGATGGGCAACAACAAGACCTCGTCGAGTTTACCTAAGGCAGCCGCAAAGTCGTCCATAAAATCCCGGGTTCGGGTAAACAGGTGTGGCTGAAAAACCCCCGTCAGTTTTTTGCCGGGATAGAGTTCCCTGGCAGCAGAAAGGACAGCATGCAGTTCAGTGGGATGGTGAGCATAATCGCTGATGACCACAATATCTTCCCGTTGCAGAACCACCTCGAATCGTCGTGCAATACCCCGGAAACTGAGCAGAGCTTGGCGGATATTTTCCGCTGTCACTCCCAATTTTCGGGCAATGGCCACTGCCACGAGGGCATTGCTGACATTATGCCGGCCGGGAAGCGAAAATTGCAAATCCTCCACCCTATCAGACCCATATCTATAGTCAAAAGCGAGGCCTGTGCCCTTACGACGGACATTTACCGCCTGACAAAAACCTTCCTCAATGCCGAAGGAAACGGCATGCTTGATCTCAGGGAAAAGAGGCATGGCCGCCAAGGGCAGCAGCACCATACCTTCGGGATCGGTTTGGGAAGCGAAGGGTCGGAATCCTGTTTCCAGGAGAGCTTCCGGTGTGCCGTAGATATCTAAGTGATCTGCGTCGGTGGAGAGAATCGCGCTAATTTCTGGATGAAGATGCAGGAAAGAGCGGTCAAATTCGTCCGCTTCCACCACAACCCATTCGGAAGAGCCAGAAACATAGTTTCCATTAAAATTGGCAACCACTCCACCCAAGAATGCTGTGCAATCCACCCCACCTTGCTTCAGCAAATGCGCTGTAATGGATGAGGTTGTGGTCTTTCCATGGGTACCACCAATGGCGATGGTCCTTTTAGAGCGACTGATCATACCCAGCACCTCGGCTCGTTTGCGCAAGACCAAACCCCGCTCCGTGAGATGGCAGCAAACGGGGTGAGTCAACGGCACTGCGGGGGTGTAAATAACCGCATCGATTCCTGCAGCAAGGGGAAGGGAGTAATCAGCCTCATAGCAGATGACAGCACCCTCCCTGGCAAGTTGATCGGTCAGGGATGACCGCGTGCGATCGTACCCAGAGACCCGAATTCCCCTTTCGAGGAAATAGCGAGCCAGCGCACTCATGCCGATGCCACCTATGCCGATAAAAAAGATATGCCGGAATTCGCTCAATGGATCCATAGGGCCGTCCGGTTTATTGAAGGAATCGAATCGACGATGAGCTCGGCCATTTTCTCCGCCGCATCGGGAAAACCGAGTTGACGGGCATTCCTACCAATTTCTTGAAGACAATCGTTATCAGAGACCAGTCGGTACATCTCGGGAAGCAGTTGGGCAGACAAGGAGTGGTCTGCAAGCATCACAGCCGCAGCATTCTGTTGCAGGCTGAGGGCATTGCGGGTTTGGTGATCCTCGGCCACATTCGGGGAGGGAACAAGCAGCGCCGGCTTGCCCAACAGGCAAATCTCAGCTAGAGTCAACGCACCGGCTCGGCATACCAATAGGTTGGCTGCCTGATAGGCGGCTCCCATATCCTCTACAAAAGGGAGAACTTTTACATGGGGCAGTTTTCCTGTATCACTTTCCAGGCATGCGTCGGCATAGTTGCGGCCGCATTGCCAGAGAATCTGGACCTTAGGATGAGCAGCAATCAGTCCCGTGCCGGACAGGAGAGCGCGGTTAATCGAAGCTGCCCCCATGCTGCCACCGGCTACAAAGATTACTTGTTTGGTCGGATCAAGACCAAGGCGAAGGCAAGCTTCCTCCCGGTTAGGTAGATGCTTAGGGTATAGGGCCTGCCGGACAGGATTGCCCACCAGGACTGTCTTGTGGGCAGGAAAAACCAAATCCATGTCAGGAAATGCCACCCCGATGCGCCTGGAGAACCGGGCAAGCAAACGGTTTGTTATCCCGGCATGGGAATTCTGTTCTTGCAGTAGAACTGGCCGACCCAGCAGAATAGAAGCAAAAAGAGCAGGGCCGCTGGCATACCCGCCTACACCTACCACCACATCGGGCCGGAACCGTGAAACAATGACCAGAGCATCCCAGATACTCCGCAGTACCTTGAAAGGGAACAGCAAGTTGTTTCGGCTGGAATGGCGGTCAAATCCACTGATCCAAAGACCTTTTATCGGATAACCCGCCTGGGGCACCGCCTGCATTTCCAGTTTTCCCCTGGCACCCACGAAAAGAATATTGGCAGCAGGCAGCCGTGCTTTCAAAGCATCGGCGATGGCTATGGCCGGAAAGACGTGGCCCCCCGTGCCGCCTCCGCTGATGAGAATACGCGGCGGCCGGCCCATTTCCCCTACTTCAAGTCGCGCTGGCATGGTCTGTAGCGTAAGTAGATTCAACAAATCGGCTCACCGAGAGGATAATCCCTAAAGAAATGCTGTTCATAAGGATGGAACTGCCACCTAAGCTTATCATCGGAAGGGTCACCCCGGTTACTGGCACCAAATGAGTCGCCACGGCAATATTGATGAATGCCTGGAAGACAAAACTAAACCCAAGTCCAGTGACTGCCATGGCTCCGAAGGTTTTGGTACTGCGGGTGACCAGACGAACAATCCGGAAAAAGAACCCCAGGTAAAGGGCGATGACAAAAAAACCACCGACCACCCCATATTCCTCTACAAGGACGGCATAGATAAAGTCGGCATAAGAAGAAGGAAGGAAATTTCGCTGCAAGCTATTTCCAGGACCCATGCCAAATAGCCCGCCATTGGCAATGGCAATCTTGGACTGCTGCACCTGGAATCCTCCGTCGGCATCACCCATGTATTCGCGAATCCGCTCAATCCAAGTTGCCAGTCGTACCGCATCGGGGAAGAAATACCCCAGTAGGATGAGTATCCCGAAAGCCATAAGGGCCAGAATAACCAGCATGAACATGTACTTGAGCGACAACCTGCCGACAAACATCATGGCCAGACATCCGAGGAAAAGAAGGACAGCGGTAGAAAGGTCTGCCGGAGCAATAAGGAAACAAACCAAAATGACAGGCAGTATGATGGGCAGGAAAGCGCTCCTGAAGTCCTTAATGTTTGCCTGTCTGGAAGCAATAGTTCGCGCCAGGTACAAGATGAGCGCAATGCGCGCGAAATCGGATGGCTGGAAGGTAAATCCAAGGAAGGGGATGGCAATCCAGCGCCGGGCATCATTAATCTCCACCCCAAAAATCAGGGTAAACGCAAGCATGGGAACAGCAGCCACCAGGAGATATGGCGCCAGGCGATGGTAACGTTTGTAGCTGAATCTATGCAAAATATATATAACCAAAAATCCGAGCAGCACGATAAAGCCATGCTTAATCAAATAGGATTCTGTATTGCCGTCTTGAAGACGATGGGACAAACTTCCCGTAGAGGAGTAAACCCCCAGAAGAGATACCAGGGCCATGAGGAAGATGAGGACCCAGATGACCCGGTCTCCCTTTAACTGTGCGCTCAGTCCGGTTGTCAGTTCACTCATGGATTTCCTTGAAGTTGGTGAACCGCCGCACGAAACTGATTCCCTCGGTCTTCATAATTGCGGTATAAATCGAAACTAGCACATGCCGGGGATAGAAGAACCGTTCCTTCGGGAAGAGCAAGCCTATGAGCCTCACGAACTGCCTGCTGCATATCGGCTATCTCCATGTAGGGTACCATTTTGCCAAATGCGCGTTTCAACGGCCGATTATCCGCGCCGATAGCAATAAGTGCTTTTACTCGGGAGGCCATTAGTGGCTTTAGCTGCCCGTAATCATTGCCCTTATCTAGACCACCAGCCAACCAAACAACCGGCTGCTGCATGGCTTCTAGGGCGTAGTACACGGCATCGACGTTGGTTCCTTTGCTATCATTGATAAACACCACCCCATCGGCCGAGGCAACCTTTTCCAGACGATGCGGATCATTGCGGAATTTGAGTAAACCCTCCTGAATCGTCTTTGAGTTGACCCCCATAGCCAAAGCAGCCTGGATGGCGAAGGCCGCGTTTAAGGCATTGTGCCTACCCATCAGCACGGTATTCTCCAGAGAAAAAAGGTAACCGGCTACTTCGAGCCGGTTACCGCACGAAAAAGATTGGGAAATCTTTACCAACCTGGGCGCATTTTCATTTTGCTTGCATCGGGAGGTTATCTCTAGGTCATCACCGTTGATGAGAAATAAATCGCTGGGGCGCTGATTAGCCGTAATCTGGAATTTAGCCATCGCATAGCTTTCCATGCTGTTTCGGTATCGATCCATATGGTCCGGCGTAATATTGAGCAACAAGGCTATGTCGGGCCGGAACTGTCGCACACCCTCCAGTTGAAAACTGCTGAGTTCGAGGACGTAAACAGGATGGGGATCCAAAGCGACCATGGCTGCAAAACTCCGACCGATATTGCCGGCCAAACCAGCATCCACCCCACCGCAATGCAGCAAATGCCAGATTAAACGGGTGGTCGTAGTCTTGCCGTTTGTACCAGTGATGCCGATGATGAGCGACTGGGTATACCAGGAGGCGAATTCGATTTCAGAAATGATGGTTTTTCCGGAATCCAGGAGTTTTTTAACCACAGGAGCGGAATCGGGAATGCCAGGACTTTTGACCACCACGTCGGCAGTCATCAGGCGCAGTATGTGGTGGGCACCGCTCTCAAAAGGTATGGACTCCTCTTGCAAAGTCTGCTGGAAGGAATCGGTCAGAGCACCTTTCTCCGAAAGAAAAACGTCCCAACCCCGGCGTTTGCCAAGAATTGCAGCGCCAACGCCACTTTCGCCCCCACCCAAAACCAATAGCCTCTTGCCGGGAATCATGCTATCTGATTTTAAGGGTGATGAGAGTGAAAACAGCGAGCAGGACCCCAACCAACCAAAAGCGGGTCACGATTTTGACCTCGTGGATTCCCTTTTTTTGGAAATGATGATGGATGGGCGACATAAGGAATATTCGCCTCCCCTCCCCATACTTCCTTCGGGAATATTTGAAATAGGCAACCTGCAGAATAACCGAGAGGCTCTCCACCAAGAAGACCCCACAAAGCACGGGCAACAGGAGTTCTTTGCGCAAGACAATAGCCAGTGCGGCGAGGATACCCCCTAAGGTCAGGCTTCCCGTGTCCCCCATGAAAACTTGGGCCGGAAAGCTATTGTACCAGAGAAATCCAAGGCAGGCTCCCAGCAGGGCACCAGTGAAAATCAGTAATTCCCCGCTGCCGGGCAGGTGGAGAATATTGAGGTAGTTAGCAGCGATGGCATTGCCTGATACATAGGCAAAAATGCCCAGGGCAAGGGCAATAATCCCGGAAACTCCTGTGGCCAGTCCGTCGAGCCCATCGGTAAGATTGGCAGCATTGGATACCCCGGTGACGATAAACAGCACGACTGGGACGAATACCAGCCAGGCCCAGGCATTGCCCCCTTGGAGAAATCCAGGAAGCAAAAGACCGTAGTTAAGCTGATTACCCTTCACGAAGGGCACATTGGTGATGGCGGTTCGGTAATCGGCTTTTTCGGTGATACCCTGGCTAGTTGGGGTGTAGATGAAATCTCCGACGCGGTCGCGGTCGTCCAGCCCGAGGGCAACGGCCTCTTCCGTATCCATGCGCACCACAAAGGACCGATGGCCCAGCATAACCAGTGCTATCATTAGACCAAGGCCCACTTGACCGGCAATCTTGAATTTTCCTTTCAATCCCTGTTTGTCTTTGCGGAAGACTTTGATATAGTCGTCTAAAAATCCGATGATACCCATCCAGACAGTGGCCAGGATTAGGAGCTGCAGATAAACATTATCCAGTCGGCCAACCAGCAGGGTTGGAATTAGGATTGCCAGAATAATGATGACCCCGCCCATTGTTGGGGTACCTTGTTTCTGAACCTGTCCTTGAAGACCCAGATCGCGGACGGATTCGCCAATCTGTTGCCGCCGCAGGTAAGCAATGATTGTTCCTCCGAAAACCAGGGAAATGAGTAGAGAAAGGATAACGGCAAGGCCGGCCCGGAAGGTAAGGTATTGGAATAGTCTGGCCCCCGGGAAATCTCCGGCATATTGATCCAGCCACGCGAACAGGTTTACCAGCATATACCCTCAGGGATTAGTTAGTTTGTGAGTTGCCAGGAGGGATTCTCGGACCACGGCGCGGTCGTCAAAAGGATGGCGCACCCCATCGGTTTCCTGATAGGTTTCATGCCCTTTGCCTGCCACGAGAAGAATATCCCCGTCGCGGGCAAGCAGGCAGGCAGTTCGGATGGCCTCGCGGCGATCGGTAATTTTCAGGGTATTCCCTGAATTCCCAGTAAGGAGACCGGCGGCCATATCTTCTATGATCATCGCCGGCTCCTCCGATCTGGGATTATCTGATGTTAAAAGAATAATATCGCTTCCCTCAGCAGCTACCCGCGCCATGAGGGGTCTTTTTTCGCGGTCCCGATCGCCCCCGCATCCTACTACAGTGAGAATGCGTGCCTGCCTGGGTTTGGTTTTACGCAGCGTATCAAGCACCTTTTGCAGCGCATCGGGGGTATGCGCGTAATCTACCACGGCCAGAATGCCGCTTCCCGCTGTGCGAATCGTTTCAAAGCGACCTCTGGCAGGCTGTAAGGCACTCAGGTGGGTCCGCAGCAGGGTATCCTCTATGCCAAGTAAACTGGCGGCTCCATAGGCAGCCGTCAAATTATAGGCATTGAATTCTCCAATGAAACGGGTAAGCAGTTCGCCGCCATTAATTTCCAAGTGGAGACCCTCCAGGCTGTTTTCCAGGATACGGGTCTTGAAGGAAGCCATTCGGCGCAGGGCATAGGTGTGGATGGCTGCGCCAGTATTTTGCACCATCACTGTACCCCTGGCATCGTCTGTATTTACCAGAGCGAAGGCCTTTTTATCTAGCCCATCAAAAAACTTCTTCTTTGCCTTGATATAATGGTCGAAGGTACCGTGGTAATCTAGATGATCGTGGGTGATATTAGTAAAAAGTGCACCCCGAAAGGGAATACCTGAAATACGGTCCTGGTGGACAGCATGGGAACTTACCTCCATAAACACGTGGGAACATCCGTTGTCCGCCATACGCCGCAGGAGAGCTTGCAGCTGCCCCGCATCGGGCGTTGTGTGGGTTGCGGGAAGGGTATCCTGACCCACCCGAATCGAGATAGTGGAAAGGAGTCCGCAGGTATATCCGAGCGAAACAAAAAGGTCGAATAAAAGGGTGGCCGTGCTGGTCTTGCCATTCGTTCCGGTGACCCCCACCACCTGCATTTGGCGGCCCGGAAAATCGTACCAGGCGGCCATGAGTAACCCATAGGCCTTGGCGGGTTCATCCAGGGAGAGGGAAAGCGTGGACCCAGAGGCATGCTCAGGCATGCTGGAGCCAAGAATACAGGTCGCACCCCGGTTGATAGCCTCCGGGATATACTTGTGTCCGTCGGTTTGTGTCCCGGGAATGGCGACAAACAAAAAACCCGGCGCCACCTGGCGAGAATCGGCAGTAATCCCCTGTACCGGAATATCGGGAAGGCCGGAGCCGAGACCGGGTTGTATTGCGGCCAGGAGGGAGTGCAGAGACTTCATCGGAGCAGAAGATGGATGGTTTGTCCCTTTGTTCGGGTTCCTGGCCTCACCGATTGATGCACCACTTTGCCCACACCGTCCACGGAGACCTTCAGACCTTTATTTTCCAGGATAAAAAGGGCATCCTTAAGTCCTGCTCCGAGTACGGAGGGTACTATATGTTGCCGGATGTCTGGTTTTTTTACATCGAGGGCCGTGCCTGAGCCTTGCAGGACAGTCCATAGCGGATCAAAAGCACCCGAATGGGGGAGTTCCAGATAATCCAGTACCTGGCGAATATCGGGGGTGGCCCCGAAGTCGAATCCAGGAAGGCTGGCTTTGTCAAGCACCGGTTTAGGAGCGTCATTGAGAGCAACCTGCCAATCTGGCGAGGAAAAGAAAATCTTATCTGCAATTTCCCGGAAAACAGGGCCAGCCACGTCACTTCCATAATAGCCGTTTCGCGATGGGTTATGGATGACCACCACACAGGAATAGCGGGGCTTTTCTGCAGGGAAATAGCCAACAAAAGAGGCGCGGTAGCCCCCCTTGTGCTTTTCCCTGGGATCCAAGCGCTGGTAATCGGTCTGGGCAGTGCCTGTTTTTCCCGCAATCACGTAGCGGGGTGTGCTGAGTTTCATTGCTGTTCCTCGAGTCACCACCGCACGCAGGAGATCCTGGACGGAAGCTATGGCCGAGGGACCAGCAATCCGTCTTCTCAGAACGGAAGGGGAGAATTCCTGGACCCATACCCCTTCCCGCTGAACGCCCTGGACGAGATAGGGACGCATCATACGACCATCATTGGCAATGGCATTGTAGAAATTGAGGAGTTGAAGCGGGGTGATACTTAGTTCATACCCGATGGCCATCCAGGGCAAGGTGGTTCCACTCCAGTTATCTTTTCCCGAATAACCTTCCTTGAAATAGGGATTGGCTTCCCCTTCGATATCCTTTTGCACAGGAAGATGAAGCTGGAAATCTTTCAGCGATTGGAGCCAGTCGGATACCGGCATTTTTCCTTCTTCGCCGGGCATCGCAGCGAAATAGCGGGTGAGGGTGCGAGCCATGCCCACATTGGAAGAAATTTCGAAAGCACGGCGAACGGAAATGGAGGACAGCTGTTTGCTTTCTTCAGCCACATCTTCCAGGGTATGACCAAAGAAGGAGGCTTTTCCGTAGGAAATAGGGACTTCCTCGGAAAGATCAATCGGTTGATTTTCCATGAGGGCCAACAAGGAAGCTGTTTTGAAGGTGGAGCCCGGTTCCACAGCCATACCGATGGCGTAATTGAAGCTTTCCGAGTAACGCCCGTGATGGAGCCCCAGATTGGCAATGGCCTTGATGGCACCAGAATGTACCTCCATCACCACGGCAGTTCCCCACTCAGCCTGGTGATGTTCCATAGCTCGAAGCAGGGCATTTTCAGTAAGTTCCTGATAATGAATATCGAGTGTAGTGACCACATCGTCGCCATCGCGGGGATGGATGCTGGCCAGATCTTCCATTGGCAACCAGAGGTCCTTACCCCGATTTACCCGAAGCATAAACTGGCCGCCGGGTTCCCCCCTTAAAGCAGCGTCGAAGGACGACTCCAGACCTACCGAACGAGCGTCTTTTCTAAGGTAACCGACGGTGCGCTGGGCAAGCAAGCCGAAGGGCATGCGCCTTTGGCTTGACTTCTCCACGATGAAGCCACCGCTAAATTGACCGAGGCGGAAGAGCGGAAAAGTGCGGATTTCATGCAGGCGAGTAAAGGAAATGCGGCGAATGACCGGTAGGCGGCGATTGGATTTGCTCTTGCGCAAGTTGCGCAGCCTGGCAGCGATACTTTTCGGTGCCTCGGTCCAGCCCAGGGAGTGGTGAAAGAGGAGAGCCAGGGAATCCACCTTAGACTGAAAATCAGATTCCTCAGGTGCCACAGGATCGAAGAAAATGTCGAAATAGGGTATGGAAGTCGCAAGGAGGGAGCCGTCGGCAGCGAGGATATTTCCGCGATTGGCCTCAAGATCTTTGAAACGGACATTCGCCTGTTGGCCCTTACCTTTCCACTTTTCCCCTTCTTCCACAGCCAGAACATAGGTTCGGTAGGCAGTCAGGCAGGCCAAGGGGAGAATTCCTGCGAAGAGCAGGAAATACATACGCGACAGCACCTCATTTCGCATCTCCATGGCGTCAATAGGACTTATCTGGTGATATGGCCAATTTTTGAGGAGCCTGTCTGAACGGTTCCAAGCCAAGGACAGCAAAGCGTTCTGCCATGTAAGAGCGCTGGGCTTTTACACGGTTTTCCGCAGCCAGGGTCATGTATTCCCAGCGCAGGTCGCGGATTTCATCCTGCAATACCTGGATTTCCCTGATTTTCTTTTCGGAGAAATGGGCGTTGGCGATACACAGGATGGCTAGGAAACCCAGGAAGAGGATGAAGGGCAGTTGTCGGAAACTGCCCTCCGATCCCAGGAACTCCAGCAGTACGAATTTTCGCAGGCCTTTAGTAGGTGCCATGACAGAAAGTTCTCAAAGCTCTCAGACCGGGGTCTGATAATTAAAAAAATCATACCGGGAGTTTTCGGCCCACCCGCAATCTGGCACTCCGCGCCCGGGGATTTTGTTCCCGTTCGGCGGAAGAAGGCACGATGGCCTTTTTGGTGACGATTTCGAATGGTCGAAAGATATTTCCATAAAAGTCCTGCTGCAGATTCCCTTCCGGGTTGCCACAGCGAAGTGTATTTTTTACCATGCGGTCTTCCAGCGAATGGTAGGCCAGGACGACTAGGTGTCCACCAGCCTCGAGGAGCTCCACCGACTGGGTGAGGAACTCGGTCAAGGCGGGAATTTCCCCATTGACCTCCATGCGCAGGGCTTGGAAGACCTGTGCCAGGTAACGAGGTTTTTGACCCCTAACCCAGGGTTCCACCACTTGGAGGAACTGCGGGATAGTCGTGAAGGGCGTGCTTTTCCGTGCCGAGACCAAGGCTGCAGCCAGGGACCGGGCATTGCGCACTTCTCCCCATTCACTCAGTATTTTAACCAGGCCCTCTTCCGGCAAGGCATTGAGGATATCCGCAGCAGTTTGAGCCGCCAGCGGATCCATGCGCATGTCCAGGGGACCCTCCCAGCGAAAGGAGAATCCACGCGTGGGGGAATCGAGCTGATGGGAGGAAACGCCGAGGTCGGCCAAGATACCGTCCACCTTCAGGTATCCGTGCAGTTTGAGGAACCGACGGATAAACCTGAAGTTGTGCGGTACAAAAACCAGCCTTTCATCGTGTTTCACATTCCCGGCAGCATCCGGGTCATGGTCAAAAGCTATCAAGCGACCGTTGTCGCCTAATTTTTCTAAAATCATTCCGGCGTGGCCGCCTCCTCCGAAGGTGGCATCCACGTAGACGCCGTTGCGTCTGATTTGAAGAGCCTCCACGGCGGGCGAACGCAAGGCGGGTTCGTGGTACATGGCAATGGGACTAATCGTCCTGCTGCTGCCTGCCGCGACCCAGGATTTCCTCCGCCAGATCGGAAAAATCGGCGGGTTCGTCATCCATAAGCTTGTCGTACACCTCTTTGGCCCATATTTCAATGCGGTCGTTGAAGGCAGAAAGGATGACCTCCCTGTCGATGCCCGCATATTCGAGAAGGCGGCGGGAAACCAGAATGCGGTCGGCGCTATCCATCTCTACCTTTTGGGCACCCCGGTAAAAATACCGGACCAACTCCCTGTTCTTTTTGCTGTACACGTTGAGGTTGTTCACATCCTCAGTGGTTTTAGTCCAGACCTCTTCGGGATACAGCATCAGGCATTTTTCAAATCCACGATTTACAACAAAGGCATACGACTCCCGTTGGCCTAACTGGCTAATCAGACCGCTCGGCAACCGCATGCGGCACTTTTCGTCGATCCGGCATTCGTACTCTCCGAGCAGCTGGCTCATCGCTCGTCGTTCCTTTGTTCCTCAAAAGTAATCGAACCTTTCCACTTTTTACCACTTCCCTCCACATTTTTAGAAAAAATATATAAAAAATTTTTTTAATCCAAAATGCGGATTATTAATTATCACATTTTGATTACTTTACATTTTAATATTATTTATAATACATTTTAAAAAAAAATTGCTATGCATAGTATACTAGCTGTCAACAGATTAAAAGTGTCGTAAAGTGGTAATAAATTCCCTGTGTATTCCCTAACCATGGGTATTCCTTACCTTTCCCGGAACATTTAGCCTCCCACCATGCAGCGTTTACCCGGCATTTTTTTCGGGCCAAGCCCCCGGGGCGGAAGAGGGGTTTTCACGGAGTTGGCCATCGCAGCCGGCACCCTCATCGAGATCTGCCCCTTGATTGTCCTGCCGGCGGAGGATTTGGAAAAAATTCATGCCTCGGGCCTCCACGACTACTATTTCTTGTGGGGGGATGCGGAGAATCAATGTGCCATCGCCCTGGGATTCGGCTCTCTGTACAATCATGATTACGAGCCCAATGCCCGGTATTTCGTGGACGTGGAAGAGGAAACATTGGAAATTCATGCTGTCCGCGACTTGCTTCCCGGGGAGGAAATCACGGTAACTTACAATGGGGTGCCAGAGGATAAATCCACGGTGTGGTTTGAGAATCCGGATTACCGCAGGGAGCTAAAGCGATAGGGAAATGAGCGAGGGATGCGGCCGCTTTGGTGTAGCGGGACAAAAGCTTAATTTTGACCTAGGTCATTTCTAGAAAATTTGCTATGAAAAGGATTGTCTCCTGCCTTATTCCCCTGTTTTTTTCCCTGCATACGCCATTAACTGCCCAGGAGACCCTTCGCGCCTATCAGCGGGAAGCCTTTGTGCAGGCGAATGGCGACACGCTGCTTTACAGGATATTGCTTCCGATTGATTACGACTGCAGCCGGCGATACCCCTTACTGGTATTCCTGCATGGATCTGGGGAGCGGGGCCGAGACAATGAGGCTCAGCTAAAACACGGTGGCTCCCTGTTTTTACAGCAAGAAGTACGCAAGCAGTTCCAGGCCATTGTGGTCTTCCCACAGTGCCCTGCCGGGGAAGCCTGGTCAGGAATGGAACGGGATGCGGATGGCCGCTGGGATTTGCCCCTTACCCAGGAACCTACCCGGCAGATGCGCCTTCTTAGCGGCCTGTTGACGGAGCTTCTCAACACCCATTGTGTGGACAGTCAGCGCGTCTATCTCGGGGGCTTAAGCCTGGGGGCTTTTGGTACGCTGGAATGGTTGGCTCGAGAACCCAGGCGCTTTGCTGCCGCCTTTCCCATCTGTGGAGGGGGCAACCGGCTGCTCACTCCAATTTATGGCCGACAGGTCCCCACCTGGTTCTTCCACGGCGCTGCCGATCCGGTCGTTCCTGTGCAGGCTTCCCGCGAACTCGTAGAAAAAATAGGGGCCGAAGGGGGTAACGTGCGTTATACCGAATATCCCGCGGTAGGCCACGATTCCTGGAATCTCGCCTTTCAGGAGCCTGACCTCCTACCTTGGTTGCTTAGGCAACATGTGGTGGGAGAAGATGGTGGGAAACGGCCAATTTCATCCACCCCTGCCAATATGCGCACCCTGACCTACTTCAGCGACGGGAAGGAAAAACTAGATTTAGATCTGTACCTCCCGGAAAATAGTGACACGAGCCGCCAACTTCCGCTCGTCCTGTATGTTCACGGCGGAGGCTTTTCTGGAGGAAGTCGACTTGATCCCGGTATTGCCCGCATGGGGAATGAGATGACCCAGGCAGGATTCGCCTTCGCATCCATTTCCTACCGCCTGCTTATGCGGGGGAAATCGTTCGGATGCGATCAGTCTGCCTCGCAGAAGGTAATAGTTTTCCAACAATCAGTGGTGGATGTGCGGCGGGCCACGGCATTCCTCATGGCACAGCGAGAGGCGTACCGGCTTGACATGAACCGGGTGGTCCTGGCCGGTAGTTCAGCTGGAGCGGAGGCTGTGCTACATACAGCATATTGGCCACAGGCTAATCTGCCGGCAGAAGCCTTCGTTCTGCCTAAGGATTTCCGCTTTGCCGGGCTGATTAGTATGGCGGGTGCCTTGATTGACCCAATGCTTATACAGCCTGAGAATGCCCTGCCGACCCTCTTCTTCCATGGTACCTGTGACGCCCTAGTTCCTTTCGACATCCGTTCCCACCGCCTCTGTGCCCCTGGGCAACCTGGCTACCTGCTTCTACACGGAGCCGGAGAATTAGGAAAGCGGCATAGAGCACTTCAACTGCCCTTTTATATGGTGGCATATGAAAATGGGGGCCACGAATACGCCTCGTTGCCTATGGAAGAAGAACGGGAGAGGATGCTGGACTTCATCCGCCGCGATGTCCTAGGCGGAGAAAAAAGGCAACTTTATGTGCAGCAAAGCTTACAAAAAGCTTGCCCCTACCCCACCCACTTCGAAGGATTAATCAGGCCAAGATAATAGCGGGCAATTTTTCATCTAGGCTTAGAATTCCGGCATCTCTCCGCGTAACCCTTTCGTAGCGACGCACCATGGCGGAGACGCACCATGGTGCGTCTCCAAAGGTTTTACATTCCACTATGGAAATTAAACGCGCCAGCGGTGTTATCCCCCCATGGTGCGTCTCTACGGGATTCCATATTAAAATCGGTCCAGATTCATCACCTTATCCCAGGCCTGGATAAAATCGCGGATAAAGACAGATTTTGCCCCATGGAACGCATACACTTCGGCTAGGGCACGGAGCTCCGGATGGGACCCGAATATCAGGTCTGCCCGGGTCCCCTTCCATTTCAATTGCCCTGTTTTTAGACTCTTACCTTCAAATATGCGGGCATCAGGAGAGGTAGGTTCCCAGACTGTATCCATATCCAGCAAATACAGGAAGAAATCATTGGTCAATATCCCCGGGGTATGGGTGAACACGCCGAGATGGGTACCGCCTGTATTCGCATGGAGAACCCGAAGACCACCTACCAGCGCCGTCATCTCCGGAGCGGTGAGGCAGAGTTGCTGGGCTTTATCCACCAGGAGTTCCTCAGCCTTTAAGTTGGCGACCGTATATTTTTGAAAATTACGGAATCCGTCCGCCAGGGGTTCCAGTACGGCAAATGACTCACCATCGGTCTGTTCACGGGTCGCATCGGTACGTCCCGGACGGAAGGGTACTACTACGTTTTCACCCCCAGCAGCTGCTGCTTTCTCGATTGCGGTACACCCTGCAAGTACCACCAGATCAGCCAAAGAAATGGAAGCGCCCCGGGGATGCGAAGCCTGGAAGGTGGCTTGGATCTGACCGAGAACCTCCAGCACCCTACCCGCCCGATCGGGATCATTTGCCTCCCAATACTTCATGGGAGAGAGTCGAATCCGGGCTCCGTTTGCCCCACCCCGCTTGTCGCTTCCACGGAAGGTAGCGGCTGATGCCCAGGCCGTAAAAACCAAATCTGGGATCGAAAGCCCAGCTTGGTTAATCTGATTCTTAAGTTGTTGGACATCCGCTTCATCCACCAGGGGATGGCTTACAGCAGGGACAGGATCTTGCCAGATGAGCTCCTCGGCAGGTACCTCGGGACCAAGGTAGCGCACGCGGGGGCCCATATCCCGGTGAGTCAATTTGAACCAGGCCCGGGCAAAGGCATCGGCGAATTCATCTGGCTGCTCGAGAAATCGTCGGGAGATTCGCTCGTAGACAGGATCAGCCTTCAGGGCAATATCGGTGGTGAGCATGAACGGCGCATGACGCAGATTGGGATCGTGGGCATCAGGCACCAATCCTGCCCCTGCGCCACCCCGGGGCTTCCATTGGTGGGCACCGGCCGGACTCTTGGTCAATTCCCAATTGTAACCAAAAAGGTTTTCAAAGTAATTGTTACTCCAGCGTGTGGGCGTCGTGGTCCAAGCCCCCTCCAAGCCACTGGTGATGGTATGCACTCCATGTCCTGACCCAAGCATGTTTTTCCAACCAAGGCCTTGCGCAGAAATATCTGCTCCTGCCGGTTCGGCCCCGACGTACATGCTCGGGTCCCCGGCACCATGGGTTTTTCCAAAAGTGTGTCCCCCGGCAATCAGGGCTACGGTTTCCTCATCGTTCATGGCCATTCGGCCAAAAGTCTCCCGAATATCCCGGGCTGAGGCAAGGGGATCGGGTTGGCCATCGGGACCTTCCGGATTGACGTAAATGAGGCCCATCTGCACAGCAGCCAGCGGATTTTCTAGTTCCCGGTCCCCCGTATAGCGCCCATTTCCAAGCCATTCCTTTTCAGAACCCCAGTAAATATCCTGCTCTGCCTCCCAAATGTCCTCCCTGCCACCGGCGAATCCGAAGGTTTTGAAGCCCATGGATTCGAGGGCACAGTTTCCGGCAAGAATCATTAAATCGGCCCAGGAAAGGCTATTTCCGTATTTCTGCTTTATCGGCCAAAGTAGGAGCCGTGCTTTATCCAAGTTCGCATTGTCTGGCCAACTATTTAGGGGGGCGAAGCGCTGGGCACCTGTGCCTGCCCCTCCGCGACCGTCGGAAATGCGATAGGTACCTGCACTATGCCAGGCCATGCGGATGAAAAACGGACCATAATGGCCATAATCTGCTGGCCACCACGGTTTGGAATCTGTCATGAGTTCGAATAAATCTTTCTTCACCGCAGCCAGATCCAGTGAGGTGAATGCCTTGGCATAATCGAAGTCCGGGCTCATAGGATTGGATAAGGAGGAATGCTGGCGAAGGATATTTAATTTCAGATGATCGGGCCACCAATCGCGATTTGCGGTGCCGCTACCTGCGGCTTGCTTTGGTGCAACATGTCCGGTGAATGGGCATTTGGCCGTGGTGCCATTGGTGATATGGCCGTTTTCTTGGGTTGGCATGCTTAGTCTCAGTTTAGTTCTTTTTATGGGTGTGAAATTCCGGATTTCCCCGTATTCTTCGCCATGAATTTTAGCGTTTTCGATAATATGCCAGCCAAGGGGCGCCGAAGCACCCTTCCCGAGGTGAATAAAAAGGCTATTTTTGGAAGAAATCCCCGCATGGAAAAGTACCTGAAAACTACCTTTTGCTGGATCCTAGTAGCTATTGTTCCCTTTTCCTGCAGCGAGGATTCAGCCGGAAAGGAAGACCCTAAGGAGTTCAATCCATCCTTCCGTTTAATTCGCACGGACACCTTTCCGTTCAACAATTTTGTGGACTGCAACATGGCTGAGGTATGGGTCGGGGATACCCTGCGCATTTTTCCCGGTAAATACGGGGAGGATCCTGTCTGGGGGGCAGCCAAGGAATTGAAATTCGCCTCCGGGCCTAACGCCGATGCTGTTTTTAGTAAACCTGCAGCATCATACATAGCTCCCAAGCTACCGCTGAATGCCCCGGTGGGCAAACCGGGCCTTCATGGCGCAGTATGGTTCGAGACGGTGTATCAGTCCCGTCTCGACACCTCGGGAAAGACCCTTTACGCCATGTACCACAATGAAAATTATCCGGAAACACTCCCTTTTAATCCGATAACCGGAGAGGGGTACATAGACAAAAATTGGCCTTTGGGTCTCACGGAACGCATCACGCCGGCGGCAGTACCCCGAATTGGCGTGATGAAATCCACCGACGGGGGCTGGAGCTGGGAGGACCGGGGATTATTTCTGGAAGACCTGCAGGCCCGGATGATCTTAAAACCACACAATCGTTCGAAGACCTTTGCCGGCGGCGTGGGCGATCCATGTGCCGTCGCTGTAGGGGATTACCTGTATCTCTTTTACGGAGAATACGGATATCCAGGAAACTATTCCTCCAAAACCTATTCACCAGAAAAGGAGTGGTCGGGACAATGCATCAGTGTAGCACGCATTCGGCTGGCAGATTTAGACCAACCCCGGGAAAAAGCCTGGCGTTGGGATGGCAAGGGTTTTGGGGCACCTTGGAACGGAGTGGGAAAACCCATCGCCTCCCTGCAGATTTCCAAGGAGCAGGGAGGAGGTCCCGCCTCTTCTATGGAAGGAGGGTTTCACTGGGGTCCCTCCGTAAGCTGGAACACTTGGCTCCAGTGTTGGGTCATGCTCATGGGGCATGTCGAAGGGCCATCCTGGATTGGCGATAAACTCTATATTTCATTCAATCCGCATCGGGACCTCGGGGTAGGCGACCATTCCCAGGCCTGGACCAAGCCCAGACTGCTTGTCCAAAAGCCGGGTCATGTCCTTTGGTATCCCTCGCTTCAACCGATGAATACCCCGGAAGATATTGATGCAAAACACACCTCGTTGAAGTTGGGAAAAAAAGCGAGACTATTTTTCAAGTATTCCGATCTGGGATCTTATTTCTCTGAATACATCATAGCTTTTGAACGCTGAGGTATTGTCCTAAAAAAAGCCCCCGGGCACCGGGCGCCGGAGGCTTAAATTTCGGTGGAGACGGCGGGAGTCGAACCCGCGTCCAAAAAGGCACCGAAAAGCTTTCTACATGTTTATCCGTCGTTCGTTATCTCGGCCGGAAATTGGGTACGACAGAAAACGCACCTCCCAGCCCAGCTCTGTTTCTTATTCCCTGCCATGAGCCACGACAGGGAACCAGCCCGATTTTTTGATTGATACGCTACGTGCAGGCCCTCTCAGGCAGCGGGCAGGCTCTCCGGCTGAGCCGGTGGAGCGGGCATTTTGCGTAAAGGCTTACTAATTCCTAGAATCAGGCAGCCAAGGCGTAGTTGTTCTCGCCAGTTGTTGGTCGATGGTTATTTGATAACGGAACCTACCATCATGTTCCGACATGCTTACTTTCCCGTTAACCATCCTGTCGATACCAGAACGTCCCCGGATTTTTTTAGAATACAATACTAAAGCAAATCAGGTTGCATGGTCTAAGAAAAAAATTATATTTGCGTCAACACCTGAAAAAAACCCTTTCTGAACCATCTAAACTATTCATGGAAGATTAACAACGTAGTTCCGATTCAAAGATGTATGCTGAGGAATGGTTGATTGAGGTTTCCTAATGGCTGAAAAATTTTTCTAAAACAATTAACATTTTCAAAATGCCTGGTTCTTCTCCCGAGAGCAACCAATTGACTCGAATTGGTGTGTTCTACGATGGAAACTATTTCCTGCACGTAAGCAATTATTATCATTACGTACACGACCGCAAGGCCAGACTTAGCTTAAAGGGGCTGCACGAGTACATTCGGCTGCAAATTAGCCAACTGGAGTACAAGGAATACCGGCTTTGCCGGGTAGTCGATTCCCACTATTTCCGGGGTAGGCTAAGTGCCAGCGATGCTAGTCAGCGGGGCAATTTGCTTTACTACGAGCGTGTGTTCGACGACATCCTCATGGGTGAAGGTATCGTATCCCATTACCTTCCAGTCAAAATGATTAATGGAAGGCGGCAGGAAAAGGGTATCGATGTTTGGCTTTCTCTGGAAGCTATTCATATGGCCTTTAACGACCATTTCGATGTGGTGGTTCTGGTGGGTTCAGACAGCGATTACGTGCCGCTTATGCGGAAACTCAACGGAATGGGCAAGCAAACCATTCTGGTTAGCTGGGACTTTGAATATACTGACGAGGATGGGCATCGTTTTAGCACCCGAACCTCTCAGGATTTGCTGGAGGAGGTGACCTATTCCCTGCCCATGCATGAAATCATAGACGACCCGAGAGCATCGGATTTTGATATCAATCGCCTGTTCGTCCTCAAGCAATTTGATAAGGCGTTTGGTTCGAAGCCCCTGGACGCTAGCTCAGAATCATCCAGCACCCCTCCTGGTTTAAATCTGGAGGACCATGAGGATATCGAACAACTCGACACAGACCGTTACATGAGCGTTGTGCTATCTAAAAAGGATGGTTATGGTTTCATCAAACTGCCACCCGACAATGTGTTTTTCCATTTTTCTAGTTTAGGAAATGTCACGCCTGACCTGCTCGAAATTGGTTCCAAGGTAGAGTTTAGGGTGGAGATGAAGGAAAATGGCAAAATGACAGCCGAGGAGGTTTTTCTGGTATCCGAGATTTAATTCAAATGGCGATATAGTCACTCAGATAGCTGAAAGCGGGCGTAAGCGCTCCCTTTTCGGCGATGGTGGCACGTCGAATCATCGGAGTATCTCCGGCCAGCAAATCGGGCAATACCTGCTGCAGGAACCTTTCTCCAAAATAGGTGGACGCATCCCGAGCTATTTCGTTTGGCAGATTGTCGATAGCCATCACCGCAATACCTCGGGGATCGAGCGGTCCCGATTCTATCCCGGTATCTGGCCTGTAGCTGTAAACGGGGTCGGAAATGGTACTAGCTCGAAGCGTAGAGGGTACTGAACTTCGTGGAGCCAAATCGCAGGTTAAATCGGCTATCACACGGACCCTAAAAGAAGGGGATAACATATCCTCCCGGGTAAAAAATACTGGGGCGCGATAATCCCAGAAAATACCATTGATAAAAATGTCTGCCGATTCCAGCCAAGGTTGAAAGTTCAGCCTATAGCTCGCCGGACGTCGGTGGAAATCTTCTCGGTCGAAGGATTTGCCGGCTTCGTGCACGAGGTAATCGCTACTGCGAAGTTGGACGAAAGCTGGGATACTGGGAGACGTACTCAGGAACTTATCGGGTTCCATGCGTTGGAATCCCATGTCAGCGAGGACCCGGGCGGCGCCGTTCCCCACCCTGCCCGTTCCAGTTAAGACGATTTTCAGGGGAGGCCATTGGAACTTCTTGTAAAGCGCCGAAGCTTCCCTGTACCCTGAAAGCGAATACATCCGGGGCAAGTCGAATTGTCCGGAGCGCATCCCCCAGGTGTACAAGGCATTGTGGGCCCCAACCATACCTGCAAATTCGCCGAAGGCGATGAGGCGTTTACCCCCTGGGTCGGTAATCAATTCGTAATCGATAAGCCGGATACCTTTTTCCACCACGGTGCGCAACAGATGCCTATTGGCCGGCTGTTCTTTGATCGTATGGGAAAAAAAAAGGTAGGTTTTTCCGTATAAAAGCTGGTGCGCCGGCACCTCTTTAATGCCCAGGAGGATATCGCACCCAGAGATATCGTTCCCTACGGGCACTCCGGCTTCCCGGTAGGCTGCATCGGAAAAGCATCGATTCGGGGAAGATTCTACAACTATTTCCAGGGGAAAATCCCGGGAAATGATCCGGCATTGATCCGGATTCAGCACAACACGGTAATCCGGAGGGAATTTCCCCTCCCGGATTATTCCGATGGTTTTCATGAGCAAGTTTGTCAGGCAATTCTGGCTCAATATAACACACAATGATGGATTGACCCGCTCGCTCGTATAGGGAAATGTCAGGTCCTCGTTTTATATTGCCAAAAAAATGGCAGCACGCTGGCAAGGGGTCTTTCCGCCTGTTCTCACCCCGTTTAAGCCCAATGGGGAGTTGGACCTGGATGCCCACCTCTTTAATATAGATCGCTGGAATCGCACGGCGCTTTCGGGTTATCTGCTATTGGGCTCCAATAGCGAATCAGCCTATCTCACCGAGGAGGAAAAACTTTTGCTCATTGAAAAAACGGCTGCTATGGTCCCCTCGGACAAGGTTTTGCTGGCAGGAACGGGAATGGAATCGACAGCTGCCACCATCGCACTTACCCGAAAGGCCGCAGCGAGAGGGGCTCAAGCCGCGCTAATCCTCACTCCTTCCTTTTACCATGGGCACATGACCGAAGAAGCGCTCATCACCTATTTCCGGCAGGTTGCAGATGCTGTGCCCATCCCGGTGCTGGTATACAATGTCCCAAAATTTACACATATCAACGTGGGGGAAGGCCTGATTTCAGCCTTGTGCGATCATCCAAATATTGTGGGGATGAAAGACAGTTCGGGGAATCTGGGCCAGCTGGTAACTTTTCAAGCCGTTTCGGGTGATTCGTTCGACCTGCTGGTGGGCACTGCGGCCATCTGGTATCCGGGATTAACTCTAGGCATTCGGGGCGGCATCATGGCCTTGGCCAACGTCTTTCCAGAAGCCTGTGTAGACATCCAGCAGTTTGTGATTACTGGCAGGCATGCGGAAGCAGAGCAACTTTATCGGTTGCTGTATCCAGTCAATCATGCCCTTACCGCAACCTACGGTGTAGCGGGGCTGAAGTACGCAGCAGATAGGATGGGCTGGATTGGCGGCGCAGTTCGGGGTCCTTTGCTTCCCCTTCGGGAAACCCAACGCCGGGCATTGGATGGTATTTTAGAAAAAACAGGATTGTTGTGATACCCTCGGATGCCCGCACCATTGCCGACTACGTCGCATCGTTCGAACCGGAGGTTCAGGAACTACTGATTCAGCTTTGGGAGACCGTTTCAACGGCCGCTCCGGAAGCCAAGGAAACCATCAAATACGCGATGCCTACCCTGGTACTTCGGGGGAATCTTGTTCACTTTGCAGCTTTTAAGTCGCATATTGGCTTTTACCCGGGTTCGGGTGCCATCGCGCATTTTTCTGAAAAGCTTAAAGCCTACAGCACCTCGAAGGGAGCCATTCGCTTCCCGCTTGATGAGCCCTTGCCACTGGCCCTTGTGACCGAAATAGTCCGGTACCGGGTAGAGCAATCCCGGTAAAGGCTGTACCTCTTATTCGCTGGCACTAAAGGCACTACAATGCCTGTCGTGCCAAGCAATGGACACACTAGTCTCTAGCACATACGGCGAAAATAGCTACTGCAGCGGAGAGACTCACCCCGCCGGTAGCCTCTCCGAGCGTGGCATTCAGCGCAGTACAGGCAGCAACGGCAACGATGCATTGCCATTTGCAATGGACCCGAACCTCACGCCAGAAGCAACGTATCCAACGCTTGGCAGGCTGTAGATTGTTCTGGGCGTCGGCATACCATTCCTCTTCTGGTTGAAAGCCTCTTCGATATCGATTTCACCCGCCGGAAAAACGATGTAGGCCGTGTAGGTCTCCCCGCCGACCTGCCAAACGATGATGGTGGCTCCCTGGCCTCTTTTGCCGGCCTTGGGTTGAAAGAAATTGAAAGCGAGAAAACGTGCTTTGATGTAGGTTTTCGGCTTGCCCACAGGATCTGGCCTAACCTCTCCTGTGAATCCCCAGTTTCCTTTGTCAAGGTTTAATCTAACAAATCCTCGCTTGTAAATGCCGCCCAAGACTGCCGCAAACACCGGAGTCTTTTGTTAATTGGTGAATTATGCCTTCCTTTCTGCCGGTCAGGGAAACTTTAGGTTTCGGATATTGTCTGGGGGCTATTCGGACCAAATTGGAGGGGATTGGCAAAAAAGCGGAGCTGCCAGCAACAGGAAAGGAATCCAATTCAACCATTTTGTTTTCATAGCTTCAAAGGGTAAAGATTTTGCTAATGAAAACAATGGAATCAAGAGCAGACCTATCCTCCAAAGATTTCATGACCCTTTCAAGCTGAATTTTTCTATTCGGTCCCTAAGTTTACCCAGGTCTTGTAGCTCATCGGAGGATTTTCCAGAAAATGGGATAAGTCGGCCTGTAAGTTTCCGGGTATTTCCGGGGTGAATGCTAAGCCGGTAATGGTTTCATAAAGCCGAATATAGCGTTTGGAGACCTCCTCTACGAAATCATCTGGCATCTCCGGCATCACCTGGCCATCCAGGCCCTGGAATCCTCGCGCCATGAGCCATTCGCGGACAAACTCCTTGGACAATTGCACCTGCCTTTCACCCTGCTGTTGCCTTGTCTCATAGTCTTGTGCAAGAAAATAACGGGAACTGTCTGGCGTATGAATCTCATCCATAAGGAGTAGCCGGCCCTGATGCAGACCGAATTCGTATTTGGTATCCACCAAAATAAGTCCTTGCTTGGCGGCCAATTCGGTCCCTCTCCGAAACAGCTGACGGGTATAATGCGCCATCTGTCCGTAAGTTTCCGGGGCGATTTGCCCGTCGGCCAGTATATCTTCGCTGGAAATGTCGGTGTCGTGACCTGCATCAGCCTTAGTGGTGGGTGTTATGATGGGTTCAGGAAAGGGATCCCCCTCCCGCATGCCAGAAGGCAACGCGACGCCACAAAGGGTTCGGGTCCCAGAAGCATATACCCGCCAGGCATGTCCGGCCAGATAGCCTCTGATGACCATTTCGACCTTTAGGGGATGGCAGGCCAGGCCATAAGCCACCGCTGGAGCTGGAATGGCCAGCAGCCAACTGGGCACGATATCCCGTACATTTTCAAGGAAATAGGCGGCCATCTGATTGAGGACCTGCCCTTTGTAGGGAATTTCCCGAGGCAGAATATGGTCAAACGCCGAGATGCGATCGGTCGCGTGCAGGAGAATCCGGTTACCCAGGGTGTACACATCCCGAACTTTCCCGCGGTAGAATCCGGTGGTGCCTGGTAATTGAAGTGTGGGAGGATGGGATGGTGCAGCCATGCAGCAAATATCAATTCATTTCAGTAGGGTGACGGTTCCTTGTAAGGGAAATAATTTTCCATCCCGCCGTTTCACTAGGGCCTGGTAAACATAGACGCCTGGAAGCATAGCAACACCCCGGTGCTTGCCGTCCCAACCCTGTGACTCTACATTGGGTAAAAGTCCTTTTCCGTCGAACAGCAGGTTTCCGGTGCGATGGAATACCCGCAGGGTGCTTATTTCTGTAATGAGTCCAGGTGCAAAAAGGGTAAAGAAATCGTTCATGCCGTCCCCATCAGGCGAAAATGCACTGGGGGCATAAACTTCAATTTGCTGCACTACCCGCACCTGAATGGCGTCGGTGGCCTTACAGCCATTAGATGCCGTGATTTCCAGGCGAAACAGGGTGGTATTTACCGGTGCAACCCGAAGCAATGGGGTTCGGGTATCAGCCCCTGCCACAGCGGGGGTCCAACGATATACGGAGCCGGGTAGAACAGGTACTTCCTTGCCTAGCAGCAGACTATCGCCCGCGACGATGACAGTATCCTTGCCGAGTGCAACGCGGGGGATGGCCGGCTCCGGGACCGTGAAAGGAATTTCTTTTCGGCAACCTAGGGAATCGATGATAATCAGGGTCTGCGGTCCCGGCGAAGTCAGTTCCAATCGCTGTAGGGCCCCACTATTACTCAGATAGGTTGAAAATGGTGGAGTACCCCCCACAATCCGGGTAATTTTGAGTTCTCCCTTGGGTCCACCGATACATCCGGGGGCAATAACCTGATATAGAACGGAATCGATTTCGGGTGCCAGATAAATAACCTGCACGTTTGCTTCTTCGGTACAACCCGAACTGACTTCCTCCACAACCACCCGATATTCTCCGGCTTTTCTGGCTTGTGCCGAGGGGCCAAGTGGGGACCCATAAAGCTCGCCGTTTTTCGTGGTCCAAAGATAGCGGTAGGGCAGGGAGTTAGGTACCTTGACGGTGATTAAGGTCTGTAAACGGGAGCAATTCAGGGTCAGGGGCTTTTCCACCACCAAACCGATGGGACGCGTATCGTAGCGGACCAATGCGGAGTCGTTGAAGGAGCAGCCATTGTCGGGACGAGTTAACGTGAGTTTATACCATCCGGTATCGCGAGCCAACAGGGTGCTGCCGCGGAGATCTGGAATGAGGTTCCTTGGAGGGGTCCACTTCAAAACAGCATTGGAAGGGAATAGGGCCGTCGGGGAGAGTGAAACCTCTTTTATCCGACAAGATAGCGAGAAGGTGTCCGCCAGGATGAAACCCGGCTTCAGGAAATCGCCTATAACTTCCACCGGAAGATTGGCTTCACAGCCTGTCACCCGGTCCACCGCACGCACGGCATACTTTCCGGTTCGGCGCACAACAATCACCGGACGTTCCTGGGGCGAGGCAAGGTCTTGCCCGGCCGTGGCTTCCCAGGTAATGCGGAGGGGATAGCCATAAGCACTCGAAGAGGAAGAGGCATCTAGCCGCAAGCTGTCTTTGATACAGCTAAGGATAAGGCCGTCGGCCAGATTCAAGTTGATTCGAGGTTTGTTAAAACCATCGCTCACCTCGACGATATCGGCGGCCTGACAGGCATTTGCAGAATCCTCCACAATCAGCCAGAATAACCCAGGCTTGTTCACACTGGGAGTAGCCGTCAGAGGATCTGCGAGGATGCTGCTGTTTTCCGAGAACCAGCGGTAGCGGGCTTGTCCTGAACCGGTCTTGGCTGTAGCCTGGAGTTTTATGGTAGGATGAGAACAGGTGAGTAGAGTGTCTTTTCCCGCAGACACAAGGGGTTGTATCAAATCGGCTTTGAGAAAGAAGGTATCCATTCGGGTGCATCCATTGTACCTGTCGGTAATCTGAATCCGGTAGATATCCTCCCGAAAAAGCCGTGGGGAAACCTGCGTGTTTTCTATCATAGCACGCCCGCTGACTGTCGTCCAGTTGAAAAAATAAAGGGACGTATCTCCCTGAAGGGTGGGTTTCAGGCGCAGAATGGGTTTGTCACAGCGCAGGGTGTCCCGGGACGGATAATCTACAGCGGGAGAATTGAAGTCTTCCCGAATCTGCACACTGATACCATTCACGCAGCCGGTCAGTTTGTTGGTTACCTCAAAACGGTACAATCCGCCGGCGGAGAATATCTTCCGCAAGTCCTCTACGCAGCGAGTCGCATTCCCAAGGGTATCCAGTTCACACCACCTGCCAGCAAAACCGCCACCGGAAGGTAAAATGCCCTGGTAGACCAATTCCCGCTTGCGGCAAAGCAGGGTGGAGTCATTAAAGGAGGGAACTGGTGGAAGCCCGATGTCCTTATAGACTGTGGCACTATCCGTTGCGAAACAGCCATTCTGTTCATCCGTTACCGAGAGGAAATAGGTCCCAGCATCACTAAGCAAGGGGGTTAGGGTGCTCTTCCCTCCAAGAATCCGGCCACCTTTAAGACCTTCCCATTGATAACTGAAGCGTGTTCCCACATCCCGTGAAGAAGCCGTACCGTCGAGATTCAAGCGAGTCTGGGTGCAGGTAAGCGTCTTATCCGGACCCGCTTCGGCCCGGGGTTTCACGCGGTTAACGCGTACCGTAATCTCGGCCAGATTAATACAGGCATTGCGCTGATTCGTGACATAAACCTGGTACAAGCCTGGTCCTTTAGCAACAACTGAAAAGCCATCCAATACGGCAATCCGTTCCCCTACCGGAGGCTGCCACCTATACCCGTAGCTGGTGTCTTTTCGAAGCACCGGGGCTTCCAATACGATGGAATCGGTCCGACAGGTAAGGGTGTAAACTGCATCTTCCCGCAAGGCCGGCGGATTCAAATCCCCTACTACGGTAATCTGCAGTTCCGAAATCAACCCATTGGCAGCTTGAGCAATAAGGGTGTAGGTCCCGGGTTGCTCTACCCGTTGGCTGCGAAAATCGTCGCCCGGGACCACCCCACCCTGTGGACCTACCCAGCGGAAGCTGCAATCCTCGCAGGGTCGGCAAAGATTCACGCGCAAGGAAGTTTGCCTTCGGGCGCAGGTCAGTGTGTCTGGTGTTCCCGAGGCACGGACACAAGGGGGGCAGGGCTGATCACCAATCTGCACCGAATCAGTCACCACACAGCCCTGGGAAGGATCGCTCACCTCGAGGAAATACTTGCCCGGCCGGCTAATCCAAACCTGTAGACTATCGGCATTTCGATAGATGCCTACACCGGACCAGCGAAAACGAAGGCGTTCCCTAAGGGGACTCACCTGGGCAGCATAGGCGAAGGAATCCCTATTGCACGGATAAATAGCACTGGCCAGGCGGATGACCGGAAGGGAAGCATCCTGGACCACGGTCTTTTGGCCCGCCGTCATGCAACCATTTTGCCTGTTGGTAATCTCCAGGGTGTAGGTCTCCGCCTTGTCCGTAAAAAACCGGGGAGCGGTGGATACGGTATCGCCACTGGCTCCAAGCCAGATGTACAGAAATCGGCTCCCCGAAGAGGAAGCTGAGGCATTGAGTTCCACCTTTTTGTTCTGGCAGTCTATGGTATCCGGTTCGGCGATCACCAAGCGCGGCTTTTCCTTGTCCTCCACGATGCTTATCCGAAGGGTGTCACTGTAGCCAAATACCGGGTTTCTGGCAATCAGGCGGTAGGTTCCCGGACATTTCGCCTCCATCTGCAGGGTTTGCTGTTCGCTGTGGAGGCAGCCGGGGCTGGGCTCCTGGTCCCAAATATAGGTGAGTGCCGGATTGGGATTAGCTATCCCTGCCGTATAGCGCACGAACTCCCGGTTGCAGTTTATCGAATCGGGCGGTCGGAACAACAACCGGGGCTTGCAGTTTTCTGTAATAGTAATTTCTGCTTCCCGGGTACACCGATTAAAAGTATCCAGAACTTGGAGGCTATAACGCCCTGTGCGGAAAACCTCCGGCCTAAGCAGGGATGCCGATCTCGCTTCGAGGACAGCTCCCAGAGTCGCCTGCCAGTTATAACGGATGCGGTCGGTATTGCCCTCCAGCGATGCCTTTAGCACAGTTTTTCCAGTTGTACAACTCAGGGTATCCGAGAGGGGAAGTCTTAGGACTGGCAATACCGTGTCTATGGTCACCCTAACCGTAGCGCTGTCTTTACAGCCGTTATTCGAATCCTCCACACGGTAGCGGAAAAGTCCCGGTGCATTGATGGATTGTGTTTTTTGACGGGGTGTGGAGAAAAAGGAAATCCCGTCCGATTGCAGGACAAACCAGCGGGCGTCAAACCCATTTCCCCCATCGGAAAAATTACTGCCTATAACCACTGTAGGGCTACCGCAGGTCAGGATTTTATCCCCACCGCCAATGGCCTTGGGTCTCAGCGTATCGGCTCCAACTGTCAGGTCCAGGCTGTCGGCACAGCCGTTCAGGGTATTGACCACCCGCAGACGATAGTCTCCCGGAGAAAGAGCCTGGGCAAAGCGTGCATTGCGGATGGTGCCAAGCCGTCCCCTTGGGGCTGTCCAGAAATAGGCAAATTCCGGACCCTGGGAAGTTAGGGAACTGCCCATGGTCACGGAATCCACCCTGCAGGTGAAGACCGGTACCAATCCCCGCACAGGAATTGGCTGAATGGTGTCCATGGTAACGGCAAGGAAGGTATCCAGGCAGCTGAGCTTATTTTCGTATCGGATGGTCAGGGCGTAGAGTCCGTTTTCGCTAACGGTGGGATTCTCGCCTTCAGCAACCCGTTTGTATTCAAGGGGGCTCCCCTGGACCTTATCCCACAAAAGCTGGATTGAAAAAGCCGATGCAGTTCCGCGGGCATCAAGCGTGATTTGTTTGCGCACGCAGGTAAGCGGCGGTGGATCTTTAAGCTGGAGGGAGCGGCTGTAATACCGCAGACGGAGGTTCACGATGCTGTCACAGCCTGAGACGGAACGCAGTGGCACCGTATAGTCTCCTTCTTGCCGGAAGGTGGAGTCCGCCACCTTGTAGCTGACTTTAGGGCAGATCCTGTCGCGGATTATCAGGGTCATTTCCGTAATGCTGTCACATTTTCCGGTACGGGGGATAGCTTGCCGGTAGGTACCTTGGTCTTTTCGAAAGCTCCCAGCAAACGCAACGCTGTCGCCGGGGGGAATAAGCCAGGTCAGTTTCTTCACACAGTCTGCCGGAGTAAGGGTAAAAGAAAAAGTACCAGAACCCATAGCTCCACAAGTATCTTTCCGGGTGAGCGGATTGCCGACGAGTTGAGCCAATCCGGATATCGAAATTTTTCCAATCCGTTGGCGAAACTTGTCTAAATGGCCTTTCTGGAAAGAAAATCCCCGCACTTTGTATTCACCTGGGGGAAGATTGCGCAAATCTGGTGTAGCGGTCAGTTCGAACAAGGTGTCCTTAAGGAATACGGCATAGCCATAGCCGTACCTGCTGGTATCAGGGGGGCTAAGGCTAAAAACCGGCTTGGGCAGGGTAACCAGGCGGGTATCGCCGGCGCAAGCGCTGAAGGTGCTGTCGGGGAGACTGCCTGCATCGGCAAGGCAACAGTGGTCGCCTGCCCGATTCGCAAAAAGGATGCGGAAATCGAGGATTTCGTTTAGAAATCCGAAGAGTTCATTTTCCGAGCCCCGGGTATCGATGAGGATGGTCCATGTCCCGTTGACATTGCCCTTGAAGTCTTGAAGATTGCCTTCATAGGGGAAAAAGATGGTATCCCTCGAAGTATTCGGCGGCAAGCCAGGCAGTGCATTGCTCCAGCGGAGGGTATCCACGGAGGCAATATTGGTTGGCACGAAGCGAATGCGATAGGTTCCACCGAGCACATCGTTACCAGTGAATTCATTAAAGGGACCTATGAGCCTCACGGTGTCCCCATCGGGAGAAATCAGGGAAATGCGCAGGGTGGAGAGTTCCGGCGATCGGAAGTGGAGAAAGATGCTGTCCACCCGCTGACTACCCGAAAAGGTGAAGCCGGCATGGTCAAAAACTTGTATGGTGTATCGGGTAATGGAGTCGGGAAAAATGGGTTTACGACCCTGAAAACCACAATTCTGGGCATGCAATGATAAAATAGCGGCGGGGAAAAGCAACAAAAAGACCGCAAGTCTCATTCCATGATTATTGGCTACCGGGGGATAACGAAGGACAACAAATAATTATTCCTTTTGCTTTCCGGATGCAAAGTAATGCCAATTCAGGCCTGCACCTCCAAAAATTCCATGCGATGAAAACACTATTTCGCTTCGTTTTGGCCATACTGGTCCTCTTTGTTCAGGCCATTGGGTATGGCCAATCCAGTTCCGGTTTAAAATACCCCAAGCAACCCACCCGAGAAATCCGAGAGGTACCCTCGAAACTATGGTACGGGGGAGGTCTGAACCTAGGCTTCTCCGGTCGTGCCGGCTTGACCATCATGCAACTGGGAGCCAGTCCGATGGTTGGTTACAAACTGCTGCCCCGCCTGAGTGTCGGACCCCGGGTTAGTTTTCTGGCTTCCCGATATTCCGGCAAATATTTTCTCAACAAAATAACCCCCATTGACTGGGGGGTAGGCCTTTTTACTCGAGTAAAATTGTTCTCGCCAGTCTTTGCCCATGCGGAATACGAGTTGGCAAATCAAGCCTTCGTTTCCTTTGATGGTGTCAACGGCAACCGGCTGGTCGCCGACCGGGTAGCGCAGCGGAACGTGTATGTGGGTGGGGGATACAGCAGCGGAGAGGGTCCCACACGTTTTGAAATCGTAGGCTTGTATAATCTCCAACCCCCGCAATCTGACCAGTATTTCATTTCCCCATTTACCTTCCGCTTCGGTTTTACCGTCAACTTTTAGATTACCAGCCGATTTCGAGGGTGATCATAGCATGCCGGCCAGCCTGGGGATAAACGCCAATGTCGCTCTGCAGTCTCCCGCGCGTAATGCTGGTGTATACCCAACCATTGTTAGCATAAAGGACGTCTGCCACATTCAGGATATTGGCCGAGAGGGATAGGGACGTTCCCATCTTCCATTTGAGGGCTGCGTCATGGATTAAAAAAGCGGGCAGGGAGCGGGAGATGTCACCTGTATTGTCGAGAAACTGGCGGCCAACGTATTTCATTTGCCACGATAAACTTAGGGGATTGCGGGAAAACCAAGGATTTCGACCAAAGGGAAACCAACGAATGGAGGCAGCGCCAATCCAGCCGGGGGAGAAGGCCAAGTCGGGTTGCCGGTAGCTGCGTGTGGCCTGCCCAATCCAATTCCCGTCGCCATCGTATTCGTCGAAATAGGCGGTATAATCCAGGATTCGGTTCAGGCTCCAGGCCAGATTGCCCTGGAGTTCCAATACTTTCTCTAAAAGGTAAGCTGTCTGCACTTCCACCCCAAGGCGGAAGCTTTGGGAGACATTTTCGCGGATATAGGCACCCACGTCATTAAGGCGACCGGTCTGCACGAGATGATTCCTATACAGCATGAGAAAGCCGTTGCATTCCCAGGGAAATGAACCCCTTTCGCTGCGCATACCCAATTCCAGGTCGCGAAGGACCTCTGGACGGGGTCGGGTCTGCCTCGGATTATCTACGTAATCGTCACGATTGGGCTCGCGGTGGGCTACAGCAAAGGATGCGAACACTTGGCGCCCTGAAGGCAATCCGTACTGTAATCCGACCTTGGGATTGAAAAAGGTGAGGGCGTCGGTGGCAGGAATTTTTTGACCTGTGTCGTCGATTCCTTCAAATTGATAGGTCACGCGGCGTACCTGCAAATCCGTCCAACCCTTTAGGTTCTTGGCCAGCGTAAGTTCATTTTTCCAATACATATTTGACTCCCCTTTCACAGCATCATTATCGTAATACCGATGATCCGGATAGGTATTGCCAGCGATAGATGCCCAGGTCAGTTCACCGAAGTGATTGCCGAGATAGCGGTGCCAAGCCCCACCCAGGACAGACTCCAGGCGCTCGGTCTGGTAAGTAAGGGCGAATACCGATCCAAAAAAATGATTGTCTAGCCAGCGGCGTCGTATAACGTCGATTGCGGTGCCGGGTTCTATCCCAACTGGCAGAAAAAAACGGTAGTCCGCGGCCTGTTGGCCGCTTCGGTATTGTTCGAAATAACCCGCTCCCCGGGTGTAATGGATACCGAGACTGGAGGTCAGCTTCGCGGTCCAGGACTGGTCCCAATGAGCCTGATAGTGGGTTTGCCGATAGTTGTCTACCTCATTCGGATGGGGCGATCCTGGCCTTTCCATGCCAGCGGAATTGAAGGTTCGGGTAGCGCGGTCCCCTGCCAGGGCCATTGGAACCCCATTCCAGGCCTGATAGGTAAGCTCCCTGCCGTCGAGGACATGGAGGCGAAGGACATTCCGGTCCCGGACAAGTGTGGCTGAAACAGCGTAACTACCCAGACGAGCAGTGGCACGGTCGATATATCCGTCGGAAGTAATTCGGGACAATCGGGCATCCAGGGAGAGGCCCCCGCCCAGGTTGCCGGTCCCCAGTTTCAGATGCCGCATCCAGGTATTGAAGGAGCCCAAAGCCTGAAAGGAGGAGGCGTATGGTTTTTCACTGAGGGTTTGCGTGTTCAGATGGATAGAGGCTCCGAAGGCACCGCTCCCGTTGGTGGAGGTACCCACCCCGCGTTGGATTTGCAGATCGGAGAGGGAGCTACCCAGGTCGGGCATATTAACCCAGAAAACGGCATGGGATTCTGAGTCATTTACGGGAATGCCATTGAGTGTCACGTTGATCCGGGTGATATCTGCACCGCGCAGGCGCATGCCGGTGTAACCAATACCAGTGCCTGCATCGGAATTTACCGCCATCGAGGGCGTGAATCGCAACAGGTAAGGAAGGTCTTGCCCCAAATTGTTCCTTTCGAGCTCCTCAGCAGAAATTTCCTGGAAAGCAATGGGGGTGTTCTCCCCAGCCCGGGTGGCTGCGATGCCGATTTCATCAAGCAGGTAGGATGCTGGCACAAGTAGGATATCTGGAACGATGGTCACCCCCTCCAAAAAGGCAAATTCCCGGTGCTGGGTCCGGTAACCAAGGGCGGAGAAGGTCAGGGTATGGATTCCCGCTTTCAATCCGGTTAAGGTGAATCGCCCCTGATCATCGCTTGCGGCACCGACACCGGAGGCAGCTGCGGAGATATTGACCCCGGCAATTGGCTTGCCGGCCGGATCGGTGACTTTAGATTGAAAGACCGTCTGGGCTTGGGTAATGAGGATAACCCCGGTAACCAAGAGGAAGGACAGGAAAAAGGACTGCATTTCTGAGGCCAAAAAAGGTGAAAGAGGAACCGTCCTATGGGGCTAAAGAAGGTCGTTGCGCAGGCATCGCGAACGATGCTCATTTCCCTACCCGGAATTACCCGGGCAGGTTCTATGGGTTTGATCTCAGCTTGCTCATGGCAGCACCCCAAATGAGAACTTGGCAAAAGTAAATCTTTAGCGGGAATCGCGCAAGAGGCCTGCATCTGCTTGGGCAAGTGCAGACAAGGCCGAGGTTAAGCGCTCCTGAGGAGTCTGACCGCAAACCGTGTAAAAAGTAAGGTTCTCCATGAGCAACAGGTCTTGGAAAGCCGTGAAAATTTCTTCCCGGCGGTCGGGAGCCTCGCGCAAGGGGTCGTATTCCCAAGGAATATCCGGGGAACACAACAAATAAAGGTCTTCCGTTGATGGGTTCCAGGATTCAGGAATTGGATTGGCAACGCCTTCAAAACGGAACTCAAACCAGATAAAAAGTGCTTCCAGGCCAGTATCGCAAATCAGGTAATTCCTGGCAATGCTGCGGTAGAGTTGCTGCCAGTGTAGTTGCCCCTGGGCCATGATAGCAAAATGGTCAGGCGAATAAGACCCATGCAGGGAGGGAATGAAATAGCGGGAAAATTCGGGCACCCAGGGTTCCCCAAGGTGAGTGGCCAGATTTTTAGCCAGCGTGGATTTGCCCGTGGACTCGGGACCAGTGATTATGATTTTTACCATACTTTTGTCCCGTCGTCGGTCAAGCCGCAATTTACACGTAAAGTCCTCAGCCGTGCACGATATCGAACCATTTTTCCGATGGATAGATGACTATAACGCAGCCCGGGACGAGCGCTCCCCATTTTATGGGAACACTTACAGCGAGTTTTACTACGGAAACAAAATTTATAACTATCTCATCCATCCGCAGTGGGAGGATATTGGCTCGGAGACTTTATACCTAAAGGTACTTTGGGTTGATTATCAGGCCCGGTTTGCCATCATCGAATTGCTGGGGGAGTGGAACGACTGTGTGGAAGACGATTGCCAGACCCTCAAGCGCAATCTCATTGACAAAATGGTTGAGCAGGGAATTGTGCACTACCTCCTCATTGGAGAAAACATCCTTACTTTCCATAGTGGGGAGGACGATTATTACCGAGAATGGCTGGAAGATATCACCGATGAAGCCGGTTGGGTGGTGCTCATTAATTTAAGGGATCATGTCATCCAGGATTTCCGCGAAGCGGGGATACATCAGCTATTCTTTATAGGAAAAGATTACAACACCCTGAATTGGCGACTCTACCGTCCGGCCGACCTTTTTCAGATGCTGGATGAGCGAATTCGAGGCACCCTAAAGGCACTGCCGGCATGAAGTCAAGAAAATGCACCCCATGTACCGGAGCGGATTCATCAATATAGTTGGAAAGCCCAATGTAGGGAAATCTACCCTCATGAACGCCCTTGTTGGAGAAAAGATGTCCATCATCACTCCCAAACCCCAGACAACCCGTCACAGGCTTTTGGGCATCGTCAACGGGGAGGATTACCAGATGGTGTTTTCCGACACCCCGGGCTTTATCGAGCAGCCTGCTTATGGCATGCAGCGAAAAATGAATGGCACGGTGCATGGGTCCTTCGAAGATGCGGACCTCATGCTTTGGGTGAGCGAGGAGGCCGAGCCTGATAACAGTCTAGAGGGGTTACATGCTTCTTTCCGGCGTCTCAAGATTCCGCTGGTGTTGGTCTTGAATAAGACGGACTTGCTGACAGCAGAAAAGATTGAGGCCTGGACGGCGCGTAAACAAGACCAATTTCCAAGTGCCAGGCTTTTCGCGGTTTCAGCTTTAAAGCGAGTTGGGACGGTCGAATTACTGGCATTTCTGCGCGATCGTCTTCCCGTGGGCCCGGCATATTTTCCGGAGGATCAGCTAACTGACCGCAGCGAGCGTTTTTTCGCAGCGGAAATCATACGGGAGAAAATCCTACTGCTATACAAGCAGGAGATACCCTATTCTGTGGAGGTGCGCATCGAATCGTTTCGGGAAGAGAAGACCCGCGATGGTCACCCGCTTGCCAGGATTCAAGCCACACTCTTTGTGGCTCGAAAGAGCCAAAAGCCCATTCTCATAGGCCAGCGAGGGTTGTCCCTAAAGCAGCTGGGTGAGGCGGCCCGCTTGGATATGGAGGAATTTCTAGGTTCCAAGGTTTTTCTCGAGTTGTTCGTCAAGGTCAGGGAAAACTGGCGCGACGACGAGACGGCCCTGCGGCAGTTTGGCTACGAGGGCTGAATCCCGATTAAATTGGTACTTTTGCACTCTGTCCGATGTTTCCATTATGAACAATATCGTGGCCATCGTCGGCCGGCCCAATGTGGGTAAATCTACCCTGTACAACCGATGCATCGGGGAGAGAAAAGCCATCATCGACGACATTTCCGGGGTCACTCGCGACCGGCAGTACGGGCCGTGTTTCTGGAACGGGAAACACTTTACAGTGGTGGACACTGGGGGATTTGTCAAACATTCGTCCGATGTTTTTGAGGCAGCCATAAGGACCCAGGTGCGTATTGCCATTGACGAGGCAGCTGCCATCGTTTTTATGGTAGATGTGACCACGGGGATTACCGATTTGGACGATGAGGTTGCCGACATGCTGCGGCGAAGCGACAAACCGGTCTTTTTGGCCGTAAATAAGGTAGACAATAGCATGCGCTATTTTGAGGCGAATGCTTTTTATGCCTTAGGATTCGAGCAGTGTTACTTTCTTTCTTCGCTCACCGGATCGGGGACGGGGGAGTTGCTGGATGCTGTGGTAGAGCATATTGTGGAGGAGCCTGTCCCAGCCGATGGTATCCCAAGGCTTGCCATTGTGGGGCAGCCCAATGTCGGGAAATCCTCCCTGACCAATTCCCTGCTCGGGGAGGAACGACATATTGTAACGGATATAGCCGGCACGACCCGTGATGCCATTCATAGTCATTACAACAAGTACGGCAAGGAGTTCATCGTTATCGATACGGCTGGAATCCGTAAAAAAGGCAAGGTCCACGAGGACCTTGAATTTTACTCGGTCATGCGTGCCATCAAAGCTATGGAGGAATGCGATGTTTGTCTCCTGCTGATTGATGCGGTTACGGGCATGGAGGCTCAGGATGTCAATATCTTTTCCCTGGCTCAAAAGCGGAATAAGGGAATTGTTATCCTGGTCAACAAGTGGGATTTGGTGGCCAAGGAGACCAATACTTCCCGCGATGTGGAGAAAGAAATTCGAGAGCGAATTGCTCCATTTACCGACGTGCCCATTCTCTTTATCTCTGCTATGGAAAAAGTACGCATTTACCAGGCTTTGGAGGCGGCCTTGGCGGTGTACAGCAACAAGACGCGGAAGATTAAAACCTCCGAACTGAACAATACCCTGTTGCCAATTATCGCAAATACCCCACCACCTGCGCATCGAGGTAAATACATCCGCATTAAATACATCACCCAACTTCCGGTGCGCAGTCCGGCCTTCGTATTCTTTTGCAATCATCCTGGCCATGTGAAGGACAGCTATCGACAATTTTTGGAGAACCAGATGCGCAAGCGCTATGCCTTTGGTGGGGTGCCCATTCAGATTTCCTTTCGCCAGAACTAATCATCCGGCAGCCGCATCATGGATTGCTCCCCTACCCCGCTTGACGGACTGCTTATTCTGACGCCTCGGGTCTTTCCCGATGAGCGAGGATACTTCTTTGAAGCATTTCGGGACGACGTTCTTCGTAAATCGGGCATCCTTCGCCCTTTTGTTCAGGACAACCAGTCCCAATCTGCCCTGGGTGTATTGCGGGGATTGCATTACCAGACGGGCATCCACGCCCAATCAAAATTGATTAGGGTATTGCGCGGTGAAATTTTGGATGTCGTAGTGGATTTGCGGGAGGGATCACCCACATGGGGTAAGTCCTACCAACTGATACTGAGTGAGATGAATCATCAGCAATTGTACATTCCCCGTGGATTTGCCCACGGATTCCTCACTCTGAGTCCGGTGGCCGATATTTTATACAAATGCGATACCTATTACTGCAAGGAAGCGGAGGCAGGTATCCGATTCGACGATTCCCGGCTGGCCATTGACTGGTCCCTACCTGCGGACCAGTTGCAGCTTTCAGAAAAGGACAGGCAGCTTCCAACCCTGGGGCAACATGTACCTCCTGGTATTTCCTATTCCCCATGAGGAAAAAGATATTAATCAGTGGGGCCACCGGCCAAGTAGGTCAGGAGTTGGCTGCGTTATCGCAGACATTTCCCGAATTGGAACTCTTTTTTGCGGGAAGGCGCGATTTGGACTTAATGGACCCGGAGCTTACTGGGCAGAACCAACCGCCATGTTTGAAGGAGACTTATGACTGGTACTTGCACACTGCGGCATACACCGCGGTGGATCAGGCAGAAAAGGAGGAAGAGGATTGTTTTCAGATCAATGCGCGTTCCGTGGGACCGCTTGCCCGCTTTATGCAGAAGCGGGGTACGCGGTTTGTTTATCTCTCGACCGATTATGTTTACCACTCAGGGATGGACACGCCTTACACTGAGGAAGACCCCATACGGCCTCAGGGAGTTTATGCCCGTTCCAAGCGAGCGGGCGAGGAAGCAGTGTTGGCCAATGACCCGAACGCCCTGGTATTTCGTACCTCCTGGGTTTACGGAGCCTATGGGCACAATTTTGTCCGCACCATGGACCGCCTGGGTCAGGAGCGGCAGCAACTTTCTGTGGTCAGTGATCAGATTGGTTCTCCTACCTGGAGCGGCGATTTGGCGCGGATGCTGCTAACTATGATAAAGGAGGACCGGGCAGCAGATGCTTCTGGAATTTTTAATTATGCCAACGAGGGCGCCTGCAGTTGGTGCGATTTGGCGGAAGAAGTGATGAAACTTCGCGGCCATCCGGCTAAGGTGATACCGATATATACCAAGGACTATCCCCATTCCGCTCCCAGACCACCCTATAGTGTCATGGACAAGACCCAATTCAAAAGGAAGATGGGTTTGGACATCCCGCATTGGCGGGAATCGCTGACACGCTGTCTTCAACTATTTCCCAAGCTGAACAGGTAAACCTGCCAGAAAGTACCCTTGGGGAAGCATTTCGGGAATCGGTAAATCTGGAATCCAGTTTTCCGGCATCGTTCATTCTTGACCCTTTGTAGAGACCCTCGATCTTGGAGACGAACTATGGTGTGTCTCTGCGGGGGTTGAATAGTCCAAAGAACAAATAGCCGAATCATTCGGCGACGCAGCGAACAGACATCCCGATGGTGCGGAGGGTTGAATTCATGATTTTGCCTCCAACGGCGAATTCCAGATTGCGGGCTTGGTAAATCGATTGGACCTCTGTGCTACTCCAATAGAAGCCCTTACTGCCCCGGTAGACGAGCGAACCATTGCCTTGGTACCGGCCACCGGCCGCCGGCAGAAACAGACCTCCTGTGTCATAAGTTGTTTTCCTAATGCGCTTTCCGGAGCCGTAGTAGGTAGGAGAATCTGTCCAGGTACCTACATTTTCGATGATGTTGGTGTCAAAAACTGCCTCCCACTGTGCAGCGGTCGGTACCCTGAATCCAGTTGGGCAAGGGTCGTTTCCTGTCTTTCTCGCGTCTAACCATGCGCCATTTGGAGGGTAGGTTGTATTCCAGCTTGTTGGAGGTCCGCCATTGGCACCTAAAAACGGACCAATGGCAGCCTGGTTAAGTCTTCCCCACTGCCAGTAGCCGCCGTTGAGTTCCCATCTAGGAGTGTAGGGTTTTGAAGTTGCTAAAGCCCCGAGATTGTAACACGCAAAACGGAGTACGGACCCTCTTGAGACAATGACCGTGCAGTCATCTGTAGCCTGTTTTGGCATAGGCAAAATGATGTTCTCTGGGGCAGCCTTCTTCCACCTCGCCTTTATCTCTTCGATGCGGATGCGGTAATCTTCTAACCTTCGATTTGGGAAAATCCTGCTTTCAGGTGGCTTAGCAAAACCTGAAAAGCTGGTTATCCATGTTAATAAGAATACATATGTTGGCCAATTTGAAGAGGCTTTTTCCATGGTAGTTTTGTTTTTTATCCTTCTCAAAGGACACATAGCATTTTAAAAATAAAAACGAAATATCTTACCTTCCTTCCTCCACATGAATCAAACCCCTTACTTAGGGTGGAGTGCTCCATGATTAATTTGGAATCGGTAATCTGAACCCTTTTAAAACCCACGATGTCGCATACGAACCAGGGTGTGTCTTTGCATGGGGAATTGAATACACCAGGAGCAGTTAGACCCCTATGGTGCTTCTTTACCTGGTCTTGGTGCTCACCAAATCTAGATTAAAAGATTCCAGATTAACTCATCTCAGATTCCTTTACTTTTGGGGAATGCAAAGATTTGTCTCATGAGCCTGGAATCCCTTGCCTCACCGAATCGTTTCCAGTGCCAATTGCGGCTAATGCGAATGGGACTAGCTTTGCTGCTCCTCATTCCGGGAAAGTTATTGCTTGCCACGCACAATCGGGCTGGAGAGATATCGATATCCCAGGTTGGGGATTGCACCTCCAGTCTCACCGTCAAAGCAGTCATAACTACCTACACAAAGACCAGCAGTTTTCAGGCAGACCGCGACACCTTGTTCATTTGCTGGGGTGACGGCAAATGTGAAAAAGTAGGTCGCACCAATGGAGGTGGCAGTCTTCCCAAGGGAGAGCCCTTGGAAAATGACACGAAGCGAAACATTTACATTGCCTATCACACCTTTCCCTCCCGGGGAACCTACGTCATTTCCATGACTGATCCGAATCGGAACGGAGGCATTCTGAATGTCAACTTCCCCAATTCCGAGCAGATTCGCTTTCACCTCCAGACCACCTACACGTTTCCCAATCCACAGTTTCAGGGTTGTAATAACACTCCCGTGCTGCTTCAGCCTCCTATTGACATCGGATGTGTGGGGCAGCGCTTTGTACACAATCCGAACGCCTATGACACCGACGGGGATAGCCTTTCCTATCATTTTACCGTGCCCCTGCAAGACGTGGGTTTGCCTGTTCCTAATTACATTTTTCCTGGGAATGTCAATCCCGGTCCCCGCAATACGCTGAGTATTAATTCAGTCACCGGAGATATTGTCTGGGATGCCCCCCAGCGTGCTGGAGAATACAATCTGGCCATTTTCATCGTGGAGTACCGCGACGGCCTGCCCATAGACACTATTATCCGGGACATGCAGATTCTCATTCGCAACTGTGACAACATGCCGCCGGAGGTTCGGGTCCCTTTTGACGAGATTTGCGTCGTAGCGGGCCAGACAATCCGCTTTGAGGTACGTGCTACGGCACCTATTTCGGAGGTAAATCAACGGGTAAAACTCACGGCCTTGGGTGGGCCATTTGAGGTAAGACCCAGCCCTGCGACCTTCCTTCCTACGGGACGATTTTTTGAGCCCCAGCCTGTCACCAAGATATTTACCTGGCGTACCACGTGCGAGCATATTTCTGAACAATTTTATTCGGTGGTATTCAAAGCTCAGGACAACTTTTTTCCCGATTCCTCCGGGCTTGCCATCCTCAAGACAGTTCGCATAAAGGTGGTTGGGCCTCCGCCGAAGGATTTGCAGGCGCGAAGCAATCCGCAGTCTGTCCTCCTTAGCTGGGCAAAACCCTATGCCTGTGACACTGTCGGGGGCAATTATTTTCGTGGTTTTACAGTCTGGCGAAAAGTGAATACCGGACCATTTCCATTAGATACATGTCGTACCGGATTGGCAGGAAAAGGGTACACCCAACTGACGGAGTTCAGCATCCTTACCATGCAAAACAACCGCTATGTTTTTGAAGACAAAACCATAGAGCCCGGAAAGACATACTGCTACCGGGTATTGGCAGAATTTGCCCGTACCACACCCAACGGCCGATATGCTTACAATCTTGTGCAGAGCCTGCCATCCGACGAAACCTGCATTCAGCTGGGCCGTGACCTTCCCTTGCCCATACAAGTGGACGTCCGCAGCACCGGGACCAATGGACTCATTCAGGTTTGCTGGCTCAAACCCAAGGCTGGTTCCTTAGACACGGTAGGTATTCCGCCACCTTACACTTACATTTTAAGCCGGGGAACTGGTGTGAATCCGACGGCTTACGTCGAGCTTTGGCGCAGTCCCATGGCCCGGAGTTTTGCGGAGTTAAAGGACCTTTGTTATGCTGATAGCCTGGTAGATACCGAAAGGAATGCTTACGCGTACCGCATTGCCCTGATGACGGGGTCGGAAAACCGGTTACAGGGGACGACTAATCCCAGTTCTTCCGTTTTCCTAACCGGCTCTGGGAGTGACCGGTCGGCCTTATTGTCCTGGACCTTCCAGACCCCCTGGGAAAACTATGGCTTCACCATATTTCGGAAAAATCAGGCCGGTGGCTTTGACTCCATTGGGTTCACCCGACAGCGTAATTTCACGGAGACCGGCTTGGTGAATGGGAGGACTTATTGTTACCGGATCCGAAGTTGGGGAACTTATGGCGTAGCAGGTGTCCCCGACCCCCTTTTCAATCATTCCCAGGAGATCTGTGTGGTGCCCAGGGACAATGTGCCACCATGTCCGCCGGTCCTCAAGGTGAACAATTTTTGCCAGACAGGTAACTATCCGGACTGCAATGAACTAGCTACGGCGGGCAACGAGCTCAGTTGGACCGCTCCACCGGACTGCAGCGACAGCGATATTGCCGGCTATTATCTTTACTTTGCCGAAGGAAAGGACAAGCCTGAAACCCGGGTCAAGACCCTTACAGGAACTGGTATACGCAATACCCGGCATGCCTCAGCCAAAGGGCTTGCAGGTTGCTATCGCATTACAGCCTTTGACACCAATGGCAATGAAAGCAAACCTAGTGCTCAGGTATGTTCGGTGAATTGCCCTGTTTATGAGCTCCCTAATGCCTTTACGCCTAACGACGACGGTAAAAACGATGTGTATCGTCCGCGAAAATCCTGCTTCATCACCTCGGTAGATTTCAAGGTATTCAGTCGCTGGGGCCAACTAGTCTTCCAAACGGTCGATCCGGCTATTAATTGGAATGGTACGCAGCAGCAAGGACAACGGCTGCCCGCGGGTACCTATTTCTACGTTTGCACGGTGTTTGAGAGTGGTCCGGATGGCCCCATTCCTTTTGGCGAGACCCTTCGCGGGTATATCGAGATATACCACGGAAACGACTGAGGGCGAATATGTTTACTGGAATCATTGAAGCACTGGGCATCCTGGAGGAAATCCAAATCGTAGGTACCAATCGCATTTTTGGCGTATCCTCCCCAATATCTGATGCGCTTAAGGTGGACCAGAGCCTGGCGCACCAAGGTGTTTGCCTTACTGTAACAGCGGTGAAAGGCAATAGGCATTGGGTAACAGCCGTGGAAGAAACCCTGAATCGTTCTTGTCTGGGCAAATTAGGTGTTGGCGATGTCATCAATCTGGAGCGAGCCATGGCCGGGAATGCGCGCTTCGATGGTCATGTAGTCCAGGGCCATATAGACGGCATTGGCCATGTAATCGCTATGGAGTCGAAGGAGGGATCCTGGGAGTTCACCTTTGATTTTCCGAAGGAAAATAGTCATCTGTTGGTAAACAAGGGTTCCGTTTGTATCAATGGCGTGAGTCTTACCGTGATTGAGCCTGATACCAGCACCTTCCGTGTGGCCATCATACCCTATACCTTTGAGCATACCCATTTTAAGTTTTTAAAACTTGGTGACCCTGTCAATTTGGAGTACGACATATTGGGTAAATACATTTCGAGGTATATGGCCTTATGCTACAATCCAATACCAACAAAAGGAAATATTTACAACCAATAGTACGGGTGCTTTCAACATATTTTTTCATACAAATCCCTTTCGACGCGGTAGTGGCCATTCTCTTTTCTTTGGACAATTTTCCCGGATTTATCGCGGAAAATAGGGGATAAAATGGCAGGTGGCTTCATCGAGGCATAGGTTGCCTCCGCAAACAAATCCCCAATTCAACCCGTTTTCCGTGGGGAAAACGCCTAGTTGTAGATACGTACCATGGAGGAGAAGTACCATGGTGCCTCTCTATCATACTAGATTTACAAATTAACCTCCGCTACCTGTTCTTGGCGCCCCTTCCGTTCCCAGTCCATTAATGGCTTTTGCAAAGAACAGTGCATTGGAAAAAAGCTTGGTAGTACCTAACCAGTGTTGCCGGAACAAGGGATTGTCGGCCATCATGATAACCTTACCGCTACCTATACTCCCCACTATGATTCCTGCTGCACCGCCAGTCTTGCCCTGGAACTTACCAGGAAGATAGCCGCTTAAAGGAACTCCCGGTCTATACATTAATGGAGTTGCATAAGGATTTTTTGCAGGTTCCAGCATGAGGTCGCCGTCCTTGAACAGCGGGATAATGGATTCCCGGTAGCCAAATGCCAGGGGATGGGAAAGATCGAGTTCTCCCTCCAAAATAGTTCCTGGAATCTCTAATGAAAACAAATCGTCGCTTAGTTTGCCGTAGGGTCGCCTCTTCTTATTCTCCTCGGGTATTTCCCGGAAGCTAACTGATACCAGATTTTGACCCTTCAGCCAGTTCACTGCGCTCTGTATAGCCACCAAGGTACCGCCACCTTGGACAAATTCCCGAAGTCGAGCGGCACCTGCTACTCCCGCCATGGCGTAGGATCCTCCCCCCAGAACCACCGCAGTGTATCCGGAAAGGTCAGCCCTAGCCAGACGCGAAACTTCGAGTTTAGTAACTTCCATATGATACCGCTGATCCAGCAAATGCCAGGCTTCCCCAATGGAGGAGGAGGCTCCCTCCCCGACAAGCAACACCACCCGAGGCATCTCCAAGGTAACTAGGCTGTTGCTACCCAAGTCGGGTCCTCTAGGCGTCAGTCCGGTATTCACCGGGTCCACGGCTATGGCATGTTCCCGGGACAAGCGCAAAAGAAGACTATGTATCGCTTCAGCTGATTGTTTCTGTTGCTGCACCGGGACAAGTATGGTACCCTGTGGGTAGATCTTTTCCCCCAGGGTCATGCTTTCTCGAAGAACTTTAGTCCGAATCCCTTCCTTCTGAACCTGATACAGCATACGTGGGGCGTAGTAGTCATCCCATGCAAACAAATAAGCATAGTTGGAATGCTTAAGGGAGGGAACTGCCTCACGCTCTGGTCTTAGACCCGATACCTCTTTACCCATCAGGCCGGTATCAAAAGCGGCCCTGGTCAAGTAATGGTGCGGCAGATTGAAAGCATGCGGAAGAGTCCATGTGGAGATATCGTAAAAAATACTGTCTTCAAATTGTTTCAAAACCTGAAATGCTCCCAGTATTAGTCGGTACTGATTCTGCTCCATGGGGATGATAAAGGAGGAGGACGAAGGATAAGTCCTTCCGGAAACAGTGAGGGGTTTTGCCAGATGGTGTACCCGAATTTCATGTCTCCTTAGAATCTCGATGAAATGATCTACCCGAGCTGCATCATGCGCATCGCCGAATACGATGGCCTTGCGTGTGTCCAATGCTGCATCCCGACGAGCATCGAGGAAAAATTCCCGTTGGTGCTCCAGCAATTCATCCTTCAGGGCAGTCGCCGCTTCGATAGAGGAAAGGGCGGTGGTCACTTGATTGCGAATGGTAAAGGCAAAGGTCAAGGGGCCATTTTCTGATCGTTGCAGATGCCCCCGAGAACTGGCCTGCTCAAAAAGAATACCCACACAACCATTCGCATCTGGAAATGTAGAGCCCTTGCCGTAATAAAAATCGTCATAGCCCTCCCCGGAGTAATATAGGGAGCCAATGCGGTCGAGAGCCCGGGCGTGAAAGGTCCCTATTTTAGCAGTCAGTTCCTGATTCCTCCGCGGGGTGTTCGGATTGACCCGGGAAGGAACTCCAGGCATAAAAAAGAAAGTAGCATTGGTTCCCATCTCATGGTGATCAGTCAGCAGGTTGGGCTTCCAATGGTGGAAAACAGATGCCCTACCCTGACTCTCCGGATGGGCTGCAGTTAGCCAGTCCCGATTTAAATCGAACCAATAGTGATTTGACCGTCCTCCAGGCCAAGATTCATTGTATTCCCTGTCCTGACTATCGTCGGTAAGGTGGGCATTACGATGCATATTCGCCCAGGTGGAAAAGCGTTGGGCACCATCGGGATTCAAGCTGGGATCAAGCAGTAGAATAGTCCCAGACAGAAATTTATCTATCGCCGGACTATTCCCGGCTAGGAGGTAATAAGCCAGCAGCGGGCCAGCATTGAATCCGGAAGCTTCATTGCCATGAATAGCATTTCCCATATAAAAGACAAGAGGAACCTCTGCAAGATTTAGCTGGGGCGACCGCTCGGGGTCTGTATTCGCCAGATGCCGCAGCCGAAGAGCCTCTAGGTTTTTCTGATTTTCTTCGGAGGTAATCACCAGATGAACGAGGGGTCTATGTTCATAAGTCCGGCCATGCTCCACCCAACGGGCACGAGGGGATAGCGCCGTGATGTGTTTCAGATATGCCAGCAGTTGATCGTGGGAAAGGTGCCATTCTCCCAACTGAAATCCGAAAAATTGCTCAGGTGTGGGGATATCAGCGCGATAGCTACCTTCAGGCAGATAATAAGATAAGGGTTGTTTTTGCCCGATCAGGGGCAAGGTCAACAGGAACAAGGGTAAAAGCACGTGAAGCAGGCGAACCATGGAGAGGATATTTAGGGTTTATGGATGGTAAAATAAGTATTACAGGCTAAATTGTTGTCCTGCTACCTCAATTTCAAAAAAAGGGGGATATTTAGAAACAAACGAGACACCCTGGAAAAGAAACCAAAAGCCGCAATCATTGGAGCAGGTTGCTCTGGCCTTACTGCGCTGAAGAACCTCATTGATGCCGGTCTGCACGATGTGGTATGCCTGGAACAGAATGATCAGTTGGGCGGGAACTGGCTTTTTTCACCGGAAACCGGCCACTCTAGCGTATGTGAAACGACCCACATTATCAGTTCCCGTGCCATGTCCTCTTTTGAGGATTTCCCTATGCCGGCGGATTATCCGGACTATCCATCTCATGCTCAGGTCTGGCGCTATTTCCATCACTATGCTACCCATTTCAATTTATTGCCCCATATCCGGTTCCGGACCAGGGTGACATCTGCCATACCCTCCAACGACGGGCATTGGGTCCTTCAGCTGGCAGATGGGGAATCGATGTCGGTCGATTACCTGTTGATTGCTAATGGTCATCATGCCGCTCCACGTTTTCCGGAGACCCTCCAGGCTTTTACAGGAGAACTCCTTCATTCCCATCAGTTCAAATCCAATAAGCCTTTCAGAGATAAGCGGGTTTTGGTGGTAGGAGCAGGAAATTCAGGATGCGACTGCGCAGTAGAAACAAGCCGGGTAGCCGCCTTCACCGCTATTTCCTTGCGAAGCCCACAGTATATCATACCCAAATTTTTCCTAGGACAACCTACCGATACCTTCAACCAGGGCATGTCCTGGCTACCAAATTTCTTGGCTAATCCGCTGCGGAGACTGGCCCTCTATATCCAGGTGGGCCGCTATCACGACTATGGTCTCCCGGAGCCCGATTTTCCCGTAATCCGCAGCCATCCTACCCTTAATTCCGAATTGCTCTACCACATCCGGCACGGGAAAGTGGAGCCCCGTCCTGGCATCCATTCCATAAACGGACAGGAAATTCGATTCCTGGATGGGCGGTCGGAGACCTTTGATACCCTCATTGCAGCTACGGGCTACCGCATCCATTTCCCATTCTTCAGCCGGGATTTGGTAGACTGGGAGGAGGCTGATCAAGTACCCCTTTATCTACGCATGTTTCATCCTCAGCACCGCAACCTGTTATTCATTGGTCTGGTTCAGCCCCAAGGTGCCGTTTGGCCATTGAGTGAGTACCAGGCTAAACTGGCAGCGAAGTATATCCTGGGCCAATGGCGGCCACCGGGTGATTTGAAGGGATTGGCAGAGCGGGAAACTCGGGAAATGGCACGGGAATTCCTTCCGTCGCGAAGGCATTCGGTAGAGGTACATTTTCATCCCTATCTGAATCGCCTGAAGCGGGAAATTCAAAAATCATCAGCAGTACCCCTATGATATTCAGGGAAAAACTATTCCTCGGCAAAACGGCACTTGTCACTGGAGGCGGTTCAGGCATCGGAATGGAAATCGCTTCTCAGTTCCTCCAAGCGGGCGCCACTGTTTTCATCTGTGGCCGAAAAGAAGCACGATTAGAAGCCGCAAAGGCAATTCTTACGCCACTGGGGCCTGTGTATTCCAGGGTGACCGACATTCGGGAACCGGAGCAGGTTCGTGCCTTGGCAGACACCATTCAGGAACACACCGGTAGGCTGGACATCCTCATCAACAATGCCGGAGGCCAGTTCCTTTCCCCTGCAGAAGACCTCAGTGAAAAAGGCTGGCTGGCCGTCATTCAAAATAACCTCAACGGAACTTGGTTTGTGACCCAAACCATGGCTAATCGCTTTTTTATTCCCCAGCAGGCTGGAAGTATTGTGAATATCATTGTTAATATTTACCGGGGATTTCCAGGTATGGCTCATTCCGGTGCGGCACGTGCCGCGGTGGACAACCTGACTAAATCTTTGGCCGTGGAATGGAGCAAGTATCATATTCAGGTCAATGCCATTGCCCCGGGCATTATCCAGTCATCCGGATTGGATAATTATCCTCCGGACCTGCTACAGGGGCTTGCGGATCATATCCCTGCAAAAAGGTTTGGGCAGGTTGACGAGGTAGCTGCCCTGGCGCTTTTCTTGTCAAGTCCGGCGGCAAACTACCTAACAGGAGGTACTATTTACATCGATGGCGGACAGCACCTGCACGGCAGCCCATACATTTTGTAAATAGAGTTACTTACCATCCTTAACAAAGGAAAACACAACGTGCATGGCAAACGAGAAGAACCTCAATCCCAAACAATCCCTCATTGAGTGCTTCTATCATTGGGAAGAAAGTCGCCCAGACGAGGTATTCCTCCGCCAGCCCGAGGGAAAACATTGGAAGACTCTTTCCTGGAAAGAAACGGGGAAACAGGCCAGGAAGCTGGCTTCAGCCCTGCTTGATATGGGTTTAGTTCCCGGTGAACACGTGGGCATTCTGTCCAAAAATTGTTGCCATTGGATTATGGCCGATCTGGCTATCATGCTAGCTGGGCTCATCTCCGTACCTTTTTACCCCAATCAAACAGCTTCTCAACTTGCTGAGGTCATCGAGGCGGGAAAAATCCGCCTGCTACTCGTTGGAAAGCTCGATGACTGGGAACAACAGCGAGAAGGAATCCCTGAGGGACTTCCTATGATTGTCTTCCCGCATTATGTGGGGAATAGCAAGATAACAGAAGGTTTAGATTGGGAAACTACTATGCTGCGGTATCCTCCGATGCAGGGCCGTCCCATGCCGGCGCTGGAGGACATCTGGACTATCCTCTTCACGTCGGGAACCACCGGCAGGCCAAAGGGCGTGATGCTAGACTATGCGGCACCCGCACTATTGATGCAGCAGGAAAAGGAAACGGGATTTCTTGGTCTTTCGCAGGTAAGGGAACATCGGTTTTTTTCTTACTTGCCCTTGAACCATATTGCGGAGCGCCTCATTGTGACCGCCGCGGCACTGCATACCGGAGGTAGCATTTCCTTCGGGGAGTCACTGGATACCTTTGTTCGCAATCTGCAACAAACCCAGCCCACTGTCTTTATGGCCGTGCCACGGATCTGGACGAAGTTCCGCATGGGTATCTTAGCTCGCATGCCGGAACCCGCACTTTTCCGCGCCGTTCGATTGCCTTTGCTGGGCCCTTTGCTCATCCGCTTCCTCAAACGCAATCTCGGCCTATCAAAGGCCATTATTCGTCTCACCGGCGCTGCGCCGGCTTCTGATTCCTTGAAAACTTTTTTCTCCAGGCTTGGCATGCCCCTGCAGGAGGTCTATGCCATGACAGAGAATTGCGGTGGGTGCACCCTCATGCCGATTGATGCCGCCAAGGAAGGTACTGTTGGCAAAGCTTTGCCAGGTGTGCAGCTCCGCACTGACCCGGACAACGGGGAAATCCTTATGAAGGCCCCCTGGATGATGCGGGGCTACTACGAGGACAATGACCTCACCCAAAGGGTCTTGCAGGATGGCTGGCTTCACACAGGCGATATGGGAACTCTCGATGCCGAGGGCTATCTCTCCATTACAGGACGAATTTCCGAAACCTTCAAGACAGCCAAAGGCAAGTTTGTCGCCCCCGGGCCCCTAGAGTGGCCATTTACAGAAAACAACCTCATCGAACAGGTGTGTGTGGTGGGTCTAGGCCTTCCCCAACCGCTGGCTTTGGTGATCCTTTCTGAATACGCGGCTGCCCTAACCCGCGACCATGTTACCGCAAATCTTGAAAGGACTCTGGCTCGGGTAAATGAACTGGTTGCAACCTACGAACGGATTTCCTCCGTTGTAGTGGTATCTCAACCTTGGGATGTGGCCAATGGCATCCTTACGCCCACCTTAAAAATCCGTCGAGATCGTCTTCATCATCTTTTTAATCACAAATTTGACCACTGGAGCCAAATTCGGGAAGCTGTTATATGGGATTGACTTTCAAATACCTATATTAGACAAAAAATATCCAACATGACCATCTCCTCCTCACCTATTGTGGACGTGGAACCCATCTTCCATCGCTTGAAAGCCGGAGCGCGTACCATGGCAAATTCGACTCCCGCTGCGCGGCTGGAGCGCATTCGCAAAATAGATACCTTCCTTCACAATCCGGCTAATGTGTTGGACCTGGAAGCAGCCCTTTATGCCGATTTTCGCAAACATCCGGTCGAGGTGATGAGCAGCGAAGTCAGTTCCATTATTCAGCAAATCAACCATATTCGTAAAAATCTGAGGCGCTGGATGGCCGACCGGCGGGTGGATTCACCGCTCACCTTAGTGGGGACCAGATCCTGGATTCGTTATGAAGCAAAGGGGGTATGCTTGATTCTTTCCCCATGGAATTATCCCTTCAATCTTTCCATCCTCCCCTTGCTCTATGCTATAGCAGCTGGCAATACGGTCTTGCTTAAGCCCTCCGAACTGGCACCACATACCGCTGCATTTGTTCGGGAAATGCTCACCAAACTCTTTCCACCGGAAGAGGTGATCGTCATGGAAGGCGATGCTACCCTCGCCGGAAAATTACTGGCACTGCCTTTCGATCATATTTATTTCACGGGGAGTCCCCAGGTAGGAAAAATCGTGATGGCAGCCGCTGCCCGCCATCTCACTTCTGTGACCCTTGAGCTTGGGGGAAAATCACCTGCGATCATTGGCAAATCTGCTGCGGTCCGACAAGCTGCCGAAAAATGCGTTTGGGCCAAGCATTTCAATAATGGTCAGACTTGCATCGCACCAGATTACCTGCTCGTACACGAGGACATTGCGGATTCCTTTGCCGAAGCGTATCGGGACAGCATCCGCAAACTTTATAATCCGGGAAATAAGGGGGTACAGCAATCGGCCGATTATTGCCGCATTATCAATGGAAAAAACTTCACGCGCATCCGCGAACTCTACGACGATGCCTTGGCGAAGGGCGCACGCGTACTGGCAGGCGGTGAGTTCAACGAACCTGACCGATACGTTGCCCCAACCCTCATTGACCAGGTATCGGACAATATGCGCATTATGGAGGAAGAGATTTTTGGACCCCTCATGCCCATGCGTACCTTTAGAAACACCTCCGAGGTCCTCGATACTATCCTGGCTAGGCCCAAGCCCCTTTCCCTGTATATCGCATCTCAGGACAAGTCCTTCATCAAGGAGATTGTAGCAAACACATCTTCCGGCGGTGCTGTCATCAATGACTATCTGTTGGGGTACCTCAATCCTTACCTTCCCTTTGGTGGAGTGAATAACAGTGGAATTGGCAAGGCCATGGGACACCACTCCTTTGTGGATTTCTCCAATGAGCGGGGTATCGTGGAGAGACGTTTCGGTACGCTATCCTTCATATTTCCCCCTTACAATAACCTGAAGAAAAAATTAGTCTCCTTCTTGGCCTTTAAGCTGTCCTGAGTCTATGCAAAAGGTCCTCCTCACGGGAGGTTCCAGGGGAATTGGCCTAGCCTTGGCCTCCGCCTTTGCCGCTAAAGGCTATTCCCTTATGCTGGTGGACAAAGCGGATGGTGCCTTGACCGGGGCGATTGCTGACTTGCAGCGCCGCTTTCCAGGCTTGGCCGTAGAGGGTCTGGAAATCAACCTGGCTGAGCCGGGAAGTGCAGCGTTGGTTTACCAGCATGCCAAAGCAAAAGATTTTCTGCCAGAGGTGCTTGTGAATAATGCCGGCTTTGGAACCTATGGTTTCACTTGGGAATCGGATATCCAGCGCCAGGTGGACATGCTTCAATTGCACGTAGTCACCCTTTACCAACTCACCCATCTTTTTCTAGGCGAAATGGTCCATCGCAATAGTGGCTGGATTATCAATATATCCTCCATATCAGCTTTCCAGCCCAATCCCCGCCTTGGGAACTACGGTGCAAGCAAAAGTTTTGTCCTTCAGTTTACCCGGTCACTGGACCTGGAGCTGCAAGAGGCTGGACTTGCCGTGCGAGCCATGGCCGTTTGTCCGACGCCAGTTCGGCAAACATCCTTCATGGGAACGGCGGGGATGGAACGCACGCGAACCTTTCAAAACTGGATGGTGGTCACCCCAAAAATTGTGGTTCGCGATATCCTTCGGGGCATGGCCAAGGGAAAGAACCTGGTAGTTCCAGGACGTGGATTTCCACTGCTCCTGAAAATCCTGAAAAGATTGCCTGAAGCCTTACTGATATGGCTTTCTGCGCATTACCTTCGCGAAAAATAGAAATATGCCACTGGTTCGTATCATCTTATATGCTAATATCCTCCTGGAGGGGTCCATGGCTTTACTTTTCTGGTTTTTCCCAACTTGGATTGCCAGGCAGTCTGCCCTGCCCCTCGTCACAGGAGGGGAGGTACCTCGCATGCTAATGGCTATGTACGGCTCTGCTGCCCTGATTCCTGTAATTATCGGCGCATGGGCTCTGCGGGAGGAGGAGGGAAGCAGTACCCGCAGCGGTCTAATAATCCTGCTCATAGTGTTTCATACTTTGCTCAGTCTGAGCCAGTTTCTATATAATCCCGATCCGCGAGGCGGTACATTACACCTTTTGCTTGCTGCTGGATTGAGTGCCGGCTGGAAAAAGGAAATGAAGCGATGAGCCTTTTTTCAACCCTTTTCCTGCTCATCACCCTGGCATTTGTGGGTATGGTATTCCTGTCTTTTTATTTTCGGGTGAAAGTTCTGGCCAGTTACCGGGAACTTCTTCGAAACCGGGTGGCTTTTGGCGCAGCCGATGTGTTTGACAGCAACAAGCTGGAGCGCGAGATTATTCCAAGGTATCCGGGACAGGCCCAGGCAATCCGCGATTTCGCCAGGTATCTCCGCAAGGCTATCCGTATGGCATCGGTGCTGATTGTGCTCATAACTTTGCTTGGAGCCCTGCTTATGTACTTCCGGGAATGATGGCGGCAGCCAAGCTGCAAACCGGACTGATTGGTGCCGGACATTTAGGGAGGTTGATTCTAAGTCAGCTGGCAGATTTGCCTGAATTTGACGTGGTGGGCTACTATGACAGGGATATGATCCTTGCCAGTAAAGTACCGGAATTGGCCCCATGCCAGGCCTTCCCTAATGCAGGAAGTCTTATTGAAGCATCCCAGGCAGTAATCTTGGCTGTTCCCACCCCTTTTCACTACCCTTATGCCCGGGAAGTTATTCTAAAACAAAGGCATCTATTCATCGAAAAACCAATAGCAGAAACACTGAAAGAGGCCAGGGAAATATGCCAATGGGCCGAACAGTATCCGCATTTGGTTGTTCAAGTTGGTCATGTGGAGCGATTCAATCCAGCATGGCAAAGCCTTGCGGAAATGAATTTACAACCTATGTTCATCGAAGCCCACCGACTGGCACCATTTAGTCATCGGGGAACTGATGTTTCGGTCATCCTGGATTTGATGATTCACGATTTGGATTTGGTCCTGCAACTTATACCCTTTCCCGTGCGCGAAATCCGCGCCAATGGCGTAGCGCTGCTTAGCTCAAGTCCCGACATAGCCAATGCGCGGCTTGAATTCAGTCATGGCGCCGTCGCCAACCTGACTGCCTCCCGCGTCTCCCAGAAGAAAATGCGCACAATGCGCCTCTTCCAGAAAGATACCTATGTAAGTCTTGATTTTTTGAAAAAAAGCCGGACCATGCTGTGCATGACCCCCGTAGGATGTGAAGCTTTCGTAATGGAGCCTTCGAAAGAAAACCCTCTTCGGGATGAACTGCTCGCATTTGCAAATGCTATAAATGAAAATGGCAGTCCAGTAGTTAGCGCCCGGGACGGCTATCGGGCGCTGGACCTAGCAACAGAAATTCTGGAAGTCATCGCAGGCAATACCAACTCCCAATTGAGACCCTGACCAAAACCTTTCTTGCTCATTTATTTCACTTTAGAAAAAGCCTTAAACACTGGATATCGCACCGGACCGGAGGCTATGCCCATTTCCTCCAGCCAGCTATCGAAAAAATTCCAGGCCAGCAGGCCGTCGTCTGACTGAGGCTCCAACAGGTAGAAGAGCAGGTTGGCCAAGGGTTGGGTCATGTCCACCCGAAAGTCTCCTTTGGCTGCAGTCCATTCTCCCGGAAGGAATCGCCCTTCTGCCGATGCCATAAAATGCCCCTCAAATTTCCTCCCGGCCCGACGAAATGCCTCCACCTCAAAAAATTCACCGACAAAGGTCTCGGCCTTATCCAACTTTTCCACCCGAATGCCATGTTTCCGAAGGAGTTCTACCACCGTATCCAGCCGGGCTGGGATGATATAAGCCCAAGGTAATGTGGCCGAGAGGGTATCGCGAAAGTCTGCGTGATACGTCACGCTATCATGGACCACCATTTTTCCAATGCGCTGCATCGTTTCTGATCCGTCGGCCTGCCGAAACCGCGCGTAGTCGTAGGTCCGAAAGGCATAAAGGGGCTTCGGACTAGGTACCATGCGGAAACGAACTCCTTTCCTGCCCTTGCCAGCCAGACGTGCAGCCTGGTGGCTGGCATCCTGGTCAGCCTGCTGGTTTATCCGCAGGATTTCCCCCGCATGTGCGTTGGTAAACGCCAGGATTTCCCGGACAAAATGATAGGTGCTGTGAATACGGTCGTAAAAGCGCTCATGGGCAAAGGCTTCACTGAGAATCGACATCCGGTTCCGCAGGCCGATGCCGTTGATTAGATACCTTGGATGATGGTTATAGGTGTAAAAATTCCGTGGTGGCCATCCCTCCCTAGCATAAAAATCACCAAAAGGCCCTAATTGCAATCCAAATTTCTGCTTTAAGGTAGCCGTTACGGCCGGAAGGATGCTGTCCCGCACAAAGAAGTGTGGGCCGGGTTCACCAGATGTAAGGTAGCCCGGAGCCCAGGTAAGGGAATATCCGTGCCAGGTGCCGTTGGTGGTATGCAGGTCGATGACCACCTGGGCATCCCATTCCTGTAGCACCCGGGAAAGGAGTGCCTGTGTTTCAGGTGCTTCCAACTTGATTCCGTCTCGGTTCAGATCCAATCCTTGTCCGTTTTCGCGCACACCCGTCTCCAAAGGGCTATTCTCCTGAGACTGTCGCTGAACCTTTCCAAACTGGTCATTGCCATCCACATTGTAAATGGGTGCAAAAAGGAGAATCTGATGGTTAAGTAAATCCATTCCATCCCCATGAAGGATATCACGAAGAAGCATGAGACAGGCCTCTTTGCCCTCCACCTCCCCACCGTGTATATTGGCTTGTACGTAGATAACCGGCTTGCCTGATTTGCGCGCCGCTTCAGGTCCGTAAATCCGAGGGTTGGCCAGCGCAACCAGGGGAATATCCTTGCCCGCCGGACTTTTGCCCATGATCTCCCGGTGCAGGAGGGGACTCAGGCGACTGAGCGTATCTAAGAATTGCATCACCTCACTATGGGAAGCTGTTCTCGTAAACTGGGTTTTTTCAGGCACCAACTGCAGGGACGCCGGGAATACGGGAACATGTTGGCCTGCGAGTTTGGCCACTGAGCCCATACAAAGGAATAGGTGGAGGATTTTTTTCATGGGTAAACGAAATGAATGACTTCAGCGACGACAAAGGTACTACCCCCAACGTAGATGACATCATCCACATTTGCCCTGCGGCGTGCCGCCCGCAATGCGGCTCGAACCGAAGCATAAGTTCTGCCATATAGCCTAAAAGCCGCTGCACGTTCCCGCAATCGGGACGCCTCCATGCCCCGGGGCAGGTCAGGTTTGGCAAAATAATACCGTGCGTGCAACGGCATTAAGTTCAACATAGCTGTAATATCCTTGTCCGCCACCATTCCCAAGACAATGTGCAGGGAGGCAGCAGGTATCTTTAGGAGCTGCGACATGGCCAAGGCCAGGCCGTCCGGATTGTGGGCACTGTCGGCAATAACCAGCGGGGATTCACCGATTTTTTGCCATCTGCCCATGAATCTTGTCAAGCGCTTGAGTTCCCGCAATCCTAGCTCAACAGCTGCCGCATCCACCGGAAAGTGGGCATTCAATGCTTCCATTGCACAGAGCGATGTGACCAAATTGCGCGATTGGTATTCACCAGCAAGATTTACCTCCAAGTTATCCCATACCAATTCCTTTTCCCTCCAGACCTTAAAAAAGGAATGGGTCAGGTTGCCCGACAGGTATTCTGCCCGGTATTGTTGGTCAGCAAACTTTATCGGAGCCGACAGGTTTGATGCGAAACGGCGAAATACAGGGGTTGTTTCCTCCTGGGTCTCCCCAATAACGACGGGAACCCCGACCTTAATGATACCTGCCTTCTCGGCGGCAATTTTGGGAAGGGTATCTCCAAGAAAGGCCACGTGGTCCATCCCAATGTTGGTGATAACGCTCAACCGGGGAGTGATGACATTGGTGCTATCCAGCCTTCCTCCCATGCCCGTCTCAATGACGGCTACGTCCACTCGGCAATATTCAAACCAAGCCAGGGCCATAACCCAGGTGATTTCGAAAAATGATGGGTCAACCGAATCCAAGTGGGGGCGAACTTTCTCCGTAAACGCTACGACGAAGGAACGCGAAACCATTTTCCCGTTGACGCGAATGCGCTCCCGAAAGTCGACATAATGAGGTGAGACATAGAGACCTGTCCGGTATCCCTGGGCCGTGAGCATGGCAGCCAGGAGATGGGCGGTAGATCCCTTACCATTTGTGCCGGCAATATGGATTGTGGGAAAGGCATCGACTTTCATGTTCAGGGCCTCCAGCAGGCGGTGGATATTCGTCAGATCTGACCTAAAAGCAATCGCCCCAACACGCTGAAACATGGGCAGTCGGGAGAATAGGAAATCTAGCGTTTCTGAATACAATGGCGAGGCCATGGAGGGGCTTTAACGCACGTTGAAAGTGTAGGTTATCCTACCGCATTGGCGATCCTCGGTACCTGGCTTAAAGCGCCAACGAAGCGCATTCTTCACTGCCTTGTCACAAAGCTCCCCGGAGGTAATGGTTGAACCGGCCACCTGACATTTTGCTTCGGTGACATTTCCCTCCCTATCCAGGCAAATTGCGATAGCCACGGTGCCTCGATTGTTGGATTCGTCCTTTAGCTCCGGCGCATAGACCACACCACGGCCCTGTAGGCCAGCTCCTACCATGCCGGTGCCGGTGGATTCCCCTTCTTCCACCTCGCCGGCTGCATCACCATCGGGACGGCCAGCTTTACCTTCCTTTCCCGTATTTCCCCCGCCGCCCCGCTTCATATTTTTCAGCAGTTCTGCAGCCTCTTCCTCCTCCCGGGCTTGCCGGGCTTTACGTTCCTGTTCCAGCCTTTCCTGTTCAGCTTTGCGGGCCTTTTCTTCCCTTTCCTTGCGCGCCTCAGCCTGTTTTCGGTTGATCTCCGCTTCTCGGGCCTGAGTCAGTGCTTCGTCTTCCCGTGGCCGCTCAGGTGGTGTGGTTACCGGCTCGGGTTTCACTTCTTCCTGCTCAGGCTCAATCGTTTCCTCGGGAATAGGTTCATCGGGTCCACCGGGAATCAACGGACCCTCCCCCTCGTCTGGTTCACCAAGGGCAATGAGAATACCCTCTTGACCTGGAGGTGGGTCTGGATACTGCAGGAGCGGAAGGAGAAGCAATAGGAGAATGGTGGTGTGGAACAGGACACTCACAGTAACCGCCCGATGTCTGTCCTTTTTTTCTTTTTCCTTGGAAACAGCCTGCATGGGATGGCGTTAAAGGGGTGGGTGGATCTATTATTCCTCCGGGGAAGTAAGCAGCACCCCGTCGATCTGTAAATTTAGTGCGATGTCCATGAGTGCCACAACGTGTTCAACTGGCGTTTCCCTCTCGGGCTGGATAAGAAATCGGAACTTCTCCGACTGACCATCAGATTTCCTTAGAAAATAGGCTTCTAATTCAGGCAGGGAGATATCCCGGCCGTTTAGGGTGTAATTCCCTGACGATCCTACTGCAACTAGGTCGGCGGCATCTCCAGAAACTGAAGATTTCCTGGAAGTACCAGGTAGCTTTAGGTTAAGGGCATTAGGTGCCACCAGGGAGGAGGTGAGCATAAAAAAAATCAGAAGCAGGAAAATGATATCCGTCAGGGAGGACATGTTAAACTCAGCGGATATTTTGGATTTTTTGCGGATGGCCATAAGGAATCAGCTTTTCTTGGCCTGCGTGGCGAGGATGGTTTTCACATCGAGTTTTTGAGCCAGCGTAAGGAGCCGGACCACCCGTTCAAATGGCGTTCCCTTTTCTGCAACAATCGTGAGGGTAAAGTCGGTGGATTCCCCAGAAGCGGCGTGCCTTTCGCGCAGGACTTCCTCCAAGCCGCTGTCAGGAATTTCCTGCCCTTCTACACGATAGAAACCTGCGCGGGCTATGCTCACGGCTACTGAAACCGGGGCAACGGTTTTGGCATCGGACTCGGGTAAATCTACCGCATCAATCTTCACCAGGGTAGAGGTGAGCATGAAGAAAATCAAGAGCAGGAAAATGATGTCTGTAAGTGAAGACATACTGAACTCCGCACTCACCTTATTTCGCTTTTTCAATGCCATAGCGAGGAAGATTGACCGGAAAACGAATCACTCGTGGAGCATATCCATAAACTCTGTAGTGGTCATTTCCATCATATAAATGACCTTATCTACCTTGGAAACCAACAGATTATAGCCAACGAAGGCAAAGATGCCAATGGCCAGGCCGAAAGCGGTGGTGAGCAGGGCCTGATAGATTCCCCCTGCGAGCAAAGAGGGGGTCACATTCTGTTGGGAAGCCATGTTGTAAAAAGCCAAAATCATGCCTGTCACAGTACCGAAAAAACCCACCATGGGGGCAGCTCCGGCTATGCTTGCTAGGGAGGACAGATTTTTTTCAAGCCGGAATACCTCCAGATTGCCTGCATTTTCCACGGCAGCGTCGATGTCCCGCAGTGGTTTGCCAATGCGCTGTAGACCCTTCTCCACGAGCCTGGATACCGGAGAATCTGTGGCCTGGCAGAGGGATCGGGCTGCAGCAATATTGCCAACTGCCACATTGGACCGAATATTATTCATAAAATGCAGGTCGACACGAGCGGAGCGATTGATGGCGGCGAGACGTTCAAAAAAAATGTACACGGCGATAATCGAAAGAATCAATAGAACCAGATAGATGGCAATCCCTATGAGGCCACCTGACAAAAGGATATCCATAGCGCTCTGGGAAACCATTTGGGGTTCCATAGGGGTAGTATCGCTAAGGTCGGGCGTGGCTTGCAGGAAAAGGGGAAGACCCATCTGGAACATAACTGACATTTTTTTGCAAAGTAACGAATTTGAAATGCCGTATGGTATAGATGTGCTTAGATTCCCGAACAACCTGGTGTACTAATCCCTTGAGAAACTACCCTATCCGGAAAGATGTATTTTGGTCCGGCAACTGCCATCAACTGCATGACCCGGCACCGCCTAAGTATTGTCCTGCCTTGCTACAATCCTTCACCGGGCTGGGATGAACGGGTCATTAGTCATCTGGCCAGCCTGCAAGAAAAATTACCAGATACCCGGTTGGAACCTGTGATTGTCAACGACGGCAGTACGATAGGCGTGGCAGATTGGCATTTCCGCCATTTGGAGGCATGCATTCCGGGCATTCGCATCCTATCCTATCCTTTGAACAGAGGCAAAGGCTACGCCCTTCGCGAGGGATTTCGGGAGGCTGAAGCTCCGCATATGGTGTTTACCGACATTGATTTTCCGTATCTGGAAGAAGACTTTCTCCGTCTGTATACCAAGCTCCGGGAGGAAGGAACCGATGTGCTGGTGGGTGTACGGCAACCCGATTACTATCGGCAGACCCCCTGGTACCGGGCCCTTATTTCCCGAATGCTTAAGACCTTCATTGCTCTTTTCTTGGGCGTGCAGGAGAATGACACCCAAGGGGGCCTGAAGGGATTTTCCATCAAGGGCAGAGAATTACTGCTGGAAACTACCGTAGACCGGTATCTTTTCGATTTGGAACTGATACGCATGGCATCCCGGCGGTCTGATGTTTTGATGGATAGTCTGGCCGTGAGACTTCGTCCGGAGGTAAAGTTCGCTTCGCTTAGCTGGGTAATCCTCAGACGGGAATGTTGGAATCTGATCAAAATTATTCGCTCAAAAAAAGGCTGATTCCTTAGTTTTTGCCCCGGGAATCGCTATTTTTAAAGCGAAATTTCGCTGAATTTCCCGTCAAAAATTCGTATTTATGGGAACGACCAACCGCATCAGGAAAGCTGCTGTACTCGGGTCCGGGGTCATGGGCTCCGGCATTGCCTGCCATCTGGCCAACATCGGGGTAGAGGTATTGCTCCTGGATATCCTTCCAGCCGGCCTTTCTTCAGGGGAGAACGCATCGCCAAAAGCTCGCAATCGCGTGGCTGATCAGGCGCTGGAAGCTGCGGTAAAAGCCAAACCGGCTGCTCTTTTCGACAAGGCTTTTGTCTCCCGTATCCGGACTGGCAATTTTGAAGACGACTTTCCGGGTATTGCAGATGCCGATTGGATTATCGAGGTGGTGGTTGAAAGGCTGGATATAAAAAAAGAGATTTATGCCAAAGTGGATGCCCACCGAAGGCCCGGGTCGCTGGTCACGAGCAACACCTCAGGCATTCCCATTCACCAAATGAGTGAAGGGCGTTCGGCCGATTTTATGGCGCATTTCTGTGGAACCCACTTTTTCAATCCGCCGCGGTATCTCCGGCTTTTGGAGGTCATTCCTACAACCGATACCCTGCCAGAAGTAACTGATTTTTTCATGCGCTACGGCGATTATTACTTGGGAAAAACCACCGTGTTGTGCAAGGATACTCCGGCTTTCATAGGCAATCGCATCGGCGTATTCGCTATGGCTAAGGTCTTTCAGCTCACCTCCCGATATGGTCTGCGGATAGAGGAAGTGGATGCCCTAACGGGTCCTGCCATCGGCAGGCCTAAGACGGGTACCTTCAGGCTGGGAGACTTGGTGGGGCACGACACCTCCGCGAATGTCATTCGCGGCCTGCAGGCTAACTGCGCCGGAGATGAGCAGGTTTCCTCCTTTGAAGTTCCGCCGTACATTGAATTTCTTTTGGAGAATAAATATTTTGGAAATAAATCGGGTCAGGGATTTTACAAGAAAACAAAGGAAAAGGATGAAAAGGGTAAACCCATTATCCTTGCGCTAAATCTGGAGACCCTGGCGTATGCACCCAGCATTCGTCCTGATATACCCAGCCTTAAGGTGACCAAACAAATGGATGACCTTACCCGTCGCATTCGCCATTTCTTTGATGCTGAGGATAATGGGGCTGCATTGATACGGGAATCCCTGGTTTCCCTTTTTTCCTATGCGTCATGCAGGGTTCCCGAGATTGCCGACCATTTCTTCCGCATTGACGATGCCATTCGGGCTGGATTTGCCTGGGATGTTGGTCCCTTCGAATACTGGGATATGGTGGGCCTCGAAAAGGGAATTGAACTAATTCGCGGAGCTGGAGAGAAGGTACCGGATTGGGTTACGGAAATGGTTAGCCTGGGATTTTCCTCCTTCTACACGCGCAAGGAAGGCAAGCGTTATTATTACGACATCAAGGCAAAGGATTACCGGCCTGTTCCCGGTCAGGAAGGCCTCATCATCCTCGACAATATCCGAAGCCAGGCTCCTGTCCACAAGACCTCGGAAACTATTCTCCACGATATCGGTGAGGGAGTACTCTGTCTGGAATTCACCAGCCCCTACAACGCCATCGGTGAGGGAGTGCTTAGAGGCATTCAAGAAGCCATTCAGTTGGCGGAAGACGGCCAATGGAAGGGATTGGTCATCGGGAATCAAGCGACCAATTTCTCCGTGGGAGCCAATCTGATGATGATTGGCATGCTGGCCTACCAGCAGGATTTTGATCAGCTCAATATGGCAGTGGATGCTTTCCAGCAAACCACGATGCGTTGCCGGTATTCCGCTATTCCTGTGGTAGCAGCCACCCAAGGTTATGTCTTTGGAGGAGGTTGTGAGATTCTCATGCACTGTGATGCTGCAGTTGTCAGTGCCGAAAGTTACATCGGCCTGGTGGAAGCAGGAATCGGGGTGCTTCCCGGTGGCGGAGGCACTAAAGAATATGCCCTGCGCGCCTCGGACCTCTTTTTTGAGGGGGATGTTCAGATTCCCACCCTCATCGAAAAATTCAAAGCCGTTGCGATGGCTTCGGTTGCTACCAGCGCCTGGGAAGGCTTCCGCAACGGCAGTCTCATTCGGGGTCGTGATGAGGTGGTTCTCAATAAGGACCGGGCCATTGCCCGGGCTCGTCAGAAGGTCCTCCAGCTCGCCGACAATTATACGCAGCCCATCATCCGAAAAGATATTACTGTCCTAGGCCGAAGTGGACTTGCAGCCCTCTATCTGGCGGCCAATGAGCTTAAGCTTGGACATTTTGCCTCGGAGCATGACATTAAGATTGCTCAAAAAATTGCCTTTGTTCTATGCGGCGGCGACCTTTCCGGTCCGCAGCAGGTGAGCGAACAATACCTTCTCGATGTGGAGCGCGAGGCATTCCTCTCGCTTTGCGGCGAGCCCAAAACCCAGGAGCGCATTCAGTATATGCTCCAACACAACAAACCGCTAAGAAATTAATCACCGCCTCTAAATTTTCCAACATGGAAGCCTACATCATAAAAGCTTATCGCTCTGCCGTGGGTAAAGCAAAAAAGGGCAGCTTCAGAAATTTCCGCTCCGACGATATCGCCGTCCACGTTATTCGCCACTTGGTTTCCCAAGTCCCCGGTCTGCCTACAGCGGATATCGATGACGTGTTTGTAGGCTGCGCCAATCCGGAAGGCGAACAAGGTTTCCAAATTGGCCGACAGATATCCATGCGGGCTCTTGGCATTTCAGTCCCCGGGGTCACGGTGAACCGTTATTGTGCCTCCGGACTGGAATCCATCGCCATGGCTGTAGCTAAGGTGCGAGCCGGGATGGGGCACCTCTTTATCGCTGGAGGTGCAGAAAGCATGAGCCAGATTCCCATGACGGGATATAAATTGGCACCGAACTACGATGTGGCGAATAACACCCCGGATTACCTTACCGGTATGGGCATCACCGCGGAAGCGGTGGCTCGCAAATACGCCATTAGCCGGGAGGCTGCCGATACTTTTGCCGTGGGATCCCACCAAAAAGCTGACCGAGCCATTAAGGAGGGGAAGTTCCTCGAGGAAATTGTCCCCATCGAAGTGAAGGAGGTCACAGTGCGTGACCGGCAGCGGGTCGAATCAACCACTACAGTGACCCTGGATGAGGGCGTGCGTTCAGATACCAGTTTGGAATCGCTCTCTACCCTAAAACCGGTATTCGATACAAAGGGTATTGTTACTGCCGGTAATGCTTCACAGACTTCCGACGGGGCGGCTTTTGTCCTCATTGCCAGCGAGGAGATGGTCAAGCGACATAATTGGAAGCCCATTGCCCGCCTTGTCACTTGTGCGGTTGGCGGGGTGGAACCCCTTTATATGGGGATGGGGCCTTGTGCGGCTATCCCCAAAGCACTCAAATCGGCCGGCTTATCGCTAAGCGATATTGGACTGGTCGAGCTCAATGAGGCTTTTGCCGCCCAGGCCCTTGCGGTCATCCAAGAGGGTTGTTTAGATCCCGCAACCGTGAATGTCAACGGTGGTGCCATTGCCCTCGGCCACCCTCTGGGTTGCACGGGTGCTAAACTCAGTACGCAACTGATAAATGAAATGGGCCGCCGTAAAGTTACCTACGGCATGGTGACAGCCTGTGTCGGGGGTGGACAAGGAATCGCTGGGATTTTTGAGAAGTTGAACCATTAATTACTCGGGCATCTATTCACCTGTCTCTTTAGGTCATGCCATGGCAGTGCCCTATGCTATTCATTGTAACCATTCCCATTGCCGAGATGCAAGACTCGATGAAGAGTCACTTGGCCACACATCACTAAGCTAATAATTGGCCACTTTGGTGATGCCCCTGGGTCGGGGTTAGCTCGATGGCATCCGCCTGGCTACCTTTCCCTGTGTAGAGGCCCAACATGATGGAAAAGCAGCATATTGCGTCTCTAAAAACCCAAATTCTAGGTAACCCAGGGAAATCCCTGGATACCTGTTCCACATCCCGGAATTAAAGAATCCTTAGAAAAAGGCTTATCGGATGATAGTCACATCGCCCTTTTCGATTTTCCCGTTGGGGATATTCAGTTTCAACATGAAGTAATAGGTGCCGTCCGGCAGGGGCTGATTCATCGTATTTACCCCCATCCAGTCGTTTTTGTAGGGCCGTTGGGAGAAGACTATATCGCCCCAGCGATTGAAAATAATTAGTTCGGCATCGGGGAATTCGTTAGGAAATTCATCCAGAATTTCAAATGCCAACGCATCATTTTTGCCGTCGCCATTGGGCGTTATCGTATTGGGTACGGTAGGCTGGGGTGCATCCGGATCGAAGACGATACTCACCCGAACAGCTGCTGTATCACATAGCGAAGGACAAGCGTTGTTGCAAAGCCGATAGGAAAAGTTATCCTCCCCACTGCCCCCGGGCTTTACCTTGTAGTGAATATTTCCTGCGATGACGGAATCAATGATGCCTTTGACTGGCTGCGCCAAAATACCAATCTTGAATCCGCCCAGCTTACTCACCTGGTCATTCTGAACTGCTGGCAGAACGCCTTTCCGGATTCCGGTAGGAATATTTAAGAGGTCATCAGCAGCCACGGGAAAGGTTTCCCGGGTAATGATGACCGAATCCACGCTGTAATTGGCGCAATTGGCGGTGGAAATGGTCCAAACAAATCGATTGACTCCAATCTTCAAGCCAAATGCGAAACTATTCGCTTTGTCGGGTAATTCGACCTGAGGCCCACCCGTGACAGTCCATTTCCCCGTATTTACCAAAGCCAAGCGAGCGCCAAGATTGACATTTTCTCCGCAGCTGATGGTGTCCCTCCCGGCGTCAGCAAGCGGCAGGGCAGGATCGAGTATAAACACCACCGTATCTTTGGATTGACATCCCGAAAAATTGTTAACAATATCCAAGGTGTAGATGCCTAACTGAGAAACTCTCGCTTGGAGAAGCTTGGCATCGGTCACAGTATCCTTTCCCGTTAGGGTATTCCACTGATAACTAAAGCCCGGACCATCGCTAGTACCCGTTGTGTTAATCAAGGTAAACTTCCCGGGGCAAGCCAGGTTTTGGGGACTAAGCAGATTGACCAATGGACGTTGGGTAGAATCAGGAACGTTTGTCTCCGAAATGCCTACACAGCCATTTCGACGATCCTTCACCTGCAATGCATACTTCCCTGGTTTACTTATGCGCACCAAGTACGCATCGGTGGTCAGTTGAATGGCATTGACTTGATTGGCCAACGGCACCCAGGTTGCCTGGTAGTCGGACCCTATGGAGGAACCCGACTGCCCACTAATTTCCACTACCGGCATGTTGCAGGTAATTGGTCCAGACAACAGCGTAAAAGCATCCGGCTGCCGTTTATTCTCCGTTATCCGAAGTGTGTCGGTGGCCGTACAACCTGTCCGGGTATTTGTAGCAGCCAGTTGATAGGTCCCGGCAACCTTAACCTTAAAGATGAGATTAGAGTCGGGAACAAAGCGGGTATTTCCCAATTGGGTCCAGGCATAGACATCCTGCCCAACCTGATTATTCGTGGTTTTAACACCTAGTTCCAGGGAGTCCCTGGAGCAGGTCAGTAAGGTTTCATTGAAAACAATCTTGGCTTCTGGAGTCGCTGTATCTTTCCGCACTAAGACCTCAATACCGCCCTCGCACAGGGTGGACAGATTTTTAATCTGCAGAACATAGGTCCCCGCTTTTCCCACCTTTACCCCCGGATCCGAGAGGCCGGAGAGAATGACGCCATCAACTGTCAGCCAATTATAGGCGTAAGAGGCCTGGGGGCTAACCGATACAGCTATGTTTCCCTTCGGAAAACGGCAGGTAATGGCTGGATCGCTGAGCAGGGTAATGCGCGGTGAGTCGAGTTGAGAAATAAGCCGAACAGAATCTACTCCCTCACAATAACTGAAGCGATTTACAGCCTTAAAGGTGAATAATCCGCCGGCCTTTGCCTCTAGGGTGAGGGTATCATTGGCCACCTGATTCCCATTGAGGAACCAGAGAAACTGAAGGTCCTTGTTTTCTGTATCTGCAATGCCGTCGAGCCGAATCCGCGGTTCCCGGCAGGTCAGGGTATCCCCATAAGCTACCATATCTGCCTGCACTGTCTCGCGAATGTCTCGAACGAGCGTGCTGTCAGTCAGCACACATCCAGTAATAAGATTTGTAGTCTTCAGGGTATACATTCCCGTCTTTTCCACTTTCGGCTGCTGTACCGTGTCTTGACCCATAGGCAGGACACCACCTCCTCTGGCCGTCCATAAAATGGTGTACTTATCGCGTTGAGTATTGAAGATTGCTTTAAGTGTCGCCTTGGTTTCTAGACAGGTCCATGCCGTTGTATCCGTTAGCGTAAATCGCGCATAGTCGGCATTGGGCAACACCTCAACGGTGTCGCGGGTAGAACAACCCGAAGTAAGGTCCCTCACCAATACGGTGTAGGAACCCAGCTGGGAAACCGCAGTGGTTGGGCCAAGCGCAACGAATCCGCCGCCCAAGGTTTCCCAAAGATAATCAAGGGCATTCGGATGGGGTTGCACAGTGGCTCGTAAGGGCACGGATTCACCTTTACAACCGATTTCCGGATTCTTTCCGGCATCCACGATCGGTTTGAGTACATTGTTCGCAACGAAAACAGTATCTGTGCTGGAACAGTTGTTTTTGGCGTTTCGGACCGTAAGAAGATAGGTACCACCATAGACTACGGTGGGGTTGTCCAGTTTCTCTTGCCCAGGATCCAGCAAGGCCCCATCAGCTGTATTCCAGGATACAATGAGGGAATCCCCCTTATTTGGGATGGGAACGCCTATAGTGGCCCTCGGACTAGCACAGGTCAAGGTACGGTCAGGTCCGGCATTGGCCTTATAAAAGGGAAGGGAAGTGACAATTACCGAATCTCGCGCAATGCAGCCGATATTGTTCTCCACCTCGAAGATGTAAAGTCCCGGCTCGGTAACCCGCACCCCAGACTGCTCCGGATTACTCTCAATAAAACCGTCCGGTGTTTTCCACCGCACGATTACCCCTGAAGTAGCAGATGGGGGGGTACCTGTTCCGGTAAGGTTCAAAATCCGCGGGGAACAGCGCAAGACAGCATCTACGCCAGCGTTGGCAATAGGCTGATTTGGCGCCACCCCGATGGAGAGGGTATCTGTCCGCCTCAGGCTGGGTTTGTTCAGATCAATAACCTGCAACTGGACTGGTCCTGGGGGAAGATTCTTTACTTGCCGGGAAGACCCGAGGCTTCTCCCAGTAATCAATGAAGTCCATTGATAGATGTAGGTGCCACTGCCCCCCTCCACAAACACCTGAGCTTCCCCGGTATTCAGGTTTTGGCAGATTACATTCACAATTGCCTTCCCCACCAAAATCAAGGTATCAGCGATGCAAACGGGAATGGGCTTGAAAAATAGCGTCGCAGGTCCGGATAGGGTATTTACCGTGGCAGGTGGAGCCTTCTGCACGGTGATGGCATAGCAGGTATCTGCTGCGCCTAATACCTGGTAACACACCGAAAAAAGGGTGCTGGACTCCGGCAGGGTCAATCCCCCGGTTTTTTGCCAGCGAAATCCGATTGCCCCAAGACTTGCTTGCGTTGAATCGATAACCAGGGCGTTGGTAGGCATTCTTAACTGGGGATTAAGGTTTCTAAGTTCCTTAAACACCAGTCCCGCGGGCGACCAATTAAGGGTAAACTGGAAATCTTTGATTACCGTGAAATCCCTCGCCTTGAAATCGACGCAATGCATAGAAAGCCTGCTTGGCCGTTGATCACCACTGAAAAGGACAAATCCATTAGGATTCTGAATACAAAGAGTTCCGTAATTGGATACCACGGCATTTTCCAAGCGCCCCCCCAGGCGAGGGCTGGTGGAATACCCCCCAGTAGTAGGCACTTCCACAAAGGAGCAATTGGTGACTTCCCCCACATCGAAAGGGATAGGGCCGATAAGCTCGAAGCAAGCCTTAAAGAGCTCCGCTTTATCAACCCCCAGGGTGGTTTCCGAGGGGGTAGCGCTTTCCCAGGACAAGGAAAGTAAACCATCTCCTGCCAGCATACTGTCTAGCGTCATGCCAGGCAGTTTCAGGTCGGTAAGATTTTTGAACCGAAACATCCCCGGATCCCAAGCCAAACTAAACTTGAGGGTATCTTTGGCATCAAATGCGGTAACCTGAACCGGCAGGCAAACCGTTTCCCCCTTTTTGCCAGCTTCATTTCCAATAGTGAAGCTTACGCCTGGGGGTTGACGGATGTCTATGGCACAGTTGGTAGCATTCAGCTCGTAATCCAATGGATTATTGTCGAGGAACACATCGGCCGTGGCATTGATAATCCGCAAGGGACTAACACGCGATCCCACTCCGAAGACATCAAAACAGACCTTGTAAAGTGTATCACCCTTAACCAGGCTTCGGGTACCGAAAGTACTTTTCCAACTAAGGCCAATGACACCGGTGGAAGGATTCGGGGTGAAGTCCCCTGAATAAAGTCCATAGAGTTTACCGGTAGCATTTAAATGTTTTTCAGTGCGTTTAAACACCAGTACCTCGGGATCATAGGTCATCTGGTATTTCAGCTCTCTAATTCCGGATAGATTTTGGTCGGAGACGACAGCCACACAACGCACCTCGCCAATTTCCGCCGGCGGGCCGCAATCGACCCTGAGTTTGAGTCCGTCCGGATCGCAGCGGGCAGTGGTAATCTTTACCTGTTCGCCCACCAAGGCGATGACATCCAGCCTAAAGGAATCTTGTCCGGTAAACGGGGATACAATGCGTGCCTCGGAGGTGGCCTCCAGTCTCGAACCGTAGCCAATGCTGGTCACCTTTTGGCAGGCCCCAGGTTGTATTTTGAAACAGACAGAGAATACCTCCGTGTTGTCTTTTAGCGCAGCCGGCCTGCCCAAGCTAGACCAGGAGAATGTAAGTTCATTAAACTTATTTGTTTCGGAAGGCAACCCAAAACTGGACCGGGTGAGCCCGGAAATGGTGGAGGAGCCCAACTTAAGATCGGCAAAAGCCATGAACGTGGTATCCCATTGCAACGAAAACTGGAGACCCGCGATGCTGTCCATACCTGAGACTCGAATGGGGGTGCATACCGTTTCTCCTTCTTTCGCTCCGGTAATAGCCTCGCCGAAAAGATTCAGGGCACGAACGCAGTTGGAAATCGTTCCTCTTTTTTGAACGAATCCAACGTCGGTACATCCCACATTTTTAAAAATCTCAACGGGACGGATATCAGTATCCTTCAAAATGGCAGGATCGGTGGTAATTTCTATGGATGAGGACGATCCATAACTACCAATAGCCTCAAAACAAATGCTAAACGCCAGGTCACCGTCTGGAAAAAGAAAAGTTGGTTTGACGGGTTTGTCACAATTGTCGTATTGCCATGTAAAAAAGAGAAGTCCTTCGCTAAGTGCTCGAGAAGTATTAAAATCGGATAGCTTGATTTCCCGCAACTTGCCCAGTTTAATTTGTTTAAACCGTACTACCTTAGGGTCCCATTTTATCGGCATTTTCACATATAGGACATTGGAAAAGTCATCGGTTGTCACATCCACACAGACCTCTTCTCCAGCACCACAGGGCGTGGCATCGGAAAAAAGGAATTTGACAGCAGCTTCCTGGGTCCAAGCGCGGCCGGGTAGTATCAGGAAAAGAAAAAGCAAATACCTAAAATGCTTCATTACCACGAGGGCATTATTTATTCAGGGAGTAGGAAAGATTCACCTCGTGAGTGCCGCCTGCAAAAGGGCCGTAGGTCTTAAAGCTGTAATCGTAGCCATAGCCAACGCGAATGGCACTATCCAGCCCCAGATTGCTGCCGATGAGCACCCCGGCCTCCACATGCAGTGTCCAAGCGCTGGATCCGCCCGCACCAATCCACAAGCTCCCGGGCAACTGGTAGCGTAGATTGAGATCCACGTTCATGGGCGCATTGGGAACGTATTTAAACCAAACCGATGGTTCCAGGAAACTATTGTCGTCGAAAAAGAGATACATACCCAGCAATCCATAGATATGCCGTACTCGTTGCAGGTAATAATCTCCGGCTGCGGTTCTATCCTTTAGATTTAGACCCAAGACTTGTGGCATGGAGGCTCCCCCATAAACGTAGGCAGATTTGGTGCGCCCAGTGGATAGGTACCGGTAGGCATAAATCCCTACGCCCACATCTGGAAAGAGCTGGCTTCGGGCGGTAAGGGCCAGCTCATCGGTCATGTCGCGCACTACCACGATGTCGCGATTCAGCCCAAATTGCACGATACCTGCACTAAGGCCCAGTATCACTCCACCCTGTGTGGGATCGGCTGTTATGACTCCTGCTATTCGGCCATAGGCACCGGTGAAACTCAAGGGGCCTGTCTGGTCACGTAACAAGTAGCCTCCTCCCATAAAGGTTAATCCGGCATAATCATCGGCCAGATAGGTTCCCCGCAAAATCATCGTACGAGGTGCCCCTGAAATCGCATCCCATTGGCTTCGGTAACTGGCTCCGATGGTGAGATTGTTGGCATAGCCCATAAAGTCCGATTCCAGCGCAGCGGGATTAAGCAACCCGGCATTTTCCCGGTATTGGGTGTAAAGCGGGAGTTGCTGTCCCAACAGGTTTCCGCTGACGACAAAAAGGCTGAGCAGGAAGGTGAAGGGATAAAGTCTTAGGCGAAGCGTTTTCTCTATACAGGAGGAATAGGCAGGATTTAGATTAAGGGTAGGATTACCAGTCATGGGCGAAAGGATGAGCGGGCAAAGGGTAAGATGGAGCGCAGAGGTCTAAATTTTTAAAGGCGCAAAGCTAGCCAATCTGCCTTGTTCACCGACGTATAGACAATGCGATTTTTCGGGATTTATTTTGGCAAAGCCTACTATTTTGCAAAAAATAGCCCCTTCTCCATCCAGTTTTTAAGATTGTGGAAGACCTCCCATCATTGGCGCATGGCCACAACAGCATCCATCTTCGAAGCTTTGGAGGCTGGAAGCATTCCTGCGAGAATACCAATGGAGATGGAAAGACTCAGACCCAGCAATACATTCTCCAAGGAGAGGAAAAAGGAAAAGGAGGTAAGTCCATAGGAAAGCGCTTGCATGACAATGAATACCAGAATGAGACCCAAAATTCCTCCAAGGATGCACAATACCACCGATTCGATAAGGAATTCCAGAAGGATCATATAGCGCTTAGCACCCAAAGCCTTTTTTATTCCGATGAGGCGGGTACGCTCTTTTACGGAAACAAACATAATATTTGCCACGCTGAACATGCCCACCAGGGTGGCAAATCCACCCAGGAAAATGCCCAGAATATGCAGGGCGTCGAAGTATCCACCCAGGAATCGGGAGATAATCGACAACTGATTAAGGGAAAAGTCATCCGCCTCGATGGGCCGCAACCGCCGGTGGGCCCGCATGGCTGCCACCAGATTGTCCTCCAGCTGGGCCAGGGAAACACCGGCCTTGGCTTTAGCTCCGACGGAGGAATCCGGCCAAAAGGAATTTTGCTTTACGTTGGCAATCTTTCGAGCAAGCGGATAAGAGATGATGACCACCTCGTCGAAATTCATGATGTTAATGATGCTCTCCCCCGCCTTTTCCAAAACCCCCACAACCTCCAGGTTTCTGCCACTGAGCTTGATGACCTTACCAACCGGGTCTAGGGGCCCGAAGAGTTCCTCGGCCGCTTTACTTCCCAGCACCACCTTGTCTGAGCCAAGATAATACTCTGCCGGTAAGAAGAATCGGCCGGCTGCATAACCTAGATTGAACAGCTCCCCGCATTCCTCCGAAAAAGCCATAGTATAAGCGCCTTCGATACTGTTATTGCGATACTTGGCCACCTTTAACCCCATGCCCATCCAATAACCGACGACTTCGGCATTCTTAAGCCGCTTTTTCACCCCCTGGTAATCGGAAAAATCCACATTTGGCCGCCGCATCCACTTAAAATAATTTTGGCCTGGGTCCTCTGACCAGGAAAATTTCTGCACGTAAATAACGTCCTCTCCCAGTTTGGCAATGCTCTGGCGAATGTTATTCTCTAGGGAATCCACAGCGGAGAATACCCCCACAATACAGAATATACCAATGGTGATACCCAACAGGGACAGGAAACTTCGCAACTTATTTCCCATCAACTCCTGAAAAGCTAGGGTAAAACTTTCAGCGATTACCTTGAAGATGATTTGCATGGCGGAAAAGGTTAGATAGCAGACAAAAGTAAAGGCCTTAAAACAATTTTTTTTGAAGGGCGTTCCTATCTGTTAAACAATATTTTCCGACACAGTCCCGCACAAGAAACAGCCTCTTATGAAAACCCGACTTTCCCACTTTAGTTTCGAGTATGCTGCCAATCAAGTAGCCAGCTATCCTGCAAGAAATCGCGACGACGCGCGCCTCATGGTTGTTGACCGAAAGACCGGGAAAATCGAGCACAAAATCTTTAAGGAGATTATCGATTTTTTCGACGAAGGGGATGTGATGCTCTACAATAACACTAAAGTTTTTCCAGCCCGCCTTTTCGGTCGAAAGGAAAAGACGGGTGCTAATATCGAAGTATTCCTGCTTCGGGAACTCAATCATGCCAGCCGCCTTTGGGACGTTTTGGTTGATCCTGCCCGCAAAATCCGGGTAGGTAATAAACTCTATTTCAGCGACGCTGAGGACAATGACGTGCTCGTGGCTGAAGTCGTGGACAATACTACTTCTAGAGGTAGGACCATCCGCTTCCTGTTTGACGGTTCAGACGAAGATTTTCAGGCAGCCCTCGATTTCTTGGGCAACACCCCCCTTCCAAAATACATCAACCGCCCCTGTGAGCCGGAGGATCGCGATTGGTATCAGACCATCTTTGCCCAGGACGTGGGTGCGGTGGCGGCACCTACAGCCGGCCTGCACTTCAGTCGGGAACTGATGAAGCGGATGGAAATCAAGGGAGTGGAATTCTCCCCGATTACCCTGCACTTGGGTTTAGGTACCTTCCGCACCATCGATGTAGAAGACCTTTCCAGACACAAAATTGATGCTGAGTATTTTCGGGTTCCCGAAGAAACTGTCCGTCAGGTTAATCGGGCTCATGACAGGGATAAGCCCGTTCGTAACAAAGTTTGCGCCATCGGCACCACTTCTTTGCGAGCAGTGGAATCAGCAGTTTCAGCGGAACGCTTGCTTAAAACAGTGGAAACCGGCTGGACCAACAAGTTCATCTTCCCACCATTCGAATTCCACATTGCTGATTGTCTGATTTCCAATTTCCACCAACCCAAGTCGAGCCTTTTAATCATGGTGGCCGCCTTCGGAGGTCACGATCTGGTTATGCATGCCTACGAGGAGGCCATCCGGGAGGACTATCGCCTCTTTAGCTATGGGGATGCGATGCTCATCAAGTAACGGATGATGTCAAATTTTTTAATTTTGCGCGCAAGAAATAAATCCTCAAGCCATGTACTGGACCTTAGAACTCGCCTATCATCTGGAGGAAGCGCCTTGGCCTGCAACCCGCGATGAGCTGATTGACTACGCCATCCGGTCAGGTGCCCCCATCGAAGTGATTGAAAACCTTCAGCAAATGGAGGACGAGGGGGAGATATACGAGGGGATTGAGGACATTTGGCCCGACTATCCCAGGAAGGATGATTTCCTCTTCAACGAAGATGAATATTGATAACGATTTGGCCCCTTGGCAAGGCATGATTTAGGGGGTCTATGGGAGTCTGTATCGCTATTGACGGCTATTCTTCCTGCGGGAAATCTACCCTTGCCCGGGAAATGGCGAAGGAAATGGGCTTTCTCTTCGTTGACTCCGGTGCCATGTATCGGGCAGTCACTTGGCATTTCTTGGTTACAGGCTTTCGTCCAGGCTTTGATGATGCTGAATCTGCCCTTTCCAGGCTTTCCCTAACCCTGGTTGCCTCGCCCGAGGGTAATCGTACTTATATTAACGGACGGGACATTAGCGAGGAAATCAGGGACTCTCGGGTTGCTGCCCAGGTAAGTCAAGTTGCCGCCCTACCCCAAGTTCGACGGGCTATGGTTGCCCAGCAGCGGCGTATGGCTCTTGACACTTCTGTCATCATGGATGGAAGGGACATTGGCACCGTGGTTTTTCCCCAAGCCATTCTTAAGATTTTTCTTCGTGCCGATATGGAAATCCGAGTACAACGACGATATATCGAACGGAATGCCAAAGGATTGCCTACTTCCCTCGGAGAAATCAGAAGAAATCTTTTTCGTCGTGACTACATCGATGCCACCCGCACTGACAGCCCCCTTCAACGTGCGCCGGATGCTATAGTGCTTGATAACAGCCATTTGACCCGTTCCGAACAATTGGAAATATGTCTTCTCCTGGCGAGAAAAAGATTGCCAAGCGCCTGATTAAAGGTCGCGCACGGAGTGCCTGTCCAATAAGATATCCTTCAACTCCTTGATCCACCGGTACTGCTGGGGCATCACGCGTTTAAGCGCATCCTTTACCCGCAGAAAGGTTCCCTCCTCCCCTGAAACCAGGATTTCAGACAATTGCCGAGCATCCTCGTAAAGGAGTGCCTTGAGTGAGGGAACTTCCTCCCCATCCACCTCCATGGCCCATGTTTCGGACTTGCCAGCGGCATCAGCGGGCTCTCGGGATATCAGCGTGGCCTGCTCCATAAAATGGGAGGGTAAACCGGAAATGCGCTCCTCCCGGGGAAGTGCCAAGGCATCTGCCTCCTTCTCTTCCAGCAGAAAAATCTCCAAACCCCGCTCTCGAAAACGGTAGAAAATGAGGTGAATTTTTCGAATGAGGTGCATACAAATCAGGTTGCCCTACAAGGTATATTTTTCCTGGAGGAAAAGAATGAGGAATACCGTGAGAATAATCGCCCGTTCCTCCGCCCCTAGGGAGTTCACCAGCATTACGAATGCTCTTCTAGCGAGCTGGCTAGGGTCATTCATTACATCTTTGGGGAGGATAAGAACCTCACGATCTTGCAGGCGAAGGCTTTCTCCCTGACTGGGATGCGGATGCAGGGAGGCGAGCAACACGCCGGTGCGAAGTCCCCGCAGGACTCTCTCTGTCCGATAAAAAATACCAAGGGGTTGACCGTCTACCGTAGCTTCCACCTGCGCTGACTTGAACAGAAATCGGTAAGTATTGATGCTGTCACGACCTACTGCAAGGGCTTTCATATCCTTGCTGTTGAATCGTTTCCACACCAGCGCTACACCGGGCTCCTCATAAAGGGTACCAATGACAACAGATTCCATGCCTTTACTCCGAAATGCAGGTTGTTGCTTGCGGGGATTGGCAGCCAGCAACTCCAGACTCGTTTCCCCAAGCGGAGCCATTTCCTCCTGGCGAAGCGGCAGCACCTGCTCCATCTGGCTGAAGGTATCCATAATCTGAGAAGGACCAGGGCCAATAGCTTTTAGATTCCGACGCATTAAGAAAATGCCTGACCCCATTAGTGCCAACGCCGCAAGTGTCAAAAACCCCATAAACCCTTATTTCCGCGAAAGATAAACCCGTCAACTCAGGAAAAGAAAACTGGCCCGGAAATGTTTTTTAGAGATACGATTTCAGAGCGTTCCTATTGCTTGATTTGCGCAAACGGCGAATGGCGCGCTCCTTTATTTGGCGGACACGTTCCCGGGTGAGCTTGAGTGTCTCACCAATTTCCTCAAGGGTCCGGGGCTTACCCCCGTCCAGGCCGTAATAGAGGGAGAGAACTTCCATCTCTTTTTCAGTGAGGATGCTCAAGCCTTCCTTCAATTCTTCCTTCATGGACTGCGCCATGAGATCGCCATCGGGATCACTATCCGAGGAGTTGGGCATGGTATCCAGCATAGTGATATCACCGTCTTCCTGACCGAAAGGGGCATCCATGGAAACATGGCGTGCATTGCTGCGCTGCATGTTTAAGATATCCTTTGGCGAAATCTCAAGAATTCCCGCCAGTTCTTCCGTACTCGGCTCGCGCTCAAATTGCTGAATGAATTGAATGACTGCTTCATTGATACGATTGTAGGTCCCAACTTTGTTCAGGGGCAGGCGTACAATGCGGGAGTGGTCCACAATGGCTTGAAGGATGGATTGCCGAATCCACCATACGGCATAGGATATGAATTTAAATCCCTTGGTCTCGTCAAATCGGCGCGCTGCCTTCATGAGACCGACATTTCCCTCATTGATGAGATCACTCAGGGAAAGACCCTGGTTCTGGTATTGCTTTGAAACGGAAACCACAAAGCGGAGGTTCGAACGAACCAGAATATTTAGCGCTTCCTCATCACCCGCACGAATGCGTTGGGCAAGCTTTATCTCATCGTCCCCGGCAAGCATGGGAATCCTGGAAATATCCTGAAGATATTTTTCCAAGGAAAGGCTTTCCCGATTGGTAATTTTGTTGGTAATCTTCAGTTGTCTCATGGGTGGATAAATACTTCAAAAGATATATACGAAAAATACCCCCCATAAGTTTCAGTAAATGCTCATTTTTTAATCTAGATGGATGGATTGGACCATTTCCAGCGCCCTATCCACATCCTTTTCGGTGATATAGCCTGAAATCCCCATCCGTACCACCCCTCCGCGAGCGCGAAGTCCAAGGATTTCCAATGCCCTTATGGCGTAAAAGTGGCCATCCCATGCAAAAATCCCCCGCTCGCCGAGCTTACGGCACATCGTTTCCGGGTCAAATCGCACAGAATGGAAGGAGAGTGTGGGGGCTCGCAGTGGGGCTTCGGGAGAAGGGCCATGGAGGACGATGCCCGGAATCCGCTCCAGGCCACGCCAAAGGCGCAGGAACAGGGTCTTTTCGTATTGCCCAAGCGCTGACATAGCGTCGGAAATTTGTTCCCGCAGTGTTCTTCCTTTTCCATGGGAAGCCAGAAAATGCACCGCAGCGTGTAAACCGGCAATTGCAGCAAAATTGGGTGTTCCGGTCTCAATGCGGTCCGGAGCCGCCTGAGCTGCCGTCCGAAGCCGGTCAGTGTCCAGGCTGTCCAACAAACCTTCTCGACTATAAAGAACCCCGACATGGGGACCGTAAAACTTGTAGCCGGAGCAAAGCAAGAAATCGCAATCCAGCGCCTTTACATCGAGGTGGAAATGGGGTGCACCATGCACTGCATCTACTAGTAGCCAGGCACCTACCTGATGGCTGAGTCTTCGGAAAACCTCCAAATCATTCACAGTCCCTAACAGATTGGAAGCGTAACCCACCGCCACCAGGCGAGTCCGTGGCCCTAGTTTTGCCTCCAAATCAGCGTAGTCGAGGATACCTCCAGTCTGCAAGGCAATCTCCCGCACGACGATGCCCCGCTCGCGAAGAGAAAGCCATGGTCCGCGATTAGCCTCATGGTCCAGCTGGGTGATGAGCACCTCATCGCCTGGCTTGAACAGACGGCCAAAAGCCCGGGCCAGGGCAAATGCCAGTCCGGTCATATTGGGCCCAAATGCAATTTCCCCGGGTTGCCCTGCCCCTAAAAAAGCGGCCATGGTCTCCCGGCATTGGTCCACAACTGCTGTAGTGAGGCAGGAGGTTGGAAATTGTCCGTGGGAATTGGCATTCGCATGCCTGTAATAGCCTGATACTGCCTCCATAACCGAAATAGGAACCTGGGTACCAGCTGGACCATCAAGAAAAACATAGGGTTCACCCTCAGCTGTCTGGCCCTTGAGGGAGGGAAAAGAATCGCTAAATCGTTTGTTCATGCTTAATCCATCTTACCAAAAAGTAAACTTATTTTCGCACCATGAAGATAATTAGAATCCTCACCATAACCATATTGGCTACCCACCAGGTAAAGGGACAATCCGACACCATCGTAAACCTGGCACAAGTAGAAATTATGGCCGAGCGATTGGCTACCCCTTTTTCCGCTTCATCCAGGTCCATCCAACTACTTACCCGTCGAGAGATTAGCCAGCTTCCTGCCATGCAAGTAGCTGAACTACTCAGTTACGTCCCCGGTCTGGACATCCGGCAGCGAGGGCCCCAGGGGGTTCAAGCCGACCTTTCCATCCGCGGCGGCTCATTTGATCAGAGTCTGGTGCTCATCAATGGGATAAAACTGAGCGATCCACAAACGGGCCATCATCTGCTGAATTTGGTCCTTCAGCCAGAACAAATAGAACGCATTGAAATCTTGCGCGGTCCAGGCACCCGCATATATGGACCCAATGCCTTTAGTGGAACGGTGAACCTTATTGCCCGTAACCCGGATAAAAAAGAATTAGCTGGTACCCTTTCCTTGGGACAATTTGGCCTGCGTCGTGGTGATGTTACCCTCAGCATGCCAATCGGTAACTGGAAACAGTCGATTTCGGTCGGACGGAGTGCCGGAGATGGCTATCGCTTCAATACCGATTTCAAGCAGCAGAACTATCTATATCAGTCTTCGTGGAAATCGGGTGACGCCACATGGCGAACATTGGCAGGATACAACGATAAGGCATTCGGCGCCAATGGGTTTTATGCCAATGAGAATGCTAAGGATCAGTATGAGGAGACGCGCACCCTGATGGGGGCAGTGTCTATGCAACTGGATAAAAAATGGGGCCAACTCAACGCTCAGGCTTATCATAGGCAGCACCGCGACATTTACCTTTTCCTGCGCCAAAATCCTGCTTTCTACCGCAATGAACACCACACCCGGGTCAGTGCTGCGGAGGCCAACCTGCAGTTTCGCAATCCCTGGGGAAAGGGGGCAGTTGGCGCCGAACTGCGACGGGAGGAAATAGTGAGTAATAACCTTGGAAATCATACCCGCAACCATATTGGTCTCTATCTGGAACAGCGCTTTACCCTGGGACGCTGGCTTCTCACTCCAGGCATTTTCCATCACTACATGAGCGATTACGGCCTGAAGCTCTATCCGGGAATGGACCTAAGTTTTCATCTGAAAGCAGGCCCTTCCTTCTTTGCCAATGTGGCTCGATCCTTCCGTGTGCCCACCTACACCGATTTGTTCTACGTGGGGCCTGCCAACCATGGCAATCCGGATCTGCTCCCGGAATCGGCCTGGACCTGGGAATTAGGGGGTAGATGGCTGGGGAAGCGGTGGCAAGGGGCTGCCTCTTTTTTTCAGCGCGATGCTTCACGCATCATCGAATGGGTTCGAAATGCTCCCCAGTCGAAATGGCGACCAGAAAATTACCTGGGTGTAAATACCCGAGGCTTTGAAGCTTCGCTGACCTTTGCTCCAGAGGGAAGGTGGCTCTCCTCCATGCAGGTAAATCTGGCATGGCTGAATATGGATCCGAATTTGCCCCCTGGATTCCAGTCGCGGTACCTCCTGGAAAATCTAACCTTCCAGAGCAGTGTTCTGCTCTATCTGCGTCTTCCGGGGGAAATCAGCCTGACACCTGCCTTCCGCTTGTTCCGGCGGGCTAGCCAAGAAGCCCCGGTTTTCCTCCTCGATGCCCAGGTATCCCGGCCCCTGGGTAAATCGCTTACCATTTTCCTGGTTGCCAGCAATCTCTTCGATGCCGTTTACCGGGAAATCGGCACCGTGCCCATGCCCGGGCGATGGCTCCGCGGTGGACTCCGCTTTCGGCTTTAAAGGACTATTTTCCGTCGCCAGATCTGCGGTCCCAGGCTCAAGGAGATGACCCTTCCCGACGCTGCCCGTCTGCGGAACCCCACCTGCCGAGTGCCAAACCATGGATAGTCTGCATATTCGCCCTCGAATGTGTTTTCTCCCACCGGATGAACCTGCATGGTGAGCTGATTGCTGAGCTGAATCGCCAATCCACCTTCCCTGAAGCGCGTTACCTCCACCCGCCCGTTCAGGGGATCTTCGTAGATGCCGCAATATCTGTCTAACTGTCTCCCATCCAATCGCACTTGGGGTTTGGGCTCAGACCGAGATTTGTCCTCCAATTGCCGGTAAAGCTTTAGCACATCCGCATGCCAGTCCCTGGTGGGAATTTTCCTCATGCCAAAAAGATCCAAGACCTGGAACAACACCGCATGGCGCAGCTCGGCATGATCGAGGTTGCCCAGGACAAATACACCAAGACGCTCTGCTGGAAGGAGTCCCAATATGGCGATATTACCGTCGATACTACCTGTATGAAAATGGAGGGTGTGTCCCCGGTAATCCTGCTGAAACCATCCAAGACCATAGGTAGTCCAAGTTGGTTGAGTCAACGCGGCCGTCGGATAAAAATCCTTGATTGGTACTAGAGCCTGAGGCTTAAAAAGCTCGCGGAAATTTTCCGCAGACAAGAGGGCCTTATCCCCTACCCGACCGCCTTCGAGTAGGAACAACATCCATTTAGTCATGTCGTGTGCCGAGGACCAGACCGATCCGGCCGGGGCGATTTGGTCAATTCGAGGATAGGGAATTCGGGTTACCTTTTCACCAATAATGAAGTGGGGGCTCATGCGGTTTTCCCGGGAAAGGGAAGCCTCCCAGGTTGCTGATGTCTCGCTCATTCCCAGGGGATCCAGGAGGCGTTCCTTGACAAAAGCTGTCCAGGTTTTGCCACTTACCCGCTCTACCAGCAGGCCGGCCACGGCATACATAACGTTTTGATAAGTATAGCCTCCTCGGATAGGGTAGGCTTCCTCTGCATACCTGAGGCGGCGAACCATCTCGCGGGTATCCAGGGTATTGGCATACCATAGAAAGTCGAGGTTAGGCAGCCCAGCATTATGGGTCAATAGGTCACGAACGCGTACCTTCTTGGTCCATGCCTCGGTGCGAAGCTGGAATTCTGGGAGATATTGCATCACCGGGCTGTCCCAGGCGAGTTTGCCTTCATCAACCAACATGGCCAAGGTAACCGCCGTCATCGCCTTAGTCGTAGAGCAAATGCCAAAGACCGTATGCGCATCCACGGGCAGTGGGCTATTCAGATCGCGCAATCCATAACCTTTTTCCAAGATGACGCGTCCATCCTTGACGATGGCAATGGATAGGCCGGGAAGCTCCCAGTCGGCCATGCCCCGGAGGATGAAGGAATCCAGGCCGGCCAGTTTAACCATCTCATCCTGAGCCCCGACAGGGGTGGACTGCCAAAGCCATAGGAGTACCCCAAAAAGAAGTAGAAAACGTCCGTGCATAAAAAACCCTTAAAATGTGTGGAAAAACTCTCCGACCTATTTGGACCCTTTGTAACCCGGACCCCGGAGGAACCGACCAGGACGCTTGGCGGTTGGTTTCCCATGAAGAAGAACCGGCTGGCCATTGACCCAAACATGGCGGACCCCAACAGCATACTGATGGGGATTGCGGAAATCGGCACGATCCCCTATTCGGTCCGGATCGAACAGCACCAGATCGGCATAATAGCCCGGCTTAATACCTCCCCTTTTAGGAATACCCAGCCGGCTGCAGGGCAATGCAGTGAGCTTGCGGATGGCTTCCTCCAAGGGGATTACCTTTTCCTCGCGGACGTATTTTCCTAGCAAGCGCGCAAAATTACCGTAGGCCCTGGGATGCGTGCTTGACTGGAGAAAAACACCTTCCGTGGCGGGAGCCCCGGCATCGGAACCAAAACTCATCCAGGGCAGTGCAATCTGTTTTTTTACATTGGCTTCACTCATTAAAAAATAGACTGTGCCGACCCGGGTGCCATCCTGAATCACCAGGTCAAGTGCCGTTTCCTCAGGGCCAGTGCCGCGAATACGAGCCACCTCAGCCAGCGTCATGCCCGTAAATCGCTTGAGTGAATCCTGTTTGAATCCGACAAGCAGTAGATTTTCCGCAGAACCCGCCGAGGCATATAGGTTTTCCCAGTCGTTGGCATTGACCTTCATTTCGGCGATGACCTTTCGGCGAATAGCGGGATCCCTAAGCCGGCGTGCCCATGCCTGATAACCCCCCTCCTGCACCCAAGGTGGCATCGCAGCATCAAGCCCTGTAGCCCCCGCTACATAAGTGTACATATTTGCTGCCAAATCAATACCAGCCCCCCTCGCACTGTCAATGGCTGCGATTACGCGATCCATCTTGGGCCAATTATCAACCCCGGCAGCTTTGAGGTGGTAAATTTCTGCCCGAATCCCGGTGTTTGCGGCCAGTTGGATAAGGTTGCGGACGGATTCCTCCAACCGGTTACCCTCGCTGCGCATGTGCGTGATGTACAAGCCGCCATAGGGCGCAATGGCCTCGCAGAGTGCTCTAATTTCCTCATCATCCGCGTAAAACGCCGGGGCATAAATGAGGGCCGAGGATAATCCCATAGCCCCCTCCTCCATAGCATTTCGAACCAGTTGCTTCATCCTTCGGAGTTCCCCCGCATCCGGCTTCCGGTTTTCATAGCCGAGTTCGTGGATTCGAACCGTAGTAGCTCCTACGAAAGAAGCGATATTTGGCGATACGCCCTTTTTCTCAAGTCCTTCCAGGAATTCACCCAGGGTATTCCAGTAGATTTCGTAACGGATATCCCCCTGACCACCAATTTCCTCCTTGCGCATGGCGGGACTGAGCGGCCCCATGGAAACCCCCTCCCCCATCACCTCCAGGGTTACTCCCTGTTTGATGTCACTCATGGCGCGACCGTCTTCTATAAGCGTCTCCGGTGCCCAGGAAAGCATATTGACGAAACCGGGGCTGAGGGCTAAACCGCCAGCGTCGAATTCCATCTTTCCGCGCATCCCTTTCAAGTCGCCCAGCAAAACAATGGTATCGGCATTTATCGCCACATCGCCCTGGAATGGTGGATTCCCGGACCCATCATAAATCATGGCATTCCGGATAATTAGCCCATAATCATAAGTGGGGGTACATGCCCCAGTAAAAAGGAAGATCAGGGCCGATGGAATAAGGAATTGGATACGCATGGAAATCGGTCTTTTCATGAAAAATAGCCAGGATATTTCTATTTTCAATCATCAATCTGCACCAATGATTCGAAATTTCCTGCCTGGTCTTTGCCTTTTGTCCCTTTTGATCCCGAGTGGCCTGTCAGCCCAACGGGAGAAAGTTCTCGTCCCCGCAATCACTGTCATGCCTGGCATTCCCGAAAGCGTATTTAACGCCGTTCAGTGGCGACAGGCCGGTCCCTTTCGTGGTGGACGTTCTTGTACGGTGGCAGGTGTTCCGGGTAAGTCCGACCTGTATTATATGGGGAGCGTAGGTGGCGGTGTCTGGCGAACGGCTGATGGCGGTAATAGCTGGGTGAATATCTCTGATGGCTATTTTGGGGGATCTATCGGCGCAGTAGCCGTAGCGCCTGGAGATCCTAATGTCATCTATGTTGGAGAGGGGGAACAGACCCTTCGGGGCAATGTTTCCCCAGGTAAGGGTATGTGGCGGTCAACCGATGCAGGAAAAACCTGGACTCATCTTGGGTTGATCAACTCCCAGCATATCAGCCGCATTCGCATCCATCCCACCAATCCCGACTTAGTGTACGTTGCCGTGATGGGGAATCTTTGGAAAGCCTCTTCGGATAGAGGATTATACCGTAGCCGCAATGGTGGCAAAACCTGGGAAAAACTTCTTTATAGCAATGACCGGGCTGGAATCGGCGACCTGGTCATGGATCCCGGCAATCCACGAATCCTCTTTGCCAGTGCTTGGGAAATGAAACGGAATGGCTATCGAATGGATTCCGGAGGGCCGGGCTCTCAACTATACCGGAGTGCTGACGAAGGGGATACCTGGACTCGCATCACCGACCGGCCAGGCTTGCCAAAGGGAACCTGGGGTATCGCCGGGTTGGCCATCTCGCCCGCAGATCCTCAGCGAATATGGGCCTGCATCGAAGCAGCAGAAGGGGGCTTGTTCCGTTCCGACGACGGCGGATCGACCTGGGTTAAAACCAGCAATGACCGGGAACTGCGCCAGCGGGCATGGTATTATTCCCGCCTAAGCGCAGACCCCAAAGACCGGGATGTGGTGTATGCCCTGAATGTGCCCTTCCTGAAGTCCACCGACGGCGGAAAAACGTTTGTGGAGGTAGAAACCCCGCACAGCGATCACCACGATTTGTGGATTGATCCGGCCGACCCCCAGCGCATGATTGTTGCCAACGACGGAGGAGCCCAGGTAACGCGCGATGGGGGTCTAAACTGGACCACCTATCACAATCAGCCCACCGCCCAATTTTATCGCGTAACCACCGACCATTCCTTCCCCTTCCGGATTCTGGGTGCCCAGCAAGACAACACCACCATACGGATGGCCTATCGCACTCCAGGAGCTACCCTTGGCGAGCGGGACTGGGAACCCTCCGCCGGAGGGGAGAGTGCACACCTAGCCCCCGATCCCAATAATCCGGACATTGTCTACGCCGGAACCTACAAGGGGTATATGAGCCGGTTGGACCATCGCACCGGGCAAGAGCGAAGCACCAATGTGTGGCCTTTTAATCCTGCAGGGTCTGGTGTGGAGGTGATGAAATACCGGTTTAATTGGAATTTTCCGCTATTGTTTAGCCCCCATCAACCTGGGAAGTTGTATGCGGGATCCAACTATTTGCACGTAACCACCAACGAAGGTCACTCCTGGCAGGTCATCAGTCCCGACTTGACGCGAAACGATGCAGAGACTCTGCGATCGTCTGGGGGACCCGTCACCCAGGACAATACCGGCGTGGAATATTATGCCAATATTTTTGCTATCGCTGAATCGCCGCGCGAGGAAGGTTTAATCTGGACAGGGAGTGATGACGGCTTACTGCATGTCACAAGGGATGGGGGCAAAACCTGGAAGGATGTTACACCCCCGGGGTCTCCACGGTTAAACATGTTCAACAGTATCGAAATCGACCCCCATTTACCCGGGGGGGCCTTTGTGGCGGCAACCCACTATAAGTTTGGTGATTACCGCCCATACCTTTACCGGACCACCGACTACGGCAAGAACTGGATGCTGATTACCAAGGGTATCGACAGCACGCACTACACCCGGGTGATCCGCGCCGACCCAGTGCGCAAGGGCCTTCTTTACGCAGGGACCGAGTGGGGAATGTATCTATCCTTCGACGATGGGAGGAACTGGCAACCCTTCCGCCTAAATTTGCCAGCAGTACCTGTACATGATCTGCATATTCGAGACAATGCCCTGATTGCTGCCACCCATGGTCGCAGTTTCTGGATTATCGACGACCTAACACCCATTCAGGAAGCTAGTGGACAACTAAGCGCAAAACCGGGCCATCTTTTTGGCGTAAAACCAACCTACCGCTTGGCCCAGGAACCCAACGCTCCGAAGAGTAGCCGTGAAGGGGAAAATCATCCCAATGGCGCGCTTTTCCATTTCTACATCGGGGAAGATTTCCAGGGGAAAACCTTAGGCCTGGAGATTTTAAATGAAGCAGGCCAGTTAGTGAGGAAATTCACCAACGATGCCACTCAAGCACGAGACAAGCTGCCTTTTACCCGCGGCGGCAACCGATTTGTGTGGGACCTGCGCTTTCCAGGATTTACCGAATTCCCCGGCATGGTATTTTATTCGTCCCCCAATCGGGGACCCCGGGCTGCTCCGGGCAACTATACGGCCATCCTGAAGGGAGATGGCTGGAGTTCCAGTATGGGATTTGTTATTCTACCTGACCCCAGAGGAAAAATCACCCAGGAAGAATATCTTGCCCAACAACAGTTTCTGCTTCAGGTGCGCGACAAGGTAAGTCAGGCTAATCAGGCAGTCTTGGATATCCGGACCCTGCGCAAGGATTTAGGATTTATTCGAGACCGCTGTGTAGGCCAAGAAGATTTTCGCGATATCCTTCAGCAGGTTGAGCAACTTGATAAGGAGATTACCCGCATAGAGAATCAAATCCATGAGACTAGGAATCAGGCCCGGCAGGATGCCATCAACTACGGCATCAAGGTGAACAATCGACTTGCATTTTTACTGGCTGACCAGCAATTGGGCGATTTCCCCCCAACCACTCAGGCACGGGAGGTTTATGATCTGCTATCGCGGGAGTTGGACGGCTACCTAGACCAGCTCCGCCCGCTAATGAAAAATGGCATCGAGGCTCTAAATGAGGAAGCCCTCAGACGCCGCCTTCCCCTAATCCGTTAAAACCCAAATAACCTATGATGCGCTTCCTGATTATCCTTATTCCCGCAGCCCTGCTGCTACCGCCTATACTATTTGCCCAAACAGCCCAGGAGAAGGCTCTGGAAAAGAAACGCAACGCCCTGAAGGTCGAGGTAATGGCCAATGTGGGCAAACAAACCAAGTTTGCTCAAGTCATGGTGGACAAAGTCTTCAGTTTTGCTGAACTCGGATTCCAAGAAAAAGAAACCTCCGCATACCTGACACGCATCCTGGAAGAAAACGGCTTCACCGTGCAACGCGGCATTTCAGGAGTACCCACAGCATGGTGGGCAACCTGGGGAAGCGGAAAACCCGTCATTTCCCTGGGTTCTGACCTGGACTGTATTCCCAAAGCCTCTCAAAAACCGGGGGTAGCCTACCATGATCCCATAGTTGAAGGAGCTCCCGGGCATGGGGAAGGCCACAATTCTGGGATGCCCTTAAACATCATCGCCGCCCTCGAGACAAAAAAAATCATGGAGCGGGAAAAAATACCCGGCACCCTGATTCTCTGGCCAGGCGTGGCGGAAGAACTGGTTGGTACCAAAGCTTATTACACCCGCGATGGATTTTTCGACAGCGTAGATTTGTGCTTATTCACCCATGTGGGAAACAACCTCAGCGTCAGCCATGGTCAGGCCCGCGGAACTGGCCTTATCTCCGTGCTCTACGAATTTGAAGGGGAAGCAGCCCATGCCGCCGGAGCGCCCTGGCGGGGCCGAAGTGCACTGGACGCTGTCGAGCTTATGAGTATCGGTTGGCAGTATAATCGCGAACACCTCGATCCCCTGCAGCGCAGCCATCATGTTATCCAGAATGGTGGTGACCAGCCCAACGTGGTTCCCTCCAAAGCTTCCATATGGTTTTATCTGCGGCATGTGACGTATCCGCGCATCATGGAACTCTACGAGCGAGCTAATAAAATAGCCGATGGTGCCGCGCTTATGACCAACACCACAGTTACCCGAAAGATCCTTGGATCCGCATGGCCCCGCCATTTCAATAAGGTAATTGCCGAGACCATGTATGACAATATTCTCCAGGTAGGCTTACCGACCTGGAGCGAGGCAGATATCGCCCTGGCCAATGGAATCCAGCAGGAAATCAAGGTGCCCGAAGAGACCAAGGGCCTGCCTACCATACTGGACAGCCTCGAGGCGCCCGCCACTTCTTTTGTCAGCGGAGGCTCTGACGATATTGGGGATATTTCCTGGAAATTGCCAACGGTAACCCTGGTTTATCCCTCCAATATTCCCGGATTACCAGGCCATCATTGGGCCAATGCCGTTTCCATGGCCACCCCCATAGCACATAAAGGCGTCGTGGCAGGTGCCAAAGTACAGGCCATGACCTTGCTCGACCTTTTCCTCAAACCCGGGATTATTTCTAAATCCTGGGAGTATTTTCGCAATGAACAGGGCATGAAGCAGAAGTATGTCCCTATGGTGGGTGATAAGGATAAACCCGCCATCCACCTTAATACTGAAATACAGGGCGAATTCCGGGAATCCTTGAGCCGCTTTTACTACGACGAAACCCGGTATAGTTCCTACCTGGAACAACTCGGAATATCCTATCCTACCCTTCGACCTAAAGCCGTGGATAAGTAGTTGGATATTGGGGTTTTTTTATTGCTAAATGACTGTTTTTTAATTAAATAAATTTTTAACTGGGTTTTTGATAATGTAAAAAACTCCTGATTATTTATTTTTATTCGTCCAACATGTTCCTGTAAGCATTGTTCCCTATTTTTGACGTTTTATCGAGGTATTTTATTAAAATCTCCTGGCCTATGGCGCCCAATAAAATCCCGACTGCTGGTATCGATGACATGACGGCACATTTGCCTCATATTTATCTCAACATCGAAGAGCTGGCCAAGGCACGGGATATAGAGTACGGCAAACTTAATAAGGGACTTGGTCTTACCGCAATGAGCCTGGCTGATTTGCACGAAGATGCAGCAACCATGGCCGCCAATGCCGTGCGGCAGCTCATCGAACAAAATCAGTTAAATCCATCCGAAATTGGGCGGATATACTTGGGTACAGAAAGCGCGGTGGATGGTTCCAAACCGATGGCATCTTACGCCCTGGACATGCTGATTCACTATTTTTCTCCGCAGTTTGGTCCGGATTGTTTTTTACACTGCGACGTAGTGGATTTGACCTTTGCCTGCATTGGCGCTGTCGATGCCCTGCAGAATTCCCTGGATTGGGTGCGGGGCGGGGAAGATCGCATCGCCGTGGTGGTTGCCTCGGATATTGCCAAATACGAGATGGGGTCCACAGGGGAATACACCCAAGGGGCAGGAGCGACTGCACTTCTCATTCGGGAGAATCCCCGGCTTCTGGCCTTCGACGAGCACTGGGGGGTGGCAACCCGCCCGGTTCACGACTTTTTCAAGCCGGTCCGGAGTTTGGCCAAGCGTCAGATAATGGCTGAAATGGAGGAAAAAGGCATAGGTTCCTGCGCCGATTCTCATCAGTTAGAACAAGTCATTTTTCAAAATCTGGAGCAAAATGGTTTTTGGGATAGCAACGAGACCCAGGTGCATTTGCATAAAGCCACCCCGGTGTTCGACGGCCCCTATTCTAATGCCTGCTATCAGGAGCGCATCCGGGAAGCATTGCAGCATTACATTGCACAGAATAATCTGCCTGACCAGGAGGCAGCAACAGACAATTGGCGCCGGCTTATTTTTCATCTTCCCTATGCCTTTCAGGCACGTAGGATGTTCTCCGAAATTTTCTTTACAGAAGCCCGAAAACGGGGCGATTTGGATGTGCTAATCCAAGAAATGGGACAAACAGAACCAAGTCTTCAACAATTTGAAGATGAAGCAGCCTATGAGGATGCGATGGTCCGTTTCCTGACTGCCATAACCAAGACAGAGCGCTATCGTCGGTTCGTACATGAGAAAATTGAAAAAGGGGAGCGGGCTTCTTCCCTAACAGGAAATCTGTATACGGCTTCTATTTTTCTATCCTTGATGAGCACCCTTTCCGCTGATTTGGAAAATGATACCTCCCTTACCAATGCGCGAATCGGGTTCTTTGCTTATGGCAGTGGCTCAAAATCAAAGGTATTCACTGCCGTTGTCCAGCCTGCATGGCGAGACATTGCTTCCCGTTTTCAATTGTTCAGCAGACTGGAAAAGCGAAAAGCTATCCCATACCCTCATTATGAATCCCTTCATCGGGAGAATCTTACCCAGAGTCTCGTTCAGCCGGAAGGCGAGTTCTACCTTGCCTCCGTCTGCGCAGAGAAGGGCGTGCGGGAGGGTGCCCGGCGCTACGGCTGGAGTCCGGCACGCATTCCCGTGGGCGTTGCAGTCAGGGTTCCCTGACCTCTCCGCCGATTTCTTCCAGTTGCACGTAGAGCCTTATTTTCAGAAATAAGGAATCCGTTACACCCTGGATTTTTAGCAACGTTTCCAAATCGGCAAAGGGCCCGTGTTGGTCCCGATACAACACAATGGCCTTTGCCAGTCGGAAGCGAATGTAGGGGTGACGCCCTAACGCCTCTCGGGAGCTTTGATTCAAGCTCAGGCGGGGTTTTGGTATCTTGCTTAATGTGAGGCATGGCTGTAGTTGCTGAAAAACTGAATCGCGCAATCCATAGGTTTCTCTAACCTGGTCGATCGAGGTAAATCCGCCGAGTGATTCCCGGAAATTAATAATCTTCCGTGCCAAATAGGGGCCAATGCCTCGAAGTGACTCCCAATCCAGGGAATCCGACTCGTTGATGTCGATGGGGTCACAAAGCCTGCGTTGAGGAGATGCTGGAAATATCGGCCGGTAGTCCTTTGATTTAGGGGTAAGGTAGAGAAAAGGGGCGATGCGGTCGTAGATGGGATCTGTCATGCCATACAAACGCCGGACATCTGAAAGGTGGCGAAACCGCCCCCCCTTTTCCAGGTAATGCATCCAACGGCGCGAAAGAAACTGCGGCAGGTTTAGATTTGCCAGTTCGGTTTCCCTTGGCCGGTTTATGTCCACTCGAAGGTCTTCAATGATTGAAGGAACAGGGACTTTTATTGTTTGGAAGGCAGGCATCGGCTCGGTCTCCCGCCTTGCGCTTTCCCTCCAGGTATGCAAACTAAAGACTATCCAAAGGATGCCAAAAAGCATCCAGGTTCCTCGACGGACTAGGGGACTGGGGTAATTTGAAAACAATCTGGAATTCATGGTGATGGGTTGGGAAAAGGAAAGGCGCCGCTCCTGCGCATATCGTGTACCGAAATGCCCGCACTTTCCCCTAGGTAGACAAGGGAAGTTGTCAGATACCGGGGAAGCCCACTGTCGAGAATGAGAACCCGGGGTGGGGCATTTCTTAACCAAGTTTTCCAGTCGCCACGGACAGGTTGAAGAAGCCACCAATGGGTTCCAAAAGGTTTAAATGCCTCCCGATTAGTTCCACCAAGCAGTACCAGGGTATCCCGCCCAAGGGGTACATAGCCGAGGACGTCAGGAATTAGCCTGAACTCGGGCGAATCAGCCCATTGGCTCGCGAATTGGATTTCCGGCCTTTGCCTCTCAAGGGGATACCGGGAATAGACAGTCACTCGCTTTTGCCGGCGTAGGATGAGCAAGGGATTCTCCCGGTCGGCGAGCAAAATAGCAGGTGCTACCCGAGGGTGCCAACCAGCGGCAGTCAGCTGAAATAAGGTGGCCATTAGGCAACAGGCAGCGAGAGCAATCCGCCAGCGATTCATGGTAAGGGCAAGCCCACCTACTACAACGAACAGAGCGAGTAGCAAAACAGCAGGCAAAAGCAGATGAATACCCTCCGAAACAGCCCAGGAGATACCGCTAAGCAGCGACATGGTCCAACGGAAAATACACGTGGTGAGGTTAAGAAGATAACCTGTACCCAGCCCACAATATGGCAGGAAAGCAAGCGGAAGATAGACCAAGGTAAGGGCCAACAGGAAAGTGGAAAGGGGGATGGCAATCCAGCCTGATAAAAGGAAAATCCAGGAGAATTGGTGGAAATGATAGAGAATAAGGGGCAACGTCATCCATTGGGCAACAAGGCCCATTACTGTCATTTCCCAGAAATAGCGCAAGACAGGCTGGGCCACTGGCAGGCAATTAACCCCACTATTATAAAAGGCAAGAATGCCAGCTACTGCGGCAAAGGACAACTGGAAGCCTATGTGGTAGAGGTTGCTAGGATTAACCAGCAAGAGGAGGGTGGCCATAGCCAGTAGATTATTCCATGGATTGCTGGTTTTCCGCAGTAGAATGGCAGCCTGAACGAAAACAGCACTTCCTGCAGCACGAACGATTGCAGGTTCCATGTGAGTCAACCATGCGAAGAATACAAAGAAAAGTATCAGGGTGCCGGCGGCCAAATGCTGCCTTCTGCGAAGGGGAATCAGGCCAAGCACAACCTGGAGGATACTACCCAGTATGCTGACATGTAAACCGCTTACGGCCAGGATATGCATAGCCCCTGTGCGTTTGAAATCGGTAACCAATTCCGGTGTCAGCCCCGATTTTTCGCCGAGGAGCAGGGCCTCCAATAAGCCACGGCTCTCTGAATCCACCAGGGCTTTGGAGAGGCTTTCGGAGATCTTATGCTGGATTTTTTCTCGAAGGAGGGAGCTACTGCCCGGAGCCTGGATTTCCTGCCAGTTTGAAAATCGACCGAAAGCGCGGTGAAATACCCCTTTGCCCGACCAGAAATATGCCTGATCAAAGGCGCCCGGATTGGGAGCTGGTGGAACGGGTTGCAGTCCACCCGTTTCACCCCGAATGACCGACCCGAGTCGGAAACTGAATCTATCTGCTTCCATTAAGTAAAGCAACAATTTACCCCTTGACCGGTGGCTCTTTCCCTCGCTTTTAGCGGCATGTTGCAGTTCAAGGACATAGCGCATACCTCCCTTGGACAAGGCCTTAGCAGCCAATAATTTCCCTTGGAAATGGGTGAGATGCTCAGATTTTCCGATAAAGTCCGGATCTCGTTGGGGATCAAGCTGGTCTATGCGCACCATAACAGTGCCTGCCACCAGCAAACCAAGGGCAGTTGCCTGGAGCACACGTTGTAGGGTATTCCAGCCCGGTAAGAGGAGCAGGCTGCCTAAGAGCAGTATCAGGATACCCGGAAATAGGAACGGGGCAACTTGAAATCCAGGATGAAATCTAAAAAAATATGGTTCCATAAGGATGCCACCAAGGACAGCCAGGAATATCCATAGAAAGGGAATTCGATGGGCTTGCATCAGGTATGAAACTTGGGCAAACTTCTGGCTAATCCGGCTACCCCAGAGCCTTAATTTGGGACAAAAAGCGGTTAGGTCAGCAAAAATCCGGGCTCCGATGAGGGAAAAATCCGTACTTTGTCTCCGGGTAAAGGCAGGGATAAACCGATGGAAAATCAGATGGATCCGGCGCTGTTCTCCATAGACACCGCGGTGCTGGGAGAGAGCGTCCTGATTCGCAGGCTGCGGGAGGGTGATGGCAAGGTCTTTTACGAACTGATAGCTGAAAATCATAGCCTTATTGGCGAATATTTTCCTTACCTCACTGCTACCCTCTCCACTTGGGAAGGAGCGGAAATGTTTGTCCGGCAGAGTTTGGTGCGTTGGTTGCTTCAAACCGCTTTTTGCTTCGGCATTTGGGACAAAAATCGCCACACTCTCACCGGTTATCTTGAAATAACCCGCCGTATGCCAGAGTGCATTGGGGAATTGCGCTTCTTTACCGATAGAAACCGGGTTGGTGAGGGCCTGATGTCCGATACCCTCCGGCATATGATACCTTATTTTTTTGATCAGCTGCGCTTAGAGAAAATTTCCATTAAGGCCTCCACCGAAAACTTCATCCTGCCAACCCTTGCGCGGAAGTTTGGATTCCTCCGAGAGGGGGAATTACGGGGAGAAATCTGCAAGCAATCCGGCGACCGCGGAGATGTCTGGGTTTACGGCCTTTGTAAAAACCTTCGGTTTTGAATTCAGCCATCCATTCGATTCTCCAATGGGGTCTTTCCCTTCCCTATGAGGATCGCAACCGCTTGATTGCCCACTTGCAAGGAATTCAACGAAACCTGGCGTCAGATTCAATCCCAGGGTTTGAACACAACCTTAATCCTGACCTGCAAGAGGCCCTTTCAGGGCTTTCGGACAAAGGAAAGTTTGATTTTCAGACCCTGTCATGGGAAGCCTGGGCAATCCTACCTACCCTGCTTGCAGAGGCCCTGTCCTTGGCTTCTTTGGAAAAAACGAAGACGCCAGATTCCCTTCTGCCCAGACTAAATGCCTTTTGCACCGCAGCCTTACCTTGCCTTTCTCGACAGGATGACCTCCTCAATGCCTCTCAAGCACTTATCTCCCGCGCCATTAGGGTTATCTGGAAGGTACACGACGGATTCCGAATGGAGACAGGAAGCCGAGATATCGTATTTGAACGTCTGGTTCGTCTGATACTGGAGGAGGATATTCATGCATTAGAACCCGTGGAAAATTTTCCACTGACAGACTGGTTCCAGCCAGATTCAGGAACAAGTTGGGAAATGCGCCGAATCGCTGGCAGGCTCTTGAATATAGGGATAAAGGTTGCCCAAACGGAGGCCAGCTTGCTGCAGGGCACGCAACCGGCCCTGGCCATTGGAATGCGGCTAATGTGGGAAGCTTACACTCGAAGCCTCCATGCTGGCCATCCACTTCGCCATTTTCAGGGTAAAGCGGAAATGGTATTGGAAGGCCTGCACCGCAATCCATTGCTAGCAGACCAAAGCTCCCACGGAGCCCCTGTCCTGCAAGAGGTGGTGGAAATCATGGAACGGTTGTGTAACCAATTGCCCGAAGCCTGGAACCTTCAGCCCGCAATGGTCACCCTGCTTGCAGAAAAATACTTGACGCTTTGTACTGACCATCCATGGGTGCTAAGGCCTTGTCTTTTCAACGGGCAGAATCTGTCGTTGCCAGAACATGCTATTCACCTCATCGTAGATACTTCCTGGGGATCCAGGTTGTCTTCCGGCATGATGCCAGATATCGAAGGCTTCAGGTTTTTATTATCCTATAGTTTTGAACGCTGGCTACCCCATTTACCGGATACCTTGGGGTTGACGCTCCTTCGCATCCTGGCTGCATCCGGGATTTCCAGCCATCGATTGAATCACCCCGGGGTCGTCACCTTGCAACGCATGGAGGAGGAAGTTTTTTCCCTTTTCCTGCGGCATCCCACACTCATTGGCAGCGATATCGACTGGTTTTCTCTGTTCTGTGGCGTAAAGGAAGCCTTGGAGGCAGCCGAAATACCCCCCGAAGGCTTGTTGCCGGAACTTTCACGCATGGTTTTTGTCCGAACCGCAGAGAATATTCCCCTTGGGGTTACCTTGAAGCTGGAAAAAGTGGAAGGGTATCCCATTCTTTTTATCCTCCGTGAAATCCTTAAAACGCTGACTCCAGCAGGTTTGTCCCAGCAAACACTGACACGACTGACCAGGACTCAGCTTCTTTCCCTAACCGGGCAGCTCCTGGAAGCCACTATTGGTAATCCTACCTGGCAGCACCTGGCTGCGGAAGGAAAGCCTATGTTTTGTGAAGTCCTATCCATACCTGTCGGTACCTTGAATCGAATACCATCGACACAGGGCCTTGGTGGAGACTGGCTCCGTCAGGTGATGGAAACAAGTATTGCTGCGGTGGAACAGAGTCCTCACCTCCTCGATAGAATTATCTATGGAGAGCATCCTGCTGAAAAAACAGTGCTCGAACATACTTTCGATTTGGTCATTGGATGGCTTTTCCCACCCGGTGAGGCAGCAGGTCTGCACAAGACCAGGCAACTGATGGAAGTCCTAACCTACGCGGTAAAAGAGCTAGTATCGGAGAATCCCAATTCAAAGGGCCTGGCCATTCTTGAACTTATCCTTTCCGATGCTGTAGGGCTGAACCTTTCAAATGGCATTATTGAAGAACAGACGGATGAGCTGGTAGACGCAGTCCTCCTTGCCATAGCCACCCAGCCGGAGCTCATTCATGAGGCCCCCGGACTGCGGGAAATAACCCAAGAATCGGCTGGCGCCATTCATCTGCTTTCTGTAGATCATCCGGAAATCGGACTGGAAATTCTTCGCAGTTTATTTGAGGAAAGTGCAGGCCGACTAACTATTTTGCTAGAAGTAAATGGCAATCAGTTCAGGCACCTTTTGATTGAGGCGCTGCAGCAATTCGCCACCGCCTTGTGTCGTGAGCGCAAACAAGGCAGGTATTCCATCAAACTGAGCGAGGATCAACTGCTGGATCTCGTGCAGATTACCTTCGAAGGCGTGGTAGAACAGCCCGATTGGGTAGAAGGCGAATCAATATCCCGGGTTCTTGACGCTATATTAGAAGCAGTAGATGCCCGCAGCGGAGGCAGACGTATCCCCTACTTAATCGTAGCTCTTCTTTTCCAGAATTTGCTGCCCATGGCCCGAGGTCGGGAAGAACTCTTGGAACGCCTTCCATCCTCCAGCCGGAATGGCACCCTGGCCATTACTTTTCTTGTCGACAAGCTGCTAGGTCTCTTGCTGGAACTGGACCTTAAGGACTGGCGCAAAGTGACACAGGATGAGGCCATTGAGGCTATCGTGTACTATTATTTGGGGTTACTTGACCAATGGAATCTGAATTCGACCTCCATTGAACTTGCCCTTAACCAACTCAAGCAGTTGGTTCGCCAGTTTGCCACCGGTTCTATTTCATTGGACGAGTTCCTAGACACCCTGAGAGGGGAGGAAGATGATGATGACGATGATTGAGTGCCAGCTTTCCTTTCCCTTTCATACTACGGGTCAATGATTGGTTACCATCGCTATGTGCTGGAAAATGGGCTTGCGGTAATCTTACACGAAGATATGCAAACACCCGTGGCCGCTGTGAATGTGCTTTACCGTGTCGGATCACGCGATGATGATCCCGGTAAAACGGGCTTTGCTCATCTTTTCGAGCATCTGATGTTTTCGGGGTCGGCAAATGTACCGGATTACGACGCCGTCATGCAGCGAGCCGGAGGAGAGAGCAACGCCACGACTAACCGCGACTACACTCATTTTTTTACCACGCTACCGGCAAAAAATGTAGAAACCGCGCTGTGGGTAGAATCCGACAGGATGCTGGCACTTCAGGTTAAAGAACCGGTGCTGGAAGTTCAGAAGAAAGTAGTGGTAGAGGAATTCTATGAAACCTGCCTAAATGTTCCTTATGGAGATGTATGGCATGAACTGTCAGCCTTATGTTACGAAAGGCATCCCTACCGTTGGCCAACCATTGGGCTACATCCAGACCATATCCGAAGCGTTTCCCTGAGAGATGTAGGAAGATTCCAACAAAATTATTACCATCCCGCCAATGCGGTGCTCGTTTTGGCTGGCCCGTTTTCTGTCCGCAAAATGAAGGATTGGGTGAGCAAATGGTTTAACGATATCCCCCCGGGGCCCTCATTATCCCGAGTCTACCCTCAGGAGCCGATTCGAGAGCAAGCCAAGCATCGGCAAAGCCCGGCCACTGTTCCCGTCGATGCCATTTATCTTGCTTTTCCGTGCCCGGGTCGCGGCGATTCCCGTTTCCATGCGGTGGATTTACTCACCGATATTTTTGCCAACGGACCATCTTCCCGTCTGGTGGATAGGCACACGCGGACCCATAAGCATTTCCATGCCATTGACTGTTATGTGTCCGGAGATTTTGATCCGGGCATGATTGTTTTCGAGGGGAGACCAGCAGAAGGTATTTCATTGGAACAAGCAGAGGAAATCCTTCTGGGGGAAATTGACCAACTGCAAGCCAAGCCCCTGGATATATTTGAGCTTCAGACCTGGAAGCACAAGGCCGAAAGCGCGCTCATTCTCTCCGAAGTGGGAATTGCTTCCAAGTCAATGAATCTGGGAAATTTTGAGGTGCTCGGAGATCTATCCATGATAAATGCCGAAGCGGAAATTTACCGAACCATTACCCCTGAAGCCATTCAGGACGCTGCCCGGACCTGGCTAAAGGAAGGACAGCGTGCCGTAGTAACCTATGCGGGAAAACCTGAAATCAGCGTCCACCCTGCCCGGAAGCGGCGGAAAAAATCTCCTCCAACTTCCCATCCAGGGCCGCTCCACGCAGATCCCGTGCTATGATGACACCCTTGGGGTCGATGAGAAATGTCTTGGGAATAGCAGAAATCTCATACAACTTTCCTACCTCGTTGGACCAACCCTTCAGGTCGCTGGTGTGCTTCCAGGTGAGCTGGTCAGCCTGAATGGCCTGGAGCCATCGCTCCCGATTTTGGTCCAAGCTGATTCCCAGGATTTCAAAACCCTTATCCTTGTATTTACTGTACATGCGCACCACATTGGGATTTTCCCGACGGCAGGGTCCACACCAGGAAGCCCAGAAATCTAGCAATACATATTTTCCGCGGAAATCGGACAATTTTACAGGTTTTCCATCTGGAGCAACTTGACTAAATTCAGGGGCAGGAGAACCTTCCATGAGACGCATTGTCCGTTGAAGCATGTCTGTCAACTCCATAGCCGCTTCTGGGGCTTTGGTCTCGAATTCAGCGATAAACCGCTTGCCATATTTCATCAGGAGCGGATGCTTTTGCGTCTGCATAACTGCAATGGCGCCCCCGAGGCATTGAAGGCGGGCGTGGGAGCCCGCTGGTGTCTGGTCGATAATTCCGGTTAGAATCTGATCAAGTTGTACCTCCACTACGCCAGCGTTCACCAGCACATTGACGTAGGTTCGGAAGGTCTCGTACAACCAGATGAGGTGATCGTAGCCTGGGTCTGAAAAATCAACCTGGGCAAAAAACTCATTGACAAAATAACTCAGTTCGTCAGGATAGCGGTTGTCTCTGTTGCCCAGGGCATAACTTTGGTAAGCATTAAGAGCCATGACCCTGGCCAAGAAGGGATTGCTCTGCCTCAGGGAATCCAACAGGCGCAACTTGCGGTTGTCAAGAGCCGTCATTTGTTGGAGCAGCTTCTCCTTTTGGGCAGCATCGCCCTCCCCCATTCCTTGCATGATTTCGCCCATCTCCCCATTCATGGCGGCAATGGTTTGCTTGAGCATATCATAGCTTTGGTGAGCTTTTGATTGGGATACTATCAGGCCAGGTACATTATCTGCACTCCCTGCTATTTGCACGAGGTCTTCCTCCCCTAAAACCACTGGGAAGACCTGATCGGAGCTTTGACCTAAAAAAAAGAGTCGGGAAGCTTGCCGGGGAATTTCTAGGATAAAAACGCCGGGTTTCTCCGCCGTTACGCTGTGCCGAGGCGAAAATCCTACCCCATTGAACTCATAAAGAAAAAGGGAATTCCCCGCTCCAGTCATCTGAACATCTACCCGAATAGTAGATTGCGCCGAAAGGATGACGGCACAGCAGCTAAGGATAGCTAGCATCAGTGCAACCAATGGATTCCTCATAGTAAAAATTTCTGCAAAGATAAGGGATATAGATATATTCCGGCGCTGCCATTATATTTGTAAAAAATTAATAATCCCATGATTTACCGAAGATTCCACACAGCGGGGAGGTTTCCCATGCTTGGATTACTTCTCTTAGGCCTGTTCTTTTTGCTGCTGTTTTTCTTCCTACGCCTCGTTTTTGTTGTACTATTCTATCTAAGCCCAGTCATGCTGGTGCTTTTGCTTGTACTAAATGCCGGATTGCTGCTTGATTATCTGCGGGCACTTGGGGCACGGATACGGGAAAATCCCGGCGCGGGACTCTTGCAAACGGGCCTCAGCCTCCTTTTCCTTCCCTTCGTGTTAGCCTATCTCCTTTCTCAAGCCCTCATCAATAAGCAACTGAAGGCCAGCCGAAAGCCGGAACCGGAACGGGAGTGGACTGCGTTTGAGGAACTGGAAAGCCATATCCCCCGGAAAAAAACTGATTCGCAGGACTTCGTCTGATGCTAATTCCCATATTGGCCGCTGCGCTATCGGGAGTAGCATACTTCTTAATCATACTTGGTTATGTGCGAGCATGGCGGCGACTGTTGCCTTCTTACCAGTTTGCCCCGCAGGAACCCATTAATTTGCCATTTCTTTCCGTCATCCTAGCTGCCCGAAATGAAGAGAATCACATCGCAGCCTGTTTGGAAAGCCTTATTGGGCAGAACTATCCTAAAGACAACTTTGAGGTCATCGTGGTGGATGATGCATCCGCAGACGCTACATCCACCAGGGTTTTAGCATACAGCCAGTCTTTCAAAAATCTAAAACTTTTACATATTGCACCGTCGGTCTTACCCACCGACGGACAATCCTTTAAGAGAGCAGCCTTAAAAGTTGGGACGGATACCGCGAAGGGGGAATTTTTTTTGTTCACCGACGCAGACAGCGTGTTGCCGGCAGGATGGTTGTCGGCCTATGCAGCGGTATTCAGGCAAGTCGATGCGGTCCTTGTCGGCGGTCCAGTGTTGTTGCATTCCAAACCGGATACCTTTTGGCATGCCTTTCAAGCTCTGGATATGGCAGGCATGATGGTTATTACAGGAGCAGGGTATGCCTCAGGTCAAGCACAGCTCGCAAATGGTGCGAATATGGGTGTATCCCGAAGGGCATTTGAGGAACAGGGTGGATTTGACGGATTCCCCCCGCGGGGTTCGGGTGATGATCTGTTTCTGCTTCATCGGATGCAGGCCCATTTTCCAGGAAAATGTTTTTATCTCAAGGGAGGGGATACCTGGGTGCGTACTGCAGCCATGCCGAATGGTGCTGCATTCGTGGCTCAAAGGGTGCGCTGGGCTAGCAAGAATACTGGTTTTCGAAAAGGAACCATGTTGGTCACCATGGGACTGGTTTATTTGGTATCTCTCGGACACATTATTCTGGTAGGGGCTATCGGTGCGGGAATTTCATCATGCCTTTTTGCTTTCCTGGTGCTATATGGCTTTAAGGCCCTGGCCGACTACCTGTTGCAGCGCGAAGCCACAACATGGTTTGGTGAAAAGCGGCTCATGCGCTATTTCTTCCCAGCCCAACTCATGCATACCCTGTACCTGAGCATGGCGGGAACGGCAGCCCTTTTGCAACCATCCTATCGCTGGAAGGGACGTAAACTCCGATGAGTGTTTAGCCCGCTTCATTCAGGAAGCGGAAGGAAATATCCGGATGATTTTCCTGCATCATTTTCAATGACCAGGCAGATTCTGCAAGAAAGACCCAGTGCCCCGATTTATCGCGGGCCAACTCCCGTTTGCGGCGCTGAAGAAATTGTTGCAAGACAGACTCGGAACCTGCACCAATCCAGCAAGCTTTGTGCAGGTTGACCGACTCGAAGCGGACGGAGGCTCCATATTCGTGGAGTAAACGATACTGAATGACATCGAACTGCAGAGCACCCACCGTACCGATAAGTTTTCGCCCGTCAAGTTCTCGGATAAAAAGCTGTGCAACACCTTCATCCATCAACTGATCTAAGCCTTTGGCGAGCTGTTTGGTTTTGAGGGGATCAGCATTGTCCACAAAGCGAAACATCTCTGGGGAAAATCGAGGTATGCCCTTGAAATGGAGTATCTCTCCTTCGGTGAGGGTGTCCCCTATTTTGAAATTGCCGGAATCATACAAACCGATGACATCTCCTGGAAATGCCTCATCCACGACCGTTTTTCGGGCTGCCATGAAGGAGGTTGGATTTGAAAACTTCAGCTTCCGGTTGAGTCGGACATGGAGGTAATTCGTATTGCGCAGAAAGGTACCAGAACATACCCGTAGAAAGGCGATCCGGTCTCGATGGTTGGGATCCATATTAGCATGGATCTTAAAAACAAATCCCGTGAAAGCCTCCTCTCCAGGCTGGACCAGCCGCTCCTCTGCCTCCCTGGGAAGCGGCGGGGGGGCAATCTCAACGAAGCAATCCAACAGTTCCCGCACTCCGAAATTGTTGATAGCGCTGCCAAAAAAGACAGGGGAGACCAGTCCCTCCCGATAATCTTCTTTCGCAAAAGCAGGATAAACCTCCCCTACAAGGTGTACCTCTTCACGTAAGGTCCTGGCCGCCTTTTCCCCAAGGGTGCGGTCCAAAAGACCCTCATCCAGGGAATTAATGGCAAGCGTACCCTCTTCATCTTGCTTTCCATGGGGACGAAATAGCTTTAGATTTTTTTCATAAAGGCTGAATACTCCCTGGAAGGATTGTCCCATGCCAACAGGCCAGCTCAAAGGAGTCACATGAAGGTTCAGTTTCCCTTCTATTTCGTCAAGAATTTCAAAAACATCTTTTCCTTCCCGGTCCAGTTTATTGACAAATACGATAACCGGTGTGTTCCGCATGCGGCATACACCCACCAGTTTTTCTGTCTGACTCTCCACGCCCTTGGCAGCATCCACTACCACAATGACACTATCTACGGCGGTCAAGGTGCGATAGGTATCTTCCGCAAAATCTTCATGCCCGGGAGTATCTAGGATATTAATTTTTAGCCCGCGGTAATCAAAAGCCATTACCGAAGTAGCCACGGAGATACCGCGCTGTTTTTCGATTTCCATGAAATCAGAGGTGGCGGTTTTTTTTATTTTGTTTGATTTGACAGCACCTGCCACCTGAATAGCTCCTCCAAACAAGAGAAGTTTCTCTGTAAGCGTCGTCTTTCCCGCGTCGGGATGACTGATAATCCCGAAAGTCCTGCGGCGTGCAGTTTCCCGTTGGTGCATGGATTGATTTAATTCGGAGAGCGCGCAAAATTAGGATTATACCCTGAAATTTGAAATTGACCTTATTTTTACCTAAAAAAAAGGATGGAAGAAGAGGTGAATATTGATGTTTTACAAGATCTCTACCTGAAGAATCCGACGGAGACAGCACTTGGTAGGAGCATCTTGAAGCATTCCATCGTCATGATAGAGGAAATTGGACTGGAACACTTTACCTTCAAAAAATTAGCGGCCCAAATTTCCTCCACGGAGGCATCTATTTACCGGTATTTTGAAAACAAGCATCTCTTGCTGGTTTATCTTTCAAACTGGTATTGGGAGTACATGATGCTGAATATCCGCAGGGAGGTAGCTCTTGCCAATACGCCGGCAGAAAAACTGTCTGCTGCTATTATTAGTATACTTTTTAGTGCAGAGCGGAATGTAAATATTGATTACATCGATGAGGATATTCTGCATCGCATCATGATTAGCCAGGCAGACAAGGTTTACCGTATCCAGGAGGTCAGTTCAGAAAACAAACAAGGCTTTTTTTTGGCCTACAAGCGAGTAGTCATCTGCATAGGGGAAATCATATTGCAAATTGACCCTGCCTTTCCTTTTGCGAGAATTCTGGCAAGTACCCTCATGGAAATGCCGCAGCAGCACCTCTATTATGCAAAAAATCTTCCCTCACTAACGGATCTTGCTTATAAGGACGAAAATAGCCATCACCTGAAAGTGGTAATGGAAAATCTGGCCTTTTCCTGGCTTTCAGCCTATCACAAGGCGAAAACTATGGGTTGATGGGAAGCCAGCCGGCTTTTTCGCCAACACAGCGCAAGGAAACCTGCAGGCGGTTCTGCTGATCGGGAAAAAGAGAAATGGTTCGTTTGTGCCCACTTCGATAGTGCACGCTCATTTTGGTGACTTTGAACTGATGCAGGGCATAGAACAAATCCACCGGAATAACGCAGACAGCTTCGTATCGGCGCATATTAGTTTTGCTGTCTAAGGTTCCCCTGTCTTCTACCGTTTCAAGGGCTACCACGCTCTGATTACCAAGAAGTAAAGAAACGCTTGGTCCTGCATCCAGCACCTGATAATCCCATTCAAGCAAAGCTAGGGTGAGAAAGAAGGATTCCAAGGAATCGTTATCGGCATAGGAGACGAGAGCTTTTGCCTCTTCTACCATTTTGTCACCATCCTCCAATGCAAAGCGGGAAGCCACTAAGCCGCCCAAATTGACAGGTTTGTGGAGGATAACACGGGTACTATCGAAAGGATCTATTTCTTCGGTCAATCCGGCACATTGCCCGAAACTTATGGAACCAGAAAAAAAGCCAAGCAGGAAAAGCAAGAAACGAATCGACACCGGGGTATTCATTTCGGCAAATATACAAGGACTTACCGGATCAGGGTCACATTACCTCGCTTGCCATAGCTGCTCCCATCCACGCACTGGGCAAACAAGTAGTAACCGAAAACATCGGGCCCAAGTGTTTTTCCATTGAATGTTCCATCCCAAGATTTAGTTTGATCTGTAGTCCCGAAAACCTCCTGGCCATAGCGATTATAAACAACGAACCGCATGGATGTAATCCACCTTCCCCGCACCTGCAGCTGGTCATTTGCTCCATCTGCATTGGGGGTAAAAGCGGTTGGCACAAAAATATTGGGAGCGTCGCAGATCACATTGTCTACGGAAATGCGGATACTGGCAAAGGAAGAACAGCCTTGCCGGGTAGCCACCACCTTGTAAAGGGTGGTATCCATAGGCATGGCCGTTACCACACTATCCGTGAAACTGTTTAGGGTATTAAACGGCGACCAAAGGAAAGTACATACAGGGCAACCGCGCACGCGAAGGATAGCTTTTTCTCCCTTATTGCGGATCAGCGTGGAGCGGTCTGCTTCGATGGTGATGGCAGGGCCTACCAGGTTCAGGCGAGAACTCAGGATAGTTTGGCAGCCGTATTTATTCAGTAGCAAGACCGAGACCGATGTGTCGCGGCTTATGGTAGCCAGGGCTTGGGGCCCTTCGAGGGGATCAGTTCGGATTATGCCAAAGGGAGACCACAGATAGTTCAATCCCTGGGAAGTATCCCTGTCTGTTACAAAAAGCCGAAAGGTATCAACTGGAAGGCAGGCGGTATGAATAGCCGGCAGGGAAGCAGCAACCGGAAAGGCCGACAAGCGAAGGGTATCGTCAAAAGAACAGCCATCTGGCAGGTGACCCCGCACAAAAAGGGTATTTATCCCCCGCTGGGGGGAGTAGGTAAGGCTATTGCCCTGGCCCAAGACCGTGTTGAAAGTAGGGGATAATGACCAGCTTATGGCCAACGGGGCATTAGCTGTAGCACTCAAAGTAAGGGCACCCAAAGAGCACAAGGAGGTGTCCCGCCCAGCATTTAAGCGAACGGGTAGGCCATTATTGGTAAATACAATTGGCGTACGAAGGGTGTTTGTGCAGCCAAACTGATTCCTGACCGAAACCCCCAGAGAAGTTGTATCCGTCACGAGAAAGCGTGCACTTGCTCCCAATGAAGCATCTCTAATTAGCAAGCCTGCAGGAAACCAGTCGTAGGTAAGTGACTGGAACGAATCTCGGTTGATTAAATCCAGGCGGACAGTATCCGGGATGACACAGCGAACCGGAGCAGCCGGCAAGGTAACCCGGATTGCCGCCACACGCACCGAAAAGGTGTCCGTAAGGACACATCCCAGGCTATCGGAGGCCCTTACATAGAAGAGATTGGGACCATGATTCAGCGTTGCACTAATTGCTGATTCCCTACCTAGAATCTCCCGGAAATCAGCCTGTTCAGACCAGCGGTAATCTACCCCGGCGACAGGGTTTCGGATTTGTAATCGGAAAGCATCCTGATGGCAGACTACCGTATCATTGCCGGCGGAGAGCATAGCGAGTGCGCCAGGAAGGAGGCGTACCGAATCCTCTTTCAGGCAACCCTTGGCATTTCGCATCAACACGAACGCCATAGATTTACGGGATGGGTAAGAGAAACGGGGACCGGAAAGCGTATCACCTGGAAATCGCTTGCCATCCAAGGTCCAGGAATAAGTCAAGGAGGCTGAATTCTGGGGAGAAAGTGGGAGTAATTGCTTGGGAAAGGTATCGCAGAAAATCAGGGAATCCGGATAAGAGGCATCAATCCGAGAAGGAGCGTAGGATTGAAGGGAGAGTAAAAGGGAATCCTGGCATCCCAGCCGATTCACACCAACCAACTTAAATGGTCGCATACTTTCCCAGGAGAGAATGAGGCGAGGACCCTCACCTAGCATCCGATTATCCCTGGTGAGCCAACGGAACCGCGTGGGCGAGGCGGAGCTTTTTGCTTGAAGCACAAGTGAATCCCGGCAGACATCTGCCGTATCTACAGCAAGCCCAAAATGGAGGTTTTCCGGGGAAGAGGTTGTGAAGGTTTTTACTAAACTATCGATGCACTGGGTAGCTGAGGTGGTCTTTAGGGTGATTGTTCCCGAGGCTCCTAATGGAATCTGAAAGATCGGCTCCCGTTGGGAACTGCTCAAAAGACTGCCAGGGTATCGCACAGTCCAATCATAACGGATCGGATTTCCCGACTGAATCCGGGAGAGATCGCGAAGGTTGAAGCGGGAATAATTCTCGCAAGGAAAATCGAGGGCCTGGAAAGAAAAGTCGAGTGCATTACCCACTACCTGAAAGCGCTTAGCAAAGGTACTCTCGCAGAACTGTCCCCTGTCGGTGACTAAGGTGAGCAGGTAGCTTCCTGCCTCACGGAATTTCAATCGAACAAGAAAATCGCTGCTGACCAGTTCGCGATGCTCACCCTCACCCAAATACCACTCAAAGGTCGTTGCCTCTGAAACATCCCTTTCCACCATCAGCTCCGCATTTCGACAGATTTCATCCGGCATGCGAAAGGAAGCATTGGCGCCCGTGCAATTCACTACGTTGTACTGGAAATCTCTCCGTGTCTGGGAAAGAAGCACTTTGGTTACCCTGTCGTATTCCTCTACACAAACTCCTACGACAAATTGCCCCATGATTTGCGGAATACCCGACATGATACCCGTTTTGGGATGGATAGTCAAGGGGAATTCCCCGCCCATCATATTGTCGCGGTGGTAGGTTGGGCTCACCCATCTCACTGTGTCATAAGGAGGACCATCCGGTGGCACTGGAATAAAAAGCGCATAAGTAGCGCCCTGAAATGGTGTACAGAACCGATAAACTAAGGAATCAAAGTCCATGTCTGTCGCTGAAACATCGACCTTTAGGGGCCGATTGTTGCACACGTAAACCGGAGGCCATGCCTTAATCACGGGACTTGCGTTGCAATCTCTCATGGCAGCTTCAGTTAACAGAATATCAAAAGTCGCTCCCGTTTCCAGCGGATTGACGATATTGACTATAGTCTGATTGCGGCAACAGCGTTGGTAGGCAAAGTGATACCCTCCCAATCGAAAAGGCAAGGTAACCGTGTCCTGATAGGTGGTGGTATTGACGCAAACGGGTCGGGAAACAATCAGGCAAGGGTCAATCCCATCGCTCAAGGTATCTATTCCCTTAGGATGGACGGACAGGGTGGTCACGAGTAATCCTTCCCGATTAAAGACCCCGATGGTGGCCGGATCATCGAATCCAGCCCCGTCTGCCGCATTGAAGCAATCGCGAAACACCCTAAGGGTAACTTCATACCGGTTGTTGCCGAGGCAGCGATACCCCATCTCTCCACCAACAATGTGGGTGGCCCAAACTGGAAGGGGAAATAGCCAAAAGCTGCACAAAAGCGAAAGCAGACGAATCCCTGTAACATACCGGAAAACCCAATTTGTTATCTCTTCCATATGTCCCGGCCAGAGAAATCCTGCCGCCAGCGGGCCTGCCATGATAATGTGGTAATTGTATAAGCAGTATACTTACAAATATACGTTTTTTTTATAATATAATAATTTGCAGCATGTTTTGGGCAAAAATAATGGCAACCCCCAGGGAGTTGCCATTATTACTCGCATGCTAAATTGCCAAAGGCAATTACCGTATTAGGGAGGTATTTCCTGTCTTTGCGTAAGATTTTCGGTCTAGGCAGGTGACCTGAAGAGTGTAATAATACACATCCGGGGCTACATCATTGGTCTTAAAGGTACCATTCCACCCGCTGGCATTGGGATCGGTGGTGGTGTACATTTGCTGACCCCAGCGATTGTACACGCTGAACTGCAAGGTAGCAATCCAGCGCCCGCGCACCTTGAGGGCATCATTTACACCGTCCCCGTTGGGTGTAAAGGCGCTGGGAACAAAGATATTGGGGTCCCGGCAAATCACATTATCCACATTAATACGGATCGATTTTTCCTCGGTGCAACCCTTCTTTTCCACAACCACCTTGTACAAGGTGGAATCTTGCGGGGAGGCCCGCACGCTGGCCACGTTGGTTGCGTTCAGGCCAGTGGGGGGTGTCCAGTTGTAGGTGCAATCGGTGCAACCAGAAACGGTTATAGTAGCGGTTTCATTGTTCCCTTTGATGAGGGTGACTTTATCCGCCGAAATGCTGGTCTTCAAATCAATAAGTTCCAGCTGTGTCTCCATTGTTTTTTTGCAGCCCCAACGATTCTCCACGGAGACATTGGCCAGGGTGGTTGCAGCGATGCGATAGGTAGCTGATGGCCCGACATTCGCAGGGGTGGTTAGGGCTCCGACGGGAAACCAGCTGAAGTTGCGAAGGCCCTGGGCTGCATCATTATCCTTCACAGTCACCACGGTCAAGTCGGCAGGCCGACAGACTGCGTAATTCTCAGGTAAGGTCGCCTCAACGGTTGCTGACCGAACCGACACGGTGTCAAGCCAGAAACAGCCTTTTGCGTCGGTTCCCTTGAGGTAATAAAGCGTCTCTCCTCTGGGTATAGAATCGCTAAGTGCAGCTACTGTGCCCAAAACCCGTGAAAAATCGGGGGTCTTTGACCACTGAAGCGCCACCGGAAGGGAGGAAGTAGCCCGCAGCGTGTAGGGAGCGTAACGGCACAACACGGTATCCCGGCCGGCGGAGAGGACCACTTCAGGACTCACGCGAGCCTCGATTTTCCAATTGATATTGCAGTTGGTGCGCGGATCGGTAATTTTCACTGTATAGGACTGCTTATCCCTCAAGGTGAAAGTGGGATTCGCAACCTGATTGTTGTCCAACCCAGTGGAGGGCGTCCACAGATAAGTGACGGTAGTGCTTGCCGGCAGGCTTACCTTTTTTGGAATCCCGGGGCAGAAATCGATCGCAGTATCCAGTTCTACGACCGGTAATTGGGGGCTTACCTCCACGCGTTGGCGGATGGTAGTGTCGCAACCATTGGACGGATTCCGGACTTCGATAATGAAGTTCGTAGCATCCTTGAGAGTAACCACCGGATTTGCCACTTCGGCATTACTCAAACCGGTGGAGGGCGTCCAAGAGTAACTCAGGGAGGGATTGAAACCGTTGTTGATTTGCCTGGCCTGATTGTAACAAACGGTCGGAAGACTGTCCAGTCCGGGGTTGGCACCAAATGGTCGAACGGTGGCTGTGTAAGTTATAGTAGTATCACATTGCGTCGCAGGATTCGTCACCTTGACCAAGTAAACCTGGGAAGTATTTAGGGTGATTTGTGGGTTTCCGATGGAAGTACTGCTCAATCCGATAGTTGGTGTCCAGGAAAATTTCAACGCCGGATTGAAATTGGGATTCGTATTCGAGGGCGTGCCTCTGCATATTTCAATGCCAGCACTAAGGCCGGGATTCAGGGAAGGATGATTCGCAGCAGGAAAAGTAAGGGTTGCTTTGCATCCCAGTGCATTAGCCAGGTCGAGATTCACTGTCACCGGTCCGTTTATTCTAAAGGAGGCATTGGGGGTACCCTGCCCCGAAACAAGGATGGCTTCGGGATTCCAAGTGTAAGTAAGGGGGCGCAGGGGATCACGGTTCGTCACCCCAATACTCAGGAGTGCGCCCTGGCAGACCAAAGCGATCTGACCGGCCAGGGGCGAGGTACTGACATCCACGGCGACACCCTCGATAATTGAAGATTGGGAAGTCTGGCATACCGTTCCCTTATCGAAATACAACGTGATCCGGCGCTTTCCAACAGAAGGAAATGATAGGGTAATAGAATCGCCGCTCCCGATTAAGGTCTCGGCACCGGATTCCCCCTCATACCACGTAACGCGGGATGGATCTTTACCATTGCGCTTAAGAACCACCCTGCTGCCAACACAGACGGCAGCAGGGGCATCGAAAGAAGCCTGTGGTACAATGCAATTGACGACATTGTACTGAAAATCACGCCGCAAAGTGGAAAGTAGCGCCTTGGACACCTTGTCGTATTCTTCCACACAAACGCCCACTGCAAATTGCCCGATGATAGAAGGTACCGCTTTCATGATGCCAGTAGCGGCATCGATCTTCAGCGGATTGGACCCGCCAAGCATATTGGCCAAAGAATACGTTGGAGCTTGCCAGGTAACCTCCTGGTAAGGAGGACCTAAGGGCGGAAGGGGTTGGGGTCGGGCCAATGTTCCACCTACCAGCGGAGCACACAGTTTGTAGGAAATGGAGTCCCCGTCCACATCTGTCGCCACGGAGGATTCATTCAGTTCCTGATTTGCACACACATAAACCGGGGGCCAGGTATTCACCACCGGACTGGAATTACCCTTTCGCATGGCCTCCTCGGTGAGAAGAATTTCGTAAGTAGCTCCAGTCTCAAGGGGATTTACAATATTGGCGATGGTCTGATTCCGACAACAACGCTGATAGACAAATCGATACCCTCCTGCCCGGGGTAGTAGGGTCTGGACGGACTTATAGACCGTCGTATGCACACAAACACTATTGATAACGGAGGTATAGCAGGAGTCAATACCATCTCGAAGGGTATCATTTCCTATAGGCTTGAGTCCAATGGTCAAAAACCTTACTCCATTTGATTCATAGATACCTATTGCTCCTGGGTCGTCAAAATAGGCTTCAGGATTGGCAAATTTGCAGTCCCGGTAAACTCGCAGGGTGATTTCATAGCGATTTTGCCCCAGGGAGCGATAGCTTAGTTCTCCACCCACGATATGGGATGCCCTGGCAGAAAGGGGGAGGAGAAGCAGCAGTAATGAACCCAAAAGGAACTTTTCCATCCGGGCCAAGTAGATGGATGCATTGGTATGAAATATTCCGAAATAATTCATGATTCCTGTCAGTTTAGGATTTTAACTGAAATATCCACCCTCCGCTCCGCAGAGGCGACCAAACTGAAAACAGAGTTTCGCCTATCCTTTGGATTGTCCGAAACGATTTTACTAGCCTTCGACTCGCCCAATCCTTTCGCAATGAGTTTAAGCTGACCCTTGCGCACAAAATCTGCAAGCGAGCCATCTCTAAAGCTAAGGAGGAAATTTTGGACTGTTTTGACGCGGCGCTCACTTAACAGTCGGTTAGCTTGTGCGCTTCCCAAGGGACTTGCAAAACCCTGAAGACTTACCTCAATAGTTTTTCCCTCGGCGAGTTTGTTAGCTAGGGCTCCAGCCAAATATTCCAGACTGAGATTACCCATTTTTACTTCACGGTCAAAAAACAGGTCATACTGTTCTTTTACTATAAATTGCTCTGCTTTAGGGAGGGCGGTAGTAAACTTAGTAACAAAGGTTTCCTTCTGGGCATAGTAGGTATTGGAAAGGTTCAGGTAGTTTTCCGTTCCCTTAATCTTCATCTCCTTGATTTTGGGGATGTCGTTGTCGAAATAGAGGGCAACCGGTGCTGAAAGTGGTGGCTTAAGATAAATCTCCATAGTTATGCGGCGTCCCATACCTTTCACGTCGCTTTGTTTATAGCTCACGGGGAAGGCTATGGTCTCGTAGTCCTTCCTGCTAGCGATAAGTTGATAGGACTGATTCTGCACAACCTGGAATAGAAAGTCGTTTCCTTGGTCATTCGTCCGGGAGAACTCCTCCGGACGATTTCCAGGAATCTGCCGGGAAAGCACCACTGTGCCACCGGAAAGAGCTGCCCGACTACGGTCGTCAAAAAGGAGCACTTGGAGATCAATCAGGGTTGGGACGAGATAAACCTCCAAGACGACGGTATCGCCAGTGTAGGGAATATTTCCAATGCCCAGTTTACCCTCAAAGGGATCCATCCCGTCGCTTTGAATGGTCACAGCATAATCTGTATCTGCCGTCCAATCGTGATAAGGCCATTCTCCATAGTCCACTTCATAGATGCGAGCCTCACCGGAGGGAAGGGCTTTAACAGATAGGGTGGCTTCCCGCAGGAGGGAGGAATCGGCAGCATTGCGAGCCAAGATTCTGACCTTACGCTCCGGCATTTCCCAGCTAAACAGATTGTAGCAGCAGGCGTCTGGCACCTCGGTGGTACAGGAGGATCCCTTTTCTCCCCGGGCAGTAATCCAACCCCGCGTGCCTCTCTCGTCAAGCGAAAAATAGAGGTCATCGGAGGAAGCGTTTAGGTGCGTTCCCATATGCTGAGGAGTGGACCAGCTTCCGAAAGCCGTTGGACCTGTGGCATACACGTCCAGACCGCCAAAGGAGAATCGGCCATCCGTGCTAAAATAAAGCCGCTGGGTGGCGTCGTGAAAATAGGGGGTCACCTCATCGTCGGGGGTATTGAGATCACCGAGGTTCTCCGGACTGCCCACCTCCCCGTCTTCACCGATGCGGGCCCTGTAGAGATCAGATTTCCCGCGTCCGCCGGGCTGATCGGAAGCGAAATACATCCAAAGTGTACCATCGGCATGCCGACCAACAGCGGGATGCCTCACGGAGTAGCCACTGCCGTTCATTTTAAGTGGGCGGGCCTCACCAACACTGGCAGCATCCTTGGTCCAGGAACGATAGTACATGCCACATCGCAATTCCATGAGATTTACCTTGTCGCACAGGCAATAGTAATAGCCAGAATGGTCGGGAAGGAAGCTCAATCCAGCCAAAACCTTCCCCGGGACGCTGGTTTGAGGCTGCCAGAGCGTATCCCCTTTTCCTTCCTTGGTGAGGCGAAAACCTGAATTGAAACGAAGCGTATCTTTTTTATCGGTGGATAGGTTGCGCTCAGAAAACTGGCCATAGATGACTGCGTCGTCCAAGGCCACTGCACCGAATTCCGCTTGCAGACAGTCCCCCGAAGAGACTATTGGTTTAGTATGTGTTGGGGCATTAGCATAGCGGGGGAAACGAGACGCGATGGTGGCGCAATTTTCCTGTAGGAGTGAGGCAAGTCGAGTCAGTGAATGCCCAGCCTTGGCCTTACGAAAAAATCCCTGTAGGTGCTGCTGCGCGCCGCGAAAGTCCCCCAGGCGCGTATCAGTCCAAGCGGCATAATAGTAATTATCAGCCGTTATGGCAGAATCGGGGAAGGTTAAAACCTTTTTATAGGCAGCCTTTGCAGAGTGTAATCCCTGCATATTTCTCGCCGATTCGGCCAACTTGACCCAGATATCCACCCGGGTTGAGTCATAATGCAGCGCTGCTTGGTAATACTGATATGCCGTGCGATAGTCCTTATCTGTTAAAAATGCCCCGTCAGCTGCCTGAAGCCAGGCTTCCAGACGCTGGGCTCTGGCCGGACCAAGGGAAGCGGCCAGAAGAGTCATACCGAGGAGGAGTCGGCATAAAGTCTTTGTATGATTCCTTCGCATAGTTCAATTTTTTAGTTCGCTTGCCACGGAGATTTAGGTCGTTAACGCCAGAGTTAAATCATGGGACAGACCCTGACTGTTCGGAAGCGAGGTACTTTCCGGATAATGTAATGAACGAAGATTTCAGGATCTGCCTGTCCTGTAGGCAGGACACCCGTCTTGGTCAGATTGATATCATAGCTGAATCCTGCCCGGATGTTGCGGTACCAAAGTTCCAGGGAAGGCGAAATTCGATTGCCAATTTCCCTTTGCTGGTAGTTGACATTAATATCAATGGCGAATGTATTTCCGGGATTTTTGTCCAGGTAAACCCTGAAGCCTCCCGTAGCCATCCACTCGCGGTATGCAGCCTGTGTCACCAGAATAAGGTTTGACGTCAAGTCGATGCTTCCACTGACCTGAATGACCGCCATAGCGTAAGGATTCAGTCGAATTGGTATGCGGGAAACCGATCCCGGGAAGAAACTGGAGTTGGGACCGAGAAGGTGATGCATGCCTACCCCGATATCCAGTCTGCTGCGCTTGTTGAGTAAATCCACGATAGACGATCCCTGATCGGCCTGGATACGCAGATTGGCGCCGAAACCGGCATCCAGGAAAATCCGGGACAAATCCCAAGATCCTTCCCCATTTGGGGCCGCAGGATTCACGCCATTGATGGAAGGATCGTATTGCCTGTCAAAAAGCAGACCATTGGGATCAAATCCCCGCTGGTTACCGCTGAGATTCAGGCCAAATGTGCCAAAAACCTTGTTACTAAATGCCTTGGTGTAGCCCAGCCCAGCAGAAATGCCTGTTTGCCGAAGTCGGGAATCACCAGCTAAATCATAGGTTAATCCGCCGTTAAGTGACCAGAAATCCTTCTGCTCCCAAAATGTGGGAATCTTGGTGTCGTAAAACACGGTCACCGTCTTGTAATCAACCGGTATCTCCCGCCACTGATTCCTGGCTTGGAACATGATCCGGGTGTCCCCGTTGAAGACCCCGGAAAGGCCAGGTGAAACCTGTAACGGATTCCTGAAAAACTGGGTGAAGTGAATGTCCTGCCCCTGAAGGAGGATGGTGAACAAGGTAAAGCCCCAAAGACAAAACAAAGACCTGGGACTTAGCATGTAGTATTTCCTCATGAGCGCTGGATTTGATGTATGCGTAATCTGGAGTAAAAGCTAAAGCTAAACTATTATCCGAGAAATTAAAGATTCAAAATATTTTACATAATTATTATACGTTTTCTTAACTTCGGTTGCTTAAGAAAAGAATACTAATTTATGGCTAAAGTGTGAAAAATTCGTTTAACTGGCCACTCTTACAGGTTTTTTTGGCGATTTTCCTCCAAACCGGAATACAAGCCCGCACCTACTTTGTGGCTCCTGGTGGCAAAGGCAATGGCGACAGTTGGGAGCAGGCCCTTTCCAGTATCCAGATCGCTGTCGGATTGGCTTCGGAACGGGACCAGATTTGGGTAAAAACTGGCACATATTTCAACACCCGGGGAACTAATCGAAAAATCCCAATTTTCATTGATAAGCCGTTGAGTTTATTCGGTGGTTTTGCAGGTCATGAAAAGGAACTCCGGGAGCGCGACTACAATCAGCACCCTACAGAAATATCTGGCGAAATCGGAGACCGGACGTCCTTTGAAGACAATACCTTCAACTTATTTTTCATCGACCTACAAGATGGGGAGATCCTCCTGGACGGGATAATTCTACGCGGTGGCACAGCCAATGCCAGCGGTCAAGCTGGAAACCGGGAATCATCCGGGGCATGTATACACTTTATAGCCGGGGGTGCATGGAGCCAGCTCCGAGTGAAAAATTGTGTATTTATTGACAATCAGGCCTTATATGGCGGTGCTATCTACGCCGTTTCTGGTAGCGGTTGTCAGTCAAAATTGAGTGTGGAGAACTGTGTATTTCAGAATAATTTTGCCGAACTTGAAGGTGGAGCCATCCATCATGCCGGACTGGGGAGCAGCGTTGTTCAGCTGGATGTGCAATATTCAACCTTCACACAGAATCTGGCTACCTTCGGTGGGGCCATTTATCATCGGGTGGAGGCTGGTGGGATAACCTCGCCAAGAATTAGTTTTTCTGATTTTGTAGAGAACACCGCCTACCTGCGCGGGTCCTGCATTTACGATCATGTGGAGCCTGGAGGTACAGGCGATCCTATGTTTATAGACTGCGGTTATTTTAACAATCGGGAGACGGTGGGTAATGGCATGGGCGACTCCAACAACATCCGAAAAGCCCGTGGAAATCCGGAACAGGTAATCATTCGGCCCACCCTACGCACCCTATCCAAACGGAAGATTCCCTAATGCCCCCTTCCATTTTGGATGAATTTTCCCCAAATCCTTTCAAGGGAAAGGAATACCCTGAAGGGAACGTTTTGTAAGTTTCCCAACATTACCTTTAAAATAACATCACAATGAAAAACCTACTTTTAACCTTCCTTTTTATTCCCATTATTTCTTTTGTGGCAAAGGGTCAAATCTCTCCTGGGCGGGACCTCTAGGATTCACCTTTTACAAACCACAACCCCAATTAAACATCCTCAAGGGTATCTCCAGTCCTGCTTCTCAGCCCGATGGTGATTGGTTTGATGCCGTTACCTTTACGCCTCCTTCCGATGCAGGATTAGACTATTCATCGTATAGGGTTTTTTCCCTGAATGGGGCTCTTCTGGCATCCGATGTGGAAGTTCTTTCCATTTCCACCGATGGTCTTTCGGAAAGAAAAGTAGGAACTTCCATTT
>Ga0169931_10000092_pt1 | contig 129078 bp, 114 predicted proteins | sample Kivu_15m_20L_FD_129675 | JGI IMG/M metagenome (GOLD analysis project Ga0169931, IMG submission 129675) | Freshwater microbial communities from Lake Kivu, Western Province, Rwanda to study Microbial Dark Matter (Phase II) - Kivu_15m_20L... | ecosystem: Environmental > Aquatic > Freshwater >... | reverse complement strand
CCCCCCCGTAAGTCGTAAAGGATCACTGAAAGTAATCCAGTCTTGGGAACGATCAAAAAAAGTCCTGCACAAAGTGCGGGACTTTTTGTTCGGCGGCCTTCCCCGATGCGGACCGCATGCCGAGTGGCCATCCTCCCCCTGTTCGGACAAATCGACACCTGCCCGTTGCCGTCTCACGGTAACCGCTTATATTGAGGTGCCATCATCCCTTTCACCTTACGTTCAAACCCATGCGCATCTATTTCCTGCTCGGGGCGGCGGCCCTCGCCTACGCCGGTTACGAAGGTATCGGCGGCAACCAGGAGCTCGTGAAGATGTCCTTGTCGGATGTCGCCAAACAGGGCGTCGGCGACAACCGCTACCTCGAGCTGAAGGACTGCTACGCGACCTCCGTCATCGTTTACGATTACGCCAAGGAAAAGCCCGATGCGGCCCGTGAGGTCTATTTCCCCATCATGACCAAGGGGGAATTCATCTCTCAGATGGTGAATGCCATCCTCGACAAGGACTCGACGCAGACGACCGCCGTCCTGGCCGTCGTGAAGCGCGACAAGGAGAAGTACCGCCCCGACTGCATCAACGGCCAGGCCGAAGGGCATTCCTGCCTGGACGATATCGTCGACCTCTCCTCCGAGGCCTACATGAAGACGGGCCTCACCCTCCGCGGCACCGTCAAGGTCGGTGCCGACGAGATCGACGCGGAGACCCTGCGGCTGCTGAAGGATTCGAACTACGAAGTGCCGGAGAAACTCATCCTCCTCGAAGAGAACGAAGAGCCCCGCGGCAAGCCCCTCTCCTGGGTCATGCTGATCGGCGGGATCCTCGTCTTCCTGGGCGTGCTGGCTACCTTCTTCGGCAAATAGCCCGCTGGGCTGTCGCGACGGCTGGCACGACCGGGGTCATTGTCTCCTGTCAGTCGTGCTTTTCTGCATCGGACCTGCAGCGACCTTCCCGCTGCCATCTGCCGGCTGCCGCTTGCGGACCACCCCGTCCGCCGAGATGTCCAGCGGCGCTTCCGGGATGTCGCTGCGGGTGAGCCGTACGATCTCCTTGAGGGCCCGCTGCCGGTCGTCGGGCACGGGGCCGCCCTCGCCCGGCTGGTGGATGGAATGGATCAGCGCCGACCTGAACGCCCCCTTTCGGTTCACCGTCACCCGCACCATCGGTGCCACGCCCGAGATGCCGGACAGGTTGAAGCGTCCATACGTGGCGAAGTTGCCGAGGCTGTAGCAGATGAGCCGGTCGCGGTACAGGTCGATGGCGCGGGTGACATGCGGACCGTGGCCGAAGACGATGTCGGCCCCGGCATCGATGACGGCCCTGGCGAAGCGGTAGGGGTTGCCGCGGTTCTCGCCTACGAACAGTTCGTCTTCCCGAGTGACGCGGTTCTTGGTGGCGCCTTCCGCCCCTCCGTGGAAGGAGACGACCACGATGTCGCAGGTGGAGTCGAGCGCCTGTACGATGCGGGCGGCCCGGGCATGGTCGTTGAAGTTCATCGTCCCGGTGTTGGGCGCGAAGGCGGTGAAGCCGATGGTCAGGTCTCCGTGTCGAAAGACGGCCGTGGGGCATGAGGTCAGTCCGGCGTGGTGGATGCCGGCCTGTCGCAGGATCTCGACGGTGTTACGGGCGCCTTTCTCCCCGAAGTCGTTGATGTGGTTGTTGGCGATGCTGAGGACGTCGAAGCCTGCCGCCTTGAGGTATCGGACGTAGTGTTCGGGCATCTTGAAGGCGTAGCATACGAGCGTGTCTCGGCATTTCTTGCCGGGGTGGTTGCCCGACAGGAGGGTTCCTTCCAGGTTGCCGAAGGCCACGTCGGCCTCTTCGATGAACGCGGTCACGGGTTTGAGGAGATGGGCGCCGTCGTCGGGCGGAAGGTAACGGGGGGAGGGGAAGTCGGTGCCCAGCATGATGTCGCCCACGCCGAGGATGGTGATGCTGTCGCGGAGGGGCTGCCGGCTGGTGTCTGCCGGCTGTGGCGGTACGGGTCTGGACATGTCGCCGAGGGTGTCGGGCCGGGTGCCCGGCAGTGTCCGCCGGCCGGGCGGGGGCAGGGTGTCGCGGGCCTGCAATGGAGCGTCGGCTGCGTGCAAAGGCGGTGTTGCGGCGAGCAGCGTGAGTGCGAGGAGTGTCTTGTGGAGCATGGGCTGAGGCTGGGTTCCGCCATGGGCGGATGTGGGGTGATGGCCTCCCCAACGTCCGACGCGTCGGGGAAAGTATGTGTAGCCCGGGTGGCCTTTGGAAGCGCGCGGCCTCCGGGGTTCCGTGCCAGGGTTCAGGGTCGGCCTTCGGGACCGCCGAGCAGCCCCTTCATCTTGCGGCGTATCATCCGGGCAGCGGCGGCCGGGTTCAGCCTGTAGAACAGGTCGAGGGTGCGGGCATCCTTGCCGACGAGCACCCGGTAGCGGTCCTGCTGCATCGCGTCGATGATCAGGGCCGCCGCCCGGGAGACGGGGAGCATCGGGATGGCATCCTTCCCGCCGGAGGCCGCTGCCGGCCTTTCGACACCCGAATTCCGGGAGATGTCGGTATCGACGCCGCCCGGCAGGGCCAGGGTGACGCGCACGTTCGTGTCGGCCAACTCGGCGTGCAGCCCCTCGGTGAAGAGCTTGACAGCCGCCTTGGAGGCGCCGTAGACCGTCTGTCCGGGCACGGGCAGGAAGCCACCCATGCTCGATACGTTGAGGATATGCGCTTCGGGCCGGGTGAGGAGGTGGGGGAGGAGTGCCTTCACGAAGTGGACCGTGCCATAGAAGTTGACGGCCATCACGCGGTCGATCCTGGCCATGTCAAGCGCCGCCACGCCGACGAAGGGCTGGATGATCCCGGCGTTGTTGATGAGTCCGTCGACGGGTCCCTGGTGCGCGAGGATGTCGGCGCATAAGATCTCTACGGCGTTCCGGTCGGTGATGTCGACCACCCGTACCTGCAGGCGATCCTTCCGGTCGCCTGCCCGTCGAACCGTTTCCTGCAGGGCGTCGCCGTCCCTGTCGACGGCCGTGACACGCGCACCCGCACCCAGCAACTGCAGTGTCAACTCCCTTCCGATGCCGTTGCCGCCCCCCGTGAGGACGATGTGTTTTCCCGCAACCTTCATAGGTCATGCTTTCTCCGTCCCCTAAGGTACGGCGCGTGGGGCTGTCCCGTGTTGCAGGGTCACGGGGTATGGGAAATACGCAAGGCGGGCCGGTCCCGGGCACAGTGGCCCCGGGGCATGGCGGGCTGTACAGCAAGGATGCCTAGACCGCGTCGTGTCGGCGGGGTGGTCGCGGTACGCTCACTTCTTCTCGCCACTCTCGCGGATGCGGGTCGCCTCGGCCTCGAACATGCCGACGAGGTTGCCGGTCATGTGGTCGTCGTCCTTGCGGGTCATCTCGAGGTAGAGGTCATAGCCCATGGCGCTGAAGTAGGCCGTCAGGGTGGTGTCTTTGCGGACAATCCTGTCGACCTTGGCGAATTCGCCACCGGTGGTGTCGAGCACGACGGCGGCCAGGGCGGTGTCCTTCTTCTCGATGGAGAGGACGAGCTTCACATCGCCGTTGGGGGTGCCCTTGACGAGGACGGTCCATTTGCCGGTGAAATAGTCGGGCGCTTCCTGCGACTGGGCGCCGGCGGTGAGGGTCGCGGCCAGGAGGAGTGCGGAGAGCAACAGTCGGGCGGTTCTCATGATGTCCGTTTTGGTTTTGTGCTGAGAGATGGGTGTAACAGGCGAGGGCCGGAGTTGTTCTTTTTTGCCGGCTTCACATGCGTTCCAGGACAAGGGCGTAGCCCTGTCCGACGCCGACGCAGAGGGTGGCCAGGGCGTAGCGTTCTCGGCGTTGGTGCAGTTCGAGGGTTGCGGAGAGGGTGATGCGGGCGCCGCTCATGCCGAGGGGGTGGCCGAGGGCGATGGCGCCGCCGTTGGGGTTGACACGCGGGTCGTCGTCCGCCAGTCCCAACAGCCGGAGGCAGGCGAGCGATTGTGCGGCGAAGGCTTCGTTGAGTTCGATGACGCCGACGTCGTCGAGTGAGAGGCCTGCCTTGGCGAGGGCCCTTCGGGAGGCCTCGACGGGTCCGATGCCCATGATGCGGGGTTCGCAGCCCGTGACTGCGCTGGCGATGATGCGGGCTTTCGGCGTGAGCCCGTAGCTGCCGACGGCCGCTTCCGTTGCCAGGAGCAGGGCGGCGGCCCCGTCGTTCAGCCCGGAGGCGTTGCCGGCCGTCACGGTGCCGACCGGCGTCCGGAACGCCGGTCGGAGGGCGGCGAGTCCGTCGAGGGTGGTGTGGGGTTTGATGAATTCGTCGTGGCGGAAGGTGCTGACGGCGCCTTTAGGGCCGGCGATGTCGACGGCGATGATCTCTGTTGCGAGGCGGCCGCTGTCGCGCGCGGCGGCGGCCCGTAGTTGGGAGCGGAGTGCAAAGCGGTCCTGGTCGTCCCTGGCGATGTCGTACCTCTCCGCCAGGTTCTCTGCGGTGGCGCCCATGGCCTCGACGCCGTAGCGCTCTTCCATGCGGGGGTTGACGAAGCGCCAGCCGAAGCTGCTGTCGTACATCCGGGCGTCGTTGCCGAAGGGGCGGCTGCTCTTCGAGACCACGTAGGGTCCGCGTGTCATGTGTTCGACGCCGCCGGCGACGACGATCGCGGCGTCGCCGCAGTGCAGGGCCCTGGCGGCATGGACGACGGCCGACATCCCGGAGGCGCAGAGCCGGTTGACGGTTTCGCCGGGCACCGTCTGCGGCAGGCCGGCCAATAGCAGGGCCATGCGCGCCACGTTGCGGTTGTCCTCGCCGGCCTGGTTGGCGCAACCCATCACCACGTCGTCGATGGCTTCGGGCGGCACCTGTGCGTTGCGCGCCATCAGCCCCCGCAGCACATGGGCCGCGAGGTCGTCCGTCCGGACCGTTGCGAGGCTCCCGCCGAAGGCGCCTATCGGCGTGCGCAGGCCGTCGATGATGTATGCATCCATGGGCTGAACGGATGTCCACCCCGGTTCCTTCCGCCGGGATGGGGCCTAGCGAAGGTAGGCCAAACGGGCGACCGTCGCCCACGGCGTGCCGACGTCTGGACGGCCCTCAGAATTCCTTCTCGGCCATCTCGCTCTGCGGAAGGGTGGGGTTGCGGTTCTTCCGCCGCAGGTTGAAAAAGGCGGAGAACTGGACCTGGTCGGGTTCGTAGATGTACAGGGTGGTGGTCCGGAACTCGGGGCCGGAGGTGGAGATCCGCTGGCGGTTGGCGAAGCCGAGGCCGGCGTCCATGTAGAGCCACTGGCCGAGGAATGTCCACCGTCCGTCACCGGTGCTCTTGCGCAGGGTGAGGCTGGGGGTGATGAACGGACCGTCGACGCCCTGCACCGTGGCCCGCCGGGTGAGCCAGTTGAGGGTGAGCTGGGCCGACCATGCCCCTTTGAAGCTGAGCGTCTGGGTGGCGTTGAGGTTCATCACCCAGCTGCCGTTGCGGCGGATGCCGGGCTTGTCGGGCACCGCACCCCGGATGTCGAAGCGGTAGACGTTGGCACCCAGCAGCAGTTGCCAGACCTTGCCCGGCCGCAGGTCGAGGTTCGCCTCGAGGCCTGTCTGCAGGGCCCTGTCGGCATTGGTGTAGACCCTGTCGAGGATGGTGTCGTTGAACACGCCGTTGACCCGCTGCACGGGGTTCCGGATGCGTTGGTGGTAGGCGGCGAAGGTGAGGCTCCCGCGTGTCAGCCGGCGTTCCCAGCCGGCCTCCCAGGTGTCCGTCAGCTCCGGAAGCAGGCGGGGGTCGCCCTGTTCCAGCGTCTCGGAGTGCTCACGCTCGGGGATGGGGTTCAGCTCGAAGTTGCTGCTGCGCCGGACACGGCGGGTGAAGGACGACCTGAGCGTCGAGCCCTCGGCCGTTCGGTATCGCAGGATAACGGAGGGGAAGAGGTTGAGCATGCGCAGTTCCTCACGGGGTGCGACGGAGGATTCGAGGCTGCGGTGGAGGCGTTCCGCCCGAAGTCCCGACTGCCAGGAGAGGGCGCCCTTGTCGCCGGATGCCTGGCCATAGGCCGCGTGGATGTGGTTGGCGACGCGCAGGGTGCCCGAGAAGGCGGGGTCGCGCCGGAAGGCCGTCTGGCCGAGGTCGCGGTAGTCGTAGGCAAAGTCGCCCCGCTGGTCGTCGTGCCTGAACTGGTAGCCGCCCTGCCAGCTAAGGCTTCCCTTGCGCGTGATGACGTCGGCCTTCAGCCGATAGGCGTGCAGCGGGTTGCGGCTGGGGTTGACGGTCGTCTGGTAGTCTGAGGAAGAACCCCTGGCGGCCAGGTTGCGGTTGGTCGTACGCCCTTCGAGGTCGGCCCCTTCGTACTGCCCGGAGAGCAGCAGGGTGGAGCCCTTGCCCATCTTGTGCGAACTGCCCAGGCTGGCCAGGGTGAAGACGCCCTCCTTGTCCTGCGTGTTTTCGTTGAAATAGCGGAAGTGGCGCCGACCGCCTGCATCGTCGATGCGGAGGACGTCGTAGTCGAGGTCGGCCACCCGGCTCTGGAAGCGGCTTCCGGCGTAGACAGCCGCCTCCACCCGGTTGCGGGCGTCCGGCTCCCAGGCCAGCGACAGCCGTGCGCCGCGGTTGCGCCGCCGGAAGCTGCGCTCCCCTTCCGAAGAGAAGCGCGTGGTACGCCCGGGCAGCATTGTCTCCACCTCGCCGATACGATAGCCCGACATGTCGTTGCGCAGCCCGTTGAGACCCGCCCCGAACTCCCAGGCGGTGTTGCGCCACGACAGCAACAGGTCGCCCGACCGCCGCACCGGGTCCGTATACCGCGTGTTGCCGAAGCCCTGCAGCGAAGGGGCGCCTTGCATCAGGCTCGCCTGCACCACCCAGCCCTGTTCCGGGGTCGTCCGGGTGATGATGTTGAGGATGCCGCCCCGGCCGTCGGCGTCGTAGCCGGCGCCCGGCTGCGAGATGACCTCCACACGGTCGACCTGCCCCGCCGGTATCTGCGACAGGATGAAGGCAGGCTCACCCTGCGTCGGCCTGCCGTTGAGGAGCACCAGGAAGGAGGTCGTCCCCCGCATCTGCAGGTTGCCCTGGCCGTCGAGCGACACCGAGGGCAGATTCCGGACAAGATCCACCGCATTGCCGTTCATCGCCCCGCCGAACTCGGCCGCCCGGAAAACCTGCCGGTCCAGCCGGAACTGCACCGGCGGCTTGCGGCCCTTCACCACGACCGACTCCAGCGATACCCGTGGCCATGGCGCCGTATCGGAGGCTGCACCCGGCCTCGCCGCGGGGGATTGGCCCCGGACCGTAACACCCATCAGCAAACCCATGCCCAACATGGCCAAACTGCACCTAAGCATAGCTGCAAAATACCGAATGGAAAGCAACCTCCTGCCCGCCCGGTCGCAGAAGTGCAGCCGAACGTATGGCGCAGGCCCGGCCCGCCCGCATCCCCTGAAACCGGACCGATGTGCCCAAGGCCATTCCGCCAGAAGCAGGTGGAGAACAAGGCGGTGAGGTTCCGAAAGCCGCTACAGAACTCATGTTCAGGCTCCCGGACAGGGGTTGGAAGTCACAAAAAACGGCTTAAACGATTTTCCTGCGCTTGCACCACCTCCGTACATTTGAATATGCAACCGGCGTGATGACGCACCAATGCGTCCCCTGGCACATTCCGAAACCGCAACGAACGTTTTTTTCATATGGCAAGCAATCGTCGACGGTCGGCCGTTTCCACGGCCGACCCTGTTTTTTTCTTACTTGACCATATTCTGTACGAGCATTCCCTCCCCGGCCACCTACCTGACACATTCCCATCGATACCTGTACGGGTCATGCGGAGATGGAGCATCCCCGGCAAGGGCCCTGGATTGATCCATCCGGGCAGGGCCGGTTGGCGTTCACAGGCATCCCGGTCAATCGTACCAAGGCCATGCCCTGACGAGGACGAATACCATGAGGCCGAAGGTGAGGGCCAATCGCAGGACCTCGGCCACCCGCAGGCTTTTCGGGCGGTCCTTCCAGGGGAGGCCGCCGTCGAAGGGGCGAAAGGCCATGCTGAAGATCAGGGGTGTGAGGGGGCTCGGGCCGCTATCGGGATAGACGAATGAAATGAATGCCAGCGTCATGGCACACGCGTACAGCAGGAGTTGCTTTCGGTTCACCAATGGCATGGGTGTCGGTCATGGGTTACTTCCCGGGGGGAATGTCCGGGTCATGCCGTACGATCGTCACCCGACCCCAAGTGGTGGTTGACGACGATCAATTCGTCCGGCAGCAGGTCGGCGAGGGTCACGTTGAGGACTTCGGCGATGAGCTTGAGCTGGCGTACGGTGAGGTCCTCATCCTTGGCCTCGATTCGGCTGTACGTGCTCTGGCTCATGTTGAGCTTCTCCGCCATCTCCTGCTGGGAAAACCCCAACTCCTCCCGACGTTTGCGAATGATTCTGCCCGGCATTTGAATAAGTATTGATTTGTGTAGCTTATTGACGACGAAAACCTTGTAAAATTACACGAATGGGGATAAACATACACCTATGGATGAAATTCTCATCCGATTCTTATCAACACGGATAGCTCCTTCCTTGTTCGTCGGAATAGGCCAGGCATGCGTCGGGCGGATGACCGGACCAGGCTGCGGCCTGTAAGGAAGGCCTGTACTGTGCGACACATGCAGCAGACGCCCCAAGATGTCACCCGACAAGGAATTCCTGGCCCAGCTGCAGGCGCATGAGCGGATCATCCACAAGGTCTGCCGAATCTATCAGGACGACCTGCACGACCGGCAGGACCTGTTCCAGGAGATCGTCTGCCAGGCTTGGCGCTCATATCCCAGCTTCCGGGCCGAGTCGCGGTTCCCGACATGGCTGTACCGTGTGGCGTTGAACACCGCCATCACCTATTTCCGGCGGCAGCGGCGTCGGCGCCAGGCCGACCCGGCCGATATCTCGATGCGGCTGCATCCGCCGGAGGACCCTTATGCGGAACAGGCCGAACGCATGTACGCCGCGATCAACCGGCTCTCGCCCGTCGACAAGGCCATCGTGCTGCTGTACCTGGACGACTGCAGCTACGAGGAGATCGCGTCCGTCATGGGGATGACCCGCGTCAACGTCGGCGTTCGGCTGAACCGCATCCGGAAACGGCTGCGGGAGGATTGTGAAGAACCCGACACAACGCTTTGACATGGAACTCGAAGACCTGAAAACACAACTCAACCGACGCCTGGAGGGGCCTGTCGGTGCCGGCCTGCCCGACCTTGACGGGCGGCCCCCCCGTTCCCATTCGCTGCTGCTGCGGCTGCGCCGCAACCTGTGGATCGAGTTCGGCCTCTACGTGGCCGCCCTCTGCCTGATCGCCATCCAGGCGCATAGGCACCCCTCGACGGCCATCCGGATCTTCAACATCACGGCCGCTGTCTGCATGGTCGCCTTGATGGTCAAACTCCGTCAGGTGATCCGCCGCATCGACGAGCACCTACGGTCCGGCCCCTCCGTTCGCGACCATCTCGAATCACTGCTGGACATCCTGCAGGCCTACAGCCGGAAGTACCTGTACCTGAGCGTCGGCTTAGTCCCGTTCTTCACCATCTACCTGATCCTGCTGGAATATCTCTTCCCCACGCAGGTGCAAGGGGCGGTGCCGCCATCCGGTACGGCCGAGGTGCCCGTCTGGGTGTTCGTCGCCGTGGCCTCCGTGCTGACGCTGTTGTTCACCGGACTCATCTACCTCCTGGCCCGCGCCTACATCTGGTGGATGTTCGGGAAGCACATCCGACGGCTGCGCGAAGCGCTGCAGCATTTCGACCAGGGCCCCGAAGACTGAGCGACGGTGTTGGAGGGTGCATCCGCCTAAGCCGGGGCCTTGCGCCAGACGACGATGAGCGAGACGCCGAAGGGGAAGTCGACATGCCGGAGCAGGTGCCGCTCCAGGCCGAAGATGGCGCCGAAGAGGCGGTCGGTCAGGGGCGATTGCATGAATTCGTTGTCGGGCCGCAGGTCTTCGTAGCGCTTGCGGGGCAGAAGGCGCTGGGCCATCCGCACCAGCCAGATGGGAGGGAAGAGGAGGGCGTTGTAGTAGGTCGCCCGCAGCCAGTCGCCGGGATATGGACGCAGGTAGCCCCGGAAGTCGTCGAGCACATACCGACGGACATGGTGGTTGATCCGGTCGTGGTCGCTCCAGAGCGACATGTACGCGGAGGTGGTGAGGAATACCACTCCGCCGCGTGCGCAGACCCGCACCAGCTCATCCATGCCCTTCCGGTCCTCCCCGACGTGCTCGATCACGTCGAAGCAACAGACGACGTCGAAGGCGTCGTCCGCATACGGCAATACCGTGATCGACCCGTGGTCGATGTCCATCTGCAGCACGTCGCGGCAGTAGCGGTAGCTGGGCTCGTCGTATTCGATCGACTTCACCGTCCCGAAGCGCTGGAGGAGTTCGGTGGACCTCCCCGTGGCCGCACCGACGTTGAGGATGCGCAGGCCGGTCCTGCCCGCCGCGATCCGTTCCATGCCGTCGGACAGGATGCCCGCCCGCACCCGGAACCACCAATGCTCAAGCTCCAGCCTGCGGTATGTGTCGAGCAGTTGCCTGTCCATGACGCAATATGGGGAATGCCGGCGATACCATCGTGCAATGATGCCCATTTTTAAATTTTCTTGCTCCGCTCAGCCCTTTTTTTGCCCGTTCATCGGTATCAGCCCTTTTTTTTACCTTTCCGTAAATTCTCTGATTGCAGACCGCACATGATGCCGGGTTGGGTTCGCCAAGGCTGCGGGTGGGCCTCATGGTCTTGTGGCTGGCATTGCCGGTGGCCGTGACGCTGGTCAAGCATGCCCTGGGGCCATCCGCATACAACAACTTCCTCATCTATGCGGGTGTCTTCCGGCATGTCGTGGCGTGCACCGACCTCTACGCCTTCTATCCGTCCGAACACCTGTACCAGAACCATTACGGGCCCAGTTTCAGTCTGCTGATCGCCCCTTTCGCCCTGCTGCCGCGGGTGCTGGGGATGGTGTGCTGGGGGCTGGCGAACGCGCTGTCGCTGGGCTACGCCATCCTGCGCCTGCCCATGACGGAACGGGCGCGGCTGACGGTGGCGGCCATCGTGCTGGTGGAGATGACCGGCGCCATCCAGAACCAGCAGTTCAACCCGATGCTCACGGCCTGGATGCTCCTGGCTTTCGTGTGGATGGCCGAGGGGCGGGCATTCGCCGCCGCGCTGCTCATCGCGGGGGGTGCCCTGGTGAAGCTCTACGGCATCCTGGGCGTGCTGTTCATCCCGTTCCGGGGGCGGTACCGCGGCATGGCGGTCGCCCTGGCCGGCGCGACGGTCCTGCTGGTATGCCTGCCGATGCTCTATTCCGACCCCGAGTTCATCCTCCGGTCGTACGGCGACTGGTACCTCCGGATCCTGGGGAAGAACAGCGAGAACATCCGCACCAACCTGACCGATGGGATGCAGGACCTCTCGGCGATGGGCCTGGTCCGCCGGGTCAGCGGCTGGACGGGCATGTCGAACCTATGGGTCATCGTGCCGGGGGGACTGCTGACGCTGGCGCCGCTGTGGCGTCGCGGGATGTATGACGATGCCCGGTACCGGCTCACCTACCTGGCGCAGGTCCTGATCGGCATCGTGATCTTCAGCACCTCCTCCGAATCCCCCACCTATGTGATCGCCGTGACCGGCTTTGCCATCTGGTATGCCGGGCTCGCATCGCCATCCCCTGCACAGGTCGCCCTGCTGGTGCTGGTGGTGGTGCTGACGATCCTATCGCCCACCGACCTCTTCCCCCGCAGCATCAAGAAGGCCTGGGTGAACCGCTACGCCCTGAAGGCGCTGCCCTGCGTGCTCGCCTGGCTGGCCATCACCCGGGACCTGCTCTGGCGGCTGCGCCCCGTCACCGAAACCCCCGCACATGTCGCTCCAGGTGCTGCTGCCGGCGCATAACGAATCCGGCAACATCCGACCCATCTACGAGGAGATCTGCAGGGCCCTCGACGCCAGCGTCTACGACTACCGCATCCTCTTCGTGGACGACGGCAGCAGCGACGACACCCTCGAGCGCATCCGCGACCTCGCCAGCGTGGACCCCCGCGTCGGCTTCATCGAACTCTCCCGCAACTTCGGCCACCAGAACGCCATCAAGGCCGGGCTCGACCATGCCGACGCCGAGGTGCTGATCATGATGGACTGCGACCTGCAGCACCCCCCCGGACTGATCGGTGAGATGCTCGCCTGGTACGAGAAGGGTTACGACATCGTGCGGACCCGGCGCCGGCCCTCAGCACACGAGGGCTTGATGAAGCGGACGACCTCGCGACTCTTCTACCGGTTCATGAACTCCGTGTCCGACATCCGCCTCGAAGCGGGCTCCGCCGACTTCCGCCTCGTCAGCGGCAACGCCATCGCGAGGCTGCGCGACTTCGGCGAGTACGACCTTTTCTACCGCGGACTGGTCAAGTGGATGGGCTTCCGGCAGGTGAGCATCGACTACGACCCCTCGCCCCGCCATTCGGGCGAGACCAAGTACGGCTACCGCCGGATGATCGGCTTCGGGCTGAAGGGATTCACCTCCTTCAGCACCAAGCCCCTCTACCTGTCGGCCTACATGGGGGTGACCTTCTCGCTGTTGTCCCTCCTCTACCTGCCGTATGTGGTCTGGGCGCTCTGGTCGGGCCACTACGTCCCCGGCTGGTCGTCCATCCTGGTGACCATCGTCTTCTTCGGCGGGCTGCAGCTGATGATCCTCGGCATCATCGGCGTGTACATCGCCAAGATCTTCTACCAGTCGAAGCAGCGGCCGCATTACATCGTCAAGGATACGAACCTGTGAGGGCGCTGGTACAGCTGAGTTTCGACGTCGAGGAGTTCGACATGCCCCTCGAGTACGGTCATGCGATAGACCCCGGCCGTCAGCTGTCGGTGGGTCGCGAGGGGCTGGAGCGCATCCGTCCCCTGCTGGACCGGCCGGCCCTGCACACCACGCTGTTCACGACCGCCCACTTCGCGGAAACCTTCCCCGACATCATGCGTCCGCTGGCCTTGCGCCACGAGATCGGCTCGCATACCTACTTCCATTCGCGTTTCGAGACGTCGCACCTGCGCGCGTCGCGCCTGCGCCTCGAGGCGGTCACGGGCGCCAGGGTCACCGGGCTCCGGATGCCACGCATGCGGCAGGTGCCCATGTCGGACGTCGCCTCGGCGGGCTATCGCTACGATGCCTCGCTGCATCCCACCTGGCTGCCCGGCCGCTACAACAACCTGCACCTGCCCCGGCAGGTACATGTCTCGCAGGGGGTCGCGCGGGTGCCCGCCTCCGTCACGCCCTTCCTGCGGCTCCCGCTCTTCTGGCTGGCCTTCAAGAACTATCCCTACCGCCCCTACCTCCACCTCTGCCGGCATACGCTGCGGACCGACGGCCACCTCAGCCTCTACCTCCACCCCTGGGAGTTCGCCGACGTGCGCGGCTTCGGACTGCCCGCCTACACCGTCCGCGGCTGTGGGGGCCGACTGCTGGACCGCCTGCACCGGCTGGTCGACGACCTGGCCGGGGAGGTCGAGTTCGTGCGCATGGACGACCTCGTGGGCCGCATCGCGCCGGCCCTCCCGGCAGGGGCGGGCTAGGTCGATCCCTTGTAGGCTTCCCCTGTCGGGGCCCACAGTGGGCGTTTTTTTGCGTAACTTGATACCCAATGGACCGTATGGAACCCGTCGACAAGCGGCTTTGGAAGCTCGCCCGCAAGCGTGCCGAATTCAAAAAGGGACTCGCCGTATACCTCGCCGTCAACGTCCTGTTATGGGCCGTCTGGTGGGTCACCCTGGGTCGGCATGTGGGCGTCAACGCGTCCACCTGGCCCATCTACGTCACCCTCGGGTGGGGCATCGGCGTGGTGGTCGCCTATATCGACGCCTATGGCGGCAACGGCCAGTCGCTCGCCGAAAGGGAATACGAGAGGCTCAAGTCGCGCGAGGGCGGAGCGTCCTGATCCCCCGAACCCCGCATCCCCCCGTGGCGCAGGCCGGCCGCGACCGCAAGCGGATGCGTCGCCATGCCATGATGCAACCTTTCATGCGCTTTCCCTGTCTCCCTAGGGTCTCGTGTCCGGCCGACCCCCGACGGATGTCGTACGCCATCCATACATTGCGGCCCTGGCGCGGATCATACGCATTTTCTTTCACTCAACTTTCGAATCATGAAGAGGGAGTCAAGATTTCTGGCCTTTGCGCTGATGGGCATCGCCGCAGTCGGGATCGGCTATGCGAACTACCGCATGGTGACGGCGGGTTACTTTTCGCACAATCCCTTCACGGGTGCCGTGGTGATGGTGTTCAGTCTTTTTGCACTGGCCTCGCTGCTGCGGTGGGGCCGGCATCTGTCGCGGCTGTCCGTGCTCTGGCTGCCGATCGCGATCCTGTTCCTGGAAGGCTGTTCGTATGCCAAGTCCAACCAGCAGGTCGTCGTGTCGGGCGACTGCGGCGTCACCTGGGAGCGCATCAAGGCCGGTGAGGCCGTCCCCAGGAAGGGCGTCAACCCCTGTTACATGAAGGTCGTCATCCCCAACTATCCGATGCAGGGGGAGAGCCGGTTCATCACGAACCTGAAGGACAAGGTCCGGACCGTCACCCATATCGACTACGACTACACCATCGTCGAGCCGCTCGCCTTCATCCAGCAGGCGAAGTTCCTGGGCAAGGCCAATACGGATGCCGACGACGAGGCCGCCATCGGCACCAACTTCGAGGGCGCCGAGAACATGGTGATCGACAAGCGCATCAAGGACGTGGCCAAGGCCCTCTTCGTCAACGAGGACATCGTGGAGCTCGACCAGTCGGAACTCGAGGACAGGCTCCTGGACGAGAGCAACAAGCTCCTCAAGCCCCTGGGCATCCAGCTGAACTTCATCACGCTGACCTTCGACCTCGACGAACAGACCCGTCAGGCGATCGACATCGCGACGGCCATGAAGATCTACCAGAGCAGGGACCTCGTTGTGGTCGGCAAGGAAGTCATGAAGGAGCGGGCGGGCGCCACCAAGATCGTCGTCGAGAACAGGACGGAGCAGGCCGCCAAGCCGGAATGACGATCGTGCGGGACTATGGCATTTCCAGCATCGCCCGCGTCAGTCCGGTGCCCGCTCCCGACGTCAGGCGGTGGACACCGGGTGACAGCTTGCCGATGGTCGTCTCGGAGATGCCGGTGCCGCCCTCGTATTCCGAACGGACCACGATGCGGAAAGGCCCTTCGGCCGCGATGCGGGTGTGCAGCATGAGGTGGTCGGGCTGTCCTTCGCCGCCCTCTCCGGAATCATAGAGGGTGATGGCGTTCCGTCCTGCGGTGTCTGTCAGCGAGACGGATAGCCTCGCCTTCATCATCTCCGGCTGTTTCTGCAGGATGAGGGTGACGGGGCGGCCGTTGGCGGAGTCGAGCGTGTGTTGTTCCTGGAAGGTGATGCCGGCGGGGCCCTTCTTGGCGGGCTTCGCGAAGATGCGGCCGAACTCGGCAACGGGCTCCAGGACCTCGGTGGCGGCCAGTGCGACCATCACAATGGCGACGCCCGACACGAGCAGCAGTTCCTTGCGGATGCCGCCCGCCTGCCTGTCCCGGGCATAGGCGCGCAGGGAGCCCCAGTTGTTGACGATATGGAAGATGGCGAAGGTGACGAACAGCAGTCCGAAGATCGTGTGCGTCATCTCCACATAGTGCGGCTTCTGCTTGAGGTAGAGCAGGATCCCTGTCGTGCCGAGCACCAGGAAGATGGCGGCCACCGACAGGCTCACGAGGTTCTTTTTCTTCATGGGGGTTGTTTGGGCAAATGTCGGCAATCCGCCGCCGATCGGGCATCCCCTTCCCGTAAAATCTTCCGGTACGCCCACTCCGTCCCGCTGCGGCGGAATGCCGAACTTCGCAGCGAGATGCGATTCGACAACAGCTATGTCACCCTTCCGGCGGCGTTGTTCCGGCGGCAGGCCCCGACGCCGGTGCGCGCTCCGCAGCTGGTCGTCTTCAACACGGGCCTGGCGCAGGAACTCGGCTTGAGGCCGGAGGCCCTGCCGACGGACGAGTGGGCGGCCATCCTTTCGGGCAACAGGGTGCCGGAGGGGGCCGAGCCCCTCGCACAGGCTTATGCAGGCCATCAGTTCGGGCATTTCACAATGCTCGGCGACGGGCGTGCCATCCTCCTCGGCGAGGTCGTCGCGCCCGGCGGCGGCCGGTACGACCTGCAGCTGAAGGGCTCGGGACGAACACCCTTCTCGCGCCGTGGCGACGGCCGCGCCACCCTCCCTTCGATGCTGCGCGAATACCTGGTCAGCGAGGCCATGCACCACCTGGGCATCCCTACGACACGCAGCCTCGCCGTGGTGCGTACGGGCGAGCCGGTCTATCGGGAACGCACCCACGAAGGTGCCGTACTGGCGCGTGTGGCCTCGAGCCACCTCCGTGTGGGGACCTTCGAATACGCCCGCGGCTTCGGGTCTGTCGAAGACCTGCAGGCGCTGGCGGACCACGCCATCACCCGGCACTACCCCGCACTGGCCGGAGAAGAGGACCGGGCCTTCCGACTCTTCGAGGCCGTCATGGACCGCCAGGCCGACCTCGTCGTGCATTGGATGCGCGTCGGCTTCATCCACGGCGTCATGAACACCGATAACATGTCCGTCGGCGGCGAGACGATCGACTACGGCCCCTGCGCCTTCATGAACGCCTACCGGCCGGACACCGTCTTCAGCTCCATCGACACGCAGGGGCGTTACGCCTTCGCCAACCAGCCGCGCATCGCGCAGTGGAACCTGGCCGTGCTGGCGGGGGCCCTGTTGCCGCTGATGCCCGGACCTGAGGAGGCGTCCGTACAGCGGCTGGAGGCCCTCCTGAACAGGTTCCCCGACAGCTACCTGGGCCGTTGGCTGGCGATGATGGGGCGCAAGCTGGGGCTCGCGACATGGACGCCGGATGACAGGCCCATCGTCGACGGGCTGCTGGCCTGGATGGCCGAGACGCGGTCCGACTGGACAGGCACCTTCCTCTCCCTCGAGGCCGACGATCCCGGAGGACGTCTCTTCGGTGGCGGACAGGCGCGGCCCGACTGGTACCGCGCCTGGCAGGAACGGGTCGAAGGCCAGCCGGGGGGACGTACGGCGGCCCACGCCCTGATGGCCCGCGCGAACCCCGCCCGCATCCCCCGCAACCACCTCGTCGAAGAGGCGCTGGAAGCGGCGGTGCAGGGCGACCTCACGCCCTTCCTGGCCGCTGTCGACCGGCTCGCCAGGCCTTACGACCGCAACCCGGGAAGCCCGGTGACGGACGATCGGGTACCCGAGGGCTTCGATGCCGGCTACCGGACCTTCTGCGGGACCTGATCGTCTGCAGCGGTAGCACCCGGGGTCGGAGCAGCTCCCCTCCTTGAACTTGTGCCGGCGGATGGCTTACTTTGTCACGTCAGACCCCCTCCAGATCAACGACCCGCATCCAACCCGTCCAACATGAAGTTCCTCCCGCACCTCCGGCTCGCCCTTGTCAATATCGTCATCCTGCTGCTGCTGGTGGAAGGGGTCTCCTGGGCCTATGTCACACTCGCGCGACCCGATACGGGCTATCTGGCCATATGGCCCACCTACCTCGACATCGGGTCGGACGACAGCTATGCGCCCGACTACGACCCCCTGGGGCCGCATATCATCGATACGGCCTATCCCTGGTCGACCTGGCATCCGCGCAACAGCGTCTTCCGTCACCGGAAGCCCTGTTTCGATGTGCTGATGCGGTTCAACGGGGAGGGCACGCGGGGCGCGCTGCCGGACCCTGCCGACAGCAACACCGTCTTCTTCGTCGGCGACAGCTTCACCGAGGGCTACGGGCTCGCTGAGGATTCGACCCTTGCCGCCCTGTACGGCCGTTCGACCGGTGTGCCCGTCCTGAACCTGGGTTCCTCCGGATATGTGGGTACCACCCAGCACAGCCTCATCTACGGGCATTTCGCGCCCAGATTCCGGCATCGGAGGGTCTTCGTGGTGCTCTACCTGGCCAACGACTTCCTGGAGAACGACATCCGCCGTTACGCTTCGAACTTTGCGGGCGACAGGCGCTACCGGCCGTACCGGGGCGACACGGCAGACCTCGGCAAGATCGTCTACCAGGGGTCGCCCGACAGCTCGCGCTACAGCTGGGCCTCGTACCGCGAGGCCCGGGCGGCCGGCAGGGGGCCGCTCGTCCGCATGGGCGTACGCAACTATTGGGCGAATGTCGAGGGCGGCACCCTCTCGAAACTCTTCCATCTGACACATGCCAGCCGGGTGATGCGTGTCGTGCGCAAGGGGCTGCAGCAGACGGTCCCCGAAGAGCTTCAGTACGGCGCGCGCGATCTGCGCATCCTCGAGTTCGACATCCGCCGCATCCGCGAGACGGCCGAGCGGCAGGGCGCCACGGTGACCTTCCTGAACCTGCCCGGCCTGAACCTGCTGCTGCAGGCCGGCAAGGACCCCGGGGTGGAGCGTGACTATCTCGCGCTGGAGGCGCGCGTCGCCGCCATGGTCGGGCCGGGTCCGCACCGCTTCCTCTCGTATTACCGCCATCTGCGGGGCGCCGGGGTCGACCCGCGTTCACTGGTCTTCGCATGCGACGCCCATTACAACCCGGGCGGCATGGTACGGCTGGCTGACTTCCTGCGTGCGGCCCGTTGACGCCGGCGAGGCCACTTCGCCTCAGCGTACCCGGTAGTAGAGGCGCATCCCCAGGGGCAGCAGGGGGTAGAGCCCGTCGCGGCGCAGGCTGAACATGCGCGCGGCGTCCTGCTCGCGCAAGGCGTCCGCGTCGAGTTCCGGACTGAGGTCGAGGTATTCGAAACGTTTCAGGCGCAAGCCCAGCCCCATGAAGAATTCGATGCCGAAGCCGGCTCCGTCGGCCTCGAAGGGCACGCGCTGGTTCCATAGCAGGGACACGTCGTAGTTGCGCTGTTGCCGGACGAAGCCCAGGATCTTGCGATAGCTGTTTCCCGACCCGTCGGTCAGGACGGTCCAGTTGCGAACGGTCGTCCCGTAATGGGAGAGGCCCATCCGGGCGCTGAAGGAGCCCATACGGGCCAGCTTCCGACGTCCGGAGGGTTCGAGGTACCAGCGGATCTCGGGCTGGAACTGGAAGCCGGTGGTGCGGTCGGACTCACCCGGCTCGACGAGGCCGCTGTTGTAGTTGAGCGGGCGGTAGCTGAACTCGGCTGCCAGGGCGGTTCGGCGACCAATGGATCGTTCGATGCCGGTCCGGAAGCCGCCGACGGGCAGGCCGAAGAGCATGAGGGGCTGGGCCGACACGTACCAGGCCGGTGCCTGGGTGTCGGGGCTGGGAGACTGGGTCTGCGACCGGAGGGGGGCGGCTGGGACGCAGAGGACTGCGAGGCCGAGGGCGAGGGCTGCTGCGGGTCCGCGCATGTCACTGGAGTTTGCGGAGGAAGGCGGGCTGGCGGGGCGAGGAGATGTCGTAGTTGAGCAGTGCGCCGCGGGTGTAGCAGAAGAGCATCGGCGGGATGGCGAGGACGTCGAAGTAATCGTTGGCCGAGGGCTGGTTGGGCAGGAGTGTCCGGTTCTCGTCGATGGTGCGGACGAGCCTGGGCGCCAGGGGCGTCCGGATGTCGAAGATGCGGAGGCCGTGGGTGCCGTCGCAGAGGAAGAGGGTGCTGTCGAGCCGGGCCATGCCCCGGGGCTGGGGCAGGTCGATGCTGCCTACCAGGATGGGGTTGCGGACGTCGCGGTTGTTGAAGATGCGGAAGAAGCCCGTGCCAAAGCCCGAAGTGACGGTCGCGTAGATGACGGTGTCGAAGGCCAGGATGGGGTCGCGCGGCTCGATGACGACGGGGTAGTCGAAGGTGCTCAGGTGCGTGGGCTTCGATGGGTTTGCGGAGATGTCGTAGATGTGCATGCGGAGTGCCGATCCGATGTAAAGCCGGCCCTTGTCGTGGAAGACCGTCTGGATGGCGTTGCCGAGCGAGACCTCGTCGGTGAGCTGGAGTCGGGCGGGGTCGGCGGCGTTGATGGTCCGCAGGTGGCGGTCGTCCACGGCGTAGACATGCTGGCCTACGGTGATGATCCGCGAGAGGGAGCCGTTGCGGCCCTCGCCGCCGCTGCTGCCGAACGCTTCGGCGCTCTTCTCGCAGGAGGGGAGGAGGGTGGCCGTCATCAGCAGCAGCAGGGCGGCGTGTTTGTGGAACGGGTATCGCATGGGGCGCGGTTGGGGGCTGGCTCGGGTGTCAGTCGATGCGTTGGCATGCGGGGTCCTGCAGCGTCGCCCGTTCCCAGCGGAGGATGGTGCCCCGGGCGGGGTCGGGGCATTCGAAGTATTGGCCCGGCAGGGCGTCGGGGGGTACGGTCGTCGTCTCCTGGATGGAGCGGAAGATGTTCTCCAGCCGGCTTACGACGGTCGCCGTACCGGGCAGGGAGATGTCGACCGTCACCAGGTCGGGCCCGTTGTTGGCGACGAGGTAGCCGCGCTGCCAGGTCACCTCGTAGCATCCCGGGACCTCTATGAACCGTTCCTTGACGGGGTTGGTGGGGTCGGCATAGCTGACCACGTGGATGCCCTGTCCACGCTCGACCATGAAGAGTCGGCCTCCGGCATAGGCGATCTTTCCGGCGTTGACGATGGGCCGGGACGGCAGGGAGCGGATGCTGCGGTATTCGGCCGTCGTCGCGTAGACGGGCTTCCATCCTTCGACGGTCCCGACGCCGACGGGCTTGTCGCAGCCCGCCACCGCAACGAGCAACAGGAGTGTCCATCCTTGGCGCATGTGGCAAAATTACACGATTCCTTCGCGCAGGGGCCATGTTGTCGGACCGAAGCCCCGAAGCCGGGTCGGGGGGGGCTGCAGGCATTCGCGGCCTGGAACGTACCTTTAGGGCACAACCCACGTCCTTGTACCGGAACATCCCTTTGCTGTTGGGGCTATGGCTGGCGGCGCCTATCGTTTCGGCACAGGAATGCCGGCTGACGCTGTCCGGCAGCGTGTCGGACGCCGATGAGAAGACCCCGCTCGACAAGGCCGTCATCCGCCTTCGCGAGCCCGGGCTGGTGACGATGTCCGACGAGGAGGGGCACTATCATTTCTACGGCCTCTGCCCGGGCACCTACACCCTGGTCGTCAGCCATGTGAGCTGCGACACGCTGGTGTTGCGGATACGGCTCACCGGCCCCCTCGTTCGCAACGTCGTCCTCCCGCACAGCGTCAACCAGCTCTCGGAGGTCACCGTCCGGGGGGTTCGCGACATGCAGCCTGCGGCCGTCAAGGAGGAGCTCGGCCGGCGCGACGTCGACGAGTCGCGGGGGCAGACCCTCGGAGAGATCCTGCGGCGGGCCACCGGCGTCACCGTCCTCCAGACGGGTTCCACCGTCTTCAAGCCCGTCATCCACGGCCTGCACAGCCAGCGGGTGCTGATCCTCAACAACGGCGTTCGGCAGGAGGGGCAGCAGTGGGGCTCCGAGCATGCCCCCGAGGTCGACCCGTTCATCGCCGAGCGTTTCGTCGTCCTCAAGGGGGCCGGCGCCCTGCGCTACGGCCCCGACGCCATCGCCGGCGCCATCCTGGTGGAGCCGAGGGCGCTGCCGACCGACCAGCGCTTCCATGGCTCCCTCCACACCGGCTTCGCGACGAATAACCGCCAGTATGTCGCCAGCCTGATGGCCGAACAGAACCTGCCACATGCCCCCGCCTTCAGCTGGCGGGCCCATGCCACCTACCGCCGCGGCGGCAACGCCCGCACACCCGACTACTGGCTGGCGAACACCGGCCTCGAGGAATTCAACCAGTCCCTCACCCTCGGCTACCGCAAGCCGAGGTTCCGGACAGACCTCTTCCTCAGCGCCTTCAACACCCGCCTCGGCATCTTCATGGGCTCGCATATCGGCAACCTGACAGACCTGGAGAACGCCATCCGGGCACCCCGCCCCGTCCTCAACATCGACCGCTTCGGGTATGCCATCGGCCGGCCCTCCCAGCAGGTCACGCACCTGCTCGTCCGCTCGCGGTCGACCTGGTTCCTGCCGAAGTCGGACCGCCTCGTCCTCCTGGCCGCCCAACAGGTCAACCGGCGCCGCGAATACGACCGGGCCCTGCTGAGCGACCGGCCAGAACTCGACCTGGACATCGCCACCACCACGGCCGACCTCTCCTGGGAGCAGGACCCGCAACGGGCCGCCTCCGCCACCCTCGGCCTGGGCGTCATGCGCCAGGAGAACGTCTGGTCGGGCAGCCGCTTCTTCATCCCCAACTTCCTCTCCTGGAACCCCTACGCCTACGCCCTCCGGCGCTACCGCGCCAAGCGCGCCGAAGGCGAGCTGGGCCTCCGGTTCGATCGCAAGTCCATCACGGCCTACCGCAACCGCAACGGCGCCCTGTCGAGCGAACAAAGGACCTTCGCCAACCTCTCAGGCTCCGCCGCCCTCGGCCGACGCCTCGGCGAACATGTCAAACTCACCGGCAACGCCGCCCTCGCCTGGCGCGCACCCGGCATCAACGAACTCTACGTCAACGGCCTCCACCACGGCTCCGCCAGCTTCGAGGTCGGCGACCCCGCCCTCCAGGCCGAAAAGGCCCTCAACATGTCCCTGCAGGCCACCTACCTCGCCGACACCACCTGGGAGGCCGACCTCACCCTCTATTCCAACCGCATCGCCGACTTCATCAACCTCGTCCCCTCCGGCACACCCACCCTCACGCTGCGCGGCGCCTACCCCACCTTCCGCTTCCTGCAGACAGACGCCTGGCTCCACGGCGCCGACTGGCGCGTCGCCCGCCGACTGGCTCCGCGATGGCGCGTATCCGCCAAGGGATCGCTCCTCTATGCGCGCGACATCCGCCAGGGCGACTGGCTGCAGCAGATGCCCGCCAACCGCGTCGAAGCCGAAGTCACCTGGGCGATCCCCGGCAAACGCCTTCGCGATGCCTACCTGTCCCCATCCATCGCACATGTCGCCCGACAGACGCGCATACCCACGGACGGCCGCGACTTCCTAGCCCCGCCACCCGCCTATGCCCTCCTCAACCTGGAAGCCTCCGCCGCCTTCGCCTTCGCCGGGCACGAGGCCGCCGTCAACCTCGGCGTCCGCAACCTGCTCGACACCCGCTACCGCGACTACATGAACCGGTTCCGGTACTTCAACGACGAGACGGGACGGAACATCCAACTCCAGTTCCGCCTGGCCTTCTGATCCCCCCCCTCCCAACCGCCAGCGACAGCCCGCTCAGGACAAGGCTAATCATGCGTACCCTGAATTTTTTGCAACAATGTTTCAAAATTTCAAAAAACCGTATTTTCGTGTCATGCGTACAGCCATCTGGATCACTGCGGGCCTGGCCATGGCGGTCCTTTCGACCGCCTGCAAGAAGGCTTCGAACCCGAACGACGAGAACGAGCACGAGGCCATCAACAAGGTCGAGCTCGCCTTCAGCCGGCAGGGGGCCGCAGGGGCCACCTTCGTGATGGAGGACCCCGACGGCGACGGGGGCAATCCCCCGTCGAGGATCGACACCATCCGCCTGTCGGCAGGCCAGGTCTACACCCTCGATGTCCGCATCAAGAACATCGTGGCGGGGCAGGAGAAAGACATCACGCCGACCATCGCCGCACAGGGCAGGGCGCATGAGTTTTATTTCATCCCGTCGGGGGTCAACGTCGCGGTCGTGAAGAACGACAGGGATGCCAGCGGCTACCCGGTAGGCCTCAACTCCACCTGGACGGTGGGCGGTACCGGAACCGGCAGCATCCTGCTGAAGTTGATGCACAAGACAGGCATCAAGGGCCCCAACGACGCCCCGACCGTCGGCCATTCCGACCTGCAGGTGGTCATCCCCTGCCGCATCGCCAACTGATCGTAGTTTCCTTTCACCCATCATTTAAAACCCACACGCATGAAACGCAGCATTCCACTGTTCTTCGCATGCCTGTTCGCCGTCGGCGGACTTCAGGCACAGGGCCGATTCGGCATCCAAGCCGGGCTCAACATGGCGCATATCTCTTCCAACGACGACGACATCAACGACGACAAGAAGGCCATGTCGACCTGGCGGCTGGGGCTGATGACGGATGTCGGGCTCGGCAAGGGCTGGTCCTTCCAGCCGCAGGCGCTGCTGCAGGGCAAGGGGACGGGCATCTCGCACCTGGGCCATACCGACAAGCTCCGGTTCACTTCTTTGGACATCCCGCTGGCCTTCGTGCATACGGGCAGCGGCGGCTTCTATGTGGGTGGCGGCCCCAACCTGGGCTTCAACCTCGCCGCCTCCGAGAAGGCCGACGACGGCGTCGAGAAGTTGGAACTGGGCAGTGGTGCCGGGCAGCTCAACCGCTTCGACTTCGGCATCGACCTGCGGGCGGGCATCCGCACCCGGGCGGGGCTGGTCGTCGGACTCAACTACACGAAAGGCATCTCCAACATCTCCAACGCCCCGGGCATGCGTTGGAACAACAACGTGCTGGGCCTGTCCGTCGGGTATTTCCTGGGCGGCGGCAAGAAGTGAGGGCAGGGCACACCTGAAACGATGGCGAGGGCCCTGCCGGCATGTCCGCGGGGCCCTCTGCATACCGGGTACCAGAGCACTCCCGTCACCACATGTCCATCGGGTCTTCGATGATGCGGAGGCCCTCGTCGAAGCGCGTCAGGGCGGCCATGTCGGCTTCGGAGATCGAGAAGTCGAAGATGTCGAAGTTCTCCCTGATGCGGGCGGGCTCGACGGATTTCGGGATGGCGGAGATACCTTGTTGGATGCACCAGCGAAGCATGATCTGGGCCGGGGTCTTGCCGTATTTTTCCGCCATCGCGACGAGTTTGGGGTCGCCGAAACGCTGTCCCCGGATCAGCGGGGTGTAGGCCTGCAGGAGGATGCCGTGCTTTCGGCAGTGTTCGAGTTCCTGCTGCATGACCAGGTAAGGTGAGTATTCGATCTGGTCGAGTGCTGGCGTGACCGTCGCATAATCGGGCATCTCGTGCAGGAACGGGATCAGATAGTTTCCAACGCCGATGCTGCGCGCGCGGCAGCTGCGGCCGATCTCTTCGATGGCCTTCCAGTTCTCGCGGCGCCGATCCTTGACCGGCCAGTGGAGGAGCAGTAGGTCGACATAGTCGGTGTCGAGTTTCCGAAGGCTTTCCTCGAAGGAGGCAATTACGTCTGCACGGCCTGCCACCGTGTTCGCGATCTTGGTCGTCAAGAATACATCCTCCCTGGGCAAGCTGCTCTGACGAAGGGCCGTGCCGACCTCCTCCTCGTTCTCGTACGCCTGGGCGGTGTCGATGAGGCGGTAGCCGATCTCCAGGGCATATCGGATGGCGTTCACGGCCCTGTCGCCGTGCATGTCGTACACCCCCAGTCCGAAGAGGGGGATGCGCTGTCCGGTGTTCAGGGTGGCATACGGCTGCATGGCTGATATTTTTTCGGAATATAAGCCGATTCCCTCGGTCGAAGCCCCTGTTTGCCGAATTTGCACCTCACCATCACCCCTGCACAAAACGGTCCGCACATGGAACCCCGCCAGATCCTGTCGAAGCATATCAGGGACCTCTATTCGGGGGGCAACTGGACGTCGGTCTGCATGCGTGACGTCCTGGGCCGCATCTCCCACGGCCAGGCGCTGGCCCGGCAGGGTTCCGCACACAGCATTGCCGAGTTGCTGTACCATATCGACTACTACGTGGCGGCCGTCCTGGGGGTGCTGCAGGGCGGTCCCCTCGAGGCGCACGACCGCTACAGCTTCGACCTCCCGGTGCCCGCCGGGGAGGCCGACTGGCGGGCGATGGTGGAGCGCGCCCTGCAGCGGGGGCTCGCGCTCGCCGACGCCGTGGAGCGGATGGATGCGGGACTGCTGGAGCGGGATTTTGCGGAAGCGAAATACGGCACCTGGCACCGGAACATCCTCGGGGTCGTCGAGCATACCCATTACCACCTCGGCCAGATCGTCATCCTCACGAGGCTGGAACCCTAGCGCGGGCCCATCTTTGGGAGATACGCTGTACATTCATGCTACATAACCGCAGACCATGAAGGCATGCTCATCCATCTGCCTCGCGATGCTCGCGAGTGCCACCCTTTCGATGGCCCAGGGCCCGAAGGTCCTTGTCGTGACGGCCCATCCCGACGACGAGACGGGATTCTCGGTCACCATGTTCAAGGTCGCCCGCGAATTGAAGGGCGTCGTCGACATGGCCGTGATGACCGACGGCGGCGGGGGCTTCGCCGATGCGCAGCTCGGTTCCGTGTATTACGGTGTCAACCTGCTCGACTCCGTCACCGCCCGCACCCACCTGCCGCTGATCCGGAAGGAGGAGATCGCCGCCGCCGCCCGCATCATGGGAGTGCGCAACATCTATTTCATGGAGCAGCCCGACGATTTCTATTCGACCGACATCCGGCCTTATATCTCGGGTGGCAACTGGGACATCCCCTATGTCGAGCGGCGGCTCGACCGGCTGCTGCAGGAGCGCGGCTACGACTTCGTCATCACCATGCTCCCGCATGCGGGGCAGCATGGGCACCACAAGACCTCGGCCGTCCTCGCCCTGCGCGCCGTGCAACGCTACAAGGGACCCGGCAAACCCATCATCATCGCCGGCAGCCCCATGCGCAACGATGCGAAGCCCACCGACTTCGCCCAGCTGGAGGGTTTCCCCGAGACGCGGATCAGGGCCGATGCACCCAGCTTCCGGCTCGACAGGGCCTTCCGCTTCAAGGAGAACGACAAGGTCAGCTACAAGATCGTGGCCGACTGGGTGATCGGGGAGTACAAGTCGCAGGGCGCCATCCAGGAGAACGGCATCCACCGGACCGACTATGAGGTCTACCGTTACTACGACATCAACGACCCCGCCGGCATCCCCAGGGTGAAGCAGCTGTTCGATGACCTCGCCCGGAGCGGGTTCGCCGCACCGGTGAAATAATTGACCTTATCCGCGACGGAGGCCCGTTACTACAGCCGGGAACCATCTGTTCCATGCCTGTCCCATGCGCGGGATGAATATAAGGTCTTGCCGAAAGGTACTACATTTGGTATCAGCCGAATCGAAAACCTCAACTCATGCGCCGGATCCGGATACTCTTTCCCGCAACCCTCTCCTGCCTGGGCAGGGCCCTGTGGATCGGCCTCCTGCCGCTCCTGCTGCTGTCGGACTGCCGGAAGAAGTCCGACCCGCAGGCCCCCGTGACGCCGCCACCGGCCCCGCCCACCCTCGAGACCACCACGCTGCTCACCGGCTACGAGGTCATCTGGGGGATGGACTTCCTGCCCAACGGCGACCTTGTTTTCGGAGAGAAGCGCGGCAGGCTTTATCGCTTCAGCAATGGCTCGGTGACCGAGATCACGGGCTTTCCAACGGTGCGCAGTACCGGCCAGGGAGGTCTGTTGGACATCCGCGTACATCCGGGATACGCATCGAACGGTTGGATCTATGCCTGCTATGCTGCTACCGGCACATCCAACAACGGCGAGTTGCGCCTGGTACGGTTCAAGCTCGCCGGCAATGCGGTACAGGGGCTTGAGACCCTCTTCAGTACGGGTGGCGGCAATACCTGGAACGGGCATTATGGATCTCGGATCCTGTTCGACAAGTCGGGATTGCTCTGGCTCAGCGTGGGAGAAGGTGGCACGGGCAGCTACGGCGGTCCGACGGCCAGCAACCGCAATGCATCCGATGCGGCATCCCGGTGGGGGAAGATCCACCGCATGACCGATGCTGGCGGCATTCCGGCCGACAACCCCGTACTCCCGGGACAGCCGGCGTCGACGACGGCCTTCGCCTACGGGGTGCGCAATCCGCAGGGACTGGCGCTGCATCCCGTCACCGGGGAGGTCTGGGAGAACGAGCACGGCCCCAAGGGCGGCGATGAGGTCAACATCATCGCCAAGGGCGCGCACTACGGCTGGCCGCAGTATTCCATCGGGGTGAACTACGACAATACCCAGATCTCGCAAGGCCATGCGGCATCGGGCATCACGCCCCCCATCCATACCTGGACGCCTTCGATCGGGGCATGCGGTGCAGCCTTCATCACCTCCGATGCGTTCAAGTCGTGGAAGGGCAGTCTGCTGGTGGGCGGCCTGGCTGCGCAGAAACTCTACCGCTGTGTGCTGGAGGGGACCCGGGTGGTTTCCGAAGAGGCGGTGCCGGGCGTATCGGGCCGGGTAAGGCATGTCGTCCAAGGTCCGGATGGGGCGGTCTATGTCTCCATCGAGGGACCCGGCCGCATCCTTAGGATCAAGGCCAGCTAGACGTCGATTTTCTCCTTCCTTCCGGCAAATGGAGCATCTTCCCAGGGTCCCTCAAACGGTAGGGGGATGTCTACTGGCCATGGCTTCATTATAAGCCTCGGAACCTCCTTTGGGAATCGATAATGAGACCCATTCTACAGTTGCGGAGGCTTTGGCGATGTGCACCAGCTGGCCGATGTGGTAAGGGTAGTGCGCCAGCTGTCGGAGGATGGCTTCCCGGATCTGGTGCGCTTCGCCCCGGATATAAATCAGGCGTCCCAGGTCTTCATCCGATAAATCCTGTAAGGAGCCGAAGAGTACGTCCCAGCCAATCTCCCAGGTTTTTAAGACGTCCTCCCGTGTTTGCAGGTGTGGCTCAAACTCACGGTCTCGGTTCCGCCAGGCCTTCTCGCCATCGGTGGAAAGCAAGTCTGTCCATCGGGAACGCATGTTGCCGCTCAAGTGTTGCACGATAATGGCAGCCGTATTGCCTTGCGATCCCTGAGCGCCGAACAGTTGTTCCGTTGTCATCCGCTCGAGCGAAAGAAGTCCTAACTGCCGATAGCGTGCAAATTCTTTTTCCACTTCCCGGAGGAAGACTCTGTTTGTTTCCATGATATGCAGTCGGATGTGTATCTTCCATTAAAGGTATGGCTCCCTCCGGCGTCAAATGGAAGAAAGCCCACTGGCTCTTGCCGGCCCTATTGCTGCTGGCTGCCCTCGGGCTCTATCGCGCAGACATCCCCGCCGCAGTGATAGAACAGCGCTATGCCGACTCCTCTTCCCGTTTCTTGAGGCTGATGGGAATGCGCGTGCATTACAAGGATCAGGGCGATCCGCAAGACAGTTTTCCGCTGGTGCTCATCCATGGCACTTCCTCCAGCCTGCACACTTGGGACAGCCTGGTGCAAAGGATAGGATCACGCAAGCGGATCATCCGGATGGACCTGCCGGCCTTCGGACTAACGGGGGCCTCTCCCGAACGACGCTACACGACCGATGACTACGTCGCCTTTGTCGACTCCCTCCTCCAACGTCTAGGCGTGCGGCGTTGCATACTGGGCGGCAACTCGCTGGGTGGGGGCATCGCCTGGAACACAGCCTTGGCGGACACTTCGCGCATCCGTGCCCTCGTGCTCCTCGATGCCAGCGGTTATCCGAAGAAGAATGAGAAAGGGAACCTGGGCTTCAAGCTGGCGGCCATGCCCGGCGTGGCCTCGCTGCTGTCGAGCTTCACGCCCAGGGCGCTCATCCGCAAAAGCCTGGAGGACAGTTACTCCGACCCGGCGAAGGTCAACGAAGCCCTCGTGGACCGTTACTTCGAGCTGCTGCTGCGGGAGGGTAACCGGCAGGCGACGATCGACCTCTTCCAGGGGCGTCGACCACTGCAGCCGGAACGCATCCGGAACATCCGCGTGCCGACCCTGATCATCTGGGGGGAGGACGATGGTCTGATCGATGTGACGAACGCCGGTCGCTTCGCAGGCGACATCCCGGGCAGCGTGGCCGTCGTCATCCCCCGGTCGGGCCACATACCGATGGAAGAGACGCCGGATGCCGTGGCGGCTGCCATGATCCCGTTCCTGGACAGGCTTCATGGATGGGTTTCGCACAAAGACCTTTCTCCATGAGAAGTATCGATCCGTCCGCTTTGCTCCGCAAACATCGCGTTGCCGGGCTGCTGGCATCCTTGTCATGCATACTGCTGTCGATGTACGGCAGCTTGTCCGCCCAGCCCGCCGGGGAATACCCTTTCCGCGTGGGGGCGGCCTCCGCTTCCATCACGCCGGCCGAGCCCGTTTGGCTGGCGGGCTACTCGGGTGCGGGCCTGTCGGTGGGCATGCACGACGCTCTCTACGCGAAGGCCGTTGCCGTGAGTGCCGGGGACGAGACGGTGGTGCTGCTGACGGTCGATTGCATCGGCATGCTGCGCACCGAGCTGGAGGCGATCCGCCGGAAAGTGGCCTCCCTGCTGCCTGCCCCGGGCTTCGATCCCGGGCGCATCGTGCTGTCGTCGACCCACACCCATTGCGGGCCCGACATCGTCGGACTCTGGGGGCCGGGTCGTTTCCGCTCGGGAGTGGACAAGAACTACCGGGAACGATTAACCGAAATATGCGCGGCACAGGTCGTCCGCGCCCTCGAGGCCCGTCGTCCCGCCCGCCTTTTCCACGGAAGTTCCGAGTATGGGAAGGGCTGGGTGGTGAACCGATCGATCCCCGACGAGCTCGACCGTTCCGTCACGGCGGTCCGCTTTTCCGACGAGGCGGGACGGTCCATCGCCACGCTCACCAACTTCGCCTGCCATCCAACGGTCATCGGCCCGGAACGGAAACTGGTGTCGAGCGACTGGGTGGCCGGCCACTACCGATTCATGGACTCGGCCGTTGGCGGCGTCAACCTCTTCCTGCAAGGCAGCATCGGTGGCTGGGTGCAGCCCGTGGGGCCCGACGATTTCGGCTTCGCGGATGCGCAGGGTGCCGGCCTGGGCCATGCGGTACACGCGGTGCTTGACACGGCAAGGGCCGACACGGTGCGGGGCATCGATTTCCGCAGCCGTGTGTTCCGGATGTCGGTGCATTCGGCGGGCTTCCGCCTGCTCTCCATCCTCGGGGTGATCGACCGCAGGATCGGACGGAAAGTGACGACAGAGATCGCAGCGTTTCGGATAGGGCCTGCCCGCTTTGTGACGCATCCCGGCGAGTCATCGCCCTTCTATGGCCTCGAGTCGAAGCGGCTGATGCCGGGTGACGGCCCAAAGTTCGTCCTGGGGCTGGGGATGGACGCGATGGGCTATCTGCTGAAGCCGGAGTTCTTCGACAGGTCGCGGAACATCCCACATGCCGGCTATCTGACAACGGTGTCGGTCGGGGTGAAGGGAGGGCCCGAGATGATGGCCGTCGTCGGCGAACTGTTGGCATCGATGCCCCGTTGAGGGGCCTTTCAACGCGATATGAAATGGAACGGAAATGCAAGGGGGCCAACATCCTTTCCCATGTAATGTTCCAGGATTGGTGAACGGAATGCCATGGTCTCAGCGAGAATGAGACGATTGGCCGTATACTTCAAGTTCAAACGCACCCGCATATGGAGAAGCTCGCACCTGTCCATCCGGATATCTCCCTCGCCCGTACCCTCGACAAGCGATTCTATACCGAACCGCAGTGGCAGGATGCCGCCCGTGAGCGGATCTTCCTTCCCTCCTGGCTGCTCGTCGGGCATGCTTCCGATCTCGGTCCGGAGACCAACTGCCGTCCCGTGGACCTTCTCCCGGGATGCCTCGACGAGCCGCTGCTGCTCACCCACGACGGCAAGGATATCCGCTGCCTGTCGAACGTATGCACCCACCGCGGCAACATCCTCGTGCAGGCAGCCTGCCAGTCTCCGCATATCCGTTGCCGTTACCACGGCCGCGTCTTCGGGCTCGATGGCGAATTCCGTTCCATGCCCGAGTTCCAAGGGGTGCGTGACTTCCCCTCCGTGGACGACCGTCTTCCCGCACTTCCCCTGATGCGTTGGGGCGACCTGCTGTTCACCACGCTGGGCGACTACCCTGCCGACCGGTATTTCGCCGAGATGAAGGCCCGCCTGTCATGGCTTCCCATGGATGAATTCCGGTTCCGTCCCGACCGCTCCCGCGACTTTCTCGTGAAGGCCCACTGGGCCCTCTACTGCGAGAATTATCTCGAGGGCTTCCACATCCCCTTCGTGCATGCCGGCCTCAACGCGGTGATCGACTACGGCGCCTACCGCACCGAATGCTTCGAATGGTCGAACCTGCAGCTGGGTATCGCCAAGGAGGGGGAGGCCTGCTTCGCGCTGCCCGAGGGGTCGCCTGATGCGGGCAAGGCCGTGGCGGCGTACTACTTCTTCGTCTTCCCCAACCTGATGTTCAACTTCTACCCCTGGGGCCTATCCCTGAACATCGTGGAACCCACCGGCCTGTCCGAGACGCGTGTCCGTTTCCTGACCTATGTCTGGAAGGAGGAACGGTTCGACACCGGCGCCGGCTCCGGCCTCGACACCGTCGAGCTCGAGGACGAGGAGGTGGTAGAACAGGTCCAGCGCGGCATCCGTTCCCGGCTCTATCGTCATGGCCGGTTCTCGGTCGATCGCGAGCAGGGTCCGCACCATTTCCAGCGTCTGGTAACCCGCGCCCTGGGCTGATGGCCGAATCGTATTTGGCGGAATGAACATTGTTCATTTTCTTTGTCCCCATGTCGCCAGCCCTACGGACGCCGGGTCAGAAGGAGGAGATGCGGGAGCTGATCCTCGACGCCGCCCGTACGCTCTTCCTGGAGAAGGGCTATCTCGGCACCAGCCTGCGCAACATCGCCGAGCGGATCGGCTACAGTGCAGGTAACATCTACCTGTATTACCGCGACAAGGACGAGATCTTCCACGCACTGCACGAGGAGGGATTCCGTCGCATGCTGGAGGTGATGGCGCCGCTGCGGCACGTGGCCGACCCGATGGAGCGGCTGGTGGCCATGGGGCGTGTCTACATGGACTTCGCCATCCACAACAAGGACCTCTACGACCTCATGTTCATCATGGAGGCGCCGATGGAGCGGGCCCATGCGAACGACAAGTGGGAGATGGGCGACCGGACGCTGGCCCAGCTCAAGCAGGTGCTCTGGGAATGCCAGCAGATCGGTCATTTCCGCGGCATGGACGTCGAATACCTCTCCTTCATGATATGGTCAGGGCTGCACGGCATGTGCTCCCTCTGGTGCCGCCGTCGATGCCAGGCCTACGAGCATGTCGCCGAGACGGAATTGCTTCGCCACGGCATGAACTATTTCATCCGGATGGTGCGGTCGTTCTGATTTTTTTTGGCCATGGAATGAACAATGTTCAGTAAAGTCGGCGGTCAGCCGGGAAAGCAAGGGATATGACGAATACATTCCACAGGTTGTCGAAGCTCATCTTCGGCGGGGCGACGGGGATCGCGCTGCTCACGAGTTCGCTACCCCTGCGAGGTCAGTCGGTGCTGGACCAGTATGTGACGGAGGCCCTGCGCGGCAACCTCGTCCTGCAGGAGCGCAAGGTCTCCCTGGAGAAGGCGATGCTGGCCATCCGCGAGGCGAAGCGTCTTTTTGGTCCGACGGTCTCCTTCGAGACGCAGTACACATTGGCGCAGGGTGGCCGACGGATATCGTTCCCCGTGGGCGATCTGCTGAACCCGGTCTATGCGACGCTGAACCAGTTGACGGCCAGCAGCCGTTTTCCGCAGATCGCCAACGTGGAGGAGCAGTTCCTGCCCGACAATTTCTACGATGTCCGCATCCGGTCCGCAATGCCCCTGCTGAATCCGGAGATCCGCATCAACCTCGACATCCGGACCCGCCAGGCGGAGCTGACACAGGCTGAGATCGACACGTATCGGCGCGAGTTGGTGAAGGAGGTGAAGTCGGCCTGGTACGACCATCTGATGACGCATCAGGCCGTCGCCATCCTGGAGTCGGCGCTCGGGCTGGTGGAGGAGGGCTTGCGGCTGAACCGGTCCTTGCTGGCCAACGGCAAGGGTCTTCCTGCGCAGGTCGTCCGGGCGGAGGCCGAGGTCGCCTCGGTGGAGGCGCGGCTGTCGTCGGCGCGGAGCGACCGGCGTAACGCGGCCGCCCGGCTCAACTTCCTGGTCAACCATCCTTTGACCGACAGTGTGCCGGCGGTGGAGCCGGACCTGCCTATGTCGTTGCTGCAGGTGCTGTCCGACAGCGTCCGCGCCCAGGTGGGTCGTCGTGAGGAACTCAGAGGGCTGGGCATCGCAACCGACATCGGGCGCGACATGCTTCGGATGGTCGGGTCTTACCGGAAGCCGCGCGTGGGTGCCTTCCTCGACCTGGCCTCACAGGGTTTCGACTTCCAGTTCGACCGACGTTCCGCCTTCTACCTTGGCGGCTTCTCGCTGCAGCTGCCCATCTATGCGGGCGGTCGGAACCGCATGAAGGTCCGGCAGGCGGAGCTCGACCTCAAGGCCCTGGGATCCCGCACGCTGAACGTGAGCCGGCAGTTGGAGCTGTCGGCGCTGGTGGCGCGCAATGCCGTCCGCGATGCGCATGCCTCCTGGCTGTCGGCCCAACGGGAGGAGAAGGCCTCTGTGCAGTACCATCAGCTGGTAGACAGGGGCTATCGCGAGGGTGTCAACACCTACATCGAGCTGCTGGAGGCCCGCAACCAGCTCACTTCCTCCCGGCTGCAATCGGTCATCCGCAGGTGCTCCCTGCTCAAGGCTTTCGCCGCCTACGAGCGCGAGACGGCCGCATACCAACTACCACTTACAAACGAATGACATGGAAAAGATAACGTTCATGATCATGCTCGCTGCATGCGCGCTGCAGGGTTGCGGCGAGGGGGGGAAGGCCTCCGAAACGGGCAACGCCGAGGTGGGCGATACGATCGCCGTGCGGCTGGAGGCCGTGACGTCGGCCGCCGACACGGCCCGTGTGCGTGCATCGGGACTGTTGCATACCGAGGACGAGCTCCGTCTCTCCTTCAAGCTGGGCGGGATCATCGCCAGCCTGCCTGTGGAGGAGGGGCAGCGGGTGCGCAAGGGGCAGTTGCTCGCCACGCTCGATGATACCGAGATCGATGCGCAGCGGAAGCTCGCGACGATACAGCTCGACAAGGCCCTGCGCGACAACGGGAGGGCCGAGAACCTGTATCGCGACAGCGTGGCCACGCTGGAGCAGGTGCAGAACAGCCGGACGGCCGTGGAGGCCGCAAGGGAGGCCCTGCGGCAGGTCGACTTCAACCGCAGGCACGCCACCATCCTGTCGCCGGTGGACGGTTTCGTCATCCGGCGTCTGGCACAGTCCGGCGAGATGGCGGCGCCAGGTGCGCCCGTTCTCGTGATCGCCTCCCTGGGCGGTGGCAGCCGCTGGGTGCTGAAGGCGGGCGTGTCGGACCGCGAGTGGCCGGCCCTGCAGTCGGGCGACACGGCGGCTGTCGAGTTCGATGCCTGGCCCGGCCGCCGGTTCCCCGGTGTCGTCAGCAGCCGCTCGCTGGCGGCCGACCCGGCCAACGGCACCTTCCAGCTGGAGGTCCGCGTCGACTTCGGCAAGGAGCGGCCCGCCACCGGCATGTTCGGCCGGGCCGTCATCACGCCAACGGTCATCCGAAGCGGCTACAGCATACCCTATGCATCGCTGCTGGAGGCCGACGGCCCGAGCGGTTACGTCTTCGTCACCGACGACCGCAGGACCGTACGCCGGGTGCCGGTGACGGTCGCCGCCCTATCGCAGGAGCGCGTCTTCGTATCCTCGGGCCTCGAGGGGCATGGATGGGTGGTCACCGCCGGAAGCCCCTACCTGCGCGATGGCTCGCCCATCCGTGTCAGGGACTGATCGGCGCGCTGCCGTTGCCGGGCGCCGCCCGGGTCCATGCATCCCCCCCCAAAACCGATCCGAGATGAGACTCACTTCCTTCTTCGTACGAAACCCTTCCTTCACGGTTGTGTTCTTCCTCATGGTGACGGCCGTGAGCGTAGCCTCGCTGCTGGGCATGCCCAGGGCCGAGGACCCCGAGATCAACGCGCCCGACTTCCCCGTGGTGGTCATCTATCCCGGTACCAGTCCGCAGGACATGGAAGAGCTGGTGGTCAAGCCCATCGAGAAGCGGGTGGGCGAGTTGGAGAACCTGAAGCGGGTGACGTCCACCATCGTCGACGGCGTAGCGACCGTGTATGTCGGATACGACTATTCGAGCGACCGGGAGGCCAAGTATCAGGAACTTGTCCGGGAGATCAACGCGTTGCGCGAGCAGCTGCCGTCCGACATCCTGAGTATGGAAGTGCGGAAGGTGTCGCCCAGCGATGTGAGCATCCTGCAGCTGGCCCTGGTCTCGGACAACGCGTCTGACGCGCTGCTGCGCCGCCTGGCCGACGCGTTGCGGGAGGACTTGGAGCGGGTGCCTTCGCTGAAGAAGGTCGCCTACCATGGCGTGCCGGAGCAGCAGGTGCGCGTGGACGTCGACCTGGAGCGGCTGGCACGGATGGGCATCCCCCTCAATCTGCTCCTGGGGAGCATCGCGGGGGAGGCCCTCAACATCCCCGCCGGCAGCCTGCGGGCGGGCATGCGCTCGTACAATGTGAAGACCAGCGGGAAGTATTCCGACCTCGAGGAGATCCGCAACACCGTCGTGTATGCTGCAGCAGGAAAGGTCGTCAGGCTGCGCGACGTCGCCACCGTGGCGCAGCGTCCGGGCGAGGGCAAGCATATCGTGCGCCACAACGGCCATCGGGCGGTGCTGGTGACGGCGGCCATGAAGACGGGGCAGAACATCTCCGCCACGCGCGACAGGTACCTGCCCATTCTCGATGGCTTTGAGCAGCGGCTGCCGTCCAACGTGGCGATGGTGCGCGCCTTCGACCAGGCCGAGAACGTGCATCGCCGCCTGTCGGGCCTCGGGTTCGACTTCCTGATCGCCATCGGGCTGGTGATGTTCACGCTGCTGCCGCTGGGATGGCGGGCCGCCACCATCGTGATGATGGCGATACCCTTGTCGCTCGGCCTCGGCATCCTCTCGCTCGACCTGCTCGGCTATTCCCTGAACCAGCTCAGCATCGTGGGGTTCGTCGTGGCCCTGGGGCTGCTGGTGGACGATAGCATCGTGGTGGTCGAGAACATCGAGCGGTGGCTGCGCGAGGGGCATGCGCGACGAGAGGCCGCCATCGGCGCCACCCGGCAGATCACGCTGGCGGTGATGGGCACGACGGCCACGCTGGCGGTCGCCTTCATGCCGCTGGCCTTCCTGCCGGAGGCGTCGGGCGACTTCATCCGCAGCCTGCCGGTGGCCGTCATCTCCTCCGTCGTCGCCTCGCTACTCGTCTCGCTCACCGTGATCCCCTACCTGGCAGGCGCCATCCTGCGCACGCACAGCGATCCCGAGGGCAACATCTTCCTGCGCCTCCTCAAGCGGGCCATCTCGGGGAGTTACACGCGGCTGCTGGAATGGGCCCTCCGCAACCCCTGGAAGACGCTGGCCGCCTCGCTGCTGCTGTTCGGCCTGTCCCTCGGCGTCTTCGGCATCATCGGCTTCAAGATCTTCCCCTCATCGGAGAAGCCGCAGTTCCTGGTGAATGTCAACATGCCCCTGCAGAGCAACCTGGAGGCGACCGACGCCCTGACGCGCGACATCGAGCGCGAGTTGCTGCGCGTGCCCGAGGTGCGGCACGTGACAGCCAACGTGGGCAAGGGCAACCCGAGGATCTATTACAACGAGATACCCGCCAATGAGAAGTCCGACTATGCTCAACTCTTCGTGCAGTTGGATCCCGGGGTGGACGCCGGTCGAAAGAAGGCCATCATCGGCCGCCTGCGCGACAGTTATGCCGGGGTCGCCGGTGCCCGCATCGAGGTGAAGGACTTCGAGCAGGGCCCGCCGGTGGAGGCGCCCGTCGCCATCCGGCTCTTCGGCGACAACCTCGACACCCTACGCCTGCTGGCCGACAGTGTCGAGGGCATGCTGCGACGCATTCCGGGCACCCTCTACGTGGGCAACGACCTCGATGTGCGCAAGACGGACCTCCGCGTGCGCATCCATACCGAGAAGGCCAGGGCCCTGGGCATCCAGACGGCCGACATCGACCGCACCATACGCCTCGCCGTCTCGGGCATCGGCGTGGCCCGCTACACCGATGCGGAAGGGGAGGACTACGACATCGTCGTCGGCACGCCGCGGGCCGGCTACGCCACCCTCGCATCGCTCGAGGGCATCTTCGTCAACAATGCCATGGGCACCCCCGTGCCCCTCTCGCAGCTGGCCACCATCGGGTTCGAGACCTCCGCACCCGTGATCAAACACCTCGACAGGCGGCGCTTCGCCGTCGTCAAGTCGTTCACCGCACAGGGCACGCTGGCGCAGGACGTCAACGCGCGCTTCACGGAGCGGATGCAGGGGTTCCGACTGCCGGCCGGATACGCCTACGAGGTGGCAGGCGAGAAGCAGCAGCAGGAGGAGGCCTTCGGCGGCGACTTCGGCAAGGTGGTGATCGCCACCGTCTTCCTGTTCATCATGGTGCTGGTGCTGGAGTTCCGGACCTTCAAGAGCACGCTGATCGTACTGTCGGTGATCCCGCTGGGCGTCATCGGCGGCGTGGCGATGCTGTGGGCCACGGGCAACCCCCTCTCGTTCGTGGCCATCGTCGGTTTCATCGCCCTGGCGGGCGTAGAGGTGAAGAACAGCATCCTGCTGGTCGACTTCACCAACCAGCTGCGGGCGCAGGGCAAGGGGCTGGACGAGGCCATCCGCGAGGCGGGCGAGCTGCGCTACCTGCCCATCGTGCTGACGAGCCTCACGGCCATCGGAGGTCTGATCCCGATCGCGATGAACAGCAACCCGTTGGTATCTCCGCTGGCGATCGTGCTCATCGGCGGACTGATATCTTCGACCCTGCTGTCGCGGATCGTGACGCCGGTGGTGTACAAGCTCATCCCGCCGCGGGTCTGATGGGTTGCCGGGCCATCGAGCCCTCTGGGACCATGGCCTTTGCCGCACCCTCGTGACGCCTCAGGCTGATGCCGACGATGCCTGTCGGACAGTGCAGCCTGGCGACCGTCCCCATTCGGATCTCCGGCCTCCCTTCGGGAAAGGCACGATCCCCCGGGCATGCTCGAATTGGGACAAGATTCACAATTCCGGACGGCCGGACGGCTGCGAATGCGTAACTTTGTCCTTCCGGGGCTGACCGGTTTTGACAGCATAGATCTTTGCAGGCAAGCATGCAGTGCGATGGCCGTCCCGCACTTTAATCTCATCGGCCGAACACAACTGGCAACACTGAGTTTGCCATGGCTGCCTAATCAGCGATTGGGTATCCATTAGGGCCGCCGAACGGGTAGACCTGTGACCAAGTTCCGCCGCCGACTAAAAAAGAACACGGGTTGCTGCAACGGAAGGCTGTGACCGTTGCCCAAGACCATCCAGCTACGGGAGACATCGGTGCGTCCGGTTCCAGTGCCTCCCCGACAAGCAATGCCGGAATAAGCATGTAGAAACCCTGTGGCGGATATGTTTGGACGCGGGTTCGAATCCCGCCAGCTCCACCCCCGAAGCCCATTGGCGCAAACCAATGGGCTTTTTTTATGTTTGTCATACAAACAAAACCCCCAAATGGATATGAACCCCATCTTACCCGAAAAAAGAATACAACGACTGAAGCGCATCTTCGTAGCGGCGATGGCGGCCCTGGTGGCCATCTTCGCCGGCACCTCCTTCCGCCCCGATCCGGGCAACCCCGACGCCATCGTCGGCGTATGGAAGACCGGTGAAGGGACGGCCATGGTCAAGATCTATAAGAACGGCGACAAGTATCAGGGCCGCGTCGTATGGCTGAAGGAGCCCAACGACCCCGAGACGGGCAAGCCCAAGGTCGACAAGAACCATCCCGAAGAGGCATCGAGGACGCGGCCCGTCCTGGGACTGATCAACGTCTGGGGTTTCGTCTACAAGGACGGCAACACCTGGGACGACGGCAACATCTACGACCCCAAGAACGGCAGTACCTATTCCTGCACGATCCGGATGACGAACCCCAACACCCTCGAAGTGCGGGGGTATATCGGCGTGTCGTTGATCGGCCGGACCGACGTATGGACACGGCAGGTGGCGAAGTGACCTGTCCGCCCCCGACGAAAAAAGCCCCGCGACCTGCGGGGCTTTTTTTGTCCGATGCCTGGCCGTGTCAGGGTGTGACGAAACTCAGGCTCACCGCGAAATACATCGGGTTGCCCAGGTTGGAGGTGAAGTAGCGCTGTTTGACGTCCTTGGCGTTGGACTCGTTCATGGCGTCGAAGCGCCAGTTGTAGCGGAGGCCCGCCTGGGCATTGAGCCAGATGAACCCCGCCAGTTTCCTGTCCCACATGATCCGGGGCTTCAGTTCCCCCCGTTGCAGGTAGACCGTGCCCTTCGGGCTGTTCGCGAGGCTCATCCAGAACTGGTTGCCCTCGAGTTCGAATCCGGCCTGCAGCATGCTGGACGTGGAAAAGTTGTAGCGGATATGGCCGCGGGCCGGGAGGAGGAGTTCCATGCCCCAGCGGTCGTTGAAGGTCCGGTTCCAGAGGAGCACCGGCACATGGATGACCTGGCCGGCGCGATAGGTCCGGGCGATGCCGGTGCCGATCATGTTCTTCTCGGAGGTCTTCCATCCGTAGATGGCCGTGCCGCTCACCGTCATGGCCTTGCCGCTGATGTCGCCCATGTCATGGAAGACGCCGTTGACGTCGGCGCTGGCCTGTATGATCAGGAAGTTCTTCTCGTTGAGGGGTTTGAAGATCGTCGTGTTCACACCTGCGCTGGTCATGGTATGTGTGTTCAGCGACTTGGCGAAGAGGTCGTTGCCGGGGTTCTCCACCGCGAAGCGGCTGCCCCAGTAGCTGGCGCCCAGTTGCCAGATGACCTGGTTGGTGGAGACGACCGGGATGTTCACCTGTGCCCGGATGGCGGAGAGGCGGCTCACGTGGAAGTCGCGCATGGCCGGCAGCATGGCGGACACGGGGATGCCCGGCATGTGGAACTCACCCTGGTGTTCGTATCCGATGCTGACGATGCGCGTGGGTGTCTGGTTCAGCACCTTCTGGTTGCAGTAGCGCTTGACGCCTTCCGCATCCCCGAACTGGCTGTAGTCGAACACCTCCGTGCTGTCCTCCTGTGCATGGACCGCTGCGGCTGCCGTGAGCAGTCCCATCAAAAGCTTGACTCGCATGGCTGTTCTGGTTTATGGCTTTAGGGGCAAAGAAACATGTAATATGCCATATGGTTCAAGCCCATGGCGGTGGCCTTTGCCAAGGTGGCGGGTTTGGGAGGGTGTACCCGGAATGTGAATGAAAACCCTGTCATTTTCCGGGGTCGCCTCTCCGATTGAGGCTTGTATGGGGTACCTTCGGGTCGACATAACGGTCCATGACCCTTCTCCGTCGGATATCGACCTGCATGCTGCCCTTTGTGGCGGCCCTGCCCCTGTTCCTTTCGGCGGCCTTCCTGGCCGGCGGGGCCGTTGTCCGCGAGGTGATGCGGGAACGGCTGGCCCGGGAGTGTCCGGACACCCTCCGGCTGGCGGAGTCCGACATCCGGTGGCACCAGGCAGGGGAGGAGGCTGAGGTCGGCGGCCGGATGTTCGATGTGGTCTCTGTCGTGCGGGTAGAGGGCGGGCTGCTCCTGACGGGGCTCTTCGACGACGGCGAGACCTGGCTGCAGCAGGCCTTGGCGCGTCGTGACGGCGGCGCGGAGCGCACCGGCATCCTCGTCCGGATCCTTATGCCCTGCCTTGGGCTGATGTCCTGCACGGCTCCCTCATCCCCGACCATCCATGCGGCGGCGGATCCGCAACGAGGGTGCCATCCGCATGGGCGGGCATACATGCCGAGGGCCGGCCATCGCCACCCCGTCTTCCAGCCCCCGCCCGTGGTCGGCGTCTGAACGGTCCGTTGACAGGGGCTTTACGGGGTCCCGACATTCTCCATCTTCCCATTCATGAATACATGGTCAGGATGATACAAGTCGTCCTGTCGTTCGCGTTCGTCATCCCGTCGGTCACGGCGGGCCTGGCGCAGGAGCGGCGGGACAGTTCCATCATGGACCTCGAGGAGGTCCTGGTGTCTTTCAGCAAGTGGGCGCAGGACCGTGACGAGGTCCCCAACCGGGTCGAGAAGCTGTCGATGCGCGACAGTCGCCTGCGCAACCCGCAGACGGCGGCCGACCTGCTGGCGCAGTCGGGCGCGGTGTTCGTGCAGAAGAGCCAGCAGGGCGGCGGCAGTCCGATGCTCCGCGGCTTTGCCACCAACCGCGTACTGATCGTGGTCGACGGGGTGCGCATGAACAATGCCATCTACCGCAGCGGCAACCTGCAGAACGTGATCAGTGTCGATGCGTTCTCGCTGCAGGGCGCCGAGGTCGTCTTCGGACCGGGATCGCTGATCTACGGCAGTGACGCCATCGGCGGGGTGATGGACTTCCACACGCTGAAGCCCGTCTTTGCCGACAGTCCAAGGCTGCGGTTCGCGGGCAACGCGCTGTTGCGACATTCGACCGCCAACGGCGAGCGTACGGTCCATGCCGACCTGCAGTACGGCAAGGGGCGTTGGGCCGGTGTCACGTCCGTCAGCCGCAGCGATTTCGGGGACCTCCGCATGGGCGGGCGTGGCGGTCCGGACAGCTACCTCCGACAGCAGTACGTGGTGCGTGCCGGCGGTGTCGACAGCGTCTTCCGCAACCCCGACCCGCGCATCCAGCGATTCTCCGGCTACGACCAGCTGAACGTCCTGCAGAAGGTCGCCTTCCGAGCGGGTGACGGCTCCGAGTTGCAGTACGCCTTCACCTATGCCGGCACGGGCACCGTGCCGCGCTACGACCGGCTGCTGCAGTACCGCGGCGGTCGGCCGCGCTTCGCCGAGTGGGACTACGGCCCCATGCTCTGGCGGATGCACGCCCTCACGCACACGCATACCCGACGGACGGCGCTCTACGACGGGTCCCGTGCCGTCGCCGCCTTCCAGGACTATGCCGAGAGCCGCATCGACAGGCCCCTGGGCGGGCTGTCCCGGAACCTCCAGTCGGAAACGGTCCGCGCCTTCAGCCTCAACTGGGACGCCTATCGGCGCTGGGACTCGCTCGTCCTCCAATACGGCGTCGAGGCCGTCCACAACCTGGTGGGCTCGACAGGCGCCCGGACGCTGCTGTCGTCGGGGGCCGTTGTGCCGGCCGTGAGCCGCTACCCCGACGGGAGTCGCTGGGGTACGACAGGGGCCTATGCGAGCCTGCGGCGCGAGGTCCGTGGCGGCTGGCTGCTGACGGGCGGGCTGCGCTACGCCGTCAGCCGGCTCGATGCCCTGTTCGATACGACCTATCTCCGTTTTCCCTACCGCGAGGTACGCCTGCGCGATGGCGGCCTCACCGGCAACCTGGCCGCCGTCTTCCGGCCGACGCGGCGATGGCGCTTCTCCGGCGCGCTGTCGACAGGCTACCGGATGCCCAACGTCGACGATGTCGGGAAGCTCTTCGAGAGCGTCCCCGGCCTCGTCACGGTCCCCAACCCCGGCCTCCGTCCCGAATACGCCTGGAACCTGGAGGCCGGTGTCGAATACGAACGGCCGGGCATCGTCCGCATCGAAGGGCATGTCTTCCGCACTCGCCTCGACGACGCCATCGTACGCCGCCCCTTCACCTTCGACGGCCGCGACAGCATCCCCTTCCAAGGGGTCATGAGCCGGGTGGAGGCCTTGCAGAACACATCCCTGGCGCGGGTATGGGGACTGCAGCTGTCGACCCGCTGGCGCATCGCCCGGGGATGGGAATGGACGGCACACGCCAACTGGACGCAGGGCGAGGAGACCGACGACCAGCGGGATGTGCAGGTCCCCCTGCGGCATGCCCCGCCCTTCTTCGGCAGCACGGCGCTGCGCCATGCAGCGGGACGGCTCACCCTCGAGCTGTCGGCGCAGCACCAGGCGGCTGTCCCTGCCGACCGCATGCCGCCCTCGGAAGCCCTCAAGACCGACCTCTACGCCCGGGACGCGGCGGGCAGGCCCTACTGCCCGTCGTGGCAGGTCATCCACCTGCGCGCCGAATACCGGGCGGGTGCGCGCACCTTCCTGGGGGTCGGCTGCGAGAACCTCGCCGACAGGCGCTACCGACCCTTCTCCTCGGGCATCGTGGCCCCCGGCCGCAACCTCGTCGTCTCCCTGCGCCACGGATTCCTGCGGTCCTGAGGCGTGCTTGCTTCCGAACGCCTGCTTTGCCTATCTTCACAGGCGAGGCCGGCGCCGCCGGCCCGGGCCATGGGCCGCAACCCCTGCAGAGATGAACCCGACGACCGCCCTGACCGCCGTCCTGATGCTGTGCGCCGCCCATGCGGGTCTTCGCGCACAGGGCGACAACATCCTCGGCTCCGGCGCCGTGCCCGATGGCGAGACGGACAATGCCGCGGTGATCCAGTCGGCCATCGACCGCGTCTCGGCCCGCGGCGGCGGCCGCGTGACGGTGCCGCCCGGCAATTTCCTCAGCGGCCCCCTCGTACTACGGTCGGGTGTGGAACTGCATCTGCAGAAAGGCGCCAGGCTGCTGGCCAGCCCGAACCCGACGCTCTATAACAAGCTCCCTTGGATGCGCGGCTTCATCTCCGCAAATGGGGCACGAGACATCTCAGTTACGGGCCAGGGCGTCATCGACGGACAGGGGCAGGAGTACATGCTCGAACTCTTCCGCCGGCTGCGGAGCGGGGAGCTCACGCAGGACAGCATCTGGCTGTACAAACGCCCCGGCGGGCGCATCATGGACATCTTCCTCCTCCAGTGCCGCAACGTGCGCGTGACGGGCGTGACGCTGAAGAATGCCTCCGACTGGGTGCAGGACTACCGCGACTGCGACAGCGTCGTGATCGACCGCGTCTCGGTGCAGAGCACGGCCTACTGGAACAACGACGGGCTCGACGTCACCGACTCGCGGCATGTGCGCATCACCAACTGCAACATCAACGCCTCCGACGACGGCATCTGCCTGAAGTCGGAGGACCCGCGCCTCGGCTGCGAGGACGTGTACATCGACTCCAACACCGTCCGGTCCAGCGCCAGCGCCTTCAAGCTGGGCACGGCCAGCCACGGCGGCTTCCGGCGGATCACGCTGCGCAACCTGACGGTCTTCGACACCTACCGCTCCGCCATCGCCATCGAGGCCGTCGACGGCGGCCTCGTGGAGGACATCGACATCCGACATGTCACGGCCCGAAATACGGGCAACGCCGTCTTCATCCGTCGCGGGCATCGCAATACGGACGGCAGTCCGGGCATTCTGCGCAAGGTCCGCATCGCGGATGTGACAGCCGAGATACCGCTTCTCAAGCCCGACCAGGGCTATCCCATCGAGGGACCGCCCGATCATCTCAACCCGGGCTTCGACCGGATGCCCATCCGACCCTCCCATTACCATATCTACGGCCATCCCTTCCTGCCTTACAACCTAGTGCCGTCGTCCATCACGGGACTTCCCGGCTTCCCCGTGCAGGATGTCGAGCTCGAGAATGTCGACATCACCTATGGCGGCGGCGGTGACAGGTCGGTCGCCCATATCCCCCTCGAAGACCTCGGGCGTGTGCCCGAGAACCGCGCGCAGTACCCGGAGTTCTCGATGTTCGGGGAGCTGCCCGCCTGGGGCTTCTACCTGCGGCATGCCGAGGACATCCGGTTCCGCAACGTGACGCTGCGCTACCGGGCGGACGACTTCCGTCCGGCCGTTGTCATGGACGATGTGCGGGATACCCGGCTCAACGGGCTGAACATTCCCACGGCCAGGGAACTGCCCGTGATCCTGCTGCATGAGACCCGATCCGTCACGCTGGAAGGCCTCAAGATGCCGTATCCGATGGACAGGGCCGTACGCAGGGTCAACCATGCCCTGCGCTGAGCCAAAGACACGATAACCGATATGAACGCGAATCGGGACATCAAGATCCTGTTCTCCGCAATGGCGGGAGCCTTCCTGCTGACCGTGGGGCTCACCAACGTCGTCGACTATCCGACGAACCTCTCTTTCGTCCGGCAGGTCACGCGCATGGAGGGGCTCTTTTCCGGGGAGGTCCTTCGCTGGCGCCGTGTCGAGGCCGTCTGGGCGCAGCATCTGATGTATGCCTGCATCATCGGCTGGGAGCTCGCCTGCGGGATGCTGGCCTGTCTCGGCGCCTGGCGGATGTGGAAGGCCCGCCATGCCGCGGCTGACGCCTTCCGGCGTGCCGGCAGGGCCAGCACCCATGCCTACGGGGGCGCCGTGGCCCTCTGGTTCGGCGGCTTTGCGACCGTGGCGGGCGAATGGTTCCTCCTGTGGCGGGGCGCGGCGGCCGCGACGCAGGGGACGGCCTTCCACCTGACCGTCGTCTTCCTCCTGTTCCTCCTCTTCCACACGGCCGGCGCGGATGAAGCGCATGACCGTTCCCGATAGTTCGATGCCGTCACCGCTCCGATCCACGCTTTCGCCATGAGTGTCCGAATCCGTGAAGGCATGCACAAGCCGTTCATGGTCCTGCTGCTGACCCTGGCCATGCTGACGTCCCCCGGCGGGATGGTCCGGGCCCAGCGCGTCACCTGGCTCGACGAGCTCCCGTTGGGGCTCTTCTCGGAGGGGCTTCGTCCCGTCAAGGCCGGGCGCAACTATACGGGTGATACGATGCGCATCGGCGGCAGGGCCTTCGGGCGTGGCGTCGGGCTGCAGTCGGTGGCCGTGATGCCGTTCCTGCTCGACGGCCGGGGGCTTCGTTTCGAGGCCCTGGCCGGGGCCGACGACAGGGGCAACCCCGATATCGCGGTACGCTTCCTCGTGCTGGGCGACGGGCGCGTCCTCTTCGAGAGCGGGCCCATGCGGGTGGGGGAGTCGGCCCGTCCTGTCGACATCGACATCCGCGGCATCCGGCGGCTGGGGCTGCTGGTGCTGGACGACGTCGGGGGCATCTACAACAAGCGTACCTATGCCGACTGGGCCGAGGCCCGCTTCACGCTGTCGGGCGAGGCGGTGCCGCAGCCGGTGCCCAACGAAGGGGAACGCTATATCCTGACACCCGCGGCATCCGCCAAGCCGCGCATCACCTCGGCCCGCGCCTTCGGCGCCCGGCCGGGCCATCCCTTCCTGTACCGCATCTCGGCCACCGGCCGGCGGCCGATGCGATTCCGTGCGACGGGACTGCCGGCCGGGCTCTCGCTGGACCCGTCCACCGGTGTCATCACCGGCCGGGTGGAGGCCTCCGGCGATCACCGCTTGCGCCTGGTGGCAGAGAACGAACAGGGCCGCGACACGGCCACGCTGACCGTCCGCATCGGCGAGACCATCGCCCTCACCCCGCCGATGGGGTGGAACGGATGGAATTCCTGGGCCCATCGCATCGACCGCGACAAGGTCTTGGCGTCGGCCCGGGCGATGGTCGACAAGGGCCTGGCCGACCACGGCTGGACCTACGTCAACATCGACGATACCTGGCAGGGTGTCCGTGCCGGGCCCCAGGACGCCCTGCAGCCCAACGGGCGCTTCCCCGACATCAAGGGCATGGTCGACGCCATCCACGCCATGGGCCTCAAGGCGGGCATCTATTCGACGCCTTACATTTCGACCTACGCGGGCTATCCGGGCGGTTCCTCCGACCACCCTGCGGGCGGCGAGACCCACGAGGTCATCTCGAAGGGCCGACAGCCGTTCATGCGCATCGGACCGCATCGTTTCGAAGCGACCGATGCCCGGCAGATGGCGGACTGGGGCTTCGACTTCCTCAAGTATGACTGGCGGATGGACGTCGCCTCCGCCGAGCGGATGTTCGGGGCGCTGCGGGCATCGGGCCGCGACATCGTGTTGAGTCTTTCCAACATCGCGCCATTCGACAAGGTGCGCGACTGGGCGCGGACCTCGAACATGTACCGCACCGGTCCCGATATCCGCGACAGCTGGCACAGCCTGTACCTGACGGCCTTCTCCCTCGACCGATGGCGGGCCTTCGCCGGTCCCGGACACTGGAGCGATCCCGACATGATGATCGTCGGGAACCTCACCATCGGTTCCGACATGCACCCCAGCCGCCTCACGCCCGACGAGCAGTACAGCCATGTCAGCCTCTGGGCCCTGCTGTCGGCCCCGCTGCTGATCGGTTGCCCCATCGAGCAGCTCGACGCCTTCACGCTGGGCCTGCTGACGAACGACGAGGTGATCGGCGTCGACCAGGACCCGCTGGGCAGCCCCGCCCGACTCCTCTCCGACACCCTCGGGGTGCAGACCTGGCTGAAGCCGATGGCGGACGGTTCGCGGGTGGTAGGGCTCTTCCATATCGCCGGCTACGGCCGGACGCCGCAGAGCTATTTCCGCTGGGGCGACGAGCGGCCGGTCGACCTTTTGTTCAGGCCGGCCGACCTGGGCCTGGCGGGCCCTTGGATGGTGCGCGACCTGTGGCGGCAGAAGGACCTGCCAGAGGGTGCGGAAGGGCTGGCGCTGTCGATACCCCATCACGGCGTCAGGCTGCTGCGGTTGACGCCGGTGCGCTGACGCTCGGACCTGACGTTCACGACTTCTTGAACCGGTCGAGGAAGTCGGGAAGCGACTCGTCGGTTCCCAGTCCCAGCTTGCGGCGCAGCCGGTAGCGGCCGATCTCGACGCCGCGCACGGAGATGTTGGCCAGTTGGGCGATCTCCTTGGAGGACAGGTTCAGTTCGAGGTAGGTGCAGAGTTTGAGGTCGTTGACGGTGAGTCTGGGGAAGGTCTGCCGGAGGTTGCGGGTGAAGTTGTGGTTGATCTCGTCGAAGTGTGCCGCGAACCTGTCCCAGCTCTCGTCGTTCCGCTCGATCTCCCCGATGAGCTGGAGGGTCCTGCGGATGTCGTGGTCGCCCTGTTTGTTGCGGTAGAGCCGTTGCAGCGAATCCTTGACCTTGGCGAGGGCCTCGTTGCGTTCCACCAGGTGCATGGACGTGTCGGCGAGTTCGCGGTTCTTGAGGAGTATCTCCTGTTCGAGGCGTTCGTTCTGCAGTCGGATGATCTCTTTCTCGTTCTTTTCGTTCTCCAGCTGGTGGAGTACGAGGAGGCGTCGTTGTTCCTCTTCGTATCGCAACCGCTGCCTGTCGAGGCGCATGCGTTGGTAGCGGTGAATGGCGAAGCCGGCGAGGAGGCCGGCGAGCAGGTAGAGCATCCGGGCCCAGGAGCCTGCGTACCAGGGGGGGTGGATGCGGAAGGCGAAGGGGGTGGCCTCCCCTGTCTGTCCGATGTTGTCGTGTGTCCGTACCCGGAAGACGTAGTCGCCGGCCGGGAGGTTGGTATAGTCCTTTTCGGAGCGGGCCGTCCAATCGCTCCATCTGGTGTCATATCCTTCCAGGAGGTAGCTGAATTCGACGGTCTCTGGGGCATGGAAGGTGGGCGAGGCGTATTCGAAGTGGAAGGCGTCGAAGTCGGCGGGCAGGGAAGGTTGCTTGGCTTCGCTGTCCGAGGCCTCCCTTCCGGCGACGGGAGGGGGCTCATGACCGTCGTAGAGGATGCTGTCGGCCGGTCCGCCGGCGCTGACCCGGCTAAGGATGGGTTTCGGGCGGCCGATGTCGTTGAGGTATTTGAGCAGGTCGATATGGATCATGCCTTTTTCGGAGGCGATGAAGACATTGTGGTCGTCGAAGGGGTAGACGTTCTCGAATCCGGAGAGTACGCGGCCGGTGAGTTCGGGGAGGAGGCGTACCTGGAGCCTCCCGGTGGCGGCATCGGGGTGGATGAGGCCCATCTGCTTGCCGGAGCAGAACCAGATGCGGCCCTTTTCGTCTTCCTGCAGGTACCGCACTTCGCGCTTGCCCAGCAGGGTGTCGAAGAAGGCGGAGCGCCGGAACCGTTGCTGGCGCCCATCGAATTCGTAGACGCCCTGCTGGGTGCCGAACACGGGCCTGTTGCGGACCTTGTAGACGTGGTTGCCGAGTGCGGAGGGGAGTCCGTCGGCCGCAGTCATGAGCGTGGCGGCATAGGTGCCGCGGGGCAGGTCTGCCCGGATGCGGTAGATGCCGCGGTAGGGGTGGGAGGCCCAGAGGATGCCATCGTTGTCCTGGACGAGGAAGCGGAGCGATTCGTAAGTGCCTTTGAGGTTGCCCCTGTCGGTGAAGCCACTGCCGTGGTAGGCGATGCGTTTGAGGCCGGTATAGGTGCCTGCGAGGATGTCGGGCGAGGGGCTGACGGGGCTGGTGGGCACGAAGGTCCATCCGGCGTCGGGACTGATGCGAAGGGCTTCCATCCGGCCGGGAGCGAGCTGGAAGATGCCGCGGGTGTGTCCGACGAGGAGGTTGCCGTTGACTTCATCGACCCGCCAGGTCTGTCCTTCGGTGCGGAGCACCTTGTGGAAGGCGGAGCGGGAGAAGGATAGGTCGGGCCGGCCTGATTCGAGGCGGGCGTGGTAGACCCCGTCGGAGGTGCCCAGGTAGAGGTGGTCCTGGAGGATGCGGGCCGAGTAAACGGATACGCCATTTTCGGGGTCTGGCGTGATGGTCTTGACGGCGGCGTCGAAGGCGATGCAGCTGATGCCGTTGTTGAGGCCGGTCCACAGGTTGCCTTCCCGGTCGGGGAAGATGCTGATGACGTTGTTGTCCTGCAGGCCTTCGGCGCGCGAGATGCGTTGGATGAAGCGGCCCTTTGTGTCGGTGATGCGGCATCCGCCCGAGACGGTGGCGAAGGCGATGGCATCGCGTCCGACGGGGAAGGCGCGGAAGATGCGGTCGCCGACACCCGTGCCGGACCAGGCGGGGGCCGGCAGGAGGCTGTCCCGGACGATGCGGAGGGCGGCGGCGTCGGTCGTCAGGGCCAGCAGTGTGTCCGTGCCTGTCGGCAGGATGCCGGCCAGGGGTCGGTCGCGCAGGAGCGTTGCCTGTCCCAGGGGGATCCAGCGCTGCTGCCGGAGGACATGCAGGCCCCTGTCCCTGTCCTGTGCGAAGAGGCGTCCGCCCGACTGCTGGAGGTATTGCCAGGCGCTGGCGGCGGGATAGGCCGTGAAGCCGCCGTCGCGGTATTCGAGGATGACCCTGTCGGATACCCGGAAGAAGACCGACTCGCCGAGGATCTCGATGTCCCAGATATCGGCGAAGCTGCGTTGGGATTCCGGCAGCAGGGGCAGGAGGGAGGTGTAGCGGAGGGTGCCCGGCCCCGATGCCTGGAAGACGCCCAGTTCACCCTGTCCGCCGACGTATACCCGTCCGTCCGTTCCGATGGCCAGCGACCGCATGATGGTCCGGTTGGGGAGGGGGTGCAACCGCCAGAATCCCCCGTCGTAGGTCAGCAGTCCCTCGGCGTTGGCGAAATACAGCCGGCCCGCCAGATCCTGCGCGATGTCCCATACCTGTGTGCCTCCCCGGTAGGTTTCCTTGCTGAAGTTGGCGATGCGGGGGATGCCAATGGTGTTCTGACTCCGAAGGTCCGTGGGGGCGCCTGCGGTCATGACCGACAGCAGGAGCCCGCCCAGCAGCCTTGCGGGGGGCGGGAAGGGGTTGTGGAATGTAAACTTCCTGGCTGAGCCGGACATCTCCACAAAGATAGGCGGACCGGCGACATGATGTAATCCTGATGTATTCAAAGGGTATTGAATATCAGCATGCAAACGGTTGCTGATGTAGTCGTGATGTAGTGTCTTCCGCTACCCACTTTCAGGATCCTGTTAGTATTGCATCCGTCAACGAAGGCGGTAACCAAAACACTTGCTTTATGAGAATGCCTATGTTTCGGGGGCAGGTCCTGACGGCCCTGTTGTTCGGCACCCTGACGGCTGGCGCCCAGATGCGTCAGGTGGCGGGGACGGTGTCGGACCCCTCCGGAAAGCCCTTGTCCAAAGCTTCCGTCCGTGTGGTGGGTGGCCGGACGGGTACTTTCACCGATGAGTCGGGGCGGTTCACGATATCCGTGGGACCGGAAGTCCGCTTCCTCACGGCCTCCTCGGTCGGCTACGAATCCGCCGAGAAGGCGGTAGGGTCGGGTACTGTGGGCTTTGTGCTGCAGCCGTCCGCGGCGAGCCTGGAGGACGTCGTCGTGGTGGGTTACGGGGTGCAGCGGGTGACACGCGTCTCCGGTGCCATCTCGACGGTCAAGGGCTCCGAGATCGAGAAGCTCAAGCCGGTCAGGGCCGAGGATGCCTTGCAGGGTCGGGCATCCGGGGTCACCGTGGTATCCACGGGATCGCCGGGTGTGAAGCCGACGGTCCTCATCCGGGGCATCCCCTCGTACACGGGTACCGACCCCGTCGTGGTGGTCGACGGTTCCATACAGACGCTGGACGACCTCAACAGCATCAACCCCGCCGACATCGAGTCGATGAACGTCCTCAAGGATGCCGCTGCCACGGCGATCTACGGGGTGAAGGGAGGCAACGGCGTTATCGTCGTCACCACCAAGAGCGGCCGTCGGAACCAGCAGACGGAATTCAGCTACAGCGGCAACTATGCGATGCAGGAAGTGCTCAACAGGGTCGGGGTGCTCAACGCGACCGAATACGCCTCCATCCTCAACGAAGGAAGCCTGGTCTCGGGCGGGAAGCTCGTCTTCGAGAACATCGGCGGACTGGGCGTCGGCACCGACTGGCAGAGCCAGATCTTCCGGCGTTCCCCGATGCAGAGCCACACGCTGGCGGCCCGGGGCGGCAGCGACCGTGTCTCCTATTTCCTGTCGGGCGGCTACCTCTCGCAGGAAGGCATCGTCGGCGGTGGTGACAAGTCCTACTTCAACCGCCTCAACGGCACCGCCAACCTCGTCTTCGACCTGACGTCGAAGCTGAAGTTCACCACGAACACCACATATACCAATATCCGCAACTCGGGCATACCGGAGAACGCCATCAACTCGCTCCTCTCCAACGCGCTCAACTTCGACCCGACGGTGCCGGTGTTCAACAACGCGCCGGGCACCTACGGCACCTACGGCACCAGCCCCCGCATCCTCTCCGAGATCGTCAACCCCCTCACACAGTTGCAGGACAGCTACAACCAGGGCCTGACCGACAAGCTCTACGGCAAGCTCGAGCTCCAGTACGAGCCCGTGAAGGACCTCCGGTTCACTTCCCGCTTCGGGTACACCAACACCGAGGTATCGGGCAAGGCCTTCACGCCGCTGTCGTACTACGGGGCCGCCCACATCAACTCCACGCTCTACGCGGACGGTACCCCCAGGCCCGGCGCCCATAACAATGTCTACGAGTACCGGACCAAATACTTCAACTACACCTTCGAGAACTTCGCCGGCTACCACAAGGCCGTGGGCGGAAAGGGCGCACTCGACCTGGTCGCCGGCTTCTCCATGGCCAGGGTGACGGGCAGCAACCTCAGCGGTTCGCGTCAGGACGTGCCCTTCAACGCCTGGGCATTCGCCGACATCTCCTCTGCCACGGGCATCGCCACCACCAACGGCCTCGACGTGGGCTCCTACCAGTACGAGCGCAGGAACCTGTCGTATTTCGGGCGCGCCGACTACGACCACGACGGCCGCTACCTGGCCTCGGCGACCCTTCGTCGCGACGGCTCCTACGCCTTCGGGGCCAACAACAAGTTCGCCGACTTCTTCTCGGGTTCGCTCGGCTGGGTCGTGTCCAACGAGCGGTTCTTCAAGGCCGAGGGCATCGACCTCCTCAAGCTGCGCGGCAGTTGGGGCATCACCGGCAACGAGAACGTGAACCCCCAGTACCAGCGCATCTCGACGCTGCTCTATGCCTACAACGTCGGGCAGAACGCGGGCTACACCTTCGGCAACGAGCCCACCTCCGTGGGAGCGACCATCGCCTCCTTCCGCAACGACGACCTGCGGTGGGAGAAGCAGGCGCAGGTCAACGCCGGCCTGGACCTGCGGTTCGCCAAGGACAGGTTCAGCCTGTCGGTCGACTATTTCCGGCGCGACATCAGCGGGCTGCTCTTCACGCCGACCCTCTCGCTCTACCTCGGCACCGCGGCACTCCCCGTGGCCAACATCGGCACCACCCGCACCAGCGGCTACGAGGCCACACTCGGCTACTCCGACAGGTTCGGGAAGGATCTCCGCCTGTCCACCAACCTCACCTTCACGCATGCCGACAACCTCGTCACCGAGACCAACAACGGCCTCATCACCGGGGGCGGCTACGGCATCCCCTTCCAGAGCGTGACACGCTTCGAGAAGGGCTTCGCACCAGGCTATTTCTTCGGCTTCAGGACCGACGGGCTGTTCCAGAACGCGGCAGAGGTCGCCAAGCACGCCGCCCAGCCGGGTGCCCAGCCGGGCGACATCCGCTTCGTCGACGTCAACGGCGACGGTGTGATCAATGCCGAGGACCGCACGCAGATCGGCAACCCCTTTCCCGACTTCACCATGGGCTGGTCGCTGAACCTCGAGTACCGCGGTTTCGACCTCAGCTCCTATGTCTACGCCTCTGTCGGCAACGACGTGTACCGTGCCTATGAGCGCAACCTCGCCATGACCAACAAGTTCCGCAGCGTGCTGGGCCGCTGGACGGGCGAAGGCAGCACCAACGACGCCAACACGCCCCGCTACACCTTCGTCGACGCCAACAACAACACCCGCGCCTCCGACCGATACGTGGAGGACGGGTCCTTCGTCAAGTGGAAGAACCTGCAGCTGGGCTACACCCTGCCGGAACAGCGCCTCTCGCGCCTCGGCATCGGCCGCCTCCGCTTCTACGTACAGGCCCGCAACCTGCTCACGCTGACGCAGTACACCGGCTTCGACCCCGAGATCTCCGGCGGCATCTTCGACACGGGCCTCGACCGCGGCGCCTACCCCCAGGCAAGGTCCTACGCCGTCGGCCTCGACCTCAAATTCTGACAACCTTCAACGCATCACATGGAAACCAGAACATACGCACCCCTGCTGGCCATGGCCCTCTTCATCGGGACGGGCTGCAGCAAGTTCGTCGACTACGACCCGCATGAGGACTTCCAGATCACATCCGACGACTACCTCAAGACGGCCGACGACTACCGCAAGATGGTCATCGGAACCTACAGTCCCCTGCAGTGGCTCTACGCCAACCCGGTGATCGGCGACGTCGCCTCCGACAACTCCGTCACCGGCGGCGAGAACGCCACCGACGTCATCGGCCTGCAGCAGATCGACGACTACCAGGTCAACCCGCTGAACGCCTACCTCACCGAGGCCTGGAGGTCGTGCTACGAAGGCATCAACCGCGCCAACTACCTCCACGAGAACAAGTCGAAGCTCGACTTCACCGGCAAGGACGCCCTCTACGGGGAGGTGTACTTCCTCAGGGCATACTACTACTTCGAGCTGGTTCGCATGTTCGGCGATGTGCCCCTCTCCACCGAGAGGCGCCTGACGGCAAGCGACTCGCGGAAGTTCCCGCGCGCCCCCAAGGCCGACGTCTATAGGCAGATCGAGGCCGACCTCGCCGAGGCCATCCGCGTGCTGCCCGTCGTCAACGTGCAGAAGGGCCGCATCACCCGCCCGGCGGCCCAGGCCCTGCTCGGCAAGGCACTGCTGTATCAGAACAAGTTCGATGCCGCAGCCGCCATGCTCGAGAATGTGGTCAACGGCCCCTACTCCCTGGTGTCGAAGTTCGGCGACATCTTCCTGCAGGCGGGCGAGAACGGGCCCGAGTCGGTCTTCGAGATCCAGTACTCGAATGTGAGCCCTTTCTACGACTGGTCGAACCCCGGCCGCGGACAGGGCAACCTCGCCGTGCAGATGTGCGGCGTCCGCAACCTCGCCGGCAACAGCCCCTACGCCTCCGGCTGGAGCATCAACCTGCCCACCAGGGACCTTGCCAACGCCTTCACGGCCGGCGACACACGCAAGGACGCCACGATCCTCGACATCGAGGCGTACAAGAACGCCAACCCCGCCATGAACATCACCTACCTCGTGGCGCCCTACCGCAACACGGGCCTGTACAACCACAAGTACCACCCGCGCAAGGGCGAGACCTCGGGGCAGATCGAACTCAACTGGCTGAACAACTACCGGACCATCCGCTATGCCGACGTGTTGTTGATGGCGGCCGAGGCCTGGAACCGTGCGGCATCGCCGAATGATGTCAAGGCGCAGGGCTATCTCAACCGCGTCCGTCAGCGCGCCTTCGCGGACAATCTCCACCAAGTGACCTCCACCGGAACGGCCCTTCGCCAGGCCATCTGGGACGAGCGCCGGCTCGAACTCGCCATGGAGGGCGACAGGTTCTTCGACCTCGTGCGGACGGGTCAGGCGGCAGCGAAGATCACAGGCTTCAAGGCCGGCCGCAACGAGGTCTTCCCCATCCCACAACAGGAGGTCGACATCTCAGGTCTTACGCAGAACCCCGGCTACTGACCCAGAACCGATAAACCGAAACCAATGAATACAAGGACATACCTGACGGCCCTGCTGCTCCCCGCGCTGCTGCTGGGGGGCTGCCAGAAGGTCGCCTACGAGGATACCGCCTTCGCAGAAGCCGCAGCGGCCCCCGCCAAGCTCTCGGCCATGTTCGACATCACCCAGGACAACTCGGGCATGGTCACCATCTTTCCCAACGGCGAGGGCATCGCCTACTATAACGTGTTCTTCGGCGACGGCACCACGGCGCCCGTGAAGGTCGAGTCGGGCGGGAACGTGAAACACAGGTACGCCGAAGGCAACTACGACGTCAAGGTCGTGGGCGTGCAGGTCAACGGCAAGACCTCCGAGGCCGTCCAGAAACTCACGGTCTCCTTCCGCGCCCCCGAGAACATGGAAGTCACCGCCACGGTCGACCCCTCCAGCGCCTTCAAGTACAACGTCACGGCCAAGGCCAGCTACGAGACGATGTTCCGCATCTGGTGGGGCGAAGACCCCAACGAGGTGCCCAAATCGTTCCTAGAGGGAGAAACCGTCTCTTACACCTACGCCAGGCCCGGCACTTACACCATCAGGGTGACGGCTTACAGCGGCGGTGCGGCCACGACGACCCAGACGAAGACGATCACCATCAGCCTGCCGCTCCTGCTGCCGCTCGACTTCGAGACGGCCGGCCAGACCTACAACTGGATCAACTTCGATGGCGGCAGCACCACGGTCGTCAACAACCCGAACGCCGGCGGCATCAACACTTCGGCCAAGGTGGGGCGCATGGTCAAGAACGCCGGCCAGGTATGGGGCGGCAGCCTGATCACGCTGAGCAGCCCGATCGACTTCTCCGTCAACAAGGTGATGCGCATGAAGGTCTTCTCTCCGCGTGTGGGAGCAAAGGTTCTGCTCAAGGTAGAGAACTCGGCCAACGGCGGGATCAACTTCGAAAAGGAGGCTGTCACCACCGTCGCCAACCAGTGGGAAGACCTCGTCTTCGACTTCCGCACCATCAACGCCGCCAACACGTACAACAACATCGTCCTCATCTTCGAACTCGGCACGATGGGCGCCGGAGGCCCCGACTTCACCTTCCTCTTCGACGACCTGCGGCAGACCAACACCATCGACGAACTGGTGCTGCCGCTGACCTTCGAGTCATCGGGCCTGGCGTACGACTTCGTCAACTTCGGCGGGGGCGTGTCCAGCGTCGTCAACAACCCCTCCAGCGGCGGCATCAACACCTCCGCGAAAGTGGGCCGCATGGTGAAAGGCGCCCCTGAAGTATGGGCCGGCTCCTTCATCAGCCTCGTCCGCCCCATCGATTTCTCCACGAAGAAACTCATGAAGGTGAAGGTCTTCTCCCCGCGCGTCGGCGCCAAGCTGCTGCTCAAGGTCGAGAACCAGACCAACGGCGGCATCTTCTTCGAGAAGGAGGCCACGACGACCCTGGCCAACCAGTGGGAGGACCTGAGCTTCGACTTCTCCGCCATCAACACGGCAGAGAGCTATCAGAAGGTCGTCCTCATCTTCGACCTGGGCACCGCCGGCAATGGTTCCGCCAACTATACCTGGTACTTCGACGACATCCGGCAGGAGGTCAAGCCCGCCGATGTGCTGCAGATCCCCCTCGACTTCGAGTCGTCCACGCTCACCTACAACTGGTTCAACTTCGATGGTGGAAACGCATCCGTGGTCAACAACCCCTTCAAGACCGGGATCAACACGTCCAACAAGGTCGGCAAGATGGTCAAGGGGCCCGGCGGCATGATGTGGGGCGGAAGTTTCATCGAGCTGCCCTCGGCGATCGCCTTCCCCGCCAGCAAGACCTTCCGCGTGAAGGTGTACTCCCCCCGCGTGAATGCCAAGGTGCTGCTCAAGGTGGAGAACGCCACCAACGGCGGCATCTCCTTCGAGAAGGAGGTGGCGACCTCCGTGGCCAACCAGTGGGAGGATCTGAGCTTCGACTTCTCCGCCATCAACACCGCCAACAGCTATCACAAGGTCGTCCTCATCTTCGACCTGGGCACCGTGGGCGACGGCACGTCGAACTTCACCTGGTACTTCGATGACATCCGATTCAACTGACCGGTACAAAACTGCGACATGAGAAACTTGATACAAGGAACGGTCCGGCTGCTCCTGCTGCTGGCCCCCGTCCTCAGCTCCTGTGAGAAGACGGAGTACGCTTTCGGCGACATCACGACGCCGACGGGGCTGACCCTCACGGCCACCGTGGAAGGGGCCGATGCCGCCAACCCCAACGGCAACGGCAGCGGCCGCGTGGCCATCCTCACCAAGGCCGACAAGGCCCTGACCTACAAGGTCGACTTCGGCGACGGCAACGTGCAGATGGTCCCCTCCGGCACCTACACCCACAAGTACGGACAGCCCGGCGTCAACGAGTTCACCATCACGGTGAGTGCCGTCGGCACCGGGGGCACCGTCAGCAACCTGTCGAGGAAGGTGAAGGTCTTCGTCGCCTTCGAGATCCCCGCCGCCATCCTGCAGAACCTCACGGGCGGCAGCTCGAGGGTATGGCTCTGCGACCGCAACGCGGACGGGCATTTCGGTGTCGGTCCCTCCGACGGTTTCGCACCCATCTGGTACGCGGCGGGCGCCAACAGCAGGGCCGCCGACGGCTTCTACGACGACGAGGTCACCTTCGCCCGGACGGCCACCGGACAGGTGACGATGGACCTCGACAACAAGGGCAACACCTTCGTCATTGGGGCGGCCGTGGGCTTCTACGGCCTCACGGGCGGGGAGGGACAGTACCCCATCGCCACCAAAGGCGTGAAGAGCCTTACCTTTGGCGATGCCACCTCGGCGAGCACGCCCGCCAACTCCACCCGGATACAATTCACCGTTCCGGACAAGGGACTGGTATGCATCGGCCTCGGCAGCAGGACCTACGAGATCCTGTCGCTCACGGCCACCCAGATGCACCTGCGGACCATCGGCGCTGACGGACTGGCCTGGTATCAGAAATTCAAAGTGAAATGAACCGCATGTTTAATCTCCTGTTGCTCGTGTCCTGGGCGTTGACGTCAATGGACGCAGCCACCGGATGCAAGAAGCCTTCGACGGAGGACCCCGTCGATCAGCCAGCCCCTTCGAACCTGATCATCACCGCCGACGTCAGCAACGACGGCTCCGGGAAGGTCGACTTCGTCGCCAAGGCCACCAACGCCTCCACCTATTCCTTCGAGATGGGCGACGGCACCCTCAAGGATGCGGCCGACGGGAAGGTGCAACACAGTTACACGACCGTTGGCACGGTGACCTACACGGTGAAGGTCACGGCGAAGAACGCCGCCGGCAAGTCGGTCAACGGCTCCAGGGATGTGAGCGTCACCGTGGCGCCCAGGAACCTCGTCCTCGCCTGGGCCGACGAGTTCGACAAGAACGGCCCGCCCGACCCGGCAAAATGGGGATACGACATCGGCACCGGCTCCAACGGATGGGGCAACGGCGAGGTCCAGTACTACACCAACCGCGTCGAGAACGCCGTCGTGGAGAATGGCGTATTGAAGATCAAGGCCGTCCGCGAGAACTTCAGCGGCAGTCCCTTCACCTCGGCACGCCTGCTCACCAAGGGCAAGTACGAGTTCAAGTACGGCCGCGCCGAGATGCGGGCCAAGCTCCCCACGGGGGCGGGCACCTGGCCGGCCTTCTGGATGATGGGCGGCGACATCGGCACCGTCGGCTGGCCCGCCTGCGGCGAGGCCGACATCATGGAACACCGCGGGGTCGACCCCAACCGCATCATCGCGGCCCTGCACTACCCCGGCAATTCGGGCGGCAACGCCATTGTCGGCCGGACACTCATCCAGAACGCCACGACGGAGTTCCACGTCTATCGCTTCGACTGGACCGCCAGCAGCCTGCAGTTCTACGTCGACGGGCAACTCTTCCATTCGATGGCCAACAGTCCTTCGATACCCTACAACAAGGACTTCTTCATCCTCCTGAACCTGGCCATGGGCGGGACCCTGGGCGGCACGATCGATGCGACGCTGAACAGCGCCACCTACGAGATCGACTACGTGCGGGTGTACCGCTGAAGATGTCCAGCGTGCCCGTAATGCAAGTGGCGACCCCGTATGGCGGTCGCCACTTGCTTTATGTCAACGCCGTGCCGGGGACGATCACAGCTCGACGCCCCCTTTGCGCTCCCGCAGCGTGATGTTGCCGAACTCGCTGCTGGCGCGGATGGGTATGCCTCCCTTCCCCAGGCGGTATGTGTCCGCCCTTTTTTGACCGGGTCCCTGCTCATTGGCTTTGAGGGTTAAGTCCGACCGCGTGTCGTTGCGGAATTTCCCGAAGGACGTCGTCATGTCGATGTCGGCATGGAAGTCGGCAGGTATCTCTAGGGTTGTGTTGGAATAGGACGACCGCAGGTGGAGGGACCTGAGGTCCTGGGTGAGGCCCAGCAGCATGTCGCCCGTGAAGGAGAGGCGCAGGTCCACCGATCCGCTCAGGTTGCGGATGACCCCCTTGGCGTAATCGATCTCCACCCTGCCTTCGCCGCCGGTGATGCCTTCCACGTCGAGGCTTCCGAATTCGACGTCGATGCGGGTGACGACGGCCAGGTTCCCCGCCTCCAGTTTCCCGAAATGGCTGGTGAGTTCGACGGGTCCGCGGTAGTCGGGCATCAGCAGGTTGCCGAACTTGTTGGTGGCCCTGAGTGGCTGTGTGGAGGGCAGGGTAACGGTCATGTCCATGCGCACCGATTGGCCCCGGCGCCCGTTGCCCAGCGAGATGTTCACTTCCTGGAAACGGGTGGCGACGGAGATTCCCTTTTCGGTGTGCGAGGTTCGGACTTCGACCTCGTCGGCCAGTTTCTCCGCCTCCGACTCGCTACGCGCCTTGGCGGTGATGGTGATCTCGACCTTTGCCTCCTCCCGGTCCCAGGTGAGCACCCGGAGCGTTCCGAAGCGGTTGTCGACGGATACCGGCTGCCCCTTGGCGTTGAGGGGGAAGCTGCGTGACCATTTCCTGACCTTTTCGACGGGTTTCGCGGCCTTCGAGGGGAGGGCCGATGTGGCAATGATCGTCAGGGCGAGGAGGAAGGGTATCATATCTTGTATGTATTTGGTTCAGGATCTCGGCTTGTTCCATCCCTTGGATTCTCGGATGAGCTGGCCCTGCCGTTCGAGCAGCCTCAGCCTTGTCCGCAGGTTCTCTTCCATGGCCTGCATGACCTGTCGCTGGTTGGGCATGCGTTCGAGCATGTCGCGCAGGGCCAGGTAGTGGCTGTCCAGCCGGGCAAGGTCCTGCAGGAAGCGTCGGTAGAGGCCGGGGTTGTCCTTGCGGAGGGTCTCCAGTTCCGACAGACGGGCCGTGGCCTGTTGGGATATCACTTCCAGTTGCAGGGCCCTTTCCAGATCGATCTCGCGAAGGGAGCTGTCGGCCGCCGCCTGACCCGCCGCCTTTGTCAGGTCTTCTCCGCCGGTGAGGCTTTCGGGGGATGGGATGTCCTGACCGGTCGGGTGAAGGCGTGCAATGGTCAGCAACAGGCCGGCGGCGAGGGTGGCGGCGGCCATGACGGTCCATGCCCTGTTCCGGATGGTCCTGCGGCCCTCGTGCTTGCGGGCGGCGATGATCTTGTCGGGCAGCTCCGGCGAGGGGGTGCTGTCGTCGAATGCATCCCGGTGGTGGTCGATGAATGCCTTCAGTGGGTCTTTCATGGCGACGGTTTTTGGCTCAGCAGGCTGGCCAGCTGTTTTCTGGCGCGGTGGTACTGGCTTCTGACGCTGGCGCGGGCCACGCCGAGGATCTCGGCGATCTCGCCGTGGTCGTACCCTTCGAAGAGGTGCAGGCAGATGACGGTGCGGTAGCCGTCGGGCAGCGTGGCGACGGCGCGTTGGACGGATGCCAGGTCCAGCGCCGGTGTTTCGGCGTCCATCGGCGGTTCCTCGGTGGGGACCTCGACTGCCGCGTCCATGTCGATCAGGATGGTCCGGCGTGCGCGCAGCTGGTTGATGGCCCGGTTGACGACGATGCGGTGCAGCCAGGTGCCGATGGCCGCCCTGCCCTCGAAGCCCTCGCGGTGGCGGAAGGCGGCCAGGAAGGCCTCCTGGAGGGCGTCCTCGGCATCGGAGCGGTTGCCCAGGATGCGGAGGGCCGTGTTGAACAGCCGGTGTGCGTGCCTGTCGTAGGCATCCCGGAAGTGTCCGTCCGTGTCTGTTGGTCTGTGGTCCGTCATGCGGGTCGCCGGTTCGGGCCGGTCCGTATCCATAAGACATCGTGCCGGCGCCGCCGTTGCATGGCGGGATGGAGGCTGGCCGATTTCAGGGCCGTTCCGGTGAATTATCCGTATGTTGGATCGACATAAGCATCCCATGGTCAAACAGCTGCTCGACAACCGCCCCGCCCGGGTCTTCACCGTCATCTCGGCCTTCTTCGTGGCCAATGCCCTCATCGCCGAATGCATCGGCGGCAAGATCTTCTCGCTGGAGGCGCTCTTCGGCATCGACCCGGTCGACATGACGATCATGGGCGAGACGGGACTCTCGTTCTCGCTCACCTGCGGCGTGCTGCTATGGCCGCTGGAGTTCATCGTGACCGACATCGTCAACGAGTATTACGGTCCCCGGGCCGTGAAGCGCATCTCCTACACGGCCGTCGCCCTCATCGGATACGCCTTTGTGATGTTCTATTTCGCGATGGGCACCACGCCGCCCGACTGGTGGGTGACGTCGAAGCAGGCCGACGGCATCCCCGACCTGCAGCTCGCCTTCTCCGCCATCTTCGGTCAGGGCATGTGGATCATCTTCGGGAGCCTGATGGCCTTCCTGGTCAGCCAGGTGGTCGACGTCTTCGTCTTCCACCGCATCAAGCGGGCCACGGGCGAGAAATGGATCTGGTTGCGGGCCACGGGCTCGACGCTCGTATCGCAGTTCATCGACAGTTTCGTGGTCCTCTTCATCGCCTTCAAGATCGGCAACGGGTGGAGCTGGCAGAAGGTGCTGGCCATCTGCCTGGTCAACTACATGTACAAGTTCACCATGGCCATCGTCCTCACGCCGGTGATCTATGCTGCGGAGAACCGCATCGACGCATACCTCGGCCACGAGACGGCGCGGCGCATGAAGCGGGCCGCCATGGGTCAGGACGAGGAGCCGGCCACGAACATCCCGGCGGCGGGGTAGCGGTCAGGCGTTCATCCCGCGTGCGGCCCGGCGGCCCGTTGCGGGCGGCCGATCACCCGTGCAGGATCCTGTCCAGCGCCAGCACCCCTGCCAGTCCGGTCAGGGCCACGAGGGTCTCCATGACGGTCCAGGTGCGCAGCGTGTCGCGCAGGCTGGTGCCGAAGTATTCCTTGTACAGCCAGAACCCCGAGTCGTTGACGTGCGACATCACCATGCTGCCCGCCCCGATGGCGAGGACCATCATGTCGGGGTCGGTACCGGAAGCCTGCAGGACGGGTAGGATGAGGCCGGCCGTCGTGATCCCTGCGACCGTCGAGGAGCCGGTGGCGATGCGGATGAGGGCGGCCACGGACCACCCGGCGACGAGGGGTGGCATCCCCGTGCCGCCGAGCATGGCGAAGAGTGTTTCGCCGAGATGCATGCGGACGAGCACTTCCTTGAAGGCGCCGGCGCCGGCGAAGGTGAAGACGAGCGGGGCGATGTCCTTCGACGCCTCATGCAGCCAGGCCTGGATGTCGGACCAGCGGTGTCCGTGCCGAAGTCCCAGCCAGGCTGCGGCGATGAGTACGGACAGCGTCAGTGCGGCCACGGGTTCTCCCGCCACGTCGAGGGTCCGGGCGAGGGGTGGGAAGGCGCCCAGCCGGTCGCCGGCGAAGGATTTGAGTCCGATCAGGAGCACCGGCAGCAGCATGACCCCCAGGGCGGCGGCGGGGGAGGGGGGCTTTTCGGGCAGCATGTCCGGATCGAGGTGGCGGGGTACGGCGGGCACCCGGGCTGCATAGCGCCCGAAGAGAAGTCCTGACACGAGCATGGCGGGTATGGACACCACGATGCCCCAGCCGAGGGTGCGGCCCATGTCGGCCCCCGGCAGGTGGGTCACGAGGTAGTACGACGAGGGGTGGGGCGGGAGGTAGCCCTGGGCGATGGACAGCGAGGCGAGCAGGGGGATGCCGATGGAGAGGGGGTGCAGTCGGTGGCGGTGGGCGGCCGACAGGGCGATGGGGACCAGCAGGAAGAACCCCACGGCATAGAAGAGCGGGATGCCCACGAGGAAGCCGGTGAGGAGGAAGGCGAGGGGCAGCCGCTTCCGGCCCATGCGGGTGACGATCGCCCCGGCCAGCACGGCCGTGGCGCCCGTACGTGCGGCCACCGCGCCCAGCCAGGCGCCGGTGAGGATGATGGGAACGATGGAGCCCAGCGTAGAGCCCATGCCCTGCTGCACCGCCTCCATCGTGGCGGCCATGCCCGCCCCCTGGAAAAGCGACAGGCCAACGGAGACCAGCAGGAAGGCCAGGAAGGTCTGTACGCGGAGCGCGGAGATCAGCAGGATCAGGGCGAGGAGCGACAGCCCCACGGGCAGTATCGATGGCATGCGGCGGCTTCTGCCGTCAAGATACGGCGTTGTGACGAGGCGCGAAGCGTTCCGTCGGGGTCCTGTGGCGCGATGCAGGGAGCCGCTGCCGCCCTACCCCCTGCCGTAATAGCTGCGGTACCAGTCGACGAAGCGGCCGACACCGTCACGGATGCTCGTCGCCGGGCGGAAGTTGACATAGGCTTCAAGGGCGCTGGTGTCTGCATGCGTCTCGGGCACGTCGCCCGGCTGCATGTCCATGAAGACCTTCTTGGCTTCGATGCCTAGGGCGTCTTCGATGGCGCCGATGTATTCCATCAGCGGGACGGGGGCGGAGTTGCCGATGTTGAAGATGCGGAAGGGGGCGCTGGAGGAGGCACTGACGGGGTTGGACGGGTCCCAGGCCGGGTCGGCCCCTACGGGCTTGACGACGAGTCGGCGGATGCTCTCGACGATGTCGCCGACATAGGTGAAGTCGCGCAGCATGCGCCCGTGATTGAAAACCTTGATGGCCTCGCCGCGGAGGATGGCGTCGGTGAACAGGAACAGGGCCATGTCGGGACGTCCCCAAGGGCCGTAGACGGTGAAGAAACGAAGGCCACTCGTGGGTATGCCGAAGAGGTGGCTATAGGCATGCGCCATGAGTTCGTTGGCCTTCTTGGTGGCGGCGTAGAGGGCCATCGGGTGGTCGACCGGCCGATCCTCGCGGAAGGGCATGTTCTTGTTGAGGCCATATACGCTTGATGTGCTGGCGTAGACGAGGTGTTTGACCCTTGAGTGTCGACATCCCTCAAGAATGCTGAGGAAACCGTCCACGTTACTGTGGGTATATTCCCGGGGCTTTTCAAGGCTGTAGCGGACGCCGGCCTGTGCGGCGAGGTTGACGACGTAGTCGAATCCTTCCCGGACCATGAATTCGACGATCTCGTCATGGTCCGCCAGGTCTGCTTTCATGAAACGATAGGCTGGATTTGTCGAACTCTCAAGGACGACCCCTGGCCCCGCATCTTCGATCCGGATGCCATGCTGCCGCAACCGGGCGTGTTTCAACCCGACATCGTAGTAATCGTTGACCGAGTCGACCCCCACAACCTCGTGGCCGTCCTTCAGCAATGCCTCGGCCAAATGGGATCCGATGAACCCTGCGGTCCCGGTCACAAGTATCTTCATGGATTGGTTTTGTGGTTGTCGATGGAGCGTCCCCGCCGTTGGATCCGTACGGGCATGCGATGGCAAAAGTAACGGTCTATGCGGCAGATTTCCAAGCCCATCGCTGCCTTCCCGTCCTTCCCTCCCGGTTGCAATTCTCGGCACCTGCGATTACTTTTGGTCGGATGCCCGGGCATTCCGGACTGCCGCCGGGGGATGCCCCCTCAAGTTGCCCCGATGTGTGGATTCCTCGGATACATAGGACCTGCCCCCCTCGATGAGCGGGCCTTCCGCGACGTGCTGTACCTGAGTCGGCACCGGGGCCCTGATTCCACCGGGGTGCATGTGTCGGGGACCCATCACTACGGCTTCAACCGACTTGCCATCCAGGATCTGAGCGAGACCGGCAATCAGCCGATGGTGAGTGCGGACGGCCGTCGCGTCCTGCTCTTCAACGGCGAGGTCTACAACCACCTGCGGCTTCGCGAGCGGCACGGCATACGCGGCTGCCGGGGCCATGGCGACACGGAGACGCTCTTTCATCTCTTCCTGTCGGGCGACTTCCCCGCCATCCTCCCCGAACTCGACGGGATGTTCGCCCTCTGCTGGGCCGACTACGACCGCGGCGAGGTCTGGCTGGCGCGCGACATGGCCGGGATCAAGCCCCTCTACTACCATCCGGGCGGTCCGCTCGTCTTCGGCTCCCAACTCAACCAGCTCCTGCGCCTGCCCGTCGGCGTGAGCCGTGCGCTGTCCCGCCCCCATCTGGCCGACTACCTCGCGCTGGGCAGCATGGTGGCGCCCGGGACGGTCTTCCGCGACATCCGCCAGGTCGAGCCCGGCGAGGCCGTCTGCCTCGAGATGGCCACGGGCCGTGTCCTGCGCCATCACCGCTACCATGTCTTCCGGCGCGGAACGGGCGCCGGCCCCGGCATGTCCCTGGCCGAACTCGAAGCCCGCATCGATGCGTCTGTGAAGGACCAGCTGGTGGCCGACGTGCCCGTGGCGGCCTTCATGAGCGGCGGCATCGACAGCCCCGTCATCAACGCCTTCGCCCGCCGCAACAAGCCCGACCTGCGGGCCTATACCTTCCGCAACCGCTACGACGCATCCCTCGACGAGTCGGCCACCGCCAACGCACTGTCCGGCATCATCGGCCTGCCGTATGTCAACGTCGACTACGACGAGTCCGATGTCCGGGGCGTCGTCGACGACCATTTCGCGTACATGGGCGAGCCCTGCGGCGACTTCTCCACCATCCCCACCTATTTCATCTGCCGGGCCGCCCGCCAGGGAGCCACTGTCATGCTCTCGGGCGACGGCGGCGACGAGCTCTTCTTCGGGTACAACCGCCACCTCGGCTTCCTCCGCGACGCCTGGATGTTCCGCTACCCGACCCTCGCGCGGCGGGCCTTCTCGGCCCTGCGCCAGGCACTCGGTGGCGCCCGCGCGCCCAACCCCGTCCGCTACCACGCCGACCCCGGCGCCGCCTACCGCGAGGCGCTCATGTCCATCCGCCCCCCCGACCTCGACCGGCTCATCGGCAGCCGCGACTTCTCGGAGGCCTGCAACGCGGTATTCTCCGTCGGACAGGGACTCGCCCCCTCCGACCTGCCCGACATCATCACCCGTGCCGACTTCTACGGCTACCTCCAGATGGTGCTCCGCAAGGTCGACATGATGAGCATGGCCAGCTCCGTCGAGGTCAGGGTGCCCTACCTCTGCCGCGACGTCATCGGGCTGGCCGGCACCTACCGGCCCGGCATCCGTACCGAGGCCGACCTGAAACGACCCCTCAAGGAGGTCTTCGGCCGCTGCTACGCCGGCGGCAGCACCTTCCGCCGGAAGATCGGCTTCACCCTTCCCATGGCCAAGCTCCTGCAGGGGCCCCTCCGCGAAGACGTCATCCGTTGCACCACCGCGCTGCCCGTCTTCGGCTCGGAGATCCTCGACGCAAGCGCCGTCGCCACCTTCGTAGAGGACTACTACCGCGGGGCGCACGGCGCCCACCAGGCCGTCTGGCATCTCTACGCCTGGCAGAAATGGGCCATCGCCAACGAACTGACCGCCTGATGGACATATCCGTCGTCATCCCCGTCTACAACGCGTCCGACCTCATCGAGGACTGCGTCCGCAGCATGCTCGCCCAGGATTTCACGGGCCGCTTCGAGGTCATCGCCGTCGACGACTGCTCCACCGACGGCTCGGCCGAAGTCCTCGCCCGGCTCGCCCGCGAGGCCGGCGACCGGCTCCGCGTCCTCCGCACACCCGTCAACGGCGGCTACCCCGCCGCCATGAACCTCGGCATCCAGGCCGCGCAGGGCCGCTACATCGCCCGGCAGGACTCGGACGACCGATCGCACCCCTCCCGCCTCACCGTCCAATACCGCATCCACGAGGCCAACCCCGAGGCGGCCTTCGTCAGCTGCATGCGCTACTGGCTCACCGTCAACGGCATACCCTTCCACATGCCACCCGCCGAAGGGCCCGCCTGGTACCTGGAGACCTGGCAGGACCTGGTGGACCAGAAACGCCGCTTCACCGACCCCGCCTGCCTGTTCCTCCGCGAACGTTCGCTCGCCATCGGCGGCTACAACACTTACCTGCGCACCGGGATGGACGTCGACCACTGGCTGCGCCTCATGGAACTCACCGGACAGCCCTGCCTCAACATCAACAGCCCCCTCTACGGCCGGAGGCTCATCCCCAACTCCCTCATCTACCAGCCCCGCACGACCTACTCCAACACCATCCCCCGCCTCTTCGCCCGGTACCGCGTGGCCAACGGGCTGCCGCCCGGCACGCGCCCCACCGACGAATGGCTCGACGCCACCCGCGACGAAGTGCCCGCCGCCCGCGGAGAATTCCAGAAGGTCCGCCTGATCATGGACACGGCCCTGATCAACCTCCAGATGCGCGACGGCGCCGGCTTCATGTCGTTCTTCCGGCTCGCCCTGGCGCGCAACCCCCTCTCCGCCCTCCGCATCCTCGCCGGCACCCTCCTGCGGCGACGCATCTCCGACCGCATCCCCGGCATCCCCTCCGTCAGCCACTGACCCCATCCCGTCGAGCCCGCAGCGCCGCCCCCCGGGTATGCCCCCTCATGCATTTTCCGTATTTTCAGGTCAAATCGTCCCGACATGAAGCCGATCCTCGCGCTGTCCGTCGCCCTGACGCTGGCCATCGCCTCCTGTAGCAGCAGCGGCGACACCGACCGCGCCGGCCTCGCCGCGTATTTCGCGCCCGGCACCGACACCCCCCGCAACGGCGGCGTCCGCATGCTGCCCGTGTCGACGCCCAAGGGCACCTACCGCGTATGGACCAAACGCTTCGGCCACAACCCGAAGGTGAAAGTACTGCTCCTCAACGGCGGGCCCGGCGCCACCCACGAGTATTTCGAATGCTTCGAGAGCTTCCTGCCCGCCGAAGCGATCGAGTTCATCTACTACGACCAGCTCGGCTGCGGCCATTCCGACAACCCCGGCGACACCACCCTGTGGGACCTCCCCCGCTATGTCGAAGAGGTCGAGCAGGTCCGCACGGCACTGGGTCTCGACAGTTCCAACTTCTTCCTCCTGGGCCATTCCTGGGGCGGCATCCTGGCCATGGAATACGCCCTGAAATACCAGCGCCACCTCAAGGGGCTCGTCATCTCCAACATGATGGCCAGCTGTCCCGACTACGGCCGTTACGCCGACGAGGTGCTGGCCCGCCAGATGGACCCCGCCGTGCTCGACACGATCCGCCGCATCGAGGCCGCCGAAGACTTCTCCAACCCGAAATACATGGAGCTGCTCATGCCGAACTTCTATGCCAGGCATATCCTGCGGATGCCGCTGGAGGACTGGCCCGAGCCCGTCAACCGCTCTTTCGCGAAGATGAACCAGTCGCTATACGTCACCATGCAGGGGCCCAGCGAGTTCGGCATCGCCGGGAAGCTCACCCGCTGGGACCGGAAGGCCGATCTCAAGACCCTCACCGTTCCCACCCTGGTCATCGGCGCCACGCACGACACGATGGACCCCGCCCATATGGAGTGGATGTCGAAGGAGGTGCGCAACGGCCGATTCCTGCTATGCCCGAACGGCGGCCACATGTGCATGTGGGACGACCAGGCGGTGTACATGTCCGGGCTCCTCGACTTCCTCAAGTCGCACCGCGGCTGATGCAGATGATGCGTATCATGCCCCGCGCCGTCTGATGTATTCCGTCCCGGCCTAGTTTCGTGCCATGGAATGGTACAGCAGCGACCTTGCGGCGGTCTTCGCCGCCCTTGAGGCGGGCCCGGAGGGGCTCGACGGCGCCACGGCCCGCGAGCGGCTGGCGCGGACCGGCCGCAACGAGTTGCAGGAAAAGCCGCCGGTGCCGCCGTGGCGGATGTTCCTGCGGCAGTTCTCCGACTTCATGGTGCTCGTGCTGGTGGCTGCGGCCATTGTGTCGGGACTCGTCGGAGAGGCGGCCGACACGGCCATCATCCTCGTCATCGTCGTCCTCAACGCCATCCTCGGCTTCGTGCAGGAGTACCGTGCCGAGCGGGCCATGGAGGCATTGCGGCGGATGGCGGCCCTGCAGGCCCGCGTGCTGCGCGACGGGGCCGTGACGGTCGTGCCTGCGGCGGAGCTGGTGCCGGGCGACCTCGTGCTGCTGGAGGCCGGGACGGCCGTGCCGGCCGACATCCGCCTCGTCGAGGTGCATGCCCTCCGCACCGACGAGTCGGCCCTGACGGGCGAGTCGCTCCCCGTCGACAAGCAGACGGCGCCTCTTGCCGATGGCGACCTGCCGGTGGCCGACCGGCTCAACATGGCCTTCAAGGGCACGACCGTCAGCCATGGCCGCGCGCGCGGCCTCGTGGTGGCCACCGGGATGCGGACCGAGATGGGCGGCATCGCCGGGATGTTGCAGGGCGAGGGGACCGTCACCCCCCTGCAGCGCCGCATGGCCACCTTCGGCCGGCAGCTGTCGTACATCATCCTGCTCATCTGCGCCATCCTCCTGGGCACGGGCATCCTGCGCGGGGAGGAGCCGATGCGGATGCTGCTGCTCTCCATCTCGCTGGCGGTGGCCGCCATCCCCGAGGCGCTGCCCGCCCTCATCACCCTCACCCTGGCCTTCGGCGCCCGGCGCATGGCCCGGAGGCACGCGCTCGTCCGGCGCCTCCCCGCCGTCGAGACCCTCGGCGCCGTGAGCCATATCTGCACCGACAAGACGGGCACCCTCACCCAGAACCGCATGCGCGTTCTCGGCACGCAAGGGGCCCAGCCCGATGAGGGGATCCCCCCCGGGCTGCCGGTCCTGGAGCTGGCGATGGCCCTCAACCACGACGTCACCCGCCGGTCGGACGGCGGGTGGGATGGCGACCCCACCGAGGTCGCCCTCGTCGAACACGTAGAAGGCCGCCGGGGCGAAGGCGCGACGGCCGAGCTGGCCCGGGCCTTCCCCCGTTCGGGCGAGACGCCCTTCGATGCCGACCGCAAGTGCATGACCACCGTCCACGACGCCGGCGAACGGCATCTCGTCGTCACCAAGGGCGCCGTCGAATCCGTCGCCGCCTTCCTGGCCGACGCGGACGCGCGCGACGAGGCCGTCCGCGAGGCCCACCGCCTCGCCGCCGACGGTGTGAGGGTCCTCGCCTACGCCTACCACTTCCTCGACGCCGGCCAGCCCTACCGCGACGAGGCGCAGCTGCTGGGCCGCATGCGCCTGGCAGGGCTGGCCTGGTTGGCGGACCCCCCCAGGGCCGAGGTGGCGGAGGCCATCGCCGAATGCAATGGCGCGGGGATACGCACCGTCATGATCACCGGCGACCACCCCGCCACCGCCACCGCCATCGCCCGGCAACTCGGCATCCTCGGCGAAGGCGACGACGGCACGCTGACCGGACGCGAACTCGACAGGCTCGACGAGGAGGCCTTCGCCCGGACCGTCGACCACGTCAGGGTCTACGCCCGCGTCTCGCCCGGCCAGAAGCTGCGCATCGTCAAGGCCCTCCAGCGGCAGGGGCATGCCGTGGCCATGACGGGCGACGGCGTCAACGACGCCCCCTCCCTGAAGGCCGCCGACATCGGCGTGGCCATGGGCATCACCGGCACCGACGTCAGCAAGGAGGCCGCCCAGCTCATCCTCCTCGACGACCGCTTCCCGACCATCGTCGGCGCCGTCAGGGAAGGCCGCCGCATCTACGACAACATCCGACGCTTCGTCAGGTACATCATGACCTGCAACGTGGCCGAGATATGGACCATCGTGCTGGCCCCCTTCCTGGGCCTGCCGGTGCCCCTGCAGCCCATCCACCTGCTGTGGATCAACCTGGTGACGGACGGGCTGCCGGGGCTCGCCCTGGCCAACGAACATGCCGAGAAGGACGTGATGTCGCGCCCGCCGCGGCGTCAGGACGAGAGCCTCTTCGCCGACGGCCTCGGCTTCCACGTCGCCTGGGTGGGCCTGCTGATGGCCGGCATCACCCTGGCCGCACAGGCCTGGACCCTCGACAACGCCTTCGGCCACTGGCAGACGATGGTCTTCTGCATCCTCGCCTTCTCCCAACTCGGGCATGTCATGGCCATCCGCAGCGAACGACGCTACCTCTTCGAGCAGGGACTCCTCTCCAACACGCCCCTCCTGGGCGCGGTGCTGCTGACCATCGGCCTGCAGCTCGCCGTCGTCTACACCCCGCTGGGCAATACCCTCTTCCATACCGAGCCGCTGGAGGCCCGAGAACTCGCCCTCTGCCTGGCCGTCTCCCTGCTGCCCTTCCATGCCGTCGAGTTCGAGAAGTTCGTCAGGCGCCGCCTCTCCCTCGGCAAGCCGGCCCCGGGCGGGTGACGGGCCTCACCCCGCCCGATGATGCCCGTCATCCGCCCCGCCACCCCTGGGGACTAGCTTCGATGCCAAAGCCATACGATCATGAAAACGGACAACATGACAGCGGCCGCGGCGGAACATGCGGAATGGATCAGGGGGCTCGACTTCTACCGCGAAGAGGTGGGTCTCCTCGAAGAGCGGCTCCTGCGGTTCATCCAGGGGAAGGCCTATTCCGACGCAGCGAAGGATGTCGAGCACTTCCAGAACCAGCTGATCATCCAGCGCAACAACATCGACGAGCTGGCGCACGCCATTCGCGAACACATGTCGCGGTACGGGCATGCCGTGGCCGGCGGCGACGGACGGCCCGCCCCCCGGCTGGAGGAGGGCCACGGACCGCTGCGAGAAGGCTACGCCGCCTTCGAGAAGGTCATGAACGACCTCCGGCATGCGTTCAACGGCTTCCTCGTCCGGATGGGCTGACCGCCAGGGGTGGTGCCCGCCGGAAAAAGGGCTTACTTTCACGGGTCGAAACCCGCATACGCATGGACCAGCCCCGCAAGACGTCCTCCGGCATCGACATCAGGCCCTGCTACGGCCCGTCCGACGTGCCACACCCGGCGGTCGACGAGCGCCCCGGCGTCTTCCCCTTCACCCGCGGGGTGCAGCCCGACATGTACAGGGGGCGGTTATGGACCATGCGTCAGTATGCCGGCTTCTCGACGGCCGAAGAGAGCAACCGGCGCTACCACTACCTGTTGTCGCAGGGGGTGATGGGCCTCAGCGTGGCCTTCGACCTGCCCACGCAGATCGGCTACGACAGCGACCACCCGCTGGCGGAGGGCGAGGTGGGCAAGGTGGGCGTCGCCATCGACAGCCTGCGCGACATGGAGGTTCTCTTCGACGGGATCGCCCTGGAGAAGGTGTCGACATCCATGACGATCAACGCCACCGCCCACATCCTGCTGGGCCTTTACGTCGCGCTGGCCAAGCGGCAGGGGGCCGACCTGGCCCTCGTCGCCGGCACCGTCCAGAACGACATCCTCAAGGAATACGCCGCCCGCGGCACGTATATCTATCCGCCACGGCCATCCATGCGGATCATCACCGACATCTTCGAATGGTGCAGTCGCGAACTGCCCCGGTGGAACACCATCTCCATCTCGGGATACCATATCCGGGAGGCCGGCAGCACCGCCGTGCAGGAACTCGCCTTCACCCTGGCCAACGGCAAGGCCTACGTGCGGGCGGCACTCGAGAAGGGGCTCGACATCGACGTGTTCGGAAGGCGCCTCTCGTTCTTCTTCAACGCCCATAACAACCTCTTCGAGGAGGTCGCCAAGTTCAGGGCCGCCCGTCGCCTGTGGGCCGGCATGATGCGCGACATGGGCGCCACCGACCCGCGCGCCATGATGCTACGCTTCCACACGCAGACAGGTGGCAGCACCCTCACCGCCCAGCAGCCACTCAACAACATCGCACGGGTCACCCTGCAAGGCCTGGCGGCCGTCCTCGGCGGGACGCAGTCGCTGCATACCAACGGCTACGACGAGGCCCTCAGCCTGCCCACCGAGGAGGCCGCCCGCATCGCCCTCCGCACCCAGCAGGTCATCGCCCATGAGAGCGGCGTGGCCGACACCGTCGACCCGCTCGCCGGGTCGTACTACGTCGAAGCGCTCACCGCCGAGATGGAGGCCCGCGCCACGGCCCTCATCGGAAGCATCGAAGGGATGGGCGGCGCCGTGGCCGCCGTGGAACAGGGGTTCATGCAGGAGGAGATCGCCCGGAGTGCTTACGAGGCCCAGCGCGACATCGAGAGCGGGCGAAGCGTCATCGTCGGTGTCAACCGGTTCCATGAGGCGGCGGCGGCTGCGGTCATCCCCGTGATGCGCATCGACGACGGCATCCGCTCCCTGCAGTCGGCACGCCTCTCGGCCCTGCGTGCCGAACGCGATGCATCGCAGGCGGAGACATGCCTCCGGGCCATCCGCGAAGCGGCCGCAGGCACGGCAAACCTCATGCCCCCCGTCATCGAGGCGGTAGAGAATCACTGTACCCTTGGGGAGATATCGGACACGCTGCGCGAGGTCTTCGGCCAGCACCGATAGGCTGAGCCGCGGCCTGGCAACAGCCGGTCAGAGCAGGCGCCGGGCCTCCTTGCGGAGCGCGTCGAGGACGACGGTGTGGAGCGAGGCGTTGGGGTCGGCCTTCACCAGTTCGGCCACGGCCATGGCCAGGTCCCTGCCCGACGCCGTGGGCGGCAGGATGCCCATCAGCCGGTTCAGGGTGAAGAGGTTCTGCTCCCGGAGCTTGGTGACCGACTGCCAGGCCAGGTCGGACACATAGATCTGCTGCGAGAGGTTGTGCTCCGTCTCCATGCGGACCTGGTCGACAAGGGCGGCGGCGTACTGCCTCGCGTCAAGTTCGCCGGCCGGTATCCGCGTGATCAGCGAAGGCAGCGATATCCGTTCCGCCAGCAGCACCAGCCGCTCATAGGCATGCAGTTGCAGGGTGATCGTCTCGCGGTGCACGGGCGGCGGTATGGCGGGTGCCGCCGTCGGCATGGTGCCGGCCATGCCCTTCCGGTCACGGCTCCAATAGAAGAGGTACAGGCCCAGGACCACCAGTACGCTCAGGATGCCCGCCACCAGTATGTAGTCCTGCCTGTCCATGTCCGTCCGTTGAGATGCGAAAATAGCATTTGCCGTCCGAGTTCACCACAACGGGCGGGCGGCGTATTTTTGCAGGGCTATGCCCAACGAGACCCTCCCGACGGAAGCCCCTGTCCGCTTCACCCCCGGCACCGTGGCCGAGCTCAGACGGATCATGTCGCAGGCCGGCTTCAACCCCGCCCACCGCCTCCGTGTCGGGGTGAAGGGCGGCGGATGTGCGGGTCTGAGCTATGTCCTGTCCTTCGAGGAGCCCCGCCCCGGCGACGAGGCGCATGTCATCGAAGGCATCCCCTGCGTCATCCAGCCCGCCCATGCCCTCTATCTGCACGGCATGGAGGTCGACTGGGGCACGGGCCTCGACGCCCGCGGTTTCGTCTTCCGCAACCCGAATGCCTCGGCCACCTGCGGCTGCGGCAGTTCCTTCGCCGTCTGACCGGGTGGCCGCCCCCGTCATGCGCCGGCGGCACCCCTTGACACGGCGAAGCCCCGGCGAGGGCCGGGGCTTCGGATGGACAGTCGTTGCCGGGGGTCACTCGCTCATGCCGGAGAGGGGCTTTTTCTTCGCGAGGTCGATCAGGACGGGTGCGGCCACGAAGATCGTGGAGTAGGTGCCCGTGATGACGCCGATGAGCATGGCGAAGGAGAAGCCGCGGGTGACCTCGCCGCCGAAGATGAACAGGATGAGGATGGTGAGGAATACCGTCAGCGAGGTCATGATCGTCCGGGAGAGGGTCTCGTTGATGGAGCGGTTGATGATGGTGCCCTTGTCGGCCTCCTTCATGAGGTGCACGTTCTCGCGGATCCGGTCGAAGACGATGACGGTGTCGTTCATCGAGAAGCCGATGACGGTGAGGATGGCGGCGATGAAGTGCTGGTCGATCTCGAGGGGGAAGGGCACGATGTGCTTGAGGAAGGAGAAGACGATCAGGGTGACGAGCACGTCGTGGAAGAGGGCGAAGATGGTGCCCATGGAATACCTCCAGTCGCGGAAGCGCAGGAAGATGTAGAGGAAGATGGCGATGAGCGCGAGGATGGTGGCCATGACGGCGCCTTTCTTGAGGTCGTCGGAGATGGAGGGCAGTACCGTCTGCGAGCTCTGGACGTGGTTGCGTTTGAAGTCGAAGTACGACGTGCTGGGGGCTAGGCTGCCCTTGAGGGCCTCGTAGAGGCGGGATTCGACGACGGAGTCGGCCGTCTTGCTCTGGTCGTCGATCAGGTAGGAGGTGGTGACGTTCAGGGTCTTGTTGTCGCCGACCGTCTTGATGATGGGGTTCTCGCCGAAGGCTGTCTTGAGGGTGGCGGAGACGTCCTCCGACTTCATCTCGTTGTCGAAGCGGATGGTGTAGCTGCGCCCGCCCTTGTATTCGACGCCCTGGTCGAATCCGTTGAAGAGGGCGCCGATGCCGCCGAGCAGGACGAAGACGGAGATGATGTAGGCGATCTTCCGGTATTCGATGAATTTGAAGTTGGCGCTGCTGAGGATGCTGTTGCTGACCTTCGAGAAATATTCGAAGTGGCGCTGCTTGTTGGTCCAGAAGTCGCTCACCAGCCTGGACACCAGGATGCCGCAGAACAGCGAGAGGAGGATGCCGAGGATCTGGGTGGTGGCGAAGCCGAGGATGGGGCCGAGGCCGTAGTAGAAGAGGATGACGGCGGTGATGAGGGTGGTGATGTGCGAGTCGAGCACGGGTGGCAGGGAGCGGCTGTAGCCGTCCTGTACGGCCAGCAGGTAGCTCTTGCCCTTCCGCAGTTCGTCCTTGATGCGTTCGAAGATGATGACGTTGGTGTCGACGGCCATGCCGATGGTGAGTACGAGGCCGGCGATGCCGGGGGCCGTGAGGGTGGCGCCGAGGGCGCTGAGGATGCCGACCGTGAAGAGCAGGTTCAGGATGAGGGCGATGTTGGCGACCCAGCCCGAGGTGTTGTAATAGAGCAGCATCAGACCGAAGATCACCAGGAAGGAGACGATGAAGGAGATGGCGCCGCCGCGGACGGCTTCGGCGCCGAGGGTGGGGCCTACGACCTGTTCCTGGACGATGCGGGCGGGTGCCGGCAGTTTGCCGGACTGGAGGATGTTGGCCAGGTCCTGCGCCTCTTCGACGGTGAAGTTGCCGCTGATCTCGGAATTGCCGCCGGTGATGGGGTTGATGACGTTGGGTGCCGAGTAGACGATGTTGTCGAGGACGACGGCGATGGGTTTGCCGACGTTCTCGGTGGTCATGTCGGCCCAGATGCGTTCGCCCTGTTTTGTCATGAGCATCTTGATGGCGGGCCTGCCGCGGTCGTCGTAGTCCTGGGTGGCCTGCTGGACGCCGTCCCCTTCGAGGCGGGCCTTGTCGGCCCCTTCCGGGAACTTGAGGGCGTAGACGGGGAGGACGTCGCTCTTGACGCCCTTGTCGTTCTTTTCGGCGACGCCGTAGGCGATGACGAGGTTGGACGGGAGCTGGCTCCTGACATTCTCGATGGCGAGGTATTCGTTGAACAGCGACGTGTCGGCGGTGCGGATGTAGCCGAGGTTGGGTGCGAACTGTGGGCGTCCGTCGGCGCCCTGCTGGGGCGGGACGGGCTGGAAGATGCGGAAGAGCGACTGTTCGGTGGCGGCCGTCTTCCTGGCCGTGTCGGCGCCGGCCTTCGGGCCTCCGGTGATGAGTTCGCCGATGGTGGCGGTGCGGTTGGTGTCGCCGGTGGCGGCGGCGGGACGGGCGGCGGTGTCGGCCGCCGGGGCCGCCTTGACGCCGCTGTAGTAGTTGCGCAGGGCCTGTTCGGCATCGGTCAGCGGCTTGTCGAGCTCGCCGATGTTGTATACCTCCACGAACTGGAGGTTGGCCGTCGCCTGCAGGTATTTGCGGACGCGCTCGGGGTCGTCCTTGACGCCGGGCAGCTCTACGGTGATGATGCCCTTGTTCTTGTCGAGCTGCACGTTGGGCTGGGCCACGCCGAACTGGTCGATGCGTTTCTGCAGGACGTTGTAGGTGTTGCTGATGGCGCCCTCGGCGTAGCCCCGGAGTTTGGTGACGACGTCGCCGTCGGCGTCGTTGACCTTGATGGTGCGCTGGCCGCTGCCGGCGAAGACGGAGGCCAGCCGTCCGGTGGGATTCTGTTCCCGGTAGGCCTCGGAGAAGAGGGTGATGAAGTCGGCGTCGCTGTTGGCCTTCCTGGTGTTGGCCGTGGCCATCGCCTTGTTGAGGGCGGGGTCCTTGGGGTTGTTGGACAGCGAGCGGAGGAGCCCTTCGAGTTCGACCTCGAGGGTCACGCTCATGCCGCCCTGCAGGTCGAGGCCGAGGTTGAGTTCCTGCTCCTTGGCTTTCTGGTAGGAGATGGCGCCCGTGGTGCCGTAGGTGACGGTCGTCTCGCGCGTGCTGTCGAGCAGCCGGCGGAGGCGCTTCTTGAACTCGGCCTCCTGCTGTTCGGCGCCGGCGCCGGGGAAGGCGGCCTTGACATGGGCCCGTGCCTTGTTCTCCATCTTGGACTCGTGGTTCCGGACCACCCACGTGAAATGCAGCTGGAACAGCGATATCAGGATCAGCGCGACGGCGAAGAACCGGATCAATCCTTTGAATTGCATACGAAGACGTCTTGTTGATTCGTGGAATATCCCCGGGGCGGATGGTCGTCCGTCCCGCCGGGGCGGGCAAAGATATGTTTTTTTACAGGCCGCAGCAGTACCCCCGGGAGGCTGCCCGCCGGGGGGGGCGACGGATGTCGGACCGCCGCGCCGGCCGGTGGCCGGGAATCCCTACCTTCGCGGCTTCAACCCGACCGACATGCGACTATCCTCCCGCCTCGACCTGTTCAACGAGCCCGAGACCCTCAAGATGGCCAAGCTCGGCCGCGAACTCCGCGCACAGGGCGTGGACGTGATCGACCTCTCCCTCGGCGAGCCCGACTTCGACACGCCCACCCATATCAAGGAGTCCCTGAAACGCGCCGTCGACGAGAACTGGAGCCATTACCCGCCGGTGGCCGGCTATCCCGAGCTCCGCGAGGCCGTCTGCCACAAGCTGCGCCGCGACAACGGACTCGACTACCGCCCCGAGAACATCCTCGTCTCCACCGGCGCCAAGCAGAGCCTCGCCAACGTGGTGATGGCGGTGGTCGACAAGGGCGACGAGGTCGTCATCCCCACCCCCTACTGGGTCACCTACTCGGAGATCGTCAAGCTCTGCGAAGGCCGCGTCGTGCTGCTGCGCACCGCCGTCGACGACGGCTACAAGGTCACCCCCGATCAGCTCGAGGCGGCCCTCACGCCGGCCACGCGCCTGTTCATGTTCTCCTCGCCCTGCAATCCCAGCGGTTCCGTCTATTCCGCCGCCGAACTCGCGGCCCTGGCGGAGGTCTTCCGCCGTCACCCCGAGGTGCTCATCCTCTCCGACGAGATCTACGAGTACATCAACTTCGTCGGCCGCCACGAGAGCATCGCCGCCTTCGCGGACCTGCGCGACCGCGTCATCATCCTCAACGGCCTCTCCAAGGGCTACGCCATGACGGGCTACCGCCTCGGATGGATAGCGGCGCATCCCGCCATCGTGAAGGCCTGCGAGAAACTCCAGGGGCAGTTCACGTCTGGCACCAACGCCGTCACCCAGCGTGGCGCCATCACGGCCCTGACGGGTGACATGTCGCCCACCCTGGCGATGAACACCGAGTTCGGCAGGCGCCGCGCCCGCATCCTGGAACTCCTCAACGCCATCCCCGGCGTGCGCGTCGCCGAGCCCGACGGCGCCTTCTACGTCTTTCCCGTCGTGAAGGCCTACTTCGGCACGTCCGACGGAGTGACCGAGGTCCGCGACGCGGACGACCTGTGCATGTACCTCCTGAACACGGCACATGTCTCCACCGTCACGGGCCGCGCCTTCGGCGAGCCCGACTGCATCCGCCTCTCCTTCGCCAACGGTATGGACAAGATAGAAGCGGCGCTGGACCGCATCACCCGGGCCATGGCCCGCCTCCGCTGAGCCCCGACGCCATCCCCATGCGCCATTCCCGCCGGATCGCCCTCGCCCTCCTGCTCCTGGCCGCGCCGGCCCTCCGGGGCCAGTGGCGTGTCGGGGCCGCCGCCGCAACGGTCAACCCGGCCCCGGGCGCCTTCGTCGCCGGACATACCCTCGACCGCCGCTTCACCGGCGTCCACGACGACCTCTTCGTGAAGGCGGTGGTCGTCTCCGACGCGCGGACATCGGTCGCCATCCTGACCTTCGACTGCATCGGCCTGTTGCACCCCCAGCTCGAGGACATCCGCCGCGCCGTCGCCGCCCGCATCCCGGGCTTCGACACCTCGCGCATCATCATGTCCAGCACCCATACGCACACGGGCCCCGACGTCGTCGGCCTCTGGGGGCCCGACAGGATGCGGTCGGGTGTCGACACGACCTACCTCGCCCGCCTGGTGGCCACGGCCGCCGAGCAGGTCGTCCTCGCCTGGGCCGCGCGCGTCCCCGCCCGGGCCGACTACGCCGTTACGACGCACGGCGGGGACTGGGTCTACAACATCTCCCGGCCGGGGCGCCTCGACCGCTCGCTCGTCACCCTCCGCTTCCGCGACACCGCCGGCCGCAACCTGGCGACCCTCACCAACTTCGCCTGCCATCCGACGATCCTCGACGGGGCCTTCGAAACGGTCAGCTCCGACTATGTCGCCGGCTTCTACCGGCGCATGGACTCCGTCTTCGGCGGGGTGAACCTCTTTCTGCAGGGCGCCATCGGCGGCTGGGTGCAGCCCGAGCATGAGGAGAAATCCTTTGAACGGGCGTTCTTCCGCGGCCGGGGGCTGGCCGATGCGGTCCGTCAGGCCCTGCGGCATCCGAAGGCCCTGCCCGGCACCGACATCGCCTTTGCGGGCCAGCGGCTGCGCCTGGCCGTCGACAACCCCGGCTTCCGGATGCTGGCGCAGGCGGGCGTCATCCGCCGGGCCATCGGCGACAGCGTCACTTCTGAGGTCGCTCTCTTCCGCATCGGAGCGGCCTGTTTCGCCACCCATCCGGGGGAGTCGACCCCGGAGATGAGCCTTCGCACCCGGGCGCTGCTGCCGGGCGCCGGTCCCCGTTTCGTGCTGGGGCTGGGGATGGATGCCCTCGGCTACATCCTCGACGGGGGGTTCTTCGCCGGTCAGGCAAGGCCTCCGCATGCCGAGTACCTCTGCAGCATGTCGCTGGGACCGGCGACGGCAGAGGCCGTCATGCGGACGGTCGCACTGCTCGCCCGCCGGCTGCGCTAGCCGCCTTCCTCCCCGGCCTCGTCGGACCGACGTGCGGCACCCATCGTGGCGAGCCCGCCCGCCAGGTCGATCCCGAAATGCACGGCCATCACCCATCCGAGGCTGCCGCCCATGACGAAGACGAGGGCCAGCAGCACCGACAACACGAAGATCTTGGTCATCGCCACAAGGCCCTGGTAGTGGTGGGCCATGGAGAAGAGCAGCGCCGGCACCAGCAGGGCGAGCAGGGGTGAGCCCTGGCGTCCGTTGGCTTCGGGCAGGAAATAGGTGACCATGAAGCCCCGGTAGATGACCTCCTCGAAGATGCCCGCGCAGGCACACATCAGCACATAGCCGGGCAGTTCGCGCGGATGGCGGGGCAGGAAGGGGGTCCGCTCCATCATCCTGCGCAGGGCCTCCGGCTGGTGCCGGGCCTGCCGCAGGCCCATCCCCAGGTCGGACAGGTAGAGGACCAGCACCAGGGCTGTCAGTCCCATGGCCGTGCCCGTGTGGGAGGTCGGCAGAAAGCCCCGGAATCCCATGTGTTCAAACGGTCTTCCCTGCCAGCCCCATGCCAGCAGCACGGCGCCGCCGAGGAGGGCCAGGGTGAGGCTGTTGCTGAGGTAGAAACGCCTTCTGACGGGCTCGCTGAAGGCGAGGTCGCGCAGCAAGCGCCGTCCCTCCAGGCTCGACAGCAGGGGCAGGAGCCAGCCGAAGAGCAGGACGAGCACATGGTCTGTCAGCGAGGGGGGGCCGTCCATGCGGGGGTCAGCGGTGGGGTGTCCGGCTGCGGGAGGCGGCCATGTGCAGGAGGTCTTGGTGCAGGGCGAGCACCTGTGGCAGCAGCCTGGCCGTGTCGCTGTTGTCGAGGACGCGGTGGCACCGGGCCATCTTATCGTCCTCGTCCATCTGCCGGCGCATCCGCTGCAGGGCCTCCTCCCGGGTGCAGCCGTCGCGGCGCATCACGCGGCCGATGCGGGTCTCCGTCCCGGCCCGTACGCCCACGACCAGGTCGAGGTCGGCATCCGCACCGCTCTCGAAGAGGAGGGCGGCCTCCTTGACGGCGTAGGGTGCCCGCTGTCCGTCGAGCCAGCGCCGCGCGTCGGCGAGGGTGGCGGGGTGTACGATGGCGTTGAGGGTACGGGTGCTGGCGGGGTCGCGGAAGGCCTGTGCCGCCAGCCAGGCGCGGTCCAGACGTCCATCGCGGTAGGCTTCGGCACCGAAGGCCGCCGTGATGGCTGCCTGCAGGCCCGCGTCCGACTCCATCAACCGTTTCGCCGCCGCGTCGGCATAGTATACGGGCACACCGAGCACGTCGAGGATGGCGGCGACGGTCGATTTGCCGGATCCCATGCCCCCGGTGAGCCCTATGCGAAGCATCAGTCGTCGGCTGCGCCCGGCCTTCCCCCGAGGGTGTCGGGCCGGGTCGGGGTTCACTTCGCCGGTGTGGCGGCGGCCTTGTTGACCTGCTCGCTCCACTCCATGCTGATGGCGCTGCGCTCGACCTTGATGTAGGCGCCGGGGCTGACCTCCATCATGAGGGTCGTGTTGTCGTCGTTGACCTTGTGCACGACGCCGTGGATGCCGGCGATCGTCACGATGCGGTCGCCCTTCTGCAGGCCGTCCTGGAACGACTTGGCCTTCTTGGCCTTCTGCGACTGCGGGCGGATCATGAAGAAGTAGAAGACCAGGACCATGCCGCCGAGGAGGATGAGCTGCATCGTGCCGGCGTTCTCGGCCTGGAGGAGGGTGAGGTGGGGGTTCATCGTATGGGTTGTGTGTGTGAGGTTCGGTGGGTCGGTCCCGCGTCAGTCCTTGCCGAGGACCTCGACGGTGAAGGCGAGCCGGTGCATGCCTTCGGGGGTGTTGCTGTAGACGTTGAGGGTCTTGCGGTTGGGGCCGAGGCGGCCCTTGCTGTCGAAGGATGCCCTGATGCTGCCTTCCGCGCCCGGGGCGACCGGCTCCACCGGCTTCTCGGCGACGGTGCAGCCGCAGGAGGGGGAGACGTTGCTGATCACGAGGGGGTATTGGCCCGTGTTGCGGAACCGGAAGCGGGCCTCCACGGTCTCGCCCTCCCGTATCCGGCCGAAGTCGAGGGTGGAGTCGATCCACTGGATCGCCGAGGTGGGGGTGGGCGGGACGGTGTCGGCCGTGGCCGTGGCGGGTGTCGAGGCGGTTGGCGGGGTTTGGGTTCCTCCGCAGGAGGCGAGGGCCGTCAGCAGGACTGCGGCCAGTGCGAGGGTCAGGGGGCGTGTCGGCGACTTGCGGCTTTGCATGGGTGGCGAAATTACCGAATGCGGCCTATTTGCGGTATTCTACTTTGTGCAGCCGGCCCTCCGCCTCCATCTCCTTGTGGATGCCGTCGAGGATGCCGTTGACGAACTGGCCGCTCTGCGGGGTGCTGTAGTCCTTGGCGAGGTCGATGTATTCGTTGAGGGTCACCTTGGCGGGGATGGTCTCGAAATAGAGGAGTTCGCAGAGTCCCATCCGCATGAGGATCATGTCGATGGTGGCGATGCGGTCGGGGTCCCAGTTCTTCAGCCGGGCGCCGATCACCTCCAGGCAATGTTCCCGCTTGTCGATGGCCGTGCGCAGCAGTTCGCGGGCGTAGGTCCGCTTCTCGTCGGAGATGACCGCGTCGAAGTCGCAGGCCGTCGGCCTGCCGAAGTAGTTGAGGACCATCGACTGCATCATCTCCGCATCGTCGTCCCATACCATGAACTCCTCCGAGAGGTGCTCGTCGACACGTTCTTCGGGGAGGATGATGTCGTTGAAGAGGAATGTCAGGATGGCCCGTTCGCCGTTCCGGTCGCGGCCGGGGACCGCTATGTACCTGGCATATTCGGGCGTGGCGGCCAGGGTGAGGTAGAGGCTTCGGACCAGCGCGGGGTCGAGGCGCGACCCGAAATGACCTTCCGTCACCTGGCGCCGGTAGCCGGGGTCTTCCAGGAACTGCCACACGAGGGTATTGCCGCTGATCTTGGTGTTCACTTCGAGGTCCTCCTTCGACGGGAGGTGCTTCGAGGCCCGGCGGACCGCGTCGGTCTCGGCGTACCTCGCCACTTCGCCGACCAGGTGGATGAGGTAGGCGAAGAGCCGGCACGACTGCTCCAGACTGCCGTCGAGGCTCTCCTGGGCCCGCTTGGGGTCCGGGGACATGGCGCCCGACTCGATCGAGTAGAGCGTCTGCATCACCTTCACCCGGATATTCCTTCTGCTGATCAACGTGAAAAGAGCCTTTTGGGGATGCAAAGGTACGGCGAAATCGCGAGCCCTCCCACAGGTTCTGTCCTCTTCGGGCCTGTCCGGGGCCGCTCCTCGCAACCGTGCCGGGTGGCATGCAATATTGTCAGTCCGTCCGGACGCCCCTGCAGGGGCTGTCAGTCGTCCCCGGTCCGGCCCGGGTCTGCGTCTGCCAAGTTTTCCTGTTTCGGGCCGTGGTATGGAATTCGTAGAGGGATACGCGCTGCCAACGGGGATGCCTCCCCGGCCGGTGGCGGAATATCGTAATCATCAAACCCCTTTTTTAAAACCAAAATCTATGTCGAAGAAGCTGAGCATCACCCCCCTGCACGACCGGGTCATCGTGAAGGCCGCTCCCGCCGAGGAGAAGACCGCAGGCGGTATCATCATCCCCGACACCGCCAAGGAGAAGCCGCAGCGCGGCACCGTGGTGGCGGCAGGTCCCGGCAAGAAGGATGAGCCGATGACGGTGAAGAAGGGCGACACGGTCCTCTATGGCAAGTACAGCGGCACCGAGATCACGATCGAAGGGGTCGACTATCTGATCATGCGCGAGTCCGACATCCTGGCCATTGTCTGAGCCGGTCGGCCGGAAACCCATCCCCCAATCACATTCAAATCCAAGCAATATGGCAAAGCAGTTGCATTTCAACACGGAGGCCCGATCCAAGATGAAGAAGGGCGTCGACGTGCTCGCTAACGCGGTCAAGGTGACCCTGGGCCCCAAGGGCCGCAATGTGGTCCTCGAGAAGAAGTTCGGCTCCCCCTCCGTCACGAAGGACGGTGTGACCGTCGCCAAGGACATCGAGCTGGAGGACCCGATCGAGAACATGGGCGCCCAGATGGTGAAGGAAGTGGCCTCCAAGACGGCCGACGTGGCCGGTGACGGCACCACCACGGCCACCGTGCTGGCCCAGTCCATCATCACCGAGGGACTGAAGAACGTGACGGCCGGCGCCAACCCGATGGACCTGAAGCGCGGCATCGACAAGGCCGTCGACATCGTCGTCGAGAACCTGAAGAAGCAGTCGCAGACCGTCGGCAACGACAGCAAGAAGATAGAGCAGGTGGCCTCCATCTCCGCCAACAACGACCCCGAGATCGGCAAACTGATCGCATCGGCGATGCAGAAGGTCGGCAAGGACGGCGTCATCACGGTCGAAGAGGCCCGCGGCACCGAGACCAGCATCGAGCTGGTGGAGGGCATGCAGTTCGACCGGGGCTACATCTCGCCCTATTTCGTGACGAACTCCGACAAGATGGAGTGCGAGCTCCAGAACCCCTATATCCTGATCTACGACAAGAAGGTCTCCGCGATGAAGGACGTCCTCCACATCCTGGAGAAAGTGGCCCAGCAGGGTGCCCCCCTGGTGATCATCGCCGAGGACCTGGAAGGCGAGGCCCTGGCCACGCTCGTCGTCAACAAGCTCCGTGGCACGCTGAAGGTGGCCGCCGTGAAGGCCCCCGGCTTCGGTGACCGCCGCAAGGAGATGCTGCAGGACATCGCCATCCTGACCAAGGGTCTGGTGATCTCCGAAGAGCAGGGCTACAAGCTCGAGAACGCCGACCTCTCCTACCTCGGCCGTGCCGAGCGCGTGACGATCGACAAGGACAACACGACCGTCGTCGGCGGCAAGGGCAAGAAGGACGACATCAAGGCCCGCATCGGCCAGATCAAGGCGCAGATCGAGACGACCACCTCCGAGTACGACAAGGAGAAGCTCCAGGAGCGCCTGGCCAAGCTGAGCGGCGGCGTGGCCGTCCTCAACATCGGCGCAGCCACCGAGACCGAGATGAAGGAGAAGAAGGACCGCGTCGACGACGCCCTGCACGCCACACGCGCCGCCGTAGAGGAAGGCATAGTGCCCGGCGGCGGCATCGCCTACATCCGCGCCATCGAGTCGCTCGACAAGAAAAAGGGCGCCAACGAGGATGAGACCACCGGCATCGCCATCGTGCGCCGCGCCCTCGAGGAGCCCCTGCGCACCATCGTCTCCAACGCCGGCATCGAAGGCTCCATCGTCGTGCAGAAGGTGAAGGAGGGCAAGGACGACTTCGGCTACAACGCCCGTACCGACAGCTACGAGAAGCTCCTGACGGCCGGTGTCATCGACCCGACCAAGGTGAGCCGTGTCGCCCTCGAGCACGCCGCCTCCATCGCGGGGATGCTCCTGACGACCGAGTGCGTCATCGCCGACAAACCCAAGAAGGAGGAGCCCGCCCACAACCACGGCGGGGCCCCTGGCATGGGCGGCATGGACTATTGACCTGCTTTGGAAGCCGGCCCCGGGCAGTGCCCGCCGGCGACCCTACACGAAAAAAGGGGGCGGTGAACCATCACCGCCCCCAATTTTTTTCATGCACGGAACCTTCATTCGACCGCCGTCCTCCGGTCGCGGGTCTCGCGGATGCTGCCGCTGACGATGAGCAGCTGGGCGATGACGTAGGTGGCCATGACGGCGATGCCCGAGCCCGGGAAGTCGGTGCGGAAGCGGGCGACGGCCAGCAGCGCATCGGAGAGTACGAACAGCAGCGCGCCGGCCATGAAGGGCAGGGCGGCCGCGTCCGAGAGCTTGCCGTACTGCCAGAGGGCGCAGCAGAGCATGATGCCGATGACGGAGGCGTAGACGGTGACGGCAGCACGCAGCGGGCCCAGCCCGGGCCAGAGGACGTACAGCAGTTCGAAGACGAAGACGGCGACGGCCAGCAGCATCACCGGCCGGCTCTTGAGGTAGGAGGTGCGGGTGCCGGGGATGGCCAGGAAGTATCGGATATAGGCCAGGTGCGCCAGGAGGAAGGCGACGAGACCGGCCATGAACGCGCCCTGCCCCTTTCCGAGGAGGAGCAGGTCGCCCGCCCACGAGAGGAGGAGTGCTGCGGCGACGGTGCGGTTGCCCGTGTCGACGGGCTTGACGGACACCAGATAGCCTGCCAGCAGGAGCGGCATCAGCAGCGGCTTGGTGAGATGGCGGGCGTCGGGGGCCAGCTGCAGGCAGGCGATGTCGGCTGCGGCGGCCAGCAGGTAGGCCCAGGTGAGGGGACGGCTGCTGTCACTCATCCGGTTTCGTTTCGATCCATACCCTCCTGTTGAAGAAGAGGCGGAGGGAGTCGCGATGCCGGACCGTGTCGGCCAGCGGTGCCTGGATGGGCAGGTAGAGTTTGAAGCTCAGGGAGTCGCGCGTGGACATGCGGACGTCGTGTCCCCATTCGCGTAGGTCGGCGTAGCGTTTGAGTGCGCGGTTGCGGGAGGACACTTCGAGGACGACGTAGAAGGGGAAGCTGTTTTTGCGGGGTTTCGCGGGCGTGTCGACGGAAGGGCTGGGGGGTGCCTGTTTCACTGCGGGCTGTTCGGCGGTCTTGCGGGCGGCCTGCCAGGCCCGCAGCCTGTCCGTCAGCCCGAAATGCGCCCAGGCCCAGACGGCCGCCGCCGCCAGCGCCGTGGCGCCGGCCCAGGGTAGGGCGCTCGGCCAGGGGATGGACATCTTCGTCTTGCGCGCGCCTCGCCGTCCCTTGGCGGACGCGGCGCCCTCGGTGCCGTCCTCCTGCATGAACGACACGTCGCCCCGGTGGTCCTTCTGGACCCAGCCGATGCCTTCGAGGTGGAAGGGTTTGCTGATGTTGGCGAGTTCATGCCCGAACTGCAGGTAGGAGTCGAGGTCGGACAGGACGAGGGTGCGCATCTTGCCGGTGTCGCGGCCGATGGATACGATGAGCTCTTCGTCCCACCTTGTGCGGGGGTCGGGCAGGAAGGAGAGGCTGCCGGGGGGGAAGCCGTCTGCCGCTCCGGGAGAGACGTCAGCGGCCAGTGACCTGTCGAAGGATACGATGCCGAAGCCGGGCAGGGAGAGGCGACCCTCTGCGGCGAGGTGCGCCCTCAGGAACTGGGTGATCCGGCTGGACATGCGCTGGCGTTTCGTGCACCCTTGGCGGGTTGCGTGAAAGATATGTGAAATCGACGAATGGGAGGTGTTTTTTTCGTGCGCCGGCCGGCGGCCGGCCGGGTGGATGCCGTCGTCGGACTACCTTTGCCGGATGACGGGTCCGCGCGACGACAGGGCGTTCTTGGATTGGTGGGCTGGTCGGCGCGACGGCTGGCGTCGGCTGGGGCCCGCGCTATGGGCGGGGCTGCCCGTCGGTGCGGCCCTGTCCGTGCCCATCCTCCTCAACTTCTTCGCGGGCCGCTTCTGGTACCGAAGGGCCGATGCCGTCGGCAGTTCTCAGTTCCAGCCGCTGCTGCTGGTGGTGGCCGTGGCCGTCATCGCCGGCTTCACCGGGTGGCTGTACAGCCGCATGCAGTGGGAGCGCAACGAAGAGCGCTACCAGCGCATCCGGGCGGGACTGGACGGCGATGCAGATACCGGGTCCGACGGCGAATCCTGAAACAAAACCCCGACCTTTGCCAAAATCCCGACAGCCGTCATGAAGAAGAGATATGCCACACTGTTGTGCTGCGCCTGGCTGGCAGGGGCGGCTTGCAAGAAGGACGAGGCCCCGGAGAGCCTGGAGGCCTACATCACCCGGGCGAACCTGACCTCGACGGTGACGAAGGACCCCCGCGGGTTTTACTACCAGGTCGTGACGCCGGGCACTGGGGCGACCCCCACCCTGAGTTCGCGGGTCACGGTGTTCTACACGGGCAGCCTGACGAACGGCAATGTCTTCGACCAGACGGGCGCCACGCCCGCCTCGTTCGGACTGGGCCAGCTGATCCTCGGCTGGCAGTACGGCATCCCTTTGATCAAGGCCGGCGGACGCATCAAGCTCTATCTCCCGCCCGAGCTGGGCTATGGGTCGCAGGCGGTCGGCAGCATCCCGCCCAATTCGGTGCTGATCTTCGACATCACCCTCCAGGCCGTGCAATAGCGGCGGCCTTTGCGTCCGGCCGCGGTCCCGGACCCGACCCCCGTCCCATGCCCCACGAACCGATCTCCGTCTTCGACATGTTCAAGGTGGGCGTAGGTCCCTCCAGTTCCCACACCCTTGGGCCCTGGAAGGCCTCCCTGCAGTTGAACGCATATCTGGAGGCGGAGGGGCGTCTTGATGACGTGATCTCAGTCCGGGTCCTTCTCTACGGGTCGCTTGCCAAGACGGGAAGGGGACACGGCACCGATGTCGCCCTGCAGCTGGGCCTGGCCGGGCATGATCCGGAGACCTTCGACGTTACCCGCATCGGCGCCTGCATGGAGGCGATCGCCGAGGGTCGCCGGATCGAGCTCTCGGGCCGGCATCGGGTGCGTTTCGACCCGATGGAAGACATCGTATTCCTCCATGGCGAGTCGCTGCCCTTCCATCCCAACGCCCTCACCTTCCTGGTCACCTTCTCGGATGGCGGCCAGGAGGCCCATACCTACTACTCCGTCGGTGGCGGCTTCGTGCAGGAGGAGGGGGAGGCACCCGTGGTGGGCGGGGTACGGCTGCCCTTTCCGATCGACAAGGCGTCCGACCTCCTGCACTGGTGCATGAAGACGGGCCTGTCGGTGAGCGAGGTCGTGATGGAGAATGAAACGGCCTGGCGTTCGGAGGCGGAGACCCGGGCGGGGTTGCAGCGTGTCTGGCGGGTGATGCGCGACTGCATCCACCGGGGCTGCCATGCCGAGGGGACCCTGCCGGGCGGCCTCGGCGTGAAGCGGCGGGCGGCCGCCCTGAGCCGCCGGCTGCTGGGCGAGGCCGGCTGCAAGGGGTACGAGGACTGGAAGGACGCCATCCGGGCCGGTGGCGCAGACTTCCGCTACATCCTCGACTGGGTGAGTTGTTTCGCATTGGCCGTCAACGAGGAGAACGCCTCCTTCGGAAGGGTCGTGACGGCACCCACCAACGGTGCCGCCGGCGTCATACCGGCCGTGCTGCATTACATGCTGTGCTTCACCGGCCCCCGGGGGGACGAGGATGTGGCCACCTTCCTGCTCACGGCCTCCGAGATCGGCAGCATCTTCAAGAAGGGCGCCACCATCTCGGCCGCCATGGGCGGCTGCCAGGCGGAGATCGGCGTGTCGTCGGCCATGGCCGCGGCCGGCCTCTGCGAATGCCTGGGGGGAACGCAACGCCAGGTGCTGATGGCCGCGGAGATCGCCATGGAACACCACCTCGGGATGACCTGCGACCCCATCGGCGGACTCGTCCAGGTGCCCTGCATCGAACGCAACGCCATGGGCGCCGTCAAGGCCATCACGGCCGCCCAGCTCTCGCTGCAGGGGACGCCCGACTTCGCCAAGGTGTCGCTCGACGGGGTCGTCCGCACCATGTGGGCCACGGCAGGCGACATGAGCCTCAAATACAAGGAGACGGCCGACGGCGGACTGGCCGTCCACATCCCCCTCAGCCTCAGCGAATGCTGACGCATGCTGAATTTGCATGGGGGGCAACCTTACGCATGCCGTTTTGTTATTCTGTCCCCCATCCACCGGGGACCGGTCAGGGACCGGTCGATGTCATCTCCCTTTGACGCAACCACATGGCTGACCAGCAAGGAAGGAAAACGGGACGGACACCCCTGGCCAAGATCCTCGAAGTCCTGCGGCTCGAGCGGGAGGACATCACCTCCGTCTACCTGTACGCGATCCTCAACGGCCTCATCCAGCTCTCGCTGCCCCTCGGCATCCAGAGCATCATCAGCTTCGTCCTCGGCGGTTCCATCTCGACATCCCTCGTGCTGCTGATCGTGGGGGTGGTGACGGGTGTCCTGCTGACCGGGCTGGTACAGGTCAGCCAGATGCGCATCATCGAGAAGGTGCAGCAGAAGCTCTTCGTCCGCTACGCCTTCGAGTACGCCCACCGCATCCCCAACCTCGACCTCAAGTCGATCGACGGTTACCACCTCCCCGAGACCGTCAACCGGTTCTTCGACACCATCTCGCTGCAGAAGGGCATCGCCAAGCTGCTGCTGGACTTTCCCACCGCCACCATCCAGATCCTCTTCGGGCTCATCCTCCTGTCCTTCTACCATCCCTTCTTCATCGCCTTCAGCTTCGTGCTGGTGGGGCTTGTGGGCGCGATCCTGTACTATTCCGGCCAGCGGGGGATGTCGACATCCATCGAGGAGAGCGACTACAAGTACGGCGTCGGCGCCTGGCTGGAGGAGCTGGCGAGGGTGGTGGCGTCGTTCAAGTTCTCCAAGGGGGGGCAGCTGCACCTGGAGCGGACCGACGGGCTGGTGCAGGGCTACCTCGTGGCCCGCACCGCGCACTTCCGGATCCTGCAGCTGCAGTACTGGACGCTGGTGATGTTCAAGTTGGTCATCACGGCCGGCATGCTCATCGTCGGCAGCTTCCTGCTGATCGACCAGCAGCTGAACCTAGGCCAGTTCATCGCCGCCGAGATCGTCATCCTGCTGGTGCTGAACTCCGTCGAGAAGCTCATCATCAACCTCGAAAAGGTCTACGACGTGCTCACCTCGGTGGAGAAGCTGAGCAAGGTCATCGAGAAGCCGTTGGAGGCGCATGGCCGGGTGGTCCTCCCCGACGGGGGGCGGGGCATGCGCATCGCCATGAACGGCCTATCCTTCTCCCATGCCGGTCGGCAGGTGCTCCACGACATCACCTTCGACATCCCCTCGGGCAGCCGCGTCGCCATCCGCGGCGGTGACGGCTCCGGCAAGTCGACGCTCCTCCGCCTGCTCTGCGGGGTGTATCCCGACTATGCCGGCGGCATCACAGTCGACGGCATCTCGCTCCGCGATTTCGAGGGCGACTCCTACCGGCGGCAGACCGGCGTGCTCCTCGGCCTGCAGGACATCTTCCAGGGCACCCTCCTGGAGAACATCACCATGGGCGACGATCGCATCCATGCCTCCGACATCATGGACCTCGCCGAGCGGATCGGGCTGAACGACTTCATCCGGGAACTGCCCTCCGGCTTGGCCTCGCCGATAGATCCCGTGGGCAAGCGGCTGCCGCGCTCCATCACCCAGAAGGTGCTCCTCCTCCGGGCGCTGGCAGGGAAACCCCGCCTCCTCCTCCTGGAGGAACCCTGGCGCGGCATGGACCCCGCCAACGCCGAACGCATCCGGCGCTACCTGCTGGACAGCGGCGACGGCTGCACCCTGTTCGTCGTGAGCAACGATGCCGAATTCCAGGCAAGGGCCGACATCACCCTGGAACTGCAGGACGGTCGCCTGACCCGCCTCGACCGGCGCGACGCCGGGCGAGGCTGAAACCGGGATCCGCCAGCGGCCCCATCAACCGGAAACAGCATGAGGACAGACTTCATCAACCGCGACCTGAAGGAGCAGTTCGACGAACTCGGCCTGAAGTCCTTCGACGGGATCTACCGCATCCGCCGCAGGAGCAGCGTCCGGCGATGGACCCTGGGCATCCTGATGGGGCTGTTCGTCCTCCTCTTCCTGCCCTGGACGCAGAACATCCGCGCGCGTGGCTCGGTGACCACCCTCCGCCAGGAACAGCGGCCACAGGAGATCCCGACCGTCATTCCCGGACGTGTCGTGAAATGGTACGTCAAGGAGGGGGACCGCGTCGGGGTGGGTGACACCATCCTGCAGCTGGCCGAGGTCAAGGACGACTACTTCGACCCCGAACTGCTCGACCGCACCCGCGAACAGGTGGAGGCCAAGGCGCTCTCCGTCGACAACTACCGGGGCAAGGCCGAAGCCGCCGGGCAGCAGCTCACCGCGCTCCGACTGGCGATGGACCTGAAGATGCGCGACATCGACAACAAGATCGGCCAGCAGCTCCTCAAGATCCGCAGCGACAGCATGGAACTGCTCGCGGCATCCAACGACCTCGCCATCAAGACCGAGCAGTTCCGTCGCCAGCGGGTCCTTTACGACTCGGGCATCGTATCGCTCACGGCGCTCGAGCAACGCAACCAGGCCTTTCAGGAATCCGCCGCCAAACGCGTGAGTGCCGACATCGGATTCCGCAACGCGAAGCAGGAGTTCGTCCGCCTGCAGCTGGAGCGCAACGGTGAGTTGCAGCAGTACCTGGAGAAGATCTCCAAGACGGAGGGCGACCGCTTCCAGTCGCTCTCGCAGGTGCAGACGGGCGCTGCCGATGTTGCCAAGCTGCGCAACCAGTACGCCAACTATACCATCCGGTCGGGCCTCTACACCATCACCGCCCCGCAATCGGGCCAGGTCGTCAAGGCCCGGACGGCCGGCATCGGCGAGATCCTCAAGGAGGGCGAGGTCATCAGCGAGATCGTTCCGACGGACATCGACTTCGCCATCGAGATGTTCGTCCGCCCCGTCGACCTCCCCCTGCTCGCCATCGGCCAGAAGGTAAGGCTGCTCTTCGACGGCTTCCCGGCCGTCGTCTTCAGCGGCTGGCCCCAGACCTCCTACGGGACCTTCGGCGGCGAGGTGTCCGCCATCGAGTCCAACGTCAGCACCAACGGCAAGTTCCGCGTGCTGATCCGGGAGGACCGGTCCGACAAGCGCTGGCCGCCACAGCTCATGATGGGTACCGGCGCGCAGGGGATCGCCCTCCTCAAGGACGTGCCCATCTGGTACGAACTCTGGCGGAACATCAACGGGTTCCCGCCCGACTATTACAAGCCGCAGGAAGCGAACGCCAAGGCCAAATGACCGTGCCCATCCCGAATGCCCCATCCGGAGGCAACTGCCCGCCCGACAGTCCCTTCCGCCCTGTGCGGCCCCTTCGGAAGCGCCTGTTGCCAGCCGTCATGGCGGCCCTTCCGCTCCTCACCGTCCTTCTGGTGCGGGGACAGGACGCCATGCCGCCCGTCCTCACCGAGGAGGCGTTCATGGATATCGTCCGCAACTATCACCCCGTGGCCCGTCAGGCCAACCTGGTGGTCAACAGGGCCACGGCCGAATGGATCGCCGCCAAGGCCGGCTTCGACCCCTACCTGGGTGTCGTATCCGAACGCAAGACCTTCGACGGGAAGAATTATTTCGATTATTTCAGTCCCACCCTCAAGATCCCCACCTGGTACGGCGTGGAGGTGTCCGCCGGCCTGGAGGAGCACCTGGGCGAATTCATCAACCCCGAGCGAACGAAAGGGCGTGCCAGCCACCTCTCCGTCAGCGTGCCCGTCGCCCGCGACCTGGTGATCGACAGGCGGAGGGCCGTGCTCCGCCAGGCACAGCTCTACCGGGGCCAGAGCCGGGCAGAGCGGGCGCTGATGGTGAACGACCTGATGTACGAGGCCCTGACCGACTATTGGAAATGGGCACAGGCATACGTCATCCACGGACTCCTGGCGGAGGTGGTGACCGTCAACGATGCCCGCCTCCGGTTCATCCGGCTTTCGCATGCGCAGGGCGACAGGCCGGCGCTGGACACCACCGAGGCCCTCGCCCAGCTGCAGTCGTTCCAGCTCTCGCGCGACCAGGCCTGGCTGGAACTCCGCAAGGCGGCCCTCGACCTGTCCAACCACCTGTGGCAGGCCAACGACAGCCCCTGGTACCTCCCGCCGCAGGTCCGCCCCGACACTTCCTGGCTCGGGACGGAACTGCGCCAGGCCGGCCTCCCGGTGATGGACGACCTGCTGTCCGTCGCCCTGTCCTCGCACCCGAAGTTGCAGGGCTTCGACTTCAAGCTGCAGGCCCTGGAGGTCGAGCGCCGGCTCAAGTTCCAGGAACTCCTGCCGCAGGTCGACCTCAAATACAGCATGCTCGGGCGGGGCTATGCCAGCATCGGGGCCGAGGCACTGCCCTTCTTCCGCAATAACTACAAGTTCGGCATCGACGCCTCCATGCCCCTGTTCCTTTTCAAGGGTCGCGGGCAGTACCGTGCCGCCCGGATCAAGATCGCCGACACCGACCTCGAGCGGATGCGCACACGCCAGGCGATCTCCAACAAGGTGAAGTACCACTTCACCGAACTCGCCGTGCAGCGCGAGCAGTCGGTCCGCGCCGGTGAATATGTCGAGAGTAACGCCCGCCTCTTCCGGGGCGAGGACATGCGGTTCCGGGTGGGGGAGGGGACCCTTTTCCTCCTCAACGCACGCGAGAACAAGCTCCTCGAGGCCCGTCAGAAGCTGGCCGAGACACGGGCCAAGTACTACCTCTCCCGCATCTCGCTGCGCTGGGCCGCCGGACAGTTGCAGTGAAGGCGTCGGCCCTCGTGCTATCTTTGCCGGAAAAACATGCGCCAAGTCCTGTATGCGGCCCTGCTGCTGTCCGCCTGCCAGTCCCCTGACGCCCCTTCCCGACCCGGCCACTACGTCGGCCGTTTCCTGCGTGCCGACGGGCTGCCCCTCGTCTTCGACGTCGAGGTGGGCGGACAGGGGGCGGACAGTGCCTGGACGTTGCGCAATGCCGAGGAGGCCATCCGGGTGACGGATATCCGGCGGCAGGGCGACTCCATCCTCGTCGACATGCCCGTCTTCGAGTCGGCCTTCCGCCTACGCGACGACGGTGGCGGGTTCACCGGCGAATGGCTGAAGGCCGGTGAGAAGCAGCCGCTGGTCGTGCAACAGGTCGAGATCCGTCCTGGCGAGGCGCGTTTCCCGACCGACCGGGGGCCAGCCGCCGCGGATGTCACGGGCCGCTGGCGGGTGGCTTTCATCCGGCCCGACGGCAGCCGCCGTTCCGCCATCGCCGAATTCCGGCAGTCCGGCCAGCGCCTTACCGGCACCTTCCTGACGCCGACGGGTGACTACCGCTACCTGGAGGGCATCGTGAGCGGCGACTCGCTACAGCTCTCCTGCTTCGACGGAAGCCACGCCTTCTATTTCGGAGCGCGTCTGGCGGGTGGCGACAGCCTCGACAGGGGCGTCTTCGCCGCCGGCCTCACCCACCGCGAACCCTGGACGGCCGTGCGCGACGCCGCCGCCTCGCTGGACGGCAGCTCCGCCCGCATGGAATGGGTCGGTGGCGACACGCCACTGCGGTTCCGCTTCCCCGACCTCGACAGCAACCTCGTCGGCCTCGACGACGAACGGTTCCGCGGCAAGGTCGTCATCCTCCAGATCCTGGGCTCCTGGTGCCCCAACTGCATGGACGAGACGGCCTTCCTCAGCGACTTTTACCGGAAGAAACGCGACAGGGGCGTCGAAGTGATCGGGCTGGCCTACGAGTACGGGACCGACTTCCAACGGTCGCGCCGCAGCCTTTCCAAGTTCCGCGACCGCTACCGGGTGGAATATCCCATCCTCATCACCGGCGTCACGAGTGGCGATACGTTGCGCACCGAGAAGACGCTGCCCGGCTTCACCCCCATCCGGGCCTTCCCCACGACCATCTTCCTGGGTCGTGACGGCCGCGTCCGCCACACGGAGGCCGGCTATGCCGGGCCTGCCACCGGGGACCACCACGAGGCCTATCGGCGCGACTTTGAAGCGCGCGTGGCGTCGTTGCTGCGCGACTGAGGGGGGATGGCGGGCGCTGCCCGGCAGGGGGAAGCGGATGGTCCCGACCCGGCCTTGGCGCGGTCGGGAGGCCGGGGCTCCGACGTATTGACGGGTTCAGAACGGCAGCCGGGCGGCGACGGCCTCGAGCCCATGCCGGTCGGTATCGTCGAAATGGGCGGGGTGCTCGCTGTCCACGTCGAGCACGGCCACCACCCGGCCGTTCCGGATGACGGGCACGACGATCTCGCTGCGCGAGAGGCTGCTGCAGGCGATATGCCCGGGGAACAGGTCCACGTCGGGCACGACGAGCGTCTCGGCCCGCTCCCAGGCGCTGCCGCAGACGCCCCTTCCCCGGCGGATGCGGGTGCAGGCGACGGGGCCCTGGAAGGGTCCGAGTACGAGTTCCTCGCCCGCTACCCGGTAGAAGCCGACCCACCACCAGCCGAACTGCTGCCGGAGGGCGGCCGCGACGTTGGCGAGGTTGGCGACGAGGTCGGGCTCCCCTTCCATGAGGGCCTCGAGCTGGGGCAGCAGCTGGCGGTACTGTTCCGCCTTCGATCCCTCCGCGATGTGAAGATCTTCAGCCATGGGGGCAAAGATAGGAAGGCCGGCGGCACGGGCTGTCCGTCCTGCACAGCAAAGGATTGCATCGCCTTCGCGGGCCCATGCATCCTCGACGGGGCGGCCGCGCATCGGGAAAAACGCCTAGATTCACGCGGTACGCATTACCTGACGCCATGTCGAGAACCCCCGCGCCCCTCAGCTTCTCCCAGATCCTCAACATGAACGTGGGGTTCTTCGGGATCCAGTACAGCTTCGGGCTGCAGCAGACGGCCATCAACCCCCTCTACACCTTCCTCCACGCCCGTCCGGAGGACCTGCCCCTGCTGAACCTGGCGGGTCCGGTCACCGGACTGCTGGTGCAGCCGATCATCGGCGCCATGAGCGACCGTACCTGGCATCCGCGCTGGGGCCGGCGGAAGCCCTATTTCCTGATAGGGGCGGTACTCTGCAGCCTCGCCCTCTTCGCCTTTCCGTTCAGCCGAGCGCTGTGGATGGCGGTGGGGCTGCTGTGGGTCCTCGATGCCGGCAACAACACGGCGATGGAGCCGTACCGCGCCTTCATCGCCGACAGGCTGCCTCCGGCGCAGCGGGCCACCGGCTTCCTGACGCAGAGTTTCTTCACGGGCCTGGGCATCACGCTGGCGAACGTGTCCCTTTTCCTCTTCCAGCGCTTCGTCACGGGGGGCACCACGGCGGCCGACGGCTCGGCGGGCATCCCCTACTGGGTCTTCGGCTCCTTCCTCTTCGGGGCCGTATGCTCCATCGGCTCTGTGCTGTGGTCGATGTCGACCACTACCGAGATCCCGCCCACGGCGGAGGAGCTGGCCGCCCTGCGGTCGCGTCCCGCCGGCCTCCTCGCACCGTTGCGCGAGATCGCCTCGGCGGTGGCCGACATGCCGCGGGTGCTCTGGCAGCTCGCGCTCGTCTACCTCTTCCAATGGTATGCGATGTTCTGCTACTGGCAGTACATCTCGCATGCCATCGCCAGGTCGGTATGGGGTGTGGACGCCGCCTCCGACCCGGTCCGCTACCAGGAGGCCGTGGGCTGGACGGGCCTCGTCAACGGGTGGTACAACGTGGTGACCTTCCTCTCGGCCTTCGCCTTGGCGGGGCTGGCACGCCGGCATTCGCCGCGGGTCGTACACGCCGTCAGCCTGGCGCTCGCGGCAGCCGCGCTGCTGTCGCTGCCCTGGATATCGGACCGCTACCTGCTCTTCCTCCCCATGGTCGGCTTCGGCATCGGCTGGGCCAGCATGATGGGCGTGCCCTACCTGATGGTCGTCACGGCCGTTCCGAAGGCGCGCTACGGCGTGTACATGGGCATCGTCAACATGATGATCGTGATCCCCATGATCATCCAGACCCTCACCTTCGGACCGCTCTACGAGTGGCTGCTGGGGGGCGACCCCCTCCGAGTGATGTCCTTCGCAGGCGTCCTGCTGGCCGTGGCGGCGCTGGCCGTCCTGCGCATCCAGCCCGGGGTGGAGGAGGCGGCGGGCCTTCCTTCGGGGCCGGCCCATTGACCCGAAAACGAATCGATGATGAAGCATAGCGACGCAACGGGCATCCTCTGCATCGGAGAGGCGCTGGTCGACATGATCTGTACCGACAGGGGGCGGTCCCTCTCCGAGGGCGAGCATTTCCTCCGCAAGCCGGGTGGTGCGCCCACCAACGTGGCCGCTGCCATCGCGGCCCTGGGGGGCGATGTCCGACTCGCCGCCAAGGTGGGGGCCGACCCTTTCGGTCAGATGCTCCATGACGTCATGCGTTCCTTCGGCGTCGACATCCGGCACCTGCGGCAGGACCCCGACCATTTCACGACCCTGGCCTTCGTCTCGCTGATGGAGGACGGGGAGCGCGACTTCCATTTCAACCGCGGGGCCGACGGCCACCTCGGTCCCGACGATGTCGGGGACATCTCCCTCGACGGCCTGGCCATCCTCCATTTCGGATCGGCCACGGCCTTCCTCCCGGGGCCGTTGCAGGAGGCCTACCGCGCCTTGCACGACAGGGGGCGGGCGGCCGGCCGGTTCCTGTCCTTCGACCCCAACTACCGGCACCTGCTGTACCGCGACCGCATCCCTTCGTTCCGGGAGCAGTCGGGGTATTTCATCCGCCACTGCGATTTCTTCAAGGTCAGCGACGAGGAGGCCCTCCTCATCACCGCTGCCGGCGACCTTGCCGGTGCGGCACGCGCCCTTCGGGCGATGGGGCCCGCCGTCTTCGCCATCACCCTCGGACGCGAGGGCACCCTCCTCTGCGTGGGCGACGAGACGGCGGTGGTCCCCAGTATCCCCGTCGAGGTGACCGACACCACCGGCGCCGGCGACGCCTTCGTGGGGGCCGTCCTCTACCTGCTCGCTTCCCGCCATGCCCTCGACATGAGGGGCGTCGGCATGGCGGGCTGGCAGCGGATCATCGCCCTCGCCAACCGGGCGGGGGCCCGCACCTGCGAGCACCTGGGCGCCATGGAGGCCTTCCGCCACCTCGACGTGCGCATCTTCGACTGACCGGAACCGACCCTGCGACAATACCCGCGAACCATGACGGAACGCCACGAACCGACCCCACGCATCGCCGACCTCGCCCCCGACTCGGCCTTCCGGCTGCGCCTGGAGGCCAACGCACCCGACATCCGCCGCCTCTTCGACGAGACCTATGGCGGCCACCCCGCCCATGACGGGGCCTTCCGACGCCTCGAGGAGGCCCTGCTGCAGGCCCACCTCGACCGGCCCGCCCGCCTCCAGGCCCGCGACGAGGCCAAGCTCGACCGCGGCCACTGGTACCTCTCCCAGGACATCGCCGGCATGAGTCTCTACGTCGACCGCTTCTGTGGCGACCTTACCGCCCTCGCCGGCCGCCTCGGCTATTTCGCCGACCTCGGCGTCAACCTCCTCCACCTCATGCCGCTCTTCGAGAGCCCCGAGGGCGAGAGCGACGGCGGCTATGCCGTGTCCGACTTCCGCCGGGTGGACCCCCGCTTCGGCACCCTCGACGACCTCGCCGCCCTGCAGGCGTCCATGCAGGGGCAGGACATGTACCTGATGCTGGACATCGTCATCAACCACACCTCCCACCATCACGAATGGGCCCGGCGGGCCCGGGCCGGCGATGCCCGCTACCAGGCCTTCTACCACCTGTACCCCGACCGGACGATGCCCGACGCCTACGAGGCCGCCATGCCCGAGGTGTTCCCCGAGAGTGCGCCCGGCAACTTCACCTGGCTGCCCGACTGCGGCCGGTGGGTGATGACGGTCTTTCATCCCTACCAGTGGGACCTCGACTACCGCAATCCCGACGTCTTCGTCGCCATGCTGGAGCATCTGCTGTTCTACGCCAACCTCGGCGTCGACATCCTCCGCATCGACGCGCCCGCCTTCATCTGGAAGGAGCCGGGCACCTCCTGCCAGAACCTCCCCGGCGCGCACCGCCTCCTGCGCCTCCTCCGCCTCTGCGTGTCGACAGCAACGCCCGGCATGGCCCTCCTCGGCGAGGCCATCGTCGCCCCCGCCGAGATCATGGAATACTTCGGCACGGGGGCCTTCACGGCCCGCGAGTGCGACATGGCCTACAACGCCACCCACATGGCCCTGCAGTGGGACGCCCTGGCCACGGCCGATACCCGCGTCCTCCTGGCGGCCCAGCCCGAACTGGCCCGCAAGCCCTTCGGGACGACCTGGATCAACTACGCCCGCTGCCACGATGATATCGGGCTCGGCTACGACGACCACATGATCCGCCAGGCCGGCTACGACCCCGTCGCGCACCGGCGGTTCCTCCTGGCGTACTATGCCGGCACCTCCCCGGGCACCCCGGCCCGCGGCGCCCTGTTCTCTGTGAACCCGAAGACGGGCGACGCCCGCATCAGTGGCACCCTCGCTTCCCTCTGCGGACTGGAGGCGGCCCTGGCGGCGCATGACGGGGCCGCCGTGGAGGCCTCCTTCCGGCGCATCGCGCTCATGCAGGCCCACTGCCTGTTCATGGGGGGCATCCCGATGGTCTTCCAGGGCGACGAGCTGGGCAGCCTCAACGACCATTCCTACCTGTCGGACCCCGGCAAGCGTTATGACAACCGCTGGATGCACCGCCCGGTGACCGACTGGGACAGGGCCGGGGAACGCCATCGGGCCGAGACGCCGGCGGGCCGTGTCTTCTCCGACCTGTCGCGGCTGATCGGCATCCGCCGGTCGCTCCCGATGGTGGCCGACCGTGGCGACCTGCGCTGGATGCAGCCCCATAACATCCACGTGGCCGGCTATGTCCGCACCGGCGAGGGGCGGACCCTCTTCTGCGTCTTCAACTTCGGAGCGGGGGATGCCTGGCTCACCTGGCATGCCTTCCGGGAGCATGGCCATCTGCCCGCCGCCCTCCTTGACCATTGGACGGGTCAGCGGGTCACGCCGGGCTGGGACCACGAGCACCTCGTCATCGCGGCCTACGGCTTCCATCTGTTCGAGGTGGTGGACTGAAGCGATGGCGATGGGCCCGAGGTGTCAGTCGGGTCGGCCGCTTGCGTCGGTCGTATCCTTGAGCGGGGCGGGGCCGGTGTCGGGCAGTTTCGGGAGTTTGGTCCTGCCGGCGGCGAGGTCGGCCAGCGTGGTGTTCTCGAGGATGCGGAGGTTGGCGTCGCGGACGCTGACCATGAGGTCGTGCAGGCCGCAGTCGCTCTCGTCGCACTGGCTGCAGCGTTCGTAGAAATAGAGGCTGGCGCAGGGGAGCATGGCGATGGGGCCGTCCATGATGCGGATGATCCGCGCGATGGGGATCTGGTCGGGCGGGATGCGGAAGCCATAGCCACCGCCCTTGCCCTTCTTGCTGAGGAGGATGCCTTCGTGCCGCAGTTCGAGGAGGATGTTCTCGAGGAATTTGAGGGGGATGTTGCGTGTCTCGGCGATCTCGGAGATGAGGACATGCCCCCCGGCCTCCCGTTTGGCGAGGTATTCGAGGGCGCGCAGGGCGTACTGTGTCTTCCGGTTCAACACGAGGAATGGGTTGGGATGGTGTCAGCGTCCCTGTCCGACAGCGGGCGGGGGGGTGTCTTCGCCGAGGCCCAGGACGTCCTTCATGGCGTAGACGCCTTTTCGGCGGTGGAGGAATTCGGCGGCCAGGACGGCGCCTGCGGCGAAGCCGTCGCGGCTGAGGGCGTTATGGGAGATCTCGAGTTCGTCGATGGCGGACCTGTAGGTCACCCGGTGCCATCCGGGGTGGGGGTCGATGCGTTGGCTGTCGACAACCAGGTCGGCGGGGTCGCCCGTCTCATGGTCGACCCAGCCCTCCTTGCGGGGCAGTTCGCCGATGACCTGTTCTGCCAGTCGGATGGCGGTGCCGCTGGGGGCGTCCTTCTTGCCGGTGTGGTGCACTTCGGCGATCCTGACGTCGTATTCGGGGTGTGGGGCCATGAGTCTTGCCAGCAGGCGGTTGACTTCGAAGAGGATGTTGACGCCGATGCTGAAGTTGCTGGCGTGGAGGAGGGCACCTGTCCGTTCCCGGCAGCGGGTGGCGGCTTCGGGGAAGTCGTGCAGCCACCCGGTCGACCCGGAGACGACGGGCAGCCCCAGGTCGAGGCAGCGGCAGATGTTGGCGAAGGCACTGCCGGGGCCGGTGAACTCGATGGCCACGTCGGCTGCTGTGGCCGTGGCGGGGTTCAGTTCGTGTGCGTTGTGGATATCGATCCGTGCCGTGACCTCGTGGCCACGGGCTGTGGCGGCCGCCTCGATGGCCCGGCCCATCCGTCCATACCCCACCAGTACGATGCGCATCGGCTGTGCTTTGGGTGCAAGTTATCGAAGATATGCGTCGGGCGGCGGCGGCCTGTGGAGGTTGCCGTCAACGGCCTGCCGACCCGTTGCGGTCGCGCGCTCCGATCTGCCATCGGATGCCGACCTGCATCTGGAGGCCGGCGGGTGTGGGTATCGGGTCGAGGCGGAGGCTGAGCTGTTCGGAGACGTCGAAGGTCCGCAGGTGGCCGTCCACCGCCGCGTCCACCACGTTGAGTCCCCAGAGGGCGAGCAGGGCGAGCACGGAGAGGTCGACGTTCTTGCGGAACTCGTTGCGGTAGAGGCGGAGCGACTGGGTGGAGAGGGGTTGCAGTTGCTGGTCGATCCGGTCGACGGGCAGGTCGGGCGTGACGACGGAGGTGTCGTTGTGGTAGCGGATGGAATAGGCCTCCCGGCATTTGCGGTACCAGTCGAGGTTGTAGGCGAAGGCGCCGACGGGTATCGCCAGGGCGCCGTAGACGAGCGGGAGCTTCCAGTATTTGCGGTTGTAGACCTGTCCGGCGCCGGGGAAGATGGCGGAGCGGAGGGCGGCCTTGGCGGCCAGGGACCGTGGGCGGGCGGTGTCGGTGACAGGGGGGGAGGGCTTCCGGACGACGGCCGTGTCGACCTTCCGCTGGGCGATGCCGGACCCGGGGCAGCAGGCCAACAGGAGGCAGGCGGGCAGTGCCCACCCGGCCAGGTGCGCGCGCACGATCCTCATTGCACGGTGATCTTCATCTTGTCGAGCAGGCCGTTGAGTTCCTCCACGGAGTAGTATTCGAGGACGATCTTCCCGTGGCCCTTCCTCTCGTGGATGAGCCGGGCCCTTGTGCCGAAGTGCGAGCAGATCGTGTCTTCGATGCGTTTCATGACTGGGGGCAGTCCGTCGGCCGACTTCGCCGCCTTGGCCTTGGGCGACTTCCCGCCGGGGTACAGGTTGCGAACGAGTTCCTCCGTCTGGCGGACGGAGAGGTCCTTGCCGACGATCTCCTGGAAGACCTGCATCTGCCGGTCGACCGTCTCGAGGGTGATCAGGGTGCGGGCGTGCCCCATGGTGATCTTGCCGTTGCGGACGGCGACGAGGATGGAGGGGGGCAGCTTGAGGAGTCGGATGTAGTTGGTGACGGTGCTGCGTTCCTTGCCCATGCGGTCGGCCACCTCCTCCTGGGTGAGGTCGCATTCCTCCATGAGGCGTTTGTAGCTCTGCCCGATCTCGATGGCGTTGAGGTCTTGCCGCTGGAGGTTCTCGAGGAGGGCCATCTCGAGGAGCTGCTGGTCGTCGGCCTCGCGGATGTAGACGGGCACGTCCTTCAGTCCGGCGAGCCGGGCCGCTCGCAGCCGCCGTTCGCCGGCGATGAGCCGGAAGCGGCCGGAGGCGAGGCGCGACACCGTGAGGGGCTGGATGATGTCGTGGATGCGGATGGAGTCGGCCAGTTCCTGCAGGGCCTTCTCGTCGAAGTCCTGCCGGGGCTGTTTGGGATTGACCTCGATATGGTCGGTGGGGACGCGGACCATGGCGGTGACCTTCTCGACCACTTCGGTCCGGAGGCCGCCCTCGGGGCTTTTGACTTCGCTGTCGATGCCCTGGAGCAGGGAGCGGATGCCCTTCCCCAGCAGTTCCTTCTTGGGTTTGGAGTTACTCATCGCCGTGGCTTAGGGTTCGTTCCGACTGGGGTATTCGCGTCAGGTTGTTCTTCTGCAGGATCTCCTTGGCGAGGTGGAGGTAGTTGAGGGAGCCCTTGCTTTCCGCGTCGTAGAGGATGACGGGTTTGCCGGCGCTGGGGGCCTCGCTGAGGCGGCTGTTGCGGTGGATGATGGTGTCGAAGACCGTTCGGTCGAAGTGCCGGCGCACCTCGCTCACGACCTGGTTGCAGAGGCGGAGCCGGCCGTCGTACATCGTCATGAGGATGCCCTCGATCACGAGGGAGGTGTTGAGGCGGGTCTGGACGATCTTGATGGTGTTGAGGAGCTTTCCGAGTCCTTCGAGGGCGAAGAATTCGGCCTGGACGGGGACGATGACGCTGTCGGCCGCCACCAGTGCGTTGAGGGTGATGAGGCCGAGAGACGGCGAGCAGTCGATCACGACGAAGTCGTAGGCGTCCCGCACGTCCGCGAGGATGGACTGCAGCACCGATTCGCGCTGGGGCTGGTTGACCATCTCGATCTCGGCGCCGACGAGGTCGATATGGGAGGGGAGCAGCCACAGGTTCGGCATCTCGGTCTGGAGAACCACGTCGCTGGCCCGGGCCTGGTTGACCATGCAGTCGTACAGGCTCTGCTGGATGTTCTGAAGTGCGAAGCCGAGTCCGGAGGTGGAGTTGGCCTGTGGGTCTGCGTCGACCAGCAGGGTCCTGTATTCCAATACGGCGAGGCTCGCGGCCAGGTTGATGGCGGTGGTGGTCTTGCCGACCCCGCCTTTCTGGTTTGCTATGCCGATGACGCGTCCCATGTTGCTGTTACCGTTTATCTCAGAGTGGCGTGACCGACCCCGGCTCCGGCAGGAGCAGTTCGAGGCCGTTCCTTTTGAAATGCGCTGTCGCCGCCTCCCGGTCGATCCGGATGGCGGGGAAGGTGTCGTAATGCAGGCCCACCACGCGACGGCAGTTGATGAGCCTGGCGGCACGGGCGGCGTCCTCGTAGCCCATCGTGAAGACGTCTCCGATGGGGAGCAGGAGGATGTCGGGCGGGACGAAGGAGGGCACCAGCTGCATGTCCATCGTCAGGGCCGTGTCCCCGCTGTAATAGAAGGAGCCTTCGGCCGAACGGCAGACGAAGCCCAGCGGGTTGCCGCCGTAGGTCCCGTCGGGCAGCGACGAGGAGTGCTGCGCCACCACCGCCTTCACGGCACAGAAGCCGAAGTCCATCATGCCGCCCGTGTTGATGGCCCGTACGTCGGAGAGCCCCTTCGACCGCAGCCAGCGGTGCACTTCGAAGTTGCAGACCACGGGTGCGCCGGTGCGGGTGGCGACCGTCACGCAGTCGTGCAGGTGGTCGTCATGGCCGTGGGATACGAAGATCAGGTCGGCCGCCAGCCCTTCGACGTCCACGCCGGCCGCCAGGGGGTTGGGCGTGACGAACGGGTCGAAGAGAAGACGCCTGCCCGAGATCTCCACGGTGAAGCAGGCATGTCCGTGATAACTCAGTGTCATGTGTCCGGGGTGGTGTTCTTCCAGGCACGGGCCGTGGCCCCTGCGGCCGCCGGGCAGGGGGCTGCGGGTGTCGGGGGGACGGCTCCCGTAAGGTCGTCAAATTTACGGCATTGCGGCGGATGCCCCGGAACAATCTATGCACAGCGGCGTTATATGCGATAACCTCACCCGCATGACGCATACCATCATCTCCGGGACCGACCGGGTCGGCAGCAACACCCTCAAGGTGGCCCGCCAGCTGCAGTCGCTGCTGCGGGGCAAGGGCGTCGACGCCTCGCTGGTCAGCCTGGAGGGCATGCCCCTCAGTGGGCGTTCGGACGCGTTGGCGCGCCTGGAGGACGACTTCCTGGCGCCGGCGTCCCATTTACTATTCGTTGTCCCCGAATACAACGGAAGCTTTCCCGGCTGCCTCAAGACGGTGATGGACCTCTCCGACATCCGCCGCGCCTGGTGGGGCAAGAAGGCGATGCTTACGGGCGTGTCGACCGGCCGGGCCGGCAACCTCCGCGGGATGGAGCACCTCACCGGCGTCCTGAACTACCTGAAGGTGACCGTCATGCCCAACCGTCTGCCCATCTCGACGGTCGACCGGCTGATGGACGGTGAGGGCCGGATCCGCGATGTCGCCACCCTGGAGGCCCTCTCCGCCCAGCTCGACGAATTCCTCCGATTCTGAACGCAAGCACCCACCCTCCACCATGAACCGATGGATCCTGCCGGGCATCGCCCTGGCGACCGTCCTGGTCCTCGACCTGTATGTCTTCCAGGCCTGGCGGTCGGCCTCCACCTCCCTGCCGCCCCGCTGGCGCGGTCCGGCCCTGCTGGCCTACTGGCTGCCCACCATCGGCTTCGCCCTGCTGCTGGGGACGGCACTGGCCACGCCGGCGCAGCCCCAGGGCACGGCGTTCCGGACCTATCTCTTCGCCTCCTTCGTCGGGCTCTTTCTCGCCAAGCTTTTCGCCGCCCTGTTCTTCCTGGCCGACGACCTGCGACGCCTGCTGACCTGGGCCGCCAGCCGTTCCGGGCTCGTCCGGGTCACGGCCCCGGCCCCCGACGGCGCCGGCATTCCCCGCTCCGTATTCCTCAGCTGGTTCGGGATCGCCTCCGGCGGGGCCCTCTTCGGCACCCTGCTGCTCGGCTTCCGGAACAAATACCGCTACCGCACCGAGCGGGTACGGCTGGAATCCCCCCACCTCCCGGAAGCCTTCCGCGGGCTCCGCATCGTGCACATCTCGGACATCCACTCGGGCAGCCTGCGAGACCCCGCCGCCGTCGGCCGCGGCGTCCAGCGCATCCTCGACGAGTCGCCCGACATCATCCTCTTCACCGGCGACCTCGTCAACGACCATGCCGGCGAGATGGACGGCTACCGCTCGGTCTTCTCCCGGCTCCGGGCACCGATGGGGGTCTACAGCTGCCTCGGCAACCACGACTACGGCGACTATCGCCGGTGGCCCAGCCCCGAGGCCAAGGCCCGCAACCTCGAACGCCTCAAGGCCGTCCACGCCGAGATGGGCTGGCGGCTCCTGCTGAACGAACATGTCACCCTCGAGCGCGACGGACAGCAGATCGCCCTCCTCGGCATCGAGAACTGGGGCGCCAGGGGCTTCGGCCAGTACGGCAGGCTGGAAGACGCCTACCGCGGCACCGAAGGCCATCCCTTCCGCATCCTCCTCAGCCACGACCCCAGCCACTGGGAGGCACAGGTGCTCAAGGACTACCCCGACATCGACCTCATGCTCAGCGGCCACACCCACGGCATGCAGTTCGGCGTCGAGGTCCCAGGCTTCCGCTGGAGCCCCGTCCAGTACGTCTACCGCCAGTGGGCGGGCCTCTACAGGCAGGGGCGCCAACACCTGTATGTCAACCGCGGGTTCGGCTTCCTCGGCTATCCCGGCCGGGTCGGCATCCTCCCCGAGATCACCGTCATCGAACTGGCCTGAGTCCCACGGTTCCCTTTTTCCCACTTTAAGCTTATTTTGGCTGTCCCGCCGGGACATGGCCGCGAAGCCCGTGCAACCCGGCCCGTGATTTGTACATCTAACCTCCAAATTCGACACGCATGAAAAGGACGACATTCCTCGCCGCCGCCCTTCTCCTGGGCAGCATCGCCTCCCAGGCCCAGGGTGTGAAACTCGGGGTCCGCTTCGGATCGACCCTCTACAAGATCGATGGCCAGCAGTTCAAGGACGGCTTCAACTTCGGCTACCACCTCGGCGGCGCCCTCGAAGTCATGTTCAGCAAGAAGTTCGGCATCCAGCCCGAAGTGCTGTTCAACAAGAGCAAGACGGAGACGGCCGGCAACCTCGGCAGCGTCGCCCAGGGCATCAACCTCGGCGTGGTGACCGACCTCAACTACCTCAGCATCCCCCTCCTCCTCAACATCCGCCCCTCGGGAGGCCCCCTGGTCATCCAGGCAGGCCCCCAGTTCGGCATCATGATGAGCAGCGGCAACAGCCTGGTGCAGAACGGCCGCGACGCCTTCAAGAGCGGCGACATCTCCCTCCTCGGCGGCCTCCAGCTCAACCTCGCCATGATCCGCGTCTACGGCCGCTACGGCATCGGCCTCAGCAACATCAGCGATGTGAGCAGCCAGGAGAAGTGGAAGAGCCAGATGGCCCAGCTGGGCGTCGGCATCAACTTCTGACCTCCCTTGACCATCATGGGGCAGCCCATCTGCATGACAGATTGGCTGCCTTTTTTTGTGCCATCCTGTCCCCTGTTCCGCACATTCGGTACGCGATTGGCGGCATCCGCCCACCCCTTTCGGGATTCCGGGGCGGCGGGTCCCCCTCGAAGGTTGCCGACGCGGCTTGGCATTAAACTTGCCCATACTGTGCCACGGGATTTTCGACGGGTGGACGCATGAAGCCCCGGCATCTTCCGTTATCATCGCATGCACATGAGTGAGAAGACGACATACCGCCTGGGAGACGACGACATGGACTTCATGCCCATCATCCCCCTGAACGAAGGGGAGGGTGACGCATCGGAGGAGACGCCGATCCCGAAGGAGCTGCCCCTGCTGCCCCTGCGCAACACGGTGCTGTTCCCCGGGGTGGTGATCCCGATCACGGTGGGTCGCGACAAGTCGATCAAGGCGGTGAACGAGGCTTACAAGGGCGACAAGCTCGTGGGGGTCCTGGCGCAGAAGGACGCCGATGTCGAAGACCCCGGCGTCGACGACCTGGTACGCATCGGCACGGTGGCCAAGGTCATCAAGCTGATCAAGATGCCCGATGGCGGCACGACCGTCATCATCCAGGGCCGCAAGCGTTTCGAACTGCTGGGCGTGACGGCCGAGGAGCCCTGCTTCCGGGGGCGTGTACGCGTCGTCGAGGAGGAGGTCGTCGGCGAGGACAGGCATTTCGACGCCACCGTCAGCTCGATCAAGGACCTCGCCGCGCAGATCATCCAGCTCTCGCCCAACATCCCCACCGAGGCCGGCATCATCCTCCGGAACATCGAGAACCCCTCGTTCCTGATCCATTTCGTCAGCAGCAACCTCAACAGCGACCTGTCCGAGAAACAGCGGCTGCTGGAGATGGACGACATCCGCGCCCGCTCCGAGACACTCCTCAAGCTCCTGCAGCAGGAACTGCAGTTCGCCGAACTCAAGAACAAGGTCACCACCAAGACGAAGACCGAGCTCGACAAGCAGCAACGCGAATACTTCCTCCAGCAGCAGCTCAAGAGCATCAAGGAGGAACTGGGCGGCGATGCCAACGACCGCGAGGTCCAGGAGATGCGCAAGAAGGCCGAGACCAAGCCATGGCCGCAGGCGGCGCGTGACCTGTTCCTCAAGAACATCGAGAAGCTCGAGCGGATGCATCCCACCACGCCCGACTACTCCGTCGTCTACAACCACCTCGACCTCATGCTCGACCTGCCCTGGGGCGGGTACACCGAGGACAGTTACGACCTCCGCAAGGCCAAGCAGGTGCTCGACGCCGACCACTTCGGGATGGACCGCATCAAGGAACGCATCCTCGAATACCTCGCCGTTCTCAAGCTAAAGGGCGACATGAAGAGCCCCATCCTGTGCTTCGTCGGGCCGCCCGGCATCGGCAAGACCTCGCTGGGCCGGAGCATCTCCCATGCCATCGGCCGCAAGTACGCCCGCCTCAGCCTCGGCGGACTGCACGACGAGAGCGAGATCCGCGGCCATCGCAAGACCTACATCGGGGCGATGCCCGGCCGCATCATCCAGACGATCCGGAAACTCGAATCCTCCAACCCCGTCATCATCCTCGACGAAGTCGACAAGGTCGGGCGCGACCATCGCGGCGACCCCTCCTCCGCACTCCTCGAAGTGCTGGACCCCGAACAGAACCACTCCTTCTACGACAACTACCTCGAACTCGAGTACGACCTCAGCAAGGTGCTCTTCATCGCCACGGCCAACGACATCCAGAGCATCCAGCCCGCCCTGCGCGACCGACTCGAGGTCATCGACCTGAGCGGCTACGCCGTCGAGGAGAAGGTCGAGATCGCCAACCGCCACCTCATCCCCAAGCAGAAGGAGTCGCACGGTCTCCGCGACCGATCCATCCGCATCTCACCCAAGGTGCTGCAGGGCGTCATCGAGGACTATACCCGCGAGAGCGGTGTCCGGGAACTCGACAGGCAACTCGCCTCCATCATGCGGGCCTATGCCAAGGAGCTGGCCCTCAACGGGAAGGTCAAGTCCACCGTCACCGCCCGCGACGTCGAACGCATCCTCGGCAAGCCCCGATATTCCAACGAGATCTACCGGACGGCCAACCAGCCCGGCGTGGCCGTGGGACTGGCATGGACCTATGTCGGGGGCGACATCCTCTTCATCGAGACCAGCGTCTCCGAAGGCAAGGGCGAACTCAAACTCACCGGCAACCTCGGCAACGTCATGAAGGAGAGCGCCTCCACCGCCCTCACCTGGCTGCAGGCCAACGCCCGGAAACTCGGCATCGACCCGGAGGCCTTCAACAGGTCGACCATCCATATCCACGTGCCGGAAGGCGCCGTGCCCAAGGACGGCCCCAGCGCCGGCATCACCATGCTCACCGCCCTCGCCTCGGCCTTCACCGGCCGCAAGGTCAAGCCCTACCTGGCCATGACAGGCGAGTCGACCCTCCGTGGACAGGTGCTGCCCGTCGGCGGCATCAAGGAGAAGGTCCTCGCCGCCAAAAGGGCCGGCATGAAGGAGATCGTGATGTGCTGGCAGAACGAGAAGGACGTGTCCGAGATCGACCAGGATTACATCGGCGGTCTCCGCTTCCACTACGTCAGGACCCTCCAGCAGGTGCTCGACCTGGCCCTCGCCTGATCCGCCTCCGCGCCGTACACCGCCCGACCGTCACCGCATGACCCGCATCGCCTCGGCCTGCCGGAGGCCTTCGCTTCATGCATATCCGGGGTAAACCCCCGATCAGGCGTTCCCCTTCGAACAATCGACCGACACGTCCGTTGTACAGCGGAAACTACGCAAGTCAGTTTTTCATGTTGGTTGTTTTAAGGGTTACAGAATTCCCCCATGTCCATGGGGGATTTTCTTTTCCGGGGGAGGCCGATGGGTTAATTTCGTTCGCATGTCCAGCCTACGGCCTCTCCTGACCTGCTGTCTGCTGGGGGCCATCGCATCCGGCGCGGCCGGGCAGACGCTGGGGGGCTCCGCTGCCTACGCCTTCCTGCGGGTCCCAGCCGCTCCGCTGGCCAACGCCATGGGTACCGCCAACGTATCGGTGCTGACGCGCGACGTGTCGGTCGTGCAGCTCAACCCCGCCCTGCTGCGGGCGGAGATGGAAGGGCAGCTGGCCGTGGCCGCCAACCGCTTCTTTTCGGGTGCCCGACAGGTCAACGGCCTATTCTGCCTGGGTGTCGGCCGGCACGACCGCACCCTGCTGGCCGCGGGCATCGACTACTTCGACTACGGGACGGCCGCGGCCACCGACCCTTCGGGCAACCGGCTGGGAGAATTCCGCGCCCGCGACCACGTCGTCCGCGTGACCGCCACGCGCACCTACGGCGAGCGCTGGCGCTACGGGCTGACCCTCAAACATGCGGGCAGCGCCTACGGCATCTACCGTTCGGATGCCATCCTGGCCGATGTGGGCCTCACCTGGACGGACACCTCCGGGCTCCTGCAGGCCGGCTTCGTGGCACGTAACATGGGCGCACAGCTACGCACCTACGCCGGCCAGGCCGAAGACATGCCCTTCGACCTGCAGTTCGGCATCTCCAGGCGACTCCGCCATGCACCCCTGCAGTTCTCCCTCACCGCCCAGCGCGCCCACCGGTTCGACATCCGATACCCCGACGCGGTCGGTGACAGCTCCGCCCCGGGCCTTTCCGGCGCCCAGGGTTTCCTGGACAACCTCTTCCGGCACCTCGTCCTCTCCGTACAGGGATATGTCGGCGACAAGGTGGAGCTGACCCTCGGCTACAACCACCTCCGGCGTGCGGAGCTTGCCATCCCCAGTGCCGCCAACGGCCTGACGGGCTTCTCCTTCGGCGCCGGTGTGATGCTGAAGCGGCTGCAGGTGCGTTATGGCCGTGCCGTCTTCCTCAACGGACTGGCCTACAGCCAGTTCGGGCTCTCGGCCTCGCTGGGGCGAAGCCCTCAGGAACGCTTGTGATAGGTGAGGATGGCCAGCGCGTTCGTGAGCAGCGCGTAGGCGGAGATGACGGCCAGCTCCATGGCGATGTCGGCCATCCCCGCACCCTTCAGCACCACCCGCCGCATGACCTCGATGAACCAGGTGACGGGGTTGGCCCGGGCGACCCACCGCGCCCATGCCGGCATGCTGTCGATGTTGGTGTACAGCCCGCTCATGAGGATGAACACCATCATGAGGAAGAACGATACCAGCATGGCCTGCTGCATGGTTCCCGAGAAGTTCGATACGAGCATGCCGATGCCGAGGAAGGCGAGCATGTACACCGCCGCGAAGGCGTAGATGGTCAGATAACTCCCCAGCGGCACGATGCCGTAGACCAGCCTCGCGATGCCGAAGCCGATCGTCATCACCACGAATCCCATGATGAACTGCGGGATGAGTTTCCCGAGGATGAACTCGTGCTTGCGGATGGGGGAGACGTTGACCTGCTCGATGGTGCCCAGCTCCTTCTCGCGGACGATGTTGATGGCGGTGAGGTTCATCCCCACCATCGTGAGCAGCAGCACGAGGATGCCCGGCACCATGAAGAGGCTGTACGCCATGCGCGGGTTGAAGCGGAAGGTGTGGGTCGTCCGCAACGGTCCTGCCCGGCTGTCGCCGTCGCCCGTCCATTCGGCCCGTATGCCGTCGTTGAAGCCGCGGAGCAGGCTTGTGAGGTAGGCGCCGCCAAGCCCCGCCTTGACGCCGTTGATGGCGTTGACCTCGACAAAGAGGGTGGAGCGGCCCTCGCGCAGGAGGTCCTTCTCGAAATGGCGCGGGATGTCGAGCATGATATCGGCCCGGTCCTGCTCCATCGCCACCACGGCCTCGCGGCGGTCGCTGCCGTAGCCGCTCAGGATGAAGTAGCCCGAGGCGCGGATGTTCTCCACGAGCCGTCGGGAGAGGGTGGACCTGTCCCGGTCGGTCACGTGGACGAGGATGTTCTTGACCTCGTAGTCGGCCGCGTTGGGCAGTACGAGCAGCTGGATGACGGGCATGACGACCACGAGGCGGATGATGGCGGGGTTGCGCCGGATCTGCCCGAACTCCTTGCGTATGATGACGAGCAGCCTCCTCATTCGAGCCTCAGTTTGAATTTCCGGACCGCCAGGGTGGTGAAGAACACGAACATGCCCGCCAGCACGAGCGTCTCCTTCCACACCGTCGCGAAGCCCGTCCCCTTGATCATCACCGAACGGACGATGACGAAGTACCAGCGGGCGGGGACGAAGTTCGACAGCACGCGCAGCGGCAGGGGCATGTTCTCGATGGGGAACATGAACCCGCTGAGCATGATGGTGGGCAGGAACATCCCGATCAGCGAGATGAACATCGCCGTGAGCTGCGAGGCGGTGGCCGTCGAGATGAGCAGCCCGAGCGAGAGGGCCACGCCCGTGAAGAGGACGCTCTCGGCGAAGAGGAGTGCCACCTGCCCGCGGATGGGCACGTCGAGCACGAAGACGCTCAGCAGCAGGATCGTGGCGATGTTGAAGAATGAGACCAGCAGATAGGGCACGGCCTTGGCGAGGATGATCCTCAGCGGTCGCATGGGCGAGACGAGCATGACCTCCATGGTGCCCGTCTCCTTCTCGCGGACGACCGTGAGGGCCGTCATCATCGTGCACACCAGCAGCAGCACCATGGCCATCACGCCGGGCACGAAGTTGTAGGCGCCTTTGAGTTGCGGGTTGTAGCGCATGCGCGTCTCGCTGCGGATGGTGTAGGGCGTCTGTGCAGGGCCCGCCAGCTCCCGGGAGAGGTCGGCCACGACGGCCTCCGCGTAGTTGACCAGCGTGTTGGCGGTGTTGGGGTCGCTCGCGTCGGCGATGAGCTGCAGGGTGGCGCCATCCGCCCTGCCGGACGCCGTCTCGAAACCGGGCGGCACCACCAGGGCGATGCGGCATTGGCCGCGACGGAAGGCCCTGTCGATGCCTTCGGGTCCGTCGACGGGCCCGGCCGACTCGAAGTAGCGGCTGGCCTCCAGCCGTTGGATGAGGCGGTGGGACAGGGGGTCTCGTGCGTGGTCGACGTAGACGAAGCGGGCGTTCTTGACCTCGTTGGTCAGTGCGAAGCCGAAGATGAGGATCTGCACCATCGGCATGCCCACGAGGATCGCCAGCGTCCGCGGGTCGCGGAGGATGTGGATGAACTCCTTCTTGGCGAATTGCAGGAACTGTTTCATGGGCGGCTTCATTCGGTGCGACGGGCCTGCCGGGCGAGCCGCAGGAAGACCTCGTTGATGCTGTCCGCACCATGGGCCTGCTTCAGGCCCGCGGGCGTGTCGAGGGCCTCGATGCGTCCGTCGACCATGATGGATACCCGGTCGCAGTATTCGGCCTCGTCCATGTAATGCGTGGTGACGAAGACGGTGATGCCCCTGTCGGCGGCACGGTAGATCATCTTCCAGAACCCGCGCCGGGTGAGCGGGTCCACCCCGCCCGTGGGTTCGTCGAGGAAGACGATGCCGGGCTCGTGGATGATGGCCACGGAGAAGGCCAGTCGCTGCTTCCAGCCGGGCGGCAGGCTGCGCACGAGGGCCTTGCGTTCGGCCGTCAGTCCCAGCTCTTCGAGCATCCTGTCGCCGCGTTCGCGGACCTCTCGCCGCCCGAGGCCGTAGATGCCGGCATAGAAGCGGATGTTCTCGACGACCGACAGGTCGTCGTAGAGCGAGAAGCGCTGGCTCATGTACCCGATGCTGCGCTTGATGTCCTCCGTCCGGGTCCAGACGTCGTATCCCGCCACGCGGGCCTTGCCGGCCCTGGGCTTGAGCAGGCCGCAGAACATGCGCATGGCCGTGGTCTTGCCCGCGCCGTTGGCGCCGAGGAATCCGTAGATCTCGCCGCGGGCGACCGACAGCGAGATGCCGTCGACGGCGGTGAAGTCGCCGAAGCGTCGGGTGAGGCCTTCCGCAAGGATCACCGCGTCATCCATGTCCGTCCTTCATGAGGGAGATGAAGCAATCCTCGATGTCGGGTTCCACGTCGACGGCGGCGCGCCCCTCGGGCCATTGGACCCCTTCGTCCGCGACCACGGCGTGGACGTGTTCGCCGAAGGGATAGGCGTCGCTCACGCCTGCGACCCCTTCGAGCATGTCGAGGGTCTTGAGCATGCCCGGACCTTTGACGGCCATCAGCCGGCGGCCGTAGCCGCGGCGCAGTCCCTCCGGCGTATCCACGCGCAGGATGCGGCCCTGCTGGATGAGCGCTACCCGGTCGCACAGCGAGGCCTCGTCCATATACGGCGTCGACACCACGATGGTGATGCCCTGTGCCTGGAGGCCTTTGAGCAGTTGCCAGAATTCCTTCCGGGAGACGGCGTCGACGCCGGTGGTGGGCTCGTCGAGGAAGAGGGTGCGCGGGCGGTGGATGAGGGCGCAGCAGAGGGCCAGCTTCTGCTTCATGCCGCCGGAGAGGTTGCCTGCGCGGAAGCGACGGAAGGGTTCCAGCTGCACGTAGATGTCCTGCACGAGGTGCCTGTTCTCGCGGAAGTCGGTGTCGAAGATGCTGGCGAAGAAGGCGAGGTTCTCCTCTACCGTGAGGTCGGTGTAGAGCGAGAAGCGTCCGGGCATGTAGCCGAGTTGGGTGCGCAGCCGGCGGAAGTCGCGCACGACGTCGAGACCGTTGACGGCGGCCTGTCCGCTGTCGGGCAGGAGCAGCGAGGTCAGGATGCGGAACAGCGTGGTCTTGCCGGCCCCGTCGGGACCGATGAGGCCGAAGCGTTCGCCCTCGCCGATGTCGAGGCTGATGCCACGTAGGGCCTCCGTGCGCGTCCTGCCGGCGGCATAGGCCTTCGAGACCTGTCGTATCGTGATGGCGTCCATCGTCAGAAGCGTATCTCGCCGTACATGCCGATGCGGAGGGTGCCGTCGTTCCTCACTTTGACCTTGACGGCGTAGACGAGGTTGGCGCGTTCGTCCTTCGTCTGTATGGTCTTGGGGGTGAACTCGGCCCTCGGCGATATCCAACTGATGGTGCCCGGGTGTTGGGCGTACGCGTCGGTCCCCTTGTCGGTAAATACCGTCACGGTCTTCCCGATGGCGAGTCCCGTCACCTGGTCGCCGGTCACATAGGCGCGCAGGGTGAGTTCGCGCAGGTCGGCCACCTTGTAGAGGGGTCTGCCGGGGAGGGCCGTCTCGCCGATGTTGGCATAGGTGGCGATGACGACACCGCCGGCGGGGTTGACCACGGCGGTGCGGCGGAGCTGGTCGTCGAGCTGTGCCGCCCTTTTCCTGAGGGGCTCCGCCTCGCTCAGCACGGCGCGGTTCTGGTTGGCGGTGAGGGCGCGTTGGACGGCGACCTGCTGGCGGGTGACGGCCATCTGCCGGCGGACCGACTCGGTCTGGAAGCGGAGGTCGTCGACCTGCTTGCCGGTGGCGGCGTCCTTCCGGAGGAGTCCTTCGGCACGGGCCAGTTCACGGAGCAGGTTGTCGAGCTGGGTCTGCTGCACGGCGAGTTGATCGTTCAGCAGGGCCACCTGCGGCCCGGCGTCGGTGGTGCGCTCCTGGAGCGCTTGGAGCGAGGCCTCTGCCTGTTCGCGCTGCAGTTCAAGGCTCCGCCCCTCGATGCGGCCGACGGTGTCGCCGGCGGCCAGGCTGTCGCCTTCAGAGACTTTCCATTCGACGATGCGGCCGGTGGCCTCCGGCGAGACGAGGACTTCTTCGGCCTCGAAGCTGCCCTGTGCGTCGAAGGCTTCCTGCCCCTGTCGGCAGGACAGGCAGAGGATGGCGATGAGCGGGAGGTATCTCATGGGTCTGCGGTTGGGTCATTGGGGGAAAGGGTCGTTGGCGGACGGCCTGTCGGACCCCAGTGTCCCGGCCAGGGCGACACGCGATTGGACGAGTTGCAGCTCATGGAGCCGGAGGGTCTGCCGGGCCATGTCCTCCGCGTTCACCTCGCGGAGGTAGTCGGCCGCCGTGGCGACGCCGGCCTCCAGCTGGGCGAGTGCGGCCTGTTTGACGGCGGTGCGGAGCCCGATGATGGCGCGGTCGGACTCCATGAGGCGCGAGAGCCTTTCGATGTCGGCCCGCTGCTGCCGCGCCTGCGTTTCCGTCTGGAGGCGGAAGGCCTCCGCCTGCAGGGATGCATTCCGGATGCCGATGTCGGCAAGGGCCTTTTCGCCCGGTGCGGTGTAGCGGGCCCCCAGGTTCCATTGGAAGCGCAGTCCGCCGATGCCGTAGGGCTCGAAACCGTTCTTGAGCATGTTGAGGCCGGGCCTGCCATAGCCACCCGTGAGGAAGAGGCTGGTGCGTGGCCGGAGGCGCGCGTCGGTGAGCGATTTCTGCCGATCCCCCATCACGGTCTGCAGTCGGAAGCGTTCGAGTTCGGGCCGCCTGACCGCCATCGTCCCGACGGCGGGGGAAGGGGGGATGTCGAAGCGCACGGCCTCGCCCAGCACCGTGTCGGCGAGGATGCCCAGGGCTTCCACCAGGCACTTGCGGGAGAAGGCGACCTCGACCAGCCGCTGCTCGGCCCGGAGGGCTTCCGCCTTCAGCACGTCCAGTGCCGAGCGGAAGGCCGTCCCGCCCTCCACCTAGGCCGACACCTTGCGGATGCCCGCGTCGATATCGGCCTTCAGGAGGGCCGTCTGTGCCGCCATCGCGTCGGAGAGCAGGATGCCGAAAGACAAGGCCTGCACCCGTTCCCGCAACCGGTGCAGGTCGACCTCGGCACGGCCCTCCTCCAACTGCGACTGCACCTCCGTCATGCCCAGCTGCGCCCGCGTCCACCCCCCGTTGAAGATCGTCTGCACAACATCCACCGTCAGCCGGTACTGGTCCCTCGACAAGGGTTCGACCTTTAAGGGGCGTTCGGGATGACCAGCTGCATCACCTCCGACTGGTAGCTTGCCTGTCCGCCCAGCCCTACCTGCGGCAGATAGCCCTTCCTCAGGTTGGCCGCCGTCAGGTCGCGGGCCTGCCGGGCCAGGGCCTGCTGCCGCAGGGCCGGATAATGGCGCCGGGCCCGCTCCTCCGCCATCGTCAGCGTGAAGGGCTGGCCCTTGAGGCCCGCCGGGACCGCCAGGAGTCCCGCCAGGCAGATGTCTCGGATCGCGGTATGGACGCTCATCCTGCTGGGTTGTATAAGGAATCGATGATCATCTTCGGTATCCGGTCGCGCCGCTGCGCCATGGCCTCGCGGAAGCCTTCGTCGCTCACCCCCAGCATGCGCTGCATCATCGGCCGGGCGATGACCGGGAAAAGGCAGAGCCCCAGGATGTCCATCATGAGCTGCTCCGGGTTGACAGGACGGATCCGGCCGGCCGCCACCTCTTCGGCGATCTGCAGACGAAAGGGCTCGAAGTCGGGCAGCACACCCTCCTCCGATTGGATCCGGGTGACAAAGCCTGCCCCCTTGCGGTTGGCCTCGGTGATGATGAAGACGGCGATGTACGGTTGCTCGATGCCTGTCGTGATGTATTGGTCGCAGAGGCGTATGACCTTCTCCCGCAATGTCGCCTCGGACCGGAGTATGGTCCGCAGGCTGCCGAAGTATTCCGCGGCACTGGCCCGGAACACCCGCTCGAACAACAGGTCCTTGCTGCGAAAATAATAGTGCAACAAGGCCTTGTTGATGCCGGCCTCGTCAGCGATCTCCCGCATCCGCGCCCCGTCGAAACCCCGCAGCCGGAAGACCTTCGCCGCCGCCGCCAGGATCCGCTCCTCCGTTGAAAGGACGATGCCGGTATTGTCCATCTGGTTTAACTAAATGGTTAACAAAGATAGGGGTTCGCCGGCGATGCTGGGAAAAACAGGGGAGGGAAGTTTTCTTCTCCGTGGGGAAGGGGTTACCTTGCACGACAGCATCGTATGGCCTATCGGAACATGCATCACCCGTCCGTATTGACGGGTCCCGAGTTGGACGGCTACCTGGCCCGCGGCTGGTACCGGATGCAGCAGTCCATCTTCACGATCACGCATTCGTTCCGCGAGGAGTTCGTCGACTTCCGGCCCGTCTGGTGGCTGCGCTTTCCGGTGCAGGGACTGCCGCGGCACCGCTCGCATGACCGCATCCGGCGGCGCAACCGCCACCTGCAGGTGCGGCTGGAGGCCTCCTTCCGGCCCGATGCCGCCTCGGAGGAGCTCTATGCCCGGTATCTGGCCGACATGCCCTTCGACGGCTATCCCTCCATCACCGATGCGCTGTACGGCGACGACGGTCCCGGTGCCGGCACCATCTACGATACGCGGGCCATCATCCTGAGCGACGGCGGCCGCGACGTCGCCATCGGCATCTTCGACCGGGGGCAGTATGCCGGCGCCTCCATCCTGCACGGCTACGACCCGGCCTACGCCCGCCACAGCCTCGGCAAGTACCTGATGTTGCTGACCCTGGACCACCTTGCCGAGGCAGGTTGCGAATGGTACTATCCCGGCTACGTCGTCAGCGGGGTCCCCCGCTTCGATTACAAGCTGTTCCTGGGGCGAGATAGGGCCGACTACTTCGATCCGGCCGGGCAGGTCTGGCGACCGTTCCAGGAAGAGCTGCTGCAATGGGACGCGTCCGATCCCGGAGGTTGGGAGGCCGATCTGGAGGACTTCAACTGCTGAGGCCACCCGATCCCGGGCGGGCATTCCCGTCGGATGACCGTTCGGCCGGCAATGCCGAACTTGCAGGACCGGATGGACCTGATGCCGACATACCGCCTGACGCGCCTCGCCCCGACGCCGAGCGGTTTCCTGCATGTCGGGAATCTGATGTCCTTCGTCCTCACGGCCGGGCTGGCGCGTCGGCACGGCGCGTCGATCCTGTTGCGCATCGACGACCTCGACCGGCAGCGCATGCGGCGCGAATACCTCGACGACATCTTCGACACGCTGCGTTTTGCGGGCATCCCGTGGGACGAGGGGCCGAGGGATGCCGACGACTTCCTGCGCAACTGGTCGCAGTCGCACCGCCAGCCACTGTACCGGGAGGCGTTGGACCATCTCCGCACTACCGATGCGGTCTTCGCCTGCACCTGCTCGCGTTCCGAGTTGTTCCGTACCGCTGCTGACAATACGTATCCGGGCACCTGCCGCTTCCGTCGACATGCGCTCGAGGCGCCGGGGATGGCCTGGCGACTGATGGCGGAGCCGGCGGGCCGGGTTCGGATGAGGCGTCCCGACGGCGGCGATGAGGTTCGAGACCTGCCGGGGGAGATGCGGCATCTTGTCGTCAGGAAGCGCGGCGGGGATCCATCCTACCAGCTGGCATCGGTCGTGGACGACCTCCATTACCGTGTCGACCTGGTCGTGCGCGGCGAGGACCTGTTACCTTCCACGCTGGCCCAGCTGCATGTCTCTGGGTTGCTGCCGCCCAACCCTTTCGGTGAGACGTCGTTCCTGCACCATCCCCTGCTGCGCGACGCAGCGGGCGGCAAGTTGTCGAAGTCGGCGGGGGCTGCCTCCATCCGTCACCTGCGTCTGACGGGGATGGACCGGATGGGATTGTTCCGGCATCTTTCCTGCCTTCTTGGAATGAAAGAGCCCGCCTCCGACTGGGGCGGGCTCTTTGAAGCGTGGGTGAGGGCCGGCCGGGCCGGCGGTCCCTCATTTCATTGAAGGCTTCCAGCCTTCGCGGTATTCGCGGGTGACGAAGGGGTTGGCGTCCTCGAAGTTGGTGATGCGCATCGACTTACCGTCCCACAGCAGTTTCTTGCGGCCGTAGAAGTCCATGCGCGTATTGCCGGCGGCGTTCTTGACCTCTTTGCGGAGCATGTAGCTGCGGATGGCGAGGTTGCCCATGAGGACCGTCTCGGTGAGGGGGCCGGAATAGTCGAACGAGGAGGACAGTGCCTTGTGCTTCGGGCTGCCGAAGCCGGCCTTGCAGGCTTCGGTCCAGTTGACCTGGTGGTTCCATTCGGCCATGCCCTTGGAGAGTTCCCGGACGGATGCGGGCATCTCGACCTTTTCGCCGCTGTTGAGGTAGAGTTTGGGGTCGTTGCCGTACATGCCGATGACCATGAGGCCCTTGGAGCCGTGGAGGTACACGCCGTTGGCGCCGTTGCCGTCGGGGCTGAGGGGTTCGTCGGCCGGGAGCTGGTCGGGGTGGAAGGGTCGGAGGCCGCCGTCCATCCATACCATCTTCATGGGCACCTTGTTCTTCTGTGTGGCGGGGAAGCGGATCTCGACGAGGGAGGAGGGTGGGCATCCCTCGGGGATGTGTTCCGGGTTCCAGTCCTTGATGAATACCTGTCCGACGCTGGCTTCGACTTCGGTGGGGTAGCCGAGGCCGAGGATGCGGAAGGGCGAGTCGATGGTATGGCAGCCGATGTCGCCGAGGGCGCCGGTGCCGAAGTTCCACCAGCCGCGCCATTTGAAGGGGTGATAGAGCGGGTGGTAGTCGACGTAGCCGGCGGGCCCGAGCCAGGTGTCCCATTCGGCGGCCGTCATGGCGGCGGGGAGGGCGGGCTTGTCGGTCGGCACCGGGATGCCCTGCGGCCAGACGGGCCGGTTGGTCCAGATCTCGACCTTGTGGACGGTGCCGATGAGGCCCTTGTCGAACCAGTCCATGGCCACCTGCTGGGCGGGGTTGGAGGCCCCCTGGTTGCCCATCTGGGTGACGACCTTGTACTTCCTGGCCGCCTCGGTGAGCATGCGGGCCTCGGCGATGTTGTGGGTGAGGGGTTTCTGGACGTAGACATGCTTGCCGAGCTGCATGCAGGCCATGGCGGCGACGGCGTGGAAATGGTCGGGCGTGGAGATCGTCACGGCGTCGATGTCCTTGCCCGTCTCCTCGAGCATGCGGCGGAAGTCCTTGTACTTCTTCGCATTGGGGAATCGTTCGACGCTGGTCTTGCACTGGTTCCAGTCGACGTCGGCGAAGGCCACGACGTTGTTGGCGCCCTTGTTCCAGGCGTTGAAGAGGTCTGACGTGCCCTTGCCGCCCGCGCCGATGGCGGCGATGTTGAGCTTGTCGCTCGGCGCCACGTGGCCGCGGCCGAGGGTGTGCCGGGGCACGATGAAGAAGCCGGCGGCGGCCAGGGAGCCTTGCCGGAGGAATCGTCTGCGGTTGGTCTGTCTCGACATGTCGTTTCGTTTGGATTTCGTGTGGCTCTCAAAATAGCGATAAAACCGATGCAGCCCAACAGCCGCCCCGGCCTTTCATCCATTCCCGCAACCGTCGGGGTCCGACATGGGCGGGATGGCTTATATTTACGCCTTCCATGGCCAGGGTCGCCCTTTCATCCCTCCTTCTATTCCTCCTCCTTGTCCGCCCCGGCGGCGACCTGCGGGCGCAGGCGTCCATCCGGCAGCCGGGACTGCAGTTCGACAGCGCCTACCTGGCGAAGCGCACCCCCGATCCGGTACGTGTCGACGGCCTCCTCGACGAGCGATGCTGGAGCGTGGCCCAGCGGGCCGGACAGTTTGTCCAGAACTTCCCCAACGACACGCTGCTGGCGCGTTCACCCACCGAGGTCATGATCTGCTACGACGACAGGTTCCTCTACGTGGCGGCCCGCGTCTTCCATTCCGACAGCGGGCAGCGTTTCGTCATCCCCTCCCTCAAGCGGGATTTCCGAGGCGAGGCCAACGATGCCTTCGTCGTCTCCCTCGACCCGTTCATGGACCGGCTCAACGCCTTCTCCTTCGGCATGAGCCCCTTCGGCGTGCAGCGCGAGGGACTCATCGTCAACGGCGGCGTGGCCAGCGATGACCTGAGCCTCTCCTGGGACAACAAATGGTACGGCCAGTCCGTCATCCATGCCGACCACTGGAGTACCGAGATGGCCATCCCCTGGAGCACACTCCGCTTCCGCAACGGCTCGGACCGGTGGCTGGTGAACTTCTACCACATCGACAGCCACAATGCGCAGCGATCCGGCTGGACGCGCGTGCCCAACCAGTACGGGATGATCTCGCTGGCCTTCACCCGCCCCCTCATCTTCGAGACGCCACTCCGCCGCAAGGGCCCCAACCTGTCGCTCATCCCCTATGCGTACTCATCCGTCGTCAGGCGACCGCTCAAGCCGGGGCCTGACAACACCGACTTCACCACCCGTACCGGCGCGGCCTTCGGCGGCGACATGAAGGTCGGCCTCGGTCCCTCGCTGAACGCCGACATCACCTTCAACCCCGACTTCTCTCAGGTGGAGGTCGACAACCAGGTCACCAACCTCGACCGCTTCGAGATCCTCTTCCCCGAGAAGCGTCAGTTCTTCCTGGAGAACGGCGACCTCTTCGCCAACTTCGGCGTCGAGGGCATCCGGCCCTTCTTCTCCCGCCGCATCGGCGTGACCCGCGACCCCGGCACGGGGCAGAACATCCAGAACAAGATCGACGCCGGCCTGCGCATCAGCGGCAAGCTGGGCGACAAGACCCGTGTCGGACTCCTCCAGATGCGGGCCGCCGCCGTCGACTCCATCGGCCAGCCGGCGCAGGACTTCACCGTCGTCGCCCTCCAGCGAAAACTCTTCTCGCGCTCCGGCCTCGGCTTCATCCTCACCAACAAGGAGACGGCCGGGCGTACCGACTTCAACCGTGTCGCCGGCGTCGACTACATCATCGGATCGCGCAACAACGCCTGGAACGGCAAGGTCTTCAGCATGATGTCGTTCGACCCGTTCCGTACCCGCCGCGACATGGCCTCCGGTGTGCTGATCGTCTACAACAAGCGCGAGGTCGAGTTCCGCCAGCGTTTCTATCGGATCGGCGAGGAGTTCAACCCGGAGGTGGGCTTCCTCAGGCGGCGGGGGTATTCGCGCGTCACCGGCGATGTCTGGTGGAAGTTCTATCCCGGTGCCGCCTCGGGCATCAACCGCCACGGTCCGATGCTGGACTACGACGTCACCGTCTTCCCGAACCTCGGGGTGACGGACTACGACCTCAACATTCTGTACAACATCCAGTGGCGCAACTACGCCACGCTGCGGATGCGGTTCCGGCGCGACTTCACGCGGCTCACCGACGACTTCGACCCCACCAACACGGGCGGGGCCCGGCTGCTCGCCGGCAGTTCCTACGCCTACTATTCGATGATCGGCATGCTCATGACGGACCAGCGGAAGCGGCTGGCCGGAAGCCTCCAGTGGCGCACGGGCGGCTATTTCAACGGCAGCCGGCACGGCGTCGACGGCGAGATGGGATGGCGCTTCCAGCCCTATGGCAGCTTCGGCACCGTCTTCACCTACAACCGGCTCCGCTTCCCGCAGCCCTACCGGAGCCTCGACCTGGTGCTTCTCGGGCCGAAGCTCGACGTCACCTTCAGCCGCTCCGTCTTCTTCTCCGCCCTCGCGCAGTACAACAACCAGATCCGCAACGTGAACCTCAACCTGCGCTTCCAATGGCGTTTCGCCCCGGTGTCCGACCTGTTCATCGTGTACACCGACAACTATTTTTCGGAGGGTTTCCGTTCCAAGGGCGGGGCGCTGGTCCTCAAGGCCACCTACTGGCTGAACATCTGACCTTTCAGGCGTCGGGCTGCCCCGCGAGCCGGCATACGGCGGCCCAGACGCCGCTGTCGACCGGCACGCCCTGTGCCAGGTTCGCGGTCCTCGTCATCAGGGTCCTTTCTCCCGGATGGCGGACCTTTCCTCCCTCGCCGGCAGGCATGGCGGCGTGGAGTTGTCGGACGGTGCCTTCCACGGCCGCCTCGATGGTCGCCGCCGTGTGCTGGCTTTGCGGGTCGAAGGCGATGAAGACCTGGCAGCAGCTGCCGCAGCTGCCCTTGCCGAGCCTGTCGACTTCGGCGGTGGTGCGCCCTCCCGAGAGGATGGCGGCGACGAGGTCGAGCATGACCGCCAGTCCGGACCCTTTCCAGAAGCCTGTCGGCAGGATGCGGCGGGTGGCTTCGATAGCGGCGGGGTCGTCGGTGAGTTCGCCTTCGGCGTCGAAGCCGCCGGGGTAGGGGAGGCGTTCCCCCCTGAGGCGGGTGACCTGCAGGCGGCCGTAGGAGTACTGCGACATGGCCATGTCGAGCACCAGGTGGCCGTCCTTCCGGGGTACGGCGGCGACGAAGGGGTTGTTGCCGATGCATTCGGAGCGGGCGCCCCAGGCGGGCATGCAGGATTCGGTGTTCGTCCAGCACATCGCGATGCAGCCGGCCTCGGCCGCCTGCCAGCCGTAGGTGCCGCCGCGCATCCAGTGCGTCGTGTTGCGCAGGGCCACGATGCCCATGCCGTCGCGCCGGGCGACGTCGGTCGCCCGTTCCATGGCCTGTTGTGCGTTGAGGACGCCCGGACCGAGCCGGCCGTCCCATACCTCGAGGGAGCCCATCGCCTGCACGGGGACGGCCTCGGCCCGCACGTCGACCCACCCGCGGTGGATGTAGTCGACGAAGCGTTCGACGCGGTTGAGGCCGTGCGAGTTGACGCCGTCGAGGCTCGACTCGGCATGGATGCGGGCGCAGGCGGCGGCCTTGTCGGGCGGCATGCCGGCCCGTTCGAAGGCGGTGCGGATGGTGTCGCGGAGTTCGGGGAAGGGGATGCGGGGCATGTCCATGGGCGGGGGTTGGGCGAGGGGTCTCATCGGCCTTCGACGACCCGCCAGAAGGCCGGCTTGGGGTGGAGGGACTCGTCGAAGAGCAGGGGGTGGTCGTTGCGGCCGCGCACGGGCCAGTCGTCGAGCCAGCTGTGCCGGTCGGTGATGTTCCAGAAGGTCACCGCGTCGATGTGTGCGGCGTAGGTCCGGAAGAGTCGGAAGGCCATCGCATACTGTTCTTCCTGGGCCCTGGCCCTTTCGGGCGTGAGCCGGTCGTCGGCGTCGGAGGGCTTTTTTTCGCGCCGTGCCGGCTCGCCGGGCCATACCGACACGTCGAGTTCGGTGATGTGGAGGGGCATGCCGGTCGCGGCGAAGTCGCGCAGCGCCGCCTCCAGTTCCGCCTCCTTCGGTCCGTGGACCGACCAGTGGCATTGCAGTCCGATGCCGTGGATGGGTACGCCGCGGCTTTTGAGGTCGGTCACAAGGCGGATGATCTTCTGTCGCTTGACGGGGTCCGTCTCCCGGTAGTCGTTGTAGAAGAGCTGCGCGTCGGGGTCGGCTTCGTGGGCCCAGCGGAAGGCGAGTTCGATGTATTCGGGGCCGATGATCTCGAGGAATGGGGTGCGGGTGAGGTATTCGCCGGGCTGGTCGCTGACGGCTTCGTTGACGACGTCCCAGGCGTAGGCCTGCCCGCGGTAGCGGCCGGCGACGGTGCGGACATGGTCGCGCAGGCGCTGCAGCAGGGTGTCGCGGGAGACGCGGCCGCCGTCGGCCGCCCTGAACATCCAGTCGGCCGCCTGCTTGTGCCATACGAGGGTATGGCCGCGGAAGCCGAGGCCGTGGCGCCGGGCGAAGGCGGCGATACTGTCGGCGCCGGCGAAGTCGTACCGCCCCGCTTCGGGGTGTACGGGCCCCATCTTGAGGGCGTTCTCGGTGGTGATGCTGTTGAAATGGCGGAGGAGGATGGGCTTCTCTTCGGCGCGGAGGCTCCGGGGCGAGACGGCGGCGCCGATGCGGAACTGTTTGCGGAAGACGCGTTTGAGGGCCGGGGCTTCGCGGTCGCCGAGCAGGCAGGCGGATGGTGGCAGGCAGCCGAGGAGGCAGAGGGCGGGCAGTAGGCGTCGCATGTGTCGGATGGGGGCGGGGGTAGGCCGTTGGGCGGTCCCGCCGGGGCCTGAATATACGAAGGCCCGGGGTACACGGGGCGGGTGCCGGGTGTGCCACGGGCCTTTGCCGCCGGGGGCCGGGCCGTGTCAGTAAGGGGCGTGGTAGCGTCCGACCTTGCGGCGGTAGAAGTCGGAGAACCGGTTATAGGCCAGGGTGAGTTCGAGGGCGCGGTTGACGACGGTGCCGGCGGTGGCGGAAGAGATGTTGACATCGCTGCTGAGCCCGATGTCGATATTGCCGAAGGTGTAGCCGATGCTGGGGGCCAGGGCGCCGGAGGAGCGGTAGTAGGCGCCGAGGTGGAGCATCTGCAGGGTGTAGGGGTTGTTCTCGGCCATGATGATGCCGAGCATGGCGCCGGCGTAGACGACGTTGCGTTTGTGGATGAGCATGTTCATGGCCGAGGCCTGGATGCTGAGCCGGTCGGAGAGGGTGGCGCTGAGGAAGGCGTGGGCGGAGTAGCGGGGCTGGACGACCTGCCGGGGGTCGTTGTAGAAGCTCTTGGCGAAGGTGACGAAGCGGTAGCCGGAGACGCCGGCGTCGAAGTAGACGTTGTCCGACTCGTAGGTGTACATCAGCCCCGCCGTCGCGGAGGTGTAGGAGGTGCCGTTGCGGACGGAGGTCTCACCGGAGGGCAGCGACAGGTCGAAGCCGGAACTGCCGAGTTGCTGGTCGAAGCTGAGCTGGGAGAAGTCGATGCGGGTATTGTTGCCGACGATGCCGATGCCGAGGGCGAGGCCGCTGCCGTTGGCGTCGAGGGCGAAGTGGTAGGAGCCGTTGAGGCTGTAGTGGTTGCTCTTGAAGAGCCCTTCCATGGCCTTGTCGGCGATGAACATCCCGCCGATGCCGAAGTAGGTCTTCTCGTCGAGCTGGCGGAGCTTCCCGTCGAGGGTGACCGATTGGGTGTTGTACATCGTGCTTTTGCCGAGCCACTGGCTGCGGGCGTTGGCGAGGGCGCGGAAGTCGGTGCCGGCCCTGCCGGCCAGCGCCGGGCTGATGTTGAGCGGGTCGGCGTTGAACTGCATGTAGGCGGGTTCCTGGGCCCGGCTCGCGGAGGCGGCCAGGAGGCAGGCCAGGAGGATGCCGTGTCGGGCGGGGCTGGGCATGGGTGGGTTCGCTTTCATCGAATGAGGAGGATGTTGCCTTCGCGGTGGACGGTGTTGCCTTTGAAGTCGACCCCGCGCGCCACCCAGTGGTAGACCTCCATGGGGAGGTCGTTGTTCCGGTATTTCCCGTTCCAGCCGAGGGCGGGGTTGCGCGTCTCGAAGACGAGCCGGCCGTAGCGGTCGAAGATGCGGAAGAACTCGAGCTGCCGGAGGCCGGCGGGGTAGGCGAAGGCGATGTCGTTGACGCCGTCGCCGTTGGGGCTGAAGGCCTTGGGCACCAGCAGGTCGACCATGGCCGAGTCGAACACGAGCACCTTGAGGGTGTCGGTCGTCACGCAGCCTTCGGGCGAGATGAGGTTGACGTAGTATACCTGTGTCTTGTTGTACGTGAAGACGGGGCTCTTGACGCTGTAGGCGTCGAGGCCCCATGCCGGCTGCCAGTCGTAGCGGTAGTTGATGCCTTCGAAGGACCTGGCGTTGAGCTGCACGGGCCGGTTGGCGTTGGTGGTGGCGGTGGCGAGGAAGACGGGCATGATGGGTGCGGCGATGTTGATGAGGCTGTCCTTGG
>Ga0169931_10000091_pt1 | contig 129232 bp, 127 predicted proteins | sample Kivu_15m_20L_FD_129675 | JGI IMG/M metagenome (GOLD analysis project Ga0169931, IMG submission 129675) | Freshwater microbial communities from Lake Kivu, Western Province, Rwanda to study Microbial Dark Matter (Phase II) - Kivu_15m_20L... | ecosystem: Environmental > Aquatic > Freshwater >... | reverse complement strand
TGGTTTCTGGAATTCGCAGCCTTCCGTCTCGGGCTCGCACCGTTCGAGGAGATGGATGACCACAAGCGGTACTACGACCCGCCGAACCTCTGGCCGATTCTCGTTTCCGCGGGATTTCGACCTCATGCCATCTCTTGTCGGCGGCACAAGTTCGGCCTGAACACGGTTGCCCGCTGTCAGCGATGAATCGTCGCTAGCGGCGGAAGCGAGATGAGAACCGGGCCTCCAACGCCGCTAATCCCTGCGGACTGCCGATCTCGTGATACGGCTCGGTTGCGACATAGGCGGTGAGCTCGTCGGCGACCGAGAGCAGGTGCTGCAATTCAGAGAGATCCGAAACGCCCGGAGGAACGCTGCTCACGACCACATTCCGCGACAGCACCGACAGGCCATAATCCGTGTGCGACATCGACAACGCGACCTGCGCAGCGGGATGCTTGTCGTACAAGACAACCCGATCGTTTTCGATACGCGCGTTCGGCGGGTCACCTGCCAACTGCGCGTCGATGACCGTCATGAGGCTCGAGCGACCCGCTGCCCGGTGCCGCGCCATCACATCGATCAGGTCGAGCACGAGGTACGAGTCGCCGTACAGGACGAAGAATTCCTCGTCGAGCGCTGCCTCATCCGCCGCCTTCCGTAAGGCACCACCGGTACCGACCAGTCGCGCGCCCTCGTCGGAGTAGTGGACAGTGAGACCCCACCGTTCACCACCTCCAACGAACCGCTGGACCTGCTCACCCAAGTGCCCGATGCAGTACACGACCGAGGTCACTCCCTGCTGGGCGAGCCAGGACAACTGCCAGTGGGCGAACGGCTCACCGGCGACCGGCAACAGGGTCTTCGGTACGGCGTCCGTGAGCGGGCGCATCCGTGTCGCCAGGCCACCTGCAAGGATCACGCACTGCACGTGTCGTCAGTCCCTCACCAAGACGGTGCTTCCGTCGTGATCAAAGGTGAAACGAACCTCTGCGAGGCCCTCTGCAGCCATCGCCTCCCGCAATCGAGCCGGATCGGTCGTGTAGAAGAGGAGGAACCCCCCGGCGCCCGCACCCACCAGCTTGCCGCCGAGCGCCCCCGCAGATCGCCCGCTCTCGTACCAGGCATCAATCTGCGGATTCGACATGCCGGAGGAACGGGAGCGCTTGTACATCCAGTGCTCGTGCATCAGCTCACCGAATCGAGCAGGGCGACCCTCCTCGAGTTCGACCCGTATCCGACGGCCGAGCTCATCGGTGAATCTAAGCGACTCGAGCATGGCCCCGTCCTTCGCCTCGCTCTTCGTCTTCTGATCGAGCAGGATCTCCGACGCCGAGCGCGCGTACCCGGTGAAGAAGAGCAAGAGGTGTGCCTCGAGGTCGTGAAGCGTCGCTGTCGATATGCGAAGCGGACTGACCGTCACGCTGTCATCGGGGTGGAACTCGAAGCAGGTCAACCCCCCGTACGCAGCGATGTACTGGTCCTGCTTGCCGATGGGCTGACGCAGTCGGTCGATCTCGATGTGGCAGGCATCTTCGGCCAGTGCGCCTGCGGTGATGTGCACGCGCTGGTGCGCATAGAGCGCGCGAAGGAGGCCAACGGTGAACGTCCCGGACGAACCGAGCCCCGTACCCGAGGGGATGTCGGCGATGCTCACGACCTCGACGCCGGGCCCGGTCTCCGTCAACCGAAGCGCTTCGCGGATGATGGGGTGCTGAACGCCATCGACCGTGGCCGCCCGCTCGAGAGCGGAGTACTTGAGGAGATAGTCCGCTACGAACGTCCGGTTGACAGCGATGAAGACGTACTTGTCGATCGCCGCCGAGATCACCAACGACCCATGCTCCCGGTAGTACGAAGGCAGGTCGGTACCGCCCCCACCGATCGAGATCCGGAGCGGCGTCCGTGTGATGAGCACGATTTCCCCCTCACTGCAGGTGCCGGACGCCGAGGGTAGTGATGTCGGGGCATCACCTGTGCGACCGACATCCGTGCCGATCTCACAGCAATGGATAGGGTCCTTGCTATGCGCCGGCGGCGGTTCTACCTGATTCTCGCAAGCATTGGGGTGTCCAGCCTCGCATTGCGAGCGCTCGTTCCGCCGTTCCCGCTGTACGGTGCAGTGCACGACGATGAACTCATGGTGCGCCTCGCCGCCAGCCTGCGCCGAGGGAACTGGTTAGGTGACTACGCAGCGCAGGGCCACCTGACCCTCTCCAAGCCACCGGGCTACCCGATCTTCCTCGCAGCATCGAGCTGGTTCCCGTGGGCGCCCACCATCACGATTCATCTCCTCGCGCTGGCGGGTGCGCTGGTCTTCCTCCGCGAACTGCGGCTCATCGGTACGCCGCGATGGGTTGTGGCGGCAGGATTCGCATTGATCGCCTTCTGCCCCTTCTGGTTCGGTGACCAGCTCTCTCGGGTTTACCGCGAGGGCTTGCTGGCGAGCCTGACCATGGTCGCGATCGGCCTCGCCTTCGCGGTCAGGCGGCGCTTGGCCGACCCGACATGCGCTTGGTGGAGCACATGGCGATCGCGGGCGGCAAGCCTTGCGACTTCGGGCGCGCTCGGTGTGGTGGTGTCGCTGTACGTCGCGACCAAGCCGAGCTGGCACGCCTTCGCTCTCCTCGTCGGAACGACGGTCAGCACGGCGATCACCTCCTGGAGCGGGCGACCGACTAAGCGGCAGGCCTTGATCATTACAGCGCTATTCAGCGTGCTGCTGGTCGGCGCAACGACCGTCGTCGGCTACTCGGTCGCGCAGAACCAGCGCCGCTACGGCGTCGCTGCGCTCGACACCTTCGCGTCCGGGCCGTTCAAGGACGCGCTCAATGCATGGTCCTCGGTTCGAACCGACTCGCCGAGGCGATATGTTCAGGTGGACGCTCAGCAGCGTGAGGCGGTCTATGCGATCAGCCCTACCGCTCGCGAGCTTCGCCCCTTTCTCGAATATGGGCCGGGATATGGCTGGCGAGGGAGTTCATGCGCCTCACCCATGAAGATCTGCGACGAATCGGGAGCCTGGTTCCCGTGGGAACTTCGTGATGCCGTTCAGCGATCAGGGCTTGGCGAATCGCCCACGCAGTTCAACCGAACACTCGCCCAAGTGGCAGGAGACATCAGATCGGCGTGCTCAGACGGACGCCTTGCCTGCGGACCCGAAGGCCTCGCGCCAGGAATCGGGCCGCTCACGACGCTTCCTCGTCGCGAACTCATCGATGCCGTCGTGCTCGGCGCGGAATGGCTACTCCGCCCCGAAGCAGGAACTGGCCTTCGAACCGTCGATCCGCAGGCGAGCGAAGACGTGGACGACTGGAGGCTGATAGTTGACGGACTTCCGGCCCCGGTTCCGGAATCCACCTACCGGGCCAACGCCGCCAGCCTGGGAAGCGCGTTGAAACTCCTCGAGACCCTCTACCGGGGTCTTTGGACCCCGCTCATGATCATCGGACTCGTCGGAATGGTGAGCCCGATGGCGCACGATCGAACGAGGAAGGCCCTGCCGTACCGCTATGCACAGGGTGGTCTTCTGCTCGCTGTCGGAGTCCTCCTTGCCCAGCTCGCACTCCTCGAGGTCGGATCGGGAATGTACGTATCGGCCGGAGGCATACTCTATCTCCTGCCAGCGATTCCTCCCCTACTCGCCTTCGCCGTACTCGGCGCCGCCCAACTCGAGGAACTGATTGCTGCCCGAAAGAGGTGAGCAGGTGTGGCTGTATGAAGTCGGTCACGCGCGAGCCCAACAACCGAACCGCGTTCGAGTGGTAGCCGAGACACCGAGGGTCGCGAACCAGTAGCTTCCGGGAGCAAGAGGAGCGGAGACACCATGGCGGACCGGCAGCCCGCGACGATCACCCAGACCGCGAAGCCTGCGCACGTGCTGCGGGACCTGTCGGTCATGTCGGTGGACGAGCTCCGTGTCGAGGTGCTCCGGTTGCGGGACGAGCTCATCGGCGCCCGGGCGGAGATCGGGAACCTGCGGAGTCGGCTCGAGCCCCGCCACCGGGCGTACGAATCGCTGATCGCACTCGAACGCAGCGAGCGTGCGCTGGCCGGTCCCGACGCCGAGTACGCCCGGATCGCGCGCCGGATCATCGGTTTCGCCCGCTGGGCGCTGCTCCGCGCACCGCGCAAGGCCGTACGGAAGGTGCTGGCAGGACGACGGACGGACCGGTGACGAACCTGCGTTTCAGCATCCTCACGCCCGTCTACAACCCGCCCGTCGAGGCGTTCCGGGCGTGTGCGGCGTCGGTTTTCGCGCAGACGGCCACCGAGTGGGAGTGGGTGCTGGTCGACGACCGGTCCACCGATCCGGCGGTCCACGCGATGCTGGAGGAGTTCGCACGCGACGAGCGCGTCACGGTCATCCGCCGAACCGAGAACGGGGGGATCGTCGCCGCCACGAACGACGCGTTGCACGCCGCAACAGGTGCGTTCGTCGCGTTCCTCGACCACGACGACGCGCTCACCCCGGACGCCCTCAGCATCGTCGACGAGGTCCTCACCTCCGACGACACGATCGACTACGTGTACTCCGACGAGGACAAGATCGGCCCCGACGGCGTCCATTGCGACCGGTTCCGCAAGCCCGCGTGGTCACCGGAACGGCTGCGCGCGCAGAACTACTGCTGCCATCTCTCGGTGATGCGCCGCTCGCTCGTCGTCGAGCTCGGCGGGCTGCGCACCGGCTTCGACGGCGCGCAGGACTGGGATCTCACGCTGCGGGTCACCGAGGTCGCCCGGGCGATCGCCCACATCCCCCAGGTCCTCTACCACTGGCGCATGGTCGTCGGTTCGGTGGCGACCGACATCGAGTACAAGCCCTACGCGCTCGAGGCCGGTCGCCGAGCCGTTGCCGAGCATCTCGAACGCGTCGGGATCGACGCCGACCTCGAGGTCACCGAACACCTCTACGTCGATGTCCGGCGCAGGCTCACCGCCAGGCCGAAGGTCAGCATCATCATCCCGACGAACGCATCACGGAAGCGCATCTGGGGTCAGGATGTCGTCCTCGTCGAGCAGTGCGTCGCCTCCATCGCGCAGCGCTCCACCTACGACGACTTCGAGATCGTCGTCGTCCACGACATGGTCGACGAGTCGCTCCTCGCCCGGCTCGAAACTCTCGTACCCGGACGGCTCGTGACCGTGCCCTACGACCGGCCCTTCAACTTCTCCGAGAAGATCAACCTCGGCGCGCTCCACAGTGGGGGCGACCACCTCCTGCTGCTCAACGACGACACACTCGTCATCACCCCGGAATGGATCGAGGTGCTTGTGGCCCACCTCGAGGAACCCGACGTCGGCATGGTCGGCCCGAAGCTCCTTCTCGCCGACGGTCGGATCCAGAGCGCCGGGCACTACTTCCGGTTCGGCGCGCACCACGTCGCCGGGCAGCTCGCCGCGGACGACCCGGGCCCGTTCGGCTGCCTGACGTTCCCCGCAGAACGCACCGGCCTGACGATGGCCTGCGTCATGGTGCCGCGCGCGCTGTTCTCTGCTGTCGGAGGCCTCACGACCGACCTTCCAGGTGCGTTCAACGACGTCGACTTCGGGAACAAACTCGTCGAGCACGGCTACCGACTCATCTGGACACCGCACGCATCGCTCTACCACTTCGAGTCGCTGACCCGGGACCCGACCGTTCCGAAGGAACACATCGTCCGGATCTACCAGCGGTGGGGTCACCTCCTCGATGCCCCCGACCGGTATCTGCCGTGGTTCTCCTACCAGGTCGCCGGGCTCGCGTACATCGACGACGAGCGACTCCTCACGACGGTCCTCGACTCCGCCCACCACACGTCGATCCCCGGCCTCGGCGAGATCAGCGTCGAGATGCTGCCGAAGGACTGACGGCGTTCGCGTTCAACGCGCCGAGCGCAACCGCTCGGCCACACCGCGAACCGCCTGATGCCGACGGCTGCCCGGGGGCACGAGCAACGACCGAGCCGGCAGCAACGACCAGGTCTCCGCGAGGTCGTGCACGAGCGCCCGGTTCGGCCAACGCGCCGCAGCGGCCGCATCGAGCACCGCCCATGTCCCGCGTGCCGACCGATCCCACGTGAGCGAGCGACCGACCTCATCGATACGGGCAGCGATCCGGCTGCGTTCGACCGCATCGTCGAGGAGAGGCCGCACCGCCGCGACGGCCGCATCGAGATCGTCGACGGCGCCGAGATGCGGGATGTCGGGGGGCTGCAGCTCACCGACCGAGAAGCACCGGGACGACACCGTCGCCACACCGCGACGGGCGAACTCGAACGGCGGCAGGCCGAACCCTTCGATCGCCGAGGGGAACAGGCCGAGGACCGCGTTGTCGATCAACCAGGCGCGCTCCCCATCCGACACGTGACCGATGTCGAGGACTGCCGAGTCGACGTCGGGGTCGGCGTCACGAAACGCCCGCTCGGCATCCATCGACCCGCCCCAGGTCGGGTAGGCCCCGGCGAGAACGAGGCGGCCCGGCCAACCCTCCGCGTGCAGCCGACCGGCGACGCGCATCGCGAACAGCCGGTTCTTGTGCTCGAACGCGTTGCCGAGCTGGAGGACGAACGGACGGTCGTCGGGGAGCGAAGTGGGGCGTTCCGGTGGAGGGGATCGGTCCTCGTGGTCGAGCCCCTCGTAGACCACCGACTGCACGGGTGCACCGATGTCGACACCGAGCGCCTGCGCATGACGCGCCGTTGCGTGTGAGATCCAGATCACACCCGCGGCACGACGCAACGAGGATTCCGACACCGACCGCATGTCGTCGAACATCTCGACCGACGCCGCGTATGACGGCCGTTCGTAGGTGATGAAGTCGAGGAACCGGATGACGAACGCCGTCGAGATCCGGCACAGCCAGTCGAGATCGGTCCGGACGAAGAACTGGTTGCCACGCAGCGCGAGGTCGTACCGCCAGACCGTGTCGGCGGACGGATCCCCCACCACGTCGACCGTGACCTGGTCGAAGGTCTCGACGAGGTGCGCCACCGAGGCCGTGCCGTGCGGACCGACGAGGATCGTGAACGGCTGATCCGGTCGCACCACGGCCATCGCGCACATCAACTCGTGGATCGCACGCTGCGTGCCGCTCCAGCCCCCGTCGAGGCACGTTGCGTCGACGGCGATGCGCAGCCCGCGCAACGGACTCGACGACCCCGGACGAAGAACTCCCACGCCACGTAGCATGACAGCCGTGACCCGGAGCTTCGAAGAGAGCCACGATCTCGTTCCGGACAACGACCCGACCGAGACCCAGGAGTGGCTCGAGTCACTCGACGCGGTGATCGACGAGCACGGCGCGGCACGGGCGCGGTTCCTCGTCCGCAAGCTGCTCAAGCACTCCGAATCCCGTTCGATCGGGCTCCCCGCCGCGGTGACGACCCCGTACATCAACACGATCGCTCCCGAGGACGAACCGTGGTTCCCCGGCGACGAATACCTCGAGAAGCGCATCCGGGCGTACATCCGCTGGAACGCGGCGGTCATGGTGTCGAACGCGAACAAGCTCGCCGACGGCATCGGAGGCCACCTGTCCACGTTCGCGTCGTCGGCCGCGCTGTACGACGTCGGGTTCAACTGGTTCTGGCGGGGCAAGGACAACGGCGAGCCGGGCGACGCCGTCTACATCCAAGGACACGCCGCCCCCGGGATCTACGCACGCGCGTTCCTCGAGGGCCGGCTCGACGAGAGCGACCTCGACCACTTCCGCCGGGAGATCGGCCGGGTCGGGCTGTCGTCATACCCGCACCCCCGCCTCATGCCGGAGTTCTGGGAGTACCCGACCGTGTCGATGGGGCTCGGCCCGATCAACGCGATCTACCAGGCCCGGTTCAACCGGTACCTGCACGACCGCCGCATCGACGACACCTCGGCGTCGAAGGTGTGGTGCTTCCTCGGTGACGGCGAGACCGACGAACCGGAAGCCCTCGGCGCACTCCACCTCGCCGCTCGTGAGCAGCTCGACAACCTGATCTTCGTCGTGAACTGCAACCTGCAACGCCTCGACGGCCCGGTGCGCGGGAACGGCAAGATCATCCAGGAGCTCGAAGGCGTCTTCCGCGGCGCCGGGTGGAACGTGATCAAGGTCGTGTGGGGCTCGAACTGGGACGAGCTCCTCGCCCGCGACGTCGACGGCGTGCTCGTCGACAAGATGAACTCCACCGTGGACGGCGAGTTCCAGCGGTACTCGGTCGAACCGGGCGGTTACGCCCGCGACCACTTCTTCGGCCCCGATCCGCGACTCCGAGAGCTCGTCGCCCACCTGAGCGACGAACAGATCGCCAGCCTCCCGCGTGGTGGTCACGACTACCGGAAGCTCTACGCCGCCTACCAACGTGCCGTCGACCACCGCGGCAGCCCCACCGTCCTGCTCGTGAAGACCGTGAAGGGCTGGACGCTCGGCAGCTCGGTCGAGGGCCGCAACGCCACCCACCAGATCAAGAAGCTCACGAAGGACCAGCTCCTCGCACTCCGGACACGCCTCCACCTCGAGAGCGCGGTACCCGACGACTTCCCCGAGGACGACCCGCCGTACATCCGGCTCGAACCCGGCGCGCCCGAGCACGACTACCTCGTCGGCCGGCGTCGCGCGCTCGCCGGCGCCCTCCCGCGACGCACCACCACGCCGCGACGAGCGCTCCCACTTCCGGGCTCGACACCGTTCGCCGAGCTGCGCACCGGATCGGGCGCCCAAGCGGTGTCCACGACGATGGCGTTCGTCCGGCTGCTCCGGTCGATGCTGCGGGAAGACGGGTTCGGCGACCGGATCGTGCCGATCACGCCCGACGAGGCACGCACGTTCGGCATGGACTCCCTGTTCAAGGAGGTCGGCATCTACGCGAGCCAAGGCCAGCGCTACGAACCCGTCGACTGGAACCTGCAGCTCTCCTACCGCGAGGCGAAGGACGGCCAGCTCCTCGAGGAAGGCATCACCGAGGCGGGTTCGCTCGCCAGCTTCACCGCGGCCGCCACGTCGTACGCCACCCGCGGCGTACCGATGGTGCCGTTCTTCATCTTCTATTCGATGTTCGGGTTCCAGCGGGTCGGTGACCTCATCTGGGCGCTCGCCGACGCCCGCGGCCGAGGATTCCTCCTCGGTGCGACCGCAGGCCGCACGACCCTTCCCGGCGAAGGCCTGCAGCACAACGACGGGCACTCGCCGATCCTCGCGTCCACCGTGCCACCGTGCCGAGTGTACGACCCGGCGTTCGCCTACGAACTCGCCCACATCGTCGAGGACGGCATCCGGGTCATGTACGGCGGCGTCGAGGGCGCCCCGCCGGGGGAAGGCGGCAACCTCGACGTCTTCTACTACCTGACCCTCTACAACGAGAACCGGGTGCAGCCCGCCGCACCCGACGACCTCGACGTCGACGGGCTGCTCCGCGGCCTGTACCGGTGGCGCACCGTCGACGGCGACCCGGCCCGTCCCGAACGTCGGGCTGCGCTGCTGTTCTCCGGCTCCATGGCGGCACCCGCCGAAGCGGCCGCGGCCGACCTCGCCGAGCACCACGGGGTCAGCTCGTCGTTGTGGTCGGCGACCTCGTACAAGCTGCTCCGCGACGATGCGCTGGCGTGCGAACGGTGGAACCGCCTCCACCCGGGCGAGCCGGCGCGCCTCCCCCATGTCACCGCACAGCTCAGCGGTGACGTGGGCGCCGTCGTCGCCGTCACCGACTACCTCCGGCTCGTACCCGAACAGGTGGCGCGCTTCGTCCCGGGTGGCATGACGATCCTCGGTACGGACGGGTTCGGCCGGTCCGACACCCGCGACGCGCTACGCCGCCACTTCGAGATCGATGCAGCGCACATCGTGGTCGCGACGTTGCACGACCTCGCCCAACGAGGCCTGGTGCACACCGACGAGGTGACCGCGGCGATCGAACGCCACGGCCTCGCGGTCGACCTGCCCGACCCGTGGGATCCGACGGTCTACTGAGCGAGCGGGGCGAAGTTCGGGAGACGGTTCTCGAGGAAGCTGGACACGCCTTCCTTGAAGTCGTTCTGCTTCAGCGAGTGCTTCATCGCACCGTCGGCCATCTCGTTCGACTCGGCCATCGCCTGCTGCAGGCCGTGCCAGACCTGGCGCTTCATGACCGCCATCGACGACGGAGCAACCCGCTCCACGAGTTCCTTCGCATACGCACGCACGTCGTCCATCAACGACTCGGCGGTCGACACGAAGTTCACGAACCCCATCCGGTGTGCCTCCTCGGTGAGGATCACGCGACCCGACATGAGGAGGTCCAGCGCATTCGACGGACCGACCAGACGCGGCAGCACCCAGCCGATTCCGTGCTCGGCGATGAGACCGCGGCGAGCGAACGCCGTCGTGAACTTCGAACCGGCGACGGCGAAGCGGATGTCGGCCATCGACGCCTGCACCATGCCGAGGCCGGCGCAGGACCCGTTGATCGCTGCGATCACGGGCTTCGGGATGGACAGCGTGTACGTCTGGTGCTCGTCCCGCAGCTTGGCTGCCGACTCGACACCGCCGCGCGAGCCGATGCCCTGCAGCATGTCCATGTCGGCGCCCGAACAGAACCCACGGCCTGCGCCGGTGATCACGATCACCTTCACCGCGCCGTCAGCGGCTGCGGCATCGAGGGAGGTCCAGAAGTGGTGGCCGAGCTCGGCCGTCCAGGAGTTCAGCTTCTCCGGTCGGTTCAGCGTGATCGTCGCGATCCCGTCGGACACGTCGTAGAGCACCACGTCGGACATCTGCCACCCTCCGTCGAACGCCGCCGACCCCCGTCGACGAAGCAACACCAACCCTACCGGAGCGGCCCGTAGCGTTCCCCCCGTGATCGACACCCCCGCGACTGCCGACGACGACCGGCCGGTGCTGTTGACCGTCGAGGTCACCGCCACCACCACCGAACTCGTCGCGGACGCCCTGTGGGAGCACGGCAGCACCGGGATGGAGGAACGCGTCGATCGCATCGTCGCCGGATTCGCCAACCGTCCCGCCGCCGGCGCCGCTGCAGCGGCGCTCGTACAGCGGGGCATCGCCGGCCCCGGGTCGATCGTGGACGTGAACGACGACACGTGGCTCGACGGCTGGCGCGCCTACGCCCGGGCGCATCGGGCCGGGACACGGATCGTGCTCCAGCCCACATGGGTGGACCCGGTACCGGTCGGTGCGGACGACGTCGTCGTGCACCTCGATCCGGGCCGGGCCTTCGGTAGCGGCGCGCACGCGACGACGCGCCTCGTCCTCGCCCGACTCGAGGCGATGATCGAACCGGGATCCACCACTGTGCTGGACCTCGGTTGCGGCAGTGGCGTCCTCACCGTCGCGGCATGCCTCCTCGGCGCCGCCGACGTCGTCGCCGTCGACCTCGATCCCGCAGCGCTGCGCGCCACCGCCGACAACGCCGCTCGTAACGATGTGACGTGCACGATCCACGGCGACCTCGACGCCGTGCACGACCGCCGGTTCGACCTCGTCGCCGCGAACATCGGCGCGAACACGCTCATCGACCTCGAACCTGCGCTGCGTCAGCACGACGTCGTGATCCTCGCCGGGTTCCTCGCGTTCCGCGAAGCAGACGTCCTCACCGCCTTCGCCGACCGCCCGATCCTCCATCGCGCCGCCGAGAACGACTGGGTCTGCCTGACCCTCGGGGGTTGCGCTGTGGGTCCCGCCGTGTAGCGTGGTCGGTTCTGCGCCCCGTGCCGGACTTACCGGGCTGGGGCACGCACAGGGAGAGGGTGATAGTTGGCAGATCTCACCACGGGTGCACTCGGTCAGCACACGATCTGCGAGTTCTGGGGTGCGAAGAACCTCAACTCGCCGGAATTGACCGACCGGGCCTTTCGCGAGGCCGTTTCCGTCGGGGGAGCGACGCTCATCGAGCTGGTCGTCCACCAGTTCGCCCCGCAGGGAGTTTCCGCCGTGGCGGTGATCGCCGAGAGTCACCTCTCGATCCACACGTGGCCCGAACTCGGCTACGCAGCGATCGACTACTTCACCTGCGGTGATCACGTCGATGTCGACGGCATCTTCGAGGTACTGCGCAAGGCGTACGAGCCCGAGCGGATCGTGAGGCATCAGATGGTCCGAGGCATCGACCCCGAGAGCACGGCGCTCACCACGTTCCAGGAGCAGGAACCGAAGAGCCCCTACAGCGCCGCGTACCCGATGGCCCGGGTCCTCGAGCAGCGCCAGACGCAGTTCCAGGACCTGCTGCTCTTCGAACACCCGACCGCCGGCAAGGTGCTCACCCTCGACGGGATCGTGCAACTCACCGACGTCGACACCTACGTGTACCACGAGGTGCTCACCCACCCGGCGCTGTGCGCCCACCCGAACCCGCGGACCGTCGCGGTGGTCGGCGGCGGCGACGCGTTCATCGTCGCCGAGGCGCTCAAGCACCCGACCGTCGAGAAGGTCGTGCTCCTCGAACTCGACGAAGACGTCATCGAGACCGCCCGCAAGCACTACCCGGTCGCTGCGGCGGCGCTCGCCGACCCGCGGGTCGATGTGCGGCCGGCCGACGCGTTCGAGTCGATCGCTGCGTTCGACGACGAGCTCGACGCGATCCTCGTCGACCTCACCGACCCGATCGGGCAGGCGGCACGGCTCTTCGAGGACCCGTTCTACGAGAAGTGCGACCGGGCGCTCCGTGCCGACGGGATCCTCGTCGCGCAGACGGAGTCGGTGCACTTCCACCCGAACACCGTCCGCTCGTGCTTCGAGACGATCTCGCGTCGGTTCCCGCGCACCGAGATGCTCTGGGGTTCGATCGCCACCTACCCGGGTGCGTTCTGGACGTTCGCTATGGCGACGAAGGGCCTCGACCCGACCGTCGCCCGGAGCACCCCGCAGCTCGACACCCGCCTGTACCATCCCGACGCGCACAGCTGGTTCTTCGTGCCGGCGGCGGTGCGGGCCAAGCTCCTCGCCTGACCCACCTCGTCTCCCGCACGAACCCGTGGGGGGAGACGGCATGGCAGGACCACTCGAAGGCATCACGGTCGTCGAAGCCGGCCTCTGGCTCGCCGGGCCCGCCTGCGCGGCGATCCTCGCCGACTGGGGTGCCGACGTCACCAAGATCGAACCGGTCACCGGTGACCCGTTCCGCGGGTTCGCGTGGAACTGGGACGGCCGGATGAACCCGCCGTTCGAGCTCGACAACCGGGGCAAACGTTCCGTCGCGGTCGACCTCGCGACAGCGGAGGGGCGCACGATCGCGCTCGACCTGGTCGCCGACGCCGACGTGTTCGTCACCAACTACCGACCGGGCGGTCTCGCCCGGCTCGGCCTCGACTGGTCGGCCCTGCACGCCCACAACCCGCGCCTCGTGTACGCGAGCATCACCGGGTACGGGCTCCGCAGCCCCGACGCCGACCGCGCCGCGTACGACATGGGGGCGTTCTGGTCACGCGCCGGGGTCGCTGCGTCGCTGACCCTTCCGGGGGAGGCCCCGCCCTACCAACGGGGCGGGATGGGTGACCACATGACCGGCCTCGCCGCTGCCGGCGGGATCTGCGCGGCGCTGGTGCGACGCGGGACCACCGGGGCCGGCGAACTCGTCGAGACGTCGCTGCTGCGCTCCGGGATGTACCTGCTCGGCACCGACGTGAACATCAACGCACGCACCGGCGCGCCGACCGTGCCCGCGTCGGTGCGGGCTGCGGTCAACCCGCTCCTCACCGGTTACGCGTGTGCCGACGGCACCTGGGTGTGGCTGCTCTGCCTCGAGGGCGACCGCCACTGGCCGAACGTCGCCGTCGCACTCGACCTCCTCGACGTGCTCGACGACCCGCGGTTTGTCGACATGGCCGGGCGACGCGACAACTCCACCGAGGTCACCGCCACGATCCAGGCCGCGTTCCTGCGGCGCACCCGTGCCGAATGGGCGCCGATCCTCGACGACGCAGGCGTGTGGTGGGCGCCGGTGCAGCACACCCACGACCTGCTCGACGACCCCGTGGCCGAAGCCGCCGGTGGCTTCATCGACGTGCCACTCGCCGACGGCACGACCGCCCGAATGGTCGCATCACCGGTCGATTTCGACGGAAAGCCGTCGATACCGGGCCGCGCCACACCGGAACTCGGTGCCGACACCGACGCCGTGCTCGCCGAGCTCGGCCACGACCCGGCGACGATCGATCGGCTCAGGCAGGCCGGGGTGATCCGCTGACCGCGGAGGTGCGCACCATGAACAGCGCGAACGCCGCGAGCAGGCCGGCGGCGATCGTCGCCCCGTTCGCCAGCCAGTGGAAGCCCCATGCCACCTTCACGAACCCCGACGCGAACCCTGCAGAACCGCCGAGCAGCGACATGAGCAGGTCGGCTGAACCCTGCACACCGACACGCTCCTCGGCGGGCACCGACTCGGTGAGCAGCGCGCTCCCGGCGATGATGCCGACGTTCCACCCGAGACCCACCAGGAACAGACCGAGGAACACGAGCGACGGCTGGTAGCCGGCCACCACCGCCGTCACCGTGCCGGCTGCGAGGATCACCCCCGCAGCGAGCGCGGAGGGAACCCGGCCGAACCGGTCGACGAGTCGGCCGATGAACGGGGAGAGGCCGAACATCCCCACGATGTGGAGTGCGATCACGAACGCCGACAGATCGGCGTGACCGTGGTCCTTCATGTGCAACGGCGTCATCGTCATCACCGCGACCATCGACGCCTGAGCCACCACGTTCGTGACGAGGGCGAGCCGCGCCATCGGGATCGACCAGATCACCCGCAACGAGCGCCCGAGTTGGGGGAGGATCTTCACCCGCTCCCCACCCGTGGGGTCGAGACCACCGGCGACGACGAGCGGGTCGGGACGGAGCCGCACCGAGATGTTCACCGCCGCGAGACCGAAGAAGATCGCGGCGAAGATGAACGGCCCCACGAGACGATCGAGCCCGATCGCCACGCCGAACGCCTTCTCCGGCGGCGACAGGCTCGGCCCGAACACCGCGCCGAGGGTGCCGACCCACACCACCGTCGAGATCGCACGGGCCCGTCGGTCGGGCTCGGCGAGGTCGGCCGCCACGTACCGCCCCTGCAGGTTCGACGCCTGACCGGAACCGAACAGGAACATGCCGACGATGAGCAACGGCAACGACCGGAGCTGCCCGGCGAGCACGGCGACCATCGCCCCCGTCATGCCGACGAGGTAGCCCACCTGCAGACCCGGGCGGCGCCCACGACGACGCATCATCCGTGCGATCGGCACCGACGCGAACGCGGAACCGAGCGTGAGCATTGCGGAGGCGACCCCGGCGATGCGGTCGCTGTCGTAGATGTCGGCGGCGAGCAGACCCGCCACCGCGAACGCGGAGCTCACGGACGCGCCGCCGAGCACCTGCCCGGTCATGAGCGTGGCGATGGTGCGTCGCTGCACCACCGCCCGATCGGCCGTCACCGCGGTCACGCGAACGGCTCCACGAGCTCGCGACCCCAGGCCTCGATCTGCGCAATCGAGGCGGCGGGGACGATCATCCGGTGCACACCGATCTCGATGAGGCGCTCAACGTACCCGGGATCGGTCTTGCCACCCGTCGTGAACTCGATCGCCTCGGGATCGCGACCATGCGCAGCCGCGGTCTCCTTCACGAGGGAGAACAGCTCGGCGAGCTCGCGTGGCTTCCCCCGACCGGGGAAGAAGCCGTCGCCGAGGCGCCCGGCGCGGCGAGCCGCAGCCTCGGTGTGACCGCCCACGATGAGCGGCACCGTGCCGTTCGCCGGGCGCGGGCGGCTGTAGACGTTCTCGAAGTCGAAGAACTTGCCGTGGTGCTCGGCCGTCCCCGTCGACTCCCACAGCGCCTTCATCGCCCGCATCGCGTCGTCGGTGCGCGCCCCACGCTCACGGAACGGCACGCCGAGCGCCCGGAACTCCTCCTCGAGCCACCCGACCCCGATGCCGAGCGACATGCGCCCGCCACTCATAGCGTCGAGCGTGGCCACCTCTTTCGCCAGCACGCCGGGGTTGCGCTGCGGGAGGATCATCACGCCCGTCGCGAGCCGGATCGTGGAGGTGACCGCGGCGACCCACGACAACCAGATGAGCGGGTCGGGGATCTGTACGTCCTCCGCACCGCCGCCGAGCGGCATCTTGCCGCTCTCGTCGTAGGGGTAGGTCGACTCGTAGCCCTTCGGGACGAGGACGTGCTCGACCGCCCAGATCGACTCGAACCCGGCTCCCTCGGCGGCCTTCGCGAGCTCGGTCGCCCCGCGACCCGTCGCGTAGTCACCGAGATTGGCGAACATCACCCCGAACTTCATCCTGGCCATGTCGACCCCCCGGCCGGCCCGGCACGCGCACGGCGCCGGAACGGGCGCCATGGTACCCCTGCGCGACGACGCTCGGGTCAGACCGGCGCGGGGGACGGCACGGTGATCCAGGTCGCCGTCGCCAAGGCGTACAAGGTGCCCGCACCGTCGACGAGGCCGATGTCGGCGAAGATCCGACGACCGTCCCGACGAAGGAACCGTGACGGCAGACGCCACCCGCCTGCCGGCGCGACGGGTGGCACCCCGCAGAACTCCACGTCGTAGGTGCCGAGCAGCACCGCCTCGTCCTCCGCGAGCACCGGAAGGCCGTAGAAGCTCGGTGTGGACGGGCAGTCGAGCGACGCGACGGCCACCACCGTGTCGAGACGCCCGTCCGCCTCGGCGAAGTCGGATGCGTGCGGGTTCGCCGCCCACGCCAACCCCGCCGCCACCGGCTCGGCGCCGACCTGCAGCCCCTCCGCGTTCTGCGCACCGCACACGAAACAGTGCACGAACGGGCTGTCCGGACCGGGACGACGCCACGGGTGCGCGCCCGCGAAGGCGCGCTGCGCCTCGTCCGGTTCGGCGAGGTCGACGATCGGCTCGATCCGGTCGGCACCCCACAGCTCCGAGGGCATTCCCGCCCGCAGCACGTCCGACGGCACGAGCTCGACGGCGCCGGTGACGAGCAGTTCCTCGCCGTCGGCGACGGTGAGGTCGACGACGCCGTCGTCGCGGACCACCACCGTCACGGGAAGGTCCCGCCCCTGGGGGATCCCGCGGTGGAGTCGTGCGTTGAGGCGGCGCACCGCAGGGTCCTCGAGCGCGGCGACCCGGCGCGCCACGCAGGTGAGCACACCGGCGACGACACCGCCGTTCGCGTTCCCGGGAGGACCCTGGAACCGGGACTCGAACCGCAGGGCGAACGCCCCGTCACGCTCGATGACGATCTCCCGGCACCCGATGCAGTCGTGCGCGACGGCCATGGCCCGACGGTAGCCGCCGTCCGGCGACAGCGTCCCGGCCGTCCGTAGGGTGGGTGGCATGACCAGCCGGGAACTCGCCGAGATCAACCCGATCCTGCAGGGCTTCTGGACGCGCCCGATGGCCGAGATCGACGCCGACCTCGCCCGGCTGCGCGCCGAGGAACCCGTCGCGTTCCGACCCGAACCGGAACTCCCCGAAGGGTTCCCCCTCCCCCAGGGCGCCGGGTACTGGGCGGTCACCCGTTTCGACGACATCGTCGACATGTCACGCGACACCGAGACGTTCAGTTCCGCCGCGGGCATCACCACGCTCGACCTCCCACCGGAGTTCAACGAGTTCTTCAACTCGATGATCGCGATGGACGACCCTCGCCACGCCCGGATGCGGCGCATCGTGTCGGCGGGGTTCACCCCGCGCATGCTGCGACGGCTCGACGCCACCATCGACGACGTCGCCGCGCGCATCGTCGCCGAGGTCGCCCCGAAGGGCGAGGTCGACTTCGTGACCGACGTCGCCGCCGCACTTCCGCTGCGCATCATCTGCGATCTGATGGACATCCCGGCGAGCCGCTACGACGAGGTGTTCGACGCCACGAACGTGATCCTCGGCGCCGGTGACCCGGACTACGTCGCCGACCTCGACGACGCCCTCGGTGCGATCCTCCGGGCCGGCGCCGACCTCGCCGGGATCATGGACGAGGTCGCCACCTCCAAGCAGGGCGGCGACGGCGACGACCTCACGTCGTTGCTCGTGAACGCCGAGGTCGACGGGGAGAAGCTCACGCGGGCCGAGCTCAACAGCTTCTTCGTCCTCCTCGTGGTCGCCGGGAACGAGACCACCCGCAATGCGATCTCGTGGGGGCTCGAGCTGCTCTCGCAGAACCCGGACCAGCGGCGCATCTGGCAGGACGACTTCGACACCGTCGCCCCCGACGCCGTCGACGAGATCGTGCGGGTGGCGAGCCCGGTCATCTACATGCGCCGCACGGCGACCCGCGACGTCGAACTGCGCGGTCAGACGATCCGAGCAGGCGACAAGCTCGCGATGTTCTACCTGTCCGCCAACCGGGACGAGGACCACTTCACCGACCCGTACCGGTTCGACGTGCGCCGCGACCCGAACCAGCACCTCGGGTTCGGCGGACCGGGCCCCCACTTCTGCCTCGGCGCCCACCTGGCGCGCCGCGAGATCACCGTGATGTTCCGGGAGCTGTTCCGCACCCTGCCGGACATCACCACCGCCGGCGAACCGGCGCTGCTGCAGTCGAGCTTCATCCACGGGATCAAGCGGCTGCCCGCCCGGTTCACCCCGCGCTGATCGCCTCGAGCAGGGCGGACGACGGGGCGATCGCCCCGAAGACCCCGCCTTGCATCGTGACCATCTTGAGCGCCGCCTCGTAGTTCCCGACGTCGGTCGCACCCGTGCAGTCGGTGAGCAACAGGCACTCGTAGCCGCGATCGTTCGCCTCACGCATCGTCGTGTGCACGCACACGTCGGTCGTGATGCCGGTGAAGACCAGGTGGGTGACCCCACGTCGACGCAGGAGGAGATCGAGGTCGGTGGCGAAGAACGCCCCCTTCCCCGGCTTGTCGGCGAGTTCGCTCGACAGGTATTCACCGCCGCGCTGAGAAGCTCCGCTCGAGAGGTACCACCGGGTGGCACTCCAGGCCTCCGGGTGTGTACTCGCTCCCGTCGGCTGAGCCGCCCGTCAGCGCCGGGAGCGATCCGTGACCGGCGACGTCCATGCCCGACCTACGACCGTCAGTGCTCGACGACGTGGCCGCCGTCGACGTTGTACGCCTGGCCGGTGATCCACGCCCCCTGGTCGGAACACAGGAACACGGTCATGTAGGCGATGTCCTCACCACGACCGGCGCGACCGAGCGGGATCTCGGTGCGGATCCAGTTGTCCCACGCTGCGCCACGCCCGACGTCGTCGAGACGGAACGTGTCGATGACCCCCGGACAGATCGCGTTCACCCGCACCCCGTGCGTGCCGACCTCCTGGGCCATCGACGCCGTGAGCGCCTGGATGCCCGCCTTCGACGCGGCGTACGCCGACGTGTTCGCTGGCAGCGCCTTCCCGGCGATGGAGGAGATGTTCACGATCGAGCCGCCGTTGCCGGCCTCGATCAGCTTCCGACCGAACACCTTCGACATGAAGAACGTGCCGGTGAGGTTCACGTTCATCACCGTGTTCCAGGCGTCGACCTCGAGATCGACCACCGGGCGACGATCCTCGCCACGGGCGGCCCCGGCGTTGTTCACCACGATGTCGACCCGGCCGAACCGCTCGACGACCTCATCGGCGAGCGCCTCGACCGCGGCGATGTCGGAGATGTCGGACACGATCGGGAGTGCCCGACGCCCGAGCGCCTCGACCTCCGCCGCGACCGACGCGATGTCACGCCAACCGGCGGCCTTCTCGTCCTCGGGATAGCGGTCGGGTGACCGGCCGGTACCCGTGAGGACGACGTCGCAGCCCGCCCGTGCGAGCTCCACGGCGATCGGGCGACCGATCGACCGCATGCGTCCGGCGCCGGTCACGACCGCGACCTTGCCCTCGAGTCCCGTCAGTGCGAAGTCCGCCATGAGGCGGCACCGTAGTCGTCGGCGACCCGCCCCGGGCCGCCGCGATCAACCGAGCAGCGACTCGGGCAGGTCGACGATCTTCGCCCGGACGTACTCACCGAGGCTCTTCGCCTGCCCGTCCTGGCGGGACGACGCGGCGACACCCTCCTCGAGGAGGCCGACGACGACGAAGTTCAGCGACCAGATGTTCGGGAACGCATACCGACGGATCTCGAGGCCGGCGGCGTCGGGCAGGAGCTGCGCCATCCGTTCGACGGTGACGTTCGCCTCGAGCCAGGCGTAGGCCTCCGCCGACCGGGCGAACAGACCGACGTTCGCGTTCCCGCCCTTGTCGCCCGAACGCGCACCGAACAACGCACCGAGCGGCGCACGGCGGGTCGGCCCGCCCGGCACCGGCGGCACCGTCACCGGCGTGGGCTCGACCGTCGCACCGGCCAGACCCGCCGGCGTGTTGTCGACGACGGTGCGACCACCGCCGAGGACCACGACCTCCTGGGGGACGAGGTCGGAGGGGATGAGCGTCGGCCAGTACACGCCGTAGGGCGAGGCCGGGCCGGGCGCACCGTTCAGGCCGTAGAACCCGGGGATCGACCCGAGCGCCAACTCGACCGCCATGTTCGCGAAGCCACGCCCGACCTTGCGTTCGTCACGGTCCTTCACCGTGATCTTCAGCAGGGCGGTCGCCTCCTCGTTCGACGCCGGGTCGCCCTTGTCGGTGCGGATCAGCTGCACCCGCGCCTGGTCGAAGGTGTCCTTGCCCTCCGGGAACGCCGACCAGAGCTGCTGTTCGATCAGCGCTGCCTTCGCCTCGACATCGAGCCCGGTGAGGCAGAACGTGAACCCGTTTCGATACCCGCCCTGGTAGTTCATGGCGACCTTGAGGGTCGGCGGGGCCGGCTCGCCCTTCGTGTCGGCGACGAGCACCCGGTCCGGACCGAGCTGCTCGACGCGAATCGTGTCGAACCGGCAGGTCACGTCCGGGTTCAGGTACCGCTCGGAGGTGATCTCGTAGAGGAGCTGCGAGGTGACCGTCCCGACCGACACCTGCCCGCCGGTGCCCTCGTGCTTGGTGATCACCGACGAACCGTCCGGGTACATCTCGGCGATCGGGAAGCCCGGGTACCGCAGGTCGGGGATCTCCGTGAAGAAGCTGTAGTTGCCGCCGGTCGCCTGGGCGCCGCACTCGATCACGTGGCCCGCGACGCACGCGCCCGCCAGACGGTCCCAGTCGTCACGCTGCCAACCGAAGTGGAACGCCGGTGCCGCCATCACGATCGCCGCGTCGGTCGCCCGTCCGGCGATCACCACGTCGGCACCCTGCTGCAGGGCCTCGACGATGCCCCAGCAGCCGATGTAGGCGTTTGCGGTGACGATCTCGACACCCTTGGTGGCGAGCGACTCGCCGGTGTCCATGTTGCGGAACTCATGCCCCGCAGCCATCAACTCGGGGAGGCGGCCGGTCAGGTCGTCGCCGAGGACGTAGGCGATCTTCGCCGACACGCCCGCGCGTTCCGCCACCTCGGCGACCGCCGCCGCACAACCGGCCGGGTCGAGACCACCGGCGTTCGTGATCACCTTGATGCCCCGCTCGACACACGTGCCGAGCACCTGCTCCATCTGGGTGACGAACGTACGGGCCCAACCGCCGCTGCGACCGCCCGACTTCGTGCGGGCGAGGATCAGCATCGTGAGTTCGGCCAACCAGTCACCGGTCAGGTAGTCGATCTCACCACCTTCGACCTGTTCCCGTGCGGCGGACACACGGTCCCCGTAGAACCCGCTGCAGTTCGCGACTCGGATGGCACCATCGGGCGTCGGCATGCTGCCGAACCTAGTGCGTACGCACCAGACCGATCGTCTCCTCGACGGGGAGTCCGATGACGTTCGTGAGACTGCCGACGATCCCTGCGACGAAGCGAGCGGCGAGTCCCTGCACCGCATACCCGCCGGCCTTGTCGTAGGGCTCCGAAGTCGCCACGTACCAGGCGACCGCCGTCTCGTCGACCGGCCCGAACGTCACCTCGGTCGTGACGACGACCTGTGACGAGCCCGACGAGGACAGCACGGCGACACCCGTGTGGACGAGGTGCGAGCGACCGGCGAGCGACCGGAGCATCGCAGCGGCCTCCGCCGGATCCGCGGGCTTGCCCAGGCTCCTGCCGTCGAGATCGACCGTCGTGTCCGCAGCGACGACGACCACCCCCGGTCGCGGCCCGACGGCCGCGGCTTTCGCCCGGGCGAGGCGCCCGACCATCACCATCGGCGGCTCCCCCGATACCGGTGTCTCGTCGACATCCGCGGCCACCACCTCGACGTCGAAGCCGGCACCCTCGAGCAGGGCTCGACGACGAGGGGACGCAGAAGCAAGGACGACTCGCACGGCACGGACGCTAGCGAGCGGGCATGATCACGCCCGGCGGCTCGACTCCACACAGGAGGGGACCATGAAGTTCGGCCTGCGTTACGCCAACCTCGGACGGTTCGTCGACGGACCGCCGGCCACCGAGATCGCCCAGGCTGCGGAAGCCGCCGGTTTCGAGTCGATCTGGACGATCGAGCACGTGCTCGTCCCCGCCGAGTACGACTCCCGCTACCCGTATTCGCCGACGGGGAAGATGACGTCGGACCACTCGATGGACATCCCGGACCCACTGATCTGGCTGGCGTGGGTCGCCGCGGTGACCGAACACATCAACCTCGCGACGGGGATCCTGATCGTCCCCCAGCGCAACCCCCTCGTGCTCGCGAAGACGATCGCCACGCTCGACGCGATGAGCGGTGGACGGGTCCGGCTCGGGATCGGGGTCGGCTGGCTCGAGGAGGAGTTCGACGCGCTCGGCGTACCCTTCGCCGCCCGGGGCCCTCGCACCGACGAGTACATCGCCGCCATGCGCACCCTGTGGGAGACCGCCGACGGACCCGCGAGCCACCACGGCCGGTTCGTCGACTTCGACGACGTGTACTCACGGCCGCTGCCCGCCGCGCCGGGCGGCCGCGTGCCGATCATCGTCGGGGGCCAGACCACACCGGCCGCGCAGCGCGCCGGACGTCTCGGCGACGGGTACTTCCCCGCCCGGGAGCAACCGTGGGACCTGATCGACGAGATGCGTCGCGCCGCCGAGGCGCACGGGCGCGATCCCGATGCGATCGAGCTCACGCTCAGCGCGCCCGAGGACCCCGACGCGCTCGCCGAGCTCGCCCGGCGCCTCCGACCGACGGACCGGGTGCTCGTCCCCGTCACCGGACTCGTCGGCCTCGGACGCCAGCTCGACAACCCCGACGACATCGCCCGCTACGGGCGGGAGGTCATCGAACGCCTCGACCGCTGACGCCCGGACTGTCAGCCGATCCGCTCCCACTGCACGAGCGTGAACGGCGTGTCGGCGTCGTCGTGGTCCTCGAAGACCGCCCGCACCCGATCACCGATCTCGAAGGGCTGCAGCGGGTCACCGACGAGGTTCCCGACCATGCGCACCCCACCCGCGTGCGGGAGCTCGACGAGCAGCACGACGTACGGTCCGGCTTCGGCGAGCGCCCGGTGCACCGGGTACCACGGGCGCTCCCAGCTGTAGATCACGCCGGTCGCCTCGACCTCGGTCCACCCGATGTCGAACCCGAGGCAGTGGTGGCAGTTCCACTCGGGACCCCACTGCCAACCGCCGCAGCCGTTACAGCGCTGCACGACGAGCTCGTGACGGCGCGTCGCCGCCCAGAACGGCGCGTCGAGCCCGTCACGCATCGGGGCGGGTGCCGGCAGCCCCGGCGGCAGGACGTGGTTCCGCTCGGTCATCCGAGTGCCTCCCCGTTCCCCACGATCAGACTCGACACGACCGGCACCATCGGTCCGGCGCTCGCGAGCGCCACCTTCGCCCCCGGTACCTGGTTCGACGACTCGCCCCGGATCTGCCGCACCGCCTCGATGACGAGGCCGAGACCGTGCATGTAGCACTCGGCGAGGTTCCCGCCGCTCGTGTTGAGCGGCAGGCGACCCGTCGGGGCGACGAGGTTGTCGAAGGTCAGCACCTCGTTCGCGTTCTCGTAGGTGCAGAACCCGTGCTCGATGAGGCTCATCAGCACGCCACCCGTGAAGTTCTCGTAGGACTGCACGACGTCGACGTCGGCGGGGCCGAGCTGCGCCTGTGCGAAGAGCCGCTCCGCGACGTGCTTGAACGACGACGTCGCGTAGTCGGTGTTGTTGTCGGCCCACGCGCCACTGCGGCGTGGACCGCCCTGCTGGGCACCGAGCACGTAGACCGGGTCGACGCGCAGCTCCCGCGCCCGCTCGGCCGACATCAGCACGACCGCGGCGGCGCCGTCGTTCTCCTGGCAGCAGTCGAAGAGCCGGTACGGCTCCACGATCCAGCGCGACTCGTCGTACGCCTCGGGCGTGAGCGGGCGGCCGTACATGACCGCGCGAGGGTTGTTCTGCGCGTGGTGGTACGCCGCGAGAGCGATCGCCTTCATCGTGTCCCGGCTGATGCCGTGCTCCCACAGCACCCGGGTCGTGCGCATCGCATAGCTCTGCGCCGGCGAGATCTTGCCGTAGGGGATCTGGTAGGCGTACTCGCCCGAGATCGGCCGGGAACCGCCACCCTGCCCGAACCGGCCGAACTGGCCCTGCGCGAGCGACCGGAACGCCACGACGCACTCGGCGTTGCCGGCCACGATCGCCGAAGCGGCGTTGCCGACCGCGCCGGCGGCGCCGCCGCCGCCGGAGGTCCACTGCATGTTCGAGAACCGCAGCTCACGCAGGCCGAGCGCCGCCGCGAGGCGGGGCGGGTCGTTGCGGTCGTTGCTGTAGGAGCAGAACCCGTCGATCTGCGACGGTGCGATCCCGGCGTCGGCGCAGGCGGCGAGGATCGCCTTCAGCAGCAGCACGAACTCCGGGTCCGGCGACTGCCCGCGCTTGTAGTACGTCGACTCGCCGACACCGACGACGGCGACCTTGCCCCGAACGGTCAGGTCGTTGCCCATGTCCCCCCTCGCGCACCGGTGCCCACCCTCGGGGACGACGCCCGGTGCGCCCGCACCATGCCACGCCGCAGGACCCGGAGCCAGCACGCCGGTACTCCGGTATCCTCCGCCGAAGCGGGATCCGGGGGGACCTGCGAGGAGGCGGGTGCACGATGGCACTGATCGAGGACGTCCGACGCGACGCCGACAACAGCGACCTCATCGACGGGATCAAGATCATCGACGTCGACTCGCACTGGTCGGAGCAGCACGACCTGTGGACCTCACGGGCACCGGCGAAGTACCGCGACCTCGTGCCCCAGGTCGCCGAGGTGAACGGCCAGCGGCGCTGGGTCGTCGACGGCTCCATCCCGATCGCAACGCTCACCGCCGCCTCCGTCGTCGGCCCGGACGGGTCGAAGATCCTCGGAACCCGCTTCACGCGTCTCGACGTCGACGTCGTGCACCGGGCGAGCTACGAGCCGGTCGCACGGGTGCAGATGCTCGACGAGCTCGGCATCTACGCGCAGATCGTGTACCCGAACATCGCCGGGTTCGGGAACCAGAACTTCCTCAAGGTCGCCGACGTCGACCTCCGCCTCGCCTGCGTGGAGATCTACAACGACGCCGCCGCCGAGATGCAGGAGATCTCCGGCGGGCGCCTGCTGCCGATGGCGCTCGTGCCGTGGTGGGACATCGACGCGTCGGTGCGGGAGATCCGGCGCTGCCACGCCATGGGGATGCGCGGCGTCGTCACCTGCTCGAACCCCCAGGACATCGGGATGGACGACCTCGGCACGGCGACGTGGAACCCGTTCTGGGACGTCTGCGTCGAACTCGAGATGCCGGTCAACTTCCACATCGGTTCCTCGGCCTCGGTCATGGACTGGTTCGGTCGCACCCCGTGGCCGTCGATGAACGGTGAGCAGAAGCTGTCGGTCGGTTCCGCGAACCTGTTCCTCGGCAACGCCCAGGTGATCGGCAACCTGATCTACACGGGCGTCGCCGAGCGGTACCCGGACCTCAAGTTCGTGTCGGTCGAGTCGGGTGTCGGGTGGATCCCGTTCTTCCTCGAGGCGCTCGACTACCAGATGTACGAGACGGCGCCGGGGGAGCGCTCCAAGCTGTCGCTGTTGCCGTCGGAGTACTTCCGGCGGCAGTTCTTCGGGTGCTTCTGGTTCGAGTCGTCCGCGCTGACCCGCTTGCTCGACGTGCTCGGGCCGAACAACGTGATGTTCGAGACCGACTTCCCGCACCCGACCTGCCTGTACCCGAAGTCCGACGAACGGGTGCGCCGCTCCATCGGCGAGCTCGACTTCGCAACCCGTAAGCGGATCCTGCAGGACAACGCAGCGGAGCTGTACAAGATCCCGGTCTGAGCGCGCGAGACTGCCCGCCCATGACGGCGCAGGACGGCATCACCATCGCCCTGATCGTCGCCGCGGTGTTCACCGTCACCCGCATCACCGGATTCGGTGGGGCGCTGATCGGCGTCCCGCTCATCTCCCTCGTCGCGGGCCCGCGCACGACCGTCGTGGCGACCATCGTCCTGGCCGTCGTGTCGACCGGTTACCTGGCGATCACGCTGCGCACGCTGATCGACCGGCCGATCCTGCGACGGATCATCCCCGGTGTGCTCGTGGGACTGGTGCCCGGTGCGATCATCCTGCAGGTCGTCGACGAGGACGCGCTGCGGGCGATGCTCGCCGTCGCAGTCGTCGGCGGCGCAACACTCATCCTCTGGCGTCGGAACCGGCCACCGCTCGACCTCCCGCGGTGGGTCGACACCGCCGCGGGCGGCGTCGCCGGTCTGCTGACCACATCGCTGTCGACGAACGGGCCGCCGGTCGTCGTGCTGCTGCAGGCGCGTGGTCTCGAACCGGAGCCCTTCAGGGCGACGCTGTCCGCGACGTTCCTCATCGCGAACGTCGTCGGTATGGCGCTGCTCGGCGCCTCCGGTCAGCTCGTTCCCGATGTCTGGCGCACCGTCGCCGTGGCGCTCCCCGGCCTCGCGGTCGGGCAGTACCTCGGGCTGAAGCTCGCCCGACGCGTCCCGACGTCGTGGTTCCCGACGATCGTCACCGCGATGCTCGCGACGAGCGTCGTCTCCATCACCGTCGGGATCGTTCGGGCCTGAGCGATCAACCGCCGGCGAGCAACGCTGCCGCGCGGTCGCGCAGCTCCGTCTTCAGCACCTTGTTCGACGGGTTCAGCGGCAGGGCGTCGACGAGCCACACGGCGCGGGGGACCTTGTAGTTCGCCATCTGCTCGCGGCACCACGCGATCACCTCGTCGGGATCCGGGGCCGGGCCGGGTGCGGCAACGACGAACGCCGCACCGACCTCGCCGAGCCGTTCGTCGGGGATGCCGATGACCGCGACCTGGCCGACCCGGGGGTGCTCGATCATCATCCGCTCGATCTCCGCCGGGTACGCGTTGAACCCGCCGACGATGAACATGTCCTTCATCCGGTCGGTGATGTCGATGTAGCCGCGGTCGTCCATCACGGCGATGTCCCCCGTGCGCAACCAGCCGTCCGGCGTGATCGTCGCCGCGGTCTGCTCCGGGTCGTCGAGGTACCCGGCCATCACGTTGAACCCACGTACCCACAGCTCGCCCGCCGTGCCACGCGGCAGCTCGTTGCCGTCCTCGTCGACGATGCGCAACTCCACGCCGTCGAGCGCGCGGCCGGACGTCTTCGCGATGGTCTCGGCGTCGTCGTCCGCACGACAGATCGACGCCAGGCCGTGGGTCTCCGTCATCCCGTACGCGGTGATGACCGCGGTCATCCCGAGCCGCTCGCGCATCTGGATCACCATCTCGACGGGGATGGTCGCGGCACCGGTCACGCAGCGCTGCAACGACGACACGTCGTAACGGTCGAGATCCGGGTGGTTCAGCAACCCCTGGAAGACGGCGGGTGGTCCGGGGGCGATGTTCACCCGTTCCGACTCGATCACCTCGAGGACCTTCGTGGCGTCGAACACCGCCCACGGAAGGATCGTCGCCCCGAACAGCATCGCCGGCACGATCCCGCCGTTCAGGCCGAACGCGTGGAAGAACGGGGAGATGATGAGGTACCGCTCGCCACGTTCGATGCCCATGCACGAGCCGTAGAACCCGAACCCCCGGATGATGGGGTTGTGCAGCACCATCACGCCCTTGGGCAGTCCGGTGGTGCCCGACGTGAACATCACGAGACCCATGTCGTCGGGCCGGATCGCCGCCACGCGACGTGCGACCTCGGCTCGCGCCGCGTCGTCGGCGAGAGCGACGAGGTCGGTGCGGCTCATCGCCCCGGCGGGCGTCTCCCCGCGCAACACCACCCGACGACGGAGCATCGGCAACGACTCGCCCGATGCATCGAGCATGCCGAGGTAGTCGGCGTCGAGGAACCCGGTGACGGTGATGAGCACCCGCACCTTCGCCTTGCCGAGCACGTACGCGGCCTCGCGTCCCTTGAACCGCGTGTTCACCGGGACGAGCACGCCACCGGCACGGAACGTGCCGAGCGCGGCGACGACCCATTCCCAGATGTTCGGCGCCCACAGGGCCACCGCCTCACCGGGTTGCAGCCCGTCGGCGATCAGCCCGGCCGCGAACGCGTCGATCGCATCCGCGAGCTCGGCGTAGGACAACCGGACGTCACCGTCGACGATCCCCTCGATGTCGGCGAAGTTCTCGCGCACGTGATCGACGAGATCGGCGAGCGTCTGCGGCGGGGTCATCGGATGCGCTCCATGGAGCGCGGATGCTACCGGTCGTCCTCGGCGGCGTCTGCCGCCTTCGTCCGTGCGGCACGGCGACGCCACCAGATGAACGCGCCGTACCCGGCGAAGAGCAGGCCGACCGAGATCTGCGCTGCCGTCCGCTGCACCGAGCGCCCCTCGCTCTCCGCGGCGACGAGCAGGAAGGCGAGGAGGTCGGGCGCTACGGGCACGACCTGCACGCTAGGTCACGGACGCGGGAGCACCTCGGCCCAGAGCGGTTCCTGCTTCCACGCCGGAGGCGGCGGAGTGTGCCCCTCGGCGGGAGCGTCCTCGGAGACCGTCCCGTCCCGCATGTTGTGCAGGTACCGCGGGCAGTTGAAGAACGCACGCCCCAGGTGCACCTCGACGACGAGCTCCGCTCCGATGAAGTCCGCCCGGCTCGCCGCGTCGGTGTGCACGGTGCCCACACCGTGCAGGCGCAGTCGCTTCGGGCGCTCGAAGTCGATGAACAGCAACGCCACCTTGCCGGTGTCGACGATGTTGCCCACCGACCGGTACATGCCGTTGCCGTCGTAGCTCGGGAACCGCAGCGTGCGATCGTCGACCACCTGCACGAACCCGGGACGACCGCCCTTGTAGGACACGTCGGGCCAGCCGTCGTCGTCGACGGTCGACAGGAAGAAGAAGCTCGCCCGCTCGATCATGCGCTGCTGCCAGTCGAGGAGGGCGTCGACGACGGTGTGCTGCTCGAGCCGGTCGGCGAGACGTACGGCGTCGTACTGCTCCTGCAACGCACGGGGACCCGGTGGGTACAGGCGAGGAGCGTCCATGCATTGAGCCTACGTGGGCACGGTCGGCCACGAGCCCGGTTCGCGCCGGCCGCCGATACCCTGCGAGGTCATGCTCCCCGTCACCCTCGACACGCTGCGCGTCACCCTCCACGTCCTCGCCGTCACCGTGTGGGTCGGCGGACAGCTCACCCTCCTCGGCCTGCTCCCGGCGCTCCGCGCCATCGGCGGGGACGCCCCACGGACCGTCGCCCGGAGGTTCAACGTGGTGGCCTGGCCGGCGTTCGGGCTCACCGTCGTCACCGGCGTGTGGAACCTGCTCGCCGTCGACGTCGGCGACACCTCCCCCGACTACCAGGCGACGTTGTTCGCGAAGTTGTTCTTCGTCGCCGTCTCGGGCATCGCTGCGTTCGTCCACGGTCGGGGCGGTTCGAAGGCCGCCACCGCGGTCGGCGGTGCCGTGGGACTGCTCGCCGCACTGGCCGCCCTGTTCTACGGCGTGCTGCTCGGGGGACCGACCGCCTGACGGGTCGGGCTCAGGCCCGTTCCGCTGCGAGCCGGTCGAGGCGACGCAGAAGCGTCGGCAGCGCGAGGAACTCCGCCCACGTCGCCACGTCGTCGTCCGGTCCGCACCAGCGCCACCCGTCGACCGCACCGACGTCGGGGCCGACCCTCTGCAGCGTGGCGAGCTCGCGATAGAGGAACGCGTCGTCGCGTCGTTCGGCGAGCGTGCCCGCGAGCTTCGCCGCACCCCGCAGACCCGGCACGTCCCACTGACCGGGCGCCGTCGGCACGGCGTCGAGGGAGCCGTAGGCGGCGAGCAGCGCCGCTGCGCCCTTCGCCCCGAACCCGGGGATCCCCGGGATCCCGTCGGCCGTGTCGCCAACGAGCGCGAGGTAGTCGGGGATCGCCGCCGGGCTCACACCGAACTTCGCGCGGACTCCGTCCTCGTCGACGACGAGCTCCTTGCGGCGGTCGACCTGCACGACCCGCCGCCCGCGCACGCACTGGCCGAGGTCCTTGTCCGGCGTGAGGATGCGGACCTGGCGCACCCGCTCGTCGGCATCGGCGAGCGCGGCCGCAGCGGCGAGCGCGTCGTCGGCCTCGAACTCGACCATCGGCCACACGGTCACCCCGATCGCACGGAGCGCGTCCTCGAGCAGGCCGAACTGGCCGAAGAGCACCGGGTCGATGCCGTCGCCGGTCTTGTACCCCTCGAACAGCTCGTTGCGGTACGACTCGATGACGTGATCGGTCGCCACACCGACGTGCGTCGCGCCCGACTCGAGGAGGCGCACGACGTTGTCGACGACGCCACGGGCGGCGCCCATCTCGGTGCCGTCGGCCGCAGCGCGCGCCGGAACGGCGAAGTAGTGGCGGAACAGCTCGTAGGTCCCGTCGACCAGATGGACGATCACCACACCATTGTGTCCGTCTCGGAGCCGTCCAGGCTCAGTCGCCGAGCTCGGAGATCAGCGGGACCCACTCGTCGAGCCAGCGCAACGTCGCATCCGCGTTGTGGCGCTGCATCGTCTGGGGCGACACGACGATCCGCTCGACACCGAGTGACGCGTACAGGTCGATGCGCGCCCGGTTCTGCCCGAACGCGAACAACGAGATCGGGATCTCCTCTGCGTTCCGGCCGGCGTCGGTGGCGAGCGTGCGGAACAGCTCGATGCCGCCCTTCGGGTCGGGCTTGCCGGTGTAGTTGAGCAGCTGCGCGTCGATCGGGCACCAGTGGTCGGCGTACTCGGCTGCGTGCCGGATACCGACCTTGCCCGCATTGCCGAGCGCGATGGGCACCGGCTGCTGGATCGGCTTGGGGTACACCCACGACTTCGTGAACCGCTCGTAGGTCCCGCTGAACTCGGGCTCGTCCTCGGTCCAGCACATGCGCAACGCCGCGACGCGTTCCCGCATCGCCGAGTACCGCTTCGAGAACGGCACGTCGGGCCGGTGGTTGGCGAGTTCCTCCTCGTTCCAGCCCACGCCGACGCCGAGCAGCACGCGACCACCCGACAGCACGTCGAGCGTCGCCACCTGACACGCGAGGTCCAACAGGTCGTGCTCGAGCAGCAGCGTGATCCCCGTGGCGAGCGTGAGGTTCGTGGTCGCCGCCGCAGTCGCCATGAGCGAGACGAAGGGGTCCATCATGTGCCAGTAGCCGTCGGGCAGCTCCCCGCCGGCCGGGTAGGGCGTCTCGCGCGACACGGGGATGTGGCTGTGCTCGGGCATCCACACCGAGTCGAAGCCGCGGTCCTCGAGCGCACGTCCGAGCGCGTCAGGGCGGATGCCGTCTGCGCTGTTCACCGACAGATAGCCGAACTTCATGCTGATCTCCCCCTCGGTCCGCAGGCCCGTGGTCGCTGCGACGGCCGCACGCTACCGGACTCCGAACGCCCGCGAACGGGTGATCAGCGGGCCGACCGCGACGCGGAGGGGTCGGGGCTGATGGCCCTGATGTAGGCGACCACGGCCGACACCTCGTCGTCGGTGAGGGCGTTGCGAGGCATCACCGTGCCGTAGCCCTTCACCCGTTCGGCCCACGGGTCGGAGATCGCCCGTCGCAGGTAGTCGTCGTCGGCGACGACCTTGCGGCCGTCCTCGAGGGTGACCGTCGACCCCGCGAGGTTCTTCCACGTCGGCCCGGCCGCGTCGCGCCCGTCGACCGAATGGCACGACGCACACCCCTTCGAGCCGTAGAGCTGGCGACCGCGCTGCGCCTCGGCCGACAAGGCGACCGCCGGCTCACCGGTCGCCCCCTCGTCGTCCCCGCCGCACCCGACGAGCAGCAGCGCCGCGGCGACGAGCGGCAACGCGGCACGGACCACGCATCGCCACGAGAGGCGGGCGCTCAACGCGTCGGCCACGACGGCACGCCCGCGTCGAGCTGCACCCCGGCGGAGTTCAGGAACCCCGAGACCATCCGGTAGAAGCCGGCGCAGACGACGAGCTCGACCATGGCCTGATCGTCCCAGCGGGTGGTGAGGCGGGCCCAGGTGGCGTCGCTCACGCAGTCGTCCGCGCACAGTTCGTCGGCGAGCGCGATCAGGTCACGGTCGCCGGCACTCCACGCGCCGTCGTCGACCGGGCGGGTGAGCAGGAAGATCTCGTCGTCGGTGAGTCCGGCGTCGCGGCCGATGACCGTGTGCTGGCCGAACTCGTACACCGACCGGCAGTTCGACCCGACCCGCAGGATCACGAGCTCGCGCTCGCGGTCGGGCACGGTCGTGCGGAACAGCAGCGTCCCGCCCATCTGCGTGAACCGCTTCAAGACGTTCGGCGCATGGGCGAGCGTCCGCATGATGTTCAGCGGATCGTCGCTCAGGTTCGTGCCGAGCAACGGCGCCACCTCGGTCGACGGGTCGGTGACCGGTGCGATGCGGGGAGCGGTCGGACGGGGACGGTCATTCGCCATGACGGGGACGCTAGCGGCGGCCACCGGCGTGGCCCACCGTCATTCCTGCACGAGTTCGATGAGCGTGCCGAAGCTGCTCTTGGGGTGCACGAACGCCACTGTGGTGCCCCGCGAACCCGGCCGCGGGGCCGAGTCGATCGGGGTGGCGCCGGCGTCGATCATCGCCTGCAGGGCGACGCCACAGTCGGCGACTCGGTAGCCGACGTGGTGGAGGCCCTCGCCGCGCTTCTCAATGGCCTTCGCTACCGGGGAGTCGGGCCGGGTCGGCGTGAGGAGCTGCACGTAGCTCTCCGCGACCTTCAGCAGGGCTTCCTCGACACCGTCGGACTCGACGATCTCGCGGTGGTCGACGGTCGCGCCGAACGCCCGCTGGTAGTAGTCGATGGCCGCCTCGAGGTCCCGGACGGCGATGGCGACGTGATCGATCTCGGTGAGCAGCATGGCCGACACGATAGGAGGACCGATCAGGCCGAAGCCGGTCGGGCGCCCGTCGAGAACCGGGTGATGACGTCCTCGCCGATGCGTGCCCTCTTCTCCGGGTCGTCGATGCCGAGTCCGGTCGTGGGTGCGAGGCAGAGCACGCCGAGCTTGCCCTCGTGCTGGTTCCGGTGCACCTGCCACGCGGCCTCGGCGACCTCGGTGAGGGGGAACGTCGCCGAGAGCACGGGCTGGATCGCGCCGCGATCGATGAGGCGGTTCATGTCCCACGCTTCCTGGTAGTTCGCGAAGTGGGAGGAGACGATCCGCTTGAGCTTCATCCACAGGTGGCGGTTGTCGTACTCGACCATGTAGCCGCTCGTCGCGGCACAGGTCACGACGGTGCCGCCGCGCTTGGCCACGAACACCGATGCACCCATCGTGTTGCGGCCGGGGTGCTCGAAGACGATGTCGGGGTCCTCGCCGACGAGACCCCGGATGCGAGCACCGAGGCGCCGCCACTCGGCCTCGTCCTGGGTGACGTCGTCCTTCCAGAAGCGGTAGCCGTCGGCGGCGCGGTCGATGACGTGCTCGCACCCGATCGAGCGCAGGAGATCGGCGCGCTGCGGGCTCGACACGACACCGATCGGCGTGCCGCCGCCGTTGAGGACGAGCTGCACGGCGTACGCGCCGATGCCGCCCGTCGCACCCCAGATGAGGACGTTGTCGCCCTGCTTCATGCGGGCGCCGTGGGAGCCGACGAGCATGCGGTACGACGTCGACGCACACAGCCCGTTGACCGCCGACTCCTCCCACGTGAGGTGGGAGGGCTTCGGCATGAGCTGGTTCGCCTTGACGATCGAGAGGTCGGCGAGGCCGCCGTAGTTCGTCTCGAAGCCCCAGATGCGCTGGTTCGCCGCGAGCATCGAGTCGTCGTGCGCGGAGGGGTCCTGGTCGTCGACGTAGTTGCAGTGCACGACGACCCGGTCGCCCGGCTTCCAGTTCCGCACCGCGGAGCCGACTCGCAGGACCACCGCCGACGCGTCGGAGCCGACGACGTGGAACGGCTGATCGTGACGGGCGCCCCACACGGACTCCCGACCGAGGCGACCGAGGAACCCGAAGGTCGACACGGGCTCGAAGATCGAGGTCCACACGGTGTTGAAGTTGATCGACGACGCCATGACGGCGAGCACGACCTCGTCGGGGGCGAGCTCGGGGGTGGCGACCTCGCCGACGTGGAGGGACCGTCGAGGGTCCTTGTCGGCGGAGGCGACCCCCTCGAACATGCCGACCTCGTCCTTGCGGACGAAGGCGGCCCGGTAGTGGTCGGGCAGCGGGATCGCGGCCAGCTCGTCGCCGGACGCCCCCGCCTGGATCGCGTCGAGGATCGCCTGCATAGGCGCATGAGCCTACGGGTTCGTGTACAAGTTCACAAGAAGATTCCTACCGGTAGGTAGCTTTCGGGCAGGGCGGTGCCGCGAGCCCGTCCGGACGGAACCACGTACACTCCACCCGCACAGGCACGAAGCCCGTCCCAGGGGGAGGACACATGTCCGCATCCGTCATCGCCGCCGGCGCCCGCACACCGATCGGGCGGTTCCAGGGCGGGCTCACCGCCATGACCGCGCCCCAGCTCGGCGGGGTCGCCATCGCCGCCGCACTCGAACGGGCCGGCATCACCCCCGACCAGGTCGACTACGTGTTCATGGGCCAGGTCCTTCTCGCCGGCGGCGGGCAGATCACCGCCCGCCAGGCCGCCGTCGCCGCCGGTATCGGCTACGACGTCCCCGCCACCACCGTGAACAAGGTGTGCCTCTCCGGCCTCAACACCATCTACCTCGCCCACCAGATGATCGCGGCGGGCGACGCCGACGTCGTGGTCGCCGGCGGCATGGAATCGATGACGAACGCCCCGTACCTGCTGCCCGCCGCACGAGGCGGGTTCCGCATGGGCGACGGTGCCGTCGTCGACTCGATGATGTACGACGGCCTCACCTGTGCGTTCGACCACTGCGCCATGGGCGAGGGCACCGAACGCGACGCCACCGCCGAGAACATCTCCCGCGGCGCGATGGACGCCTTCGCCGCCCAGTCCCACGACCGCGCCGCAGCCGCCATCAAGGACGGCCGGTTCGACGACGAGATCGCGCACGTCTCGATCCCGCAGCGAAAGGGCGACCCGATCGTCGTCGAGACCGACGAAGGCGTCCGACCCGGCACCACCGCCGAGTCGCTCGGCGCGCTGCGCGGTGCGTTCGGCGGTGCGGGCAACGTCACCGCGGGCAACGCGTCGCAGATCTCCGACGGCGCGAGCGCCGTGGTCGTGCTGTCGGCCCGCAAGGCCGCCGAGCTCGGCATCGACGGCCTCGGTGAGGTCGTCGCCTACGGCCAGGTCGCCGGCCCGAACCCGGGCCTGCTCCACCAGCCGGCGAACGCGATCCGCAAGGCACTCGCCCGCACCGACCTCGGCGTGGGCGACCTCGACCTGTTCGAGATCAACGAGGCATTCGCCGCCGTCGCCCTCGCATCGATGGCCGATCTCGGCGTCGGTGACGACATCGTCAACGTGAACGGCGGGGCGATCGCCCTCGGCCACCCCATCGGCGCATCGGGCAACCGGCTCGCGCTCACCCTCCTCCACGAGCTCCGCCGTCGTGGCGGCGGGGTCGGCGCCGCGGCGCTGTGCGGTGGCGGCGGTCAGGGCGACGCGCTCATCGTCCGCACCCGCTGAGCGGACGGCCGACCGTCAGGCCCCGAGTCGGCGACGACCCTCGAGCGCACGCCCGAGGGTCAGTTCGTCGGCGTACTCCAGATCACTGCCGACCGGTAGCCCGGACGCGAGACGCGTCACCGTGATGTCGACGTCGGCGAGCAGGCGGGCGAGGTACAACGCCGTCGCGTCACCCTCGAGGTTCGGGTTCGTGCAGATGATGAGCTCGCGCACCGGCTCGTCGACGAGGCGACGCAGTAACTCCCGGATGCGGAGCTGGTCCGGACCGACCCCCTCGAGATGGTTGATGGCGCCGCCGAGCACGTGGTAGCGGCCCGAGAACTCGCCGGTGCGCTCGACCGCGACGAGGTCCCGTGGTTCCTCGACGACGCACAGCACGTGCGGATCACGGCGGGAATCGGAACAGATCGTGCAGTCGGCACCCTCGGCGATGTTGAAGCACACCGGGCACGACGTGATCCGTTCCTTCGCCGTACGGATCGCCGACGCAAGTCGACCGGCCTCGCGCTCCGACACCCGCAACAGGTGGAACGCGATGCGCTGCGCCGACTTCGGACCGATCCCGGGGAGCCGACCCAACTCCTCGATCAGGTCCTGCACCGGACCCGCGTACAGCGCCGTCATGACGGCTGACCGGCACCGCCGAGCAACCCGCCGAGCGCGCCGAGGTCGAGGCCGCCCATCGCCGACGCCTGCACCTGCTGCACACGCGCCATGGCGTCACGCAGTGCGGCGAGCACCAGGTCCTCGACCAGTGCGGGATCCGACGGGTCGAGTACCGAGGGGTCGAGCCGCACGCCGACGAACTCGCCGCCGCCCGTCACCCGGACCTCGACGAGGCCGCCGCCGGCCGTTCCGACGACCTCGGCCTGCGCCGCCGCCTGCTGGGCCTGCATCATCTGGCCCGCTGCGCCGAGGAGCGCACCGAGATCCAAACCGCCTGCCTCCGCACCACCGACCTGCTCGGTCACTCCACCACCTCTGCTCCGGGGAACCGCTGCAACACCCGATCGATCGTGGAGACGGCGACATCCGGCGCGTCGGGCAGCGAACGGACCTCCGCGAGGTCGACGAGCTCGTCGGCCGTCGGCATGGGGTCGTCGTCGTGCTCGGCGGGGGCGTCGCGCCCCGGTTCGACCACTGCCGCACCACGGCCGTCGTCGACCACGAGGTCGAGGCGAACCGGACGGCCCACCTGATCGGCCAGGCGGGCCTCCACCTCGGAACTGCGCTCCGCACAACGATCACGGTGCACTGCGGAGGGAAGTGCGATCTGCACGACCGCACCCGACACGCCGACGACCCGACCGGCACGGAACAGCGCCCGCACACCCGGCGGGACACCGTCGAGCACCCCGGTCGACCACACCGCCTCGACCGCAGCGAGCGTGAGCTCCCCCACGGGCGCGCCGGCGGCCGGGGCCGGGGCCGGTTCGGGCTCGGTGGCGCGTTCGGGCTCGGTGGCGCGTTCGGGCGGCGGCGCCGGTTCCGGTGCGGGTTCGGGCGCTGCCGCGGCCACGGGCGGCGGCGGGGCAGCCGAGCGCGCGGGGTCGGCCTGCAGTTCGGCCAGCCGGCGACGGGCGGCAGCGGCAGGGCCCTCGCGGGTCGCGGCCGCCGGAGCCACCGGAGCCGCCGGGCGGGCCGTCGCCGCACGCTCGGGCGAGATCGGAGTCGCCGGAGGTGCGGCCGAGGGTGCAGCCGACGTCGCAGGCGGAGCGGACGCGGCGACGGAGACCCCGGAGGCGAGCGCCGCCTCGAGCCGGGCGACCCGCTCGACCAGCGCAGCGACCGACACGTCGAGCTCGGCCCGGGTGAGCCGGACGAGGGCGACCTCGATCGGCACCCTCGGGTCGGGCGCCTGGCGCATCTCGAGCAGCGCCGCGCCGATCATCTCGAGGGATCGGGTGATCGCCGGTGCGCCGAGCCGGCGCGCCACCTCCTCGACCCGGGCGCGTTCGACATCGGGAAGCGACGCGACCCCCGGCGCGAGGAGCACCAGGAACGCGCTGCGCAACCGGTCGAGCAGGTCTTCGGTCACGACCCGGGGCTCACGCCCCGTTGCGAGCGCCGCTGCGAACGCAGCGAGCGCCGCTGCGCCGTCGCGTTCGCACAGTGCCTCGAGCAGCTCGTCGAGCGGGGTGTCGCCCGCCTGCACGCCGCCGATCGCCGCCACCTGGTCGAGCGCGGAGAGCGTGTCGCGCGCCGAACCGGCGCCCTTGCGCACCACCCAGGTCACCGCGTCGTCATCGAGGTCGATCGAGGCGTCGGCCATGACCCGACGGACGTGCGCCTCGAGGTCCGACGCCGGGATCAGCCCGAACTCGAAGTGCTGGGTGCGCGACCGGATCGTCGGGAGCACCTTCTGCGGGTCGGTCGTGGCGAGCACGAACGTGACGTGCTCCGGAGGTTCCTCGAGCGTCTTCAGCAGAGCGTTCGACGCCGCCGCCGTCAACATGTGCACCTCGTCGAGGATGTACACCTTCGTGCGGCCCGGCGACCCGATCGCCACCCGGCTCACGAGTTCGCGGATGTCCTCGACCTTGTTGTTCGACGCGGCGTCGAGCTCGAAGAGGTCGTAGCTCGTCCCCGAGTCGATCGACGTGCACGACCCGCACACCCCGCACGGTTCGCCCTCGACCGCCTCGGTGCAGTTCAGCGCCTTCGCGAGGATCCGGGCGAGCGAGGTCTTCCCCGTGCCACGGGGGCCGGAGAACAGGTAGGCGTGGCCGGCCCGGTCGCCGCGCACGGCGTTCCGTAACGCCGCGACCACGTGCTCCTGGCCCACGACCTCCCCGAACCGGCGAGGTCGGTACCGCCGGTACAGGGACTGGTGCACCACAGCCCGAATGGTAGTGCGAGCCCTCGGAGGTGACGGCCAGGAAACCTGAGGCACACCACAGGCTCCGCTGAGAGCTGCTGCCTTCCGGCCCTGACTCGGTTCACGGGCTGCGGTCGCGCAGGGCCCGACCGCCACCTCCGAAGACTCGCCCCGCCAGACTAGCGCCGCCCGAGGGGCGACCACGTAGGCTGCTCCCGTTTCCCGGGAGGGATGCGAGAGCGGACGAATCGGCACGCCTGGAGAGCGTGTGTGGGGCAACTCACCGTGGGTTCGAATCCCACTCCCTCCGCGGAGGCACCCGGGGGGCCCCGAACGGGCCCCCGGGGACGCACCGTCCCGGCAGCGAGTTGTAGCGTTCGCGCTCGTGGACGACCTCGACGCCATGGGCCTCGCCCTCGACGAAGCCCGCCTCGCCCTCGACCACGGCGACGTGCCGGTCGGGGCGATCGCCCTGCAAGACGGCGAGGTCATCGCCCGGGCCCACAACGAACGGGAGCTGCTCGGCGACCCGACCGCCCATGCCGAACTGCTCGTCGTGCGGCGCGCGGCGGAGGCGCTCGGCCGCTGGCGGCTCGACGACGTCACGGTCGTCGTCACGCTCGAACCGTGCATGATGTGCGCCGGCGCGCTGCTCAGCGCCCGGGTCGCCCGCGTCGTCTTCGGCGCCGACGACCCCAAGGCGGGTGCGTGCGGGTCGCTCTACAACGTGTTCGCCGACCCGCGACTCAACCACGAGATCCCACTGCGCCCGCGGGTACGCGCGGAGGAGTGCGGAAACCTGCTCACCAGCTTCTTTCTCGACCGTCGCGGCTGACGCGCTAGGATTTCGGCCCCGAGGAAGGGTGCCAGAGCGGACGAATGGGACGGTCTCGAAAACCGTTGTGGTCGCAAGGCCACCGTGGGTTCGAATCCCACCTCTTCCGCAGTGAGGTCCGGCCGGGTGGCGGGGGTGTCAGTCCCCCGACGCCCGTGCCCGACCGAGGATGATCCCGCCCGCTGCGACGAGCACCACGGCGGCGGCGAGCGACCCGTAGACGAACGCCGTCATCCCGCCGCTGTCGCCCTCGGCGTCGGCGGCATCGGCGTCGGAATCGGCAGTGCGGACCGTGCCGCCGAGCTGCCCGGCCCCCGACGTCGGTCCCGGACCCGGCGCCGTCGTCGATGTCGTGGTCGTGGTCGTCGCTGACGACGTGGTCGTGGTCGTCGCTGACGACGTGGTCGACGAGGACGGCGGCAGCGTGAAGATCGACGGGTTCACCAGGGTAAACGGCGGGATCGTGATGATTCGGAACGTCGTCGCCGGGATACCCGCACTCGCCGACGTGACCGGCGTCAGCAGCAGCGCCACGGCGAAGGCCGCTCCGGCGAGGAGCGGGACGCCGACGACGATCCGACGCAGCAGGTGCACGGCGGGCAGCGTACGCAATCGACTCGCGCCCCGCGCCACCGTCACTTGTAGCGGTAGGTGATCCGCCCGCGCCCGAGGTCGTACGCCGACACCTCGACCTGAACCCGGTCACCCGGAAGGATCCGGATCCGGTGCTTGCGCATCTTCCCGCTGAGGTGCCCGAGCACCTCGTGGCCGTTGTCCAACAGGATGCGGAAGTGGCCGCCCTTCAGGGCTTCCTCCGCACGACCCTCGAGCAGGATGGCGTCGTCTTTGATCTTCGGCAAGCGGTGAACCTTCTGCACTCTCGCCCCGGCGGTCCGGGGAACTCCGACATGCTATCGGCCCGGGGAGCGCCCCGCCGATAGCGTGCACGAGCGAACCCCACGGGAGCGACGTGTTCCACTGGTACGGCTACAACGACCCCGACAAGGTCAAGGGCAAGAGCCTCGACCGCTCCCTCCTGCGGCGCGTCGCCGGCGACGTCACCCCCTACCGGCGACAGATCGCCGGGTTCCTCCTCACCGTCGTCATCGGCGCCCTCGTCGGCCTCGCCCCGCCGCTGATCATCCGCGCCCTCATCGACGACGCGATCCCCCGCGTCGACCGGGGGCGCATCGACCTGCTCGCCGTGCTCCTCGTCGGCGCCGCCGCCGGCGGTGCGGTGCTCTCGCTCCTCGGCCGCCGCTGGTCGGCCCGCATCGGTGAAGGCCTCATCTACGACCTGCGCACCCGCCTCTACGACCACATCCAGGCGATGCCGATCGCGTTCTTCACGAACAGCCAGACCGGCTCGCTGATCTCCCGGCTCAACGGCGACGTCGTCGGCGCCCAGCGGGCCGTCACCGGCACCCTCGGCTCCGCGCTCGACCAGATCGTCACCGTGCTCACCGTCGGCGTCACGATGCTCGCCCTCGACTGGCGGCTCACCCTCCTCTCCCTCGCCGTGCTCCCCGTGCTCCTCGGGAGCTCGAAGCGGGTCGGTCGCACGCTCCGGGCGATCACCCGGGAGTCGATGGAGCTCAACGCGGCGATGAGCACGCAGATGACCGAACGATTCGGCGTGTCCGGCGCCCAGCTCGTCACCCTCTTCGGCGGCCAGCGCGCCGAACAGGCGGCGTTCGCCGGCCGGGCCGACCGGGTGCGGGCCATCGGCGTGCGTTCTGCCGTGTACTCGCGGGCGTTCATGCTCGGCCTCGACATCGTCGCCGCGCTCGGCACCGCCGCCGTGTACTGGTTCGGCAGCCGGCGTGTCGTCGGCGGCGACCTCGCCATCGGCGACCTCGTCGCCATGGGCCTGCTCGTGAACCGGGTGTACCAGCCGCTCATTGCGCTCACCGGGCTGCGCGTCGACGTGCTCACGGCGTTCGTGTCCTTCGAACGGGTCTACGAGGTGCTCGACACCCCCAACCCGATTACCGACCGACCGGACGCCGCCGTACTGCCCGCACCCCGCGGAGCGATCCGGTTCGAGCACGTGGGGTTCACCTACGCCGCCGCCGCGGACACGACGCTCGCATCGCTCAGCGACGGGGCGACGCTGTCGCGATCCGCCGTGCCGGTCCTCGCCGACATCGACGTCGACGTGGAAGCCGGGCAGCTCGTCGCGCTCGTCGGGCCGTCGGGCGCCGGAAAGTCGACCCTCGCCGCCCTCCTCCCCCGACTCCACGACGTGACGGCGGGGAGCATCCGCATCGACGGGCACGACCTGCGCGACGTCCGCCTCGCCGACCTGCGCGCCGCGATCGGCGTGGTGCCCCAGGACCCCCACCTCTTCCACGACACCATCGCCGCCAACCTCCGCTACGCCCGGCCCGACGCAACCGACGACGACCTGCGCAACGCGTGCGAGCTCGCCCAGATCCACGACCTGATCGCGTCGCTCCCCGAGGAGTACGACACCGTCGTCGGGGACCGCGGCCACCGCATGTCCGGCGGTGAGAAGCAACGGCTCGCCATCGCCCGGATGTTGCTCACGGACCCCGCCGTCGTCGTGCTCGACGAGGCGACCTCCCACCTCGACGCCGAGAACGAGGTGCTCATCCAACAGGCCCTCGACCGGGCACTCGCCGGACGGACCGCGTTCGTGATCGCCCACCGCCTGTCCACCATCGTCGCCGCCGACCAGATCCTCGTCCTCGACGGCGGACGCATCGTCGAGGCGGGCCGACACCACGAACTGCTCGCCGCCGACGGGCTGTACGCCGACCTGTACCGGACCCTCCAGCGCGACGAGGTGACCACCGCCTGAGCGGGTCCCCCACGATGGACGAGACGCCCACCTTCTCCGTCACCGAGGTCTGCAACGGCATCGGCCAGATGATCACCACCACGTTCCCCGACGAGTTCTGGGTGCGCGGTCAGGTGAGCGGGCTGAGTCGACCCCGGTCGGGGCACCTCTACCTCGACCTCGTCGACGCCGACGGCGACGGGGGCCGCGCCGTCCCCGTGCTGAAGGTCAACCTGTGGGCGGGACGCCGCGCCACCGTCGACCGGCAACTCGCCGACGCCGGCGTCGAGCTCGTCGACGGCGTCGAGGTGCGCATCCGCGGGCGGCTCGAGTTCTACCCGCCGCAGGCGCGGGTCTCCTTCATCATGAGCGCCATCGATCCCGCATTCACCCTCGGCCAGCTCGCCGAGAACCGCGACCGGATCTTGCGGGCGCTCCACGCCGAAGGGTTGCTGCGGGCGCAGGAACGACTCACCGTCCCGCTCGTCCCGCTCGACGTCGCGCTCGTCACCTCCCAGGGGAGCGCCGCGGAGGCCGACTTCCTCCACGAGCTCGGCCGCAGCGGCCACACCTTCCACGTGCGACCCCACCCCACGCTCGTGCAGGGCACCGGGTCGGTCGCCGCCGTGTGCCGCTCGCTGCGCGAAGCCGCCGCCAGCGGCTGCGACGTCATCGCCCTCGTGCGCGGCGGCGGGTCGGCCACCGACCTCCAGACCTTCGACGCGGAGGACGTCGCCCGGACCATCGCCGGCCTCGAGGTCGTCGTGTGGACCGGCATCGGCCATGAGGTCGACCGCAGCGTCGCGGACGAGGTCGCGCACACGGCCTTCAAGACGCCGACCGCGTGCGCCGCCGGCCTCGTCGAGACCGTCGACGCATTCATCGCCGAACTCGCCGACCGTTGGGACGGCATCGCCGTGCGCGCCGGACGCCACCTCGACCGGGCCGCCCACAACCTCGACCATCGCAGCACGATGGTCGGCGAGCGGGCCGGACGCGTCCTCGCCCACGCGGGAGCGGGCATCGACGAACGCCGGCGACGCATCGGCCGCGACGCCCGGACCGTGCTCGCGCACGCCGAAGGCGACCTCCGGGTCGCCGAGGCGCGGGCCGTCGCCGCCGACCCGGTTCGTGCCCTCGCGCGCGGATGGTCGATCACCCGTACCGCGGACGGCCGCCTCGTCCGCAGCATCGGTGACGCACCACCCGGCACCGAACTCGCAACCCTGCTCGCGGATGGCGCCGTCCGCAGTACCGTGCACGCCGATGGCGCGTAAGGGCGACAACGCGAAGCAGATCCCGGAGCCGGACGGCTACGCCGCCGCGCTCACCGAGCTCGACGCGATCCTGCGGGAGCTCGACGACCCGGCGCTCGACATCGACCGGCTCGGTTCCCAGGTGCGGCGCGCCGCCGAACTCGTCGCGTTCTGCCGGCTGCGGATCGAAGGCGCACGCGCCGACGTCGACGCCGTCGCCGCCCTCCTCGACGGCGACGAGGACGACGAGGACGACGAGGACTGAGCGGCCGGGGGCTCAGCCGGGAACGGCGAGGGCCTCGAGCGCGACGGCGATCGACGACCGGACCACACCCGGCACGGCGAGGACCGCGGCGACCCAGCCCTCCGGTTCGGTGACCGCCACCACGACCGCGGGTTCCACCGGGGAAGCGGCGACCGCTGCCGCCGCGAACGCTTCGGCGTAGGCGTCCGGTCGCACGTCGGCCGACAGCTCGGCCAGCGCGTAGGGGTCGGGGGTGCCGGCCGAACCCGCACCGGGCACCGTGACCGGCGCCGCGACGCCCGGGACGGATGCACCGCCGAGCAACCCCGGACCGTCGGCCACGACCACCCCGCGCACCTGCCCGGCGCGGGCCCCGGCGACGAGCAGCGCCACGTAGCCGCCGACCCCGAACCCGAGCAGCGTCACCGGACCGAGGTCGGCGAGCACCGTGTCGACGTCGGCGGCGAGCACCTCCGGCCCGTACCCGCCGCCGAGCGGCACCGACGACGCTCCGTGACCGGTGAGGTCGAGCCCCCAGATCGCGCCCGGCCAGCCGACCGCTCCGGGGGGAACCCCGTCCGTCCGCTCGCCGAGACCGTGCACCACGAGCAGCGGCCCCACCGAGGAGCCGTCCAGGGCGGCCCGCAACGACCACAGGGTGAGATCCACACGGTGATGGCGCAACCGGCGCGGCTCGGGCACGGAGCGGGACCCTACCGCCGTCGGCCCCGACCCCTCTCGCTAGGGTGAGCGGCGATGTCCGCCGACGTGCACGACCTCGCCGCCCGGCGACTCGCCGCCGCCGGCCAGCGCTACACCCCGAGCCGACGTGCGCTCGTCGACCGGCTGCACGCCGCCGACGCACCCATCACCGTCACCGACATCGCCGACGGACGGGCCCTCGCCACCTCCACGGTGTACCGGAACCTGCGGGTGCTCGAGGACGCGGGCGTGGTCGCCCGCATCGTCACCTCGGGTGACTTCGCCTGCTTCGAGCTCGCCGAGGAGCTCGGCTCCCACCACCACCACCTGATCTGCCGGAACTGCCACGCCGTCGCCGACTTCGACGTCCCCCACGACCTCGAGGGCGCCCTCCACGACCTGCCCGACCTCGTCCGCACCGGGACCGGCTTCCACGCCGACCGGCACCGCCTCGACCTGCTCGGCACCTGCGCCGCCTGCAGCTGAGAGAACCCCCATGACCCACGACGTCATCGCCGAAGCGGCGCGCCGCCGCACCTTCGCGATCATCTCCCACCCCGACGCCGGCAAGACGACGCTCACCGAGAAGTTCCTGCTCTACGGCGGCGCGCTCACCGGCGCCGGATCGGTGAAGGCGAGGTCCGGCGGCCGGGCCGCCGCATCGGACTGGATGGAACTCGAGCAGAAGCGCGGGATCTCGATCTCGTCGACCGCACTGCAGTTCCCCTACCGGGACGCAGCGGTGAACCTGCTCGACACCCCCGGCCACCGCGACTTCTCCGAGGACACCTACCGGGTGCTCGCGGCGTGCGACGCGGCGATCATGGTCCTCGACGCGGCCAAGGGCATCGAACCGCAGACCCTCAAGCTCTTCGAGGTGTGCCGCGAGCGACGCATGCCGCTCCTCACGTTCTTCAACAAGTGGGACCGGCCCGGCAGGGAGATCCTCGAACTGCTCGACGAGATCGAACAACTCCTCGGCATCCCGGCCACCCCGGTCACGTGGCCGGTCGGCATCGCCGGTGACTTCCGTGGGGTCGTCGACCGGCGCGACGGCACCTACACGCGGTACACGCGGGTCGCCCGCGGCGCACAGATCGCCCCCGAGGAGGAGGTCGAACCGGCCCGGGCCGCCGCCGAGGAGGGCGACGCGTGGACGACCGCGCAGGAGGAGCTCGAACTCCTCCACGAGATCGGCGCCGACCTCGACGTCGCATCGTTCCGACGCAACGAGTCCACACCCGCCTTCTTCGGATCAGCGCTCACCAACTTCGGTGTCGCGAAGCTCCTCGACGCCGTGATCGACCTCGTCCCGCCGCCCACCGACCGCCCCACCGCCGACGGCGGCACCCGGCCGATCGACGCGCCCTTCAGCGGGTTCGTGTTCAAGGTCCAGGCGAACATGGACCCCGCCCACCGCGACCGGATCGCGTTCCTGCGCGTGTGCTCGGGGCGGTTCGAGCGCGGCATGGTCGTCACCCACGACCGCACCGGCAAACCGTTCGCCACCAAGTACGCGGCGACGCTGTTCGGCCAGGACCGTTCGACCGTGGAGGAGGCGTACCCGGGCGACGTGATCGGCCTGGTCAACGCGACGGACGTCCGGGTCGGCGACGCCCTCTATGACCCGACCGGCCCGCCCGTGTCGTTCCCACCGATCCCGAGCTTCGCCCCCGAGCACTTCATGACCGCCCGGGTGCGGGACACCGGACGGTTCAAGCAGTTCCGCCGCGGCGTTGCGCAGCTCGACGAGGAAGGCGTCGTGCAGGTGCTGCGCGACCGCGACCTCGGCGACCAGGCACCGGTGCTCGCCGCGGTCGGCCGGCTGCAGTTCGAGGTCGCCGTCCACCGGCTCGAGCACGAGTTCGGCGCCCCGACCGAACTGTCGGCGACGAGCTACCGGGTCGCCCGGCGAACCGACGAGACCTCCGAGACGGAACTCCGACGGATGCGCGGCGTCGCCGTGCTGCAACGGGCCGACGGCACCCGGTTCGCGCTGTTCGAGTCGCCCTACTGGCTCGAACGCGTCGAACAGGACCACCCCGACCTGCTACTCGAACGGCTCGTCGCCGAAGGCACCGCCGGCTGAGCCGACCCGGGGCTGCTCAGGCGGGAACGGCGGCGGCGGCCGCCCGTTCGGCGACCACCCGCTGATGCGGTTCGGCGGGTCCGGCCGCCAGGAACAGCACGAACGCCAACGCGGAGGAACCCGCCGCGACGAGATAGCTCAGGCGGTAATCGCTCAGGTCGTGCAGCACACCCATCGCCGACGGACCGACACCGACCCCGATCGTGGTGATGAGCTGGGCGAAGCTGTAGATCCGCGGGTACTCCCGCACACCGAACGCATCGGCGAGCAGCAACGGCTGCAACATGAGCAGGTTGCCGACCGACAGGCCGAAGATCACGCACGTCACGAGCAGCATCGTGGATGTCTCCGCGAACGCGAACATCGCGAGCGCCACGCCCTGCACGACGATCAGTACCGTCGAGAACTTCTTCACCGGGTAGCGCGAGGCCACGACCCCGCCGGCGAGCCGACCGCACACCGACGACCCGGCGACCACCGTCACCGACAGGGCCGCCATCCACTCCTGGCGTTCGGTCACCAGCTTCACCTGCTGGGCGATCCCGCCGACCTGGCCGAACATGATGCACAGGTACGCCGCCGCAGCGAACGCGTAGAACCTCGTCCGGCGCGCCTCCGCGAACGTGTAGCCCGCCGGAGGCGCCAACGGCCCGCCCGACGCCGGAGCCGGATCGCCGTCGGGGTACTGGCCGACTGCGGCGGGCGACGACCGCACGACGAAGATCGTCACCGGCAAGCTGACCGCCACCCACACGAGCGCGAGCCACGGTGTCACCGCCGCGATCCCTTGGCTCTTCACGAGCGACGCCACGAACGGGGTCACCACGATCCCACCAGCCGACAGACCCGTCGACGCCACCGACAACGCCACCGACCGCCGACGCACGAACCAGCGCGCCACCGTCGTCGTCGCCGGCACGAGACCCGACAGGGCGAACCCGATGCCGAACACGACGTTCGCACCGAACATCTGCCACTCGGCCTCGGCCCGACCGATCAGCAACAACCCGCACGCTGCGATCAGTGAGCCGACCACGATGATGCGCCGCACGTCGATGCGCTGCATGTACGGCGCCGCCAGGTACCCGGCGAGACCCGACACCACGAAGAACACGGCGGTACCCGTGCTCGTCACGCCCGTCGACCAGCCCCGCTCCCGCACGAGCGCGTTCAGGAACACCGACTGGGCGTAGAACCCCATACCCGACGAGGTCATCAGCACGACGAACAGGCCGGCGATCACCCACCAACCCCGGAACGCCTTCGTGTCCGCCACCGCTGCGTTGTCATCCATCGGGGCCGCAGCCTACGGCGACCACCCGGTGAGCGTCGCGACGACCGACGGTAGGGTCGGCCCGTGCAGCTCGTCACCTACATCGGCCCCGGCCGCCGCCCCACCCTCGGTGCCGTCCTCGGCGAAGGCGTGGTCGACCTCACCGCCCGCCTCGACCCCGACCACGGCACGATGCGCGGCCTGCTCGCCGGTGGGTCCGACGCCCTCGACCGGGCGCGCCACGTCGCCGCCACCGAAGGACCCGACGTGCTCGTCGGCGCGGTCACGCTGCTCCCGCCCGTGCCCGACCCGGCCCGCATCCTCTGCGCCGGGGTGAACTACGAGGCGCACCGGATCGAGACGGGGCGCGACCCGACCCTGCAACCGACGATCTTCACCCGGTTCCCGTCGTCGCTCGTCGGCGCCGGCACGCCGCTCACCAAACCACAGGAGAGCGACCGGTACGACTACGAGGGCGAACTCGCCGTCGTGATCGGCACGACCTGTCGGCGTGTCGCCGTCGCCGACGCCCTCGCCCACGTCGCCGGCTACGCGTGCTTCATGGACGGCACGGCGCGCGACTACCAGCGACTCACCACACAGTTCACCCCCGGCAAGAACTTCGACCGGTCCGGAGCGTTCGGGCCGTGGATCACCACCGCCGACGAGATCCCCGACCCGCAGGCGCTCCGCCTGCAGACCGTCGTCGACGGCGAGGTCCGCCAGGACACCACCACCGACCTGATGATCCACACCGTCGCCGAACTGATCGCCTTCTGCTCCACGTTCACCACCCTCGAGCCCGGCGACGTGATCGCCACCGGCACCCCCGGCGGGGTCGGCGACCGGCACGACCCGCCGCGCTACCTGCGCGCCGGCGCGCTCGTCGACGTCGCCGTGACCGGCGTCGGACGGCTCACGAACACCGTCGTCGACGGGTGAGCGACCGGGCACCGGCCGTCACGACGGCAGCGGCCGGCGCTACGGTCCCGACCGTGGACGCACTGCGACTGCACGACCGGGACTACGCACGAGGCCTGCAGGAGATCGCGGACGGGGTGTTCGCCTACCTCCAACCCGACGGCGGCTGGTGCCTGTCCAACGCCGGGCTCGTCCGCGTCGGCGGCGAGAGCCTGCTCGTCGACACCCTCACCGACCTCCCGCGCACCCGGACCATGCTCGACACGATGGCGCCGATCACCGCCACCGCGCCGATCCGTCGACTCGCGATCACCCACGGCAACCTCGACCACTACTACGGCAACCAGCTCGTGGACGGTGCCGAGATCATCGCCTCGCGTGCCACCGCCGACGACATCGCGGACGGTCCGACCCCGGCGTCGATGCAGGCGATGCTGCACACCGACCTCGGAGCCGAACTGAACGGCTTCCTCCGCCACGCGTTCGGGTCCTTCGACTGGACCGGCATCACCGTCACCCCGCCGACCCGCACGTTCGAGGACCGGCTCGACCTCGACGTCGGCGGCACGCCGGTCGAACTCATCGAGGTCGGCCCGGCACACACCCACGGCGACACCATCTGCCACCTCCCCGACCGACGGATCGTGTTCACCGGCGACATCCTCTTCGTACACGGGACCCCCATCGTGTGGGCGGGTCCGTTCGCCAACTGGTACCGGGCATGCGACACCCTCCTCGGCCTGCACGCCGACGTGTACGTGCCGGGCCACGGTCCGCTGACCGACCGGCGCGGCGTGGAGACCGTGCGCGCCTACCTCGACCACGTGCACCGGGAGGCCCGACTGCGCTTCGACGCCGGGATGTCCTCCCTCGACGCCACCTTCGACATCGACCTCGGTGCGTTCGCCGACCTCGGCGACGCCGAACGGCTCGCCATCAACGTCGTCGCCGCCTACCGGGAGTTCGATCCGTCCGGCGACGAACCCACCGACCTGCTGGAGCTGCTGCGTCGCATGGCCGCACTCCGCAACCGGACCCACCGCGGTCGCCGAGGTGGCGCCGCCACCGAACCGCAGAACAGGATGCACCCGTGAAGACGCGCAAGCTCACCACCACCGACGCCTTCGTCCTGCTCGACCTCGAGGGCGGACCCGTCCACGTCGGGACCGTGCGCAGCGCACCGAAGATCCTCCAGAGCGGCGCCGAGATGCTCGCCCGGTCGGTCACCTACTCCTTCGCGGCGTTCGGCATCGAAGCCGGCGGTGCCTCCGCCGGCGTGAACGCCGCCCCCGAGGACCGTGCCGCAGCCGTCGCAGCGTTCGCTGCCGAGGTCGCCGGCTGGGACGGGATCCGTCTCGACGCCGGCAAGGGCGTCGACGCCGCGGACCTCGCCGAGCTGCAGGCCGCGGACCCCCGGCCCGCCGTCCTGACCGACGTCGTCGACGGCATCACCGGCGCCGAACGGCTCACCGTCGCCGGGATCGTCGCCGCTGCGACCGCCGCTGCCGGCGCCCTCTCCGGCACACGGGTCGCGATCGAGGGGTTCGGCCCCGCCGGCCTCGCGCTCGCCCGGGCCGTCGAAGCCGCCGGCGGCGGGGTCACCGCCGTCGCCACCGGCGCCGGAACGCTCCTCGCCCCCGACGGCATCTCGGCCGACACCCTCGCCGCCGGATGGGACGCCCACGGTGAAGGCCTCGTCAAGCAGCTCGAGGGCACCCAGAAGCCCGGCTGGGCGATCTGGGGTGCCCCCGCCGACATCGTGTTCACCGGGTCGAAGGCCGGGGCGCTCACCCACGAGGGCGTCCCGCACCTCGGCGCCCGTGCCGTCGTCCCGACCGGGCCGGTCCCCGTCACCACGAAGGCCGTCGCCGCAATGCTCCGCAGCGGCGTGATCTACGTCCCCGACTTCCTCGCCCTCGCCGCGCCGCTCCTCGTCGGGGCCGAAGCCGCGAGCGTCGACGACGCACCCGGACGGATCACCGAGGCGGTCGGCCGCCACGCCGGTCACCCCGACGGGCTCCTCCTCGGTGCGTGCGCCGCCGCCGAGGACTTCCTGCGGACCTGGCGTCCGGCACCGCCCTTCGGCCGACCGCTCGCCTGAGCAGGAGCAGCACCCCATGACCGCTGTCGACCCGTCCTCCTTCGACCACCGGACCGTCGATGCCGGTGGGGTCCGCATCCACTGCGTCGAGGCCGGCACCGGTCCCGCGGTGCTGTTCGTCCACGGGTTCCCGGAGTCGTGGTACTCGTGGCGCCACCAGCTCCCCGCGCTCGCCGGCGCCGGGTACCGGGCGATCGCCATCGACGTGCGGGGCTACGGCCGGTCGAGCGCACCGACCGCCGTCGACGCGTACCGCATGGTCTGCCACGTCGGCGACAACGTCGGCGTCCTCGACGCGCTCGGCATCGACCGGGCGGTGGTCGTCGGCCACGACTGGGGGGCGCCCATCGCGTGGAACTCGGCGCTGCTGCGACCCGACCGGTTCGTCGCCGTCGCGGGCCTCTCGGTGCCGTTCGCACCGCGGACGCCCACCCGGCCGACCGACGCCTTCCGGGCGATGGGCGGCGACGAGGAGTTCTACATCTCCTACTTCCAGGAGCCGGGCCGGGCCGAGGCCGAGATCGAACCCGGCGTGCGCACCTGGCTCGCCGGCTTCTACTACTCGGCGTCGGGCGATGCGCCGCCGATGGTCCCCGGCACCGGGTCGATGGCGACGATCCCCCACGGCGGTCGCATGCTCGACCGGTTCCACCTGCCCGCCGACGGCGCGATGCCCGCATGGCTCGACGAGGACGATCTCGGGTTCTACGCGGGGGAGTTCGAACGGACCGGGTTCGCCGGGGCACTCCACCGGTACCGCAACGTCGACCGCGACTGGGAGGACCTGGCGTTCACGAGCGGTCGACCGATCGACGTGCCGTCGTTCTTCCTCGGCGGATCGAAGGACGGTCCGACGATCTGGGGCGCGGCCGCGATCAAGCGGTTCGAGCGGACGCTCCCGAACCTGCGGGGCATGCGCATCCTCGACGGGTGCGGCCACTGGGTGCAGCAGGAACGGCCCGCCGAGACCAACGAGGCGCTGCTCGGCTTCCTCGCCGACCTCACCTGGTGAACACCTGCGGACTCAGTGCCGGGCGTCGACCTCGGCGGTGATCCGCAGCGCCACCCCGTCGAGACGTTCCTCCACGATCCGGACCCCCGGCGGGAACAGCGACCGGGTCTCCTCGACCGTCGGGAACACGATCCCCGACGGTCCGAGCGCGGCCTGCAACAGACGCCCCGGGGTCGACGACGCCCGCACCAGGCTCATCGTGAAGATCCGTCCACCCGGACGCACGACCCGACCCATCTCGGCGAGCGCACCCCGCAGATCGCCGATCTCGTTGAGCGACCCGCCCATCACGGCGGCATCGGCGGCACCGGTGCGCACCGGCAGCCGCTGTGCCCGGGCCCGGACCGGCAGCACACGGTCGGCGATCAGCTCCGCCGCAGCGCGGTCGCGTGCCCGACGCGCGAACGGGGCGCTGTGGTCGACCATCACGACGTCGGCGCCACGTGCGGCGAGGTGACGGCCGTAGAGACCCTCCGACGCGGCGACGTCGACGACGAGCCCGCCGGTGACCTCGCCGACGGCGGCGGCGAGCTCGGCGAGCTCCTCCTCGATCGGGAACGGGCGACCTGCGAGCAACCCGAGCGACCGGACCCGCCAGAACCGTTCGTAGACGAGCGGGGTGAGCGGCACCAGGTTCGAGAGCTGCGCGACGCTGAGATGCGGGCGGTCACCACCCATCGCGTCGAGCACGCCGTCGTGCCACGGCAGCACACCACCCGCCTCGCAACGGACCGTGCCGTCGTCGCCGACGACGAGGCCGTGCGACGGGTCGGTCGGGCACGCGAGCGACGTGATCCGACGCAGCAACAGGACGGAGGGCGGCTCGACGTGGCTCGACCGGGACGGCGACATCCCCCTGTCGTACCGGGTGGCGACCGCGTCCGGCAACCCGTCCGACACCGGCGCACCGCCCCGCCCTAGGGTCGGGGCATGGCGATCGGGCTCACGATCCGGACCCTCGACGGCACCGTCCACGACCTGGCGATCGACGACCACGGCCACTTCGCAGACCCGGCCGACGTCACCCTCGACGCCGTCTGGGACACCGGAGCGTGGTACGCGGTGTCCGGCCTCGCCGACTGCCACGCGCACCTCTCGGGCGACGAGGTCGGCGAACGGGTCGGTCCCGACGAGCTCCCGGCGTTCGTCGCCGCGAGTGCGTGGGCGCAACTCCAGGGGGGCGTGTTCCTCGTCGCCGACAAGGGCACCCACGACGAGTTGACGCTGCGCATCCTCGACGCCCCGCCGACCGAACGGCCCGACCTGCAGATGGCCGGCCGGATCATCACGAGCCCCGGCGGCTACTACGGTGACTTCGGTGAGGAGGTCGACCCGGCGGATCTCGTGCACGCCGTGCGCGCCGCCGCCGGTCGCAACGGGTCGACCTGGGTGAAGATCGTCGGCGACTGGCCGAAGAAGGGCGTCGGCCCGACCCCGAACTTCGACGAGGAAGCGTTGCGCGCCGCGGTGGAGGTCGCCCACGCCGGCGGGGTGCGCACCGCGATCCACACCTGCGCCCCCCGCACCGCGAGCCTCGCCGTCGCCGCCGGCGTGGACTCGATCGAACACGGCCTGTTCCTCACCGTGGAGGACATCGAGGCCCTCGGCCGCCGGGGCGGGGCATGGGTGCCGACCATCGACGCCATGGAGGCCATCCGGGACATGCTCGGCGAGAGCTCCTCCGGTGGGCGGCTGTTCGCAGAAGGCCTCGGCAACGTTCGGGAACTGCTCGCCGGCGCACCGGGCGTCGGGGTCACCGTGCTCGCCGGCACCGACCTGCACCTCGCACACGGCCACGTCGCCGAGGAAGCCCTCAAGCTGCACGAGTACGGCCTCGACGCCGCTGCGGTGGTGCATGCCATGACGACGGCCGCCTACGACTACCTCGGACACCACCACGCGTTCCGGCCCGGGGAGGACGCCGACGTCGTGTTCTTCGACTGCGACCCGCGCGACGACCTCACCGTGCTGCAGCGCCCCCGCCTCGCCGTCCGCCACGGGCGGATCGTGGCGGGGTCACCGGCTTGAACCTCAATCGAGGAGCGCCTGCGCCTCCCGCACGACGAGCGGACGGTCGACCGTCGACGTGACCGGCGGATCGACCCGGAACGGCCCCCGACCCTCGAAGGTGTAGGAGACGTCGAAGCGCGCCGTTGCGGCGACGATCAGTGCAGCGTCGGGCGAGGGGACGGTCGAACGGTGCGTGTACCGACGCCACGGCGCCCCACGGGCACCCGGGACCCCGAGACCCTGCGGTCCGAGCCGATCACCCGTCCCGTCGCCGTAGTCCCAGTCGACGGCCACGAGGTCGAACCGCACGTCGACCGTGAACCCGACGACGTCATGTCGGGAGAACAGCGGCGCACCCCGGTACCCCTCGATCCAGAACCACGTCTCGGTCCCCACGACCGCGCGCCCGGCCGGCGACACGCCGATCGCCATCGGCGGCGGGGCCACCTCGGCGAGGTACCAGGCGGCGAACCACCACACCTCGGCGTCGACGTCGACGATGTCGGCGATCCAGCCGATCTCGTCGAACCGGCCGCCGAGGCCGTCGACACAGGTCACCCAGTAGCGACCGAACGTCGCGACCCCCACCGGCGCAGGGAGGAACACCACATCGGGCGGCAGCACGCCGTGCACCGGCGCGTCGACGAGGGCGTCGTCGATGTCGAACGTCGCGGTCCAGCACGACCAGCTCCCCGCCGACCGGTCGACGTCGGCGACGAGATCGAACCCGCCGCCGAGCCGCAGCCCCCAGACCCGGGCCCGGGACCCGTCGCTCATGACCGGTGGGAGCTGCGCCCCCGCCGGGGGACCACCCACCTCGACCGTGCCCGCGCCGAAGGACATCACGAGCGCGACCACGGCACCGATCACCCATCGAGGGCGGCGAGCGCCCCGCCGTCGGATCGGTGCCGATCCCACGTCGCCTCCTGACGTCACCCCCCTCCGGGTGACAGGGATGGAGAGTGTACGAAAAACTGTGAGGCGGTGCCCGGCCGACGGGGACGGCCGGTCGGTAACGTCCGGGGGTGCGCGTCGGCCTGGTCCTCCCGCAACGTTCCCACGACGGCGGTCCGCTGCGCCGGGGCGACCTCGCCCGGGGTGCGGCCCGCATCGAGGCCCACGGGTTCGCCTCCGTTTGGGCGTTCGACGCCGTCGGCCGCGGCTTCCTACTGCCCGACGCCCTCACCGCGCTCGCCGTCGCCGCAGGCGCGACCACCACCGTCGAACTCGGCACCGGCGTGCTCCAACTCCCGCTCCGCCCGCCCTTCGAGCTCGCGCAGCGGGTCGCTACCGCCCACCACGTCATCGGCGACCGGTTCCTGCTCGGCGTCGGGGCCGGGTCGACCGAGGACGACTTCGTCGTGACCGGGACCGCCTACGCCGACCGGTTCCGGACCTTCGGCCACCACCTCGACGTCCTCGGGCGCCTGCTCGACGGCGAGGTCGTGGACGGTCGGCGGCTCGGCGTCTGGGACGACGTGCGCGGCGGACCGCCGATACTCATCGGGTCGTGGGTGGGCAGCCGGTGGATCGACCGTGCCGCCCGCGACCACGACGGGTGGATCGGATCGGGCGCCCGAACGAGCTGGACGCTGCTCGCCGAGGGGATCGCACGGTTCCGCGCCGCCGGGGGACGACGTGCGGTCGTCACCAACGTCGCCGTCGACCTCGACGCCGACCCCGGCCCCGTCGGACCGGACGACCCCGTCGACCTGCGGTGCGACCCGGAGGAGGCGGTGCGCCGACTGCGCCGGCTCGCCGAGCTCGGGTTCGACGACGTCGTGGGCGTCCTCGGCCGGCACACCGACCCCGCACTCGGCGCGCTCGCCGACGTGGTTCGGGCGGCGGCGACCGACTGAAGGGCAGCGCGTCAGTCGATGGACTTCGACGGGCGGCCCGGGCCCTCGCGGTCGCGGCCCCGGACGTCGGCGTTCAGCCGGGCGTCCGCCATCAGCCCGGCGACGATCGGTCGCAGGGTCGTCGGGTCGTCGACCGGCGGCACGCTCGGCCCACGGTGCCACCCCTCGGCGATCGCGAGCTCACGTCCCGACACCTGGAACGCCCGGCCGGTCACCTTCGCCGACTCGGTGCTCGCCAACCACGTGACGATCGGGGCGATCCAACGGGGCGACCGTTGCTCCCGTTCGGCGTCGTCGGCGGGAGCCGGGCCGAGCCCTTCGGTCATCCGCGTGAGCGCGCCCGGCGACACGCAGTTCACCGTCACCCCGTAGCGGGCGAGCTCCATCGCCGCGATGACCGTGAACGCAGCGATCCCCGCCTTCGCCGCCCCGTAGTTCGTCTGACCCGGGTTGCCGTAGATCCCCGACACCGACGTCGTGTTGATGATGCGAGCGTCGACCGTCTCGCCGGCCTTCACCTGGTCACGCCAGTAGGCGGCCGCCCAGCGGCTCGGCGCGAACGTGCCCTTCAGGTGCACGTCCATCACGGCGTCCCACTCGCCCTCGGTCATGTTCGTGAGCATCCGGTCCCGCAGGATCCCGGCGTTGTTCACCACGACATCGAGGCGCCCGAAGGACTCCACCGCGGTGTTGATCATCCGCTGGGCACCCTCCCACGACGACACGCTGTCGCCGTTCGCGACGGCCTCCCCGCCGAGCGCACGGATCTCGGCGACGACCTGCTCGGCCGGCGACAGATCGCCGCCCGTGCCGTCGACCGCGCCGCCGACGTCGTTCACGACCACCTTCGCGCCGTGCTCCGCGAGCATGAGCGCGTGCTCACGGCCGATGCCGCGCCCCGCACCCGTCACCAGGCACACCCGTCCCTCGCACAACCTCGCCACGACGTCCTCCCCTGACCGCGTCGACTGCGGCGGAGCCTACGACCCCGTCGACACCACGGCCGTCACCGCGACGAGGCGGAACCCGAGGCCTCCGTCATGGGCGACGTCGACGAGCGTCCGCAACGGCCCCACCCCCGCCTCGACGTTGTCGAGTGCCTCGGCGACGAACGCCGGCGACCCGTACACGACGACCGGGCGACGGACCCCGTTGCGGATCTCCGCAGCGAATTCCGGGGCGAGCACGCCCCGGTCATGGGGCAGGAGGCGGCCGGCGACGTGCGCGCCGTATGCGGCGGTGTTGTTGCTCGCCTGCCCGGTCTCGGCCACGAAGGAGGCCGCAGCGTCGTCCGGGACGGCGTCCATCCGTTCGACGAACCAGACGACCTCGTCGAGGATCTGCGGGGTGCGCAGCTCGTCGTTGCGGAACACCAGGTCGTAGCGCGGCGAGTAGTCGATCCCGAACACCGGGTCGGGCTCGTAGGGCGGCGGGCCGAGGTGCGCGACGGCGACGGCGACGAGCAACACCGGCGCGGCCACCACGGGTCGGACAGCGACGACCACCACCGCGACCACGCCGAGCGCGACGAACGCCGGCCAGGACGGGACGTGCGCCCACGACGGCAACCCGACGGCGAGCACCGCCAGCCAACCCGCCGTCGTCACGCCGACCGCCCAGGTCGGCAACCATTCGAACGTGCGCACGAGCACCACCGCCGTGGCCGTGCCGAACGCCGGGGTGATGAAGGACCAGTAGTAGGCGATCTCGAGTCCGCTCTGCCCGGCGAAGAGCTGCGAGCCGATGTGGATCGCGTACTGGACGGCGCACAGCACGAGCAGCGCCCGCTCGACCCGGCCGAACCGCACCGCCCCCGTTGCCCGCAGCGCTGCGGCTGCGACGAGCAGCACCGCCGGCGCCCACAGCCAGGTGAACGCACCGAGCCAACCGAGCGACGGCGAGCGGAACACGTCCTGGGTCTGCGGGTTGACGACGAGGAAGTCCCACGTCGGACGGTAGATGTTGCGCACCCCGAACCCGACGAAGAAGAACGCCCACCCGGCGACGAAGGTGGCCACGCCCGCGGCGCCGGCGACGACCGCATGGCGGACCAGCGCACGCACCCCCGACCAGGAGAGCACGACACCGAGCAGCACCGTCGTCGACACGAGCACGATCGACCACGGGTTGGCGATGCCGAGCAGCGCCGCCAGCACACCGACCGCCGCCGCGCTGCGGTCGTCGTGCCGGGGACGGGTGCAGAGCGCGACGAGGACGAACCCGAGGCTCACCGCCAGGTACTCGACGTAGTCGGAGAAGAACGCCCGCACGAACACGGGCAGGGTGAGGACGACCGTGCCGGCAGCGACGGTGTGGGCGCGACGCCATCCGCAACGGCGTCCGAGCGCGGCGACGGCCGCCAGCACGGCGGCGGCCAGCGCCCACCGCAGGAGCAGCCGACCGGTCGCATAGGGGAACACGGCGTCGACCGCGGCGAGCGGCAGGTAGGCGGACCAGCGGCTGACGAAGTACCAGTTCTGACCGACCGCAGCGAGGAAATCGTCGAGGTTCGTGCCGAGGCCGGTGTAGAAGCGCGGGTCGAGATCGTTCGACAACAGCGCGTACGGGTCCGGTCGGAGCACCACGAACAGCACGACTGGGAGCACGGCGACGACGACGAACCGCTCGAGGCGCGCCCGGTCCGCCGTCGGACTGCGGGGACGGCGCCGTGTCCCGGTCACGGTCGGAACGAGGTCACCGCGTCGAGCACCCGATCGACCTCGACGTCGGTCAGGCCGGCGAACAGCGGCAGGCGGACGAGCGTGTCGCCCGCGTCCTCGGTGACCGGATGCTGTCCGGGTCGGCCGCCGAGACGTTCGCCGACCGTGGAGAGGTGCAACGGCTGGTAGTGGAACACCGCGAGCACCTCACGCTCACGCAGGTGAGCGATGAAGCGAGTGCGCACCTCGAGCGACGCGAACCGCAGGTGGTAGAGGTGCGCGGTGTGCGGTGCGGTCGCGGGGTCGAGCGGCCGTCGCACCCCGTGCTCCGCCGCCCAACCGGCCGTCGCCGCGTGGTAGCGGTCCCAGATCGCGTGCCGTCGCGCCTGGAGGTCCTCGAACCGTTCGAGCTGGCCGACGAGCACGCCGGCGAGCAGATCCGAGAGCACCCACGACGACCCGACGTCGACCCAGGTGTACTTGTCGACCTGGCCGCGCAGGAACCGGCTGCGGTCGGTCCCCTTCTCGCGCAGGATCTCCGCCCGTTCCACGAGGACCGGGTCGTTGCCGTGCAGCGCGCCGCCCTCGCCACAGGTGACGTTCTTCGTCTCGTGGAAGCTGAGGGTGGACAGGTGCCCGAACGTACCGAGCACACCACCGTCTTCGACACCGAAAAGCCCGTGAGCGTTGTCCTCCACGAGGAGCAGCCCGTGCCGGTCAGCGATCTCCCGGAACCGTCGCGGGGTCGCGCCGACGCCGCCGTAGTGCACGATGCAGATCGCCCGGGTTCGCTCGGTGATCGCCGCCTCGACGAGATCCGGACACAGGTTCAGCGTGTCCGGACGGACGTCGACGAACACCGGTGTCGCCCCGTGCAGCAGGAACGCCGACGCGGTCGACACGAACGTGTAGGCGGGCACGATCACCTCGTCGCCCGGCGCGAACCGGCCGAGCAGCGCGGCCATCTCGAGCGCGTGCGTGCAGGACGTGGTGAGCAACGTCCGACCCGTTCCGTGCCCGACCTCGAGCGCCGCCTCGGCGCGCCGGGTGAACGGACCGTTGCCCGAGACGTGGCCGTCGGCGACCGCCTGCGCGAGGTAGGCGAGCTCCTTGCCGTCGAAGGTCGCCCGGTTGAACGGGATCATCGCGGGCTCTCCGGCAGAGAACGCCCGACCCGTTCGGCGACCACGTAGCTCGGTCGGCGCATCACCCGGAAGTGCATGCGGGCGAGGTACTCACCGATCACGCCGAGGGTCATGAGCTGCACCCCCGAGAAGATCGCGATCATCGAGGCGAGGAAGGGGAACCCCGGCGCCGAGCTTCCCGTCAGCAGCAGGCGACCCAGCACCCACAGCAACAGGACGACCCCGAAGAACGCCGTCACGAGACCGACCGTCGTCGCCACCTGCAACGGGAGCGCGCTGTACCCGGTCGCGATGTCGATCGCGAAGCGGAAGAGGCGGCGGAACGTGTAGTTCGATCGGCCCGCGGCACGGTCGTGATGGGCGACGTCGCGCGCCGTGAACCGGGACGTCGACCACGACAGCAGCGCGTCCAACGACACGCCCGGGCCGAGGTCGGCGGCGAACCCGCCCCGCAACGCCGTGCGGAACACCCGGTAGGAGCTGAGCAGCGCTGCGTGCTCGACCCCGAGCACGCCGGACATCACCGTCCGAAGGCCGTTCGACCCGCCCCGACGCCACCGTCGCTGGGCCACCCCACGAGGTCGGCCGTAGACGACGTCGACGTCGTCGGTGAGCGCCGCGAGCAGTCCCGGCAGCTCCTCCGGCGGGTTCTGCAGGTCGTCGTCGAGGGTGGCGGTGAGCTCGTAGCGGGCGGTGCGCACACCGGCGAGCAACGCGCTGTGCTGGCCGGCGTTGCGACCGAGCCGAACCCCCACGACGTGGGCATGCTGCGCGGCGAGCTCCCGGACCACCGCCCACGTCGCCGCAGGGCTCCCGTCGTCGACGAGGACGACCTCGTGCGGCACCCCGGCGAGCGCGACGCCGATCCGTTCCACGAGCACCGGCAAGGTGTCGGTGCTGCGGTACACCGGCACCACCACCGACACCCCGGGCACCGGATCGACTGGCACGGCACCGGTTCCGGACACGGTCGCACTCTACGCTGCCCCCGACATCACCTTCGACGGGACGGGGAGCAGACGTGGGTGCCACGGGGACGCCGGCGAGCGGGTTGATCGACGAGCTGGTGCGCCGCGGCTGGTCGCCGCCGCCCGTCGTCGACGGCGTGTACCGGCCCGCCGGGACCACCGACCCGGCCGCCGTGTCGTACCCCGGATCGGGGATCGACGTGCTCGCGAGCCACGCCGAGGGGAGCTGGTGGACCGCCCACCGCGCCGCATGGGCGGCACGCGAGCTCGCCGACCACGGGATCCGCTCACTGCTCGACGTGGGCGCCGGCAGCGGGTCGATGGCGGTCGCGCTACGCGGCGGCGGCGTCGACGTCGTCGGGGTCGAACCCCACCCGCACGGTGCAGCGGTGATCGCCGCCGCCGGGGTGTCCGCCGTCTGCGGTGGACTCGCCGACCTCGCCCTCCCCGACGGGAGCGTGCCGGCGATCGGGTTCTTCGACGTGCTCGAACACCTCCCCGACCCCGTCGACGTGCTCCGCGAAGCCGCCCGGGTGCTCCGTCCCGACGGGGTCGTCCTCCTCGCCGTGCCCGCCTACCGGTGGTTGTGGAGCTCCGAGGACGAGCACGCCGGGCACTTCCGCCGCTACGACCGGGCGATGGTGCGCGCCGAGGCGCGGGCGGCCGGCCTTCTCGTCGTGCGGACCGAGCACCTGTTCGCGTCGCTCGTCCCGCTCGTCACCGCGGCCCGCCGGGTGCCCTACCTGCTCGGCAGGCGGCCCGACCCCGCCGCCGTCGACCGGACCGTCGGCCGCCAGCTCGACCCGCCCGCGGTACTCGCCCGCGCCGCAGGGATGGTGCTCGGCATCGAGAACCGCATCGCCCGGGTCGCACCCCTCCCGGTCGGCACGTCACTCGTCGCCGTGCTGCGTCGACCCTCCCGCTGAGGCGGGCGGCCCCGAGCTCAGAGCAGACCGATCCGCCCCACCGGCCAGAGCCGGACGAAGGCGTGGCCGACGATCTCGTCCTCGTCGACGGGCCCGTAGCAGCGACCGTCGAGGCTCTGACCCCGGTTGTCGCCGAGCACGAAAACGTGCCCGTCGGGGACAACGATCTCCTCGTCGGGGCGGTAGCGACCGCACGCCCCCTGCATCGTCGTCGTTCCCGGAGCGCCCGCCGCATCGGGCTTCACCCAGGGTTCGTCCTGCACCTCGCCGTTGACGATGAGCCGGCCGTCCGCCGCTGCGACCGTGTCGCCCCCGACGGCGACGACCCGCTTGATGAGCTGGCCGGGCTGGCCGCGTTGCGGGGTCGGGTTGTCGAACACGATCACGTCACCCCGATCGACGTCGCCGAGCCGGTACGACAGCTTCGACACGAGTACCCGGTCGCCGACGAGCAGCGTGTTCTCCATCGACCCGCTCGGGATCACGAACGCCTGAGCGACCCACGTCTTGATGACGAGTGCGGCGACCACCGCGACCCCGACCGCGACCACCCACTCGAGCGCACCTCGACGACCGGCGGCGACCCGCCGGCGACGCCGGGCCGCGGCGAGCGCCCGGACAGCGTCGTCGGAGGACCCCATCAAGCGGCCACGCGGAACCGACCGGGTTCGACCTCGACGACCTGCCCGGACGCGACGAACGCGGCGAGGTGCAGCTCGGCGGTGCGGCGTTCCACCATGTCGACGAAGGACAGGTCGACACCGGGTCGGTACACGAAACGGTGCCGCACGAGGTCGTCGAGCGTGCGGGGCTCGGCGAGGTGCTCGAGCATGGCGACCTCGCGCCGGTCGATGACCGCCTCGAAGTCGTCGAGGAGTGCGAGGAACGTGGCCCGACCCTCGATCACTCCCTTGTGGTGGAAGGTGCCGAACCAGCGGGCGTCGACCTCACGGCAGCGGGCGATGCTGCGGCGGAACCCTTCGAGGGTGGACGACGCGTCGCCGTAGTACGGGCCGAACCCGGTCAGGTCGATGTCGCCGATCGCGAAGAACCCGTCGGGTTCGACGAGGAACCCGCAGTGGCCGGCGGTGTGCCCCGGGAGGAAGATCGCGGTGACGGTCCGGCCGCCGCCGAGATCCCAGCGCATGCCGTCCTCGAACGCGGTGGCGTCGGGCCGGCCGACGTAGTGGAAGTCCCGCAGGACCTCTTCCTGCCAGTGGGCGCGGAGCTCGCCCTCGTAGCCGTAGGCGTCCATCAGGCCGTCGATGGAGACCATCGCCGGGTGGTCGTCACGGTGCACCCACACCGGCAGCGTCGGGTAGTGGGTGAGACCGGGGACATGGTCCTCGTGCACGTGAGAGAGCAGCACCCCGTCGACGGGGACGGGCGCGCCGCCACGGCCGTGGACGGTCATCGACGGGTCGACGAGCAGCCGACTCTCCGAGCCCTCGAACACGAACGAGTTGCCGTCGGGGTACTTCCCGCCGTCGGCGCCACCCATGACGAGCACACCGCCGTAGCGTTGATCCTCCGCCGTCGACCCCATCACCGGACCTCCACGTCCATCGGTCCGCCACGGTAGCCGCCCACTACGATCCGCCGACGTGCGGAGCACAAGGCGATGAGCTTCACCTGGCGGCGACAGGCGGCACGGGTCGTGCCGCTCGACGAGCACGGGCGGGTGTACCTGATCAACGCCCGCGACCCGGGCGACTCGTCGAAGCCGGCCTGGTGGGAGATCCCCGGCGGGGGGATCGAGGCGTTCGAGTCCTCCGCCCACGCATGCGCCCGCGAGCTGTGGGAGGAGGCAGGGATCCGCGACGCCGAGATCGGCCCCGTCGTGTGGACCCAGCACGTGAACTTCACCTTCGCCGGCTACCACTTCGACCAGGACGAGGTGATCCACGTCGCCTGGTGCCGGTCCGACAGCCAGCACGAACCGCAGGGGCTCGAACTGTTCGAGGCGATGGCGTTCGAGGGCGGCCGCTGGTGGACCCTCGAGGAACTGCTCGCCTCGGACGAACCGACGCTCCCGCCGCGCCTGCGCGAGTTCCTCCCGGCGCTGCTCGCCGGCGAACTGCCGGACGAGCCGATCAACATCGAGTGACCGGGACGCGCCGACCCGCCGCTAAGTAGGGTCCCCGCCATGTCCGCCACGCTGCTCGACGTCCACAAGGGCGTCGCCACGATCACCCTGAACCGCCCCGAGAACCGCAACGCGCTGTCCGTCGAGCTCGTCAACAGCCTCGGGGACCACCTCGAGGAGGCGCTCGCCGACCCGGCGGTACGGCTCGTCGTCCTCACCAACAACGGCACGACGTTCTGTGCGGGTGCCGACCTGAAGGCCGGGGCGGTCGGTCAGCGCACCGAGGGCAACCGGCACTTCGTCGAGATCTTCGAGATGATCCTGCAGTCCGACAAGCCGGTCATCGCCCGGGTCGCCGGCAACGCGATGGCCGGTGGCCTCGGCCTCGCCGCCGCGTGCGACATCTCGATCATGTCGGCGTCGGGGATGCTCGGGTTCACCGAGGTGCGCATCGGCGTCGCCGCCGCAGTGATCTCCGTGGTGTGCCTGCCGAAGATGCGCCGCGCCGACGCGCTCGACCTGTTCCTCACCGGGGAGCGGATCAGCGCGGCGCGCGGCGTCGAGGTCGGTCTCATCAACTACGCGGTGCCGGACGACGAGCTCGACGCGAAGGTCGACGAGATCGTCGGCAAGGTCGAGCGCGGCGGACCGATCGCCCTCGCCCGTTCGAAGGAGCTCGTCTACCGGGTTCCCGAGCTCCGCGACCGGGCCGAGGCGTTCGCGTGGACCGGCCAGCTCTCCGCCGCCCTGTTCGCCTCCGAGGAGGGCCAGGAAGGAATCGCGTCGTTCCGGGAGAAGCGCGACCCGAGCTGGATCCCCCGGTGACCGGCGCGGTGACGGGGCCGACCGGCGACGCCGGTAGCCTCCTCGCCTCGTGATCTCCGTCGTCGGACTCGCCAAGGCACACGGCGCCAAACAGCTCTTCCGTGACGTGTCGTTCCGGCTCCTGCCGGGGCGGAGGATCGCGCTCGTCGGCGGGAACGGCGTCGGCAAGACGACGTTGCTCGAGATCGTCCTCGGGGTGCAGGAGCCCGACGGCGGTGAGATCCACCGCACGAGAGGCGTCCGGGTCGGCTACCTGCCCCAGGAAGCGGTCGGCACGGCCGACGACGACACGACCGTGCTCGAGTCGGTGCTCGCCGGAGCCGGTCCGATCCGCGAGCTCGAGGGAAAGCTCGCCGAGCTCGCCGAACGGCTCGCCACCACGACCGGTGCCGAGAACGAACGGGCGCTCGAGGCGTACGGCGCCGCGCAGAGCCGCTTCGAACAGCTCGGTGGGTACGCGCTCGAGGCGGAGGCCCACCGGATCCTCGCGGGTCTCGGGTTCACCACCTCGGCGGTCGACCGGCCGGTCCGCTCGCTGTCGGGCGGCTGGCAGATGCGGGCGGCACTCGCCCGACTGCTGCTCGACCGGCCCGACGTGCTCGTGCTCGACGAACCGACGAACCACCTCGACACCGACTCCGTCGCCTGGCTCGAGACCATGCTCGCCGCCTACCCGGGCGCGATCCTCTTCGTCAGCCACGACCGGGACTTCATCGACACGGTCGCGGAGCGTGTCGTCGAGGTAGCGAACGGCACGGCGACGGAGTACGTGGGCGGGTTCGCCGAGTTCATCGTGCAACGCGAGGATCGGCTCGCCCAGCTCCGGGCCGCGGCTGCCACCCAGCAGCGGCAGATCGCGCACGTCGAACGGTTCGTCGAACGCTTCCGGTACAAGGCGACGAAGAGCCGGCAGGTGCAGAGCCGCCTCAAGACCCTCGAACGCCTCGAGCAGATCGAGGTTCCCGAGGCCCGTGAGCTCGCCGCCCGGTTCGCGTTCCCCGAACCCCGCCGGTCGTCACGGGTCGTCGCCGAGATCGTGGGCGCCGACGTCGGCTACGACGACGTGCCGGTCCTCCGCGGCGTCGACCTCGTCGTCGAACGGGGCGAGAAGCTCGCGCTGGTCGGCCCGAACGGGGCGGGCAAGACGACCCTCGTGCGACTGCTGCTCGGCCAGCTCGAGCCGCTCGCCGGCACGTGCACCCTCGGGGCGAACGTGGACGTCGCCTACTTCGCCCAGCAGCAGGTGGAGTCGCTCGATCTGTCCATCACGGTGCTGCAGGAGTTCCAGAAGGCGTTCGACGCGCCGCCGGACGGCGACCGGGCCGGTCGACCGGGTTGGCAGACCGGCAGCGCCAGGGGCCGCAGCAGCCGCACGGTGCTCGGCAGCTTCGGGTTCACCGGCGACGCCGCCGACCGGAAGGTCGGGGAGCTCTCCGGTGGGGAACGCACCCGGCTCGCGCTCGCGAAGGCGATGGTCCACCCGGTGAACCTCCTCGTGCTCGACGAGCCGACCAACCACCTCGACCTTCCGAGCTGCGACGTGCTGCAGGACGCGCTGTCCGTGTACCCGGGAACCGTGCTCCTCGTCAGCCACGACCGTTATCTGATCCGTCAGGTCGCGTCGTCCCTGCTCGCGGTGCGGGACGGTGCCGTCCGCCGACACGACGGGGTCGACGAGACGGTGCTGAGCCCGCGTGACGAGCCGACGAGCCGCCCGACCACCAAGTCCACCAAGCCCGCCAGATCCACCAAGCCCACCGCCCCAGCGGCGACTCCGACGCCGGGTCGCGCCGACGGGCAGGGCGACCGGCGGGAGGCCCGCCGCGACGGCGCCGAACGGCGCCAGAAGCGGTCGGCCGCCACGAAGGAGCTCCGCCGCTCCGTGGAGCGCATCGAGCGACAACTCGCCACCGCGGAGTCGGCGGTCGCCGACCTCCAACGCCAGCTCGCCGACCCCGAGCTCTACCAGGACAACACCCGGGTGCAGGACCTCGTCGCCCGTCACGACGACGCGAAGGACCGTGCGTCCCGACTGATGGAGTCGTGGACCGAGGCGTCGCTCGCCCTCGAACGGGCCGAGGCCTCCGTCGGCTGACGACGGGCGGACCCCGTCCGGTTCCGGGTCCGGGTCGCTGCGGTAGCGTCGGCGGGCGTGGCGGAGGAGATCGAGGTCGTCGTCGGCGACGCGGCGGATGCGCTCGCTGGCGTCGGCTCGTGCACGGTCGTCGCCGGTCCGACGGCCGCTGCCGCCGCCCGCCTCGACCGGTTGACCCCACTCCGGACGATCACCCCCGGTTCGCTCGAGGAACTCGCGCTGGACCGGCTCGTCGAGTCCGAACGCAGGGTCGACGCGACGACCGTCGTCGGCGTGGGCGGTGGCGTCGCGCTCGACACCGCGAAGTACCTGGCGCTGCGTACCGGCAAGGACCTGCTCCTCGTACCGACGACGCTTGCATCACTCGCACCGTTCACCACCGAGGTCGCCCGACGGATCCGTCGGCAGATGACCCCGGTGGGCGACGTCGCCGGCCGCACCGTCGTCGACGTCGACCTGCTCGGCGGGGCGCCGGCGGCACGCAACCGGGCCGGGGCGGCGGAGGTGGTGGCCACGATCCCGGCGGTGTGGGACTGGCGGTTCGCCGACAGCCGCGACCGGGGTCTGCCCGTCTCCACGCAGGTCGTCGACGTCGCCGAACGGTGTCGGCGCCTCCTCGGCGAGGGGGCGGAGGAGGTCGCCGCGTGCACCCCGGCGGGGCTGCGCCTGCTCGCCGACCTGCTCGCCGCGCTCGGCACGGCATGCTCGAGGTCGGGGCACCGCCGGGTGGTCGACGGCTCGGAGCACACCTACGTCCAGTCCTTCGAGCACCGGTTCGGCCCGCACCGCAGCTACGGCGGCCTGCTCGGTCTCGGCGCGGTCGCGATGAGCACGCTGCAGGCGTGGTTCGGGCTGTCCGCCGGCGGGCCGGTCGACCCGGCCGAGGCGATCGACCTGCTGAACCGCTGCCGGGTCGAGGCGAACCCGGGCCAGCTCGGCCTCGACGAGGGCACGTTCCGTGGGCTGCTCCGGCACACGGTCCGCTTCGCGGTCGGCGAGTTCCTGCCCTATTCGGTGCTGAACGAGGCCGACGTCAACTGGTCGATGTCGGAGGAGATGTGGCGCCACTGCTGGCGTGTCGACCGGGTCGAAGGGATCTGACCGGATGACCGGAACGGTCGGGATCGTCCCCAACCCGGTGTCCGGCAAGGACATCCGACGGCTCGTCGCGAACGCCGCGTCGTCGACCCTCGCCGAGAAGTACACGATCGTGCGTCGCGCCGTGCTCGGCGCCGTCGAGGCGGGCGCCGACCGGTTCCTGTTCCTCCGCGAGCCGCACGGCCTGTGCGCCCGCGCGGTCGAGACCCTCACCCTCGACGGGGTGACCTTCGAACACGTGGCCGTCGAGACGCGCAACGACGAGACCGACACGACCCGCACGGTCGCCGCGATGCGCGAGGCCGGCGTCGGAGCGGTGATCGTGCTCGGCGGCGACGGGACGAGCCGGGCAGCGACACTCGGGTGGCGGGACGTGCCGCTGATCGCCATGTCGACGGGCACGAACAACGTGTTCCCCCGGTTCGTGGAGGCGACGGTCGCCGGGGAGGCCGCCGGACTCGTCGCCGCCGGGCACGTGACCCTCGACGAGGTCGCCGCGGTGGCGAAGGTGGTCGAGGTCGTCGTCGAGGGCGACGACCGGGTCGACCTGGCGCTCATCGACGCGCTCGTCCTCGACGAACGGCTCGTCGGCGACCGGTCGCTGTTCGACCCGGCGAAGCTGCGGGTCGCCGTGCTGACCCGCGCCGAGCCGGCCTCGGTGGGCATCAGCTCGATCGGTGGGCTGGTGCACCCCTGCGGTGCAGCCGACCCCGGCGGGGTGGTCGTGCGGTTCGCCCCACCGGCGGCCGCCCGTCGCCACCTACGCGCCCCGCTGGCGCCGGGCTGGTACGCGACCGTCGGCCTCGACGACGTCGCCGCCCTCCCCGAGGGTGAACCCGTCGAGGTGGTCGGACCGGCCGTGCTGGCCTTCGACGGCGAACGGCAACGGTTCCTCGAGGCGGGCCGTCGGGCGGTGCTGCGGGTGCGACGAGCCGGACCGCGGGTGATCGACACGACCCGGGCGCTCGCCCTCGCCGCCGAACGCGAGGTGTTCGTGCACGCGGCCGGGTCGGCCGCGTTCCGCCCTGACGGGCCGCGTCACCTTCCGGGTGGCTGCTGCTGAGCTCCACCCCGGCGACACCGCGGGAGCTCGGGGACCGAGAGGTCGTTGTTCAGGAAGTACTCGTCGCGGGGCGCGAGGTCACGGTTGTAGAGCCGCCTCGGGACGTCGCGGAGCAGCTCGCCGTCCTGCACGCAGGCCGATCGAAGTTCGCCGAGGTACCGCCGCAGCGAACCCCGTTGCTCGTCCCGATAGGCGGTCGGGTCGACCCGGCCGAACCGTTCGAGCAGGCCGGCCGGATCGATCGTGATCGGGTCCTTCGACGCGATCATGAACCGGGAACCGCCGTAGGCGGCGACCTCGAGCGCCTCCACGTGCGGGAAGACCTGCGCCGCGGTGTTGAGGACCCGGCTCGTCGGGATCCACTGGGTGAAGATGCCACCGTCGTTCAGGCGGTCGGCGACGAGCTCGTAGAACTCCTTCGAATACAGGCTCCCGCTGTAGCCGCTCTGCGGGCGCAGCGTGTCGACGGTGATCACGTCGTAGCGGTCGTCGACGACGAGGAGGTGCTCACGACCGTCGCCGACGACGGTCTCGACACGGGGGTCGGCGAACAGCCGGGTGAGCTCGAACGCCGGGCGTTGCTCGGCGAGCGTCTCGAGCAGCGGGTACTGACCGCCGCAGAGCTCCACGACCTCGACCCGCTCCACGGAGGGGTCGGTGGCCATGCCGTAGGCGGTGGCTCCGATACCGAGTCCGATGGCGAGCACGTTCGTCGGTTCAGGGTGGGCGAGTGCCGGGACGAGGCCGATGAGCACGTGGTAGTCGTCGAAGGGGTACCCGTTCTGCGACGAGCCGTTGATGTGCAGGATGTCGTTGCCGGTGCCGTCACGCTTGAGGGCAACGGCACAGCTCCGCTGCTCCTCGAGCACGAGCGAACCGTCGGCCGAGTGCAGGAACGACCACAGGCGGTCGTTCGACGGCGCACCGACGAGCAGTGCGGCGCCGAGCACCCCGACCGCTGCGACGCCGGCCGTCGACCGGCGACCGACCCGGCTCGTCGCGAGCGAGGCGACGACGACACCGCCGAGCAGCAGACCGGCGAGGAGTCGCAACGTCCCGGCGGTGCCGAGGCGATCGATCAGCACGTACCCGGTCAGCAGGGTTCCGGCGACGTTCCCGACGATGTTCGAGAACAGCAGGGTTCCCGTCCGGCGGCCGAGCTGGTCGATGTGGTCGCTCACCGTCGCCTGGATGCAGGGGTACGCGGCGCCGGCGCACAGCACGGGAACCGCCATGAACAACATCGGTGCGACCACGTAGGCGAACACGAACCCGGCGAACCCTCGCGCCGAGGTGATCTGACCGAACCCGATGTTGAACCCGTCCGAGGCGAAGTAGTCCTCGAGCGGCCCGCCGAGTCCGACGCGGGGCAGGACCTCCAGGAGCACGAACGGTCCGGCCAACGCGCCGACCGCCGCACCGGCCTGCAGGAGCAGGAACCACCGTTGGGTGTCGACGCCTCGTCGGACGAGCCGGGACCCGATCGCTGCGCCGATGCCGAACAGCAGCAGGTAGAGCGACAGCACGTGGGCGAAGCTGTAGGAGTTCGACCGCATCACCGTGTCGACGAGACGGAAGAACACCTGCTCGAGCCCGAGTGCGACCGCGCCGGTTCCGGCGTAGGCGACCATCCACGGCCAGATCGGCCGTCCCTCGACCGGCGTCGGCTCCGCCGTTGCGGCCACGGCGGTCCGCTCCCCAACGTCATCGATCGTGGTGTCGGAGCGCGTCCGAGCGAACACGACGAGCCCGACGACGAGGTTCACCCCGCCGGCGAACAGGGTGACCGGGACGAACCCGAACGTACCGACGAGCACCCATCCGGCGACCGCGGCCCCCGCAGCGGCACCCATCGTGTTGATCCCGTAGAGACGGCCGACGACGGGGCCGGCGTCGTGCAGACGATGGACCACCCCTCGGGTGAGGAGCGGGAGCGAGAGCCCCATGAGGGTGGTCGGAACGACGACGACCGCAGCGTTGAACGCGAACGTCGCCGCCGCCGAGCCCAGACTCGGGGCGATCGCCCGGTACAGGTCGTAGAAGAGCCAGGTGCTCACCGCTGCGAACGCCCCGATCGCGACGTTCGCGCCGGCGAAGAACTCGAGCGAGCGGCGAGGGCCGACCCGGTCGGCGAGACGACCGCCGAGCAGGCTGCCGAGCCCGAGTCCGCCGAGGAACGCGGCGACGACGGTCGTCGTCGACGCCAGGTCGACGCCGGAGTGGAGCGAGATCACCCGCTGCCACGTCACCTGCAGGGTGAGCGCGGAGAAGCCGGTCGCAGCGAACAGGACGGCGAGGAGACGGCGGAGGCCGTCACCCGCGGTGGAGGGGCGGGAGGTCCCGTTCGTGGCGGCCATGGGGGATCAGCCCGAACGCTACCGGTTCGGTACCTACGCTCGACCGATGGTCACCTCGGCGGTGCCCGACCGGACGCGTCCGGCGCGCGGACCGCTACGCTCGGTGATGTTCGTCGGACGGCTCGGGCACCCAGGGGGACCGCCGACACCGTGGACGCTCCGCGTCCGCGGGCCCCAGCCGTCCGTCCCGGAGCGCCCGTGCCCCACCCCACTCGCCTGCTCATCGTCGCCGTACTGACCGTCGCCCTGCTCACGGGTGGCACCGTCGGCGCGCAACAGAGCGGGAGCGAGTCCGAGCGCAACGCCGTCCGTGACCAGCTCGGCTCCGTCACCGCCGACCTCGACGTGCTCGCCGCGACCGACGCCGAGATCCGGGCCGAACTGGACCGAATCGACGCAGCGCTCGCCGACCAGGCCACGAAGATCGCCGATGCCCGAACCGCCGCCGAGACGGCAAAGGCGTCGGAGGCCGCCGCCGACGCCGCCGTCGCCACCGCCACGGCAGAGGTCGACGCGCTGACCGTCCGCGCCCGGGAACTCGCCGTGCAGCTCTACACCCGACCGGCTGACCAGGAGACGATCCTCGCGGTGATCCGCGCCACGCCCAGCGACGCGGCGAAGCGCCTCGCACTCGCCCGGTTCCGGGTCGAGGACGCGAACGTGCTGCTCGCCGAGCTCATCGCCCGGAAGGTCGACCTCGAGACCGCCCGGCGGTCGGCAGCCGATGCGCGCCTCGCCGCCGAACAGGCCGCCGCCGCCGAGCAGGAGCGCCTCGACGAGCTGCAGGCCCTGCGGGTCGAACAGTTCGCGTTCGCCGAGGACCTCGCGAACCGGATCGAGCACAAGCTGTTCGAGGCCGAGTTCTTGCGGGGCCGCGACGCCGAACTCGCCGCACGCATCGAGGCGGAGCAGCGCGACCTCATCAGCCGCCTCCCCCAGGGCCCGCCGCCGACCACCGCGCCGCCCACGACCGCACCCCCCGCCGGCGGTGGTTCGACACCCCCGCCGACGACCGCGCCGCCGAGCTCGTCCCGCAACCCGGTGGTGACCCCGGTGGAGACGACCTGGGTCGGCGGCATCGAGGTCGCCACGTCGATCGCCGGGCAGGTCCAGGCGATGCTCTCCGCGGCGGCGGCCGACGGGTTCGGCCTGTGGGGCTACGGCTACCGGGACATCTACGTGCAGATCGAGTTGCGGCGGGCGCACTGCGGCACGTCCGACTACGAGATCTGGGACATGCCGTCGTGGCAGTGCACCCCGTGGGTGGCGCGCCCCGGCACGTCGATGCACGAGTTCGGTCTCGCCATCGACTTCGTGGCGAACGGCGACCTGATCCGCAGCCAGAGCAGCCCCGGGTTCGTGTGGCTGTCGAACAACGCCGCCCGGTTCGGCCTGTACAACCTCCCGTCCGAACCGTGGCACTGGTCGACGAACGGTCGCTGACGACGGACCCACCCGCCGCCGGATAGCGTCGCCCGACAGGAACGAACGGGGGACGCACATGCACATCGACCTGATGACCGGTGGGAACACGCTCCACGAGATGGCCGTCATCGCGCGGAACGTCCAGGAGATCGGGTTCAGCGGGATCACCCTCACCGAGACCGGGCGCACCGCCTACCTCGCCGCCGCGGTCGCCGCGCTCGAGGCGCCCGAGCTGTCGCTCACGACCGGCATCGCGGTCGCGTTCCCCCGCTCGCCGATGATCACCGCGCAGGTTGCCTGGGAGCTCGCTGAGGCGACCCGGGGCAAGTTCCTGCTCGGGCTCGGCACCCAGGTGAAGGCCCACATCGAACGGCGGTTCTCCTCACCGTTCGACCCGCCCGGCCCGCGCCTGCGCGACTACGTGAAGGCGGTCCGTGCGTGCTTCGAGGCGTTCGCGGGCCGCGCCAAGCTCGACTACCAGGGCGAGTACTACCGGATGAGCCTGCTGCCCGAGGCGTGGGCGCCGGGTCGGATGGACCACCCGGACATCCCGATCTACATCTCGGCCGTCGGCCCGTGGATGACCCGGATGGCCGGTGAGGTCGCCGACGGCATCCACGTGCACCCCTTCCACTCGCTGCGCTACCTGAACGAGGTGCTGCTCCCGAAGGTCGCCGAGGGCGCGGCGACCGCGAACCGTTCGGTCGACGACGTGAAGCTCGCCGTGCCGGTGTTCACCATCGTCGGTGACACGCCGGAGGAGCAGGCACCGTGGCGCGACCGGGCGCGCAGCCAGATCGCGTTCTACGGCTCCACGAAGAACTATGCGTTCCAGTTCGACATGCTCGGCTTCGAGGGCGTGTCCGCGAAGCTGAACGAACGCCTGAAGGCGGGCGACATCGCCGGGATGAGTGAGCTGATCACCGACGAGATGCTCGAGGAGTACGCGGTCACCGCACGTTGGGACGAGCTCGCCGACCGGCTGGTCGGCCGCTACCAGGGCGTCGCCGACCGGCTGATCATGTACTTCGCCCACCCGCAGATGGACCGGGATCCCTCGAGCGCCGGCCGTTGGGCCGAGGTCGCACGCGCCGTGCGTGCGGCGGGCTGAGGCGACCGTCGTGGGAGACCGACTCACCGGCAAGGTCGCGGTCATCACCGGCGGCGCGAGCGGCATGGGCAAGGCGACGGCCCTGCGGTTCTGCGAGGAAGGCGCCCGAGTCGTCGTCGCCGACCGGAACGCCGAGAGCCTGACCGCCTACGCCGCCGAAGCGGCGGCCCTCGGGTTCGGCGCCGACCGGACCCGCACCATCGCCGTCGACGTCGCCGTCGAGGACGACGTCGCGGCGATGATCGATCTCGCCGCGACGGCGTTCGGCCAGTGCGACATCGTGTTCAACAACGCGGGTGTCGGCGGGGCGTTCGGGTCGATCGCCGACCTGCACGTCGAGGACTGGGACTACACCTTCGCCGTGCTCGTCCGCGGGGTGTTCCTCGGCATGAAGCACGCCGTCCGCCAGATGCGTTCGCAGGGTTGGGGCGGGTCGATCATCAACACGGCGTCGGTCGCCGGTCTGAGCGGCGGCGGCGGGCCGATGTGCTACTCGGCGGCGAAGGCTGCGGTGATCAATCTCACGAAGGGGGCAGCGATCGAGCTCGCCGCCGACCGGATCCGCGTGAACGCGATCTGCCCGGGCGGGATCCTCACCCCGCTGTTCTCCGGCGGGAACGACGCCACCGCTGAGCGGCTGCTGCAGAGCTTCCAGCCCTGGCCGGAGATCGGCCGGCCGGAACACATCGCCGGCGCGGCGCTGTTCCTCGCCTCCGACGACGCTGCGTTCGTCACCGGGGAACACCTCGTCGTGGACGGCGGCCAGACCGCCGCGGGACCGTCCGCGCAGCTCGAGCGGTCCCCGACCGCGTTCACGAAGGCCGGGCTGGTCGGCGTGAACCGGGGAACCACCGGCGAGGGCGCGACGATCCGCTCCACCCCCGCCTGAGCCGGAGCGACCGGGTGCTCAGGCCAGGCGCGGCAGGACGTCCTCGCTGAGGTCGCGCAACGCCTGCATCTGCCGCTCGTGCGACACGCCCGGGTGGGCGAGGCGCAGGACGAGCTCGTCGATGCCGAGCTCGTCCCGGTAGCGGGCGATCTCGGCGGCGACCGTCGCCGCGTCCCCGATGATGAACCGGTCGGTCCAGAACTCCGGGCTGTCGTAGAACGGATCGGCTGCGTCGGTGATCTGGCGACGCCGACCGTCGGGGTCCCTCACCGCGAACATGGCGTTCGGCGGGGCGTAGACCTCGCGGTACGTGTAGTGCAGGTGCGGGAGCACCTCGCTGACGTCGCCGATCCAGCACTCCCGGATGAGCGCCGTTCGGCCGGTGCCACCCGCCGCACGGAACTCGTCGAACTGCGCCTTCGTGTGGTGGATGTCGGTGAGCAGGGAGATCAGGAGGTTGTGGTTCCGGTCGACGATGCGACGGCGCGCGACCGGCGTCGCCGCCCCCAACCAGATCGGGATCGGCTGTTGCACCGGCTGCGGGGTGAGGATCGCCCCCATGGCGTCGAAGTAGCGCCCCTCGTAGGAGAACCGTTCGCCGGTGAACGCCCGCTCGATGATGTCGAGTCCCTCGTCGAACCGGCCCTTGCGCGTGCGCAGCTCCATGCCGAACGCGTCGAACTCGTCCTGGCGGTAGCCCATGCCGACACCGAGCTCGAACCGGCCGCCGGAGAGCAGGTCGATCGCCGCGGAGTCCTCGGCGAGTCGCAGCGGATGCCCGTAGAGGGGGAGCAACACGATCCCCTGCGCGATGCGCAGCCGGCACGTGCGGGCGGCGACCGCACCGGCGATCACCATGGGCGACGCCATGTACCCGTCGGCGAACCCGTGGTGCTCGGTCAGCCACACGCTGTCCACGCCCGCGGCGTGCTCGTCGACCCACGCGATCTGGGCGAGGCTCTCCCGGTACAGGTCGACGGTGCGTACCCCGAACCGCGCCGGTGCCTGCATGCTGTACATGAGACCGATCTTCACGGCGTCCCCCTCCGTGTGGTGTGTTCCGCGGACCGTAGCGGGCGCCTACCATCCGGGGCACATGACGGGGGCGGGAGCGACGGCGGGGGCGACGCCGACGGAGGGTGGCACGACCCGGGTCGACGCTGCCGCGTGGCGGGCGCTCGCGCTCGTCTCCGCGGCGATGTTCACGATCATCCTCGACAACAACGGGGTGAACGTCGCGTTCCCCTACATCGAACGCACCTTCGACGGCACGCCCCGGTCGACCCTCGCCTGGGTCTCGACCGGCTACTCGATCGTGCTCGCGGCGTTGCTGCTCGTCTCCGGGCGCGTCGCCGACCGGCAGGGTCGACGCCGGGTGTTCCTCGCCGGCATGGCCGTGTTCACCGTGGCGTCGATCGGCACCGCGCTGGCCCCGGGAGTGGCGCTGCTGATCGCCGCCCGGGCCGTGCAGGGCACCGGCGCAGCGATGATGACCGCAACCGGCGTGGCGCTGATCCTGCCCCTGTTCCCGCCGGCGCGACGCGGGTTCGCCGTGGGGATCTGGGGGACGGTGGGCTCCGCCGGGGCGGCGGCCGGACCGACCCTCGGCGCGCTGGCGATCGAGGCGTTCTCGTGGCGGTGGGTGTTCCTCATCAACGTGCCGATCGCCGCGGTCGTGCTGCTGCTCGGGCGCCGGCTCATCCCCGCCGATACCCCCTCCGACGACGCCGGCCGGCCGATCGACGCGATCGGCACGGTCGTCGGCACGGCCGGGGTGGGTGCGCTCACCTTCGCCGTGCTGCAGGGGCCCCGGTGGGGGTGGACGTCGTCGGGGGTGGGCATCGCCGCGGCGGCGTGCGTCGTGCTGCTCGCCTGGTTCTTCCTGCGGTGCGCACGGTCGGAGAACCCGCTGCTCGACCTCTCGCTGTTCCGCCACCGCCCCTTCGCCACGGCGAACCTGTCGCAGGCCGGCACCCAGATGGCGATCTTCTCGTGGTTCTTCACGACGCCGCTGTTCCTCATCAACGTGTGGGAGTACTCGGCCTTCGCCGGCGGGAGCGCGGTAGCGATCGGGATGCTGATCAGCTTCGTGTCGATCCCCGTCGGGAAGTACTCCGACCGGGCGGGCTACCGCCACGTGCTCGTCGCCGGTGGCGTGGTCACCGCAGCGGGCATGGTGTGGTGGCTGCTCTTCGTCGGGGAGACCCCGAACTACGTCGTCGACTACCTGCCGGGGTTGTTCCTTTTCGGCGTCGGTGCGGGCATGGTCGGGATCGTCGTCACGAACGCCGCACTCGCCGGGCTGCCGGAGGCGTCGCTCGCCTCGGCGAACGCCGTGTTCCAGACGATCCGGCGCCTGCTCGGGGCGATCGGCGTGGCACTGGCCGTGGCCCTCCTCGGCGGCGACCGGACGACGGACAGCGTCGAGGCGTTCCGCCGCACGTGGTGGCTGGTCGCCGGCGGCTACCTGTTCTCCCTCGTCGGAGCGCTGGCCTACCCGCCCGGTGAGCGCCGACGCCGGGCGTCGTAGCATCCGCCACATGCAGATCGGCGTGATCCTCCCGAGCAACGAGATCGGCGCCGACTCGTCGGCCGTGCGCCGGTTCGCCACGGCGGCCGAGGAGCTCGGGTTCGCCCACCTCGTCGTGTTCGACCATGTCGTCGGCCGGCCCGGCGGGGACGACTACGCCGGTCGGCTGTGGCGTGAACCGTTCGTGCTGCTCGGGCATCTCGCCGCTCTGACCTCACGCATCGAGCTCGCAACGGGCATCGTGATTCTCCCGCAGCGGCAGACGGCGCTCGCCGCGAAGCAGGCTGCCGAGGTCGACCTGTTGAGCGACGGTCGGCTGCGGCTCGGGCTCGGCGTCGGCTGGAACCCCGACGAGTTCGACGCTCTCGGACGAGATTTCCACCGGCGTGGTCGGCGCCTCGACGACCAGATCGACGCGTTGCGGGACCTGTGGGCGAACGAACGCGTGCACCGAAGCGTCGGCACCGCCGACGAACGCGGCGGGGCGGAGGTCCTCGACGGCGTCGGGCTGAACCCGCTGCCGGGTCGCGACATCCCGATCTGGATCGGCGGCCGTTCCGCTGCGGCGCACCGTCGTGCGGTCACCCGCAGCGACGGCTGGCTGTCGAACTTCCAACAACACATCACCGCCGACCGGGACGACTTCGTCGCCGCGAAGGCGAGCCTCGCGGCGGCCGCCGGCGGTGAGCTGCCGGCCGGGTTCGGGATCGAGGTGTGGACGAGCCCGGGCCGCACCGACGAGGCGTCGTGGGCGGACGAGGCGGCGGAGTACGCAGCCCTCGGGGTCACCCACCTGTCGTTGCGCACCGACGAGTCCCGGCAGGTCGCGCTCGGTCCGCCCCGCACGCTCGCCGAGCACCTGGCGCTGCTCGAGCGGTACGCGGCCACCGTGCCGCTCGGCTGAGCCCGCGCCGCGGGTCAGGTCGGTTCGGCCAGCAACCGGCGCAACGTGTCCACGAGCAGCACGTGCTCGGTGGCGTGCATGCGTTCGGTGAGCGCGTCGATCGTGTCGCCCGGTTGGATCGGTACGACGGCGGTGGCGAGGACCGGTCCTTCGTCGACCCGCTCGTCGGGGACGAGGTGCACCATCACCCCGGTGTGGGTGATCTCGCCCCGGCCGTAGGCGGCGAACGCGTCGGCGATGCCGTGTGCGCCGGGGAACGTGCCGGGGAGGGCCGGGTGCAGGTTCACGACCCGGTTCGGGAAACGGTCGAGGAACGCAGACGACAGCACGTGCATCCACCCGGCGAGCACGACGAACGCCGGGTCGTGGCGGGCCACGACGTCGGCGAGGTCGGCGTCGTAGTCACGGCGGGTGCGGCCGGCGTCGAGGACCGGACGCAACGGCACGTACTCGGTGGCGATCCCCGCGTCGGCGGCGCGCTGCAGGGCGTAGGCGTCGCGTCGGTTCGACACGACGACCGTCACGGGGAGGTCCGCGGCGAGGAGTGCGGCGAGGTTCGACCCGCTCCCCGAGACGAGCACGGCGAGGCCGGCCACGGCGCTCAGACCAGTTCGACGGCGACGCCGTCGCGTCGCGGGACGACCTCGCCGATCGGGAACGCCCCGGCCGGCGGGGTGCCGCCGATGCCGACCATGCCGAGACCCATGTTGAAGGTTCGGAACGCCTCGTGACGTTCGAGGGACCCCCAGGCGACCAGGTCACGGAACAGCGGCGGGACCTCCCAGCTCTCCAGGTCGACGCGCACGGCGAGCGCCTCGGGCAGCACCCGGGGCACGTTCTCGACCAACCCGCCGCCGGTGATGTGCGCGAACGCCACCGCGTCGCTGTCACGGAGATCGTCGAGGTAGCAGCGGTGGGGGGCGAGCAGCGCGTCGGCGAGCGCGTCGTCGATCGTGCGGTCCGCGAGGAGGTGGCGGATCAGCGAGTAGCCGTTCGTGTGCGGGCCCGAGGACGGCAACGCCCACACCCCCAGCCCGGCGACGACCTCGTCGAGACGGGGCAGCACCCGGTCGCGTTCGACGTGCCCGACGATCGTGCCGGCCACGTCGACCGCACCGTCGACGTACACCCCGGGCATCTCGGCGGTCTCCCCGCCGAGGAGGGCACAGCCGACCGCCCCGCACGCCTCGGCGAGCCCGGTGACGATCTCGACGATGACGGCCGGGTCGAGGCGGGCGGTGGCCACGTAGTCGAGGAAGAACAACGGTCGGGCACCCTGCACGAGGATGTCGTTCACGCAGTGGTTCACGAGGTCGTGCCCGATGCCCCGCCACCGTCCGAGCTGCGCGGCGAGCTTCACCTTGGTGCCGACCCCGTCGGTGGACGCCACGAGCACCGGGTGCGTGCCGAGCCCGTCGAGGGAGAACAGGCCGCCGAAGCTGCCCACATCGGACAGCACACGGGGCGTGTAGGTGGCCCGCACGGCGGCGGCCATCCCGGCGACGGCGGCGTTCGCGGCGTCGATGTCGACGCCGGCGTCCCGGTAGCTGGCGGAGGGTGTGGTCATGCGGTCCGTCCGATGTCGCTGCGGTGCTGGGCGCCGGGGAAGGAGATCGCGGCGACCCCCTGGTAGGCGAGCCGGAGTGCTGCCGCTGCGTCGTCGCCGACGGCGGTCACGGCGAGGACGCGCCCGCCGGCGGTGCGGGGGCCGTCGGCGGTGGCGACGGTCCCTGCGTGGAAGACGAGGCAACCGGCCGCCGCGGCGGCGGCGAGTCCCTCGATCGCGTCGCCCGTGCGCGGGCTCGCCGGGTAGCCGTCGGCGGCCAGCACCACGGTGGCGACGTGCTGGTCGGTCCACCGCACGGGTTCGTCGGCGAGCCGCCCGTCGATCGCCGCTTCGAGCAGGTCGACTGGGTCGTTGGCGACGAGGGGCAGGATCACCTGGGTCTCCGGGTCGCCGAACCGGCAGTTGAACTCGAGCACCCGGATCCCGTCGGCGGTGAGCATGAGCCCCGCGTACAGCACGCCGAGGTACGGGGTCCCCTCCGCGGCGAGGCCTCGGAGCGTGGGTTCGAACACGGTTGCGCCGACCTCGGCGAGGAACGCCGGGTCGGCGAGGTCGGCGACGGGGGCGAAGGCACCCATCCCGCCGGTGTTCGGCCCACGGTCGCCGTCGAGGAGCCGCTTGTGGTCCCGGGCGAGCGGGAGGAAGGAGTAGGTGGTGCCCGAGCACACGGCGAGCACGGACACCTCGTCGCCGACGAGCCGTTCCTCGAGCACGACCTCGGCGCCCGCGTCACCGAACCACCCGCCTTCGAGCATGCCGACGAGCGCCTCGTCGGCTTCGGCGACGGTCTCGGCGACCACGACGCCCTTGCCGGCGGCGAGGCCGCTCGCCTTGATGACCGGCGGGTCGGCGAACGTGGCGAGCGCCGCCCGACCGGCGGCGACGTCGCGCACCGTGACCGACCGGGCGGTGGGGATGCCCCATCGGGTGAACGCGTCCTTCGCGAACGCCTTCGAGCCCTCGAGCCGAGCGCAGGCCGCCGTCGGGCCGAAGGTCGGGACCCCGGCGGCGACGAGCGCGTCGACGACCCCGGCGACGAGCGGGACCTCCGGTCCGACGACGACGAGGTCGACCGCCTCGGTGCGGGCGAGGGCGACGATCCCCTCGACGTCGTCGGCCGCGACCGGCCGGTTGCCGGGGGTGCCACCGTTGCCCGGGGCGCACAACACCTCCTCGACCCGTGGCGACGTGGAGAGCCACCAGGCGAGGGCGTGTTCACGTCCGCCCCCGCCGACGACGAGGACCCGCATCAGCCGTGCCCGAGCACTTCGGCCGGTTCCCGACGGCCGAGCTCGACGGGGATCGACGCGAAGGGGTACACGCCGGTGAAGCAGGCGTTGCAGTAGCCGTGCGGACGGTCGTGCTCGGGAGACGCCGGCGACTCGTCGACGAGCGCTCGCTGCAGTCCGTCGAGGGACAGGTAGGCGAGGGAGTCGGCGCCGACGAGCGCGGCGATCTCGTCGATGGTGTGCGTCGCGGCGATGAGCTCGTCACGGTTCGCCATGTCGACGCCCATGAAGCACGGATGCGCGATCGGCGGGCAGGCCACCCGCAGGTGCACCTCCGCCGCGCCGGCCTTCCGCAGCAACGCCACGAGCGGGCCCGAGGTCGTCCCCCGAACGATCGAGTCGTCGACGAGCACGACCCGCTGGCCGGCGAGGTTCGCCGCGAGCGGGTTGAACTTCATCGCCACCCGGTCACGACGGAGCTGGGCCGTCGGTTCGATGAACGTGCGGCCGATGTACCGGCTCTTGATGAGCCCTTCGCTGTAGGGGATCCCGCTCGCGGCGGCGTACCCGATCGCGTGCGGCACCCCGGAGTCGGGCACGGGGACGACGATGTCGGCACCGGTGGCGACGGGGGCCTCGAGCGCGAGCTGGCGTCCGATCGCCTGACGGACCTGGTGGACGAGGCGCCCGCGGAACACCGAGTCGGGTCGGGCGAAGTAGATCTCCTCGAACGTGCAGAAGCTCGGCGCCCGGGGTGCCGCACCGACGACGATGTGGTACCCGTTGCGGTCGAGGCGGACGATCTCCCCGGCGCCGATCTCGCGGATCGCTCGGGCGCCGATCGTGGCGAACGCGCAGCTCTCCGAGGCGAGCGCGTACCCGCCGCCGTCCTCGAGCTCGCCGAGGACGAGCGGGCGCAGACCCCAGGGGTCGCGCACCCCGTAGACGGCGTCGCGGGTGAGGATCGTGAGCGTGTACGCCCCTTCCGCGCGGGCCATGAGCACCCGGATTCGGGTCTCCCAGTCGGCGCCCTGCCCACCGGCGCCGGCGAGGAGGTGGACCATCACCTCGGTGTCCGAGCTCGACGACAGTCCGATGCCCCGTTCGAGGAGCTCGCGGCGGAGCTGCGGGGCGTTGACGAGGTTGCCGTTGTGGGCGAGCGCGAGCGGTCCGTCGAGCGTCTCGATGACGTAGGGCTGGGTGTTCCGCAGGGCGGACGAGCCGGTCGTGGAGTACCGCGTGTGTCCGACGGCGAGGTGGCCGACGAGGTTCGCGAGGTTCTCCTCGTTGAAGACCTGGGAGACGAGCCCGAGTCCCTTGTGCAGGTGCGCCTGGGTGCCGTCGCTCGTGACGATCCCCGCACCTTCCTGGCCGCGGTGCTGCAACGCGTACAACGCGAAGAACGACAGCCGTGCCACGTCGTGGTCCGGCGCCCAGATGCCGAACACCCCGCACTCCTCGTGCGGATGGTCGTCCCAGAGATACTCAGTGGACAAGGGCGCTCCGTGCGGCGAGGACGCGGGCGAGTGCGTCGTCGGGGGTGTCGGCGAGTGCCGTCAGATGGCCCATCTTACGACCGGGCCGCGGATCGGTCTTGCCGTACAGGTGGAGGGTGACCCCGGGGACGGCGAGCGCGGCGACCCAGTCGGGTTCGCCGCCGGCGGCCACCCACACGTCGCCGAGGAGGTTCGCCATCGCCGCGGGCCGGAACGGGGTCGTGGCGCCGAGCGGGAGCCCGCACGCGGCGCGGAGCTGCTGGTCGAACTGGCTGGTCGGCGCCGCCTCGATGGTGAGGTGGCCGGAGTTGTGCGGCCGTGGGGCCAACTCGTTGACGACCACGTCACCGGCGGTGGTGACGAACAGTTCGACGGCGAGCACCCCGACGAGCTCGAACGCCTCGGCGATGCGCCGGGCGTGCGCGTCGGCCGCGGCGGCGACCGGGGCGGGCAGACGGGCGGGGGCGACCGACCAGTCGAGGATGTGGTCGGTGTGGTGGTTCTCGACGAGCGGATAGGTGACGACGGTGCCGTCGACCCCGCGGGCGACGATGACGGAACACTCCGCGGCGAGGTCGACGAGCTCCTCGGCGACGAGGTCGACGTCGGTGGGCAGGGCGGCGACGTCCGCCGGGCCGTGGACCCGCCACTGCCCTTTGCCGTCGTATCCGAACGCTGCGGTCTTCACGACGGCGGGGAACCCGAACGCGGCGACGTCCTCCGGCTCGGTGAGGTCGGCCCAACGGACCGTCGGCACACCGGCGTCGCGGAGGAACGCCTTCTCCCTCGCCCGGTTCTGACAGGTCGACGCCACCCGGGCGGACGGGCGGGCGGGCGGCCCGTCCCGGCCGGCGTCGAGTGAGGCGGCCGGCACGTTCTCGAACTCGATGGTGACGACGTCGACCTCGGCGCGGAACGCCGCGAGCGCCACCGGGTCGTCGTAGGGGGCAACGACCTCCCGGTCGGCGACCTGCCCGCAGGGCGTGGGCGACGGACCGTCACCGAGGGTGACGGTCCGGTACCCGGACCGCCGTGCGGCGAGCGCGAGCATGCGGCCGAGCTGACCGGTTCCGAGCACGCCGACGGTCGAGCCGGGCGGCAGCGGGACGGCCGGCCGCTCAGCCATCGGTGTCGAGCTCGATGGCCTCGATCTCGGCGGCCCGGACGGCCCGGCGACGTTCGAGCTCGGCGCGCAGGTCGTCTCGGGTGTCGGCGAGCACGGCGACGGCGAACAGCGCCGCGTTCGTGGCACCCGCCTCGCCGATCGCCATGGTCGCCACGGGCACCCCGGCGGGCATCTGCACGATGGAGAGCAGCGAGTCGACGCCGGCGAGCGTGCGGGAGCGCACCGGCACGCCGACGACGGGGAGGACGGTGTGGGAGGCGAGCATCCCGGGGAGGTGGGCGGCACCGCCCGCACCGGCGATGATGAGCCGGATCCCCCGGCCGGCGGCCTCCTCGGCGTAGCGGACGAGCAGGTCGGGGGTGCGATGCGCCGACACGACCTTCGCCTCATAGGGGATCCCGAAGTCGGCGAGGGTGTCGGCGGCGTGCCGCATCGTCTCCCAGTCGGACTGCGATCCCATGACGACACCGACGATCGGCGACGGCTCGGTCACGTCGGGCTCCCTTCATCGGCGCGGTCCTTCCAGCGTCGCAGATTCGTCTCGATGCGGCCCACGGCAGGCTCGACGCCGGGTTCGAACACGGTGCCGGTGAGCCGTTCGAAGACCTCGACGATGCGAGCGGCGAGCTCGTCGACGAGGGTGGCGGGGAGTGCGGGAGCCTCACCGTCGCCCCGGTAGCCGGCCTCGGCGAACCAGCGGCGCACGAGCTCCTTGTCGAGGTGGTCGCGGGTCCCCGCCCGCCAGAACCGTGACGAGTCGGGGGTGTGCACCTCGTCGATGAGTCGGAGTCGGCCGTCGGGGTCGACACCGAACTCGTACTTCGTGTCGACGAGGACGAGGCCGGCAGCGGACGCCCGGTCGACGCCGCGGCGGAACACCGCGAGGGCGGTCTCGCACACCTCCTCCCACCGGTCGGCGGCGACGAGGCCGGTGCGGACCACCTCGGCGGAGGAGATCGGTTCGTCGTGCGCTCCGGCCTGCGCCTTGGTCGTCGGCGTGATGATCGGCGTGGGGAGCGGGTCGCCCTCGGCGAGTCCGTCGGGGAGGCGCACGCCGTAGAGCTCCCGGGCGCCGTCCCGGTACCGCGGCCACAACGACGTCGAGGTGACACCGGTCAGCGCCCCGCGCACGACGACCTCGACGGGCAGCGCGTCGCAGGCCCGCACGATGCTCACCGCCGGGTCGGGCACCTCGAGCAGGTGGGAGGGGACGATGTCGGCGAGCTCGCCGAACCACCAGGCGGAGAGCCGGGTGAGCACCTCGCCCTTGCGGGGGATGAGGCCGACGACCCGGTCGAAGGCGGAGAGGCGGTCGGTGGCGACGAGCGCGAGGGTCGTCCCGTCGACGCGGTACACGTCACGGACCTTGCCCCGGGTGCAGGGCCCGAGGAAGTCGAGGTCAGTGCGGTCGAGCACGGCGGCGTTCCACGGCGAGGGCGACGAAGGAGCGGAACAGCGGCAACCCGGAACGACCGGGCCGGTCGGGGAACGCGTTCTGCGCGTCGGTGACGTGGTCCTCCGGGTGGGGCATCAGCCCCCACACGGTGCCCGTGTCGTCGACGAGCCCGGCTATGTCGTCGACGGACCCGTTCGGGTTGGTGCCCTCCACGTAGCGGAGCAGCACGTTGCCGTTGGCGGCGAGGTGGGCGACGAGGTCGGGGTCGGCGACCGCGATGCGACCCTCGCCGTGAGCGACCGGACAGGCGATCACCCCGTCCGCGTCGGTGTGCAGTGCCGCACGGCTTACGGTCGGCGGCTGCAGGGTCACCCACCGGCAGACGAACCGGCCGTCCGTGTTGTGGGTGAGCGTGAGCTCCCGGGCCGTTCCCGCCGGTCCGGGGAGGAGTCCGGCGCGCACCAGCACCTGGAACCCGTTGCAGATGCCGAGCACCGGGCGGCCGGTGGCGGCGACGCCGGCGAGCAGGTCGCCGGTCTCGAGCGCGAGCCGGGTGCCGGCGCCGAGCGCGTCCCCGTAGGAGAACCCGCCGGGGACGAGCACGGCGTCGAACTCGCCGAGCCGCCGTACGGCCGCGGGCCCGTCGAGTCGGCCGAGCTCGAGCACGTGGACGGTCTCGCTGGTCGCGCCGGCGAGGTGGAACGCCCGGGCGGCCTCGTCGTCCCGGTTGGTGCCGGGGGCGTGGAGGACGGCGACGCGGACGGCGCTCATCGGGTGAACGCCTCGACGAGACGTTCGACGGTGACGTCGATCGTGGGCGCCCCGTCGACGGCGACGCGGAGGCGTCCGTCGTCGGCGGGGGTGCCGAGCCGCTGCCAGGGGATCCCGTCGAGGGCGGCCTCGAGGGCCGCTTCCGCTCCGGGTGCCGCCTGCAGGAGCATGCGTCCGGTGCTCTCGGCGAACAGCGCGGCGGTCGGGCTGATCGCGTCGCCCGCGGCCGCGACGTCGACGGTGAGTCCGCAGCGACCGGCGAGGGCGAACTCGGCGAGGGCGACCGCGAGCCCGCCTTCGGAGGGGTCGTGGGCGGCCGCGACGTGGCCGGCCCGGATCGCCGTGTGCACGGCCCGGTAGCGGCGGAGCGGTTCGGCGTCGGGCAGGCCGGCGACGACCCCGCCGTCGACTCCGTGCAGTTCGGCGACGAGCGACCCGCCGAAGTGCGCGCCCGTGCGACCCACGAGGTACACGGCACCGCCGGTCGGGCGGAGCGCCGCGCCGACGACCCGGCGGTGGTCGGGCACGATCCCGAGCGCGGTGACGAGCAGGGTCGGTGGGATGGGTCGGCCGTCGAACTCGTTGAACAGGCTGTCCTTGCCGGACACGAACGGTGCCGAGTAGGCGAGGGCGCCGTCCCGGCACCCCTCGACCGCCCGGACGAGCGAGCCGAGCCGGTCGGGGAGCGTCGGGTTCCCCCAGCAGAAGTTGTCGAGCAGGGCGACGCCGTCGGGGTCGGCGCCGACGACGACGAGGTTGCGGAACGCCTCGTCGATCACGGCGAGCGCCATAGCGTGCGGGTCGACGCGTCCGAGTCGGGGGTTGACGCCGAGCCCGAGCGCGACGGCGCGTCCCCCCTCCCAGCTCCCGAGCGGCACGAACGCCGTCCCGTCGGACGGGCCGTCGGCGGCCGGCCCGCACCACGGGCGCACCAGCGTCCCCCCGCGGACCTCGTGGTCGTAGGACTCGACGATCGCCGCCTTCGACGCAACCGTCGGCGAGGCGAGCAGGGCGAGCAGGGTCGCCGACGGGTCGGCGACGGCCGGTTCGCCGGCGGCCGGCGCCGGGTCCTGCCAGACGGCGGTCATCTCCCGGCGGGGGCATCCGCCGTGCACCATGTCCATCGGCAGGTCGACGACGGTCCGATCGGCGTGCCGGACCCGGAGGCGGTGATCGCCGGTGAGGCGACCGACGACGCTGATCTCGACCCCCCAGCGCTCGCCGAGCGCCTCGAGGTCGCCGAGCCGGTCGGCGGGAACGGCGAGCACCATCCGTTCCTGCGCTTCCGACAGCCACACCTCCCACGGCCGGAGGCCCGCGTACTTGCGGGGCACGGTCGTGAGGTCGACGTCGACGCCGACCTCGGCGGCGAGCTCGCCGATCGCCGAGGAGAACCCGCCGGCGCCGCAGTCGGTGATCGCCCGGTACATCCCGGCGTCACGGGCCTCGACGACGAGTTCGAGCACACCCTTCTCGGTGATCGGGTCGCCGATCTGCACTGCGGACCCGGCGACGTCGACGGTGGTGTGGTCGAGTTCGGCGGAGGAGAACGTGGCGCCGTGGATGCCGTCCCGGCCGGTGCGTCCACCGACGACGACGACGAGGTCACCGGCGGAGGGTGCGGACGGATGCGATCCGGTCGGCAGGATGCCCACGGCACCGCAGTACACGAGCGGGTTGCCGAGGTAGCCGGGGTCGTAGACGACCGCCCCGGCGAGGGTCGGGAGCCCCAGCTTGTTGCCGTAGTCGCCGATCCCGGCGACGACCCCTTCGGCGACCCGGGCCGGGTGCAGCACGCCGGGTGGTACTGCGTCGTCGGGGGTGTCCGGCGGGGCGAAGCACAGCACGTCGAGGCAGGCGATCGGGCGGGCCGACACGCCGACCACGTCGCGCACCACCCCGCCGACGCCGGTGTTCGCGCCACCGAAGGGTTCGAGTGCGGACGGGTGGTTGTGCGTCTCGACCTTGATGGCGAGGTCGTGCGTGTCGTCGAACGCGATGATCCCCGCGTTGTCCACGAACGCCGAGCGGACCCACGGCTTGTCGAGCGCCTCGGTGACCGAGCGCAAGCAGCTCCCGAGCAACCCGTCGACGACCCGGTCGGCGACCGTGGTCCCGTCCGCGGCGAGGTGACGGAGGGTGATGCGGGCCCGGAAGGTCTTGTGGAGGCAGTGCTCGGACCAGGTCTGGGCGAGCGTCTCGAGCTCGGCGTCGGTCGGGTCGCGTCCCTCCGTGCGGAAGAAGGCCTGGATCGCGGCGAGCTCGGCTGCGTCGAGGGACAGCAACCGGGCGCGTGACAGGGCGGCGAGCTCGGCGGGGTCGAGGTCGCGGATCGGGACGGTCTCCACCGCGTCGGTCTCGGGCGGGGTCTGCCCGAAGGGCGCCTCGAGCACGCCGAGCGCGAACCGTTCGATGGTCGGGTTGGCGAGTTGTGCGGCGGCGAAGATGCCGAGCGCCGTGGCGTCGACCGTGCCGTCGAAGCGGTAGGCGGTGACGGTCGCCGCACGGAGGTCGCCGAGCCCGAGTCGTACGGCGACGTCGACGACGGCGCGCGCCTCGGCGTCGGTGACGCCGGGCAGGAGCCCGACCTCGACGGTCCCGGGTCGGGGTGGCACCTCGCCGGTGTGCACGGTCGCCGTCTCGACGACGACGTCGGCGAGCGCCCGTCCGACGAGCGCCTCGACGAGGTCGGCGGGTGGGGTGCGGTCGAGCTGGACGACGCGCACGATCTCGCAGCCGACGAGGCCGTGCAGGCCGGCGCGGTGGGCGGCGGCGAGGGTGGCTGCGGCCCGGGGGTGCGGGTCCCGTCCGCGGACCTCGATGCGGCAGGGGGACATCGCCGCCGACCCTAGCGGGCGGCTCGGGTGCTCATCGCACCGTGCGGAACCGGAGTGGTGGCCGTTCCGGCACGGCGACCTCGGCGGTCGGCCAGCCGAGATAGATCACGGCGACGACACGGTCGGTCGCGTCGAATCCGCACAGGGTGCGGACCTCGGGGACGGTCGTCACCCGTCCGGTGCCCCAGTACGACGCGAGGCCGACGGCGGTCGCGGCGAGGAGGAGGGTCTGCACCGCTGCGGCGACCGCGTCGCGGTCCTCGGCGGCACGTTCGTCGTCGGGGTCGGTGGCGCACCCGACGACGAGCACGGTCGGGCTCCGCTCGTACTTGGTCCGGGCCTTTGCGACCTTGTGGTCGTCGGCCGCGTCGTCGACGAGTGCGGCGGCGACGGCCTCGCCGAGTCGACGGCGGGCGTCGCCGGTGAGCGCCGCGAACCGCCACGGCCACGTGCGCTTGTGGTTCGGTGCCCAGGTCGCGATCCGGCAGAGCCGTTCGACGAGATCGTCGGGAACGGGCCGTTCACCGTCGAGGAGCAGGCTGGTGCGTCGCCGGGCGGCGAGCTGTTCGAACGCGTCGAGCGCGTCGTGCCCGGCGTCAGCCACGGGCGCGGAGCACGGTCAGGGTCTCGAGGACGCCGACCGCGACCGCGACGAGGAAGAGCGTGGCGGGGACGACGAGCGGCGGGCGGAACGCGACCACGAGGAGGGTGACGACACCGAGGTAGGCGACCCGGACGCGGAGGAGGGTGTCGAAGGTGACGAGTGGTGCGGCGACCGAATCGTCCCGTTCCTGCACCGTGGTGGCCACGATTCCTCCGCTTTTCCCACCGCTTTCCGCCGAACCGATGCGGAAGCTACCGGTCGCCCGACGCGGAGTGGTGGATACTCACTGTGACCAATTGACTACTCATCGTGGTCGCGGTAACGGCGCGAAGAACTCCACGATCAGCCGACCGGCCGGGGCGGTCGGTGCGGGCCACACCGCCTCCACCGGCAGCACGGCAACCGGGCGCACCGCGTCGGCCGGCACGACGCTCTTGCCTCCTCCCCGCCACAGCACGGCGAGCTCCCCGGGTCGGTGCAGGACCCTGGCGTCCCAGGGGTCGGGTCCGTGGTGGTCGACGAGCGAACCCACGCTGGCGACGACCGCGTCGACGACCTCGCTCGGCGCATGCGGAGGCAACGACCGGAGCGCCCGTTCGAGCAGATCCGACGTCGACGCGAACACCCCGACGGTGCGCCACGTGTAGGCGCCGCGACGACGGTCGCCGCGCAGTCCGGCGTCGCGCAGGCGACGGAGGAGGTCGCGGGAGTCGACGACGACCGCTCCGGCAGCGACGGCGACCACCCGCTGCGCCGCATCGATGTCGTAGTGGTCGCCCTGGAACGCGACCCGCCGGACGCCGATCGCCGCGGCGAACGCGTGCAGTTCCTCGAGGCTCGAGTCGCTGCACAGGTGCGCCCAGCGGCGGCCGCGCCACGGCCAGGCGGCGGCGTCAACGAGCACGGTCACCGGCCGGTGTGCCCCCACCCTTGCTCGCCGCGTTCGGACGGCGCGAGCTCGTCGACCTCGACGAGCTCCACGGCGGGGAACGGGACGACGAGGAGCTGGGCGATGCGGTCACCCGCGTGCACGGTGTACGGCGCCGACGGGTCGGTGTTCACGAGCAGCACCTGCAGTTCACCCCGGTACCCGGCATCGATCAGCCCGGGGGCGTTGAGACAGGTCACCCCGTGGTTCCGAGCGAGCCCGCTGCGGGGCAGCACGAGGGCCGCGTGGCCCCAGGGGAGCTCGACCGCGATCCCGGTGCCGACGATCGCCCGACCCCCGGCCGCGGCGAGCTCGGCGTCGTGCACGGCACACAGGTCGAGGCCCGCGTCGCCGGCGCGGGCGGCGCCCGGGACGACGGCGGCGGGATGGACCCGCCGGAACCCGATGCGCAGCGGCCCGCTCACGGGGTGCCGCCGGCTCGGTCGGCCTCGGCGAGGACCCGGGCGTCGACGCCGAGGCACCGGTCCTCGACGTAGCGGACCCCGGCGGCGTCGGCGAGCGCCCGAGCCGCAGCCGAGGTGATGCCCGACTGCAGCCATACGGCGGGTGCGCCGACGGCGACCGCCTCGGCGACGACCGTCGGAGTCTCCCGCGCCGGGCGGAACACGTCGACGAGGTCGATCGTCGTGCCCCGTGCGGTGAGCGCTGCGGCGGCCTCGCCGAGGGTGCGGTGCGCGGTCCGACCGAGAACGGTGCCGCCCCGCGGGTTGACCGGCACCACGTCGTAGCCGAGGTCGACGAGGCGGGCGGGGATCCGGTGGGCGGCCTTCGCCCGGTCGTCGGACGCGCCGACGACCACGACGGTGCGCACGCCGCGCAGGAGGGCGACGACGTCGGCGGGCAACGGCACCGGGGCGGACGTCACGTCGGAGCGTCCACGGCCACCCGGTACGCTTGCCGGGCCCCATTCCCGGCCCGGAAGCTCCACATGTCCTCCCGCACGGTCCCGCACCTCCGCAACGTCGCCATCGTCGCCCACGTCGACCACGGGAAGACCACCTTGGTCGACGCCATGCTAAAGCAGTCCGGGGCGGTGCGAGCCGGCTCGGCCGCCGACGTCGACCGGGTCATGGACTCGATGGACCTCGAGCGTGAGAAGGGCATCACGATCCTCGCGAAGAACACGGCGGTGCGCTGGGCGTCACCGTCGGGCGAGGAGATCAAGTTCAACATCGTGGACACGCCGGGCCACGCCGACTTCGGCGGCGAGGTGGAGCGGGCGTTGACGATGGTCGACGGGGTGCTGCTCCTCGTCGACTCCTCCGAGGGTCCGCTCCCCCAGACCCGGTTCGTGCTGCGCAAGGCGATCGAGCGCAACCTGCCGGTGGTGCTGGCGATCAACAAGATCGATCGCCCCGACGCCCGGATCGACGAGGTGGTCGACGAGGTCGCCTCGCTGTTCCTCGACCTCGCGATCGACGACAGCCACCTCGAGTTCCCCACGATCTACTGCAACGCCCGGGCGGGCACGGCGACGACGGACCTGGCGGTGGAGGGCACGGACCTGCAGCCGCTCTTCCGCACGCTCGCCGAGCACGTCCCGGCCCCGACGCACGATCCGGACCACCCCTTCGCCGCGTTGGTGACGAACCTCGACGCCTCGCCGTACCTGGGCCGGCTCGCGATGTGCCGGGTCGCGCACGGCTATGTGAAGCGCGGCCAGTCGGTCGCGTGGTGCCGTCTCGACGGGACCGTGTCAACGGTGAAGCTGTCGGCGTTGTTCGCCACCGAGAGCCACGAGCGGGTGGAGACCGAGGAGGCCGGGCCGGGCGAGATCATCGCCGTCGCCGGCATCGAGGAGGTCACGATCGGTGAGACGCTCGCCGACCCCGTCGACCCGCGCCCGCTGCCCCCGGTGACGGTCGACGAGCCGTCGCTGTCGATGACGATCGGCATCAACACGTCGCCGTTGTCGGGTCGGAGCGGCAAGAAGCTGACGGCCCGTCTCGTGAAGGGCCGGCTCGACGCCGAACTCATCGGCAACGTCTCGCTGCGGGTGCACCCCACGGACCGCCCCGACCAGTGGGAGGTGCAGGGACGCGGCGAGCTGCAGCTCGCGGTCCTCGTCGAGATCATGCGCCGGGAAGGGTTCGAGCTGACGGTCGGCAAGCCGCAGGTGCTGATCCGGGAGATCGACGGCGTGCGCTGCGAACCGGTCGAGCACGTCACGGTCGACGCCCCGGAGGAGTACCTCGGTGCGATCACCCAACTCCTGTCGGTCCGCAAGGGGCGGATGGCGAGTGTGGCGCCCCAGGGTTCGGGCTGGGTGCGGATGGACTGGCGGGTTCCCGCCCGTGGCCTGATCGGGTTCCGCACCGAGTTCCTCACCGAGACGCGGGGAACCGGGGTGCTCCACCACGTGTTCGACGGCTGGGAGCCGTGGGCGGGCGAGATCCGGGTGCGGCCGACCGGATCGATCGTCGCCGACCGGTCGGGTCCGGCGACGTCGTACGCGATCGAGTCCATCCAGGAGCGGGCGACGCTCTTCGTCGGCCCGGGTGCCGAGGTGTACGAGGGCATGGTCGTCGGCGAGAACAGCCGGGCCGAGGACATGGACGTCAACATCTGCCGGGAGAAGAAGGTCACGAACATCCGGGCCTCCTCGGCGGACGAGTTCGTGAAGCTCGTCCCGCCGAAGCAGATGACCCTCGAGCAGTCGCTCGAGTTCATCGCCGACGACGAGTGCGTCGAGGTGACGCCCGCGGTGACCCGCCTGCGGAAGCTGGCCCTCGATCAGACGCAGCGGGCGCGGCTCCGGAAGCAGGCGAAGGACCGGGGCTGATGCTCGTCTGGATGGATCTCGAGATGACGGGCCTCGACCCTGCGGTCGACGTCATCGTGGAGATCGCGACGATCATCACCGACGATCAGCTCGAGGTGATCGCCGAGGGCCCGGACCTGGTGTGCGTTGCGCCGCCGGAGGCGTTGGCGGGCATGCGACCGGTCGTGGTCGAGATGCACACGACGTCGGGTCTGCTCGAACGGATCCGTTCGTCGACGGTCACCGTCGAGGAGGCGGGTCGGCAGACGCTCGAGTTCCTGCGGGCGCACGTGCCGGAGGCGCGGACCGTGCCGCTGTGCGGGAACTCGATCGGGACCGATCGGCGGTTCCTCGCCCGGTACCTGCCCGAGATCGAGGAGTTCCTCCACTACCGCAGCGTCGACGTGTCGACGATCAAAGAGCTCGGGAAGCGTTGGTATCCGGGCGAGATGGCGTCGATGCCCCGCAAGGCGACCGCGCACCGCGCGCTCGACGACATCCGGGAGAGCATCGCCGAGCTGCGTTTCTACCGGGAGCGGCTCTTCGTGCCGACCGGGGATGTGGCATCGGTCACCACCACCGGGACTTGACGGAGGCGTCAGGTACGCTCGCCCTCCGATGTCCGTGGACGATCAGCAGCACCGGGCGACGAGCCAGCACGCGCCCCACCAGCACGTGCACGCACACGAGCACCCGCCGACGACCGAGCACCGTCCGGTCCGTCAGGAGAAGTTGCCTCCCGAGGCCGAGGCCACCGAGGTCGCCCCCGGGGTGATCCGGGTCCAGCTCACCATCGCGATGCCCGGCCTCGGTCACGTCAACTGTTACGTGCTCCCCGACGAGGACGGCTTCGCGCTCGTCGACCCCGGTCTGCCCGGGCCGGGCCCGTGGAAGGAGCTCACCACACGGCTCACGGCCGCCGGGCTCCCGATCCGCCATTGCCACACGGTGCTCATCACCCACTCCCACCCGGACCACTTCGGTGCGGCCGAACGGATCCGGACCGAGACCGGCGCCGAGATCGTCACCCACGAGGCGTTCAAGACCTACTGGGACGTCGACGAGGAGGACGACGAGGAGAAGGATCTCGCCGACCCGCGCGACCGCGACACCTGGGCCGCCGCCCGGGAACGCCTCCTGCGGGCGCGTTCCGTGCTCGTCCCCCACGCCGCCCGTTGGAGTCGACCGACCCCGTGGGGCGGCGACCACCCGCGCCCCCCCTTCAAGCTCCGCATGCGCTACCTCGCCGAGGGCTCGCTGCGCCGGGGCTACTACGCGACGCCGCAGCCGTCGTCCCGGGTCGTCGACGGGCAGGTGATCCGCCTCGCCGGGCGCGAGTGGGTCGCCGTCCACACGCCCGGGCACACCGTCGACCACCTGTGCCTGCTCGACCCGGCCGAGGGGATCCTCCTGTCCGGCGACCACGTGCTCCCCACGATCACCCCGCACATCTCGGGCCTGGTCCGCGCCGACGACCCGCTCGCCCTCTACTTCTCCTCCCTCGAACGGCTCTTCGGGATCGAGGGGGTCCGCACGGTGCTCCCGGCGCACGGGCAGGCGTTCGACGACCTGTGGGGTCGTGCTGCGTCGATCAAGGAACACCACCTCGAGCGGCTCGACGTCCTCCGTGCGGCCGCCGATCTCGGCGAGGCGAGCGTCGAGGCGTTCTCGCAACGGTTGTTCCGGCCGGCCTCGTGGGGACCGATGGCCGACAGCGAGACCTACGCCCACCTCGAGCACCTGCGGCTCCTCGGCGAAGCACACCGCCGTGAGGCCGAGGGCCGGGTGCTCTACACGCTCGACTGAACGACGGGCACACCGCGCCGCACGCGCACGCTCGTCGCGACGTCGGCACCGGTGCACAACCACACGTCCACGGCACCTTCGGCGGGACGGTCGATGACCACCCTGAGGTCGCTCGAGGGGGCGACCGGCCGGCGGTACTCGAGTTCGACCCGCACCGGGGCGGCGAGGCCGTCGGGGGCGAGCACCTCCTCGAGTGCGGCGGCCTGGGCGGCGTTGTTCATGTGCCCGAGCGGGTCGAGGTCGACGAACCGTGGCGTGAACGGCACGCCGGCCGCGTCGGGAGACGGGTCGTCGTGGGTGCGTCGGCTGCCGACGGTGCGCCCGGCGGCGGTCGCGCCGTAGACGGCGAGGAACGCATCATCGAGCCGGACCGGACGGCCTGCCGTATCGACCTGCACCCACAGTGCCGCCGCCTCGACACGGGCGCCGTCGTCGCCGACGATCGACGTCCGTCGTTCGGCCCACCGACTCCCGGTGCCGGAACAGAACGTGGTGACCTCGAGCGCCTCCCGGAACGTCGGGAACCGACCGACCTCGAGCACGATGCGCCGCGCCACCCACCCGTCGGGGTTCGGGAGCCCGGTCGACCGGTAGTCGTCGTCGCCGACGTCCTGCAGGACGCGCAGCAGTGCGTCGACGCGCATGCGCCGGTCGGGGGCGACGTCACCGAGGCGGACCGCCCGCGACGTCCGCGCGAGCCGCCCGTCGGCGGGAAGGGCGACGAGGTCCGCCGAGTGCTGCACCCTGCGACGGTACCCGCACTCGAGGGTTGCCGGGCCGGCCCGCAGGGAAGGACGTCCCGCCGACGAAGGGGGCTCGATGGGTGTCGAGAGCGATGTGAGCTGGAACGCCGACGCGGTGTGTCGGACCCACGGGGGGCTGACCGACCTGTTCTTCTCCGACCACCTGAGCGACATCGCGCTCGCGAAGCGACTGTGCGCGCACTGCCCGGCTCTCGCACCCTGCCTGCAGGGTGCGCTGCGCCGGGCGGAGCCCGCGGGGGTGTGGGGCGGGCAGCTGTTCCGGAACGGCGCGATCGTGTGGCAGAAGCGCCCGCGCGGACGGCCGCCCCGGATCCCCCGTCCGGAGCACGACCTCCCCGAGGTGCCGATACCCGGTCACCTGCGTGCACGCGCGGGCCGACACCCCACCGGCGGCGGCGGGGGTGGCCGCTAGCGTTGCCGCATGCGTTCCGGTCGGCCGCGTCGTTGGCGCCTCGCCGCCGCCTTGTCGGCGGCGGTGCTGCTCGCCGGGTGCGGGAGCGGCGGGAGCGGCGGATCTGGCGGAGGCCTGTCGGCGAAAGGGCTCGACCCGCTCCCGACGGCGGTCGCTCCCGGTGGGTCGGTCAGCGCGCTCACGTTCACCCGGTTCGACGGCACGACCGGTTCGTTCGCCGACTACGCCGGCAAGGTCGTCGTCGTGAACTTCTGGGCCTCGTGGTGCGTCCCCTGCGTGAAGGAGATGCCCGACTTCGAGGCGGTCTTCGGCGAGTTCGGTGGCTCCGTCGCGTTCCTCGGCCTGAACGTGCAGGACCAGCTCGCCGACGCGCAGGACCTCGCCACGAGGACCGGGGTCACCTACGACCTCGCCCGTGATCCCCGGGGCGACCTGCTGCGGGTCTTCGGTGGGGTGGCGATGCCGACGACCGCGTTCGTGCGCGCCGACGGCACGGTAGCGTCGGCGACCTCGCGCACCTTCGACCAGGCGGCGTTGCGGGAACGGATCGCCGAGGCGCAACGGTGAACGGCGCCCCGCTCGCGTTCGCGTTCGGTGCGGGGATGCTCGCCACGGTGAACCCGTGCGGGTTCTCGTTGCTACCCGCGTACCTCACGTACTTCCTCGGCCTCGACCCGGCCGCCGGCGACGCGGGGGCAACCCCACAGGGCGCGGGTGTGCTGCGGGCGTTCGCCGTGAGCGCCGCGATGACGGCGGGCTTCGTCGCCGTGTTCGGTGCGGTCGGGTTCGTGGTCACCCAGATCGGGTCGTCGGTGCAGCGGCACCTCCCCTACGTGACCGTCGTGATCGGTCTCGGGCTCGTGGTACTCGGCGCCGCGACCCTGCGCGGGCGCTACGTGCGCCTGCCGTTGCCGTCGGTGCGGCGCAGCGGCGGCGAACGCGGCCTCGGGTCGATGGCGGTCTTCGGCGTCTCCTACGCCCTGTCGTCGTTGTCGTGCACGATCGGGCCGTTCCTCGCGGCGACGTCGTCGACGTTCTCCGACGCCGGGTTCCTCGCCGGCGTGTCGACGTTCGTCGCCTACGCGCTCGGGATGGGTGCGGTGGTCACCGCGCTGACGGTCGCCGTCGCGTCGGCCCGCACGTCGATGGTGGCCCGGTTCCGGTCGTCCAGCCGCTGGGTGCAGCCGGCGTCAGGGGTGCTGCTCGTCCTCGCCGGGGCGTACACGGCGTACTACGGCTGGTACGAGCTGCGGCTGCGGAGCGGGATCGTGCGCGACCCGATCGTCGATGCGGCGATCGACGTGCAGGAGTCCCTGCAGTCGACGATCTCCGGGATCGGCACCGGAACGCTCGGGGTGATCTGCGCTGCGGTCTGCGCAGTGGCGCTCACGGCGACGCTGCTGCGTCGGGCGCGCCGCCAGCGGGTCTGAGGGCGCAGCGATGTTCGCCCGGTTGCTGTCCCATCCGGAGGTGCGTGAGCATTGCGAGCTGCGCGGTCCGTTCGGGTTCCTCGCCTTCCATGGCGGCTCGCTCGAGCGGGTGACCGACGAGATCGCCGCCGACGCCGCCCGGGCGGCGGGCGCCTCCTACTACGGGCTGGTGATGCCGCCGAGCTTCCGGTGGCACGTGCCCTCGAACCGGGTCGACCCGGCGCACTCTGCGGCGCTCACGGCGTTCCTCGACCACGTCCGGGTCGCCGTGGCGGTGCACGGCTACGGCCGCGCGGGCATGTTCACGACCCTGCTGTGCGGTGGACGGAACCGCCCGCTCGCCGCGCACGTCGCGACGGCGCTGCGCCAACGGTTGAGCCCGCACTACTCGGTCGTCGACGACCTCGACGCGATCCCGGCGAACCTGCGTGGCCTGCACGAGGCGAACCCGGTGAACCGACCGCCGCTCGCCGGGGTTCAGCTCGAGCTGCCGCCCCGGGTGCGCGGGATGGGCCCGTTCTGGACGGGCTGGGACCGGTCGGTCCGGACCCCGCATACGACGTCGGCGATCGATGCGCTGGCGGAAGCGGCGACGACCTGGACGGAGGCCGGGCGGTAGGGTCGGCGCTCGTGCAGACGTGCGTGTTCACCGAACCTCAGCAGGGCGCGACCTACGGCCAGCTCGCCGCAGTCGCCCGCACCGCCGAGGAGGTCGGCTTCGACGGCTTCTTCCGCTCCGACCACTACCTGAAGATGGGGTCGGTGTCGGGCCTGCCCGGCCCGACCGACGCCTGGGTCACCCTCGGGGCGATCGCCCGGGAGACCTCGACGATCCGGTTGGGCACGCTCGTCACCGCGGCGACGTTCCGCCTGCCGGCACCGCTCGCGATCAGCGTCGCCCAGGTCGACGAGATGAGCGACGGGCGGGTCGAGTTCGGCCTCGGGACCGGGTGGTACGAGCAGGAGCACACGGCCTACGGCATCCCGTTCCCCGACCTGCGGACGCGCTTCGATATCTTCACCGAACAGCTCGAGGTGATCACCGGGTTGTGGTCGACGCCGGAGGGCGCAACGTTCTCCTTCGCCGGGCGGCACTACACGCTGACCGACGCTCCGGCCCTCCCCAAGCCGGTGCAACGGCCGGTGCCGGTGATCGTCGGCGGGGGCGGGAAGCGGAAGACGGCGATGCTGACGGCTCGGTTCGCAACGGAGTACAACCGGGCGTTCGTGCCGCTCGACACGTTCTCCCGCAACGTGGCGAACGTGCGGTCGACCTGCGAGTCGATCGGACGGGACCCGGCGTCGTTGCGGTACTCGATCGCGCTCGTCGCGTGCTGCGGTCGAGACGACGGCGAGGTGAACCGACGGGCTGCGGCGATCGGCCGCGACGCCGGTGAACTGCGGGAGAACGGCGCTGCGGGCACTCCCGAGCAGGTGGTGGAGAAGGTGCTGCGCTACCGGGACGCGGGTGCGGATCGCATCTACTTCCAGATCCTCGACGTCGACGACCTCGACCACGTCCGTCTGCTCGCCGCCGAGGTGCTGCCGCACCTGTGACCGGTTCCGGTCAGGGGGCGAGGCGTTCTCGCCGCCAGCTCCCGGTCCGGTCCGCGTCGGGTCGGTAGACGACGCGGTCGTGGAGTCGGCTGGGTCGTCCCTGCCAGAACTCGACCCGGTCGGGGACGACCCGGTAGCCGCCCCAGAACGGGGGCCGTTCCACGGGTCGGCCGGCGAAGCGTTCCTCGGCCTCGACGTACCGGGCGTCGAGTGCGGCGCGATCCGGGAGCACCGTCGACTGTTCCGATGCCCACGCGCCGAGCTGGCTCGACCGGGGCCGGGTGGCGAAGTAGGCGTCGGCATCGGCGTCGTCGACGCGTTCGACGGTGCCTTCCACGATGACCTGGCGGGCGAGCGGTGCCCACGTGAAGACGAGCGACGCCCGGGGGTTCGCGGCGAGTTGGCGTGCCTTGCGGGAACCGTGGTTGGTGAAGACCGTGAAGCCACGTCCGTCGACGCCCTTGACGAGCACGTGGCGGGCGGAGGGACGCCCGTCGGCATCGGCGGTGGCGAGCACCGCAGCGTTCGGTTCGAGCTCGGTGGCGGCGACGACCTCGTCGAACCAGCGTGCGAACTGCCGGAACGGGTCCGCGTCGGTGTCGGCGATGTCGAAGGGACGCTCCTCGTAGTCGCGACGGAGGTCGGCGAGGTGCGGCGGTTCGGTCATCGGCTCGGGCCGGCGGTGAGCAGCTCGCGGCCGCCGAGGTAGGGCCGCAACACGTCGGGCACGATGATCTGCCCGTCGGGGCGCCGGTAGGTCTCCACGATCGCGGCCCACACACGCGGCACGGCGAGCGCCGAACCGTTGAGCGTGTGCACGGTCTCCGTGCCCTTGCTGCCCGTCGGCCGGTAGCGGATGTTGGCCCGCCGGGCCTGGTAGTCGCTGAACCACGACACCGACGACACCTCGAGCCAACGATCGGCGCCGGGGGCGTAGACCTCGATGTCGAAGGTGCGGGCGGACGAGTTGCCGATGTCGCCGGCGCACAGGTCGAGCACCCGGTGGGCGAGGCCGAGGTCCGCGATGACGCCGACGGCTCGACGCAGCAGGTCCGCATGCACCTCGGCGGCCTGTTCCGGGGTGGCGTAGGCGAGGATCTCCACCTTGTCGAACTCGTGCACCCGCAGCAGGCCCCGGGTGTCGCGGCCGGCCGATCCGGCTTCACGACGGAAACACGACGTGTGCGCCATGAACCGCTGCGGGAGCTGCGCCTCGTCGAGAATCTCGTCGCGGGCGAGGGAGGTGAGGGGGACCTCGGCGGTGGGGATCGCCCACAGTTCGTCCCGTTCGAGGTGGTACGCCTCGTCGACGAACTTCGGCAGGTGTCCGGTGGAGATCATGGTCTGGGTCGACACGAGCGTCGGTGGGCGCACCTCCTCGAACGCGTCGGCGTTGCGGTCGAGGGCGAGCTGGACGAGCGCCCGCACGAGCGCGGCGCCGGCACCCCGGTAGAGCACGAACATCGACCCGGAGAGCTTCGCCCCGCGTTCGAGGTCGAGGATGCCGAGCTCGGTGCCGATGTCCCAGTGGGCGACGCGTTGGTGGTCGGCGTACCCGTCCGGGTCGTAGCCGTGGACGGCGACGACGACGTTGTCGTGCTCGTCCGCTCCGTCGGGGCAGTCCTCCGCCGGGAGGTTCGGGATGACGAGCAGTTCCGACCGGATCTCCGCGGCGAGGGTGTCGGCCTCGGCGTCGAGGGCGTGTTCGCGCTCGCCGAGCGATCGGCTCTCCGCCTGCAGCGCGCCGGCCTCGTCCTGGCGGCCTTCGCGGTGGAGCTTGCCGACGTCGGCGGAGATCGCCTTGATCCGGTTGCGGATCTCGTCGCGTTCGGTGGCGACGGTCCGCTGTCGGCGGTCGAGCTCGATGATCCGGTCGATGGCGGCGAGGTCGATGCCTCGCCGGGCGAGGGCGGCTCGAACGGTGTCGGGTTCGGTTCGCAGGCGTCGCAGGTCGATCATCGGCGGGAACGCTACCCGCCGACCCACCGCTGCGGCGGGGTCCGGCCGCTAGCGTCGGGCCCCGTGTCGGCCGTGGAGATCGAGTCGCTCGTCGTCCGTTACGGCGAGCTGCGGGCGGTCGACGGCCTGTCGTTGCGGGCGGAGGCGGGCGAGGTGTTGGCCCTGCTCGGTCCGAACGGGGCGGGGAAGACGTCGACGGTGGAGACCCTCGAGGGGTTCCGTCGCCCGGACGGCGGTTCGGTGCGGGTCCTCGGTCTCGATCCGGTCGGGCAGCGACGCGAGCTCCTCCCCCGGCTCGGTGTGATGTTGCAGTCGTGTCGCCTGTACTCCGTGATCCGGCCGGTGGAGGCGGTGCGGTTGTTCGCCGCGCACCATCCCCGTCCGGTCGACGACCCGGATGCGCTGCTCGACCGGGTGGGGTTGCGCGAGCGGTCGCGCACGGCCTGGCGGCGCCTGTCCGGCGGGGAGCAGCAGCGGTTGGCGCTGGCGCTCGCGCTGGTCGGGCGTCCCGAGGTGGTCGTGCTCGACGAGCCGACGGCGGGCCTCGACGTGCACGGGAGGGACCTGGTGCGGTCCGTCGTCCGGGAGCTGCGCGACGACGGCGTGTGCGTGCTGCTCACCACCCATGAGCTCGACGAGGCGGAGCGCCTCGCCGACCGGGTCGCGGTGCTGCACCGTGGTCGTCTCGTGGCCCTCGGCTCCCTCGACGAGCTCGCCGCGTCGACGGAGGGCGGTCCGGCCCTGCGGTTCAGCGGACCGGCCGACCTCGACGTAGCGGCGCTCGGTGACGCGCTCGGCGCGACGGTGCGCTCGACCGGACCGGGGGCCTTCGTCGCCGAGGCCGAGCCCTCCGCCGCGACGGTGGCCCGCCTCGCCGGTTGGTTCGCCGAGCAGGGGCTGCCCCTCGGCGAGGTGCGGGCCGGACGGCAGCGGCTCGAGGACCTGTACCGGCAACTGGTCGAGGACGCTCCGTGAGCGTGCTGCGGGCGGTCTCGACGCAGGCGCGCACCGAGGTGGTGCTCGCCGTCCGGCAGGGTGAGCAGCTCCTCGTCGCGCTCGGCATCCCGCTGCTCGTGCTCGTGTTCTTCTCCGTCGTCGACGTGCTGCCGTTGGGCGGTGGTCGGCCGGTCGACGTGCTCACCCCGTCGGTGGCGGCGTTGGCGGTGCTGTCGGCGTCGATGGTCGGGGTCGGGATCTCGACGGGGTTCGAACGCCACTACGGCGTGCTGAAGCGGCTCGGGGTGTCGCCGTTGTCCCGACCGCGTCTGCTCGCCGCGAAGGCGCTCGCGACGCTCTCCACCGAGGCGGTGCAGCTCGTCGTGCTGCTGTCGGTCGCGTTGGTGCTCGGCTGGGACCCGTCGTTCGCTCCGTTGCCGTTCGTCGGAGCGGTCCTGCTCGGCACGGTCGCCTTCGGCGGTCTGGGCATGCTGCTCGCCGGGGTGCTGTCCGGACCGGCGAACCTGGCGGTCAACAACGCCGTCTATCTGCTGCTGCTGCTCTTCGGTGGCGTGGCGGTGCCGGCCTCGGAGCTCCCGGGGCCGATCGGGGCGATCGCCGCGCTGCTCCCCTCGGGGGCGCTGGTGGCGGCGATGGGCGATGCGCTCGGTGCCACGGAACCGGCCGGTGTCGGCGCCTGGGTCGTCCTCGGGGCCTGGGCGGTCGTCACCCCGGTCGCCGCGGCGGCGACGTTCAGCTGGGTGCCCCGCGACTGACGTCCCCGTCGGGGGCGGGCGTGTCGTCGAACGCCCGTGACACGTCGTCGTAGGTGAGCGGCCCGGCGGTCGGCACGCGCACGATCCGTCCGCGTCGTTCCTCGGCGCTGCGTCGGGCGATCTTGGTGAACAGCACGGTGATGATGCCCCAGAGGTAGAACCCTCCGGCGAGCTTCATGATGAGCCCGGCGGCCTGCTGGTCACCACGGACGTCGATGCCCCACAGCCGGTGCTCGTGGTTGTACGCCTGGTAGAGCGGGTTGTCGGCCACGGTGAGGAACGCTGCGGGGACCGTGGGGAGCACCGACATCAGGAACAGGTACACGATCTGCTGCGGGATCCCGATGCGCAGCTCGGGCAGCGGCCCGGCGACCGGCATCCACATGGCGAACGCGGCAAGCACGAGGCACGCGTGGACGAGGTAGTGGACGGGCCCGTTCTGTACCGACGTGTTCACGATCGGCGCGGCGTGGGTGAGTGCGGTGAGTGCGTTGAAGGTGATGCCCGCCACGACCGGTCGGCTCAGCCCACGGAAGAACCGCCCGAAGCGCCCCGGACCGAGGACGAGCTCGGCGAACCACGTCGGCATGCTCAGCAGGAACAGCGGTGGCATCACATAGGTCAGCAGCAGGTGCTGCACCATGTGGATCGAGTAGAGGTGCTCCTCGGCGATGTCGTGCATCGGCCAGTCACTCGCCAGGTACAGCACCGCCACGCCGGCGACGAACCAGGCGCGCTGGGCACGGGTCACGGGGGCCCCGCCGATGGCGACGGCCTTCGGGCCGAGCACCCTCGTGGTGTAGAAGCCGATGCCGAGGACACCGACGACGAGCAGCCACACCTCGGGGTGCCACTGCCAGGTCACCGAGGGTGATGCAGCGAGCACGTGGAGATCCTCACCCACCGGGGCGCGTCGCGCCCAGTCGGAGGACGCCGAGCGGGGCTCGGGTCAGGACGGCATCCCGGAGGCGAAGAACTTGAACGCCGCAAGGGTCGCCGCATACACGAGCAGGGCGATCACGATGCCGGTGAGGAACGCTCGCCGCAGCACCGGCTTGTCCCAGCGCAGGTGCATGAAATAGGCGGCGATCAGGTAGAACTTCGCCGTCATGCACACGAGCAGGACGGGCACGAGCGCTGCGCCGAAATCGAAGACGCTCTCGAAGTAGGTGAAGGTCTCGAGACCGGTGATCGCCGCCAGCACCAGCGCGACCTTGACGTACATCATGTCGCGGTTGGGGTGTTCGTCGTGCCCGGCGCCGTGGTCGCCGTGCGTCGTCTCGGTGGTGGTGGACATCGACCGCTCCTACTTGATCAGGTAGACGACGACGAAGACGACGACCCAGACGACGTCGACGAAGTGCCAGTACAGGCCGGCGATCTCGAGCGCCTCGGCCCGCTCCGGGCCGAGCCGACCCTGCAGCGACATGGCGAACATCGTCATCAGGATGATGATCCCGATGACCACGTGGGCGCCGTGGAAGCCGGTGAGGGTGAAGAACGCCGAGCTGAAGATGTTCGTGGTGAAGCCGAGGCCCTCCTTCACGAACGCCGTGAACTCGTAGATCTGCCCGGCGATGAAGGAGGCGCCGAGGAGCGCCGTCGCGAGCAGCCAGATCCGCATCCGCTGTTCGTCGCGCCGCTGCAACGACGACACCGCGAGCACCATGGTGAGCGAGCTCATGAGCAGCACGAAGCTCGAAACCGACGTGAAGGGGATGTCGAAGAGCTGCGCACCGAGCTTGCTGATCTCGGCGTTCTCGAAGCCGGGGAAGCTGTTGAGCTTCTTCCGGTAGAGGAGGAAGGTCGAGATGAGCCCGCCGAAGAGCAGGCACTCCGACCCGAGGAACAGCCACATCGCCAGCTTCTCGTTCGAGATGCCGGTGTTCGTGTGACCGTGCCCGTGGTCGTCGTGGTGGGCGTCGGTCGCAGGCGCCGCCAGGGTCTCAGCCAACGGAGGTCTCCTCCTCGTGGGCGGCGGCTGCCGTTCCGTGGTCACCGTGGTGGTCGTCCGGTTCCGTCGAGGGCTCATACGCCCAGCCGTACACGCCCCAGAGCACGAGCAGCGCGCCGGGGATCACCAGCAGCAGGTTGAAGATGAGCCCGTACCCGATGAACGGCAGGCCGGCGGCGAGCACCAGCGGGTAGTAGGAGGGCGAGGGCAGGTGCACCCCGGTGGCGTCGCCCTTCTGGACGACGTCTTCGGTGGCGGCGATCCGCACGGCACGTCCGTGCTCGTCCTCGCCGTACTTGCGGTGCCAGAAGTCGTCCGCCGCGTGCACGGTCGGGATGGTGTCGAAGTTGTGCTCCGGGGTCGGCGAGGGGATCGACCACTCGAGGCTGCGGGAGTCACACGGGTCGGCGCCCGGGTTGGGTCGGCCGGCGGCCTTCCACGACCGGTAGCTGGCACCAATGTTGTAGAGGAACAGCAGCATGCCGGCACCGATGACGAACACACCGAACGTCGCGACCCGGTTCCAGAACGTGAGCCCGTCGGTCGCCTGGTACGTCTGGATCCGGCGCGACATGCCCTGCAGACCGAGGATGTGCATCGGTCCGAAGGTCAGGTTGAAACCGATGATCATCAGCCAGAAGTGCGCCTTGCCCAGCTTCTCGTCGAGGAAGTGCCCGAACGCCTTCGGCCACCAGAAGTACATGCCCGAGAACAGACCGAGGAGGGCGCCGCCGAAGAGCACGTAATGGAAGTGGGCGACGATGTAGTAGGTGTCGGTCTGCTGCGTGTCCGCCGGGGCGACCGAGTGCGTGACACCCGAGAGGCCACCGATGGTGAACATCGCAACGAGGCCGACGGCGAAGAGCATCGCCGTGGTGAACCGGATCCGACCGCCCCACATGGTGGCCATCCAGTTCAGGATCTTCACGCCGGTCGGCACCGCGATGAACATCGTGGCGAGCGAGAACGCTGCGACGGAGATCGGCCCGATACCGGAGGCGAACATGTGGTGCGCCCACACGCCCCAGCCCATGAACCCGATCGCGATGCCCGAGAACACCATGAACGGGTAGCCGTAGATCGGCTTGCGGGAGAAGACCGGGATGACCTCGGACACGATGCCGAACGACGGCAGGATGAGGATGTACACCTCGGGGTGGCCGAAGATCCAGAACAGGTGCTGCCAGAGCAGCGGGTCGGCGCCCTGGGCGACGTTGAAGAAGTTCGCCCCGAACAGCCGGTCGAAGGTGAGCAGGAACAGCGCCACGGTGATGACCGGGAGCGAGAACAGCAGGAGCATCTGGACGACGAGCTGCATCCAGGTGAACACCGGCATGCGGAACAGGCTCATGCCCGGCGCCCGCAGGTTCAGCACGGTCACGATCAGGTTGATCGCACCGATCGACGAGGCGACACCGGTGATCAGCAGGCCGAGGGTGTAGTAGTCGACGCCTGCGGTCGGCGAGAAGACCACACCCGAGTTCGGTGCGTAGCAGAACCACCCGCAGTCGGGGCCGCCGCCGCCGATCACCCACGAGGTGTTGAGGAACACGCCACCGAACAGGAACAGCCAGAAGCTGAGTGCGTTGAGCCGGGGGAAGGCCACGTCTCGGGCGCCGACCTGCAGCGGGAGCAGGTAGTTCGCGAACGCCGCCGCCATCGGCATGATCACGAGGAACACCATGGTCACGCCGTGCATGGTGAAGACCTGGTTGTACAGGTCCGCGCTGAGCACGGTGCCGTTCGGCTGGGCGAGCTGGAGGCGGATCAGCGTCGCCTCGAAACCGGCGACGAAGAAAAAGAACAGCGCCGTGACGCCGTACATGATGCCGATCTTCTTGTGGTCGACGGTCGACACCCACGACCGCCAACCGGTCTTGGTGCTCGGCCGTGCGAGGACGCCCAGCGGCTCGAGTGAGCCGTTGGACGGTTCGCCGGTGGTCAGTGCCAGCGGTTCACGCTCGACGATGGCCATCTGTGGTTCCTTCGCGGGTGCGGCGTTCGGCGGACAGGGAGAGGAGGTCGATCACTTGAGCGTCGACAGGTAGGCGACGAGGTCGTCGATCTGGTCCTCGGTGAGGGGGACCTTCGGCATGCCACGGCCGTACTTGTTGTCGCCGGTCGCCTCGGGGAGCATCGGCTTGTAGTCGTCGGGGTTGCGGATCCAACCCTCGAGCTCGGCCCGGTTCAATTCACCGGTCGTCGGGCCGCGGAGGTCGTAGAGCGCACCGACGAACAGGTACCGGCTCATCAGGTGGGTGAGGTCGGGGGCGTAGCCCGAGACCTGCGCGGCGCCGGCGTACGGCTGGGCACCGACCCAGCACGTGTTCTTCGCCACGTCGTACTGCGACGCCGAGGTGATCGGGGTGCAGTCGTTGCTGTTCACACCCCGCACCTGGTGGCACGAGGTGCAGGCGCCGGTGAACACCTCGAGACCTCGGCGAGCCGCTTCATCGCTCGCCGCGGGGATCGCAGCCGGCTTCATCTGGTCGGCCACCCAGGCCTCGAAGTCACCCTGGTCGCGTGCCTCGACGAGCATCCGCATGTAGCCGTGCGACAGGCCGCAGAACTCGGTGCACTGGCCGAGGTAGCGGCCGGGGGCGTCGGCGTTCAGCCAGAACGGATGGTTCCGTCCGGGTGCCGCGTCCTTCTTGCCGTTGAGGGCAGGGATCCAGAAGCTGTGGATCACGTCTCGTGAGGTGGTCGTGATCTTCACGGGCGTCCCGGTCGGGATCACCATCTCCGACGCGGTCACGAAGTCGATCGTGCCGTCACGTCCGAGGTCGTACTCGAACGACCACCACCACTGTTGCCCTACGACGGTGACCTCGAAGTCCTGCGCGATGTCGTCCGGTTCGTTCGCGATGTTGAACAGCGTCGCGATCGTGCCGACGGCGATGCCCGCCATGATCACGGCGGGCAGGATCGTCCAGCCGAGTTCGAGCTTGGTGTTGCCGTGCACCTGCTCGGGGAACTCGTCCTCGTCCTTGCGGCGGAACTTGATCGCCACGAAGAGCACGCCGAGGTTCACGAAGACGAAGACGATCCCGGCGACGATGAAGACCGGGACGACGAGTTTGTGGATGTCGGTGGATGCCTGGCCACGCGGGTCGAGCGTGGTGAGGGGGCGCCCATCGCTCCCGCACCCCGTCAACGCGACCATTGCGAGCACGATCAGGGATGTCGCCAACGCACCGGTGCGCCGCTTCCGTCCGATCATCGAGTTCTCCCACCCACGGGTCTCGTCGTGGTCACCGTTCCTACCGTTGACCGTCGCTGACAGTTTGTCGTCGCCCTGGCCCACACGCCAACCCCCGGCGCGCACGTCAGTACTCGCTGCTCTTCTCGGAGTGACCGCCGCTCTTGTCGGAGTGATCGTCGTCCATCTCGGACTTCGCTGCCGTCGTCGGCGTGGCCCGCAGCGGGGCGCCGACACCGCCTTCGCCCTCGACCGTGTACTCCTCCGACTCGTCGTGGAGCTCCCGCTCGCCGATGGCGACACCGGCGACGCCGGTCCCGAGCACGCCGAGGGCGAACAGGACGACGATCCCGGTGAGCAGGCTCTTGCCGGCCTTGGGGATCATGGCGAGACCGATCGCTCCGACGAAGATCACCACGGCGACGAGAAGGCTCAACCAGGTCGCACCGAGCTTCGGCACGGCGAGGTAGAGGCGGCTGACGCCGAGGCCCACGAACGCCACGACGAGGACGCCGACGACGGGCACCTCGATCGGGCTCATGAGCTTGCTGCGGGCCGCGGCGTTGACGGCCGGGTCACCGGTCGTGCGGTCGGCCCAGGCGCTGATGGTCCACTCGATGGCGAGGAAGGCGAGCACCGCGGCGCCGAGCAGGCTGACCCAGGCGGTCGTGGCGAACCCGACGACGATCAGGGCGGCGGCGAACGCCGTGAGGGGGGCCCAGTAGCGACCGGTCGTGACGGGCCGGAGGGCGGGCGCCTCGGGCGTTCCGGCGACCTCGGCGAGGGGCGTGGAGTCGGCGTCGCGGAACGACACGAGCACCCCGCCGATGGTCACGGCGCAGGCGGCCGCACCGAGGAGCATCGCATAGCCGAAGTGGTCGCCGACGGCGCCCTTGTAGCCCATGGTGACCGCACCGAGGAGCTGGAAGTAGAGGTCGCCGAGCGCACCGGGGAACAGCGACCAGTCGACGCCGCCCGACGTCCACCCGTAGAGGACGGCGGCGACGAGGAACAGCATCCCCATCCCGAAGTAGTACTTGAAGCCAGTGGTGAACATGCCTGCACCCGTCACTTCGTGATGTAGATCGCGAACCAGATGGCGGCGTAGACGCCGATTGCGGTGTACCAGACGACCGCCGCGGTGGCGACGCCCTCGGGGTTGCCCCGGTTCTCGCCGCCGAGCGTGCGCAGCGTCGTGAGTCCGAGGAAGATGAGCCCGACGAGCACCATCACGAAGTGGGCGCCGACGACCGACCAGAACAGCACGCCCTGCCCCTCGGCGGTGGCGACGGGGATGTTGCCCACCGAGAACAGGTAGCTCGACTGCACGAGCCAGGCGAAGCCGAGCAGCGTCGTGATCCCGAGGGCGACGTACGCGTTCTGCCGGTCGTCTCGTCGGAGCGCCCACCGGGCCCAGGCGAGCGTGATCGCCGACATGAGCAGCGTCGCGAACAGCATGTTCGAGGGACGCAGCTCGAGTGCCGCGCCCTTCGGGAGCCACGTCTCGCCGGTGTTGATGACGTCGGCTCGGCGGGCGAGGTACATGGCGAGCATCGACAGGATGCTCATTGCGGCAGCGATGCTGCCGAGCGTGGCGCCGAACAGCGCGACCCGCGGCCGCTGGGGCGGTGCGGGGGGCGCCGACTTCAGCATGGTCGTGGTCGCCATCACTGGCCTCCTGCGGTTGCGGCCTCGCGGAGATCGGTCAACGGTTCGGGCGAGCCGACCGTCGCGATCGGGGTCGGGAAGTTGTCCCACGCCGGGGGTGACGAGGTCGCCCACTCGAGCGTGTGCCCGTCGTAGGGGTCGGCGTCGGCGGGACGACCGCCGCCCACGGCGGCGGGGAGCACGGCGAGCACGATGAGGACGACACCGAGGGCGAGCACGGCGGCACCCGCCGCGCTGAGGCCGGCGAGGAGCTCGGCACCGTCGGCCGTTGCGGCGAAGAGCCCGTCGGCGCCGACGGGCACCTGGCCGAGTGCGCCGGCGAGGAGGTCTGCGCCGCCGTAGAGGGCGGTGCCCACGAGCAGGACGGGGACGAGCAGCTTGCCGGCGGCGTCGACGACGGTGCGGCCCCAGATCTTGCCGCCCCAGTAGAACTGCCCGGCGGCGATCCCGACGACGGCGGTGCCGACGGCGAGCTTGGCCACGCCGGTGTGCCAGGTGGTTCCGGCGAGGTTCAGGAACGGCAGCGCGTACACCGCACCGGCGGCGGCGGTGGCGAGGCCACCGAGCAGCCCGACGAGCGCGAGGCCGGTCGCGGCGGCGAGGCGGGGCCGACCGCGGCGGAGGGTGTCGGCGAGGCCGCCGGCGAACCCGAGGGCCGGCAGGAGCGCCGCGACGCTGAGGACGACGAAGGCGGCCTCGGTGGCGACCTCGGGGTTGAACACGGTCTGGGCCCAGCCGCCGAACCCGAGGGCGGCGACGGCCCCGAGGGTGCCGAGGAGCACCGGGTAGCGGCCGATCCGTCGGCCGGTCATCGTGGCGACGACGTCCGCGGTGATCCCAAGGGTGGGGACGACGAGGCTGAGGGTCGCCGGCTGGCCGAAGAACCACTCGAGCTGGGGCCACACGACGGTCGGCACCCCGTAGAGCACCGCCTCGTTCATCGTGTCGACGGTGACGACGACGACGTTGCCGACGAGCACGGCGATGTTCAGCAGCCAGACGGAGCCGGCGACGAACATCGCCCAGGCGAACACGGGCACCTGCAGGAGCGTCATGCCGTTCGCCCGGACGGTGGCGACGGTGGTCACGACGCACACGAGGGCGAGGGCGAGCGAGAACAGCACGAGCAGCATCGAGGCGAGCGAGAGCCGCACGGCGTCGGCGTTGCCGCCGGCGGGGCCGCCGTTGGTGAGGTAGGCGGCGACGAGGAGCCCGGAGCCGAGCAACCAACCCCAGAACGATGCGGCGGCGGCCCGTGGGAAGGCGACGCTGTTGGCGCCGACCTGCAGGGGGACGACGTAGAGCGCGAGGCCGATGATCGCCGGCAGCAGGCCGAGGAACACGAGGGCCACCCGCGACAGGGTGAAGACCTGGAAGAACGTGTTGTCGGCGAGGATCTCGAACCCGGACGCGTCGAGCCCCTCGGCGTCGACGACGGCGCTGAGGACGAGTGCGGCGAGCAGGAACACGGCCGAGAAGCCGAGGTACAGCCTCCCCACCGTCTTGTGGTCGGTCGTGCCGATCACCCCGGCGAGGCCGCCGGCCGGATTCGGCGGGGGCGCTGCGGGCGCGTCGGTCCCGGTGTCGGTGGCGGCGGCCTGGTGTTCCGTGACAGTCATGGGTGGTGTTGACCTCACACACGGGCCCGCGCACGGCCGCGGCGCGGCGTACGGAGGGCGCGTTGCTGTCGGTTGTAGTTCCGGGCGGGGACATTAGTCCGCCCGGTCCTTCGGATCTGAAAATGGTCGCTGGCGTTCACCAACCGCTCCGCAGGAGCTCGTCGAGGACGATCACGGCGAACAGCAGGGTGAGGTAGGTGATCGAGAACGAGAACAGGCGCATCGCGCCCTCGGTGGTGCCGCTGCGCCACAGGCGGACGGACAGCACGGTGAACGACGCGCCGAGGGCGGCGGCCGTGACGTGGTAGACGAGGCCCATCCCGGCGACGACGCCGAAGACGGCGGTGAGCGCCCACAGCGCCACGCTGTAGCGGACGATGCGCACCCCGGTCTCGGAGATGCTCGCGACGACCGGCAGCATCGGGACGGACGCCGCGGCGTAGTCGTCCCGGTAGCGGAGGGCGAGCGCCCAGAAGTGCGGCGGGGTCCACAGGAACACGACGCCGAACAGGACGACGCCGGCGAGGGTGATCTCGTTCGCCACGGCCGCCCACCCGATCAGCACGGGTGCGGCTCCGGCGGCGCCGCCGATGACGATGTTCTGCACCGACCGTCGCTTCAGCCAGAGCGTGTAGACGAACACGTAGAACAGGCAGGCGGCGAGGGCGAGCACGGCGCTGAGCAGGTTGACGAGGCCCCACAGCCAGGCGAACGCTACGGCCTCGAGGGCGATCGCGAAGGTGAGCGCCGCCCGGGGGGACACCTCGCCGGTGACGATCGGCCGGTCCTGGGTGCGTTCCATGATCTGGTCGATGTCGCGGTCGACGTACATGTTCACGGCGTTCGCCCCACCGGCGGAGAGGGTGCCGCCGATGAGCGTCGCGAGGATGAGCCAGCCGCTGGGGAGGCCCTTCTCGGCGACGACCATGGCCGGGACGGTGGTGACGAGGAGCAGCTCGATGATGCGGGGCTTGGTGAGCGCCACGTAGGCGGCGACCTTCGCCCGTTGACGCTCCCGCGGCCGCTCCAGCACGCAGGACACGCTAGGTCGCCCACCCCCGCGCGGCAACGCCGGGCCGTCGTCGGATGCCCCGGTGGCGTCGTAGCCTGCACCTCGTGCCCGCTCGTCCCGAGGTCCGACCGTCGTCGTTCGTCCGCGTCGCGGTGGTCGCGCTCCTCGCCCAGGTCCTGATCGTGCTCACCGGGTCGGGGGTGCGGCTCACCGGGTCGGGGCTCGGGTGCACCGACTGGCCCCGTTGCTTCGAGGATCGGACGGTGCCACCGTGGGGGTTCCACCACTGGGTCGAGTTCGGGAACCGGTTGTTGTCGATCGCAGTCGTGGCGACGGCGATCGCGGCGGTGGTGGCGGCCCGGTGGCGCCGCCCCTACCGGCGTGACCTGTTGTGGCTGTCGGTGGGGTTGGTCGTCGGGGTGCTGGCGCAGGCGGTCCTCGGCGGGATCCTGGTGCTGTTCGATCTCGATCCGCGTCTGAACATGGGCCACTTCCTCCTGTCGATGGTGCTGATCCTCGACGGTGTCGTGCTCGTGCACCGGGCGGCGGAGCGGGGGCCGATGGGTCACGTCGACGAGGTCGTGCGGTGGTTGTCGTCGCTCGTGGTCGTGACCGCGGCGGTGGTCGTGGCGACGGGTTCGGTGGTGACGGGGTCGGGTCCGCACGCCGGCGACGACCGGGCGGCACGGCTGCCGTTCGAGCTGGTGTCGGTCGCCCGGGTGCACGCCGTGTCGATGTGGGTGTTCGCCGCGGCGACACTCCTGTGCGCCGTGGTGGCCGCCCGTCGTGGGGTCACGGCGGGGTTGCGGCGGCCGATGCACGTGCTCGTGGGCCTCGTGGTGGCGCAGGGCACGCTGGGGTACACCCAGTACGCGCTGGGGGTCCCGGCGGGGTTGGTGTCCCTGCACATCCTGGGCGCGTGCCTGGTGTGGTGGACGGCGCTGGTGTTGTGGTTGCGGGTGCGTGACGCCGCTGCGGTGGCGGCGCCGACGCGGCAGGAGGTCCGGGTCTGATGGCGGGTGCGTCGCCGGTCGAGGTCGAGGAGCCGACGGACGCCACCGACGTCGACGTCGACCGGCCGTGGGTGGTGCTCGTGTGGAACGACCCGATCAACCTGATGGGGTACGTCACGTTCGTGCTGCAGAAGCTCTTCGGCTACTCCCGGGAGAAGGCGACGAAGCTCATGCTCGACGTGCACCACAAGGGACGGGCGGTGGTGTCCTCCGGTACCCGCGAACAGGCCGAGGTCGACGTGTTCCGCCTGCACGAGCACGGGTTGTGGGCGACCATGACCCAGGATTCGTGAGCTCCCGATGATCTTCCGTGGACGGTCGCCGGTGCGTCGCACCTCCTCGGGGGTGGTGTTCGCGATCTCCGACGACGAGCGGCGGCTGATCGGCCACCTGCTCGAGGAGTTCCGGGCCGAGGTCGACGACGATCCGGACCAGCCGGACCTGCGCCGGCTGTTCCCGACCGCCTACCCCGACGACCCGATGTCCGACGCCGCCTACCAGCTCCTCGCCCGCTCGGGGTTGCGGGCGGCGCAGGACGCGGCGTGCGCGGCCGTGAAGCGCACGTTGTGGGCGACGACCCTCGACGACGACGAGTTGTCGGCCTGGATGACGACGGTGAACCGGTTCCGACTCGTGCTCGGCACCCGGCTCGACGTCGCGGAGGGCGATCACGACGTCGACCCCGACGAGCCGGACGTCGAGCTGAAGGTCGTCTACCACTACCTGTCGTCGCTGCTGTCGCTCCTCGTCGAGGCGGCGGAACCGTGACGGCCTGCTAGCGTTCTGGCGCCCTTCGGGGCACCAGCCCTCATCGTCCAGTGGCCTAGGATGCCGCCCTTTCAAGGCGGAAACACGGGTTCGAATCCCGTTGGGGGTGCGCTCGGAGGTGGGCGTCCCGGTCGGTGCGTTTGCGGTCGGAGCGTCGAACCGGCGAGAATGTCCACTCCTGGTCCCGTGGTGCAGTTTGGAGTGCACGCCGGCCTGTCAAGCCGGAGGCCGCGGGTTCAAATCCCGTCGGGACCGCCATGTTCCGCCCTTCGGGGCGGGACCGAGGTCGGGTAGCTCAGTTGGCAGAGCGCGCGCCTGAAAAGCGCGAGGTCACCGGATCGACGCCGGTCCCGACCACAGACCGCCCGATGGTGCGGCACGGCGATGTTTCGCCGGCCCCGTCGGCGGGTAGCGGCCCTCCTGGTTCGACCGGGAGGACGACATGGAGGTATGGCACCTCGACGCCGGCGGCGCGCCCGGCGCAGTCTGCGGGGTGACGGACGGGTTGTGGACGCTCGCCGCCGAGCAGGCGGCGGCCGGCGCACGGGTGACGGTCGCGTGCCGGTGCGGTCGATGAGGCGCATCCGGCTGTGCCCGAGCACGGCGTCGGGCAGACGGTTGTAGTTGGGGTTCGCGCCGAGGTCGACGGTGTTCCGCAGCGCCTGGACACGCCGGTCGGCTGCGGCTGCCTCGGCGACGATGTCGGGGGTGCCGTCGATCGACGCGTTGTCGCTCACGACGAGACAGAGGTCGCCCATCGTCTGACCGAGGATCGATTCGATCGCGGCGGCGAGGTACGGCTCGCCGTTCCGTACGGGGAGTCCGATGGTGATGCGTGGTCCGCTGCGGTGGTTCGTCCTGGGCACGGGTAGGCGTACCCGCTGCACACGCTCGTTACAACGTGGGTCGGCCCACGTAGGTCGCCGCGCCGGGATGGCGGGCGACGACGTCGGCGACCCGACGGGCGAACGCGTCGACCTGGTCCCCGGCCCGGCCGACGAAGGATCCGTGGTCGGCGAGGACCTCGGCGAGCGCAGCCCGGTCGAGGGGGAACGCCGGGTCGTCGGCGAGCCGTTCGAGGAGGGTGTTCTCGCGTCCGCCGGTCTCCCGGAGCTCGCGGGCGACGGCAGTGGCGTGGTACTTGATCCGCTCGTGGGTCTCTTCGCGGCCGGCGCCGGCGCGCACGGCGGCGACGAGGAGGCGGGTGGTGGCGAGGAACGGCAGGTACCGCTCGAGCTCGGCGTCGATGACGGCGGGGTAGGCGCCGAAGTCGCGCAGCACTTCGAGACTCGTCTCGAGGAGGCCGTCGATGGCGGCGAACGCGTCGGGGAGGACGACCCGGCGCACGACCGAGCAGCTCACGTCGCCTTCGTTCCACTGGTCGGCGGCGAGCGCCCCGGCCATGGTGAGGTGGCCTCGCAGGATGGTGGTGAACCCGCCGATGCGTTCGGCGGACCGCGTGTTCATCTTGTGCGGCATCGCCGAGCTGCCCACCTGACCTTCGCGGAAGCCTTCGGTGACGAGGTCGTGGCCGGCCATGAGCCGCACGGTGAGCGCGAGGTTCGCCGGTCCGGACGCGACGAGCAGCAGGGTCGCGACGACGTCGAGGTCGAGCGAGCGCGGGTACACCTGGCCGACCGAGCCGAGCGTGGCGGTGAAGCCGAGGTGCGCGGCGACGCGCCGTTCGAGCTCGTCGACCGCTGCGGTGTCGCCGCCGAGCAGGTCGACGAGGTCGGCCTGGGTGCCGACGGGTCCCTTCACGCCGCGCAACGGGTAGCGCGCGATGAGGTCGTCGAGGCGCCCGTGCGCGTGGAGGAGCTCTTCGCCGGCGTTCGCGAACCGCTTGCCGAGGGTGGTGGGCTGGGCGGGCACGTTGTGGGTGCGGGCGGCCATGACGAGGTCGGCGTGCGCGGTGGCGCGATCGGCGAGGCGGGCGAGGACGGCGACGGTCTTGTCACGCACGAGCTCGAGCGACCGGCGGATCTGGAGTTGTTCGACGTTCTCGGTGAGGTCGCGTGAGGTCATGCCGACGTGGATGGCTTCGTGGCCGGCGAGCGCGTTGTAGGCGTCGATGCGCGCCTTCACGTCGTGGCGGGTGATGCGTTCACGGGCGCGGATGTCGTCGAGGTCGACCTGGTCGATCACCGCCCGGTAGTCGGCGATCACGGCGTCGTCGACGGCGAGGCCGAGCGCTTGTTGTGCGCCGAGCACGGCGAGCCAGAGTTCCCGTTCGAGGCGCACCTTCGCCTCGGGCGCCCAAAGCGCGACAAGCTCCGGGGAGGCGTAGCGGTCGGCGAGGACGTTGGGGACGGTCACGGCGTCGACCACCGCACGTACTGGTCCCGGCCGGGGCCGACACCGACGAGGGTGACGGGCACGCCGACCTGCTCCTCGAGGAATCCGAGGTAGTCCGCGGCACGGGCGGGGAGGTCGGCGCGGTCACGGACGTCGGCGAGCGAGGTCTTCCAGCCGGGGAAGTCGCGGTACACGGGGACGGCCCGGTGCAGGTCCGACTGGTGGTACGGGAGGTCGTCGTGGTGGACGCCGTCGATCTCGTAGCCGGTGCAGATCCGCACGACGTCGAGGTCGTCGAGCACGTCGAGCTTCGCGATGGCGAGTTCGGACAGCGAGTTGAGGCGCACCGCATGCCGCAGCATCACCGCGTCGAACCAGCCCGGGCGGCGGCGACGCCCGGTGTTCGTGCCGAACTCGCGGCCGACGGTGACGATGTGGTCGCCGACGTCGTCGAACAGCTCGGTGGGGAACGGTCCGGCACCGACGCGGGTGACGTAGGCCTTGGCGACACCGAGCACGCCGTCGATGTGGCGCGGGCCGACACCGGCGCCGGTGCATGCGCCTCCGGCGACGGGGTTCGAGGAGGTGACGTAGGGGTAGGTGCCCTGGTCGAGGTCGAGGAACGTCGCCTGTGCGCCTTCGAAGAGGATCCGTTGACCCGCTTCGAGCGCCCGGTGGATGATCCCGACGGTGTCGGCGATGAGCGGTTCGAGTCGGGCTCGGCAGTCGCCGAGGTAGATCTCGGCGATCTCCTCCGCATCGAGGGGGAGCCGGTTGTAGACCTTCGCGAACACCTGGTTCTTCTCGCGGAGGGCACCGTCGAGCTTCTGGCGGAAGATCGAGGGGTCGAGCAGGTCCTGCACGCGCAGGCCGATGCGGGCGGCCTTGTCGGCGTACGCGGGGCCGATGCCGCGCTTGGTGGTGCCGATCTTGTTGCGGCCGAGGTAGCGCTCGGTGAGCCCGTCGATCTCCTGGTGATAGGGGAGGATCAGGTGGGCGTTGCCGCTGATGCGGAGCTCGGAGGTGTCGATGCCGCGGGAGGCGAGCATGTCGAGCTCGCCGATGAGCACCCGGGGGTCGACGACGACGCCGTTGCCGATGAGCGGGGTGATGTGCGGGTACAGGATGCCGCTCGGGACGAGTTGCAGCTTGTAGGACTCGTCACCGACGACGATCGTGTGCCCGGCGTTGTGGCCGCCCTGGTAGCGGACGACGAGGTCGGTCTCCCGGCTGAGGAGGTCGGTGAACTTGCCTTTCCCCTCGTCTCCCCATTGGGTTCCGACGACCACGGTCGCAGGCACGGTTCCTCCTTCCGCACGAGGTCGTGCGGTGTCGGGTCGGCGACGGTGCGCCGGCCCGGTTTCGGGCCGCCGCAGTCTACCGGTCGGTCCGTTGCGCCCCTGCACCGGGTCGACCGGACCACGGTTCGATGCTCTGGCGGAGCGGGACGAGGTCGCGCCGGTACTGCCGGTGGGTGCGTTCGACCTCGGCCTGTACGACGGCGGCGGCCTGCTCGAGCCGACGGCGCAGGCGTTCGTTCTCGGCCTCGAGCTCGAGGACGCGTTTCACCCCGGCGAGGTTGAGGCCCTCGTTGGTGAGCTCCTGGATACGCAGCAGGGTGCGGATGTCCTCGTCGCTGTACCGCCGGCTGCCGCCGCCGGTGCGCTGGGGTGCGAGCAGCCCTTTGCGTTCGTAGACGCGCAGGGTCTGGGGGTGCATGCCGGCGAGCTCGGCGGCGACGGAGATGACGTAGACGGCTCGGGCGGTCCGGAACGCGAACGTCATGGCCGTTTTTCCTAGCCGCGAACTCTGACCATCGCCGCGCGGACGACCCGGCCGTTCCAGCGGTAGCCGGTGCGGAGGACCTCGGCGACGATCTGCGGGCCGCCGTCGCCCTCTTCGAACATGACCGCTTCGTGCACGGTCGGGTCGAAGGGGACTTCGGCGGCGTCGACACGTTCGAGCCCGTCGCGTTCGAGCACGCCGAGCAGTTGGGTGCCGACGGCAGCCACGCCGTCGACCCCGTGGGCGGCGGCGGCGTCGCACGCGTCGAGGACGGGCAGCAGCTTGGCGACGAGTGCTTCGGCGGCGCGTTCGGCGAGTTCGGCCTGTTGTGCGGCGACGCGCTTGCGGTGGTTGTCGTAGTCGGCCTGGAGCCGGGCGCGGGCGTCGAGGTGGGCGTCGCGTTCGGCGGTGAGGCTCTCGACGAGGGCGACGAGGTCCTCGACGGTCATCGGGGCGTCGGCGGTCGCCGCCTCGGCCCCGATGTTCGCGTCGTCCAGGGTGGTGTCGTCGCCGGGAGCGGGTTCGGTGCCCATCACCGCTTGTCGTCGTCGACGATCTCGGCGTCGACGACGTCGTCGTCCCCGCCGGCGGGGTCACCGGTGGCGGAGGCGGCCTGGTCGGCGGCGGCCTGTTCATACAGCTTCTGGCCGAAGGCCTGGCTGAGCGTCATGAGCCGTTCGGTGTCGCTCTTGATGGCTTCGACGTCGCTGCCCTTGAGGGCGGCTTCGAGCGCTTCGACCGCTGCGGTGACGTCGTCCTTCTCGGGGCCGCTGAACTTCTCGCCCTGGTCGGCGAGCAGTTTGCGGGTCTGGTACACGAGCGTGTCGGCGGTGTTGCGGGTCTCGGCCTCGTCGCGCCGCTGCCGGTCTTCTTCGGCGTGCTGTTCGGCATCGCGGATCATCTGGCTGATCGAGTCCTTGTCGAGGGAGGACTGGCCGGTGATGGTCATCGACTGCGACTTGCCGGTGGCGCGGTCCTGGGCGGAGACGGACACGATGCCGTTGGCGTCGATGTCGAACGTGACCTCGATCTGCGGGACGCCGCGCGGGGCGGGGGGCAGGTCGACGAGCTGGAACTTGCCGAGGGTCTTGTTGAAGTTCGCCATCTCTCGTTCGCCCTGGAGCACGTGGATCTCGACGGAGGGCTGCATGTCCTCGGCGGTGGTGAACACCTCGGTGCGTCGGGTCGGGATGGTGGTGTTGCGCTCGATGAGGCGGGTCATGACGCCGCCCTTGGTCTCGATGCCGAGCGACAGCGGGGTGACGTCGAGGAGGAGGACGTCCTTGACGTCACCCTTGAGGACGCCGGCCTGCACGGCGGCGCCGACGGCGACGACCTCGTCGGGGTTGACGCCCTTGTGGGGTTCGCTGCCGGTGAGGGAGACGACGAGGTCGGTGACTGCGGGCATGCGGGTCGAGCCGCCGACGAGGATGACGTGGCTGAGGTCGCCCTTGGAGAGCCCGGCGTCCTTGAGGGCCTGTTCGAAGGGGATGCGGCACCGCTCGAGCAGGTCGGCGGTGAGTTCCTGGAACTTGGCCCGGGTGAGCGTGTAGTCGAGGTGGAGGGGACCGTCGGCGGTGGCGGTGATGAACGGCAGGTTGATCTGGGTCGACTGCAGGGACGACAGCTCGATCTTCGCCTTCTCGGCGGCTTCCTTGAGCCGCTGCATGGCCATCTTGTCGGCGCCGAGGTCGACGCCGTGGTCGCCCTTGAAGCTGGTGACGAGCCAGTGCATGACCTTGTCGTCCCAGTCGTCGCCGCCGAGGCGGGTGTCGCCGGCGGTGGACTTCACCTCGAAGACGCCGTCGCCAATCTCGAGCACGGACACGTCGAAGGTGCCGCCGCCGAGGTCGAACACGAGGATCGTTTGGTCGGTGGCTTCCTTGTCGAGGCCGTAGGCGAGCGCAGCGGCGGTGGGCTCGTTGATGATGCGGAGCACGTCGAGGCCCGCGATCTCGCCCGCTTCCTTCGTGGCGGTGCGCTGCGCGTCGTCGAAGTAGGCGGGGACGGTGATGACCGCCTGGGTGACGGTGTCACCGAGGTAGGCCTCGGCGTCGCGCTTGAGCTTCATGAGCGTGCGGGCGCTGATCTCCTGGGAGGTGTACGCCTTGCCGTCGATGTCGATGTTCCACCGGGTGCCCATGTGCCGCTTCACCGAGCGGATGGTGCGGTCGGGGTTGGTGATGGCCTGCCGCTTGGCGACCTCACCGACGAGGACTTCACCGGACTTCGAGAACGCGACGACGGAGGGGGTCGTGCGGCCACCCTCGGCGTTGGCGATGACGACCGGGTCGCCGCCTTCGAGGACGGCGACGACGGAGTTGGTGGTCCCGAGGTCGATTCCCACTGCCTTCGGCATCTGGTTGCTCCTTGTCGGATGGCGGACTTGGGATGGTACCGATGTCGTCGGGGCTGAGCGGCATCGTTCAGTCTTCACTGACAAGCAAATCTAAGTCGTAGCGACTCAGGTTTTATTCCGGGGCCCGCTGACCTGGGGGTTCGCGCCGGCGAGACCCCTGCCTCGCACCTGTGCGAACATGAGCGCATGGCGAGTCTGGTCCTCATGCGGCACGGCGAGAGCGAGTGGAACCTCCGGAACCTCTTCACGGGTTGGGTCGACGTCGACCTCACCGAGAAGGGGCGGGCGGAGGCGTCGGCCGGCGGGCGGGCGCTCGCCGAGGCCGGCCTCGCCCCCGACGTGGTGCACACGTCGTTGCAGCTCCGGGCGATCCGCACCGCGAACCTCGCGCTCGAGGAGCTCGGCCGCCTGTGGGTGCCGGTCCGGCGGAGCTGGCGGCTGAACGAACGCCACTACGGCGGCCTCACCGGTCTCGACAAGAAGGAGACGACGGACCGCTACGGGGTCGAGCAGGTGCACGTCTGGCGCCGCTCCTACGACGTGCCGCCGCCGCCGATGGACCCGTCGAGCGAGTACCACGCGTCGCGCGACCCCCGCTACGCCGACCTCCCGTCGGACGTACTGCCGGCGACGGAGTGCCTCCAGGACGTCGTCGCCCGGATGCTCCCCTACTGGTATGACGCCATCGTCCCCGACCTGCGGGCCGGCCGGCGGGTGCTCGTGGCCGCGCACGGGAACTCGTTGCGAGCCCTCGTCATGCACCTCGACGGGTTGAGCACGGAGGAGATCCCCGAGCTGAACCTGCCGACGGGGGTGCCGTTGCACTACGAGCTCGACGACGACCTGCGCCCGGTGCGGGCGATGCACCCGCTCGAACGGGTCGTCGGCGACGCCGAGGCGGCGCGTGCCGCGGCCGCAGCCGTCGCCGCGCAGGCGACCGGCGGCCGCTAGGCCGCGTCGAGGAGCCCGCGGATCAGTTCGCACACCACGGTCGTGCGTTCCGAAGCGAGCTGGGGTGCGGGCAGCAGGTTGACGAGCACGGCGATGGCGAGGTCGGCCTCGGGGTCGGCGACGACGACCTGACCGCCGTGTCCGCCGTGGCCGAACGCCGTGGTGCGGGGCCCGAGCGCCCCCACCGCACCGCCTTCCCACCGGCCGCCGAGCTCGAACCCGGCGCTGCGGCGAACTTCCACGTCGAGGCACACGTCGACCGCTTCGACGACCGGCCGGGCCATCGCTGCGACGGTGTCGCTGCGGAACGTCCCGCCGCCCCCGGCCGCGAGGGCCCCGAAGACCCGGGCGAGCGCGGTGGCGGACGCCCAGCCGGAGAACGCCGGCTGAAGGGCGGCCCGGACTCGCGGGTCGTTCCAGTCGGGTTCGAACGCCGGTGGCATCGCTTCGGCGGCGGGGTGCACGTGCCCGTTCGGGACGATCCACTCGAGGCCCCGCGACCCCGGGGCCTCGACGACGACCGCCGCCCGGTCGGCCACCTCGGCCGGGAGGCCGCACCACACGCCGGGCGCGAACGTGGCGGGGAACGGCCGGCCGGTGACCGCTTCGACGAGGCCGCGCAGCAGCCACCCGTGGGTGAGCGTGTGGTAGCCGGTGGCGGTGCCCGGTTCCCACGCCGGTTCGAGTGCGGCCACCCACTCGATGCCGGCCCGGTCGGCGGTGAGCAGGTCGACGTCGATGCCGGGGGGTGCACGGTGCAGCCCGCCCTGGTGGGCGAGGACCTGGCGCACGGTGACCGGGGCACGGAACCCGGGCCAGTGGGCGGCGACGGGGTCGTCGAGCCCGACGCGGCCCGCTTCGACGAGGCGCCACACCTCGAGCGCAGCGAGCGCCTTGGTGACGGAGAAGCAGCAGAACACGCTGTCGCTGCGCACCGGTCGGGTGCGGGCCGGGTCGAGGTGGCCGGCGGCGACGTCGACGACGAGGACACCGGCCTGCACCGCCGCGACCTGCACGCCGAGGTGGCGGCCGGCGGCGAGGTCGTCGTCGACGAGCGCCTGCACGGCCTCCTGCACGTGGTCCACGCGTCGGATGTTACGGCCGGCCGGTAGCGTCCTCCGCCGTGGCCGGCGCCCCGCTCCCCGTGTTCGTGAACCCTGCAGCACGCAAGGGCCGCGCCGGCGGTGCGGTCCGGCGGGGGCTCGCCGCCCTCGAGGCGCTCGGCGCCTCACCGCAGGTGGTCGACACACCCGACGTGGTGGCGGTGCGGGCTGCGGCGGGGCGCTGTGCGGCGGACGGTGTCGAACGGGTCGTGGCGTTCGGCGGTGACGGGATCGTGCACCAGGTGCTGCAGGGGATCGCCGGTTCGGGCACGGCGCTCGGGATCGTCCCGGTCGGGTCGGGCAACGACCTCGCCCGGGCGTTGCGGCTGCCGTTGCGCCCGGCGGACGCCGCCCGGGTCGCGCTCGCCGATCCGGTGGCGCTCGACGCGCTGCAGGTCGACGGCACGTGGGTGGCGACGGTAGCGACGACGGGGTTCGCGGCGGCGGTGAACTCGCGGGCGACCGCGATGCGGTTCCCCCGAGGGCAGGCGCGTTACAGCGTGGCGACCTTCGCCGAACTCGCGCGGGTGCGGTCGGTGCCGGTGCGACTCACCCTCGACGACGCCCCACCGATCGTCGTGCCGGCAGTGCTGGTGGCGGTGGGGAACACCGCCCAGTTCGGCGGGGGCATGCGGGTGTGCCCGGACGCCTCGCCGACCGACGGGTTGGCCGAGGTGACCGTGATCGGCGACGTGGGCCCGCTCACGCTCGCCCGCACGTTCCCGCGGATCTTCTCGGGCAGCCATGTCCGGCACCGGAAGGTGCAGACGTTCCGTGCCCGCACCGTGCGGATCGACGTCGACGGCGACGTGGTCGGCGTGCACGGCGACGGCGAGGTGGTGGGCCCGTTGCCGGCGACGGTGACGACGGTGCCGGGGGCGTGGCGGGTGGCCGGGGCACGCACGGTCTGAGGCGGTCGGGAGGTCGCCGGTTCGAACGGGGGCCGACTACCGTTCGCGACGATGTCCGCGCCCACCGAAACCCCTGCCGTCGACGCCGGGACCGCTGCCGGTCCGAAGCGTTCGGCGTTCAAGCCTCGGCACGTCCCGCTCGTCATCGGGTTCGCGTTCGCCGCCGTGACGGCGGTGTCCGGCCTGGCGTCGGCGCTGTTCCACCACGAGGAGACCTCGGAGGTGCGGCGTGAGGTGTTCGGCAACATCCCCGGGTCGTTCAAGCTGGCCTTCTACGCGATCCTGCCGCTGCTGATCGCGTACGGGTCGGTGCAGTTCTCCCTGCGCATGCGCAACTGGGAGCGTGGTCGCCCCGATCGTCGGGCGACGACCCCGCAGAACGTGAAGCGTCGCCTCGCCGACTTCCGGGCAGGCGTGTACATGCGGACCCTGATGCGTGAGCCCGGCGCGGGGATCATGCACAGCCTGATCTACTTCAACTTCATCATCCTGCTCGGGGTGACGACGGTGCTGGAGATCAACCACCAGCTCCCCACCGCCGCGAAGTTCCTGCACGGCGGCGTGTACATGGGGTACTCCTTCGTGGGCGACCTCGCCGGCCTCGGGTTCGTGATCGGCATTGCGTGGGCGGCGGTGCGCCGCTACGGGCCGTGGGCGTGGCGCCCCTACCGGATCCGCATCAAGTCGAAGCCGGAACACGCGGTGATCCTCGTGACCTTCGGGGCGATCGGTGTGACGGGGTTCCTCGCCGAGATGTTCCGCATCGCGCTCGCCGGCCGGCCCGACTTCGAGAAGTGGTCGTTCGTCGGGTACCCGCTGTCGGGGTTGGTCGACGACGCGTCGAACCTGTCGGGCTGGCACCAGGTGATGTGGGTGGCGCACGTGGTGAGCTTCATCGCGTTCGTGGTGATCCTGCCGACGACGATGCTCCGGCACATCTTCACGTCGCCGCTGAACATGTACCTGCGGGACCGGGAGCGTCCGAAGGGCGCGATGAAGCCGATGCCCGACATGGAGACCACCGATCTCGAGCACTTCGGTGCGGCGCGCATCGAGGACTTCACGTGGAAGCAGCTCCTCGACACCGATGCGTGCACGATGTGCGGCCGCTGCACGTCGGTGTGTCCGGCGCACGCGACCGGCAAGCCGCTCGACCCGCGTGAGATCGTCCTGAAGACCGGTGAGGTCATGGCCCGCACGGGTGACCCGGCGGTGTCTCCCCCGATCGGCGTCGACGCGGAGATCACGGTGCCGTCGAACTGGGTGTTCGACCGGATCAGCGCCGAAGAGGTGTGGGCGTGCACGTCCTGCAAGGCGTGTGACGAGATCTGCCCGGTGAACATCGAGATCCTCGACAAGATCCTCGACATGCGGCGGTACCTGTCGCTGATGGAGTCGAACTTCCCGACCGAGTTGGGCAACGCCTACCGGTCGATGGAGAACAGCTCGAACCCGTGGTCGATGTCGCAGGGTGACCGTGCGCAGTGGGCGGCGAAGCTGCCCGACGTCGAGGTCGTCGACCCCGACAGCCCCTTCGACCACGAGTACCTGTACTGGGTGGGTTGCGCGGGCAGTTTCGACGACAAGAACAAGAAGGTCAGCGAGGCGACGGCGAAGCTGTTGCGCCGTGCCGGAATCGACTTCGCGATCCTCGGCCCGTCGGAGCTCTGCACCGGCGATCCGGCTCGCCGGTCGGGCAACGAGTACCTGTTCCAGATGCTCGCCAAGCAGAACGTGGCGACGCTGAACGGCATGGGGGTGCGCAAGATCATCACGCAGTGCCCCCACTGCTTCAACACGATGAAGAACGAGTACCCGCAGCTCGGTGGCTCCTACGAGGTGGTGCACCACAGCCAGTTCCTCGAGTGGCTGGTGTCCTCGGGCAAGCTCGACGTGTCGCAGGCCCGTCTCGACGAGCGGATCGTGTACCACGACTCCTGCTACCTCGGCCGTCACAACGACGTGTACGAGGCGCCGCGCCGGGTGATCGGCTCGATCAAGGGCATCGAGATCGTCGAGGCGCAGCGCAACGGCACGAAGGGCATGTGCTGTGGTGCGGGCGGGGCGCGCATGTGGATGGAGGAGTCCATCGGCAAGAAGATCAACGACGAGCGTGCCCAGGAGCTCGTCGCCACCGGTGCGACCCGGGTCGCGACGGCGTGCCCGTTCTGCTACGTGATGATGGACGACGGCGTGAAGGCCACCGGCAAGGAAGAGTCCGAGGTCCGGGTGGCGGACATCTCGATGCACCTGCTCGAGGCGATCGAGCGGGGCGAGGAGTCCACCGGTGGTGCGCCGGCGTTCCTCGCTGCGGTGCACGCCGCTGAGCGCGAGCTGCTCGGCGGTCCGTCGAACGACTGACCTCGTGCGCCCGTTCGGGCGGACCGGTCAGGTCGTGCGGAAGTTCTCCCAGTAGCGGCTCGGCCGCGGGCCGCGCTGCCCCTGGTACTTGCTGCCCACCGCGGCCGACCCGTAGGGGACGTCAGCGGCGGTGGTCATGCGCACGAAGCTGATCTGGCCGATCTTCATGCCCGGGTAGAGGGTGATCGGCAGGTTCGCGACGTTGGACAGCTCGAGGGTGAGCTGCCCGTCCCACCCGGCGTCGACGAACCCGGCGGTCGAGTGGATGAGCAGGCCGAGCCGGCCGAGGCTCGACTTCCCTTCAAGGCGGGCGACGAGGTCGGTGGGTAGCACGACCCGTTCGAGCGTGGACCCGAGGACGAACTCGCCCGGGTGGAGGATGAACGGTTCGTCGCCGACCTCGACGAGCTCGGTGAGGTCGGACAGGTCCTGCTTCACGTCGATGATCCCGCGGGTGTGGTTGCGGAACACGAGGAACGCGCTGTCGAGCCGCAGGTCGACGGAGGACGGTTGCACGGCGTTCACACCCATCGGATCGATGACGATGCGGCCTGCGGCGAGCTCTTCTCGGATGGTCCGATCGGACAGGATCACGGCGCCGACGTTAGGCGACAGGCGTCGGTCGGTCGTTGCTCGGCGCCGGGATGACCGCGCCGGGGCCGCTCCACTACAGTCGACGCCTGCTGCGGGTGTAGTTCAATGGCAGAACATCAGCTTCCCAAGCTGAATACGCGAGTTCGATTCTCGTCACCCGCTCCAGGATCAGCAGCAGGAGCTCGAGGACGCACGCCCCGAACACGTCACGGGCCCGCAGGAATCTCGTTGTCGGGGTCGCGCTCGTTGTCCTCGCAGCGTTGACGGGTGTCGCGCATGCGACCGGCTCGTTCCAGCGTGTCGGCGCCGTCACCCTGAACAGCGGCGAGAACATCCTCCTGTCGGCGGTCACCGACGGCACCTACGGGTACTTCGGCACGGAGACCGGCCCCGGGCGGGTCGTCAAGGTCGACCTCGCCAACATGACCCGCGTCGACGCCGTCACCCTCCCCGCCGGCGAGGACTACCTCCTCACGGCGGTCACCGACGGCACCTACGGGTACTTCGGCACGACCTTCGCCAGCCCCGGGCGGGTCGTCAAGGTCGACCTCGCCACCATGACCCGCGTCGACGCCGTCACCCTGAGCAGCGGCGAGGACAACCTCCGGTCGGCGATCACCGCTGGCACCTACGGGTACTTCGGCACGGACACCGGCCCCGGGCGGGTGGTCAAGGTGAACCTCGGGAGCCCGCCGCCTACGCCGGCCCCCGAGCCGTCACCGGCCCCGGTAGGCCCGGCGTACACGGGCTGAGCGAGTAGCGGGGTCGAGCGCGAGCGCGTCGAGGAGTCGGCGGGCTGCGCCTGCGATGTCGTTCACGGCCGCGTAGCGACGACCTGCAGCAGCGAGCGCCGCACGCCGGTGCCCGTCGGCGAGGAGTTCGTCGACCACGTCTGCGAGCTCGGTCGCGGTGATGGTGCGCGGCACCTTCACCACGACGTCGCCGGGGAGTTCGGCCTGTGCGGCGAAGTCGGTGACGACCACCGCTGCACCCGCTGCGATGGCGTCGGCGACGGCGCCGCTCGACTCCCCGTTCGTCGTGTCCCGGAGTTGCACGGCGACGAGCGCACGGTCGGCGAAGTCGGCGAACCGGTCGTCGTCGACGTACCCGGTGACGGTGATCCCGTCGGCGCCGAAGCCTTCGGGCGCCCACCCGACGAACGCGAACTCGACGTCGGGGTGGCGGGCGCGGAGGTTCGTGAACGCTTCGAGCGCCTTCGCGCTCTGTTTCGTGTCGCTCACCGCACCGAAGCTCGCCACGAGGTCGCGCCGGGGTGGCGCGACGGTCACCGGACGTCGGGCTGCAACGGCGTGCGGGCCGATCACCGTCGCAGCCCGGCCGGTGTGGTCGTGCACGAGCTCGGCGGCGTGCACGGAGTTCGTGAGGATCGTGGTGGCGTGCCGGGCGACGTCGTCGAGGTGGAACGCGGTCGGGTCGGTGACATCGGTTGGGTCGATGTAGCAGTAGAGGAGTCGCACGTCGTGCAGGTGGACGGCGCCCGGGGTGAGACGCAACGCCTCGATCGCGGCGGTGTGGTAGCGGTTGTTGCCGAGCACGTACAGCACCCGGTCGAACGCCCCGGCGAGTGCGGGGCCGTGAAGGTCGGTGATCGGGGCGACCGTCGCACCGGGCGGCACCCGACAGGTCGCGAGGTCCTGGTCGGTGAAACAAGCGACGTCGACGCTGCGCAGGAGCTCGTCGACGAGCCGGTAGGAGTACCCGGCCACACCGGACCACACCGGCGGGAACGGGCTCACGAACGCTACGGCCGGCCGGCGTCGGCGACGCGACCAGATTCGGGGGGTGGTCACTCGTAGCCGGGCGGGGGCACGAAACCGCCGAGCTCGCGCTCCATGAGGGCGGCGAAGCGGATCGATCGGCGGTCCTCGAGGTGGGGGGCGACGATCTGCAGACCGGCAGGGAGGCCGTCGGCGCACAGGCCGACCGGTGCGACGGTGCCCGGCAGGTAGGCGTTGCACGACCACCCGGCCCAGAACAGCTGGTCGACGACCGCTTCGGTGCCCCCGTTGATCGGGATCCGCCGGGTGGCGCGCGTACCGGTGTGGTCGTGGGGGAACGCGGTCGACGCCGCGGTCGGGCAGAGGAGCAGGTCGTACTGGCCGAAGAACTCCGCCCACCGGTGCCGGTACCCCTCACGGCGGTTGTGGTGCTGCCACCATTCCCGGTGGCTCATCGACACGGCGTGGTCGACGAGGGCCTGGTAGCTGCGGTCACCGGCGTCCCAGCGGGCGGCACCCGCTAGCGCGGCGGCGTACGGCTCGTCGTCGAACATCGCGCCGGTCGCCGCACGCAGGAGCATCAGGTAGTTCTCGAAGTACTCGTGCTGGTCGACATCGGGTGCGGCTTCGACGATGCGGCAGCCCGCCGCAGCGAGTGCGTCGACCGCGGTCTGGAGGCGGTCGAGAAGGACGGTGTCGTTCGTGATCACCGGAGTGTCGAGCATGACGGCGACGGTGAACTCCGACAGCTTCGTCTGACGTGCTTCGGGGAGCACGACCCGGTACCCGGCGGCGTCGAACCCTGCGGGCCCGGCGAGGACGGTGAGCGCAAGGTCGAGATCGCCGGCCGACCGGGCGAGCGGCCCGCACACGCTGATGTCGACCTCGGGCAGGACGCCGGGGGTGACGTGCCCCTGGTAGGGGACGAGCGACATGGTCGGCTTGTGCCCGTACACCCCGCAGTAGTGGGCGGGGTTGCGGATGGACGCGCCGATGTCGCTGCCGAGCTCGAGCGCCGCCATGCCGGTGGCGAGCGCGACCGCGGACCCGCCGGACGACCCGCCCGGCACCCGGTCGAGCGCCCACGGGTTGTTCGTCGTGCCGTAGATCTCGTTGAAGCTCTGCCAGTCGCCGAGCATCAACGGCACGTTCGTTTTGCCGTAGATCACCGCCCCCGCCGCAACGAGGCGTTGCACGGTCGGGGCGTCGGTGCCGGTGCAGTTGTCGCGCCACGCCGGGTTCCCCCAGGTGGCGGGGGTGTCGGCCCAGTCGTAGGCCTCCTTGATCGTCATCGGCACCCCGTGCAACGGACCGCGGAACGTGCCGGCCGCCGCTTCACGGTCGAGTTGGGCGGCGTGCGCCCGGGCGGCATCGATGCGGGTGACGACGACCGCGTTCACCGCAGGGTTGTGGCGTTCGTACCGGGTGATGGCGTGCTCGAGGAGCTCGGACGGGGTGACTACGCCCCGCCGCACGAGCGCCGCGAGCTCGGCGGCCGAGGCGAGGACGATGCTGTCGGCAGGCATGCGCGCAGCGTACGCGGTGCGTCTGCGGTCAGGTCGGGGCGGCGGTGTCGGTGTCGGTGTCGGTGAACCAGTCGTCGGGGACGGCGACGAGGGCGGGTCGGTGGCGGGTGGTGGTGATCACCCGGACGGTGCGGCCAGGGGTGAGCCACACCCACGCCCACCGACCCCGGTGACCGGGTCGGCTGAACCACCCCATCGCCCGCTCCCG